>MTBK01126579.1_pt1 | contig 473445 bp, 435 predicted proteins | sample 1535981 | NCBI WGS metagenome assembly MTBK01 (sample SAMN06109225, study PRJNA356200) | anaerobic digester metagenome | isolation source: biogas reactors fed with pig manure or primary and secondary sludge | place: Spain | collected 2016-06-30
TGTTTCCCGTATCGTGCTGAACCTCGCTCCACTGCGTCCCTGCAGGTGCCGACACGCCGCTCTCCGTCGTCGTGCCCGTCGCTAGCCCGCCGTTGTCATGAAGCACGCCCGCCGTTGGAGCACACGTCGGCGACGGACTCGGGTTAGGAGTAGGCGTCGGCGTTGCCGGCGGAGGCGTCGGTGTCGGTGTCGGAGTCGATCCGCCGCCGCCTGCTACGAGGCAGAGGTTTGCGGCTGATAGTGTTCCCGTGTCGCCGCCCGCATTGTCGCTGACCGTCAGCGTCCAGTTGCCGTTGGCGGCCTCAGGTGCCATGCCGTCGAATACCTCAAGGCCCGCACTGTCCGCTGTCGGACGCACCGGCCCGCCAAAGATCGTGTTCAGCGATACCGCCTCGCCCGGTGTCGTTACGCACTGGCTCGCAGAGTAGTCGCCCGCTGGCACAGGATTGCCCGCAACCGTGTGGAACGTATTCGGGAACCCGTCGCCAAAGTTATACGGCCCGACAAGATCGTTTGATGACCCGAAACCGGTCGGCGGACATGTCAGATTGCCGCGCCGTTCGACGATTGTCGCCGTCGGCCCGCCGCTCGGTGCCTGCAGCGTCATCTTGATGTCGCCGCCCCACGTGTGCATCGGGTTGAATGTCCAATCCCTCAACTGTGCTGAGGTCAGCGTCCCTGTCAGTCCCGATACCGTAATGGTAATTGGCACGCCGCCTGGCGAGTTGTCAGGTATCGCGATCGGCAGCCCGCTCGCCGGGAACGTCTGTCCCGCACATCCCGGAGGAGGTGTCGGTGTCGGCGTCGGCGTTGCCGGCGGTGGCGTCGGTGTCGGTGTTGCCGGCGGCGGCGTCGGAGTCGGTGTTGCCGGCGGTGGCGTCGGTGTAGGTGTCGATCCGCCTGCGGGCGTGATATACGCGCCGGCCGAGAATACTTCGCTCGTCGGCCACGGTGTTGTCAGAGGTGGCAGGTAAGTGCTGCCGACGAAATCCCAAACGTGGATCGGGCCGGCCGCGTCATCTTCTACCATATATGCCTTACCATCATTGCTCACAGCGAGGCCATCAATGTCAGTCCGGCCCGCAGGATACGCAGCTATCAGAGTGGCCGTTGCATCAGGATTTATTCGAAAGAGACCGGTTCCAAAGGGTGACGCATCGTCATTCGTGCAATAGAATGTGCCCGTATTGGGATCAACGTCAAAGCCACCGCAGTCCAGATCCCCGTCAACGTAATCAATAACGACAGTTGCAACGAGCGTGGTCGTGTTGATCGACCATATCGCCTCATTCGCAATGTTCTTTGTGCCGTAAAGAGTGCCGTTGTAGAATGCCAGGCCAGTCATGGATTGAGTGGCTCCGCCAGCGTCAACGATCGTACCCAGCGTTGTAACAGACCCGCCGACCGGCCACTCTAATAGAGTGCCGCCGTTATTGAAATATACCTTGTTGTTCACAGCGTCATATGCCGCGCCCCAGACCTGAAAGCCAGAGAACGCCGGGATATTGCTGCTGTTTGTAACATTTATCAAAGCAGCCGGTATCGTCACATCGTCAACGCCCGCGAAGAGCGGGTTTGGCCCCTCGGGAGCAAGTGATGACGGCGGTCCCGACGGAAGAGAGCGTTCCTGAACCGGCCCATTCTCGGCGGCCATCGCAAGAGCCTTTTCCCTTAGGGTCTCAGCATCATCCTGCGCGGCCGCAACAGGCCCAGACAAGACCGCAGGCGACACCTCCGACGCAGAGAAGCCAAAAGCTGCGGCACCCTGCGTAAGCCAGTTCCAGCCGCCCAATGGCGCAGCTACCGTAAAGGCCGCAACTGCGATAAGCACGGTCATGATCACGACCGCACGCAACGATTTTCTCGATCTAAACATGGAACACTCCTCCTCTTGTTTGTCAGAAACAACTGAGACCGGATGGCGATAGGCTCGAAACAGAGAACTCTGCCATCACCGACCGCGGACACTTAAATTCTTAATTTCGCAATAATTATATGCCTTTCGCTCAGGCTGTCAAGCGCTCAATTCGCGAAGACATCGAAGAATGCCGGGTCAGGTACTCTTGCCAATCGCTGGTCAATGGACTAGACTTCCACGCATCTGAGATAAGAAGGACGGAACAAGTTACGTTGCAGTAGTGCAACGGACTTGCATTCCAGCCGCTCCCGTGATAACCTCATCTCACTTGGCAACCGCCATACGGAGCGAGCAAATGAACGGAGAAACATCACAAATGAATATGGACAAAGGTAAAGCGATCGAGTCTGCCCTGCTGCAGATCGAGAAGAAATTTGGCAAGGGTGCGATCATGCGTCTCGGCGAAAAGCCGCACGAGGACGCAGGGGCGATCTCGACAAACTGTCTCAGCCTCGATGCGGCAATTGGCGTTGGCGGCTTTCCACGCGGCCGTATCGTCGAGGTATATGGGCCCGAAAGTTCGGGCAAGACGACACTTGCGTTATCGGTCGTTGCGTCGGCCCAACGGACGGGCGGCGTGTGTGCCTACATCGATGCGGAACATGCGATGGACCCCGAATACGCCACGAAGCTCGGCGTGAACATCGACGACATGCTGATCTCGCAGCCCGATTCGGGCGAACAGGCGCTTGAGATCGCAGAGACGCTGGTGCGGTCAAACAGCGTTGACGTGATCGTGATCGATTCGGTCGCCGCGCTTGTGCCCCGGGCTGAATTGGACGGTGAGATGGGCGACAGCCTTCCCGGCCTGCAGGCCCGACTGATGTCGCAGGCATTGCGTAAAATAACCGCGATCGTATCGAATTCGCGCACCTGTTTTATCTTCATCAATCAGCTTCGCGAGAAGATCGGCGTCTTTTTCGGATCGCCCGAGACGACAACCGGAGGCAAGGCCTTGAAGTTTTACGCCAGCGTCCGGCTCGACATTCGCCGCATCGGAGCGATCAAGGACGGCGACAAAGCGGTCGGCAACCGCACCCGCGTAAAGGTGGTCAAAAACAAGTGTGCGCCGCCGTTTCGCGAGTCCGAATTCGACATCATGTACGGCGAGGGCATCTCGCGCGAAGGCGACCTCCTCGACCTCGCTGTCAACCACAATATCGTCGAAAAAAGCGGTGCATGGTTCTCTTACAAAGGCGAGCGCCTCGGCCAAGGCCGCGACAACGTGAAGACGATGCTCAAGGAGAATTCTGACCTGCTCGATCGCATCGAGGGTGACGTAAAGACCGCCCTTGGCTTTACCAAGATCGAAACGGCTGCGGCAGGAGGTTAACCACTAAGACACGAAGAGCACAAAGGACTACAAGGAGGAATTCTTGTCATGAACGGTTCATCGGCGGCTGAGGGATTTGCGAGAGTTCCCGAAAGGGTTGAACAATTGTCTCACCGTGTTATCGGCTCTGCGTTGAAAGTCCACAAAGACCTCGGCCCGGGGCTAATCGAGAGTATACATGAGCGATGCCTGTGCTACGAATTCCAGAAATCTGGCTTAGAGTTTGAACGGCAAGTCGCCGTTCCGGTCGTTTACGATGGAGTCAAACTCGACGCAGATCTAAGGCTTGATATCTGGGTTGAGCGGCTCTTGATCGTTGAGGTTAAGGCCGTAGAAACGACCCTTCCGATTCACCAAGCCCAGTTGATGACCTACCTTAAGCTCACGGGAAATCGACTCGGCTTGCTGATCAACTTTAACGTTGCTCTGTTAAAGAGCGGAATAAAGCGGGTAATATTCTGACGTCTCCCGTTTACTTCTTCGTATCTTTCCTTTGTGCCCTTCGTGCCTTCGTGGTGGATTCCATTACGGCTTGCCGCCGAGCTTACGGTTGCTTTTCATCATCGGCGGGGCTCCATTCGCAGGCGGCTGAGCATTTGCCTGATCGAGCATCTTGCGGATCTGCTCGGGCGACGGAATGCCCGGCGTTGGCGTTGTGCCGGGCTTGAGGCCTTTTTTCAGTTCCTTCTCGCTGGGAATGCCCGGCGTCGGCGATGTGCCCTTGGGCAGAACGACATTCCCATTCGTTGGGATTCCCGGAATCGGCGTGCCCGTCATAGGCAATGGTGTCGTCGAAAGGCCCGGTGGCATATTTGCGGGATCGATCGTGATCTCTTTCGGGGCAATATTGGTATTGGTCGCCGCGTTATTCGAACTGCCGCCGCAGGCAGCGCCTGCCGTGACCGCACACAAGATAAGGAGTACTGCTTTCATCATAAACTTTCACGATTATAGCCCGCGGCCGACATATCATCAATTCCCGGCAAGACGCTGATTTGACAACCTAAAACCGCTTATTTACACTTACAAATTCGTGTCCGGTCACGTATCGGACGCAGTTGCGGCCAGGTAGCTCAGTTGGTAGAGCAGCGGACTGAAAATCCGCGTGTCGGCGGTTCGATCCCGTCCCTGGCCACCATTCTCCTCGGGATATTTCCTATCGGCCCCAGCCGTATTGAGTACCTGTATGATCACATGCCTTCGCCTCGCGCTAATTCTTAGCATGGTCGCTGCGCTTTTCTCGATGGCCATCGCTCAGGATCAGGAGCGCAACGTCCACATCGGACTCAAGGCCGGATTCTCGGTCCCAAAGCTTGTGGGCGGGGGCGATGAAGAGATCACCCGCGACTACAAGTCTCGCATGGCGCCGAACTTCGGCGGGTTTGTAGATGTCGGGCTGACCCGTAATGTCTCGGTGCAGTTTGAGGTCGATTACGCGCCGCAGGGCGGCAAGCGTAACGGCATCCAGCCCGTGACACAGCCGGTGCCGGGCCTGCCTCCGCTGCCTGCAGGACAATACTACTTTGCTAATTTCGACAACACCGCAAAGCTCAATTACCTCGAATTCCCAATAATGCTCAAGTATCGGGCGCGTAAGGATAAGCGAGTCGGCTGGTACGTCAATGGCGGGCCTTATTTCGGCTACCTTCTAAAGGCAAAGACCGTGACAAGCGGCACCAGTCCGCTATACCTCGATAACGGTGGTTCGATGCCGGTGCCGGGGTTTCCGCCGATCCCGTTCGATGCCAAGACCGATGTCACCAACGAACTGAACCGTTGGAATGTCGGCCTTACCGGTGGCGGCGGTGTGACCTTCAATCATGGTGACGGAAACTACTTCTTTATCGATACTCGCGCGGCCTACGGCCTGACGACGCTCCAGAAGGACACCGTCAACGACGGTACCAGCCGCACAGGCAATCTCGTCCTCTCATTCGGCTACGCCTTCAAGGTCAAATAACCTCAACAAACAGACCGGCGTCCGATCGTGTTCCGCAGAAATGTGCCACGACGCTGAACCGATCATGAATATCGTCACAAGACCTTTATTCGTAGGGGCTTATCGTGTTACACTTCCTTCCTAACGTCTAAATTTGAATTTTCGTGCGTCTCGACGCTAAACCGCCATTGGAGGGGCTGGGGTTTATTATGGGAATGTCGTCACGTCTTAGGATCGGTGTATCTATTGCGGCCGTACTGGTCACTGGCGACACCGAGTGCCTACGGCAACTGATAACGGATAACGGACAATTCAGTACCGGGAGCGGTAGCGACCGGATTCTTTCAGGCCTAGCTGATTAGCGTTTGAAGAATCCGGTCGCTACCGCTGCCGGTTCTGATTTGAGTGGCGGTTCAAATAACTCTCGGGCTTTAGCCCAACCGACTCTTGGGCTAAAGCCCGATCTTATTGTCCCGGCCAACCGTTGCCTGAAGGCAACGGCAATCAGGCTACGGCAGTATCACTTGAAGGCAGTCAGGCGAGACACTCGGGCCGGGATGCCGGCGCTCCGACCCGTTTTTCGTTCTCTGTTTTCAGTTATCAATTTCCTTCCTTTATCCTTACGGTATGGAGCCGTTGGCTAGTTTGATCAGGCCCCGTGCCCTCGATGAGTTTGTCGGGCAGACTCATCTGGTCGGTGAGGCTAAGCCGTTGAGGTTGGCCATCGAGCAGGGGCATGTTTTCTCGTTCGTCCTCTGGGGGCCGCCGGGAACTGGCAAGACGACGCTCGCGCGAATTTACGCGACGGCGATAAATGCTGAGTTCTATGAGCTTTCGGCGGTTTCGGCCGGTAAAGAAGATATACGGCGGATCATCAAGACACCGTCGATAGACGGTCGGCCTCGCGTTCTATTTCTTGACGAGATACATCGATTCAATAAGGCGCAGCAGGACTTTTTGCTGCCGTTCGTTGAGAGCGGCGAACTGGTGCTGATCGGAGCGACGACGGAGAATCCGAGCTTTGAGGTGATCTCGGCGTTGCTATCGCGGATGCGTGTGTTCGTCCTGAACGAGCTCGGTGACGGCGACATGGCCGCGATCATCGAACGGACCGGCAAAAAGCTGGACAAAAAGGCGAAAGACTGGCTGATCGAGATGGCAAATGGCGACGCGCGTCAGGCCATCACGATGATCGAGAACACCTCGGAACTCTACGACAAGATCACCGTCCAGACGCTCAAGGAGACGCTGCAATCCAAATTCCTGCGCTACGACAAACGCGGCGAGGAGCATTACAACGTCATCTCTGCGTTTATCAAATCGATGCGGGCATCGCGACCGGACGCGGCCATATACTATCTCGCCCGCATGATCGAATCGGGCGAGGACCCAAAGTTCATCGCCCGGCGAATGGTCATCTTCGCGTCCGAAGACATCGGCCTGGCTCAACCAACAGCATTGGTCGTCGCAAACGAGGTATTCCGCGCCGTCGAGACCATCGGCTTGCCCGAGTGCATCCTGAACCTCGCCCACGGCGTCGCCTATCTCGCCAACGCGGCCAAAGACCGTTCGGCGACAGAAGCCATTGGAAAGGCGATAGAGGACGCAAAGAAATTCGGCAACCTGCCCGTTCCGATGAAGATCCGCAACGCTCCGACCCGCCTGATGAAAGACCTTGGCTACGGCAAAGACGAAGGCAACGACGACGATGGCGAGTTGATGCCGGAAAAGCTGCGTGGGCGAAAGTACTTTTAGAACTGGATCGCCGCTTGATTTATCCCGTCGTTCAATTATACAATTGAACAAAAGATGATTTCGGTCACTGGTCAGCTATGAGAGATTCAGCCCCGAGGACGACAACTAAGCAGGCAATTCTGGACGCGACGGACAAGCTGCTCGCCAAATACGGCTATAAGAAAATGACGATCGAGGATCTCGCCTTGGCCGTAGGCATCGGCAAGGGCAGTGTCTATCTGCACTTCTCGAGCAAGGAAGAGATCGCCCTATCGCACATCGACCGCATCATCGACCGACTGAAGTCGAATCTACGCCAGATCGCCGCAAAGCCCGGCAAGGCCGACATGCGACTCAAGGACATGCTCGTCGAACGCGTAATGTTTCGATTCGACAGCGTGCAGCACTATTCGCAGAGTGTGAACGAACTGCTTTCCGCGGTCAGGCCCAAACTCCTTGAGCGGCGCAAAGGTTATTTTGCAGAGGAGGCCCGGATATTTGCCGCCGTCATTGCCGAAGGCCAACGGGCAGGCACCATCCGTAAGGGCGATGCATGTGACATGGCTATCACCTTCCTGTCGGCGACGAATGCCCTGTTGCCCTATAGCCTCAGCGTCGTCGAGCTGGGCGACCGCAGCGACGTGCTTGACCGAACAAAGAAGACCGCCGATGTCCTTATACGCGGCACAAGTCAGAAATGAAAACGGTTGTCATACTGGCGAGATTTGTAGTTATCCTGATCGTGGCCCTTTTGCTATTGCGCTTTATCGGCTAGCGTTTCCAATAGTTCTTGATCTTGAGATCGAGCATCGGAAAGGCACAGTATTCGACATTCCTTCCGCTCTCCCTGAGCTTTGTGACCATCGGAATGGCGGCGTCTGCATTTCGTGTGTGGACGATTATCGTCGCGGCCCGCTGTAGGTCGGCGCGCTCATTGAGAAATTCGCATATGGCGTAGCCGGTGCTGGCGAAATCGTCGTGGTCGTTCGATTCGTAATGGTGCGGCAACAGGTCGTGATCGAGGAAGATCGCGTCGTAGGTGCCGTCCGTAAGCAGCACTTTCGCCTCCTCGACCGTCGCAGCGATCTCAAGCTCGTCACCGGCGAACCTCTTCTTGAACCAACGATGCCGACGCTCGTCGTCATCGAGCAGCATCACGCTGATCGGAGTGCGTTCGGCACTGAGATCTGCGAGCCTTAATCGGATGAGTATGCTGCGAATCAAACCCATTGAATTCCCAATCAATGCTATCTTACGAATCGGCAATTTGGAATCTGGAATATAAAAATTACCAGTGATATAATCCAATCTCACCGGCTGCCCCAATGCCCCAGGAAAAGACAAAAAAAGCTGATCTAAAGGTCGTTCCAAGCTCGGTTCTGCCGCCTGACGATGCGGATCTGTGCCCGAAATGCGGCGGCAGCGGCCTTGAGATCGTTGACGGGAAAGGAGCTCGTATCTGCTCGTGCCGAAAGCTGAAAGCGCAGTCAGGCCAGTTCGCGAACGTCCGTCTGCCAAAGCGATACGATAAGTTTCATTTTGCCGATTACAAACCGCTGAATAATACGCAAAAAGAGGCGTTTCACCTCGCTCGGCAGTTGACTATGGAATACCCTGCCGTAGAGCGCGGCCTACTGCTCATGGGCACCGTCGGAGTTGGCAAGACGCATCTCGCGGTGTCGATATTGAAAGGCCTCACCGAGCGCGGATTCTCGTGTCGATTCTATGAATTCGGTTCTCTGCTCAAGGAAATACAGGATTCGTACAATGCCAACACACAGACCTCGGAGTTGAGTGTCCTATCGCCCGTCCTCAATTGCGAGATCCTGGTACTCGATGAACTCGGTGCGTCGAAACCCACGGAATGGGTCAAAGACACAATGGCCCACGTCATCAACACCCGCTACAATGACCGCAAGCTCACGATCTTTACGACAAACTATCTGGACCAGCGGGCCACCGACCGCGAGGAGGTCCTCGAAGACCGCATCGGCACACGCCTGCGCTCGCGCTTATTCGAGATGTGCAAAACGGTAGTGATGCTTGGTGAGGATTATCGAAAGAATTTTGACCGAGCGGCCATCGCACCGAAATAACATTCAACTAAATTAGTAATTAGGAAATTAGTAATTACTAATTATGCTAGTAATTCCCTGCGACGATCGTGGACTTGACGCCGCTGGCTTCCTGGGCGATCTTGACACCTACGGATGCACCGATGCGGGTCGCTCCGGCCTCAAACATCGCTCGAGCGTCGTCAATTCCCTTTACGCCGCCTGATGCTTTTACGCCGAGGGCTTTACCGACGGTGTGACGCATTAGGGCGACGTCGTTGGCGGTTGCTCCGCCCTTGGCAAAGCCCGTGGACGTCTTGACAAAATCGGCCCCGGCATTCTTTGCGGCCAGACAGGCACGGACCTTTTCTTCATCGGTGAGAAGTGCGGTCTCGATGATGACCTTGCAGAGGATGTGGTTCTCGTGCGCAGCCTCGACGACGGCTTTGATATCGTCCTCGACGGCGCAGTCGTCACCTGATTTGAGAGCACCGATATTGATGACCATATCGACCTCGGTCGCGCCGTTGAATATCGCCCGCCGTGCCTCGTAGGCTTTTACATCAGGCAAAGTAGCCCCCAGCGGAAAGCCGATCACGGTGCAAACGGGCACGCCCGAGCCCTTTAGAAACTCCGTGGCCTGTTTGACCCAGCCGGGATTTACGCAAACCGAGGCGAACCCGTATTGCGCGGCCTCGTCGCAGAGCTTCTTGATGTCGGCGTACGACGCCTCGGGCTTTAGTAGAGTGTGGTCTATCAGCGAAGCCCAATCGTGCGCCGTCGCCGTCTCGCCCAGAACGATGCCGATGCGCTCGGCCCCTGCGTCGACGATCCGCTCGACATCCGCGCGACAAAAGGTCGGGCAATATTCCTCGCCCGTCAATTTCGCCAGCACCATGTCAGTGATCTGGTCGACCAGCTGGTCGTAGTTGCCGTTTGCCTGCATTACCTTATGTATTGTCTTTCAACAGCCTCGATTTTTCCAACACGTTTCTTATGACGCTCTTCTTCGATCTCGGTCGAGAGAAATGCTTTGACGATCGCTTTCATCTCATCGAACGAGTTTTGACCCGCCCCGAGCGTGAGGACATTTGCACCGTTGTGCTCGCGCGAATTCCTGGCCAATGCGACCGAATAACACTGTGCGGCTCTAACGCCGGGCACCTTATTCGCCGTCATTGCGCTGCCGATACCGGCGCCGTCAACGATTATGCCGACATCAACCTGGCGGCCGGCGACTGACTTTGCCACGGCGTGGGCAAAGTCGGGATAATCGACGGCGTCCTCGCTATCGGTGCCAAAATCGCGGACATTCAGGCCCAGGTCGCCGAGAAACGACTTTAACTGCTCTTTAGTCTTGAATCCGCCGTGATCTGAGCCGAGGGCGACCGAGCGCACCTTGACGGAGCTTTGTCTAGCTTCTTTTCGGATCAATTCGAGTTTGAGGTCGCCCGCCATGTCGTGGGCGAGCGGAGTGAACTTTGCGTTCGCGGCGATGCGGACTCGCGAGCCGGGCTCGAGGCCGCGGAGGTCGTCTTCGGTGATCAGCGATTTTGCCGACTCGTCGCGGTCCCATTCGCGGCCGAGCTTTGCTTGAAGCGAATTGACGACGACGTGTTCGACCTCACCGCTTGCAGCCGTTGCAGGGGTCTCGCCCTCGGTGGGCACCGTCGCGAGCACCTGTCGGACAAGCTCGCGGACGCGGTCGCGTGTTTCTTTATCGGCCATTATTTGAAATGCGTCTTACATTTGAATATTATTCCAAAAACCGATCCTTTCAAACCGCGAGGTAAAAATGGCCACCGAAACCGCACAGATGGCGACGTCAGAGTTCACAAACCCAAATCTCGAATTGCTCTATTCCGAGGAACAGATACGTGACCGAATCCACGCTCTCGGCGAGCAAATAACGCGTGATTACGCAGGCAAGGACCTCGTTCTGGTAAGCGTCCTGAAGGGTTCCTGCGTTTTTCTCGCCGACCTGATGCGGGTGATCGACCTCAAATTGACAATCGATTTTATGTCGATCTCGAGCTACAAGGACCAGATGAGATCGACCGGTGACGTCGAGATCCTGAAAGACCTCAGCAACCCGATCCGCGGCAAGGACGTGCTCGTCGTCGAGGACATTATCGACACCGGCCTGACCCTCTCGCGATTACTCGAGATCCTCGGCTCGCGCGGCGCGAACTCGATCAAGCTCGCGACATTCCTTGATAAACCCGAGCCACGGATCAAGAAAGAGCTTGTGGTCGATTACACGGGATTTGTAATCCCTAACAAGTTCGTGGTCGGATATGGTTTGGACGCGGCCGGCCGTTATCGCAATCTACCGTTCATAGCGATCGTGAAAGATCCATCGGCCGTTTAGTCTTGCCTCATTTGAGTCAAACCCTCCGCTCCAAGTTGACCGAACACACAGCTTTCCGTATAATTCAAGTTTTTCGACTTGCGCCTTTGGCGTTTGTCAGGAGCTGACTAAATGAGCTACGCAATTATTAAAACAGGCGGTAAGCAGTTCGCGGTCGAGAGCGGGCAGACGCTTCGCGTGCCGACGATCAAGGACGCCGAGGACGGCAAGAAGGTCGAGGTCGCGACGCTGATGGCAGGCGGCAAGGTTGGAGCAGGCTCGGTCAAGGCGACCGTGGTCAGCAGCGGCCGTGCAGACAAGATCATCGTCTTTAAGAAGAAACGCCGCAAACAGTACAAGCGTACCCAGGGCCATCGCCAGGGTTACACAGAAATTAAGATCGATTAGGAGATTTGCGAATTTCGATTTGCGATTTGCGAATGTTTCCGTCAATCGCAAATCCCAAATCTAAAATCGAAAATGCTTTATGGCACATAAGAAGGGAGTAGGTTCATCACGCAACGGCCGCGACTCAAATGCACAGCGGCTTGGTCTTAAGAAATTTGGCGGCCAGCACGTGCTCGGCGGCAATATCCTCGCCCGCCAGCGCGGCACGAAGTGGAAGCCGGGCAACAACGTCGGCCGCGGCAAAGACGATACGCTGTTCTCACTGATCGAGGGCTTTGTCAAATTTGAGGACAAGGGCCGCAAGGGCAAGTTCATCAGCGTATATGCCGAGGGTTCGGCGGAACTGACACCGACGGCCGCGTAGCTGAAAGATCATTTTGGGCGAAAAGCACATGTCGAAGGGCATGTGCTTTTACTTTTTTCGCTCTCTGAAAACTTTTTTCTCGCAACTCATCCTTGATGATCTTGCAACCGCATTTAACAGGGCACAAATCGGCTGAATTGGCTAACTGGTGATGCGTTTTAGGTTGCCGCATTTCCCACATTTTTATCCACAGACGATGGATCATGTTTTCCACAGGATTTGCACAGAATGCCCATGAAATAAGGGCGAAAGTTAAAGTACTTTCTGCTTGACATCCAAAATAACGGGTGTAAGATAGCTTCACAGTCGAGATCGCTACGGTGGTTTTGACCGGCACCGAGAGGTGGAACGGACGCGGTGACGCGACTGTTCGTGGGCAGAAGGAGCGGAAAGCCGCTGTCTGGTACGCTCGGGGCCGAAGCCGAAAGGCTTGCGAAGGTTGGCAGGCATGCCGGCCGGAGTCATCCGGATAAAAACGGGTGACGCTCCTCGGAAGTGATCAGCCGAGTAGAGTGCGAAGCCGCCCGAAATGCAGCTCTCTCCGGGGAGATATGCAGCGGGCCTCGTTGCCGGGGACGTAACCGGCGGTGGAGGAAAAGCCACCAGAACAAAAACCTAATGGCACCGGCGTGAGAACGCTAACGTGTAAGGTAAAACTTGACGGGTGCTGACCGGGACCGGCTCTCCGCAGAGCGTGATCGGGATACAAATTGGCGACAGGAACGTGTACATGTGATCGTCGCCACTCTCTATGGAAAGCTTCGGCAGACCGAAGAGAGCCAAAAATAGGAGCGTCGCGAAGGGAAACCCGAACGACGCTCTTATTTTTTGTCGTGTTTCGTGGTCATATCTGACAAAACTAAGTTTGAACTCTAAACTAATAACGTGTTCATCGACCGTGTAAAGATCAGGGTAAAGGCCGGAGACGGTGGCAACGGCGTTACAGCGTTTCGGCGTGAGAAGTTTGTCCCGCGCGGGGGCCCTTCCGGCGGAGACGGCGGCGTCGGAGGCAGTGTATGGATCGAGGCGGACGAATCGCTGAATACGCTGCTCCACCTTCGTTACAATCCCGAGCACAAGGCCGAACGCGGCCGACACGGCGAAGGCTCGAACCGATCCGGCAAGGACGGAGCAGACCATGTGGTCAGAGTTCCTGTCGGAACGCAGGTCTTCGAGGCTGATTCTGATGACCTGCTCTTTGACTTTACAGAATCGGGCCAGCGCTACCGTGCCGCCAGGGGCGGCAAAGGCGGATGGGGCAACGCCCACTTCGCGACGCCGACCAAACAAGCACCAAAGTACCACTACGACGGCCGCCCCGGAGACGAAAAAGAACTGCAGCTCGAGCTAAAACTCCTTGCGGACGTCGGCCTGGTCGGCTTTCCGAACGCCGGCAAGTCGACACTGATCTCCGTAATCTCGGCCGCAAAGCCAAAGATCGCCGACTATCCTTTCACTACGCTCGAACCGAACCTCGGTGTCGTGGATATGGGCGATTTTCGCACTTTCGTCGTAGCTGATATCCCGGGCCTTATCGAAGGAGCCAGCGAAGGCGCGGGCCTCGGCGACAGATTTCTGCGGCATGTTGAGCGCACCAAGCTATTGCTGCACCTTGTGGATGTGTCGTCCCTCTCAGGGCGCGATCCTGTTGGCGATTACGAGGTCATCAACAAGGAGCTTGCGAACTACGACATTGAACTCGCCGAACGTCCTCAGATAGTGGTTGCAACCAAGATCGACGCGATAGACGATCCCGGACGGCTTGAATCCTTAAGAAAGCGTGCCAGAAAGGATGGCAAACCGTTCTTCGCCATTTCGTCTGTCGCAAATAAGGGAGTAAAGGACCTTGTCGCGGCTGTCGGAGACGCTCTCCGAATCGAGGTGCCGGCAAAATGAACCAGAGGATCGCATTCTACGGGGGCTCATTCGATCCCATGCATCGCGCCCACTTCGCCATCGGGGCCGAGATCCTCAAGCGATTCTCCCTGGATAGGTTCGTATATATTCCGGCATTCCATGCTCCGCATAAGACGGGGAGCAAGCCGACCTCGGCCTATGATCGTTACGCGATGCTGTGCCTGGCGACGCAGAACATGCCGGAAATATCGGTCTCGCGAATGGAGATCGAGATGCCCGACAGGCCGTTCTCGGTAGATACACTCGCCAGACTGAATGTCGAGTTCCCTGACGACAGTATTTTCTTTTTGATCGGAGCCGATTCGTGGCGCGACATCAACACCTGGCGCGAGTGGCAGACGGTGCTAACGGCCGCCAATATCATCGTAATAACGCGTCCCGGCGTCGAGATCGGATCGGATCACGTGACGGAGGAGATCCGCGATCGGATGATCGACCTGCGGGGCGGCCGCGAGTATCACCCAGCTGACGGACGTCGCATTTATATTACCGACGCCGTTGAACTCGACGTTTCGGCTACCGATATCCGTCGAAGGATACGTGAAAATGACCTCTCGTGGCGGTCCGATGTGCCGGTAGAGGTTGCAAAATACATCGAAAAATATCAGATTTATACGTGATGGAAGAAACTCAGGAGCGCTCACTTCAGCGCGATACCGTTAAGATCGAGATCGCCGAACCGCCCACGCCATTCTCGGAACTCGACCCCGAAGTTCAACTCGCCATTCGCTGTGCCTCCGAGAAGCAGGCGTTCAGCATAGTCGCTCTCGACCTGCGGAACATCGCGAGCTTTACGGAGTTCTTCATTATCGCCAGCGGTGCCAACCAACGTCAGGTCCAGGCAATTGCCGACGAGATAAGCGAGCAGCTAAAGAAGCAACTTAAGATACGGCCGGTCCGTATCGAGGGCTATGGCGGCGCCGAATGGGTGCTGTTGGATTACGGCGATTTCGTTGTGCATATCTTTAACAAGGAATCGCGCGAATTCTATGACCTCGAACGCCTGTGGCGTGATGCGGCACGCGTCGTTCTGCCCGAGGAGATCTGATGAGATTCTGCTTCGTCTGGGTCGGAAGGACGAAAGATCAAAATTGGCTGGCGCTGCAGGCTGAATATCTGCGGCGTCTTTCACATTTTGTCCGTTGCGAAATAGTCGAGGTCCGTGACGGAATGCCGCCAAATATCCGCGATGCAGAGGGCAAACGCATCCTTGAGAAACTGGATCCAACATCGTTTGTTTGCCTCCTGGATGTACAAGGCCGAGGGCTCACGTCCCACGATCTTGCACATGAGATCGAGAAATGGCAGAGCACAGGGCACAAGGAGGTCGCCTTTGTGGTCGGCGGCGCTGACGGTGTGGCGGGCGACGTTGCCGAGAGGGCCAATTACGTGCTATCTTTATCGTTTATGACCTTTACGCACGAGATGGCTCGTGTCGTAATGTTAGAGCAGCTTTACCGGGCATTCACGATCGTAAAGGGGTTCCCGTATCAACGATGAGTAAACAGAACCTGAAGGAAGTAAAACAGAAACTGATCGCCGAGCGCGAACTCCTTATCCAGAAACTGAACGGCAACGACCTGTCGATCGACGATTCGGAAACTCCGGATCCGGTGGACCTGGCCGTGCGGAACTATTCGAAGAATGTGATGCTGGCGGTTTCCGAAAATGAAAGCCGACAGCTCACCCTGATCGATGAAGCTCTCCTGAGGATCGCGGACAAGGAATACGGCGAATGCCAGAACTGCGGCAAGGATATCCAGCCCAAGCGGCTGGCCGCTATCCCATGGGCCCGCTATTGCCTTGATTGCCAGTCGCTCCTCGAACAAGGTCTGCTCGACGAGGAATGAATCTCACCTGACCTGATGGAGCTTGCTGACTCCATTCTCTCGCTTGTGTATCCCCAGCAATGTGCTGTCTGCGGCGGCAGTGTTCAGAGCCGTGCGGATGGCTGCGCCTGCTCGGGCTGCTGGGACGCGACTACCGTCTTTACCGGCGGCGAAATGCTCTGCGAAAAGTGTGGTGCGTATTTTGGCCCTCAGGCGGCTCCAGTCGCGGTCAGGTGTCACCAGTGCAATGCGCATCAATATGACATGGCATCCGCGGCCGGGATCTATGAAAAGGCCCTCGCGGCCTCGATCCTGAGCCTCAAAGTCTCTCCATCGATCACGAACAGGGTGCGACAGATGATCCGTTCGGCCGGGACGCGGCTGAGTCCCGCAGATCTGATCGTCCCCGTGCCTCTTTCAAAGTTGCGTCGTATCGAGCGCGGCTTTAATCAGGCTGAGCTTATCGCTGTTGAACTGTCCAAGGCCATGGCAGTACCCATCGACGTCCATTCGCTCACACGGCGGTTGCACACCCCGATGCATCGTGCGGGAATGGACCGGAAAGCCCGCGAATTGACGGTCGAGAACGCCTTTTACGTTCCTCGGCCTAAACTCATCGAGGGCCGTACGATCCTGCTCGTGGATGACGTATTTACGTCAGGAGCTACGGCGTCAAGCTGTGCGAAAGCACTCAAAAAGAGCGGCGCGGCTGCGGTGAATATCTTCACCATTGCACGCGCCGTCATGGATTGACCTTGTGTTACGGCCTGTCTACGCTGGGCAGCGGGACGTCGCCGTCCATGCCCCACTGCACGGCCATCAGTGTGCCGTTGGTGCTCCGCTGAGCGTACCAGATACCGCTTGAAGGCCGGAACACACCAATATCATCGCGGCTATCCGCATCGTAATCGCCAACTACCGGAATGTCACCGGCGACGCCCCATTGGGTAGCTACGAAGGTTCCTGCCTGACTATTTCGCCGATACCATATGCCATTTGATGGGCGGAACACAGATACGTCCATCTTGCCGTCCGCATCGAAATCGCCCGGCGCCGGGATATCGCCCGTCGTTCCCCACTGGAAGGCCGAGAACGCACCGTTTGAGCTATTCAGCCGATACCAGATGCCATCGCTGTCGCGCCAGATGGCGATGTCGCACCTGCCGTCGCCATCGTAATCGCCGATGACCGGCCGGTCGCCGGTGCCGCCGAACTGCGTCGTGATCAGGCCGTCATCACTGGATCGCTGGATAAACCACAGCCCGGAAGACGGTGTAAAAACAGCAAGGTCGCCCTTGGCGTCGCCGTCATAATCGCCCGGAACGGGCACGTCGCGATTTGACCCCCAATCGTCTGAGAATACGGTATTGTCGCTGCTGCGATAGTAGAGCCAGAGGCCGGCAGACGGGCGGAAAAGGCCTATGTCCGTGATATTGTCGCCGTCGTAATCTTCCGGCACCGGCTGGTCGCCGGCCTGGCCAAACTGCTGCTGGCGGACCGTTCCGTTGGAACTGTGCAAGGCATACCAGTTATTGTTGCTCGGCCTATAAACAGCAACATCCGACTTAAGGTCACCGTCAACGTCCGCAGACGATGAAACGCGAACGATCTTATAGATCGGCCCACCCTCACGGATCATGTAGAGTTCGCCCGCCTCATCCTCACCAAACCCGACGATATTCAGCGTGCTCGTATTATCAATGACCGTCTGCTGATTGTTATTCCACAGGAAGACCTCGCCCGAGCAGTAATCGGCATAGACATAACTGCCAAACGGAAGTGTGTTCCTGATGCCGCGATAGACAAAGCCGCCCGTGATCGAGCATCGTCCGCCGGAATGACTGTACTGGAAGATCGGCGGCGTGTGGACGATCGGATTTGCTCCGCCGGCACATTGCGTTGGGTTCAGGCCCGTACAGTTGTTGCCCTCATAGGCACGCCAGCCATAGTTGCCGCCGAGCGTAATGATGTCGACCTCTTCGATCTGTCCTTGGCCTACGTCCGCAGCCCAAAGCTCGTTGTTGCCCCCGCGGTCAAATGCCATCCGATATGGATTGCGCATTCCGATAGTGTAGATCTCGTCCGCACCTGCGATCCCGACATAAGGGTTATCGGGCGGGATGTTGTACTGGGGCACCTGTCCGATCGGGACGTTGTTGATATCAAGCCGAATTACCTTGCCGAGCAAGACGTTGATATTTTGGGCGTTGTTTGGCGGATCGTTACCGCTGCCGCCATCGCCGGTACCTGCATAAAGGTAGCCGTCAGGCCCTATGAGAACTGTGCCGCCGTTGTGATTCGAGTTGGACGGGTGCGGGATCGTGATTATTACGTTCTCGGTCGTGTCAGCCACGTTCGGGTTGCCCACGCTCACCTTATACTCAGCGATCTGGATCGCACCGTCGCCGGTTCTCGTGTAGTAGACGAAGAACCGCCGATTGATCGCGTAATCCGGATGGAACGCCAGTCCAAGCAGCCCGCGTTCGCCGCCCGAAATGATCCGCGTGCTGATGTTCAAAAAGTCCGTCGCGGTCGTCGCCCCGGGCTGCAACACTTTGATAATGCCGTTCTGCTGGACGATGAACAGGCGATTTGTCCCGTCACCCGCATTGGTCATAAATACGGGCGATGTCACGCCGGTTAAGAATTGCTGGAGCCTTATCTTTAGCGGCGCCGGAACGCCCTGGCCAAATGCGGCGGTGCCCAGTACCGCACAAAAACAGACAGCCACAAACGGCCGAAATAACTTCATTTTCATTCTGATCCTCATTAAGGCAAATTTTGATAACGGTCTATGGCCCCGAGAACCTCGGCGGAACTTCGGTCAGCCATTTGCAACTATTTTGGTGCTTCTACGTCCAAATCGCAAGGTTTGAAACTGTTTTAACCATTTGATATATACTACGCCGTCCGGGCCATTGAATTCAATCAAATTCCTACAAGCGGTACCGCACCTTTTTCCTCCTCAGTTCAGCGTCCTCGTTGTCGAGATTCTGAAGCCGCAAAGTGATGTCCGCGGTCATCGCCAGATCGCCGGTTTCGCCGTGTTCTAGATGATAATGCCCGGCGGCGGCGATCATCGCGGCATTGTCCGTCGACAAATGCTTTGACGGGAAATATACGGGCACTCCGAGCCGCTGCGCCGCTGCTTCCGCTTCTACGCGCAAGGCCAGATTACAGGCGACGCCGCCGGCGACGATCAGCGTTCTTGGCCCGATCTCGTGTGCGATCTTCTCCATCGTCCCAACGAGCGAACGCACCACCGCAGCTTGAAAGCTCGCGGCCAGATCGCGAATCTGCTGTGATGGCTCATCGCGGCCAACACTCGCCTCAATACCGTTTTCACGCATATACCGTGCGACGGCCGTCTTTAAGCCGCTAAAGCTGAGGTCAGGGCGGCCGTCGGAGATCTTCGCGGTCGGGAAACGTACTTTTCCGGCATCGCCCGTTTTCGCGAGTTCCTCAATCACCGGCCCGCCGGGATAGCCGAGGCCGAGCATCTTGGCGACCTTGTCAAAGGCCTCGCCCGCGGCGTCGTCACGTGTTCGCGAGACCACCTTGTATTGCCCTTCGGACGGAACATGAAAAATGTTCGTATGGCCTCCGGAAACGATAAGGGCAAGGGCCGGATATTCGACGGGTGGATTTTCGAGCGCGACGGAATAGACGTGGCCCTCGATGTGATTTACGCCAACAAATGGGATGTTGCGTGACCAGGCAAGCGACTTTGCGTAGCACACCCCGACAAGCAGAGAGCCGATCAGCCCCGGCCCCTGGGTGACGGCAATGGCGTCGATATCCTCAAGCGTCATTTGTGCCCGATCGAGGGCCTCGATGACGGTAGGTTCGATCTTTTCGAGATGCTCGCGAGAGGCCAATTCCGGGACCACGCCGCCCCACGGACGATGCAGGTCGATCTGCGACGCGATGACCGACGAGAGTATCTCACGGCCGTCCCGCACAACCGCCGCGGCCGTTTCATCACATGAGCTTTCAATCCCGAGAATTAACATTAATAATATAGAGCTATCTTATTGAGTATAGTGTAGTTAGCTCGTATTTCAGCCATGTGGCCGCGTCGAGCTTGTTTCAGTTTGTTTCAGGGCCCGTTGAAACACCGCAACTCCTTGTATTCATTGATCTTAACATCCCATTTTTGGCCTTGTTTCAGCATTTCGCGCAAAAAAAGTCTGTCTGTCAAAAATAACATCGGCAACGGGTTTTGACGATCAAAACGCGTTGCCGATGATTGTTGCAAGACTAGCACGACTTTGCACAAAAGTCAAGATATTTGTGATCGTCCCGGAGCCAGCGGCTGTGCCACCCTATTTGCGGAGGAGCTACGCTCCTCCGTCGGCTTAACCAATTTTCCGCGGCTTGCCGCCGCCTAACGCAATGCGGCGGCTAGCCGCCAATTCTGAGGCCAGCAACCGGAGCAGCAAGCTGCTCCGCAAATAGAGCGGCGAGGCCGCCAGAAACCACGGAAGATCAACTTACTGCTTATTCGTCATATACTTGAACGCCATCGACGCGATATCGTCGAGCGCGCTGCCGTCGCGGTCGCTGTCGAGCATACTTGAGGCCATATCGATCATGGCGTTGCCGGACGATTGCTGCTGTGCGGGCTGTGCGGCTCCGCCGAGAATGCCGCCAAGCAGTCCGCCAAGGCCGTCGGCCCCGACATTCTCCTGCTGTTTTCGCTGGCCTAGATAGCTCATCACTATCGGAGCGAGAAACATTAGTATCTGGGCCACGGTTCCGATGTTCAGGCCTGACTTCTGGCTGACCTCTTCGGCGACCGCGCCCTGCGAATTGCCAAGGATGTGGCCGAGAATGCCGCCAGCGTTCGCCTGAGGCGGAGGCGCCGTCTGCTGGTCGCCGCCAAATATCAAGCTGCCGAGGCCGCCCAGATTGCCCAGAACGCTGCCGTCGCTGTGATCCTCGTCGAGCGCCGTGTTGAGGCTCTCCGCACCGGCTGGTGTAGAAGCGTTATTGGCAAGGCCGTTCAAAATAGCCGGCAAGGCAGCCTGGATCGCAGTGCTGACCATCGAATTATCAGCACCGACATTGCGACTGATCTCGTCAACCGCCATATTTCCCTGCTGTTCGCCGAGCAAGTCCTGTAGTGAGAACATTAGTTTTCCTCCATGGTTTTTTCAGTAGGTATGTCGTAATTCTAGCACAACCCGCGAGGCCGCATTACTGTCGGTGCGAACCTCGCCACAGTTCGGCAAGCTTCACATATTTTTGAAAGACCTCATGCGCCGAGTTGACACAGATAATGAGGCCGTAATATCCGTCGAGAAAGCCGAGCTTGATTATGTAATCCCGGAAAAATCGCCAGCTCGGATACAGCAACATCTTAAGAAAATTGCTCTTTATTCCCTGGTCAAACTTGGAAGCGGCGGAGATCGTTGAGTACGTATTCAGGCGGCTCACGTGATCTTCGATCGAATAATAAGAGAAGTGCAGGAGATCGCCGTCCAGGTGCCGGGTCGTGCATCCTTCGTGCATAGAGAACTTGTCATGCGGGTTATGCCCTCCCCAACTTCCCTTTGTCCTGGTCCACAGTCTAAGACTCGGATCAGGATACCAGCCGCAATGGCGTATATGCTTGCCGCAGTAGTAATTAGCTCGATTGAATATGTAGCCGTCGGCGGCCCATCGCCCCTCTTTAACCGCCTTGACCGATTCCCTTGCGACGTCGGACAACGCCTCGTCGGCGTCGAGGGCGAGGACAAGCTCGTTCGAACATTGTGAAACGGCAAAGTTCTTTTGTTCGATATGGCCCGCAAACGGATTTTCAATGAACGTCGCACCGAAGTCTGCACATATATCGGCAGTGCCGTCGGTCGAAAACGAGTCAACAACGACGATCTCGTCCGCCAGGCCGTTAACCGATTCCAGACATCGTCTGATATTTCGCTCCTCGTTGAAAGTAATGATAGCAACGGACAGTCTCTGCATCGGGTTAGGCGGATATTAAGTGGTTACGTTCGCGTGCGGTAATATTAACACAAGCTCAGAATGCCAGTTATCCGAACGCGCCGAGATATCACATTCAGAACGCTGCTAACCTCGATCGCCATCGGGGTATTAGGGTTGTTGCTGATCGGCGTTCTGTTCCGCTCGTTCTGGCCCGAAGGCCCTCGAAAACCGTTCCGCTACGCCTCTACCATCGCCGGCACAGGCAACGAGATCGGCGAACCGTTTGGTATCGCGGTAAATGGCTCGGACATTTACGTTTCGGACGGCCAGAACAACAAGATCTGGCGGATCGACAGGAAAGGGCTGACCGTCTTTGCAGAGGGGCTCGATACACCGTCGGCGATCGCATTTGACCAGGACGGGAACCTTCTCGTGGCAGATACAGGGTCGCATACGATCAAGTCGATCAACCGGAAAGGAGAGACGAGTATTCTCGCCGGCATTTCGGGCCGGATCGGCAATGCCGACGGTGACGCATCTCAGGCGTCATTCTATGGCCCTATTGGCCTAGCCATAAGCGGCGATAAGGTTTACGTCGCCGATACCTACAATGACCGCATCCGTGTTATCGAAGGCGGCAAGGTCGCCACACTCACCGGCGGTAGCAATGGCTTTGCTGACGCAACGGGCAGCGAGGCGAGATTTCACACACCTACGGGCCTCGCGATCTGGCAGGACAAGCTCCTGGTCGCAGACAGCGGAAACCACCGCATCAGGGCTGTCGAACAGGACGGGCGCGTGTGGACGCTCGCGGGAGCGGGCGAGGGCGAACTGCGAGACGGCCCCGTGGCTGAGGCGTCGTTTGTCCAGCCGACTGCTCTCACCGTTCACCGCGACGGAACGATCTTTGTCGCTGACGGCAATGCTATTCGCGAGATCAGCGGCGATGTTTCGCGGAGTGTAAGAACCGTCTCGAATGACCATCGCGGCGTCAAGGACGGTGACGGCCTTTACGATGCCCGGTTCAATCGCCCATCGGGGCTCGGTCTAGCCGCCAACGGCGATCTCATCGTTGCCGACAGCGAAAATCGGCTCGTGCGGCGCATTTCGGCCAAGGATACCGGCGCGGCGATTTCCCCAGAGCAGATCGCGGCGATGCAAGATACGGCCGCGGAATTTCGCGGTGCAGCTCCCGGACGCTGGCCCTTTGACCCGCCGGAACGGCCCCGTGATATTGCGGGAACGCTCGGCGAGCTTAGGGGTGACGTTTCGGCCGACCCTGAACACCTGTGGTTTCACAACGGCCTCGACATCGCGGGAGCATACGGCGAGACGGCGAGATCCGTTCGTGACGAAAAGGTACTGCGGCCGACCGCCGCGGATAACTTCAATACCCTCAGGGAACTGCTCAGGATGCCTACGATGGGCTACATTCACCTGCGGCTCGGGCGCGACGTTACCTCGAAACCATTCGCCGATCCCAGATTTCAGTTCCAACGGGACGCCCTCGGACGGCTCTCGGGCGTTCGCGTGCCGCGAGGGGCAAAGTTCAAGGCCGGTGACGCTATTGGCACGCTCAACTCGATGAACCATGTCCATTTGATCGCGGGCCGCAGCGGTTCGGAGCTAAATGCTCTCGATGCACTCGATCTGCCGGGCGTCGCCGACACGCGGCCTCCGGTGTTCGAGGAAATGACGCTCTGGGACGAAAACTGGCAGCAACTCGAAACCCCGAAGGCCAATTCGCGTATTAGGCTCTCAGGCAAGGCCCGTATCGTAGTGCGTGCCTACGATCAGATGGACGGCAATTCGGACCGTCGCCGTTTGGGCGTTTACAGCGTCAGTTGTGCGATCCGGCGCGAACCGGGCGGCGAAAGTGTGATGACGGCCGAGACCCGGTTTGACAAGATGCCGTCGAACGATCTCGTCGCCTATATTTACGCCGGCGGCAGCAAGTCGGGCGCGACGGGCGAGACCATCTTTCGCTACATTGCGACCAACAGTCTGAGTACCGACAAGGCAGAAGAGGGCTTTCTGGACGCATCAAAGCTGGAGCCGGGCAATTACACCGTAGCGGTGACAGTCGCTGACCGCTTTGGCAACTCGACCGCGAAAGAATTCTTGATAGAGGTAACGAAATGAGAAATATTGCAGTGCTTTTGTTGATGCTGACGTTCACCATGGCAGCGTTGCCGTTTGATTCACCGAAAGGCCCGACATCGGTCATCATCACGCCGCCCGCGCCTAAGTTCACCGACGCGGAGCGTCAGACGGAGCTTGCCAAACGTCGTGCCGCCGTCGCAGCGAAGATGGCTGACAAGAGCATGCTGATTCTCTTCTCCGCCGAGCCGCGGCTCTATACAAATGATGTCGATTACGTCTATCGGCAGGAAAACAATCTCTATTATCTCACCGCGTTGAAACAAGACGGAGCGACCTTCGTGATGACCAAGAGCGGCGGGACGATCACCGAAACGCTCTTTCTCCCCAAGCGAGTCCCGCTGCGTGAAGCATGGGAAGGCAAGATGTATTCGCGAGAGCAGGCGATGAATGTTTCCGGCCTTAGGGCGGTCGTTGATTCATCGGAACGCGACGCATTCCTGCAAGCCGTCAGAGACAAGAAGCCTTTCTCATCGAAGGAAGGCGCGTCTATCTCGACCGCTGACAATGTCTATCTGCTGCTGCCTGAGGGCGACCATGACGAGAATGGCTTTCGCGAGTTTAGAGTCGAGAACGACCTTGCGAGAGGATTGTCAGGCTACAAGGTCGAGAACGCGCAGCCGATATTCGCCGAACTCCGCCTCGTGAAGTCTCCGTACGAATTGAAGTTGCTCCAGCATGCCGTCGATATCTCGACCGAGGCCCATATGCGTGCGATGGCGATGGTCGGGCGGGCGAATTGGGAATATGAGGTCCATGCCGAGTTGGAGTACACATTCCGACGCCGCAACGCCGATAATTGGGGTTATCCGTCGATAGTCGGCTGCGGGCCGAATGCGACGACGCTGCACTATGTCGAGTCGCAAAGCCCGGTCAAGAAGGGTGATGTGATGCTGATCGACGCCGCCGCCGAATACGACCATTACACCGCCGACATCACGCGAAGCTATCCGGTGAACGGCAAATTTACAAAGGAACAGGCTGAGATATATCAGATCGTTTACGACGCGCAGGAGGCTGTAGCAAAGGCGACGAAGCCGGGCGTGACCTTCGGCGAGTTGAGCGCGATCGCCCGCAATACGATCAATGAAGGCCTCTTCAAACTCGGCCTCGTGCTCGACAAAAACTCGCGTCAGGCGGGCATCTGGTCATTCCACGGCCTCGGCCACTGGATCGGTATGAACGTGCACGACGTTGGCAGTTACTCTGTTCCGCTAAGGCCGGGAATGGTCTATACCAATGAGCCGGGCATCTACATCCGCGAGGACGCGCTCGACAATCTGCCGAATACGCCCGAGAACAAGGCATTTATTGAGAAGGTCCGTCCGGTCTATGAGAAATACAAGAACATCGGCGTCCGCATCGAGGATGACATGCTCGTTACTCCGACGGGCGTCCAATGGATGAGTGGCAAGCTGCCGCGTTCGATAGCTGATATCGAGACATTCATGGCGTCGGCGTCCAGGCAACCGCTGGGAAGAAACGGAGCATCGGCCTTCTTTCCATACGCGGTAGCAGTAAGATAAGTTGATCTTCGCGGCTTTGCCGCTCTATTTGCGGAAAAGCTGTGCTTTTCTGAAACAGTTCTAAAGAACATTGCGGCTATGCCGCCGCTCGTCGGCGGCGTAGCCGCGTGGATTTTAGGCAGCATATCGGAAAAGCTGAGCTTTTCCGCAAATGGACGGGCAAGCCCGAAAACAAGTGTTGAGGTCTCGAACTGATTGACTATCATTGCTCCCAAACGCATTATTTACATCTGTGCCGCAAACCGCAGACAATTCCCTGCCGCTGGTCATCGTCAACCCAAAGTCCGCCTCGGGCTCGACGCGTGAGAATTGGGCAGCGACGGCGGCCGATCTGCGGGCACACTTTGGGCCGTTCAGTGTGGCGTTTACAAAAGGGCCGGGCGACGGAATCGATATCGCCCAACGCGCGGCCGAGGCAGGCCGTGAATTCATCATCGCCTGCGGCGGTGACGGAACTATCAACGAGGTTGCGAATGGAATCCTGCTCTCCGGCCGCGACACCGAGCTGGGCGTGCTGCCGTCGGGGACGGGCGGCGATTTTCGCAGAACACTCGGGTTGCCATACAACAATCGCGATGCTGCCGCGGCTTTGCGTGACGGCGAAACGCGGCGCATCGACGCCGGCCGGGTCACGTTTCACGATCACGACGGTAACGAGGCCAGTCGCTATTTTCTCAATGTTTCGTCCGCCGGCCTTGCCGCTACGATCATAAAGCGCGTGAAATCGGCGAAAGTGTTCGACTGGCTGCCGGTCGAATCGATGCGCGGCCGAGCAAATTTCGCCATCTCTACTTTGCAGGAGGTAGTCGATCTCAAGCCGGCGACGGTTCGCGTCCGTATCGACGACGGCGAAGAACATTCGCTGCAAACGATCGCCTTTTGTGTGGCAAACGCGAGATATTTTGGCGGCGGCATGATGATCGCACCGGACGCCGCGATCAATGACGGACTGCTTGACGTTATCAACATTGGTGATATCGGCACGCTTAAGGTCCTGCTGAACGCGTGGTCGCTCTATCGAGGCACACACGGTCGGCTCGATGAGGTCAAAACGACGCTAGCCCGCCGTGTCGAGATCCGTCCGGCGAACGAAGAGACGGTGCTGATCGAGACCGACGGCGAACTTCCCGGCCGATTGCCGGCCGTTTACGAGGTTATTCGAGACGCGATCAGGGTTCGCGTACCGAGTTCAAGTAACAGCCGATGAAGCACGTCAGGTCATTGCCGCACCTCTGGATCGTGATCTCCGCTTTGTGCATCTCCGCTGCCGGGCAAACGATCGTGGACCTGGATGATAACCAGTCGATCAATGACCTTCAGGTGAGTGTGCCGATCACGGGCCGTGTTGACCTGCTCGTGCTTGCAATGGCACGTTTTGGTGGAAATATGACCGATCTGAGCGAGACTCGCATCGGGAGCGGCGTATCGGTCAGGATCGGCAAGGGCGTGTCAGTGTCGCCGACCTACCAATTCATTCAGGTACGTGCGGCGAACGGTACATTTCGCACGGAGCATCGCTACAGCCTTCGCGCCTCGTACAAATTTCCTTTCAAGAGGTTCGGCCTGACGCATCGCAGCACCTACGAGTACCGTGTTCGCTCATCGGGCAATTCGTGGCGTTATCGGCCATCGCTGACCTTCCAAAAGGAACTTCCAAAGGCCTTGATCCCAAAGGCCAGCCTCTTCATTACCGAAGAACCGTTCTATGTCTCGACAACGCGGCGATTCTCGCGTAATCGCTTCAGCGTCGGCGTCAGCAAGACGATCAATGCTCACCTAACGCTCGACATCTATTACATGCGCCAGCAGGACGGTGTATCACGACCGGGCGACCTGAATGTGCTCGGCACGGGCTGGCGGATCCGCCTGTAAGTGCCTTTGTTCGTTTGCTTTGTCCGCTACGCGGGACTACTCTAAAACGAAACCGCGATTTCTTATGCCGAGATCGTTTTGCCAGAGGCTCATCGAGTCCTTTTCGTCGCACGAGGATCGCGTTGCGATGCGCGTCGTCGGCTCTGATGAGAGCACATACACATTCGGCGAAGCGCTGCGGCAGATACGCTCGCTCGCCTGGCGACTCGGACAGGAAGGTATCGATCCCGGTGATCGTGTTGCCCTGATCGGCGAAAATCATCCAAAATGGGCGCTCGCCTATCTCTCGACGATCTATCGCGGGGCCGTTATCGTGCCCATCGATCCGCACGGCGAGATCGAGACGATCACAAATTTTATCGAGAACTCAGAAGCGAAGCTCGCGTTTATCGACACGGACCAGGTCGAGAGGTTCGCTCAGATCAAAGAAAGGCTCGGCAGGCCTGTACCGACCGTCGTCTGGAGAAATAACGGCCGGAACCAAGCAGGGCCGGACGGCGCTGATTTTGATGATTGGGCCGCAAGCGAGTTTCCCGAGAGCTTTGCTGCCGAAGTGCCGACCGCAGATGGCGACGACGTTGCATTGCTCATCTACACAAGCGGCACGACCGGCACGCCGAAGGGCGTTCCGCTCACGCATGGCAATATCGTCGCCGAACTCGAGGGCGTCAACAGTGTCCTGGAGATCACTGACAAAGAGCGCATCCTAAGCCTACTGCCGCTCTTTCACGGGTATCTGCAGATCGTCAATCTATGGGTCGCGGCGACGCTTGGCGTCGAGGTTGGTTATCTCAAGGAGCTCACGCCCGACGAACTGGGCAAGGCAATGAAGGAGTTCAAGCCGACGATCCTCACCACCGTCCCGCGGCTGTGGTATCTGTTCCACAAAAAGATCTTTGACGCCGTCATGACAAAGCCGAAGATGGTCCAGCGGCTGTTCCGGGCGATGCTCGCTATGAACGGTGCCCTGCGGGACACGGTCGGTTTGAACCTGGGGCGAAAGTTCTTCGGGCAGGTCCACGAATCCTTCGGCGGCCAATTGCGGCTCGCGGTGTCGGCGGGTTCGCGTTTTGACGAAGACGTAGCAAAGGACTTTCACAAGCTCGGCTTCACGATCCTGCAAGGCTACGGGCTGACCGAGACAAGCGGTGCGGCGACCGCGACCTACGAGGACGACAATCGTGTCGGTTCTGTTGGCAAGCCGATGCGCGGGGCCGAGATCAAGATCGACCAGCCCGACAGCGAAGGCATTGGCGAGGTATTGATCAAGGGGCCAATGGTCTTTAAGGGCTATTATCACAACGACGCAGCAAATGCCGAGGCCTTCACCGACGACGGATGGTTCCGCTCGGGCGACCTTGGGAAACTCGTTGACGGCCACCTTTACATTGTCGGGCGAGCAAAGGATGTGATCGTGCTGCCCTCGGGCAAGAACGTCCATCCCGAAGACATTGAGGTCCACTACCTGAAGTGCCCGCTCGTGTCCGAACTCGCCGTCATCGGCATCGCTGACGAAACCGAATCGCGAGCAGGGGCCGAAAAGCTGGCGGCTATTATCGTGCCTGATTTCGACTATCTACGGGCAGAAAAGATCGCGAACTCGAAGGAGGCCATCCGCTACGCTATGGACACGCTGGGGCGAGAGCTGCCCGAATACCAGCGTGTCCGCGATTACATCATCCGGGCCGAGCCGCTGCCCCGAACGGCGACGCGAAAGATCAAACGGTTCCAGCTCAAGAAAGAGATAGAATCGGGCGAGGTCGCCGCCGAGGCGAAAGAGACAAAGTCGTGGGAGTTCACCGCTGAGGACACGGCCCTGCTCGCGACGGGAACGGCCGGGGCCGTCACCGCCGCGATCAGACAGAATGCTCCGGATGCAGAGGTCATCCATCCGTCGATGAATCTCGAGATCGATCTCGGCCTCGACAGCCTGGCACGGGCGGAGACGTTCGCGGCGTTGGAACAAGCATTTGGGACCGAGTTTGATGGCGATGAGGCCGCGACCGCCCTGACCGTTCGCGGTGTCATCGATCTCGTGAATAAACACGGCGGCGGCTCGGCGGAGAATGTGTCGATCGAGCTCAATTGGGGCAAGATCGTCCGCGAGGCCGATGAAGAGATGCCAGAGGTCCAGGCGGTGCTGCGAAGCCGGCCTGCGTTCACTGCCTTCGCATTTGTTGTGATGAAATGCTTTAACCTATTTTGCCGCGTCTTCATGCGGCTCGAGGTCGAGGGCCGCGAGAATCTCGATGTCCCGAGCGGAGCATTCCTCATCTGTCCCAATCACCAGAGCTTTCTTGACCCGTTCGTTCTCTGCGGAGCGTACAGGTACAGTCTTTTCCGTAACTTCTTTCATGTCGGGGCTAGCGAATTCTTTGAGGGGCGGATAATGCGTCGCGTCGCATCGATGCTCAATGTCGTCCCCGTCAACCCCGATACCGAATTGATGCGTGCAATGAAGGCCGGGGCCATCGGACTCAAACATGGGCGAGTGCTCAACATCTATCCTGAGGGCGAACGTGCCTTTGACGGCGACCTACACGAGTTCAAGAAAGGTGCGGCAATTCTCGCAACTGAACTCGACCTGGCGATCGTTCCGGTCGCTCTCGACGGCCTGCAGAATGTCTGGGCCCGCGCGTCGTGGCGAATTCGCCCCGCGAAGGTAAAGATCCGTATCGGCAAGGCATTCTATGCAAGAGAGGCCTTGGGGCTCGAGTCGGCAGCCCTGACCAGCAGCGCGGCCGCCGCAGGAGCCGGCCCAAACTCAACTCTCCAAGCGCGGGCGTCGGAGACCGATAATTACGAGGTTGTGACCGCTTATCTCAAGCGAACGATCGCTCAAATGATCGATGACATGCGTCGGTAGTTCCGGCGCCGGGAGGAATTATGATACCGGAAACAGCGAGGATCCTCATCATTGTCGGGCTGTTGGCGGGTTCTTCGGCAATGGCCGACGCCCAGACGCCCACTCAGACCTTCGACTCGGGCCTCGCTGATATTCGGGCAGAGCGTTGGGAAGCTTGCGTCACCAAATTCCGTCAGGTAATCGCCGTCGAATTCAGCTTGCCCGAATCGCATTTGAATCTCGGCGCCTGCCTGATACGCCTTAAACGTACTGATGAGGCATTGGCGGCACTTGAGGAAGCAGTCCGGCTTAGGCCGGCATTTGGCGATGCTCACGCGGCGATCGGAGACATCCATTACGATCGTGAGGACTATGCTCGTGCGGTCCGGGCGTATAGGGAGGCCCTCCGCCTGCGTCCGAAGTTCATTGATCTGGTCTATTTGGGTAATGCTCAAGGCGAACTCGGACACTATAACGAGGCAATAGCTGCATACGTGAACGCAGCGGAACTGGATCCGGCAAAAGCGCTTCCGCATATTCAGATCGGCAACGCTCATCACCGTCAAAATAACTATCCTGCCGCGATTGATGCGTACAAGAAAGCAATCTCATTAGAACCGCGTAACGCACTAGCTCACCTTGGACTCGGCACGGTCTACTATGACCAACAGAAATATGCCGAGTCGATCCCGCACTACAAACGCGCGTCAGAATTAGAAGAATCGGCACTAGCGCACCAATTCCTCGCCGATGCTTATCGCATGACGAATCAACTAGGGCTCGCAATCGATCACTACACATTGGCCCTAGGGCTGGACCCGAAGAACGCGGATGTCATATACGGTCTCGGGCTGTGTTATGCAGCACAGAACAACCGCGTTCTCGCGCGTCAACAGCATGGCAAACTCTTGCCGCTCGACGCGGAATTGGCGGGCAAGCTCTTGGCTGAGATCAACGCCATCAAATAAAGATATGAATGACATGACCGCAACAGCGAAATGGTTTGGCCGGCTGCTGATATTGCTGGGCCTGGCCGGGTATGTGTATGGGACGTATAACGGCAACGCCAGTTGGACGGCATTGATCCCGGCGATATTTGGCCTCGTCCTGATGGTGCTGGGATATGCGGCAGCGGCTGCAGAGGGAATGCGCAAGCACCTGATGCACGTTGCCGTCGTCATCGCCCTGCTGGGCTTTATCGCGTCGGCAGGCCGCCTGATATCACGACTCAGCGAATTTACGGTCTCGGCCGCCTCGCTATCGCAGATCGCAATGGCGGTGATCTGTCTGGTGTTCGTTATCCTCGCCGTAAGGTCGTTTATTGCCGCACGGACGAATTAAACCGCGAAATACGCGAAAGGAACGAAAGAAAGAGGCTTGTCCTTTTTTGGTGGTGGTTCAGTTTGAAAAGCCGCCTCACCGCAAACTCTGCGTTTCATTCTCTGCGTTCTCTGCGTGGAAAAAACCTTAGCAAACATTCCACGCGGAGAACGGAGAGAGTTTCGCAGAGATCGGAGAGACGATCACAATTTCAAACTGAACCATTTCTCATTTTTTCGCCTTTTTGGCGTGTTTAGCGGTTAATTCTTCAGGCTTTTTCGAGTTCGATATCGATCTGCAGGCCGCCATTGGCGTTATGTGCCGTGATCTTGCCTTTGTGCGCTTTGACCGCGCGTTCGGCAATGGCGAGGCCGAGGCCGATGCCGCCGGTCTTACGTTCACGAGCTTCGCCCACGCGATAGAACGGCCTAAATAGATTTGGCAGTTCGTCCTCGGGGACGCCGCCGCCGTGATCGGCCACGCTGACCGTCGCGCGGCCATTGCTCACGGCCAGGTCAACCTCGACAACGGTGCCCTCGCCGGTGTACTTGACCGCGTTTCGCAGAACATTTTCGATCGCGCTTCTCAACAGGTTTTCGCTGCCCATGACCGAGCACGCCGTTATTCTGGTGATCTCGACGTGCTTGCCATTCGCCTTAGCCTCAAAGTCCGCGTCGGCCGCCACATCACGAACGAGTTCTGCGAGGTCGACTCGAACACGCTCGACCTCTACCGCTCCGCTCTCCAGTTGAGCGAGCGTCAGTAATCGGCCGATCATCTCATTGAGCCTGGTGGATTCCGCCTCGATGCGATCGAGCATCGGCTTGGTCTCAGTGTTCGATTTTTGCTTTGCGATCTCGAGTGCCACATTCAGGCGGGCGAGCGGTGACCTCAGTTCGTGCGAGATATCGCGGTTAAGCCGCTGCTGCGAGGTGATCAGCGATTCGATCCGGACGGCCATCTCGTCAAAATCGCGGGCGAGATCGGCCAGTTCGTCGCGCCGACGCCCGATCTTTGGCGCAACACGCGTCTGAAGGTCGCCGGCCGCCAGTTGGTTCGCAGCCGCGCGCAGCTTGCGTATAGGTGAGGTCAAATAAAGGGCAAGCAGATAGCACAGCACCGTTGCGGTCAGGAGAATGCCAAATAGGCGGATATACGACGTCGTCGATCCCCAGAAGAGCGAGGATTGAGGCGGACGTTCCCACTGAAGGACCAGCGCAAATCTTCGGCCATCCGCAAAACTTACCGGAGCATAGCCGATCGTGCGATCCTCGGGCGAAAAATCGGCCTCGGTCGCGTTGGATTCGATGGCTAACTTTGCAAAGTCAGCGACGTCATGTATCGAGCCATCGTCCCCAAACCAGAGTGAGCCGTTCGACGCAGCAAGATTTATCTCCCTCGACGGCTCTGCGTCACGCAAACGCTGAAGGAATTGCCGCAGGCCGGCTTCGCCCTCGGCATTTACGATCTGCGTCGCCGTGTCGCTGTAGATCGTCATCTGATTCTGTGTTGATCGCTTAAACCGGCTAAACATCGGCTCGGTCTGGAATGTGCGAGTTACAAATATGATCACGCCGATCATCAAGGCGATCGCAGCCAGAAACCACAAAAAGATCTTTATGAACAGTTTCATACGAGAGTGTAGATATATCCGACGCTGCGAACCGTTTTGATCCGCTCGCTGCCGTCGGAGCGGACGCCGAGCTTTTTGCGAAGGTTGCTGATGTGCATGTCGAGGCTGCGGTCGTAGGGCGACAATTTGCGCTCAAGAACGGCCTCGCTGAGGTCTTCCTTTTTTACGACCTTACCTGCGCTGTTGAGCAGTTCGTGCAATATGCCAAACTCGACCGAGGTCAGTCCGACGTCCACGCCGCCAAGCGTGGCCGTGCGCGACGCGGGCGATACGATAACGTCCTCGACCTCGATGCTCGCGGTCCCATCATCATCCGCCGGAGCCGCTGTGCGACGCAGGATCGCCCTCAGCCGGGCCGCAAGTTCGCGAGGATTAAATGGCTTTGGCAAATAATCGTCCGCCCCGATCTCGAGCCCGACGATGCGTTCCATGTCGTCGCCGCGAGCGGTCAGCATCAGCACGGGCAGCTTTGATGTTTCGCGAAGTTTGCGAAGCACGTCAAAGCCATTCATCTTCGGCAGCATCACGTCGAGGATCGCCATATCGTGTTCGCCGCTGAGCGCGGCACTTAGTCCGGCCTCGCCGTCATTTACGCAAGCAACCTCAAAACCCTCGACGCCAAGATACTCGGAGACAAGCTCACACAACTCTTCATCATCGTCGATGATAAGGATACGGCTCATAGCTGACGGTATTTTACGTCAGATCGAGGTGCCTTGAGGGCAGTTTTACATTTCTTTACAGAAAATCACGATTGACGACATAGAAGTGTCGTCTCTGCGTCCTCAGCGTCATTTTCTCCGCGTTCTCTGCGTGGAACGATCATTCCACGCAGAGAACGCAGAGAAAGGACGCCGAGGACGCAGAGTTCAATAGAGCAGAAACCGTTCTCGTCGTTTGATAAATTCGTCCAGTCTGGATTTGATCGCCTTGTCGATCTCGTCGGGCGACGAGCCGCGCGTGACCATATCGAAAACCTCGCCATTTACGAGCAGACGCGCGTATTTATCTATCTGCCAATCGTCCGGATAGAGCTTTCGCAAGGCGCATGCGATCTCTACGCCGGTGCGGACAGAATTGAATTCGCCGCGATTGGTGATGATGATATTGACGCCGCCGAGTTGTTCGTCCTTAAAGACGGATGCGTTTGGCTTGAACCTGATCGGGACAAAGCGAACGCCTTTGAGGTTTCGTTCATTTAGGTACTTCGCCAGCTCTTGTCCGTCGAGCCAGGGAGCACCAATGACCTCGAACGGTGTGTCGGTCCCGCGGCCGACGGAGAGATTCGTCGTCTCAAGCAAACCGATGCCCGGATAAAGCGTCGCCTCGGTCAGCGAACGCATGTTGGGGCTTGGGTTTATCCACGTCTGCCCCGTCTCGTCGAACCACATCGCGCGGTTCCAACCGTCCATCTTGATGACACGCACGTCGGCTCCGATCTTTCGTTCAGCGTTGATCATTGTGGCAAGTTCGCCAATGGTCATACCGTAACGCACAGGCGTCGTGTGTGCGGCGGTGAATGAGAGTTCGTCGTCGTCCGCGACCGGCCCCTCGACCGAGATGCCATTGATCGGATTCGGGCGGTCGAGGATGAATACGGGCTTGGCCGCTCGGGCGGCCTCTTCCATCACATTCTTGAGCGTCGAGGGATAGGTGTAGAACCGCGTGCCGATGTCCTGAATGTCATATACGAACGCGTCAATAGCTGCCATCTGATCGGGCGTTGGCCGTCGCGTTTCGCCGTAGAGCGAATAGACAGGCAGGCCGGTTTTCTCGTCCTTGCCGTCCGCGATCTTTTCGGTATCAAGCTCGCCGCGAATGCCGTGTTCGGGTGCGAAGATCGCGGTGAGCTTTACGTTCTTTGCCTCGTGGAGGATGTCGATGGTCTGCTTTCCGGCCAGGCTCCGGCCGGTGTGGTTTGTGACGAGGCCGATCTTGAGATTTTCGAGTGGTTTGAAACCGCTCTTTTCCAATACATCAATGCCGTTCTGTACCGTCACGGCGCCCTCCCTCACGGTCGGGCTACTGACACTGGCCGCCTGCTGACCACTGACGGCTGACGGCTGAGTGCTGACCCGGAATCGCGCCACTTGCGCCGCGACCGCCGCGTTGTATCTCGCCTCCGCCTCGCGCCATTTTTCTATTGGGGTGTCCTCGATAGCTGAGGCGACGACAGTCGAGATCTTGGCACGCAGTGGCGTGACATCGCCTTTGCCGTCGGGGTGAACGCGGTTTGAGAGGAATACGACGAACGTCTGCGAGGTCGGGTCGATCCAAATTCCCGTCCCGGTAAAACCCGTGTGGCCGAACGAGCCCAACGGGAACAACTCGCCCCGATTTGCCGAGAACGAAGTATCCATGTCCCAACCCAACCCCCGCGTCTCGCCGTTCTCGGACACGACATAGGGCTGCGTCATCCGTGCTACGGTCGCCGCCGAGAGAACACGGTCAGAACCACCTGCGGTAGCGGGTGGTTGAAGTTTCGATATATTCCGCCCAGCTGTCCGATTCCGCGTTAAACCACCCGCTACCGCAGGTGGTTCTGACTTGCCGCCGTTCAGGATCATCTGACAGTAGCGGGCGAGATCGTCAGCCGTCGAAAAGAGGCCGGCGTGACCGGCGACGCCGTTCATTCGATAGGCCGTTGGGTCGTGGACTTCACCACGAAGAACTTCATTACCGGTAGCGTCATTTCCCTCAAACTTGGACCCGAGGTAACTGTGCTGTCCGCGAATATTCTCAGTAGGTGCAAACCTTTCGAGGCCATAGGCTTCAATAATTTCAGTTGGGTCGAGCATCGGCGATGAAAGCTTCACGCCTTCCCGTCTATTGAATTTCGAATCCTTGTTTCCTAGCCGATCAAAGAGCCCGGACCCAACGAGCTGATCTTCTGGCTTTCCTGTGATCAATTGAACAATCTCGCCCAGCACAATAAATCCAATATCCGAATAAACAAACCTCGTCCCCGGCGGGCTGTTCAGCTTCTCTTTCTTCAACGCCGCGAGCATGCCTTCGCGGCCGATCCATTTTTCGCTGAGGTCAAAATCGGGGGCGTAGCCGGAGGTGTGCGTCAGCAGTTGTAGGATCGTGACACGTTTGGCTTGTTCGTCCTCGATCTCGGGGATGAACTTGCCGACGGTGTCGTTGAGACGGAGTTTGCCCTGCTCGACGAGGATCATTATCGACGTCGCGGTCGCGACGGGCTTGGTGAGCGAAGCGACGTCAAAGATCGTATCGACCGTCATCGGCTCGACGGTCGGCACAAGTGAGCGATTGCCGTAGGCCTTGCGAAAGACGATTCTTCCGCGATGCCCGACCAGCACGACCGCGCCGGGCAGCTTTTTCGCGGCGATATCGGCATTAACAAGTTCGTCGATCAACGCGAGCTTGCCGGAATTCATCCCGACCGCCTCCGGTTTCGCGACCGGCAGCCCCTGCGCGGCGCCGACAGACCCAAGGGCGGCGACCAGCACAAGAAAATAGAAACAGGATGAACAGTAACTACATGATAAAAAGAGGCTCCGGCGTTTCCGGCCAACTCTTGCCATCCTGTTTATCCTGTCCATCCTGTTTGATTTACTTCCTGGCCTTGAACGCACGTTCGCGCTGGATGAAGCTTTCGGTGCAGAGCTTGACGAATTCCCTGGCGATCGGCGAAAAATATCCGCCGCGCAGGCGGGCAAGGCCGAGGTCCCAGTTGATCTCGGCTCCCTCGATGCGCCATGAGATCAGGCGGCCCGCCGCGATCTCGTTGGCTATGGACTTGGCGCCCGCGATACCGACGCCCATGTCGGCCTCGACCATCTGATTGATCGCCTCCTGTCGCGAGAGCTCCATCACGATATTCGGCTTGACGCCGGCATCGTGAAAGAAATCGTCGATCCGCCGTCGCGTGTTGCCCCCGCGCTCACCGAGAATAAGCTTTTCGGCCGCGAGGGTGCCGACATTCATCGACTTCTTTGATGCCAGCGGATGCTCCGGAGCACCAATCGCGACGATCTGATCGCTAAAGAGCAGATCGGTCGTCACGCTCGAATTCTCAACCGGCAGCGAAACGAACGCAATATCGATATCACCATGAGCGATCTTTTCGACCAGCGTGTTGCTCGTGCCGACGCTCACGGAGAGGTCGGCGTTTGGGAATTTCGTCTTAAGCTGCCTCAGAATTTTCGGCAATTGCTGCGTCGCAAACTCCGCCGACGCCGAACCGATACGCAGCCGCCCGTGCTCGGCACCTGCGACCTCGGCGATCTCGGCAAGAGCGGCGTCGTGTTCGCGCAAGATCCGCCGTGCACGGTTTAGCAGATACTCGCCCGCCTCGGTCAGTATCACACGTCGCGGCGTTCGCGTAAACAACTGCAGCCCGACCTCTTCCTCAAGCTGCCTGATCTGCATCGAGATCGCCGCCTGCGTCACATTGACCCGCTTCGCCCCGGCCGTAAACGTCTTGGCCTCGGCGATAGCCACAAATGCCTTAAGCTGTCTGATCTCCATAGTGCGTCTGGATCGAATTGCGATTAGATTGGGTTATTGACTATATAAGTTCAGTCAAGTCTGGTTATATGTCAAGCTATTGTGGCAGATTTCGAGATTGGTCAAAAAAACGCCGAGTTGATGCAGAATTGAAGTAAAATGAATCGCATGATCGCTGTATCCGACCTGATAGTGCCAAAAGAATTTCTTCAGAGTGCAAAAATGTCCGAGGACGAAATGCGCATTGAGCTCGCAACGCATCTTTACGCCGAAAAAAAGCTCTCTATGGGCAAGGCGAGACGTCTGGCCGGCCTCGATCTGATCTCGTTTCAGAAGGAACTAAAGAAGCGAAATATTTATTTGCACTATACCGTTGAGGACTTGAAGCAGGACTTGGCCACGCTTGAGAAACTAGATGCAAAGCTCTCTAAATGATCGTCGTTAGCGACACTTCACCGCTTACCAATCTGTTTCAAATCGGCCGGCTCCAATTGGTTCACGAGCTTTTTGACGATGTGGTCATTCCTGGAGCCGTCGCGGCGGAGATCGAGTTTCTCGAACATAATCGAGCGATTCTGACCCAAAACCCGTGGATCAGATTAGTTGAGGTAAAAGACCGAACCCTACTCAGGGATTTTACCGAGAACATTGACAGTGGTGAGGCTGAGGCGATCGTCTTTGGCCATCCAGCTGAATGCAGATGCAATTTTGATCGACGAGACGCTGGGGCGCTCCGAAGCTATCCGGCTGGGACTCGATGTTACCGGAGCGGTAGGCGTTCTGATCCGCGCCAAGCGTAAAGGACTGATCGGCGAAGTGAAACCAGAGATCGAGAGATTGATCGGCGAGGCAGGTTTCTGGCTGCACCCAACGTTCGTCGCGGAAGCATTGCGTTCGGTTGGCGAAGACTAATGCAGACGCTCGACCTCGTTATCATCGTCGGCTACCTGATCGGCATTACGCTGTTTGGCGTGTTGTTTGCGGGTAAGCAGCGGACGACGGACGAGTATTTTGTCGGGGGCCGCAGCGTGCCATGGTGGGCGATCGCGATGTCGATCGTGGCGACAGAGACGAGCACTATCACGTTCGTGTCGGTGCCGGGCATTGCGTTCGCAAAGGGCGGGAATTTTCAGTTTTTACAGCTTGTTTTCGGCTACATGCTGGGCCGCGTGGTGATCTCTCTGGTCTTCATCCCGCTGTATTTCAAAGGCGAACTGCAGACGGTCTATCAACTGTTGGGCGAACGATTCGGCTCGCGGGTTAAGATGCTCGCGTCCGCGCTGTTTGTCGTAATGCGTAATATCGCGGACGGCATTCGATTGCTGCTGACTGCGCTCGTGCTGGCGGCGGTTTACACGGCTTTCGTGCCAACGGCGGATGCAAATACGATAGTGATCGGATCGGTCATTGTTCTTGGCCTGGTGATGATCGTCTTCACGTTTTACGGCGGCATGGAGGCTGTGATATGGGTCGAGGTCGTTCAGCTGGTGATCTATATCGGCGGAGCCGTCGCGGCGGCCGTGATATTGCTGCAGAACATCGACGGCGGCTTTGCCGGTGCGGTCGCAGTCGGCGAGCAGTTTGGCAAGTTCAGCGTGCTCGATTTCGGCTGGGACATGACAAAGACCTTCACGTTCTGGTCGGGCCTGCTCGGCGGATGTTTTCTCACGATGTCAACGCATGGCACGGACCAGTATCTCGTCCAGCGGTATCTGTGCACGAGCAAGCCTTCGGCGGCCGCAACTGCACTGCTGTCGTCGGGTGCGGTCGTGCTGGGGCAATTTGTCGGATTCTTGTTCATCGGTGTGCTGCTGTTCGCGTTTTACGAGCCTTACAATTTGCCGGAATACGCTCAGGCCGGCGTCGCGGGCTCGGGCGTGCCGTCGACACTGCCGTTCTCGGGCGGCGACAAGGTGTTTCCCGATTTCATAACGAAGTCTATGCCGACGGGTCTGTCAGGCCTGGTCGTCGCAGCAATATTCGCGGCGGCTCTGTCATCGTCGCTCAATTCGATCGCCGCGACAGCCGTCAACGACCTCTACAAGCCGTTCGCGGGCGAGCGGGATGATAAGCATTTTCTAAAGGTCTCAGGCTGGCTCACCGTCATCATCGGCATTGTTCAGATATCGGTCGCCATCGCGGTAAAGGATGCAAACAGTTCGGCTCTCGGCATGGCGTTGTCTGTTGCCTCATTGATCAACGGCCCCGTGCTTGGTGTGTTTTTGGTCGGCACGTTTCTGAGAAAAGCCCGAGAATCGCACGCTTTGATCGGCATGTTGGCGAGCATCGCATTAATGCTCTATATTCTGCTTGGAACGCGCATAGCTTGGACGTGGTATGCGCTGATCGGCAGCTTGACGACGTTTGTGGTCGCCTATATTGCAACTCGTGTTTTTTCGAACACTAAGAATGAGGTTCCTGCTTAGCTTTCTGATCGTTTGCGCATCAATGACGGGAACGGCGGCTGTCTCGTCGGATCGCAGGCCGCCGGCACGCGTGTTTCCTGACAATATGATGCACGCAGGCTGGCAGCCTGCGCTCCGACGAGAGCCCTCGACTGCTTCTTGGAGGCACGCCGACAAATTCCTCAAGAAAATGTCGGTCGAGGAAAAGGCCGGCCAGCTTGTGCATATCGGGATCAACGCGAAGTTCGCGAACCGATCTAGTCCGTTCTTTCGCGATATCGAGCGCCAGGTCGTCGAGAACAAGGTCGGCGGCATCATTTTGTTTGGTGCGCCGATCTACGAGTCCATTCATCTGGTCAACCGTATGCAGGAACGGAGTAGGGTTCCTTTGCTCATTTCCGTCGATGCCGAAACCGGCGTCGGGATGCGGTTTGAGGATGCGGTCAATTTCCCGTGGGCGATGGCAATGGCCGCGACCGGCGATCCGGAATTCGCTCGCCGGGCAGGCGTTATCACAGGGCGTGAAGCCCGGGCGATGGGCATTCAACACATCTTTGCCCCGGTGCTCGATGTCAATAATAACGCCGACAATCCGGTGATCAACGTCCGCAGCTTTGGCGAAGATCCGAATGATGTTTCTCGATTCGGAACCGCATTTATCGAGGGCCTGCAATCTCAAAACGTCATCGCAACCGCCAAGCATTTCCCCGGCCACGGCGACACGAACGTCGATTCGCACCGCGGGCTGCCCGAGGTCAACCGGTCACGCGACGAGCTCGAGCGAAACGAACTGATTCCCTTCCGTGCGGCCGTCAAAGCCGGTGTCGCCTCGATAATGGTCGGCCACATCGGCCTGCCGCAGATCGACCCCGAACAGATCAAGCCGCTCAAGCAATATACCGTCGGATATACAGATCAAGGTGACGAGATCGTGCGTGAGAACGCGACCATACCGGCGACATTATCCGGCAAAGTGCAAACCGATCTGCTGCGGCGTGACATCGGATTTGACGGATTGATCGTATCTGACGCGATGGACATGAGCGCGCTGACGGTCTATATGTCGCAGGATGAAGCCGGCGTAAGGGCTATTCTTGCCGGCACTGATATGCTGCTAAAACCGTCCGACGCCGATGCGATGATCCACGGGATCGTCGCGGCTGCAAGGTCCGGCCGGGTCCCGCAGCAGCGACTCAACGACGCTGTCCGTAAGCAGCTTGCGTGGAAATATGAGCTCGGCCTCTTCAAACAAAGACTGACGCCACTCGACGCGATTGACACGATCGTCTCGGGCTCTGAATCCCAGCAATTGACGGATGAGATCGCGACGCGGGCGATAACGCTTGTCAGGGACCAGGCGAACTACCTGCCGCTGGAACGAGGCAAGAAGGTCGCAGTTCTCGGCATCTCAAATGGCTACGAAGGCCCCTCGATAACCTCAACCGTCGCGGGAATCCTGCGCTCGGTCGGCATCGACGTAACGACAGGTTACATCCAGCCAAATTCAACACCGACACAAGAGGAGGCCGCTCGGCGCGCGGCATACGACGCGGATATTGTTGTCGTCGGACTTTATGGGCGCGTTCGCTCGGGGGCGCAAGGCAGCACGGGCCTGCCGCCGGACGGAGCAGCCTTGCTCCGCGGCCTGATCGAGTCTGGGAAACCGGTAATTGGCGTCAGTTTTGGCAATCCTTACGCGCTGATGTCATTTGGCGGGCTGCGAACATACCTGGTCGCATACGGCGATATGCCGAGCCTACAACGCGCCGCCGCCCGCGCCCTCGTCGGCGAACAGGACATCACCGGCCGCCTGCCCATCTCGCTGCCGGGCCTATGTCCGAGCGGCACCGGAATACAAAGACGAACAACGGTTCGACAGGGACTCACATCGAAATAGCCTTTATCACCCAACTATCTCCAGAAGCCCTTCAATGACCTGATCCATCTCGCGTTCCGACGCACGTCCAAGCTTGGGCCCCAGGCGCTGTGTTGAGAGAGTCCGTATCTGACTGATCTTTGCCCAAGATCGTTTTGGAAGCTTCTTGCCAGTCAACTCCAGCGTTAGCGGAAACCCCGCCCGCGGTCGTTGACTGGTCAGGGCAACCGCGATGACTGTGCCCGAACGCTCGTTGAATATGTCCTGGCTCAAAACAAGGATCGGCCGCCTGCCAGATTGCTCGTGACCTTGAGTAGGATCAAGATTGGCGCAGACCACATCGCCTCTCAATATGGCTGCCATTCCGCCGCCTCCAAGGCCAGTCCCTCATCGGCAAGGGCCTGTTCCTCATCGATATCGAGCTTCGCTAGTTCGCGGGCAAGTCGATTTTTGTCCACCCGCTCTATCTTTTCAGCGACAGCGTCCTGAAATGCACGGGAACGGCTCGGGAAGATGTTCTCTTTGACCAGGCGATCTACACGCCTTAGCAGATCTGACTCAATAGAAATGGTGACCTTATCTACGTTCACACGGAAGTATTACCAGCAGTCATACTTCGTGTCAATACTTTTCTCACCAGCCTGTCGATTGAACAAGCTTGTGGATCCTGTCTAATTCGGTGTCGCCGAGGTCGAGCTTCGCCGCATCGTAAACGCTCGCGAGCCCTGCCAACGCCACCGCCTGGCTGCTTTCGTCTTTGATCTCTGAGATAACATCGAGACTTTCGAGGGTGAGTTCGCGGGCCCGATCCTGATGGCCGTGGTCAACGAAGCGCATCGCGAGCATATTAAGGGCACCGGACCTTGCCGCAAGCTGCGGGACGGTCTCGACAAGCGTCGCAGCTTCGTCGTAGAGCGTCATCGCGGCCTCAGAGTCGCCTTGTTTCTCCCTTTCATCGGCAACACCTATGAGGGCAAAGAGACGGTCGGCGTCTTCCTCGATACTCTCGACGGTCTGGCGTGCAAGGTCGGGTTCGTTCTGAACTGTAAGGATGCGAGCGATCTGCGTGAGGGCTTTTGACGTTTCAGCCGGATCCTGGTTCTCGCCCGCGATCTGCACGCCCCGTTCCGTCTTGCCAAATCCCGCAAACTGCACGCCTATCGAACCCATCAGCGAGTTGCGGGCCCGGCTGTCCCGCGTTTCGATATCACGCTGCGAACGCAATATCTCATAAGCCTCATCAAGCGAATCGACGGCGTCCTCTTTCGCATCCTTTTCCCATTCGTCGCGTGCGATGGCGAGCAGCGCCGACGCCATCTGCGTCTTATCGGCCACGAGATCGAGAGCTCGGTCGCAGGCGTCCTCGCTGCCTGCGTAGAGAAAGCCGAGTGCGCTATTCACGAGAAAGAAATCACGATGGACATTGTCCAGGACCTCTGCCCGTGACAGAGCCTCCTCATACGTCTCGATAGCCTTATCATTCCGGCCGGCCTCGATGTAGAGATTGCCAATGTCGCACAGCGAACGGATCTGCTCTTCGTCGTGATCGATCTCGAGTGCAGCGGTGACGGCTCGTTCCAGATGGCCCTCGGCTGCCGGGCCCTTGCCGTCGGCGATCCTTGCGGCCGCGATCTGACTGAGAGCGGCAGCGCGAGCCAGCGGAAAATCGATCTCGGCAACCGTCGCGTCCGCTCCTGCGTCATTACCGTCTGCTGCCTGCCGCACGGCGATGCCCGCAAGCACAAAATCGGGATGCGCTAATGGCGCCGCGATCTCTCGGGCCTTTTCGACCTGCCCTTTCGCGGCCTTGACCTGTGCAACATGCTCAATTGCCTGCGAACGCAGGCCATGTTCCTCAATGGCGTCAGCTAATTGGATGGCGTATTCGTCATCGTCCAGTTCCGCGCACTTCTCAGCGATCTGCATTAGCAGTTTGTCGCGGGCAAACGGCTCTGCGATCTGGTTGGATAACTCGGCCGCCAGATCAACATCACCTTTGGCGAGATACAGCGGCACGATCACATTCATCGCCTCCGCGTGCCCGTCGGCACTCTTAATGTTCTCAGCCAAAAACGCCGCCGCCGCCAGCAGGTCGCCCTGGGCCTTTTCGCGTGAAATAAACTTATCGTGCATAAAAGAATGTGAACCACAGATGGACACAAATAGACACAGAAAAAAGGTCTATCTGTGCCTATCCGTGTCTATCCGTGGTTAGAAAACTCTTCTGATCGACTCGGGCATCCAGTCCCTAAGGTCGCTCGCGATCGCTCCGGCACCGGCGGCGCGTAATGTCGCGGAATCGACGGTATTCGTGACGCCCAAGGCCGGCAGATCGGCGTTTCGCGCAGCCTTGATCCCGGCCGCTGTGTCCTCGATCACGAGACACTCGCTATGGGTCATCGGCAGATGCCCGCGGGCCGTGCGGGCGGCGTCGATCTTGTTAAAACCGATACGATACGACTGCGGATCGGGCTTGCACGCGGTCACGTCCTCTGCACTCACGATCACGTCAAAATGCCCGGCCATGCCGCTTTTTTCGAGGATATATTCGATCTGATGCCGCTTTTCCATGCTGACGACGCCGAGGGCAAACTCGTGGGACATCTTTTCGACAAACTCTCTGATACCCGGAAACAGCGGCAAATTGTCACCGACAACCTCACGCCACTTATCGAATTTCGCCGCGATGATCTCGTCGCGCTTCGCGTCATCGACCGTCTTGCTCTCACGCTCATACGCCGCCCGGACAAACGTCACATCGTCCATCCCATGCGAGGCCTCATAGTCCTCATCCGTCATCTCGATGCCCTCAGCCGCCAGCAGTTCCTTGTAGATCTCCCGCTGAATGCCCTCGTCATCGACGATGACGCCGTTAAAATCGAATAGAATGCTCTTGATCATAAATAGCTCTCGTCAAACACATTCCCGCGTCCCAGTATACCTTTCGGGTCGAATGCACGCTTGATCTCGGCCATCTCGTTGAGATACCGCTCGCCCATCATCGCGGCGAGGTATTTGCGTTTTAGCTTGCCGATACCGTGTTCGGCAGAAACGGTGCCGCCGAGCATTATCGCCTGGGCGACGCAGCGGCCGTAGAGGTGCCGCGCTCGTTCGTTCTCAGCTTCCGTCTTTGGGAACAGATTGGCGTGCAGATGACAATCGCCGATGTGGCCGAAGATGACGTATTCGATGCCGCTCGGGGCCAACAGATCGTCGTAAAACTTGAGGAACGAGCGAAACCTGTCCGGCGGCACGGCCATGTCGGTCGAGACCTTCTTAAAACCGTTGCGCGCAAACCGCTCGTTTGCCGCCAACGGCATCGCGTGGCGGAATGCACGCATCTTCTCGCGGTCCTGCTCGTTTGTCGTGAACCACGAGCGGTCGGTGTCAGCGTTGTGCCTCTCCAACAAGGCGTTCCACACCTCAAACACCGCATCCTCATTCTCAGCCGACGTTTCCTGTTCAAAAAACACGGCCCCTGCCATTCCCTCAGGCGTCTCAGGAAACCGCTCGCGAATAAACCCAAGCGAATGTGAATCAAAAAACTCCAAAAGGGTCGCGTCAATGTCAGAACCGGGAGCGGTAGCGACCGGATTCTTTCTTTGCTCAAATGACTCAACGCGAGCCTCATCAACGAACGCCAACAGATCACTCTGCGCTGCAAAAAATACGATCCCGCTAAAAAAACCTTCGGGCTTCGGGAGCAACGCTAGTTCGATCTCAACGATCACGCCGAGCGTTCCCTCGCTACCGATAAAGAGGTCGATCGCGTCCAGCGGCGTGGCATTGAAGTATCCGCTCGCATTCTTCCGTGTCGCGGGCCGCTCGTAGGTCGGCGGCTTGACGTTGATCGTCCGTCCCGCGGCCGTCGTAAGCAACAAAACACCGTTACCACCTGCCAATGTCTCACCGCGCCGCAACTCAACTTCATCACCGTCCGCCAACACGACACGTAGGCGACGCACATAATCCCGCGTCGCTCCGTACTTAAAACTCCTCGCCCCGGAAGCGTTCGTCGCCACGTTCCCGCCGATCTGGCAGCTCCACTCAGTCGGGTCGGGCGGATAAAACAGTCGCTCGGCCTCGACAGCTTTTTGCAGATCGCCGAGCAGAACGCCCGGCTGCACCAACGCCGTCAATGCGTCTTTATCTATCGAGACGATCCGGTTAAGTCGCTCCATCGAAAGAACATAGCCGCCAAACGGTATCGCCCCGCCGACCGTTCCTGTGCGGGCACCGGCGATAGTCACCGGTACGCCCGCGGCGTTCGCCTCGCGCAGAATATCCGCCACCTCATCCGCCGTCTCAGGCAAAAACAGCCTCTCCGCCGTCCCGCCCGACATAAAGCTCGCGTCGGTCAGGTAGGTTTGAATTTCGTCAAACTGTGCTTTGACCTGCATTCGCAATCGATCGAAGTATTGATTTTACATTAACAGACATTTCAACGCAGAGAGCGCAGAGCACGCAGAGATGAAAGAAATAATCAAAATATTCCTTCCTTTGCGATCTCCGCGTACTCCGCGTTAAAACTAGCGTTAGCGATATTCAAGCTCCCGGTCCCGCAGATATTTCAACTTGTCGCGTATCTCGGCCGCATGCTCAAATTTCATCTCTTTAGCAGCGGCGCGCATTTCGTGTTCGAGTTGAGCGATGGTTTCTTTTAGCTGTTTTGGCGAATATTCCTCGAATGAATCGAGTTCCAGCGGCACCTTGAAGTAGTCAGCCTCATATGCCGTCACGAGCGTTGCATCGATGGCTTTGATGATAGTCGTTGGCGTGATGCCGTGCTCGCGGTTGTATTCTTCCTGGATCGCGCGGCGGCGTTGGGTCTCACTGATGGCGTATTCCATCGACTTGGTTATCTTATCGGCGTAGAGGATCGTTTTGCCGTCCGCGTTGCGGGCCGCCCGGCCCATCGTCTGGATAAGCGAGCTTTGGGAACGCAAAAAGCCCTCTTTATCGGCATCGAGAATAGCGACGAGCGACACTTCGGGCAGATCGAGCCCTTCTCTTAACAGGTTGATCCCAACCAGAACGTCAAATTCGCCGCGTCTCAGATCGCGCAATATCTTGATCCGTTCAAGCGTCACAATATCGCTGTGCAGATACGTCACCCGCACGCCGACCTCGGCGAAGTACTCGCTCAGGTTCTCGGCCATGCGCTTGGTGAGCGTCGTGACCAGCACCCGTTCGTTACGCTCGGCGCGCACGCGGCATTCCTCCAGCAAGTCGTCGATCTGGCCCTTGACGGGCCGCACCTCAACTACGGGATCGAGCAGGCCGGTCGGGCGAATGATCTGTTCGATAACCTCGCCCTGGGATTGGCTCAGTTCATAGGGTCCCGGCGTCGCAGAGACATAGATCGTCTGTCCGCGTCGCTGCTCAAACTCGTCAAAGTTCAACGGCCGGTTGTCCTTTGCCGACGGCAGGCGAAAGCCGTACTCGACCAATGTCCCTTTGCGCGACTGATCGCCCTTATACATTGCGCCGAGTTGCGGGACCGTCTGATGCGATTCGTCGATGACCATCAGGGCATCGGACGGCAGATAATCGAGCAGCGTCGGCGGCGGTTCGCCGGGTTTCTTCCCGGTCAGATGCCGCGAATAGTTCTCAATACCGCGGCAAAAGCCCATCTCCTTTATCATCTCTAGGTCGTACATCGTTCGCTGATGCAGCCGCTGCGCCTCGACGACCTTGCCTTCCTCGACGAGGAATTTTTCGTGTTCGTTAAGCTCCGCCCGAATGGTCTGCACCGCGCGTTTTATTACCGACCGAGACATAACGTAGTGCGTTTTCGGATAGATCGGCAGCCGCGAGTCGTGCTTGTGCAGCACCTCGCCGAGCAGCGGATCGATCGTCGATATCGAATCGATCTCGTCGCCCCAAAACTCGATCCTGTAAGCCTGGTCCTGATAGCTCGGATAGACCTCGACCACGTCGCCGCGAACGCGAAAATTGCCACGATCAAAATCGACATTCACACGCTCATACTGCAACTCGACCAGTCGCTGCAAAAACTCCTCGCGTTTCATCTTCTGCCCCGGCTCAATGAAGACGAGCATCCCGTAATAAGCGTCCGGATCGCCAAGGCCATAGATACACGACACCGACGCCACCACGATCACATCGCGCCGTTCGAACAGCGCCCTTGTCGCCGACAATCTCAGCCGGTCGATCTCGTCATTGACCGTTGCTTCTTTTTCTATGTAAAGGTCGGCCGCCGGCACGTAGGCCTCGGGCTGGTAATAGTCGTAGTACGAGACAAAATACTCGACCGAGTTCTCGGGAAAGAATGTCTTGAATTCCTGATAAAGCTGGGCGGCAAGCGTCTTATTATGGGCAAGCACCAGCGTCGGCCGCTGAACACGGTCGATCACATTGGCGATCGTAAACGTCTTGCCACTGCCCGTAATACCCAGCAGCACCTGGTCGCGCTCACCGGCATTCAGGCCGGCGACGATCTGTTCGATAGCCTCCGGCTGGTCACCCTTTGGCTTGTTTTCAGATATGAGACGAAATTGCACCCTTTCAGCATACCGCAAAGGGCGCGTTATGAAAAGTGCTCGAATCTAATCGTCAATCGCTGCCGAAATTGATCGACACGGTCATCGTATATCGCGTCAGCCGCCGGCATTGGTTCGTGACGGAGATGTAGTTGTTACCGGACCTTGTGATAAAACTCGTCGAGGTCGCACCGCCCGAAAAAACGACGCAGCCATTGCCCGAACTGACGTTGCCCGACAGCACCTGGCCGTTGCGGGCGCCCAACACATAGGTCCTTGTCGCTCCGCCCGACAGTGAGCCGGAAACGGTCGCCGACGTGCGGCCGCGGGCAAACCTGATCCGCGTCTGTGCGTCAGCCTCGGACGAGAAAATGAACGCAAACATCAGCGATGCAAGCGAGGTGATAACCAGCTTTTTCATAATTCCTCCAAAACCTGCGGGTTATTGGGAATTGTATGCGGTTTTTCGCGTTATCGCAAGAAAATATCGGCCGTTCACGCCCGCTGCCCGATCGAGCGGATGCGCTCTCGCAGTGCATCATACGTCTCGCTGAGTTCGTCGCCCCGTGCAGCGTATATGTCGGTAATTATCTTGGTATCGGCGGGGCGGAACGCCCGCAGCATCACATTGCGATTGCGGATGATCCCCTTTGCGTCGATCACCACGACGCCGCGCGTCCAGCCCAGCGGAAATATTGCATGCCGTGCGTAGATCTGAGTTACCTCGCGGTCAGGGTCGGCAAGCAGCGGCAGCGGAAGTCTTAGGCTTTTCGAGAATTCCCGGTGTTCACCGGGCGTTCCCGGACTGATGCCAACGATCGCAGCCTTTGTCTCAAGATAACCGGCCCAATTGTCGCGGACCGAGCAAAGTTGGCGTGTGCATACCAGCGTCTCGTTCTGCGGATAGAAAAGCAGCACGATGACCGAGCCCGAGTGGTCGGACAGGCGCCATTCTGAACCGTCATCGGCGACGAGACAAAAATCGCGCGCCTTATCGCCAATGCCGAGTCGATCCGACATATTAATGCGTCGCAACCTTTTCCATGCCGGCGATCGCTTCACGAACGCGTTCGGCGATGTCGGTCGTCAGGCCGCTCTCTTTCTGGAGTTCATGGAGACTATCGAGCGTTCGCGGATCTTTCTGGATCCTGAGCGTGTGTAAAAGAGCAAATCGGACGCGCTCGTCGCGATGGTTTCGGATGGCGTCAAGGATCTCGCGGGTCTCACCCGCACGGATCAGCAGAGAAACGAGAACAAACGCCTCGTAAGCGATCTTGAGATCGTCATGCACGAGCCTTTCAAAGCCTTTCTCAACGATGCCGGCCTCGACGGCTGCCCGAGCCGCGTGGCTCAGGCGGAATGCGTCTTCGGTCTCGATTATCCTCTGCCAGGCCGCGGCTCGGTCAAAGCTCAGCCGAAAGAGCCCGCGGGCCGCCGCCGCCCGCACTTCGCGCGTCGGGTCGGCCGAGGCGAGTACGATCGTCTCGAATACCGACTCATGGTCAAATTCCGCAAGCACCGTAACGGCCCGCGAACGCAAGGCGGACGAAAGGTCATACAGGGCGATCTGCGACAGCGCCTCAACGGAATTTTGTGTCTTGAATGCAGTCAAGATCCGAACCGCAAGGTCGCGGACCGATTCGTCATCCTCATACTCCTCGTTTGCCTGTTCGATGGCCGTCAGCAGCGACGGATCATCGGATATCGGCAACGGCTCGAAAGGCCGGGACGCGGGAATGCTCGTAAATGAATTGATAGGAAGCTGTGCGTACTGGAGCCTGCGCATCTTCTCCTGAAACGCCCGCGTGTCAGCCGCAAGGTCACCGGTCGATGTCGGACGCGCAGATGGCACCGCTCCACTACCGGCAGCCTCGGGTCTTGTGGCCTGAGCCGAGGCCCCATTGACGGCCGGTCGTTTTGCCTTTCTCAGCCATTCGAGTTCCTTGTCAGCATCAACGCTATCAAGGTCGTAGCTCCCGTGCTGATTCGAATAGTAGCCTGCGTAGCGGCTCTCATAATTATATTGAGGCTTGCCAACGGCAGCTTTCGCCTTCCGCCAAAAGTAAGCAGCCATTGCGAAGCCGCCGATGACGATGACCGCCATGATGATCCACCAGGTCGAGTTCGATCCCTCGGAACCGTCGTTTGCAGGCTGGGCGCATATATCCATTGCGACCGCGAGGACGATCAGTCCTGAGACGGCGAGTCGATCAAGCGAGAAGCTCGTTGAGAGAGAATTGGGTGTCATGAAGATAATGCGAGCTTGCAGGAGATGAGGCTGGAAGCGCCTGATAGGGGTCAGGTGACCAAATTCCCTTCTCCATTATCGCTATTTGGCCGGAACTTGTCACCATATATTTTTAGCATCGTTAATATATGTTCAACATTCGGAGATTTCCCCAAAAACCGGACATTCGTTTGTGATTGCCCAAACGGGCGTTTTCGTAATAAAGTCAAAGGTGACGACAGCAGGTATTACATGAGCACGGCACCAACGACCTCGGCTACGGAAATTCCAGGACTCAATTTTCTCTATCGCGGCAAGGTTCGCGATATCTACGAGATCGACGACGACACGCTGCTGCTTGTCGCCACTGACCGGCTTTCGGCCTTTGACTGCATACTGCCGACGCCTATCAAGAAGAAGGGTGCAGTGCTGACGCAGTTGTCGGCGTTTTGGTTCAAGATGTTCGCGGATGAGGTGGACAGTCATTTCATAACTGCGGATATCGACAAGATGCCGGCGGAGGTCCGGGAGCAGGAATCGCTGCGCGGGCGCTCGACGTTGGTCAAGCGGGCTGATGTCTTCCCGGTAGAATGCGTCGTTCGCGGCTATCTCGAAGGCTCAGGCTGGAAGGATTACAAGGCGACCGGCAAGGTATCCGGTCACGACCTGCCTCGCGGCCTTGTTCAGTGCGACCGGCTGCTTGAGCCGATCTTCACGCCCGCCACCAAGGCAACCACCGGACACGACGAGAACATCACGGGCCTCGAATTCAAGAGTATTCTCGGCTCGGAGACCGCTGCCCTGCTCAAGGCCACGTCGCTCAAGCTGTACAAACTTGCGTCTGAGTTTGCACGCGAGCGCGGCATCATCGTAGCCGACACAAAATTCGAGTTCGGCACCGACCGCGATGGTAACATCATGCTCGTCGATGAGGTCGTGACGCCGGATTCGTCGCGGTTCTGGTCTGCTGAAGAGTACGAGCCGGGCCACGCCCAGCCGTCGTTCGATAAGCAGTTTGTCCGCGAATACCTCGAAACGCTCGACTGGGACAAAACGCCGCCCGCCCCGCCGCTGCCGCCTATGATCGCGGACGCAACCTCACAACGCTACCTCGACGCCTACAAACTGTTGACAGGAAACGAACTGGAGATCGAGCCGGAGAGTTAGAGCACCTCGACGTCATCGCCGACTCGGATCGTCGCCCCGAACGCCTCGGAGATGAGGTTCTGGCCGAAAAGGACGGCGCTCGGCGTAAGGCCCAGGCGATCGACACGCTCCGGCATGACGTCTTTCGCGGCGCGGTAGGTTGCGAGCGTCTTCAGCGGTTCCTTGCCGTCAAACTCGCCGCGTGACGGGTCAACCGTCGGTATTACACACCGCTCGCATGGCTTGGTCGTGCGAAAAACACAGTCGCCGATGCGAATCTTGTCCCAATCGTCCTCGGCGAAGGCCTCAGATCCGTCCACTACCAGATTCGGCCTGAATCTCTGCATCGACAGCGGTTGAAATGGAGGCAGATCGTCTGTCCGCTTCTGCAATCCCGAGATCCGCGCGTTGAGATCCACGAGCGACGCCTCACCAATGACCAACAGCGGATATCCGTCGGCAAAGCTCACGATGTCACCGCCACTGTCGAACCGAGGGTTCACGCTGCGTTTGGTTTCATCAGGCATGTGAACAAGCTCGCACTCGGTGCCCAGCACTCGGCTGAACCATTCACTGACGCCATTTTCATACGCCTCAGCCTCACAAACGCTCTGCCAGATCGTCACTTGGCGGATATCGTCCGTTGCCGGCACGAGGGGCACATCGAGACGGCCAAAGCCCTCACACGAAACGGTCATTGCCGCATCTTCGAGCCCAACCTCGATGGTGGCCATTCGCGGAAATTCGCGCTGGGTCATGAACTTCCAATTGGCATCCGCCAGCATCCACCGTCGGTCGAATGCCAACCCGCGTCGCTCTACCACCGACGACTGTAAGCTGATACCTTTCAGCGACTTAACTGGATAAATATTGATCTCTGCAACTCGCATGGCGGACGACAAACTTGATAGGACTATTATCAAGTTTTCTGATACTCATCATTCACCTTGACACGCGACGGGAATCTTCACTATACTAGCACTCTTGTACTACGAGTGCTAAAATCTCGGTTTCTTAGCTGAGAGCAATCTTAACATAAAGGAGTAACCACTATGGCAACCAACATCACACCGCTCCACGATCGCGTGATCATCAAGCGCATCGAGGACAGCGTTAACCAGACGGCGGGCGGGCTCTTTATACCCGACTCGGCCAAGGAAAAGCCGCAGGAAGGCGAGGTCATCGCAGCCGGCGAGGGCAAGTACAAAGATGACGGCACGCGTCAGACGCTCGACGTCAAAGCGGGCGACCGCGTCCTGTTTGGCAAGTACTCGGGCAGCGAGATCAAGCTCGACGGCGAAGAATTCATCATCATGCGCGAGGACGAGATCTTGGGCATCATTTCACGCGCAGGAGAGGCAGCAAAGTAATTTTCGATTTGCAATTTGCGATTTGCGAATGAAAACCGCTCTCGTCGTAGTTACCACGAGATCGAAAATCGCAAGTCGAAATTCGCAAATCCCGAAGGAGAAATATGGCAAAACAAGTTATTCACGGAGAAGATTCACGGGCCGCTATCCTGCGTGGTGTCAACCAGCTGGCTGACGCGGTAAAAGTGACGCTTGGCCCCAAGGGCCGCAACGTCGTTATCGACAAGAAATTCGGCTCGCCGACGATCACCAAAGACGGTGTAACGGTGGCGAAAGAGATCGAGCTCAAAGACACGCTCGAGAACATGGGCGCACAGATGGTCCGCGAGGTAGCATCGAAAACCAGCGACGTTGCCGGTGACGGCACGACGACGGCGACGGTTCTGGCGCAGGCGATCATCAAGGAAGGTGTCCGCACAGTAGCCGCGGGTGCAAACCCGATGGCCCTCAAGCGCGGCATCGACAAGGCCGTTGAGAAGGTCGTTGAGGCTGTTCACGCACAGGCGAAGCCCGTTGCGGGTGACGCTATCGCTCAGGTCGGCACGGTGTCGGCAAATGGCGACAAAACGATCGGCACGATCATCGCCGAGGCGATGGACAAGGTCGGCAAGGATGGCGTCATCACCGTCGAAGAGTCAAAGACGATGGAAACGCTCCTCGAGGTTGTCGAGGGAATGCAGTTTGACCGCGGCTATCTGTCGCCGTACTTCGTCACCGACGCCGACCGCATGGAGGCCGTCCTCGACGAGCCTTACCTGCTGATCCACGAGAAAAAGATCTCGAACATGCGCGACCTTCTGCCGATCCTGGAGCAGGTTGCCAAGATGGGCCGCCCGATGTTGATCATCGCCGAGGATGTCGAGGGCGAAGCGCTCGCAACGCTCGTCGTGAACAAACTTCGCGGCACGCTCAACGTGGCCGCTGTTAAGGCTCCGGGCTTTGGCGACCGCCGCAAGGCAATGCTCGAGGACATCGCTGTCCTGACGGGCGGCAAGGTCATCAGCGAGGACCTCGGCATCAAGCTCGAGGCGATTACTCTCGAAGACCTCGGCAAGGCCAAAAAGGTCACGATCGACAAGGACAACACAACGATCGTCGAGGGTGCGGGCGCAGGCGAGGCCATTGACGGCCGCGTCAAAACCATTCGCAACCAGATCGACGAGACCTCGTCCGACTACGACCGCGAGAAGCTCCAAGAGCGTCTTGCCAAGCTCGTCGGCGGCGTCGCCGTCATCAAGGTCGGTGCAGCCACCGAGACCGAGATGAAGGAGAAAAAGGCCCGTGTCGAAGACGCGATGCACGCCACGCGTGCCGCGGTCGAGGAAGGCATCGTCGCCGGCGGCGGCGTGTCGCTCGTTCGTGCGGCCAAGGCCCTTGACGGTTTCGAAGGCGATGACGCTGACGAGACGGTCGGTGCCAACATCGTTCGCCGTGCTCTCGAGGAACCGCTTCGCCAGATCGCCGGCAACGCCGGTATGGAAGGCGCGGTCGTCGTCGAAAAGGTCGCCGGTGGTGACAACCACTTCGGCTTTAACGCCGCGACCGAGACCTACGAAGACCTCGTCGCCGCAGGCGTCATCGACCCGGCCAAAGTAACGCGCACCGCGCTCCAAAACGCCGCCTCGATCGCCGGCCTGATGCTCACCACCGAAGCCATGATCGCCGACATCCCCGAAGACAAGGCCGACCCCATGGCCGGCATGGGCGGCATGGGCGGCGGCATGGGAATGGGAATGTAGTGTCAGTAGCCCGCACGTTGCGGAAGCCCGCACGCAGTAAGGGCATTCTTCACAACAAAGGCCTCGGCACCCGCCGAGGCCTTTTCTTTGACAATTCCAACGTTTCGGTGAGAATTAAGGCGTGGCCATGCGAGTTTACATCGACACATCAGTCGTAGGCGGCGTCTTCGATGCCGAGTTCGAAGATGCGAGCCGGAGATTTTTCGCTGCTGCCGAAACTGGTGGAATTGTTCTTGTGGTCTCTGATTTGATGCGAAACGAGTTGACACACGCGCCCGAGAACGTTCGGGATTACCTGGACCGACTTGTGGAAGTTGGCATTGAGAGCGTAGTGCTGACTCAGGAAGCGGTCGACCTCGCCAGCCAGTATCTGGCGGAACAAGTGGTCGGTGCGACCAGCCGCACCGACTGCCAACATATCGCGATAGCGACACTAAACCGAGTAGATGTCCTCGTAAGCTGGAACTTTAAGCACATCGTCAATCTCAGGCGAATTCGCGGCTATAATTCTGTTAACCTTAAGCTAGGCTACCCGACGCTTGAGATCAGGACGCCGGAGGAGGTCATCGAATGACGCCAAACAGAAAAAACAAAGATTTCGACGCCGTAAAGATGATGCGCGACATACGTGACAAGATCGACCGCGATATTGCCGGAATGACCTTTGAGGAACAGAAAGCCTATCTCAAGAAGCATCTTGATAGGGATAAGAAGGCCAACGGCCTGCGACGAAAGTCGGTTACGACCTGAGATGGAATGTATGTACTGCAAAGGCAAGATGGTTCGCGGGACGGCGCCTTTTCATATCGACCGCAAGGGCTACCATCTGGTATTCGATAAGGTCCCGGCGTTCGTATGCCAACAGTGCGGCGAGGTCTATTTCGACGAACCCGAGGTTGACTCGATCCAAACCGCCATCCAAGCCGTCGACGCCCAAGCCGAACGGATAGCCGCGTGATAGGAAATGAAAGATACGGAATGATTGTACTCATCCCTCATCCCTCATCCCTCTATTGCGGTCCCAAGTTAATGCGGTTGCGGTTTAACCGCGTGAATCTGAAGGCTCTGCTCGGCAACGGGCAGAGCCTTTTTTGTTTAAGGGAGAAAAGAACATGAAAGCAGGAACATTAAAAGCATCAGTTCAATACCACGACTATAAAGGCACAGTTGAGGCCGACCACCACGATCAAAGATGTCTGCGCGACCTTGCCGAAAAGCATGATATAGATACCAAGCGGTACTTCGTTATCGGCGTTCAGGTTCGCTCAAGCGAAGTGAGGAATGATGAGGTATCTCACCCCTCGATACAACTTCTGACCGTCGACATGACCGAGACGAAAGCAGGTTCAATTGATTTCATACGTGAGCATGCTGAGAGGAATGGAAGTCAGCTCAACTACTATCGGTTCCCTATCGATATTTCCTTTTCGGAGATGCTCGACTATTTTAAGCGCTTCGAGTTGGTCCTCTATAACCGACAACTTGAGAGAGTAGATATATTCGAGGAGGCAGAGATTGATGAATAATGAAACCCATCGTGGATTTAGATATTCAGTGCAAAGAGGTGTCGCCGCCGTCAGCTTGTTCCTGATCTTGTCAGGCTCCGTGTTCGCAGCGAGAGGCGTTGTATCCGTACGACTGGATGACTGCGACTATTTCCTGCTCTATGTCAGCGAGTCAGACGACTATACTCTGGCAGAATGGTATGGCGGATACGACCCTGAAAAAGGCGACGTGCTCTACGGTAAGTTCAACGAGTACGGCTTCCATAATCTCTACTATGGCCGGCGTCAGACCCGCGTTTACGTAGATGATTATGGGCTTGATCGCGGTGACGCGTTGGAGCAACTATACGAACAGTGCGACTGACCGCACAATCTTGTTTAGCTGATTGGAAAGTTCACTTCCTGTGTGACCAGCAATAAGAACTATACCGCTGCGCACAGTTCTTACATTGCGTGCCGTCAGCCTTGATCTTGATGCAGCGGCCATATTCACATTCGAAAGCTCCTATTCCGTCACTCTGAATCGTTCTACTTTCCGAAGTAGCTGTGAGGGCCATCGCAAACAGCCCGATTGCGACTCCTAGCAAGATCTTCTTCAGTATCATTCTTTTTCTGTTTTTCATACTTTTTCCGCCTTCTTCTTTTTCTTTGCCGGATATTTTTCTTGGATTAACTCGGCTATCCGCTGAAATTCCGGAGAGTCCTTTTTCGTTGAAGAAAAGTCGAGACCAGGATATGTATTGCGGATTGTAAGCCAGAGGAAACTTCGACGTTCTGTCATTGAATCGTAACGGGACCAAAAGATGTTCTTTGGAAAATCACCGTTCTCAATTGCATTGACCTTCCACGACCGAGGGGCTTCCCTTGGATCATACCCGTGAACTATCATGTTTGAGATCCCAATTCGATCCGCCTGATTCTCGATGCTTCTGTTATAACCGTTCTCCATCGCAGCCTGAGTCAACGTGAGAATATCACCGATAAGCCCATAACCCATTGCATACGCGGCGACTCTGCCAATAAAGAGTCCGCGTCTCTTCTTCTTATCCTTGTTGTGTGCGCGAATCTGGTGCTCTTGTGTCGCATGAGCAATCTCATGCGACAAGATAAATGCGAGCTGCGCTTCGTTCTCTAAGTAGTTAAAAAGATCGTGATTCACTACCACCGTGCCCGTAGGATAAGCGCCTGCATTTATTCCTTCGTCGTGAACAACGGTGAACGTAAAGGGAATCTTATTTTCGCTATCGTCGGGAAGGTTCTTCTGATAGTCGGGTATTAGAGACTCGCCAAGTCGGGAAACATACTCCTGCACTTCGGTTTCAGGGAGCACCTTGTATTTCTCACTACCGACCTTCAATTGTCCAAAGGAATTCGCCTTCTTAGCCTCCTTCTGTTTTAGTCGGAGTTCCTTCCACATCTTCGTCTCAGCTTTCGTTTTCTCGTTCCTGACGAAGACGACTTCTTCCGCACTCACTGCACCCGCTAGGTTTTCTATACCTCTGTACGTCATGTAGACCCCTGGACCGATCTCGTCGAGCGACTGCAATGGCCTGGAGTCTATGTATAGCTGTTTTAGATCATCTTCATCCTCAAAGTCGGCGACATCGCCCTCCTCGGCCTTGCCAACGTCTTGCGACGATGGATCTGGTTTCGCCCCATTCTCAATGGCTTCCGCTGTCCTCTCCTCCTTCTGAGCCTGCTTCTTGGCTTCTTTTTCTTCCTTCTCTTCACTCTTGTTCAGCTTGAAGCGAACTTTTGTCTTGCCGTCGATAATGATTCTTCGGGCATCTGCAAGCACGGTCCCGGACCACGTTCCGTCAGCATTCCGGCTTACGCCCGTCGGCCGAGCGTCCAAGACAACAGTGTGAGAAAGTTTCCGGAACTGATTCATATCGATCTTCACTTCGGTTACCTTTGTCTCCAACGTATCGGTGTCGTACTTCCCTTTAACCTTGATGAACGTGCCGATCTTGATTTGTTCGGTCGGGTTGAACCTAACGGCTCCTTTATCAACGTTTTCAAGTTCAATATCCTTTTCGTTCTCAACTGTGATCCGATAGTCGTCGACACGAAACGAAGTGGCTGAATTGACCTCTATGATATAGCCCTTGAATTCAATGCTTTTCAGCTTGGAAGCGAAGCTGCGAGTTGCGACGAGGCCAAAGGCGCAGACGGCTGAAGCTAATGACAAGGCGAGAGCGACCCTTTTCATAACGGACTCCTTGAGGCTCGGAAATTTGTACTGGTCGGCGAAGGAGTGTATTAGCAATATGTACCCGTGTCAAGCGAATATCGGCGTCGCAAGATCGGAATTTGTCGTCACAAACCTAGGATCGGCCGTCGCAAATTTTGTTTCTGTTGTCGCAAGGCGGTATTAACGGATAACTGACAACGGATAACGGATAACGAAGAACCGGCGGATCGATGGTCCCTGACGGGGACAACTTTAATAGCGTAGGGTAACACCCTACGTCAGATGCCCCCTCACGTCAGGCTCCCTGTAGGGGAGCAATAACCACGCAACCATAATACGTCCCCTATGAGTTGCCCCGCTGTTCTCGCCTTGAAAAAACGCGGCGAGTGCTCAAGCCGCAGAGCGGGGTTGCGGTCTCTCATTCTTCCGGCTTTAGCCGAAAATTGGGCGAAAGCCCCATACATTGGGTTTACCCTAACCTCCACCTGAAGGTGGAGGCAATTCATAGGCCGGGGGTCGCGAACCGGTCGTGACCAACTTGCCCTCCAGCGGCACGGGCGGGCAGGGTGCCCGCGTTCCGACGGCTTGGCAGCATTTATTCCACGCGGGTCAGCTTCAGCGTTGTCGGATTCTTTACGGGGTAGCCCTGTGATTCGAGGCTGGTCATGGTCATTTTCTTGCCGATGATCTTGACCTTGTGCGTCACGTACGAGCCGCCGCGCATAAAGCCTGGGCTCTTGGCGACCGACGGCCAGAGCGAGAGTTTACCGCGAACATAGTCGTATTTGCCGCCATTGGCGACGAACGAATCTACATAGATGTTCCGCAGCTCATCGGCCGAAACTGTTCTAGCATCGACGATGGCTCGTTCCTTGTCGCCCGTGACCCGCATGATGCTGTAATGCCCCTTCGTAAAGATATAGAGGCTCGGCTGCGTGATCGCTTGCGTCTTGCCGTCAGTTCCCGTGGTCGTTTCTTCGGTAAGCTTCCACACACCGACGATCGATTGGGCGCTGGCGGCGACCGCGAGCATCAATATCATTAGCACACCGATGACCGTTGCCTTGCTAGCTTTGTTCATTTTCATTTCTCCTAAAAGTAAGCTCTCTGTAACTGGGATGCAGCGTATCTTATCACAGCTACAACAACCGGACATCTGATGTGCTACTTACACCTCCCAGGATATAGGGTTGACAAATCCCAAGGCTCACGTATATTAGGTAAACTCAGTCTACTACGCATTACGCCGCTCCCGCGGATGTTGAACCGGCCGAGTTAGTATCTTGGGTGCGGCCGACAGGCCTCGAAATTCAAAACCTCGGAGGGAATATCAATGAATAAGACAGTCTTCAGCGTACTTTTGGTACTACTTTTCTCAGTCGCTGCGATGGCACAGGCTCCGTCACCGACACCGACGGCAACAACGCCCGGCAACGTGTCGCGTGTTACCCATTTTGACGTCCTGCCGGGACAGGGAACGGCCTTTCAGACCTTCATACGGACCAACACAATGCCGCTTCTGGAGGAACAAAAGAAGCAGGGCTTGATCCTGAGCTACGGTTTCTTTAGCAAGCCCAATACCGCAGGCCCCGGTGATTGGGACCTCGGCTTGATCATAACGTACAAGAACTATGCGGACGCCATCGATTTCGATTCTGAACGAAGCGCGAAATTCGACGCTATCTCCCTAAAACATTACGGCACTGCCGAAGCGAGGACTAAGGCCAATGATTCAACGATCGCAATGCGAACCGTTACATCGAGCATGCTCGTTAGAGGGGTAACATTCAACCCGATGCCCAAATAGAGAGTTCATTAGGCGTCGCTATGCGTATAGGCTTCGTCCCGTGACGGAGCCTATCGCCATGTCCGCTGATATTCTGCGCGCCCCCTGTCTCGCGTGGCGGCTCGTGCGCGTCAGAGCCGCAACTACCGCTGTGTGGTGATTTTGACTCGGCACCCCGCGTCGCCTAAAATCAACGTGTTCATATAAATACAGAATATCCAGGGGCCAAGTATGAAGATATTGCTTCCGTTCGCATTGATCGCGGTGATCTGGGCCGTTTGCGGCAATCTCGGTGAAAACAAAGGATCCAGGCCGTCTGACGATCGGCCGGCAGCGTCCAATCAGTCTGCTAAACCGGCCCTCGATCGCGAGGCCGTCAAGAAGGAGCTCGTGACGCTGGCAAATGACATCCTCAACGCCTCGAAGGACGGCGACGTGACGTTTCTGGCGAAGATAACGTCGGACGATTTTAAGTTCACGGACATCGACGGGAAGGTCAGGGACAAGAACAAGACACTGGCGGAGGTCAAAGAGGAGAAGGCGATCAGGTCGGCAGAGATCACTGATGAGAGGCTCGTCAGCCTGGATGAATCATCCGCGGTGCTCAGCTATACGCTAAAGGTGGTCGCCAAGAACGGCCGATCGGCAAAGGCGTGGGTCACCGATGATTACGTCAGGGAAAACGGCGAATGGCTTATCCGAAGGGAACAGCAAACGCTGCTCAAATGATCTGAGCTTAACGTCGAGTGAGGTTATTTGTGCCGGTACGTGATGCGGCCTTTTGTCAAGTCGTAGGGTGAAAGCTCGATATCCACACGGTCGCCCATCAGGATACGAATTCGGTTGCGGCGCATCCGGCCCGAGATCGTCGCGAGAACCATGTGGTCTGTATCGTTGATCTGGACCTTGAAATAAGCGTTCGGCTGCTTGTCAACTACAACACCTGCCATTTCGATCAGTTCTTCCTTCATAAGCTTTCTAGATTGCACTTTTGCGGGTTATTATGCAAGTGCGGCGTGGCCCACAAAACACATGAACGACGACCTCGCAACGCTCCGGCTCCGGAATGTAACAAAATCCTACGGCGATTTTACGGCCGTTGACGGCCTCAGTTTTGAAGTGCGGCCGGGGCGTATTTTTGGGTTCCTCGGGCCAAACGGGGCGGGCAAGACGACGACGATAAGGATGATCGTTGGCATTACCGCGCCGGATTCCGGAACCATCAAGCTCTTTGGCGAACAAATATCTCCAGATCTGCAAGACCGCATCGGATATCTGCCCGAGGAACGTGGCCTTTACAAGAAAATGAAGGTCGTTGACCAACTGCGATATTTTGCCGCCCTGAAGAATGTGCCGAGTTCGGTCGCCGACCGGCGCATCGACGATTGGCTCGGCCGCATGGGCCTCAGCGAGTGGAAAACCAAGAAGACCGCTGATCTGTCAAAGGGAATGCAGCAAAAGATACAGTTCATCTCGACCGTGCTCCACGACCCTGACCTGTTGATACTGGACGAGCCGTTCTCGGGCCTCGATCCGGTCAATGTCGAATTTATGATCGAGGTGCTAAGCGGGTTTCGCACACAGGACAAGACGATAATATTCTCGACACACATGATGGAAACGGCCGAGCGACTCTGCCACGACATTATCTTGATAGATAAGGCGCGAAAGGTCGTCGGCGGCAGCCTGCGTGAAGTCAAGGAAACCTATGGCCACAACCTGATAGCTCTCCGCGCCAGCGGCGGCCACGCTGTTTTGGCTGATCGCGGCCTGGTAGCAACGGTCAAGGAACGCGCCGACGAGAAAGTGATCGAGCTCGCGGCCAATGTTGACGCTCAACTGCTGCTTGGGAAACTCATCGAGTCCGGCGCCGCAATTACGAAATTTGAACAGGTCGAGCCGAGCCTGAACGACATCTTTATCGATCAGGTCAGTAGTTCGGCCACTATCAGCGATGCGTAAATTCCTGGCCGTCGTCCGGCACGAATACAAAAAGATCGTCCTCAAGTGGAGCTTCCTGATCGGGACGCTGATCTTCCCTATCCTTGGGCTTGGCTTCGCGATCGTGCCGGCGATCATCTTTTCGCTAAAGGGCGAAGCGACGCGAATAGTTGTCGTTGATCCCAGCGGCAAGATACTCCCGCGGCTAAAAGAAAATCTTTCGGCCGAACGCATCGCTCAAAAGGCCGACGACGCAATGCGAGAGCGACTCGATTCGCCAAGTGCAGCTCAGCAGGACCAGATGAAGCAAGGTGCCGCCATGCTAGCCTCCGGATTCGTGTTTGTCGACTTTGGCCCCGCCGGAGCAACGCTCGCCCAGATAAGGGAACGGCTCAATGCGATGGCAGCAAACGACGAGATCGATGCTTATCTGCTAATTCCGGAAAACCTCGAAGCGAAGGACGCGAAATACGAGTTCCTGTCGCGCAAAGCGGGCGATTTCGTGGCCAACGACACTCTAAAGGACGCACTGAACGCCGCCGTTCGCTCGCACCGTCTCGCCGACGCAAATATCAACGAGGCCCTTGTTCGAGATCTGGGCAAGAGCGTCAAGTTCACGTCTCGCTCTATCAACGAAAAAGGCGAGGAAAAAGACAGCGAGATGCTGTTCATCGCGTCGCTCGTGATCGGAATGATGATATACATTTCGCTGACCATCTACGGGCAAGTCATCATGGGCGCGGTCGTCGAGGAGAAGGAAACACGCATCGCCGAAATCCTGTTCTCATCGGCTCGGCCTACAGAATTGATGTTCGGCAAGCTCGTCGGCGTTGGCCTTGCGGGCCTCACGCAACTCGCGATCTGGGTCGGCTCGCTCGCTGCCCTTGCCGTGTTCCTTTCATCACAGGCCGATGCGGCGCAGACAATGGCCTCTTTGCCAAAAATAACACCTCTGATGGTGCTCTACTTCTTTGTATATTTCATCGTCGGCTATTTTATTTACGCATCAATTTTTGCCCTCATCGGCTCGATGGTCACGACCGTGCAGGAAGGCGGCCAGTTCGCGTTCCCGCCGATAATGCTGATGTTGATCGGGTTTTACTTTTGCTTCGCCGTCATCCGTGACCCGAATTCGGACCTCTCGTTCTGGGTGTCGATCTCGCCGCTTTTCGCCCCGCTGACGATGCCCGTTCGGATCCTGGCCGAGATGCCGCCGTTCTGGCAGATCGCGTTGTCGGTCGCCCTTAACTGCATCGCGATCGTCTTTATCGTATGGATCGCGTCCCGCGTGTATCGCGTCGGAATGTTGATGTACGGCAAACGCGCGACCATTCCGGAGGTGCTCAAATGGATCAGGCAGCCATGAGAAAACGTTTATCGGTGTCGGGCAGCGTACCTCGCCGGCGTGACACGAGGTTGTGGTTTTATCGCACATATAGTAAAAAGTAGCTATTCCACTGCTTTTACGGGCTCTTGAACAAAAGGAGGTAGTTATGTCTTTCGTTTGGCAAATTTTAGTTGGACTATGCATCGGTGCCATTGCGCGATTCCTGATCCCAGGTAAAGAACCGATCGCGGCCGGGCTGTGGGGCTGGATCGTAACGGCAGGTATCGGCATGGGCGGTTCGGCTCTTGGCTCATTCGTCGGCCGGGCAATCTGGAAGGACCAGAATTACAAGGCCGGTTGGATCCTGTCGATCCTCGGAGCGATCGCGCTGTTGCTGCTTTACCGGTTCCTGTTCTAGGCTGACAGCATGGACATCCGCGACATACGCTCGGCCGCCGAGCGGATACATCCTTACGTCAAACGCACCCACACCGAGCTCTCTCGGGCGTTGTCTGAACGCCTTAACACGCATGTTTACGTAAAATACGAGCTGTTTCAAAAGACCGGCTCGTTCAAACCGCGCGGTGCGTTCAACAAGGTGCTCCAACTCACGCCTGACGAAAAGCGCGCCGGCGTCGTGGCCGTCAGCGGCGGAAATCACGCTCAGGCAGTGGCTTACGTGTCGAGCGTCCTCGGCGTCGATGCCGTCATCCTGATGCCCGAGAACACGCCGTCCGGCTATCTCGCAGCCACTCGCCATTACGGTGCGACGATCGACCTGCGGCCGGACATCGGCGACGCGTTTGCGGGCCTCGAAGAGTATCAGCAACAGGGCCGCGTGCTGATCCATCCGTTCGACGACGACGCGGTCATCGCGGGCCAGGGCACGCTCGGGCTCGAGATAATCGAAGACGTGCCGCAGGCGACCGACATCATCGCGAGCATCGGCGGCGGCGGAATGGCCGCGGGCGTGGCCCTCGCCGCAAAGTCTGTGAATCCAAGCCTGCGCGTCTGGGGCGTCGAGACCGAAGGTGCCGACGCGATGTCAAAAGCCATCACCGCCGGCCGTCCCGTGACGATCCCGATCACGTCGATCGCCAAAACACTCGGCGCGCCGTTCGTCACGGACCGCACGCTCAACCTCATTCGCGACCTCTACGAGAGCGTCACCGTCGTCCCCGACTCTGAGGCCGTCGATGCCCTGCTCTTCATCGCTGGGCGCCTAAAGGTCATCACCGAACCCGCCGCCGCCTGCACTCTAGCCGCCGCCGACCGGCTCCGAGAAAACTTCACTCCGCAAAGCCACGTCGTCCTCGTCCTCTGCGGCGGCAACACGAGCATCTCCGACGCCTGCGGGTATCTCGCATGATCACCGCCCGCGGCCAAACCGGTCATTAGCCCTCGCCGCGCTCGTCAGCCGCGGCGGGTCGCGCAGCTCAGTTGCGAGCGGGGCTCGGCGTACCAAATCTTGATCTTGCCGTATCAGCTCCCGAATATACTCGCTGACGGATCCATACCCGCCGCCGCCCGCACGCTGTTCGACGTACTTCCGCATCGTTTCAGGCATCGAAATATTGAATGTTGACCTCTTCATACTGTTTCTACTCCATCTGATTCGCTTTGGGACAAATGGCACAAACGCGCCACAAGCCACTCACAGATCAGCACGCCTGAAACACCGTAACCTATTGATAGCACTGACGTTATAGCCACACACCACCTTTGTTTCAGCGTTTTCGCGCAAAAATAAATTCGCCCGCGAAACACCCGCCATCAATCCCCGTTTCACAGATTCAAGCATAGCCCTACCATACCACAGAGCTTGCATATTGTCAAGACATTCCTATCTGTGCAACGCCAAGGGTCTGGCCTAAGAAAAACCCAACCGGCGCTTATTTGAATTCTCCATTCTCACTTCTCAGTTCTCAATTGGCTTCGCCGTCCGGCCGATCAGGCTGCAGGATCGGGAGTTTAGCTTGTGAGACCCGAACTCAGCTTATTCCAGAATTCTCGAGGCGAGAGGATGGGGAGCGGGGCGTCGGGGGCGACGGTTATCAGGTCTTCGTCGCCGGTTACGAGGACGTCGGCTTGTCCATTGACTGCAGTTGCAAGGATCCAGCGGTCGTCGGTATCGCGGACGGCGAGTTTGTGCGGAGCAGATGGTTTTGGAACGATCTCGACGCCGCTGAAAACAGCTTCGACAGCGGCGATCGCGTCGTCGGGCAAGCGGAGCTTTTTTGTGAGAGCCCGCCGCAGTTCATCGAGGTGCACCGTTCCGACGACCAGTTCGTGTTCGGCAAGGCAGACGCGAAGCACGTCAGCGCACAGCCCGCGCGTGGCAAACGCCGCCACGAGCACATTCGTATCAAGACAGACTCTCATGAATTGCCACTAGCTTCAGCTAGTGGTCAGCGGCACCTAGATCATGGGCTTCAGCCCAAAGACTGAATGCGACGACGGGACCGAGTTTGGCTAAAGCCGAAGATCTGGGAGATCCGATGACCACGCTCTACGGCCTTAGCACTGGCCGCGCTTTCTCAAGGCCAGAACAGCGTGGCAATTTATCAGGATCATTTACATATCGGATACCTCAACGAACAACTTAGGAGATCGCCTTAAAGATATCTTCGTCGGTCAAAAGCCCGCGGGCCTCGGCAAACGGCATCACCCGCCGCCTGGCGTCCTCAAACTGCAAGACCGCCATCTGCCTTTTCAAAGCATCCCGCGCAATATCACTCCGCGTCCGCCCCGACAACTTAACAAACCGCCGCAACTGCCGCTCAGTAACCGCATCAAGCCGAATAGTAAGAGTAGAGGTTTTCATGTGTTACATTGTAACACAGTCGCCGCGAAAGCGGATAGAAATCACAATTTCGCAGGCCTGACCCCATCCGCTCCCTACTCGGTCACGTGGAAGAAGCCGGCCACTGGTTCAGTCGGGGGAAACGATCCAGTCGGCGAGACGGGACTTGAGAGTTTGCATTCGGGTTTCGGCGAGTTCGCCGATGGTCCCGACAAAGACAGAATCGGCGACAACGGCTAGGCGGGTGAGTCGGACTACGGTTTCGGATTTGAGGCCGGTGGCGGAAAAATCGGCGTCAGAGGTTGAGATCAATTCGTCGATTCCGTCGATCGTCTGACGCGAGCGTGACGACAGCATGCAGACAAGCCAGTCGTCGTAATCGGATGGGAGAGGAGCGATCAGGAGCGCAGGCCGCAGCTTGCCGACGACGAGGTCGGTTTGCGGAAACTTGAAAAGGACGATCTGCCCCGACTTTCTCACTCCCACTTCTCTTTTAGATCGGCTTCACCGTATTCGGGCATATCGTCATCCTCGATGCCGCGCATCGCCTGATCGAGCGAAAACCCGTTCCAGTCACGCTCAGCCCTTGCTCGCTTGCGAGCAAGTGACTCAGCAAACTCAAGGACTTCCTCCTGCACCGGCGGCGGCAGCCTGCGGATCATTTCAGTTATACGCTCAGCAGTCGTCATGCGAACATCATAACGCAAAAGCGTAGTAGGAATGAAAGTTCTCCATTCTCAATTCTCAATTCTCACTTCTCAATTTGAATCCGCCATCCGCCCCGTCCGGCTCGAGAATCGGGAGTTTAGTTTGTAATTTCTTGTCCAGGAACGGAAATTTGAGATAAAATTAGCCGTTATGACCGTCTTAGAGCACATAAAGAATCTTTCGCACTCGCTCACGGCCAAGCAGCGTGAGGAATTGGCGAAGTATCTCAAGGAGCCTAACGGCAAACCTGAGCAGAAGAAACCTGTCAGCTTGCGTGGAAGCTGGAAGGGCAAGTTCCCGGATGATGTCGATGTGCTTGCCCTGATCCGCGAGATCCGTGACGAATGGAAAGAGGAACTCGAACTTTATAAGTAATGGACGAATTCGTCGCCGATGCTCACGCGCTGATCTGGTATTTTACCGACTCGAAGAATCTCGGACGAAATGCGACCCGTGCCTTCGAAGACGCCGACCGCGGCGAAGCCCTCATTCATGTCCCAGCCATCGCTTTGGCCGAGATGTATTACGCGAATGTGAAGACCGGCTATCCTATCGACTTCGCCGATGCCTATCGAAAACTCAATTCAGGTAACCAATTCGTTCTCACTCCCTTTGATCCCGAAGACGTTCTCGATTTTGACCGCGACTCCGGCGTATCTGAAATGCACGACCGAATGATAGTCGGCCTCGCCCGCCGCCTCAATTGCCCCCTCCTAACCATCGACCGCAACATCACCGAAAGCGGCTCAGTGGAAGTGGTCTGGTAGGTAGTCCTCCGTTTTCCGTTGCGATATCCAAGCTTCCCGGCACATAGCCACGTCCTTCAGGGCGGGGTAAGTGATCTATGAGATCGCAGCCCGTTTCAACGGGCTTGTTCTGACTACGGCTTAAGCCCAAAGAAAAAAGGACGTTAGAAACGTCCTTCGATCTGTTGCCGCATGCTATCCACGCCGTGAACGACGTGGCTATGTAACAAGATCTTCGTCGGTCAACAGCCCGCGGGCCTCGGCAAACGGCATCACCCGCCGCCGGGCGTCCTCAAACTGCAACACAGCCATCTGCCTCTTCAAAGCATCCCGCGCAATATCACTCCGCGTGCGCCCCGACAACTTAACAAACCGCCGCAGCTGCCGCTCAGTAACCGCATCAAGCCGAATAGTAAGGGTAGAGGTCTTCATGTGTTACATTGTAACACAGTCGCCGCGAAAGCGATAGAAATCACAATTTCGCAGGCCTGACCCCATCCGCTCCCTACTCGGTCACGTGGAAGAAGCCGGCCACTGGTTCAGTCGGGGGAAACGATCCAGTCGGCGAGACGGGACTTGAGAGTTTGCATTCGGGTTTCGGCGAGTTCGCCGATGGTCCCGACAAAGACAGAATCGGCGACAACGGCTAGGCGGGTGAGTCGGACTACGGTTTCGGATTTGAGGCCGGTGGCGGAAAAATCGGCGTCAGAGGTTGAGATCAATTCGTCGATTCCGTCGATCGTCTGACGCGAGCGTGACGACAGCATGCAGACAAGCCAGTCGTCGTAATCGGATGGGAGAGGAGCGATCAGGAGCGCAGGCCGCAGCTTGCCGACGACGAGGTCGGTTTGCGGAAACTTGAAAAGGACGATCTGCCCCGACTTTCTCACTCCCACTTCTCTTTTAGATCGGCTTCACCGTATTCGGGCATATCGTCATCCTCGATGCCGCGCATCGCCTGATCGAGCGAAAACCCGTTCCAGTCACGCTCAGCCCTTGCTCGCTTGCGAGCAAGTGACTCAGCAAACTCAAGGACTTCCTCCTGCACCGGCGGCGGCAGCCTGCGGATCATTTCAGTTATACGCTCAGCAGTCGTCATGCGAACATCATAGCCGAAACGTGACCCGAAAGTCGATAATTCTGTAATCCTGCCAAGACCAAAGACCCAAAGCCCAAGGCCGCCAGCCCGACGCTCCTCGCAAATCGCAACATCGCACGCCTGACCCCGTCCGTTCCTTCGGACTGTCCTACCGGGATTCCGCGCCCGGTTACCGTTTTCCACAAAAGCTCCCTCTGACTCCCGGCCATACTCTAGCGTCAATTTTCTGCAAAGCACTTGCAAATTCCAGCAGTTCGTGTATTATTCCCCAAAACGACACTTAATCCAGTAGTCTTTTTTGGAGTAACCCACAATGAACCAGAAGGAGCGGGATAGCGCGTGGATAAGCAATTCGCTTTGTTGCCGCCTTTAGGAGGACTGACCTAATGAATGAAGACGTAGTTCGCAATGTTATTGACGCCCTTAAGATGACTGGTATTGAGGCATCGGGCACAGAACTTACGAAGTGGCTGGACAACGCGTCAAGATCTGTTCCGGCTGAGCGATGGCCAAAACCTGATGAGGTTCAAAAGATCGCCGAGGATGCCGTTAATCAGTCAGGCTTCTCCACCGAGATTGAAATTACGAAGCGGAATTTGGCCCGATGGTTCGAAATCCCGGAAGAGGAGTTTAGGGAAACACCTCCCAGCCATCTAAATCCGGAGATCCTGATCCGCCACTTTGTCTTGGAATCACAATTCAAGGAATGGTTGGAGGAATGGGGCTATGAAGTAGAAGTTGGTGAAGACATGGAGGGAATCGAAAATATAGAGTTCGTGCCAGACCTCTATGCAAAGCGGAATAATCTCCATGGCAAGTTCGAGATTGTTGTCTGTTTCGTATGCAGTTACCCTCCAAGCCAAAATCGCGTCCGGGCCCTCTTTGAAACATTCGAATCCTATGTTCGTGAAGGAGCATCGTTCGGAGAACGCGATATCTTCTTCGTCGTTACACCGTTCTCGTTTGGCAGGGGAATTACCCAATCAATCACCCTCCAGAATAATGAGGAGAAATATACAGTTGTGCCGCTGGAAGGTAACGATCTAGCGACTCTTCAATCCAAAAAAACACCGGATAAACGGCTCCCCGAGCTGATCGAACATGTCGAGCGAGCACAGTTAAAAGCAGAAAATGAGGGGTTCCTGAGTCAGAAACCGATTAGCCCGCGACAATGAGAAAGTTTGAGGCTCACGAGTTTATTGATCTACTCACACTTGTTGCTGGCCTGTCATACGAATTAGGCAATCAGGAACACAACGAGAAAACCGCTACGGAGGCCGCTCGCTCCATAATAGTTGATATCCTGGAGCGAACGCAGGGGCACTGTGAGCATATCGGGCTGGAGGTCTCAATCGAAGCCATTGTGAAAACAAAACGACTGCTTGAGGCAGATTGCAAAGTTCAGATATTGAAAAAATCCTTAGATACCCTTCAGGAAAGAATAATCGACGAAATAAAGCTTGCACCGTTGATGCTAGGCATCACCCGCGATCGCGCTTGGTACTTTGCAACTACATCTCCTTTTGGCGAGCAGGTTGCTAGCGAGTTCCCCTCTGCAAAGTTTGATATCGAGGAGGCTGCTAAGTGTTTTGCCCTCGCTCGGTACACGGCGTCGGTTATGCATCTGCAGCGGACAATGGAATGTGGGCTGACGGCATTTGGAAACTATGTTGGTATCGACATATCGCCCCCTCCGACTTTTAACCCTGAAGTCGCAGCTAGTGAATACAAGCGAGAGCGGGGTGCAACTTGGCAGGACAAATTGGAACGATGTCTGACTAAGTTTAAGGAGAGAGATACGAAACGTAGTTGGGCATCAGCAAAGGACCGGGAATTTTGCCTCGGGGTATATCCTTTTATCATGGCTGTCAAAAATGCTTGGCGTAATCCGGCCATGCATGCAGAGAAGAGCTACGGAGAGAGCGAAGCGAAAGATATTCTGCATGCGGTCGAGGGCTTCATGCATTATCTGTCGGAACATATTAACGAGGCAGGCTCGTTCAAGCAATAACGGCACTAATCTGCCGAGGTTTTGTCGAGCGTTTCTCATCGACGGTAGCCTCTATTTCTAGCCGGCTATGGCTTCGCCGCCTTTTTCTTGGCAGTCAGCTTCACAAATGAGAAATGAGAACTGAGACGTGAGAATGAAGCGAAATCAAAGCCTCACTTGTTTGACGAGGATTATCGCTTCGATTGCTCGGAGTTGATCCAGCGTACTGTCTTCAACTGCACTATCAAGTTCGACGACTGACAAGGCTTCGCCCCCAGGCTCCTGCCTTCCGAGAGAAAACTGACTTATATTCACACCGGACGCGCCGAGAACTGTGCCGATCTGGCCTATTACTCCTGGAACATCTTTGTTTTTGGTGACTAGCATGAAACCGCTCGGGACGGCTTCGATGGCGAAGGTGCCGATGCGGGTTATGCGGCCTTCGCCGGTGGCGAAGACGCGGCCGGCTAGGGTTTGGGTGCCTTCGGAGGAGGTCACGGAGGTTAGGATGTCGGCGTTGGTGTCGCGGGTGCTGGTCGAATAGCTGGTGGTGACGCGGATGCCGCGTTCTTCGGCGATGTGGAGTGCGTTTACGACGTTGACGCGGGACGAGACGTCGCGGAGCAGGCCGGCGAGGAAGGCACGCGTGACGGGCGCGGCGTCGCGTTCGGCGAGTTCGCCTGTGTATTCGAGGGCGACCTCTGAGATCGATGTATCATCGAGCACCTGGGCCTGAAAGCGGCCGAGGCTAGTGGCGAGGTCGATGAACGGCTGCAGGGCGGCAAGCTCGGCGGCGGCCATCGACGGCGCGTTTACGGCGCCGCGAAGCTCGCCCTTGCTCAGATAATCCCGCATTTGCTCGGCGACGGTCAGGGCGACGCCTTGCTGGGCTTCGGTCGTCGACGCCCCGAGGTGCGGCGTCGTGATGACGTTGGAGCGGCCTAATAACGGCGAGTCGGCGGGCAGCGGTTCGGTCGCGAAAACATCGAGCGCCGCCGCGGCGACGGTGCCGTTGTCGATGAATTCGAGCAGCGCGGTCTCATCCACGAGGCCGCCGCGAGCGCAGTTCACGATGCGAACGCCGGTCTTCATCTTCCCAAAAGCCTCGCGGCCGATGATGCCGCGGGTCTCGTCGGTCACAGGCGTGTGGATCGTCAGGAAATCGGCTGCGGCGAAGACCTCATCGAGGCTGCCGAGCGTGATGCCCAATTCCGCCGCCATGTCTGACGCGATGAACGGATCGTAGGCGACGATCGTCATGCCGAGGCCGCGTGCGACCTGGACGACGTGTTTGCCGATGCGGCCCAGGCCGATCACGCCGAGGGTTTTGCCGTGCAATTCGACGCCGACAAAGCTCTTTTTGTCCCACTCGCCCGATTGCAATTTGCTATGCGCCTGCGGCACGTTGCGGGCCATGCTGACGAGCAGCGCGATGGTGTGTTCTGCTGTGGTAATGGTATTTCCATCAGGAGCGTTCATCACGACGATGCCGCGCGCGGTGGCGGCCTTGACGTCGATGTTGTCGACTCCGACACCCGCACGGCCGATGACCTTCAGCTCGGGCGCGGCGTCCATTAACTCGGCAGTGATCGTCGTAGCGCTGCGGACGATGACGCCGGCAGCATCCTTTAGTTCAGCGGCCAGCGCGTCGCCCTCGAGCTTTGTCTTTTTAACGACGTCGAATCCTGCGTCGGTCAGCGGTTTGAGTTTGTCTTCGTTAACGTCGTCGGCGATGAAAACTTTGGGCATAGTGTATGGTTGTCAGTTGATAGCGGACAGTGATAAAACCGTTATGGCGAAACAGTAATCTTAGCATCTAGGTAGCGAGGGGCAAAGAATCCGGTCGCTGCCGCTCCCGGTTCTGAAGTGCCGCCACCCACAGCATGGAAGTATTTCTATATCGAAACGGCTCGGATAAGGTCGAGGAGGGCTTTTCGCGCGACGATCTGCCGGCGTTGCTCGCGGACGAGACGAATGTCGTGTGGGTCGATCTGCAGGGCGAGACGCCGGAGCACGTCGAAGAAGCGAAGGACGTTTTGCTTAATGTTTTTGGCTTTCATTACCTGACGGTCGAGGATTGTATCGAGGTGCGGCATCAGCCGAAGGTCGAGGCATTTGAGAAATACATTTACCTCGTCGTCCACGGCATCAAGCCGGGCGAGACGGCGCCGAGCAATTTTGCCACGAAGGAGCTAGACGCCTACCTCGGGGCAAATTTTGTGGTGACGTTTCATGTGCAGCGATTTCGATCGCTAAAGACGGTGAAGCAGCACCTTCGCACCAGCACATACATCTGTCAGCGAGGGGCCGCCTATCTGCTGCACAGCATCCTCGACGAGCTGATCGACCTGTACACGCCGATCGTCGAGGATTTTGACAACGCGATCGAGTCGCTGGAGGACCGCGTTTTTGACATGCGCCGGTCGAACAATGCGGTGCTCGCCGACATCATGGACGTGCGGCGGGCGGTCGCCCGGCTGCGGCGGATATCGGCGAGGCAGCTAGAGGTATTGCATCGCATCGCACGCGGTGAATTCCCGCAGATACCGGCGAACGTGCTGCCGTTCTACCGCGACGTTCACGATCATCTTGTCCGGATCACGGATCTCGCCGAGGGCTATCGCGATCTGGTCGCAAGCCTGTTTGATATGCACTTTTCGGTCATCGCAACGAAGACGAACGACGTAATGAAAACGCTCGCCGTCGTATCGGCGATCATCCTGCCGCTCAGCTTGATCGCGGGGATTTACGGGATGAATTTTGAGAACATGCCTGAGTTGAAAACGCCATATGGCTACTTTTTGACGCTGCTGCTCATGCTCGTCGTCACTCTGCTGTTGTTGGTGTATTTTTGGTACAAGGGCTGGATATTCCAGAGTGACGCCCAGATCGTGATCGAATCGACGCGGCCCGATCAGGGCGATTTTGAGGAAAAATAGGGTAGCACGCTAGGCCATCAACCAGACGGCGTAACCAACGGCAAGACAAATTCCCGCATAGACGCCCGCAACGACGTCGTCCGCACAGATGCCGAGGCCGCCGGGAAGTTGTTCCATCGTTCGCGCCGGGAACGGTTTGATGATGTCGAAGAGGCGGAAGAGCAGAAATCCCACCAAGATAAACGGCCAGCCGATGCCGAAAGGGACAAAGCAAAAAGTCACAAGCTGGCCCATCACCTCGTCAACGACAGCCTGCGATGGGTCTTTGCGGCCAAAGATCGGGATCGTCCGGCCGGATGCCCAGATGCCGATCAGCACGAACGCGGCAAGCAGAACGGCATTCAGTGCGTAGTGGAGCGAGGCGGCAAAGGGCAGCCCGTGCGCGGCACACTGCTCCTGGACGCGTCCGATGCCGAGATATATCCCAACGGCGACGAGCGAACCATAAGTTCCCGGCGCGCCGGGAATGTAGCCGACGCCCAATGTCGTTAGACCGAGCGCGATGTAATCGAGCGGGCCGCTCGGTTTACGTTTTTCGATCTCTTGTTTCATCAATTGCCTCCGGCTTTAGCCCAAATTCGGCTAAAGCCGAGGATTGCTCCAGCTTAAACCACGCACTAAAGTACGTGGCAACTCATCAAAACTCGATTCCCTGCTGTGCATAAATTCCCGCGTGGAATGGGTGTTTGATCTCGCGCATTTCGGTGACGAGGTCGGCCTCGTCGATGAGCTTTGCGAGGGCGTCATCAACATTCCGGCCCGTCAGGATCAGGTGCAAATGTGGCTGGTCGTCGCGAATCGAGCGGATCTCACCTATTACGGCCTCGAGATCGAGAAAACCATAGCTGAGAACATAGAGCAGCTCGTCGAATACAAGCAGATCATATTCGCCTGAACGCATCTTTTCGACGCAGAGTGCCCACGTCTCCTCGGACGTCTTGATATCGACGCTCTTGTCTTGCGTGTCCCATGTAAAGCCGGCGCCCATTGTGTGGACCTCGATGCCGAGTTTATCGAACGACTCATGCTCGCCGTAGCGGTCGGTCTTGGACTTCATGAACTGCACCATGCAGCATTTGAGGCCACGTCCGGCGGCGCGGACCATGGTGCCGATGGCGGCCGTGGTCTTGCCCTTGCCGTCGCCGGTGTTGAGCATCAACAGGCCCTTTGTGCTCTCGCGATAATCGTCGCGGCGCCATTTGTAACGCTTTTCAGCCACAGCAAGATATTAGCCCACGAAACGCACTAAATACACAAAAGGAGTAATGGTTCAGTTTGAAATTGTGATCGTCTCGCCGATCTCTGCGAAACTCTCTCCGTTCTCCGCGTGGAATGTTTGCTAAGGATTTTCCCACGCAGAGAACGCAGAGAATGAAACGCAGAGTTCGCGGTGAGGCGGCTTTTCAAACTGAACCACTACCACAAACGAAGACCGCGTTTTGTTTTCAGCGATCTCCTTTTCGAGTCCTCTTAGCCCTAATTATTGATGGATCCTATGCAACCGTGCCGATCGCCTCAGCCAGGGCCGCGACGATCTCTGCCTCTTTCGTGTCCCAATCGCCCTCGATGCCGAGGCCCGCGGCATTCTTGTGTCCGCCGCCGCCAAAGAGTTCTGCGACCTTGGCGACGTTGATATCGCCCTTCGAGCGCAGGCTGGCGCGATATTTATCGGTGCCGACCTCGCGCATGTAGACGACCGCCTGGATGTCCTTCGCTGAGAGCGGAATATTGACAAATCCGTTATTGTCGCCGTCGACCGCTTCGGCGAGTTCTCGCATCTGAAGTGTCTGCCTGAGCATCGCTATCTTGCCGGACTCGTCGCGCCTCACCGTCGCGAGCACCTGCCGCATCAGTTCGATGCGTGACCACGGATAGTTGTAATAAACGGCCTCACCGATCTCGTACGGTTTTGCACCGGCCTTGATCAGTTCGGATGCGACCTTGAGCGTGCGCTCCGATGTGTTTGGAAAGTGGAATGATCCCGTGTCCGTGACGAGTGCCATGTAAACGCACTCGGCGATGTCCTTTGTGATCTTGCCGCCGATCGCCTTACAGAGGTTATAGATCATTTCGCCGACGGCAGAGGCGGTCGAATCGATCCAATTGATCGAGCCGAAATGCTCACTCGTCGCGTGATGGTCAATATTTATCGTGAATTGCTTGTCGAGCCCATCGATGCCCGGACGGGCGAGATCGGAGCATTCGATCACAAAGACCGCGTCATAATGGCCGTTGACGTGGGCAACGTCGCGGATCGAATCGGCACCCGGCAGGCTGCGATATGCCGGCGGCACGTCGCCCCGGACGAGGACATCGGCGTCCTTGCCGAGCGACCTTAACAGCCAATACAGGCCCAATGATGAGCCGACGCCGTCGCCATCAGGCTTGATGTGCGTGGTGATGGCAAACTTGCTCTTCTTTTCAATTAACTCAACTACTTGACTTAGCACAGCTCAAAAAGTGAAAACGGGGCGAGTATGAGAATTTGTGGGCAATTCTCCAAACGCATTGTACCATTTTCACCTTGTCATCCTTCTTGGTTTTTCTCCTCGGCCTGAGGTTCGATCTCAAGCGTTCCGAGGATGTCGCCCACACGCGAGGCGTTTTCTTCGGCGGTGTCACGCACAAAATGAAGGTGCGGGGCATGCCTCAGATCGAGATCCATCGCAACCTGCTGTCGGACGAATGTCGATGCGTGTCGTAAAGTTTTCAATGCGGCCTCGATCTCATCGTCATCGCCACGCACCAGAACATAAACCTTTGCGTCCCGCAGGTCCGCGCTGACGGTAACGTCAGTGACGGTGACCGTTTCGAGTCGAGGGTCATCGAGCTCAAAGCCTACAACCTCAGCGATCTCTTCTTTCAATCTCTCCGCAAGGCGTTCCGGCCGTCTCATTTCTTATAGTGATAACGGCACTGATAGATACAGATCTCATCATCCGAAACGTCGTATACAAGGCGGTGGACCTGTGTGATACGCCGCGACCAAAGGCCGCTGAGTTCTCGCTCAAGGAGTTTCGGGTTGCCTTGACCTTCGAACGGCGTCGTTCGTGTCTCATCTATCAGATCTACGATCCGAAGGGCTACATGCCGGTCGGTTCTTAGCCAATAGTAGAACTCCTCGAACGCCTCAGGACGCCATGAGACTTTTCTTAAGCTCATCGATGTCAACGTAGATCTTGCGATCTGGATTTTCGCGGGCATCACGAATTACTTTTAACAGGCCGTCTCGATTGGCGCCCGGTGAAAGCAAGTAGTCAGTTTCCTCTCGCTCCGCCACGGCGACCGTGACTTCCACTTCGGTCCCGTCAGGCAGATCGATCGGAGGCAGCACAACACGGCCGCCGTTTACCACCGTCCTCTCATGAATTTCCATCGTCATGGTTCCCCCTAGCCAATGATAGTCTTTACAGCTCAGTTGCCGCTATCTTCTCGATCACAAACGCCTCGATCTCGTCGCCGACCTTGATATCGTTGTAATTGACAAGGCTGATACCGCATTCAAAGCCGTTCTTGACCTCATTGACGTCATCCTTAAAGCGTTTGAGCGCCGAGATATCACCTTCCCATGTGACGACGCCGTCGCGAATGAGACGCGCCTTTGCCTGGCGGCGGATCAAGCCGTCGGTAACACGACAGCCGGCGATCGTGCCGATCCGCGATACCTTGAATATCTCCTGGACGAGAGCCTTGCCAAGCACCGATTCTTTCTCGATCGCATCGAGCATGCCGATCATAGCGGCCTTGATCTCTTCCTCGACCTTGTAGATGATCGAATGCAGGCGGATATCGACCTCTTCGTGTCGAGCAACGTCGGCGGCGCGGGCTTCGGGGCGAACATTGAACCCGATAATGACGACGGCGGTGCCTGTCTCTTCCGTTTGCGTGGCCGAAGCGAGCAAAACGTCGGATTCGTTGATGGCTCCTACACCGGCGCGGATCACGCGAACCTTTACCTTTTCGGTCGAAAGCTTCTCGAGCGTGGCACGAAGCACCTCGACCGAACCCTGAACGTCAGCCTTAAGGATAACGAGGAGTTCCTTGATCTCAGCCTGGCCGAGCGATTCGATACCGCGTTTTGTGGTCTTGAGCATCGCCGCCTGACGAGCATGCATCTGTCGCTGCTGGGCGATGTCCTGTGCGCGTTCGACATCGGCGACGACCTGGAATGTGTCGCCTGCCTGCGGAACGCCCTGCAGGCCGAGGATCTCGACCGGCGTGGCCGGTGCCGCTTCTGTCACCGTCTCTCCGCGGTCAGATATCATCGCGCGGACCTTGCCCGAGAACTGGCCAACGATAAATGGGTCACCTACATGCAGCGTTCCTTGCTGAACCAGCGCGGTCGCGACCGGGCCGCGGCCCTTGTCGAGCTTCGCCTCGAGCACAACGCCGGAGGCACGCCGCGTCGGGCTGGCCTTTAGTTCTAGAATATCGGCCTGCAGAAGGACCGTTTCGAGGAGCGTGTTCAGATTTTCTTTCTTTTTCGCCGACACCGGGACCATCTCCGTATCGCCGCCCCAATCGGTCGGCTGCAGACCCAGGCCCGCAAGGCCCTGCTTGACCTTGTCGGGATTTGCATCCGGCTTATCGATCTTGTTGATAGCAACGATTATAGGCACGCCGGCGGCTTTTGAATGCTCTACAGCCTCGATCGTCTGAGGCATCACACCGTCGTCGGCCGCCACGACCAGGACGACAATGTCTGTCGCCTTTGCACCTCGGGCACGCATCATCGTGAACGCCTCGTGGCCCGGCGTATCAAGGAATACGACTCGCCGCTCCTCGCCCTGTTTGTCGGGATTTGGCACATATACGCTGTAGGCCCCGATGTGCTGAGTGATCCCGCCAGCCTCGCCCTCGGCCACATTGTCCGACCTGATCGCATCAAGCAGGCTGGTCTTTCCATGGTCGACGTGGCCCATCACGGTAATGACCGGGGCTCGTGAGAACTCCACATCGTCGGCGTCCGCGGCAATAAGCTCCTCGAACTCCTCTTCGATGACCATTTCCTCGAATGGCACGAAGCTAAGGTCGATGCCGTATTCAAACGCCATCTCAGTCGCCATTTTCTCGCCGATCGGCTGGTTGAGGGTCGCAAAGATGCCGCGTTTGATGAGCAGTTGGACAATATCGCGGGGCGTGATGCCGAGGGCCTCAGCAAACTCGCGCACGGTCGCTCCTTCGACGAGGCGGACGGCCTTTAGATTCTCGTTGTCGATCGTCCCGACCTGATCGAGGATGCGTTCCTCGATCGACCGTTTTTGCGGGGCGTCGATATCCCGTTCGGCAAACTTGCCCTTGTCCTCGGGCCTGCCTCGGCGCCCGCCGGAGCGGCCCGGGCGTCGCCGGTTGTCCGCCGGCGGCGTGTAGGTCATTTGCGGAGCGCTCGTCTCGCCCGGTGTTCCGCGATACGGCGACCGTGCACCCTCAGCGAGGCTGCCCGTCTTGGTCGGAGCATCAGTCACCAGCCGGTCGCCCGCCTTGATGCCCTGCTTAATAGCGTCGGGGCTAAGTGTAAGCCTCTTCACCGTCGTTCCACGCGGCGCGTCAGGCTCGGGCGCAGGAGGCTCAGCCTCGACCGGCTCTGCCGGAGGTGTCTCGACGGCTTCAGCGACCGGTTCCTCGACCTTTGTCTTAACAAGCCGCTTGACCGCCGGCTTTGCGGCCGCGATCTCAGGTTCAGGCTTGGGCTCAGGTACCTCGGCAACTGGTTTCTTAGCCAGTTTCTTGACTTGCTTTGTCGGAGCAATTGGCTCCTCCTTAGGAGGAGCGACTTTCTTGACTGGCTTCGGGGCTTCGACGGTTTCCTCGGGCGTCGGCTCGGCCTCGGGCTCAGCCGGTGCCTCTGCGGCGGGCTTTGAGCTCTTCTTAATGACCTTGATGGCGCGCTTCGGGGCGGCCTCAACCTTTGGAAAATACTTGTTCCTGACCTTTTCGGCCAGATCAAAGCTCACGGAATTTGATGCCACGCTAACGTCGGCTCCCTCACGGCGCAGGTCTTCCATGACACGCTTTGTGTCCTGTTTCACCTCGCGTGCCAGATCATAGACCCTGATGCTGCCTTTGCCAGTTGCCATATTCCCGTTCGCTTCGAATCACCGCTTCACGAGCGGCCACGATCATTTCTCCTCGGCCTCGGTGTTAACGTCGCCGGACACTTCCTCGGCCGTCTCTACGGCCGTTTCAACCTCGGATACGTCAGACGGCGCGTCGTCCATTGCTTCCGCCGCGGTCTCGACCGCTTCGGTAACCGCGCCTTCGTCGCCGGTTTCGTCGGACTCAGCGATTCCGCTCTCCGCCTCTGCTTCACCCTCGGCTTCCGCTTCGTCCTCAGTATCAAGGCCCATTTCGACGTTGCGGGCCTTGACGATAGCGGCGGCCGCTACCTTGATCGCCTCAGCCTCATCAAGGCTAAGGTCGAGGTAATCCACAAGGTCGTCAACCGACGTATCAGCGAGCTTCTCGATGTCGTCAATGCCCTTCTCAGCAAGCGTCTCGGCCTGCGTAGCGTTCACGACCTCAAGCGCCGCGATCGGCACCGCCTCGCCCGACGCCATCATCCGGCCCATCTGCTTGGCGATCTCCTTCTTCAGCAGTTCCTCGCTGACGATCTTGATCTCCCATCCGACGAGACGTGCCGCAAGCCGGACGTTCTGCCCCTTCTTGCCGATGGCGAGGCTCAACTGGTCCTCGCCCACGATGACCTCCATCTGGCGGCCCTCGATATCTGTAATGCGGACCTGCGAGACCTTTGCCGGCGAAAGTGCATTTGCGGCAAACACCGACGGCTCGTCTGACCATTCGATGATATCTATCTTCTCGCCGCGCAATTCCTTGATGATCGCCTGCACGCGTGAGCCCTTCATACCAACGCACGCACCGACCGGATCGACGTCCTTCTCGTTGGACGTGACGGCGATCTTGGCACGGTCGCCCGGCTCGCGCACGGCCGATTTGATAACGACGGTCTCGTCGTAGATCTCAGGCACCTCCATCTCGAACAGCCGCTTGAGCAATTCGGACGAGGCACGCGAACAGATGATCTGCTGGCCCTTCAGTTCCTTGGAGACGTCGATAATGACGACGCGGATGCGTTCGCCCTGATTCCACATCTCGCCACGCGATTGCTCGCGACGCGGGACGACGGCCTCAAGGTTGTTGGAGAGATCGACGATCATGTCGCCCCGCTCAAAACGCTTGACGGTGCCGTTGATAAGTTCGCCCTTACGATCGATGTATTCGTCGTAAACCTTTTCGCGAATGGCCTCGCGCACCTTCTGGACGAGGATCTGCTTGGCCGTCTGCGCCGCAATTCGGCCCATCTCCTCACGCTCGAGCGGGATAAGCAGCGTATCGCCGATCTCGACTTCGTCACCGGCCATTTCCTGAGCATCCACGAGCGAGAGTTCGGTCAGCGAATCCTCGACCTCTTCGACGACGGTCTTCTCAGCCGAAACCTCGATCTCACCTTCCTCGGCATTCCACTCGACCTGCACGCTGTCGCCGGTCTTGTCCCGAAACTGCTTGCGGGCCGCGGCGCGCACGGCATCCTTCATTGCCTCGATGACCAGTTCGCGGTCGAGGCCCTGCTCATTGCACAAGAGATCAATACTCTGTCCGATCGAGGATGTCATATTACCCTCGCGATGCGTCGATTGTTCATACCTTCTAAGGCGGTCATCGGCCGCCAAACTCCTTTCCGAGATCGATCTTGAGATTCGCTTTCGCGATATCGGTGTATTTTAGGTTCATCCGGCCGCGGCTGCGGTCGTCGAACGAAACAACGTCACCGTCCACTCCGGCGATCATGCCGACGAATGCCCTCTGGCCGTCGATCTCGTCCTTTGTCTTCAACTTTGCCAGCTTGCCTGTGAACCGCTCGAAATCATGCAGCGAGTACAGCTCGCGTTCAATTCCGGGGCTCGAAACCTCGAGCACGTATCGCACCGGGATCACGTCCTCCGCGTCTAAAACGGCCTCGACCGCCTGTGAGAACACCGCACAATCGTCAAGCGTTACACCGTTCTCCTTATCAATATAGATACGCAGTACGAGATCGCGATTTGTTCCCGCCGCTTCTACCTGGACAAGTTCCGTATTCGTCTTGGCCGCGACCGATTCGGCAATACTTCTGACCCGTGTCGCTATCGCTTGCTTGTCCATAGCTTTTCAACCCCAAAAGAAAAAGTGGGTGCGAACCCACTTAGGCCGATCCAGCGCATCTCAGCAAACAATTAGTATATGGGAATCAACTCAGGATTTGCAAGCTAGCAGCGACAGGAAAGCCGAGCGCGCTACGCCGATGATCCCCGCGTTGTCACCGAGCTCTCCTCGCACAATGAGGGCACGCGCGGCCGGCGCAGGATAAGAGCGGAGATGTATCTCCTCTTGCAGCGAGGGTATGAACGCATCCCATGCTCCCGACGCACCTCCGCAGATGACGATCGCGTCGGGATTCAGCGTATTGATAAGGCCTGCGAGAACGATACCCAGATAACGCCCCATCGAGGTGAATACGGCCACGGCACGTTCGTCGCCTTGCTCCCATTCTTTATAGATATCCTCGGATGTTTCCCTAAGCAGGCCTTTTTCGGCCGCCATTCGCACGATCGCGGTCGCCGAAGCGAACTGTTCGACACATCCGTGGCTGCCGCAATTGCAAGGTGGCCCGTCAGGCTCGACGGAAAAATGGCCAAGTTCGCCCGCCGAACCATCAGGGCCGCGATGCGGTTCGCCGCCGAGTATGATCCCGCCGCCGATACCGGTGCCTAACGTGACACAGACAGAGTCGCCGACGCCTCGCGTCGCCCCGACCCAGGCTTCGCCAATGGCAGCAGCCGTGGCGTCGTTTTCGATGGTGATCGGAAGGTGAAAGGCCTTCGAAAGCGCTACCTTGAGATTCATGCCCGTCACGCTCGGCAGATTGGGCAATTTTGTAAGGACGCCGTCAAAATCCTTTGCGGCCGGTGCCGGAGCAGTAATGGCAACTGCATCAATTGCCTCACCCGAGAACGTGTCAGCCATCGTTCGAATAAGCCCTATAAGCCCGTCTGGCGACACCGCGTGCGGCACGCGCTCTTTGACCACCTGCGAAACGAGCGAGCCGCCCTCGTCAACAACCGCGAGCCGCATATGTGTGCCGCCGAGATCGCCGGCCAGCGCCTTTCGCATCATGGCCTCTTTGGCCGATCGGCCTCGGGGACGTTCTTATAGACGTCCTCGTATTTCGCGTAACCGTCCTTTATCACGGTGTCCATCAGGTTCGCCTTATCAACGGCCGTAACTTCCAGAAGGATCGTAGGGACATCCTTCTTGAGATGATCATTCATGAACGGCTTTGTCTCGAGTTTCTCTTTTTTGGCGAGCTTGATCGCCGACTCGACCGCGATGGTGGCGAGCGGAATGATCGGCTTATAAACGGTCATCGTCTGTCGGCCTTCGGCGATGTTCTGAAGGGCCTCAAGCCCTGCGTCCTGGCCCGTCACGAGGACCTTGCCCGCAAGGCCGCGCTTAGCGAGCGCAGATATAACGCCGCCGGCCATACCGTCATTCGAGACGACAAAGGCCTGGATGTTGTCATTGTTCTGTGTCAGAGCATTCTCGGCGAAGTTAAGGGCAAGCTCAGGCTTCCAGTCGTCAATAAAGTTTTCGGCCACGATCTTGATGTCACCTTTATCGACAAGAGGTTGGAGCAGCTTCGTATACTCCTTTTTCATTATCACGGCATTGTTGTCTTTAGGTGATCCATCGACGATCACATAATTTCCTTTTGGCACCTTTTGTATCGCATACTCGGCGATCCTTTGTCCGATGACGGGCACCTGATGCGAAATATAAACGTCGATCTTGTCCGAGTTGATCAGACGATCATAACTAATTACAGGAATGCCCTGCGCCTTGGCCTTATCGACCATCGCCGCCGCCTGCGTCGCATCGTGCGGCGCGATCACGAGCACGTCAATACCTTTTGTAAGGAGGTTATCGACGTCGTTGGCTTGCTTGTCGGCCTTATTGTCGGCAACGGTTATCTCGCAATCGACGCCCATCTTGGCACATTGCGCCTTGAAGGCGTCGTGGTCACGCTGCCACCGTTCTTCCTTGAGCGTATCCATCGCGAATCCGATGCGGATACGTTTTTCGGTGGGCGAACTGGTACAATTCCAGACAAACAGCGGGATGATCAGCAATAGAAAGTAGCTTTTTCTCATTTCGCAGAACCTCCGAAGACACAGATCCTTGAGCAGATTAGACCAGAAAGCCGGGGGCATGGCAAAGAATCACTGTCTTGCGACCGAAGGACAAAGATCATTTTCTCTAATTTGCATTTGAAATTTGCTTCGGTTGTGCTATAAATAGGTATCAAATCTTAGCTTAGGCAGTAAGATAAGCTCGGGAAACGATATTCTTGACTTTTGCAGCGTCTCGACCGCGATTCATTGACATCGCGGCGTGATTCGTGTAAAAGATTGAAAAGGTTTGATTTTAGAAATTTTCATTCGGGTCTGAATAAGGAGAACTATGAACAGCAAACTGTGGATTCAGAAAGCGGTGTCAACCGGATTGTTGATCACGCTGATCGCTACCTATTCGATGGTAACTCTTGCGAATTCCGGCAAAGCCGTAGGCGAACTGATCGTCAATGGTAGCGATGATACGTCCTTTGTGACGGTGAACGGTGAGCCCTCGAAGAGCGGCCGGACCGTCTTTTCTGCGAGTACGATCACCACGCCGGATGCCTTTGGCGCAACCGTCAATCTAGGCAAAGCGGGCCGTATCTCGCTGGCCCCGAGTTCGACATTTGCATTTAATGTGGATGGAGACAACGTAACGGGTGACCTGACCGCGGGAAGCATGACTGTTCTCAGTGCCGCAAAAGGAATGAGCGTTAAGAACCTGACCGGCGATACCATGACCGTAAATGCCGGCGAGAGTGCAAACGCCACAACCGCAGGTACGCAGCAGACCACGAAAAAGGCCGGCGGCCTCGACTGGTGGGCATGGGTCCTCCTGGTCGGCGGTGCAGCAGTTGTCATTGCCATGACAGCTCGGGCCGGTAATGACTCGGATTTTGGCGGAGGCAGCGGCACGATCAGCCCTGTCCGGTAGCTTTAGGCTATTCGGGACACTCGGTAATTGCTCTTAATTGGCCAATGGATTGATTCAGGAGGAGATTATACAGATGCTCGGCAAAACAATTATACGGAAGTCGGTTACAACATTCACGGCGGCGGCAGTCTGGTGCGTATACTCGATGGTCGCTTTTGCGATGCCCGGCGATACGGCCGCGATCACGGTTACCGGCCAGGTCACAGTGAACGGGCAGCCGGCCGTTTCTAATTCGACGATCCTGTCCGGCGCGGTCATCGGGACCGCTGACAATTCAAGCGCCACTATCGATCTGGGCAAGGCCGGACGTGTTGAGGTCGGGGCTAACTCCAATGTGACGCTGCAATTCTCTGATTCGAGCATTATTGCGATGCTGTCGGAGGGCAAGACCCGTGTAGCGAACTCGGCAGGAGTTTCGGCTACGGTCACGACAAAACATGCTACTGTGATGGCCGATACGTCACAGGCGGACAATTTCCTGGTCGAGGTCGAGTGTTCCCATACGCACGTCGACACTACATCGGGCCTCGTCACGATGCGTCAGGGAGCGGATGACAAGCAGGTAGCTGCCGGGACCACTGCAATTGCCGGAAGCCTCGTTCAGACGGGCTGCAAACCGTGCTTCCGTCCGGACTCTTCTCCGGGCCCGTCCATCGCGGGACTGCCTTGGTTGATCCTGCTCGGTGCCGGAATCGGCGTGGTGGCGATCCTTCTCGGCAACAACAATACGAACACCGGCGGCGGCCCGATCATCGTCAGCCCTACGCGGTAATTCGATTTAGAACCGATCTCCGACTTTGCGGGTCATGTTAACGCGTGACCCGCATCGTTTTGCCTGATATTCGTCGCTATTAATAGTATTGTATCTGGTTGGTTATTGAACTATGCATATTGCAGTCGTTGGGACCGGTTATGTAGGCCTTGTGACCGGGGCGTGTTTCGCTGAGTTTGGGGTCGATGTTACCTGCGTTGACGTCGATCAGGAGAAGGTCAACAAACTCAAACAGGGCATTATCCCGATCTACGAACCGGGCCTGGACACAATTGTCGAGAAGAACTCTGCCGCAGGCCGCCTGCATTTCACGACCGACATCGCGGAAGCCGTAGAGCCGGCTCAAGTCGTCTTTTTGGCCGTTGGCACACCGCCAAAGGAGGATGGCTCGCCTGACATGAGTTTCTATCAGCAGGCGGCCAAGGACATTGCCAATGCGATGAGCGACTACAAGGTCCTTGTCACAAAATCGACCGTTCCGGTCGGCACCGGTAAATGGCTTCGCGAGTTTGTCACGGAAAACCTTACGACGGATACGGAATTCGGCGTCGCGTCAAATCCTGAGTTTCTTCGCGAAGGTGCGGCCATTGCCGATTTTATGCGCCCCGACCGTGTCGTGATCGGCAGCAATGAGGCAAGGGCCATCGAGGTAATGAAGGACCTCTATCGCCCGCTTTACCTGATCGAAACGCCGATCGTCATCACCTCACTCGAGGCTGCCGAGCTGATAAAGTATGCGGCGAATGCTTTCCTCGCGACCAAGATCACCTTCATCAATGAGATCGCGAATCTGTGCGACGCCATCGGCTGCGATGTCCACGATGTCGCCCGCGGTATGGGAATGGACAACCGCATCGGCCGCAAATTCCTGCATCCGGGGCCTGGTTACGGCGGCTCGTGCTTCCCTAAGGACACGCGTGCCTTGACGACGGTGGCGGACAGCTTCGGCGTCGAGACGCTCATCGTGGATGCAGTTATTGATGCAAATGAAAAACAGCGCCTCGCGATGCTGCCAAAGATCGAAGGCCTCGTGGGCGATCTCAGCGGCAAGCGGATCGGCGTTCTTGGCCTGTCGTTCAAGCCGGAGACCGACGATATGCGTGAGTCACCGGCCATTGATATCATCAGGGAACTCCAATCCCGCGGCGCTTCAGTCAGGGCGTATGATCCCGTGGCAATGGACGAGGCTCGCCATTCTTTGCCCGACATTGAATACGCAGCGGACGAATACGACGCGATCAGCGGGGCCGACTGTCTTGTTATAGTCACCGAGTGGAATCAGTTTCGAGCACTCGATATGGAGAAGGTCAAGGAGTTGCTCGCATCGCCGCGGATAGCCGATCTGCGCAATGTTTATGAACCTGACGATATGCGAGCCCTTGGGTTTGAATACGTCGGTGTAGGCCGCTGAGCCTGCCGACCAGATCATGTCTTTAACTTCTACAGTCCTTGTTACCGGCGGCGCCGGCTTTATCGGTTCAAATCTTGCCGAAGCACTTATCGGCGAAGGAGCAAAGGTGCGCGTCCTCGACAATTTCATTACGGGATTTCGCGAGAATCTTGATGAGATCGCCGGTGATTTTGAGTTTATCGAGGGTGATATTACAGACGACGCAACGGTCGAGTCTGCCCTCGCCGATGTCGAGATCGTATTTCATCAGGCTGCGTTGCCGAGCGTCCCGCGATCTGTCGAGGATCCGGCCGAGACGCATCGGATCTGTGCGGACGGTACGTTCAAGCTGCTTGACGCGTCTCGCCGCTTGGGCGTCAGGCGGTTCATCTACGCGGCGTCGAGTTCCGCATACGGTGACCAGCCGACGCTGCCAAAGGTGGAGACGATGCGGCCCGACCCGCTATCGCCGTATGCGGTGGCCAAGCTGGTCGGTGAGCTCTATTGCCGGTCTTTCAATTCCGTCTATGGGATCGAGACCTTTGCACTGCGTTATTTCAATGTGTTCGGGCCGCGACAGAATCCGTCATCCATGTATTCAGGTGTGATCTCGCGATTTATCGATGCGTTGATGAAGGGCGAGCAGGCGGTGATCTTTGGCGACGGCGAACACTCGCGTGACTTCACCTACATCGCTAACGTCGTCGACGCAAATATCAAAGCCGCCCAGACGTCAAAAGGCATCGGACAGACAATGAATGTCGCAAACGGCGAAAGGATAACGCTCAACGAGCTCTTCTCTGTTCTAAAAGAGATAACGGGCAAGGCCGACGCCACGGCCGGCTACCAGCCGCCGCGCAGCGGCGATGTCAAGGATTCGCAGGCGGACAACAGACTGGCTGTTGAGTGTCTTGGCTATGAGCGGATCGTCGGCCTCGAGGAAGGGCTTCGCCGCACCATTGAATGGTGGCAAAACAGCCGATTCGCCGGTTAGCCTATTTCGGGATCGCGAACAAGCCGTCTGCAACAGGCTGGTCCACCAGAATTTCCTTTGCCCTAAAGGTTGCGTATGCGGTGAATGGCCCAAGGTCAAATCGCTGCGAATACCGTTTTGGAACCGTTACGCCTTCGACGACTGCCATCTCGTCGATCTCGACCGAGGTCGTCACGCTGCGTCCCATCACTTCATAGGCCGATTCGTAGGCCTTGATCTGGCCCGTCTTCTCATCGACAAAAAAGTCTGTGAAAAACCCGTCCGGCGTGGTGATCCTGAATCCTTTTCGCTTCTTCTTGCCGTCGCCGACGGCTGTTATCGGATATCCGCTTTCTCCGACCTTCTGCAGCAGCGGAAAGCCGAGGCTGTTCATCGGCGGTAACTGATAACCCGACGAATGCTGTCGATGGCCGTCGAAAACCTGCTTTAACGGCTGTATTGGATTGTTGAGTTCAAAGAGATAACGCTCACCGGCCAGAGCAAACACGAACGAGGCCGGGATCACCTGGCTCGGCGTCGGCGTGATATCGGCAGAACCGCGGATCACAAGCGAACGCATCAGCCGGAGCTTGTCGCCGCCATGCGCGGCAAGGGCCGTTTTCGCCGTGCTAACGGCATCTGAGATACCTCCATCGGCCTTCTCCACGATAGTCTGTTTACCGGCGGACGACGGTTGTGCAAACGAACCGGCGGCAAAGACGGCTGTCAGTGCAAAGGCAATGCAGGAATATCTCATACAAAACCGGGCCTCCATAGACAAAGAGAGATGAAACCATGAGGAGTCATCTCTCTTGCACTGTCCGATTATAGCTTACCGAAAGCCTACCAGCTAAATCGGGTCTGGAGTTCGATCCTTCTGTTCGGGCCGCTGCCGCCGCCAAATCCGCCGAAGCCGCCAAACCCACCGCCGGTCGAGACCGACTGGCCAAACCGGCTCGAGCTGAGGCTGCCCACCGGGGCACCAAGGTTCACCGTGTTAAGCAGGTTTGAAGCATTGACGCCGATCGTAAGCGAATACTTGCCGTTCCCGCCACCGCCGCCGCCCATAGGACCACCGCCGCCGCCGTGACGTCCACCGCCGCCTCCGCCGCCCATCATCATCCCGGGGCCGCGATGACCTGCATCGCTGCTGCCGCTGCGTCCCGATCCTTCGCCGCCAAAGCTAAACGTCTTGCTGACACGCAGGTTCACCCCAAAATATGACGGGCCGACGCCGTAATTCCGCGGAATGATGGCTGTCGGGTCATTGCTTCCAATGTCGCAGAAGGCAGACGTTAGGCTTAGTTCATTACATCGGTTACGCAGTTCGCCGAATGTCGGCCGTTCGGCCAGCACGCCGTCGCCGTTCGAGTCCGTGCCCCGCGTGATATTGAACGGTCGGCCGGAGAATGCTGTGATGAACGGATTGAACGAGATGCCCCAAGGCACTGTAATGCTTCCGCCGATCATAAAGCTGTGCCTCGTATCAAACGACGAACGCCCTAACTCACCCGTCAGATCATAGCTGTAAGCCGGATAGCTGAACGAGCCGTCGGTGTCGCCATTCGCAAATCCCAATCTGTAATTGCCAAACAGCGAGATCTTCGGGTTAAACATCGTCCTAAAATTCAGGATCACCTGCTTCTGCGTCAGCTTGCCTGTCGATTCAAACTGCTGAATGTCGCCCGCCGTTGGATCCGGACGCGGGGCCGAGAGACAATTGATGTTCTCAGGACAGATCGGCGCGTTGATGTTGCGCGAGCGAAGCTGGTCCTGCGTTCTTGACGCGATAAAGAATGCTGCGAGCGCCGTTTTGGCGGGTAATTGCCGCTCAACGCCAAAGGCAGCCTGCATCGTGTACGGCGTCCTGATCTCAGGCGAGATGAGCCTTGTCGTACTCGAACCAGGCAGAACAGCCAGTATCTGCTGCGGCGTCGGAACATTCGTCACTCCATTGAGTGTGAACACCGGCTGTGCAAGCAGTGCAAGGGCCGCCGCACGCCGGACCGGATCGGTCTCATTCGCACTGACCAGAAGATTTAGCTGCGACACACCGTCAAACCGGGCGGCCTGAAGCGTCAGGCTCTCGCTGATGCGGTCGTAAAAGATACCTGCACCGCCGCGAAAGACCGTCTTCGGGGCCTTGGCCCCACCGGCACCGGGCGACCACGCAAAGCCGAAGCGCGGAGCAAAGTTATTGTTGCTGCTGATGTTCGTCTGGTTCTCATACCGTAGCCCAAAGCTCAGCAGGAGCGACGGGCGCACGCGCCAATCATCAGTGATAAACAGGCCGGCGTCAGTCCGAGATACGCTCGCCAAAGGATTACCCGTCGTGATGGCGAACTGCGTCGGGTTGTACTGTGCACCAACGGCGCCTGAGAGCTTACAGCGATACTGCTCTATCGGCGACACAACGCTGTCGCCATCGAGATCGCACAGAGCGTCAGCACTGAAAAAGCCCGGAAACAGGAACGTCCCGCCAAAGTTGTTTTCTGACCTGTCGTCAAGGCTGATATGTCGAACACGGGCACCGAATTTGATCGTGTGCTGCACATTCTTGCCAAGCGCGGTCGTCGTAAAATTACTGAGTTCGAATATCCGACTGCGGTTGTAGCTCAGCCCGATCTGCGCTCCGCCGCCGGTAAACGCCGACGAGACATTGATCGTTGGGATCGTGTTATCACCGGTTTGTTCGCGTCGGTTGTCGCTAAACTCAACCCGTGTCTCATTGACCGTCTTCGCATTGATCACCATGGTCTCGGTCGCCCTGATCTCGTGCTCGCGGCTCGATGTCTCGTAAGCCCGCGACAGCAGTGATGTATCGCCAATGCCCTGATTCTCAACCGTCGATCTATTGAAGTTATAGCGAAGCACCAGCGTATTCTTGTCGTTGATAGCGTAGTCAAAACGCGGCCCGATCGAGAACCTCTTGTTGGGCACCTGAATGTCCTGCCTGAAGTTCACAATATTCAATGACGGATCGAGTATCTGGGCGTTTATGATCGCGTTATTATCAATGTCCCGGTTGCTGAAATCGAGTGAAAATGACGATCTCCCTTTCTGAATAGGCCCGGAGATATTCGCGCCGTAGAACTTCGTCTGGCTCGGTGCTCGATTGTTCGCAAACGGATTGCGCGAGTTGAGCATCTCGTCGTTAAAGTTCATAAAGGCCTGGCCGCGCCATTTGTCCGAACCGGGCTTGGTCAATATCTCGATGCGGCCAAACCCAAGCCGATCATACTCGGCCGAGAAGGGGTTCTGATTGACGCGGATCTCTCGTATCGAGTCCTTTGGCGGAAGTTGGCCGCCGGTAAAGCCGTCAATAAAGATCTGGCCTCCGTTTGGCCCCGCAGACGCGCCTGCCAATGCCTGTAGAGCCGCTTCGAGCTGATCGGGATCGTCGGGCAGAGCGTCGAGGTCCTTGCCCTTGAGGACGGTCGCACCGGCGTTATTGTCGGGATCGGTGGAGACGGCATTGTCACCGCCGACCTCAACACTTTCCTCGACACCGGCGACCGTCAAGATGACCACCAATTCGTTTCGCTCACCGGACGCGACATCCACCTCGCTGTTCTCATACAACGCGAACTTCGGCGCTATCGCCTTCACCGTGTACTTGCCCGGCACCAGCCCTGCGATGAGATACTCACCGCGCGGATTGGTAATGACCTGCTTTTCCTTCCCGTCTTGAGCGACAACCGTAACAGTCGCCCCCACGACGACAGCCCCGAGGCTGTCCACAACCTGGCCGCCAACGCTCCCGGACGCCTGCGCAAATGACCATTGGGCCAGCAGAGCAGTGATAACTGCAATAAACACTATCTTTTTCATAAAACAATATTTGATGTCGGGTTACCCGACGGTATTAGATCGATCAATTAAAATCCTGTGCCATCCAGGCCGGGGATCGAGAAATCACCGGAAACGCCCTGCCCGCGGCGAGGCCCGCCGCTGCTTGTCGCCGCTCGCGCGATGCGAACGAATGGTTCGACGCCCGCGATCAGCTTGATCGCCTTTATCTTTCCTGGGTTGGCCTGCGACGCGTCAACCGCACCTGTAAGAATGGCGATCATCTCGCCCGCTTTGAGATCGGCGGCTGTGATGTTTGGGGCGCGCTCGACCATTTCATCGAGCCCTCCGCGGCCGCCGCCATTCATCGGCCCTCGCGGCCCGCTGCCGCTCGTTCCCGGTGCCGCCGGCGTTTCGCCCGTAGCCGGTGCTCCGGCGGGCCGAATACCTGTCGGCCCGCCCATCTGCATCGCGAGGAGCCGCTGCACCATCTCTTCCGGAAATCGCTTGAGGAACACGGCATCGCCGAATGACACGGCCACGTCTTTGTTAGTGGAAACGTCCTTTATGACCGCTTCTTTCGTGGCCGCATCTACCGAAACAACGGTGCCCGCCAGTTGGCGAAACCCGCCCGTTAGGACCGTCTCCGCCGCAAAGGACGTTCCATCCTGACCGCGGTCGCCAAGGGCTCGCAGTTGGTCGCCCGGCTTGATAACATCCAGCGAAGACGGCCGAGCATCGGCAAACTTAACAGAATCCGCGGCGTATCTCAGCACCTTGGCACCGGCCTTGGGTGTGATCACCACTGATGTCTTATTCATCAGTGCGCCCGTCTCGATGCTGATCTGGCTGGTCGCCGCATTCACCGATACGACCTTCCCCGATATGCCTCGCGTTCGCCATTCCTCGGCCTCTTTCGCATTCTTTGCCGCAAGGTCAGCCTTCGTCGAAAAATAGACCGTTCGCGCCGTAAAGCCGGTTCCGTCAGCCGTCGGCAGCGCCGAGATCGTCAATTTGTCGCCGACGCTGATGTCCGAGAGTTTTCCGTCAGTCGCGGCCGCAATGCTCACCTTGTCGGGAGGAACGCGCTTATAGGCCGTTGCTTCGGTAGTAAGAACATCGACATTCCCTGTCTTGGCCGCAAGCGTCAGTTTATTGGCCGACATACTCACCAGATCGCCCGCAATATATACGGGCTTGATCGATGTTGGCGTCTGGCCCCAAATGACCGAGACCACCGCCGACGCAAATAAAATAAAAATAGTCGCAATAAAGCGTTCAATCATCGTCGTTTTCCTTTGTCCGAATCTGATACGCCGAGAAAAATCGAAAAGCCGCACGTGCGTATCAATACTAAGACGAAGATTCTAACAGGAAGGTTCAGCCCTGTTTGTAAAGAAATGTAAAATTGTGCAAGCGTGAGACTTACGAGCTTTGCCACCGCGTCGTCGCCCGTCCGGTGAGGACGAGGCCGATGCCGGTGATGAAGATGGCGAAGAGCGAGATAAGCCAGACATACGGGAGCGAGAGCAGAACGGTCCAAACAACGACGCCGATCAGTATAGCCAATGTCTCGGACCGGTTGGCCTCGCCGAGAAAGTGTTTCTGCAGCAGCTTGCCGGCGCTCACTTGCAGGGCGACGCGGCCAAAGACGTATCCGAGCACAAGTACGAGAGCTCCCATCAGGCCGATCGTCGCGCTCAGATAGTCAGGCAGAACAAGGGCACCCGCGATCATCAGCGCGATCATCAGCACCATTGCGGCCGCACCTACGGCCGAAATTTTCAGAAGAGAGAGATTTATTCGGGCGACTGCGCGGCTGACCGCGCCGGGAGCGAGCGTGGCCATGACCAACGAGACCACGAACCAAAACAGCGCGAGGATCACCCGCTGGGCAAAAAAGCTCAGCGAGAGGCTCGGGCTGAGTATCTGCGACGGGTTCTTGCCGAGGTCGCGAAGTTCCTGTTCAAAAACACCGAAGGTAACCGTCTCTTTGCCCGGTTCGCGAAGCGGTTCAGCCGCCTCCGGCTTATACGCCCCGCCAAAGACGATGATATCGCCGCCGACGTAAGCCTGCTCCTTCTGAATGACATTTCCACCGACGGCCGCGATATCGCCCTCAACGCGGCCCTCGACGATAATATCGCCGCCGACGGCAAGCACGCCTTTGGCCCGCTTGTGCACGACGACCGACTTGCCGATCACGTAAACTTCCTGTTCCGGAGCATCGTTGACGATCACGGTCGATTCATCGTCCGAGACCGTGATCTCCGGGCTGACCGCGAACGCCTGCAAGCCGCCGCCGGCGAGGGCGACAGCTATCAAGGCCGCTAGTCGCAGACGCGGCAGGACGTAACGGAGAATGGTCTTGTCCGAGAGATATCTCACTTCGCCTAGAAACAAGGTTAGGCCCGCCGCACGCGGAGCACCGTCCGCGAAGCAAACCAGATCGTCATCAAAAGCAGTGCCAGCACGCCGGCGGCCATCGCGGCCGAATCCGACTCAATGTGAGACGCAACCGACCGGATGATAATGGCCGCACCAACAAAGATCGAGTAGAACATACGCCCAACGATACCGAGAACACTTGCCGCCTGGGCGAGCAAGGTCAGCAGCCCTGCAATCAGCCTGCCTGCGTCGGCACCCACCGCGAACAGGCCGAAAAGAGCAAGGCCCGCCGTGATGAATATCGCATTGTAGAGTTCTCTCGGGTGCCGCAGGCCGCTGACCGAACTCTCGGCATTCGCCACCAGGCGCCGTGTGAAATCCTCTGGCAACTCCACGCTAGCCTCATGCCGCAGCGTCGATTCGAGGCCATGCAGGAACTGCTTCTGGCTGTTCAATTCTTCACGGCAAAGACGGCACGACGCAAAATGCACATCGAGTTCCAACTCGCGCTCAGCCGTCAGTTCACCATCAAGGTAAGCCGCGATCTGGACGGACGGACAGTCAGGTTGTGGATGGTCGATATTCATCTAGATACCGTTAAAGCCCCGTTCGATAAACATTGACCGCATCATCTCGCGTGCGCGAAACAGCCGGTTCTTCACAGTTCCGAGAGGTAAACCTGTCACCTCGGCGATCTCGTCGTAGCTCAGGTCACGAGCATGGCGGAGCAGGATCAGATCGCGATAAGCCGGCGGAAGACAGCGCACGACCGCGTCGATCTCGGTCCGCCACTCCTTGCGTTCACGGTCCTGCTCGGGCGACGACGTGCGGCTTTCGATCTGGATCTCATATGTGCCCTCGGCGTTCTCCGTCTCGAGGCTCTGCGGCGTGATCGAATTTCGCCTCAGGTGGTCGACTGCGGCGTTATGAGCTATCCGATAGAGCCAAGTCGAGAACTTGTACTCAGGGCTGTATTTCGCGATCGAATTGTAAACCTTGATAAAGACTTCCTGCGTCACGTCGAGCGATGCCTCGTAATCGCCGGTCAGCCTAAAGACATACCCTGTGATCGGCCGTTGATAACGGCGCACAAGCTCCTCAAAGCCATCGGTGCGCCCGGCAATAACGCCGGCGATAAGGTCGCCGTCGGTCAATGCCCGCATGCCTTCGATAGTGATAGCGCCAACCGCCATTTCAGTTGCAGTTTACTACGGTAATTCTAGCGGTATTGTTTCACCACGCAAAATCTGGACAAGAATAGCCCACGAAATACACGAAAGGCACGAAAGCAGGACTTCGACCTTGTTTCGTGCCTTTAGTGTATTTCGTGGGCACAAGCTTACGCGCCCAAAGCCGCGAGCCCGGCCGGTGCGGCGATGTCGTCAAAGCTGAACCCGCCGCCGGGCAAACTCAATCCGACGTCGTCGTGTGACATAACATTGACGTCACGTCCGAGGGCCTCCGAGGCGATCTCCTGCACCTTCGAGGGCAGGACGGACCGGCCGACGACCAACAGACGTTCGAGCATTCCGTCGCCATTTTCGCCGCCAAATCGGTCGTTATAAAACATCACGAGCCGATATATCTCGTCATCGACCTCAGTTGGGGCGCAGGTGACCGAACGAATAACGGCCGGCTCGCTCCCGCGAAAGAGCAGGGCCGTAAAGCCCTCAGGATTTCCGCTGACCAGCAGCGAATCGCCTGGCTGCTGCCGGTCGATCAGCCAATTTGCCTCGCTCACCGTTCGGGGCAGAATGAGCCCTGCCTTCCAGCCGAGCGACTCAAACTGCGATTCGTACTCGTCGATCACCGCGAGTTTTACAGCGGTAACAAAGTAGCGCGAGCGGCCCTCGCGGTCTGCCGAGATCTTCTGCTTGGCGATACGAAGCTCGGCTGCCGGTGCACCAAAACTCTGCTCCGCCTTCCAGTCGATGACCTCTTCAGCCTCGCTGCGGTTTGCAGGTTCCGTTTCGAGAGACAATATCGCGCTCCGAGCGGTGTTGCTCGGCAGCGCAATTGACCAGCGCTTTTGATTGAGCATTCCCGCGGACTCGGCTGCCTCGTGCAGGCACGCGGCAAACGCGCCCTCGTCCGTGATATTGCGGTCCAGAAAACTGGGCTTGATCAGCCCCTCAGGCACCTCGACCGACGCGGCCTGGCGGATCGAATACTGCCGGCGGCGGCCCTCAAGCGCGACGGCCGTCATCAGATCGTGTTCTATGCCGAGTGCGGCATTAGGATAATGTGGCTGCGAGATCGAAGAAAAAATGCTCATCGTCTAATACTCACTATAGGCAACGCCACTGCTGTCTTGCCCCTCGGCCAGGCTTTTTACGTCGATCAGGCCGTCGTCAGCCTCCTCAGATGTCGGGTCCGGGCCCATGACCTCGCGCCACTCAGCTTTTTCGAGGATCGGATCGATCGGCGTTTCTCGCAGGTATTTGCCCTGCACGAGTTCGGCGACCGATGGCGGCAATTTGCCCTTGTCCGCCGTAAACTGGTCGATCGCACGGCGCATCTGCCATAGGTTCTCTTTAAGGACCGTCTCACGCGCCTGCTGCACGCTTCGCTGGTAGGTCGGTATAGCGACCGAGAGCAGGATGATGATGATAAACATCGCGATCACCAACTCCAAGAGCGAGAAGCCTCGCTCAGTTTTTCGAGTTCTTGGAGTTCGTAGAGTGCTGAGAGCCGCACCTACTCTATGAACTCCAAAAACTCTACGGACTCTGTGGACTCTTTTACCAGTCACTATACTTCTCCCCATTCAGGGCCTCTTCCTCTGACGCCGACCTTACGTCGAAGACGTTGATCTCATCCCAATTTTCCGAATCCGCATCCTGATACGACGAGCGCATCTTCCAGTCCTTTTCGCCCGTCATCGGATCGACCGGTATCTCGCGAAGATAGACCTTGATGATCTCTTTTTGCTCGTTGATCTCGGTCGCCTGCGGCGAGCCGTCATGGAGGCCGCTGCCGGCACGCAGGTTAATGCCGCGCGGTTTGACGCGAACGCCCTCAGCCAGCATCTCGAGCGTGGGCGGATATCGGTCGATATTGTCCGTCTCAAAGATCTTGCAGTCGTCAATGATCACGCGGCTGCGCGGATCGACAGGCACATTTTGCGGTTGGCCGGGTGCCGGTGCCGGATTCGTCGAGGTGATCGCGCCGGCCGGGCATGCCCCGAGCGTATCGCGTTTGAACTCGTCTATCGCATTGCGGATCATCCGCAGCGATTCGCGCAGCTTGAGTTCCCGCTGGCGCTTTACGCTGTTCTGCGCCATCGGGACGGTGCCCATTACTAGAATGGCCAGCACACCGAGCGTGATGACCAGTTCTATCAGGCTGAAACCGCTGTTTTTGCGAACGACCACTAGTTACTGCACCTTGACGGTAAAGTTCTTTCCGTCCGAGCTCAGGAAATTGAGCACCTCGCCGTCAAACGCGATCACCGGCTTGCCGTCCGCGAGCACCTCGACCTCGATCACCGCGAGCGTTCCGGACGCGGCGACCTCGCTGCCGTCTTTCGTTGTCAGCGAAACGTACATCTTGCCGTTCTGGTTGAGGAACGGAGTTGCGATCGTTCCGGCCAGCTTGCCGCCAAAGGCGTCGCCAAAGAACACGTTCCTGACCGCGAGTTTCTTCTCGTCAAATTTCAGCCCGATCACGCCGGAGCTAAACGCACCCGTGCCGTCGATCACGACGGGGACTTTGAGCAGATTGCCGGCCTTCATCTCGGGCAGTTCCGCACCGAAGCTGACGGCGACAGACCGCTTCGGCTCGGACGCCGTCTCGGCCGGCACCGCTATTGCCGTATCCGTCGGCTCGGTCTTCTCGACCGTGTCCGAGGTCTGCTTGAGCTGCAGCGTCTTGATCGAATTGTCGATCGGCTTCAGTTTGACAACGGCGAGATCGCTGCTCTTTGCCGCCACATCAGTCGCAACGGCGGCTGTAGCCGTCGCATCGGGCTTATCGGCCGCAACGGGCGCGTCAGCCTTAACGTATTCCAGCGTCTCCACGGGCCTGTCAGGCAATTGAACGACGGCATTAGCTGAGTTGCGTCGGGCCGCGGCCAGCATCTCGTCTCGCTCTTCCTCGATGATCATCGCCTCAAGCGAGTTATTGGTCGGCACCGCAAGGCTGCCCGTCGGCCGCTCGGTCTCATCATCGGGCAATATCGCAGGTGCTCGGATGACTCGCGGCGTCACGGCGATCACGATATCGACCTGGCGATTGTCACGCGTCGGGGCTGTAAACAAACGTCCGATGATCGGGATCAAGCCGAGCAGCGGCAAGCCCTGCTTGCCCTTTGTCTCGACGCCTTGAGCTACGCTGGCGAGCAGCAGGGTCTTGTTGTTCTGGACTCGGGCTGTGCCCTTGATCGTCCGTTCGGTAAAGGTCGGTGTCAGTGTGCTGGCACCCGCTACGTCCTTAGATTCGATCTCCATCGCAACCTGAACGTCCTGATTTGGGAATACCAAGGGCTTGAACTTAAGCGTCAGGCCGACCTGCTCATAGTTGATCACATTCGATACGATACCGTTGCCATTATTGCCGCCGGCTCCGGTTACGAACTGTGCGCTCTGAACGGGCACGCGTTGTCCGATACGCGCTGACGAATCTTCATTATTGAACGCATGGATCTGCGTCGATGCGATCAACTTAGTATCGTTCTTACTCTGAAAGGCCGAGAGGTTGGCCGCCGGCAGGAGGATCCCCGTCGGTATTGCCAATGGAAGAGTCGTCGCCGTCCCGCCCGTCGCGATAGCACTAAGGACGGACGAACCGAGTCGGATGACACCCTGGCCCGATCCGCCAAGCTGGGTCAACTGGCTCTGGTTGCCGATCTGATTTCCAAATTGAAGAAGGTCCGATTTATTCACCTCATAGATCGCAACATCCATCACGACCTCGGCACGGTCCTTATCGAGCGACGATATGAGTTTGCCGATCAGCTTGATGTTCTCCTCGGTGTCGCGGATGGTCACGCTGTTTGTCGCGTCATCCGTTAGCACGATCGTCTGGCTGCGGCCGGGCTGCGCCGGGATCGCCGTCTGCACGATCTTTGCAATGTCTTTCGGAGCTGCATTTGCGAGATAAAATGTCCTCAGCACTAACTGCTGATACTGTGTCCGTCGCGCCTGTGTCGCGACCAGGATGGTGCGCGGGCCGACCTTTTGAAAGAAAAGCCCTTCCTGCAAAAAGATGTAATCCAGCGCCCTCGCCGCCGTCACATTCTTTAGGTCAATGAACGTCTTGCGGCCCTGCGTGCGGAATGATTCGATATCGAAAAGAACATTGAGATCGAGATCCTTGGCGAGTTCCTTGATGATGAATTGCAGATCGACGCCGGACGGGAACGGCAGGTCGCGAAGCTGTTCGAGCTTCTGCGGTATCTGCGGCACGGCCGCCGTCGGGCTGCCGGTCGTATAGCCGGTCGGCACGAGCTTTAATCCGACAGTCTCTGCCTTCTTGTCCGTCCCTTCGCCGTTGGCCGCCTTGATCATTCGGACCATGCGGTCCATCTCAGACTTTGCCAACTCATTCGTCGGATCATATCCGTAAGCACGCCTAAACGACGCGTAGGCCGATTGATAATCGCTCTCCTTCGCAGCGTTCGTGCCCTTCTTGATATACATCTGCGACGCGTTAAAGAGTGCCCGGATCAGATGGAGCCGGTATTCAGGGCTCTTTGGATTCTCGTTGACCGCGATCGCGAACTCTTCGACGGCCTTATCCCATTCCTGAGCGGCCTCATGCTCCATGCCGCGCTTGAAATGCTTCTTTCCGTCAGCGAGAGCCACTGTGGCCAACGGCGAAAGCATCGAGAGAACGAGCATGGCACTCATGAAAAAGCGAACGTGGATTGATCTTTTCATAACGATTTGGTGCGGCGTCAGGTAGATCCGCTAAACGCAAGTTAGCTGAAATAGTTACACGCGAGCATCTGTGTGAAGTTTCAATAATTCACGAGATGCCCGATGGGGCAATACTCATCGATTTTCGGTCTATTGGCCAAAAAAATCAACCTTTCAACAACTGTCGGCGAAGATAGTCCAGCGCGGCCTGGCTCGAACGCCATCTGATGAGGTATCTGTCGCCGGGAAGCACGAGTTTTAGCGACTTTGTGCCGTTCGGCCCGGCATGGCCGATAAAGATCGTTCCAACGGGCTTTTCGTCGCTGCCGCCGTCCGGCCCTGCAATGCCCGTGACCGAGATGGCATGCGTCGTGGCGGCTCGCTCGCGCATTCCCGCGGCCATCGCCTCGGCACATTCAGCGCTGACTGCGCCGTGCGTTTCCAGAATTTCGGGCGACACGCCGAGCGTTCGTATTTTAGCGGCATTGGAATAGGTGACGGCGCCCTCAAGAAAATAAGCTGACGAGCCCGGAACCTCTGTAATTCGCCGCCCGATCAGCCCGCCTGTGCAGCTTTCAGCGACTGAAAGTGTCTCCGAACGCGCGATAAGCAGCCTGCCGACGACCGCCTCCATCGATTCGCCGTTTATTGAGAAAACCGCATTTCCTAACGCCGCGGCGATCTCATCTGACAGCTTATCGACGGTCGTCTGAGCATCTTCTGCATCGCTCGAACTCGCCGCAATATGTATCTCAACCTCGCTTTTGTTAAATAACACGGACGTTTGCACGCCCTCATATTGCGTGTAGATCGGCGCGGCGATCTCGTCAACTGCCGATTCGCCCATGCCCGAGACCTTTAGCACACGCCTCGCGACGTGGACATCACCGGCCAACTCCTTCAGTCGCGGCAGCACGTGGTCAGCAAACATCGGCTGATTCTCACGCGGCGGCCCGGGCAGCACGATCAGCAAACGCCCGTCGATCTCAGCCATCATCCCGACCGCCGAACCATTGGGATTTGGAAGCACCTCCGCTCCTTCGATCACGTATGCCTGCCGCTTATTGATCTCGGGCATCTCACGGCCCCAATTGCGAAACCGCTCGCGAAGATGCTCTTCGATATCATCGTGATACACCAGATCACGCCCGACAGCCTTTGCCGTAAATTCGCGCGTGATATCATCCGTCGTCGGCCCCAGCCCGCCGGTCGTGATAACGATATCCGAACGCCGCATCGCGTCGCCAACGGCCTCCTCCAGCCGAGCGCCGTCATCGCCCACGATCGTCTTGAGCATCACCTCGATGCCGATATCGTTGAGCTTCTCCGTGAGCCAGAGACTGTTGGTATCCGTGCGAGTCGGGGTCAAGAGTTCGGAGCCGATCGCGATGATCTCTGCTGAAACCATAGGGCAGAACCGCCTGCGTAAGCAGGTGGCATTCAAGTTTAGAAAGATTCCGGCAGGTCTTCACCCTGACCGTTGATAACATAATCACACGCGGCGGCTACATTAGAACCCCGCCATAAGTACCGCCTGCTGCCGCCATCAACCCACGGGCTGTGCTCAAATGTCCAGAGTCCGGCGATTCTCAACGCCCTTGTAGAATAAGCCTTGAAATCGCGCAGCACTCTCTCCGGATCAGACCTTCCGACGAAAACAACAACGTGGATATGATTCGTTCTAATATTGATTGCCAAGACGCTCCAACCTCGCCGACAGCAAACTTCTCGAATCGCCGCCTCTACGACTGGTCGCTGCCTTGCGTCTAACGTCACCGGTCCGCCTTTCAGCCTAGCCGCATGCTGGTTGTGCATGGTTTTGTTGGCTGGAACGCGGGGGCCATTGTATTTATTGTGGTACCGGTCGATCGAGCCGCGCGCGTCTCCATGGAGCCAGGTTCCGTACGTGCGAAACGTGATCAAATAGGCTTGCGGATGGTCCGCGTCGTCCCATTGCGCGTCATTTGCCATCTTGAATGCCGCCCGCTTACGCGGGCGGTTCCGCCCTATTTGTAGATATCAACCACCGGCTTGCCGTCACCGTTGATGTAGGCGCGGTACATGCCCTCGCTGTTGAATGACACGGCCATGTTGCCGAATTTGTCCATTGCGATCACGCCGCCGTCGCCGCCGAGTTTCTTGACCTTGGCCAAAACCGTGTCAGCCGCGCCCTGGACGGTCATCGCACGATACTCCATCAGTGCCGAGATATCTCGGGCAACGCCCACACGAATGAAATATTCGCCCCAGCCGGTCGCCGAAACACCGCAAGTGTCATTATTTGCATAAGTTCCGGCCCCGATGATCGGCGCATCACCCACGCGGCCATACCGCTTATTGGTCATCCCGCCCGTCGAGGTTCCGGCGGCGATATTGCCCTTTCTATCCAGCGCGACGGCACCAACCGTGCCGTATTTCGAGTCTGGAGGCGTAAGGCTTGATTCTGGAGCAGGAGCACCCTTTTTCACATTTTCACTTTTTCCCTTTTCCCCCTTCAGGATCGTCTGCAGTTGGTCCCATCGCTCCTGCGTCCAAAAGTATTTCTCTTCGACGAGTTCGATCTTCTGTTCGGCCGCAAACTTCTCTGCCCCGTCACCGACCATCATCACGTGCGGCGACTTTTCCATAACGGCCCTTGCGAGCGTGATCGGATTCTTGACCTTGTGCAGCCCGGCAACAGAACCTGCGGCAAGCATCTTGCCGTCCATTATCGAGGCATCAAGCTCATTCTTGCCGTCGTTCGTAAACACAGCGCCCTTGCCCGCATTAAAAAGCGGTGAATCTTCCAGGATCCGAATCGCGATCTCGACCGCATCAAGGCTCGACTTGCCGTCCTCGAGCGCCTTGTAACCGGCCAGAACAGCCTCCTCGAGCTTGGCCCTGTAAGCCGCTTCTTTCTCCGGCGAAAGCGATCCTCTCTTTATCACGCCCGCCCCGCCGTGGATGATAAACCCGATCCGCGGATTCTGCGGCGCCTGCAACTGCTTGATCTCCGGATGCGACCCTTTCTGCCCAAGCGCCGACCAGACGAGTATCAGGGTCAAAACCAGAACTGCTGTTCTTCTCATTTTTGTGCCTTTCGCGTGTTTCGCGGTTACGTCTTCAAATAGTCCCGCACCATCTTCATATCTTCCCAGACCTCTCGCTTCTTGTGCGGGTCGCGAAGCAGATAGGCCGGATGGAACGTCGGCATCACCTTGACGCCGTTCAGGTCGTGAAAATGCCCACGCATCTTTGAGATCGGCGTCTTTGTCTCAAGTAAGGTCTGTGCTGCGTGTGCTCCCAAAACGACGATCACCTTGGGCCGAACGACGGCTATCTCTCTCAGCAGAAAGGGCTTGCACACCACGGCCTCCTCAGGCGCCGGCGTCCGATTCCCCGGCGGGCGGCAGCGATTGATATTGCCGATAAAAACGTCCTTTCGCGGTATCTGCAGGCCTTTTTCGATAATGTCGGTGAGCAGTTGCCCCGCCTTGCCGACAAACGGCTCGCCCTGGATGTCCTCATCCGCCCCCGGAGCCTCGCCCACGAACATCAGGTCCGCGTTAAAATTCCCGACACTGTTAACAACCTGCTTCCGCCCAAAGGTATGCAGCGGACACCTGTTGCAATCCGGCCCGATCTCAGCCCTGATCTGCTCGATCGTTTCGGTCGGTTGCGGCAGCGTCGGCGCAGCCTCAAACAATGCCGCCCCTTGTCTTCCGTCTCCTGTCTCCTGTGTCCCGTCTCCGTCGCCCGGGTTGTATTTATCAAAGAAACTCGCACCTTTTCGCTTTGATAAAGACGGCAATTCCGCCAACCTCGACCCCGCCGGCCGCTCAGACTCTTTTGAAATTTCAGACCTTAAATTTGAAATTTCAGGACCGCTAGCCACCTGGAATATTGCCCTAGACGTATTTGTCAGCGACGACCGCAAACCTTCAATTCTGAATTCCCGACTCTCAATTCGTGCATCCAGCGCTTCCACCCCAAGCTCCTGCAGGTAAAGCACTTGCTCGCGAATGTCGGCGATAAGCTCAGTGATCTCGGTGCTCTCTGTGGCCATTACTTCTTCCGCAGCTTCAAAACAGTGTCAAAGATAACGTCCGCCAATTCCCTTTTCGTCATCAACGGCAAAGCCTGCTCATCCGCTGCCGTAATGATCGTCGCGATATTCGTATCGACATTGAATCCCGCGCCCTGCTGCGTGATGTCATTGGCAACTACCATATCGAGGCCCTTCTTCGCCATCTTGGAGCGCGCGTATTCGACAACATTATTCGTCTCAGCCGCAAAGCCCACTACCAATAACCCGTCATGGCGATTCTTAGAGACATCCGCCAGAATGTCAGGCGTTTTCTTCAATTCCAGCGTCATCATGTCTCGGCCGTCCTTCTTTATCTTGGCATCGGCCGCACTTGCCGGTGCATAGTCCGCCACCGCCGCCGCACCGACGAAAACTGTCGCAGTCGGCAGTTGCCGCATTACTGCCTCATGCATTTCCCCAGCGGAAACGGCTCGAATGACGTTAACGCCGCTCGGCGGAGCCACCTTTGTCTCGCCCGCCACAACCGTCACCTCGGCCCCTCTGGCCGCCGCGGCCTCGGCAACCGCAAATCCCATCTTGCCCGACGAATGGTTTGAGATAAACCTCACCGGATCGATCGCCTCCCGTGTGCCGCCGACGGTGATCAGCAGCCGTTCACTTGCCAAGTCCGCATTTTGAATTTTGAATTTTGAATTTTGAATTTCAAGCAGACGCAGGGCTTGCTCAACAATATTCTCAACATCCTCCAGCTTTCCCGTCCCGACCGTTTTGCATGCCAGCTCGCCCGCGACCGGTTCGACAAAGTGCACGCCGTCGGTACGCAATTGCGCGACATTCCGCTGCGTTGCGGGCTGTTCCCACATCGTGGTGTTCATCGCCGGAGCGATCATCACGGGGCAGGTGCATGCCAGATACGTCGAGGACAAAAAGTCATCGGCCACGCCGTTAGCAAACTTGCCGATGATGTTCGCCGTCGCCGGCACGATCAGCAGCAGGTCGATCTCCTGCGAAAAATTGATGTGCGCGATCGGGTCGGGATTTTCGGAGTCGTAATCGTCCACGATCACATGCCGGTCGGTGAGGGCGCGAAACGTCAGTGGCTGAACAAACTCCGTCGCGTGCCGCGTCATCGCGACAGTCACATCACAGCCCGCTTTCTGCAACGCGCGCATCACCTCGACAGCCTTATAAGCCGCGATCCCACCTGTAACGCCTAGCCCTACGCGAAATGCCATCAGAACATTTTCCCACGAAATGCACAAAAATCACTAAAAGATCTGCTCGAATGCGTGGCGCGGTGTTGCTGTCGAGGTTGCGTTTTCGCTATTCTGTCTTCAACGTCCTCCGGACGTTTTTTTTCCCAAACATGAAATTCGCCAAGCTAACCGTCATATTTTCAACAATTTGCCTTTTCGCCACCGCCGCTCTTGCACATAATGGCTCGACAACAAGCCAGGACCAGGCCGCCCAGGCCGAGGCCGGCTTGCGGGCGATCGCCGACGACGAGTGGAACACAAAAGCCTACACCGAACTGAGAGTGCTCCTCCTGGGAATGAAACGGGCCCGCGACAAGGGCACCGCCGGGATCCCCGACCCTGCACCGTACTGGGAACGGCTCATAAACGCGTACCCCAACAACGTATGTGCTCAGGGGCACTACGGATATTGGAAGCCATTCAAGAACGCTGACGCATTCCGCAAACAGATCGAACCGATCCTCCTCGCTCATCGCGAGCCTCGCGGTAATTCGTGCGCCGCTGACCAAGCCGGGAACCTGGCGAAGGCTTTTTCGGACGAGGGCGACTATACATCCGCGAAGCTGTTTTACGAAAAGCAAAAGACCTTTGCCCCGAAAGACGCATTCGTCGATGGTTACATCAAGGAGATGGCCGAAAAGGCACATTCCAAGTTGATGGACGATGCTGTCGAATTGGCGTCAAATCTCAGCGTCGGCACACGCCGGATAGTGATGGAAAACGGCGATGTGTATGTCGGCGAGGTGAACGAAGAGGGCAAGCCCGCGGGTAAGGGCAAGCTCGAAATGCCGAGCGGCAGCGTCTATGAGGGCGGCTTTCTCAAGGGCAAGCCGGCGGGGCGCGGCGTTTACAAGTTCTACAACGGCCGAGTTTATGAGGGTGAGATGTTGAACGGCACGATGCACGGCAAGGGCCGGTTCAATATGATCGACTCGCTCTACACCGGCGATTTCTATCGCGGCCGCATGACCGGGAAAGGGACGCTCGTCTGGCTGACGGGCTCAACCAAAGGGGCAGAATACGAGGGCGAATTCGTGGACGGCAAATTCCACGGCTACGGCAGCTATCTCGACGAAAAAGGCCACACGACGAGGGGCATGTTCCAGAACGGTAAACTGGTCAAACAGTGCTGGGACAACTGCTGAGAAGCATAGTTCCCATGAAATGCACGGAAGGCACAAAAAAGGTTATAAGACGATTCTCTCGTATTCCAGTTTAGGATGGTGGCCGAAATTCACCAGAAGGCAAAGCCGGTACTGGGTCGCGTTGAGATAGTTTAGGGCTTGGGCACGGCAAACATCAGTCAGCTTCGGTAAAGACTTTAGTTCAACAAAGATGGTGCCGTAACACACGAAGTCAGGTTTGAAAAACTGCGTAAGTTTCGTGCCTTTATAGTCGAGTTCAAAGGTAGGCTGAGCAACAAACGGAATACCCTGCAATCCGAATTCTAACGCAAGACACTCCTGATAAACCGCTTCCGTAAAGCCACAACCCTTCGCCTTATACACCTCAAAGCACGCGCCAACGATCTTGTAAGACTCTTCTCTAAAGATGATCTCAGCCATCAGATATCAAAAAACTATTCGTTTGTGTCCTTTTCGTGCCTTTCGTGGGCGATCCTCCTAAACCCCGAACTGCCGCAAGTGATGATCGACGTGTTTGTATTGGGTCTCGCCCCATTGCTTGCCTGACAGCTTGCCAAAGAATTTATGCACCTTGCCATCGGTTCCGGCCTCGCCGAGGCCGTGGAGCTTTGACATCACTTCGATCAGCCGTGCTCGAGTCGCCTCAAAATCAGGTTCGTCCTTGACGATAAAATCCGGCCCTGTCGGTGCGTTCTTTCTAAATTCCTGCTCGCCGAGGAATTCCTTGCGAAACATCCACCCGAGCAGCTTGCCGAGCAGCAACTGCTTCTCGACCTTGTCATTCGTCGCCATCTCCATCGCCCTCGCCGTGTGCTCCATCGCCTGCGAAGCCGACATCTTGCCCCACTCGCGCGCCGCATCCGGGGTCAAACGCCCGAGCCGCTCGACCACCTCCGCATGCGTATCTTTATCGAATAGTGTCTTCATAATGGCTGAATTCTACACCATTTTCTTGTCTCCGACCTCCGCGAAGATCTCGGCGTTCTCTGCGTGGAACAAATGATAAAGCTAGATTCCACGCGGAGGTCGCAGAGACTTCGCAGAGGCCGCTGAGGTGCCCCATGAGGTCAATTGAGACCCACCTTTCCAACCACTCTTTATGGCTCGCTGTGCTCTCCGTGCTCTCTGTGGCAAAATTAGCGAATGCCCGAGACCACTCATTCCGAATCGATCTACAAAGGCCGCGTCTTTGACGTTCGCCTCGATACCATCGTCGAAGACGGCGTCGAATACCAACGCGAGATGGTTGTCCACCGCGGCAGTGCCGTGATCGTCCCGCTATTCGAAGACGGCACCGTCGCCCTTGTCCGGCAATACCGCCATCCGGCCGGAGATTATCTGTTGGAAATTCCCGCAGGCTCGCTCGAGGACGGCGAAGACCCGCTCACCGGCGCGAAGCGCGAATTAGAAGAAGAGATCGGCGTCACCGCCGCCAATCTGGAAAGAATCGCCGAATTCTACGTCTCACCCGGCTTCCTCACCGAAAAGATGTACGTTTTCTTAGCCACAGAGCTCACAGAGACAGGGCAGCAATTGGAAGACGATGAATTGATCGAGATCCAACGAATCCCCCTAACCGAAGCCGCCCACCTGGCGCGCACCGGCCAGATCCAAGACGCTAAAACCATCATCGGCCTCCTCACCGCAGAAGCCCGCACAAGAAAAAAATAGCCGCGGATCACGCGGATAAAACGGATCAAAAAAGAACGGGCCAGAGAATCAACCCTAACCCGTCCCGTCTTGTCCTATTTCCTATCCGCGCCTATCCGCGTTTATTCGCGGCACAAACTTCTTCTAATTCCCGTAAGCTGCAGGTGTGGGCCTGTCCCCATTCTGCCCCCACGGGAACACGATGAACTGGCTGTTCGAACTCCGCTGTATATACCAAGTCCCATCCGACGGCCGCCAAACGCCGATGTCGGCCCGTCCGTCACCGTCGTAGTCGCCGGCGATGGGAATGTCAGCCGGTGCTCCAAACACATAATACGAATACGTCGCCGTCGCTGAGTTCCTCACGACCCATAGGCCTGTCGAAGGCCGGTAAATGGCAATATCCGTCTCCCCGTCCCCGTCATAATCCGCCGGTGCGATCCTATCGCTCGTCTGCCCAAACCGCTCACCAAACACCGAACCGTTGGACGACCTGATGTTGTACCAATCCCCAACCGAAGGCCGCCAGATACCCAGATCGTTCTTCCCGTCACCATCAAAGTCGCCAACCGTCGGCACATCGCCGTTCGCCCCGAACTGCATCCCAAACGTCGTCCCGTTAGACGAGTTCGTCCGATACCAAGTCCCCTGACTTGGCCTGAACACCGTCAGGTCGGCCTTTCCGTCCCCGTCATAATCGCCCGGAGCAGGCAGATCCTCAGCCACCCCAAACACCGGATACGAAACCGTCCCCGTCCCACTATTCAACACATACCACTGCCCCGCCCCCGGCCGATACACCGCAATGTCCGTCTTCCCATCACCGTCATAGTCAGCCGGCGTCAACCGGTCACCATCCGCACCGAACTGCAAACCTTGGAAACCCGCGGTCGATCTTTGCAGATACCAAGCACCCGATGACGGCCTGAAGACTGAAAAATCGGTCTTGCCGTCAGCGTCAAAATCATACGGCGTCCGAATAGGTGTCAAAAGATATGCGCGGTTCATACCCTCAAACAGCCCCCTGCCCGCTATCTGTCCGTTATCGTTGATCGAGTTTGCTTCAAAGACCGTCCACCCGGAGTTCGCGGGAAGCAAACTGTTCAGTTCGGTGATCGACCCACTACGATAAAGAACGGCGCTTCCGAGGGTGCTAGAAAGGTCGGCCTGTCCCACAACGCTGCCCAGATTGTTTATCCCCAGTGCCTCACCCCCTGCCCCGCCAAGGGTCCCCAACTCATCTGACGCGGTTAGCGGACCAATAGCAGAAAACCCCTTATAGATAGTGTCGCCAGCCTTGGTGGATCCACCGACCATCCGACCTCCGTCGTTGATGCGATACGCTCCACTATTAGTTCCGCCGAATGTGCCTAGGTCGGTCAGGACCCCGCTCGAGAGATCATATCGGAAGCCGTGCAGGTCGCCATTCGCCAGTTCTGTAGCGCCCACCACCTGACCTGCATTGTTGATGTCCATTGCATAGCCCGCCGCTCCCCCGAAGGTTCCGAGATCGGTCAGCGTGTTAGTTGCCGGATCATAAAGAAATGGGCGAGCGTTGCCTGCGGCATTCTCGGAATAACCAACGATAACTCCCGCGTTGTTTATGGCTACAGCGGAGCTATTAAGTCCGCCGAATGTCACTGAACTATGAATATCAATCTTGGTCCCAGCTGAAACGACATAAACATACGCGTGAAATTTGCCATCTGCCGTTTCTGCTCTACCCACGATCCTTCCCGCATCGTTAATGTCATTTGCCTTACTGGAGAGGCCACCGAACGTACCAAGGTCGGTAAGCTGACCCGTAGTCGGATCGTAGTAAAACCCGTGATGGAAACCACTCTGCGCGGGGATACCTGTCTGCACGGTCGACGCCCCAACAACCTCGCCCAAGTTGTTTACCGCGAATGCGGTAGCGTCCGACGGGATGCCGCCATTTGGCAGCTGCCCGATGTTCGTTAGCCGATACGATTGGGCAAACACAAAATGACTATTTAGTAGGACTACTGTTAGAACTAACGCGTGCCGTAATCGTTTCATATGACCCCTCCTGTCAGTCAGCCTCTGACGCCGCCGTTGCAACAATCACGCGGTTTCGGAGCCCGCCATCTGATTGGGGAGCGGTTTGGAGTCACGAATACGTCCGCACAGCGGCCGCCGTTACATGTGGTGCAAGGGAAAGTGATCGGACTGGCGTTGAGCGGATATCTACATGTCCTGATCACCGTTGCGGTCTGGCCGATCACGCTCTCACTGTACCCTATTTGAACCGGGTTTGGATGACTGTTGCACGATCCACAGCCCCCGCCGGGGGAACACAATGAGAAATTGGGGCTGAATGTGGTCCAGGTGATCGTCGTGCCCCCGGCGATGGTCTGCGGGCTTGAAGGAGTGACCGTACAGCCTGTAGGGCTTTCAACTGAAGTCCCGCACGCAGTTTCAATGTTCGCCGCGAGATTAGTCTGGATCTCAGGCTCGATTCCGGAGGCGGGAGCGTAAATGCTTTGCATCATGACGAGGTGAACCGAAATGCACAGAAAAGCTAGTGTCCTGACCATAAGGTCCTCCTAACACATAAGAGTCGGAGTTCACGGGCAAAGTCCGAAAGGTGTTTTTACCAGATAAAACGGAGAATCGGCGGTAGTATAACAGGGTTCGTCATCCGGGTCAATCCGTTTGTAAGTAGCACATCATATGTCCGGTAGTTGTAGCAGATGAAATGTCCGCTTTCGGCGGCGGCGGGTAAAAGAGAGAGAGTGAGCGGGATCAGGCATTGCGATTCGTAATCGTTGAGTCGTCTTAGCGTTTTGGTCGGCGGCAGGAAGTTTTCGCCGGTGACGACGGAGCGGACGGTTTTTTCTCCGAGTTCGCGTTGGGTGCGTTTGGCTATGGGTCCGCCTTTGTCGGAGCGCAGGCTGCCAGCCTGCGGTTGTTTTTCTCGTTCACTGAGCCGGATCCGTCGGAACGTCCCCCTGAGGACTTGCCTATCTGTTTCGCAAGCCACACGCAGGCTGGCAGCCTGCGGTCCGACAGGGACGCTCAAATCACGCACAGGTTTTCCTGTCTGGCGATGGGAACGGCTGACACAACGATGGTGCTGTCAAAAGTGACGAGCCGGCCGTCGCGGCGGGCGGCTAGGGCTAGGAGGTAGAGGTCGGTTAGTTGGCGGGGACCGAGGATGCGGGTTGTGTCGAACATCGCGGAGTCGCGAAGCGATATGTCGTCGGGCCAGAATTCGTGGTCGGACTCTTCTGCAAAGGCTGTCAGGCGGGCGCTCATCCGGGCGGGGGAATGCCGGACCTTAGCTGAGAATCCGGGCAGTGACATTATCCGCACCACGCCGTTCTCTGTCAGCGGGCAACTTGCCCACCCCAGATCCGCGTTTTCGCTAAACCAGGCGTGTGCCCGGTCAGAATGGATATGGTCCACGTCAAAGAGCGCGATAAGCACGTTGACGTCAAGCAGCGCCCGCATACCTACATGTCCTCTTCGTCCATGAGCGACTGGATGTGCTCCATAGTGATGATCTCGCCTCGCGACGGAATTGTCGGCACACCATTCTTCCACACATACTTGTCTCCCGGATTCTCGACCTCTGGGCTGGCGAATGCCTTTCGAAAGATGTTAGAGATCACCTTCCCGGCCGTGGTTCGTTCCTTCGCCGCAAGCTCTTTCGCGGCCTGCAGCACGTCAGCATCTATGTCGAGCGTGGTTCGCATGCATCTGATGCTACTGCATCAACATGTCGATTGTCAATACAGCCCACTACACAGACATACGTTTGCCGCGGTTGATGCCGCCGACGGTGACGCTTTCGCGTAAATTCAGCACGAGGATGCCGTTTTCGATTGATGGGGTTAGGTCAACGGTTTGCGTTTCCGTTGGCTGAAGCCAACGGCAATAAGAGGCCGTTCCAATGTACAGTTCACAACGCCGAACGCACAACAAAAGGAGGCCCTGCCATTGTGCATTCCGCACTTTGCATTTTGCGCTGCTTTTCGATATTCTGTCAGTTCGCATTTTTGCGAGATATCGCATCAGTGCGCGTTTGAGTTATGAGTACTTATTTTCCTAGCGGCAAGGATCTGAGCAAGGGCCGTAAGTGGTTCGTGGTCGATGCGAGCGGCAAAACGGTCGGCCGGCTAGCCACCGAAGTGGCCCGCATCCTGTCGGGCAAGAACAATCCCGCGTGGACGCCTTTTATGGATATGGGCGAGCATTGCATCGTCATAAATGCCCGCCACGCAAAGTTTACGGGCTCGAAGAACGACCAGAAGCTCTATCGCCGACACACGCTTTATCCCGGCGGTTTGCGTGAGACAACGGTCAAGGAAATGTTCGAAAAAAAGCCCGAAAAGGTCATCGAACTCGCCGTCAAAGGCATGCTCCCCAAGACCAAGCTCGGCAAGGCAATGGCAAAGAAATTAAAGGTCTACGCGGACGCGGAACACCGCCACACGGCCCAGAAGCCGGAGGCGATAGAGTTGTAATTTGCGAATTGCGAATGTCGATTTGCGATTTGGTCTGAACAATCGAAATTCGCAAATCGAAGATCGAAAATAGTTTATGGCTGACATTCAATATTACGGCACAGGCCGCAGAAAGACCTCGACGGCACGCGTTTACCTGCGTCCGGGCAGCGGCGCAATAACAGTTAACAAGCGTGAATTCAACGCTTACTTCCCCAATGAAGCCCTGCAGATGATCATCCGCCAGCCGCTTCATTTGACGGAAACGACCGAGAAATTTGACATTTTTGTGAACGTCCTCGGCGGCGGCACCGCCGGCCAGGCCGGAGCCGTTCGTCACGGCATCACGCGTGCGCTGATCGAATTTAACGGCGATCTGCGACCGACGCTGAAGAAAGCCGGCCTTGTGACACGCGACCCGCGCAAGAAGGAACGCAAAAAATACGGGCAGAAGGGAGCCCGTAAACGGTTCCAGTTTTCTAAGAGATAGGCTTTGGGTCTTGGGGTTTTGGCTTTGGCCAAAACCTAAGACCTAAAACCAAAAACCATCAGAAACGCCACTTGGTTACATTCGGCCTTTCTGAGTACATAAACCAAGGAGAAAGATAGTTTTGGCTACAGTTACGATGAAAGAACTCCTCGAGGCAGGAGTTCATTTTGGTCACCAGGTCCGCCGTTGGAACCCGAAGATGAAGGAATACATCTTCGGCGCTCGCAACGGCATTTATATTATTGACCTGCAAAAAACGCAGAAGATGTTCCGCGATTCGCTCGCCTGGGTGCAGGAATCGCTTACCGAACGTCCCAATCAGAAGGTCCTTTTCGTCGGCACCAAGCGCCAGGCACAGGACGCGATCAAGGAGGAGGCCGAACGCTGCGGAATGTTCTATGTGAACAACCGCTGGCTCGGCGGCCTGCTCACCAATTACGAGACTGTCAAGAAGTCGATCAATCGCCTCAAGGACATCGAATCGATGCGCGAGGACGGACGCATGGAGATGCTCACCAAGAAGGAGCGCCTTCAACTCGACCGAGAGCATGAGAAGCTCATGAAGAACCTTGCGGGCATCAAGGATATGGGCGGACGTCCCGATCTAATGTTCGTAATTGATGTAAGAAAAGAAGATATCGCGATCAAAGAAGCTAACAAGCTCGATATCCCGATCGTCGCCGTTGTCGATACGAATTGCTCGCCCGAGGGCATCGATCACGTCATTCCGGGCAACGACGATGCCCTGCGTGCGATCCGGCTATTCGCTGCTCGCATCGCCGACGCTATCATCGAGGGCCGCCAGATCGGCACGGAAGGCCGCACGGCTGAAGTCGAAGCGGCGAATGACGGTGATGACGCAGACACCGGCGACGCCGCGATCGGTTCGCTGACCGCCATTCCAAAGGAATATCTTAGCGAAGACGAGCGGGCTGAGATGGAATCTGACGATATCGCTGATGAAGAGGATGACGAAACAGTTTCAGCCGAAACTGAATTCTCGGAACCGGCAGCTGAGGCTGCGGCAGATGAACCGGCTCCGGCAACTTCTGAAGAAAGCAACGAAGCGACGGCAAGCTAACAGTTTTTTATTTTCAGCGGCGTGGCTTTTTTCCGGATCCGGCGAAACAGTTACGCCTTTTTTCTAAGTATTTATCGGAGTTAATATGGCAGAAGTAAGTGCAAGTTCAGTAAAGTCGTTACGGGAGAAGACCGGTGCGGGCATGATCGATTGCAAGAACGCGTTGGTCGAGGCAAATGGTGACGAGACCGCGGCCATTGAGATCCTTCGCAAGAAGGGCATTGCGACGGCTGACAAAAAAGCGGGCCGTGTAACGGCTGAGGGCGCGGTTGGCTCGTACATTCACATGGGCGGCAAGGTCGGCGTGCTGGTCGAGATCAACTGTGAGAGCGATTTTGTGGCTCGCGGCGAGGAATTTCAGCAGCTTGTCAAGGACGTTGCGATGCATATCGCAGCGACGGATCCGCGTTACACTAACCGCTCGGATGTCCCTGAGAGCGATCTCGCGAAAGAGCGCGAGATACTAATGGAGCAACTCAAGAACGACCCGAAGAACGCGGGCAAGCCCGAAGATGTTCTCGCAAAGATCATCGAAGGCCGTTTGAATAAGTTCTACGAAGAGAACGTCCTCGTTGACCAGCCATTCGTCAAGGATCCGGCAAAAACGGTCGGTGAACTGGTCACCGAAAAGGTCGCTGCCATCAAAGAGAATATCTCGATCCGCCGCTTTGCCCGCTTCAAGATGGGCGAGGGCATCGAGAAGAAAGTCGATGATTTCGCGGCGGAAGTGGCCTCTATGGTAGGCTAAAAGCAGCCAGTTCACAGAGTTTATTGGTTCATGAAGTTGCGCAGTCCGCACTGGATGAACTCTACAAACTCTAAAGGCTCTATGAACCCAAAGTTCAACCGCATTCTGCTAAAGCTCTCCGGCGAGGCCTTGATGGGCGCGTCTGAGTATGGCATCGATACAGCGGTCGCAGCCTCGGTCGCCAAGGAACTCAAGAGCGTTAACGAGCTCGGTGTTGACATTGCGATCGTAGTCGGCGGCGGGAACATCTTTCGGGGTGTTTCTGAGTCGGCCGGCAATATGGATCGGGCTGCCGCCGATTATATTGGAATGCTCGCGACGGTCATGAACGCCGTCGTGCTGCAGGACGCTCTTGAGAAGCAGGGCGTCCACACGCGGGTAATGTCGGCGATTGACATCCCGCAGCTTGCTGAGCCATTCATTCGACGCCGAGCCGTCAGGCATCTCGAAAAGAAACGTATCGTTATATTCGCGGCCGGTACCGGAAATCCTTATTTCACAACGGATTCGGCGGCATCCTTGCGAGCGTTGGAGATCGAGGCCGACGTGATCCTCAAAGGGACTAAGGTTGACGGCGTCTATTCCGCCGATCCCGCGAAAGATGCATCGGCGACCAAATTCGAGAAGATCACCTTTCAGGAAGTACTCGAGAAGAATCTGAAGGTGATGGACGCCTCTGCCATCTCGCTTTGTCGCGACAACGATCTGCCGATCATGGTTTTTAACATGCGCGAGCCGGGCAATTTGCTAAAGGCAGTCTGCGGCGATACGTCGATCGGAACACTAGTAAGCAGTAAGGCGTGAGCACTAAGCAGTGAACAGCCTCGGCCCTTCACGCCTTACTGCTTACAGCTTACTGCTCACCGCTTACGGAACCACTATGAGCGCACAAGATGTGATAAAAGAGACCGGGCCGAAGATGGATTCGGTCGTGGAGGATTTCAAACGCAAGCTCGCTAATGTCCGCACCGGCCGTGCGAGCATCGGGCTGCTCGATGCCGTTCACGTTGATTATTACGGCACCTCGACGCCGCTCAGCCAGATGGCATCGGTCGCCGTGCCTGAGCCGCAACTCATCACGATACAGCCGTGGGACATCTCTCAGCTCGGTGCCGTCGAGAAGGCCATTATCGCCGCCAATCTCGGCCTCAACCCGTCGAATGACGGTAAGCTGATCCGCCTGCCGGTGCCGCCGCTCAACGAAGAGCGTCGCAAACAACTTGCGAAACAGGTCCACGAGATCGCCGAGGAACATCGCGTTGCTGTGCGCAACGTCCGGCACCATTCCAACGACTCGCTCAAACGCCTTCTCAAGGACAAAGCCATCTCCGAGGACGAGGAACGAGACGGCCTCGACGACGTCCAAAAGCTCACCAACACCTACATATCTAAGATCGACGAACTCGGCAAGAACAAAGAGACCGAGATCATGAGCGTGTAAGCGACCTCCGCGAAGCTCACCGTATTTGTATCGACACTTTGCCCTAGTTGTATCGACACTATCGCCCGATCGTATATTCGCAACCGCGATCGGATCCGGGAACTGCCTCCGGAGCCGGATGCGAGAAATATATCTTTCAAACGTTCCTGATCTGGGGTATATTTGACTCCAAACCCAGGTTGGCCCTATGAAGACACTTGCACGCCTTGTCGTATCGCTGTTGATGATGTTTGCCTTGCTGCTGTCGGCGGTGATGCCGTGCGGGCCGGGGTATATCTCGCCGCTATTTGACACGACAAAGGCGCCTGAAGACCCGTTTACCGACTTTGCGGCCGGCCGGCTGGGGATCATCAAGCCGACGTATCGCCGGTCGGTACTCTTTGCGGCGTATCGCTGGATCGCGGGCAGCGGACTGAACGGCGCGGAGCAGGCGGCGGCCATTGACGTGTGGAACGCTGACCTCAAGAACAAGAGCTTTACCGATGACAACATCGACGACGCTGTAAAAGCTTGGGTCGAACGCCGGAAAGACGTTGTCGGGAACGAAGAAACGACGCCTGCGATATATGTCGAACGCTCCTACGGCGGCTACGATTTTTTCCCGAACTGCACGCGAAATGCCTTTGAAACGGCGGCCGAGACATTGTCCGACCGGACGACGGCCCACGGACGCGACAACGCATATGTGCGCGAATGGATATCGGGCCAGGACAAGGTCTTTGAAAACTGTGCGAGCGGCAAGCGAACGCCGGACGATGTCGCTCCGGGCTCGCCCGCGTGGCTTGAGAAGGACCGAGCGTATCAAAAGGCCGCGGCTGAGTTTTACGCCCTCGACTACGCTGACGCGAAGAAGCGCTTCGCTGAGATCGCTCAGGACAGCGAATCGCCCTGGCAGGAGACGGCGGATTATCTCGTCGGCCGAACGCTCATCCGGCAGGCGAGCCTTGGCAAATCAAAAGCAAGGTCCGCCGAGCTGTATGAAGAGGCCGAGCGTCATCTGGAACAGTTCGTGTCGCGTTCGGGCAAATTCTCGGCATCGTCGGAACGGATGCTGGGGCTGATCGCGTATCGTCTGCATCCAAAAGAACGTGTCGGCCAGCTCGCCAAGAAGCTCGCATTCTACGGCGGCAACGAGAATTTCAGGCAAGACCTGATCGACTACACATGGCTGATGGACAAGTTCGAGAGTGAAGTGCTGCGTGCCGAAGAGGACCGCAGGCTCGCCGAACAGGCCCGCAAGAACGGCGTGCCGGTTGCATCGAATGCCGCCAACACCGCTGTTCCGGCAAAGGACGACGGCGAACTCGAACTCAGCCTATACATCAGCGACAAATTCGTGAGTGTCAAGATCAAGGTTGAGGCGACCGACGACGAGGCGATCGCCGCCGCAGAGCGGGCGTATGGCCAGCCGCTCAGCGATGCTCAGAAAGACCAGGTCCGCTACGCTCGACAGAGCGCCTATTCGTCACGATTCAACGAAGGCCGCGAGTCAGATTATCAGGGCGGCTATTGGGGCGACGAAAAGATGTCGCCGTCGCTGCTGCCGCCGTTTCTGAAGCAGGAAGAACTGACCAACTGGCTATTCGTCTATCAGATGACGGGCGCCGAAGCCTATCTGTATGCTCAGGACCGCTTCAAGGCGACGGGCAGCGAACTCTGGCTGATGACAGCGATAGCGAAGGCGGACAAGGCCTACGCAGGGCTGCCGCGCGTCATCGAAGCCGCAACCAATGCGAACCGGACGTCGCCGGCCTACACGACGATCGCCTATCATCTCGCCCGCATCCTGCTCGATCAGGGCAAGCAGGCCGAGGCCCGTAAGCTGATCGACGACATGCTCAATGCCGGCGACCAGATACCGATCTCATCACGCAACTCATTCATGTCATTGAGGTTACGGCTGGCCGAGTCGATGGAAGATTTCCTCGCATATTCGCTGCGAAAGCCATTCGCATTCGACTTTGACGGTGATACGGGAACGATCGATCAGTTCATCGCGGAGCAAAAGACGTGGTTCGATCCCAACAATTCCGAAGGCCAGACCCGCGAACAGTATGACGCGGAGATCGAGAAGCGCTTTACTCAGGAAAAGCTCTGGCAGGAGCGGCCGATGTTTGATACCGACATTATCGACGTCTTCAACAAGCACTTTCCGACCTCGGTGCTGATAGAAGCGGCAAAGTCCCCTGCCCTGCCCGACCACATGCGGGAGCGGTTTTTCGTAGCTATCTGGATGCGTGCATTCTTAGTGGACGACATGGCGACGATGCTGAATGTCACGCCCGAGCTTGTCAAATATCATCCTGAGTTCGCCGCCGAACTCGACATGATCAACGCCGCAAAGACACAGGCAGCGCGCGACTACGCAGCCCTGTATTTTGTCCTCAAAAACCCGATAATGAGCCCATTTATCGAGGACGGCATGGGCAAGACCGACAACGAGCAGGAGCAGTGGTCGGCAAACGACTGGTGGTGCGAACCGTATGACACGGTTTACGACGACAGCACGAATACGTCCGTCGCCGCGCCCCTGCCGCCGAAGCCGGCCTTTCTGACGGCGGCCCAGTCAAAGGTTGCCCAGGCCGAGCGAACGCGGCTTCGCGAGATCGGTGATGCTCCCAAATATCTCGGCGAAAAGGTCCTGACCTGGGCCCGTGCCTATCCCGCCGACCGTCGCGTCCCGGAGGCACTCTTTATCACGATCGAGGCCAACGGCTGGACCAAATACGGCTGCGGCAATAACGAGGAGCTTCGCGACCAACTCACCAAAGTGCTCAAGTCGCGCTATCCGAGCAGCGAATACGTCCGAAAGCTGGATAGCGAGCAGCAATAATTTACGAAAACCTCAGCGTTCTCTGCGAAACTGCTCTGCGTCCTCTGCGTGGAATCTTACAAACGTCGGACTCCACGCAGAGGACGCGGAGGAAACCACGCAGAGAACGGAGAGAGATCGCTACTTCCCGCTCTTGTCGTACTCGGCCTTGGCCTTTTCGAGTTCGACCTTGGCGTCGCGGCAGTTCTTCGCGATCGTGGCCTTGTCGCCTTTGTTGTCCTCGATGCTCTTCTTGATCGTCTCGCGTATCTTATTGACGAACAAGCGTTTACCAGCCTTTACGACATAGCCGTCGTCGGGATTGTCAGCATACGACCCGAGCAGGTCCATCACTTCGTCGCATTCGGGAATGCCGATCTTTTCTTCGCTGACGGCGGTGTCGAGAGCTTTGTCGGACAGGCTCTTGTTCGAGGCCGTGTTGCCCTTTGACTTATCGGACGAGCCAAGCAGGCCGCAGCCGAGAGCGGTAACAACGAGGACGGCGAGCGCGGCGATAATGGCGATCTTGTTTTTCATAAGCAGTTCTCCGGTCATCAGCAATACGGCTTTTCCTCGCTTGGCGTTCAGTCTTTCTCAAGGTTTGCGAATTTCTCGATCAGCTTCTTTTGGCCGACTCCGGGGAAGCTCACGGTGAGCTTTACGTTGTCGCCCGAACCTTCGCGGCGTAATATCAGGCCGCGGCCGTATTTATCGTGGCGGACGTATGTGCCCGGGACGAGCGAATTCGGCGGCATGGCGACCTTTTGCGTCGGGCGGCCTTGTGAGCCGGCAGCTCTTAGGCGGTCAAGCGGCGTTTCTCTCGGTGCCGCTGGATACGAACGTTGGACGCCCCCTGCTGACGCAGGGGGTTCTGCCCTGCCTTTGTTCTTGAAAAATTCGTTGACCGCGTCGGCGCTGTCGTAGGTCTTGCCGGTATAGACATTGCGCGCCTTTGGCGGATCGGCTTCGCCGCGAAGCGCGCTTGCGGCGGCTTTGGCCTGGAGCGTACTCGCGCTGCGGGCGTAGGAGAGCCACGATGCCCCGGGCGAAAGATCGTCGATCAACTCGAGCGGCAATTCATTGAGGAACTGCGACGGCTCGGACGCAAACTCGACGCCGTATGTCCTTCGGTGCATCGCGTGCGTAACGTAGAGCATTTTCTCGGCCCGCGTGATGGCGACATAGGCAAGGCGGCGCTCTTCTTCGAGGTCCTTTTCCTCACTTAGCGAACGCGAATGCGGAAAGACGCCGTCCTCGAGCCCGACCAGGAACACTATCGGAAACTCGAGGCCCTTCGCCATGTGCGCCGTCATCAGCGTGACGCCCGCGCTCGAATCGTAACGGTCAGTATCTGATGTTAACGCCGCGTGGTCGATGAAATCGCGCAGTCCGTTCTCGCTCTGTTTGTCGTAATCGACGGCGGCGTTCACGAGTTCCTCGAGGTTCTCAAGCCGCGCGGCAGCCTCGTCCGTGTTCTCGGCCCGAAGCGAGTTGGCATAGCCCGTGTCCTCGATCGCGGCGATGACAATATCGGACACGCTGGCGTCGCCCGTCTCATTCGCAGCTTTTCTGATCAGGATCTCGATCACATCCTTGAATCCGCCAAACGCCTGCTTCGCCCTCGGCGTCATCGCTACGTCGAGCGGAAACTCTTTGTCCGTGATGCCTCGGATGGTCATCCACAACGAAGCGCCGTTCGCTTTTGCCGCCGCCTGCAGGGCGTCGATGCTCGTCTTGCCGATGCCGCGCGCCGGCGTATTGACGACGCGCAGCAGGGCGATGTCGTCAAACGGATTCATCGCCAGCTTGAGATAGGCGATCACGTCCTTGACCTCGGCCCGCTCGTAGAACGAAAAGCCGCCGACGATGTTGTACTCGATGCGCATTCGCCTGAGAGCTTCCTCAAACTGCCGCGACTGCGCGTTTGTCCGATACAGCACGGCAATGCGATCCGAGAGGCTGCGACGCTGGTGTTCTTCTATCTTTGACGCCACAAATCTCGCCTCGGTGTCGCCATCGTAGGCCTGGTAATACGAGATGCGTTCGCCGCCGGCGTTGGCCGTCCAGAGCTTCTTTTTCTTTTGGTTGACGTTGTTCGCGATGATCGCGTCCGCCGCGTCGAGGATCGTCTGTGTCGAGCGGTAATTCTGCTCAAGCAGAACGACCTTCGCGGTCGGATAATGGCTCTCGAATTCGAGGATGTTTCGAATGTCCGCCTGGCGAAAGCCGTAAATGCTCTGCGCATCATCGCCGACCACGCAGATGTTCTGCTGTTTCTCGGTCAGGTAGCTGATAAGGGCAAATTGCAGCGCGTTCGTGTCCTGATATTCGTCAACGAGGATGTATTTGAAGCGATCGTTGTATTTCTCGCGCGTATCGGGCGATGTGCGCAGCAGCCGGACGGCCTTGATGAGCAGGTCGTCAAAATCGAGGGCATTCGCCGTCAGCAGCCGCTCATCGTACATCCGAAAGATCTTTGCGATCGTCGCCTTTTTCTCGTCGCCGTATTCGATCTTGCTGGCGAACATCTCGTGGTCCTCGCCTCGGTTCTTGGCGGCCGAGATGGCGTTTCGGACGTTGCGCGGCTGCGTCTGTTTGTCGTCGAGCCCGAGGTCCTTTATACAAGCCTTGATGACCTTGGTCGAATCGTCGGTGTCGTAGATCGTGAACGAGCGTTTGTAGCCTTCTTCAAGTTTCTCAATGTCGGCCCTGAGAATGCGCACGCAAAGGCTGTGAAATGTCGAGATCAGCGGTGCCGAAGGCAGTTTTTGCCCGCGGAGCAGGCTTTCGACACGCTCGCGCATCTCGCCGGCAGCCTTGTTCGTAAAGGTCACGGCCAGGATGTTGTGCGGCGCAATTCCTTTTTCCGCAATAAGATACGCGATGCGCACCGTAATGACGCGCGTCTTGCCCGAACCCGCACCCGCGAGAATAAGCAGCGGCCCGTCCGTCGCCTGCACGGCCTCGGATTGTTGTGGGTTTAGTGTTGACAGTAGGTCCATGTTATTTTGCCGCAGATGACACCGATGACGCGGATAAAGAAATAGATATGAAAATAGCTCCTCGTGCCTATCGGTTTCCTATCATTTTATCTGCGTCATCTGCGGCCTTACACCGTCATTTGATCAGCGCCTGTATTTCCTTGAATTTCTCGTGTTTAGCGTCGCTCATCAGTTCGAAGAGGGCCATTTCGACGGATGATGGTATCACGCCTCCAACGCGCATCTTTTCGAGGCCGGCGGCTTTGTTCTCTTCGAATCGCGAGCATACGGCGTCGGTAAGCAGGTGAACCTGAAGGCCTCGATCCAACAGGTCGTGTGCCGTTTGGTTGACGCAAATATGCGTTTCGAGGCCGCATAGGACGGCCTGCTGTGTGCCGAGTTCGTTCAGCCGAGCAACAAAGGCGTCCGCGCCGCACGAGCTAAAGGCTGTTTTCTCGAATATCTCAGCATCGTCCGGCAGGACGAGGCGAATCTCTTCGGCGGTGTGGCCGAGGCCTTTTGGGTATTGCTCGGTCACCAGAACCGGCAATCCAAGGGCCAGGAAACCGCGAACAGCGGTCGAAACCTTAACAGCGACGGCCTCGAATTCAGGCACCACATGCCGAAACGCCTCCTGGACGTCGATGACGATCAACGCCGCGGTGTCGGGTCGTAGAATGTTAGGATGCACTGTCATATTCCTGCCGCCTTGTCCCGCTGCTGTCCCGCTCCCCGGCGGGACACCCTAACTCATTTATTCCAAGTAAGTTACGAACACAAAAAGGCCTCTGTCCCATCAATTTTGAAAAAAAATTCGCAGGGCTTGTCCCGTAGGTGTCCCGCACCCGAGCGGGACACCTTAAATACCTGGATACAAACGCCTTACGAGCACAAATGTGGCGTGTCCCACGTATTTTGAAAAAAAAATTTCAACGCGTTGTTTTCGAGCCCGATCACAGACAGCAATCGTAGCACACATGCAACGCTCTGTCAAGAGATAATCGCCTAATGTTCCCTGCGCGCGGCCGCCTTTTCCGCCTCGCGCTCTGCCTTCTCACGCATCTCCTTGCGATATGTCTTGACGAAGATATAGACGGCCGCGACGCACAGGATCACGATCAGGATCATCATCGCGGCAATGAAATAGATCTCGGCACGTCCGGCTCCGGGCATAGCTCTAGTTTAAGATTCCAGATTCCAGATTCCAAATTTCAGACCGGAATCTTGAATCTGGAATGTTGAATCTGGAATTAGTGCGGGGCTTGATTTGGCGGAAAGGTCGTGTGCGGGTCGTCGTTTAGGAGACTTCGATAGATGTCGGGCAGCGTGCGGACCTTGCGGTCGCGGTCGGTAAAGACGTGGAGCGTTTCGGCCTCGGCGATGAGCGTGTCGTCGCTTGCTCGATAAACCTGATACACAAAGGCGATGCTGCGGCTACGGACATCCCCGATCTTTGTGCGGACGGTCAGCACGTCCTCGTAAAACGCCGGTGCCTTATAGCGAATATAGGTCTCGGCAACGATCATCAGGGCGCCGTCCTCGTCCTCCATCTGCTTATACGAGAACCCGCGTGAGCGACAAAACTCGCTGCGGCCGACCTCGAACCACGTCAGGTAATTGCCGTGATGCACGATGCCCATAGCATCGGTCTCAGCGTATCGAACGCGAATTTCGCTTTCGTGCCAGTCCATAGCAACTGAAAATGGACAATTGACAATGGATAATGGACGAAATTGTCCATTGTCACGTATCAATTGTCCACTAAGAAATTGGCTGGGAGACAGGGATTCGAACCCCGATAGGCAGATCCAGAGACTGCAGTCCTACCATTAGACGATCTCCCAGCGTCCGTAATAGGTTAATGCAAGAGCCCTCGCGTTAGCAAGGGCTTAACAGGTAGAGTTGAGTGTTACGCCCTTACTAAGTGCGGGCTTCTGCAATGCGGTGTGCGATAATTCTTGGTTTATGTCCGCCGAGAAAGAGATTCTGACCAACCGCCAGGCGTTTCACGAATTTCACGTCCTCGATAAATACGAGGCCGGGATCGCGCTTGTCGGGACCGAGGTCAAGAGCATAATGGCGGGCCGCATCCAGCTAAAGGAGTCGTTCGTTCAGATCAAGAACGGCGAGGTCTGGCTCGTGGGCTCTCACATTTCGCACTACTCGCACGGCAACATCAATAACCACGACGTGCTGCGCGAGCGCAAGCTGCTGCTCCATCGCCGGGAGATCGACAAACTCATAAAGGAAACGATGCAGAAAGGCATGACGCTCGTTGTCACGCGGATCTATTGGAAGAATGGGCGGATAAAATTCGAGATCGGCGTCGCAAAGGGCAAGAAACTTTATGACAAGCGCGAGACCGAGATGCGCAAGACCATCAAAAAAGAGACCGAGGCTGAGTTGAAACGCGCGATGCGTTAACGGTAAGATAGAGCGTTATCTTTCAGTAAAATCTAGTATTTAACGAGGTGCGGATGAAATTCGTTGGGATTACCGGTAACTTTACCGAGGCGGCCACAGAGGCCTTGGCGGTAGCCGTTTTTAAGGGTGAGAAAACTTCCGGCGGTTTGCTCAAAGAGCTCGACAAGCTCACCGGCGGCCTATTGGCCGGCGTGATCAAGCACGAGGAATTCAAGGGCGATGCGGGCCAGACGGCCCTGCTTCGGTTCGCTCCGAAGGGCAAGGTCACCGCAACGCGGTTGCTGCTGATCGGTGTCGGCGACAAAAAGGAATACAAGGCCCATTCGGTCGCGGCCTTGGCGGGCACGGCGACGCGGTATCTCAGGAAGCGAAGCGTAAAGGGCTTTGCCCTGCTTCCGCGTGGTGATGCGGGTGCCGTCGAAACCGCGCAGAACGCCGTTCAGGGCTTTATCACGAGCCAGTTTGAACTCGATAAATACAGGACGAAGGACAAGAATACAAAGTCGGTCAGCGGCCTGATCGTCTGCATCGACGGGGCGAAGGCCGGAGACCTAAAGAATGGCATCGCCCGCGGCCGGGCGATCGGTGAATCGATGAACCTGACTCGCGATCTCGCCAACGAGCCGCCAAACATCCTTCAGCCGACCGAGATGGCCAAGCGTGCACAGGCTATGGCCAAGAGCGTCGGCCTGAAATGTGAGATCTACGACGAAGCGTGGATGACGAAAGAAGGTATGGGCTCGCTGATGAGCGTATCGCTCGGTTCGACACAGCCTGCGAAACTCATCGTTTTGCGTTACACGCCGGCAAAAAGTACGGCCAAGAAGGGCGAACTGCTCGCGCTCGTAGGCAAGGGCATCACGTTTGACACGGGCGGCATATCGCTCAAGCCCGGCGACGGCATGGACGCGATGAAATACGACATGTCCGGCGGTGCAACCGTTATCGGCACGATGCGAGCAATTGCGTTGCTTAAGCCGTCGGTCCCGGTGATCGGCGTGGTCGCGGCGGTCGAGAATATGCCGGACGGCGGCGCTTCGCGGCCCGCTGACGTTGTCACCGCGATGAACGGAAAGACCATAGAGATCCTAAACACCGACGCCGAGGGCCGCCTAATTCTCGCCGACGCCGTCGCCTACGCGGAAAAACAGGGGGCCACGCGCATTGTCGATATGGCGACCTTGACGGGAGCCGTGATCATCGCGCTAGGCGCCCACAATACGGGCATTATGGGGAACGATCAGAAGTTCGTTGACGAGATCATCGCCTGTGGCAAGGACGCGGGCGAGGGCTACTGGCAGCTTCCCGTCGGCCCCGAATACAGCAAGGACATCAAGTCGGACATCGCCGATATCAAGAACATAGGCCCGAAAGGCAAGGCCGGCACGATCATGGGCGCGGTCTTTATCCAGGAGTTTGTCGATAAGGCCAAATGGGCACACCTCGACATCGCAGGCACGGCGTGGGCCGACGGTGTTAAGCCACATCAGGCAAAAGGCCCGACAGCAGTTGCAATTCGCACATTACTAAAACTCGTCGAGAGCTCGCAGTAAAGCGTATCGATCATAGGAGAAAATCATGAAAACCCTAATTCTCGCGACCATGAATGCTCGAAATCTAACGGCTCTGATGCTCACCATCGGCGTCTTATTTGTCCTTGGTTTTGCCTGCGGCGGCGACGGCACCCCACCACCGAGCGAGTATGTCGGGGCATGGACAGGCAATGACGGATCAACGATAACGATCCGCGCGGACGGCTCAGGTGATTACAAATCCGGCGGCACGACCGTAACGAACGGCTCAGTCGAGATCGATGACGCAAAGAAGGAACTTACCATCAAACTCGTGGGCATCGGACCGACGCTCAAGATCGACAAGGCCCCGTCCGGCAACAAGATGACGCTGAGCGGCGTGGCCTACACCAAACCCGGCGGCTCATCAGACACAAAGAGCGACGTAAAGCTCGAGATACCAAGCAAAGACAAGCTGCAAACGCTTGTAAAAACAAGCTTTATGGATTTCAGCGATGCTGTGCAGGCCGAAGATTTTACCGATTTTAATAAGAAGGTAGCAAAGGTTTGGCAGGAACAGACCTCGCCGGACGAGATGAAAGATGCGTTTAAGGTCTTTGTCGAGAACAAGAAGGACTACAACTTCAAGCGGGCGATCGCATCGCTCGACGCGACCTTTTCACCGGAGCCCACGATTGGAAAGGTCCTCGACCTCGATGCTCTGATCCTCAAAGGCTACTATCCGACATCGCCGGCACAGGCAAACTTTGAGATGAAATACGTCATGGACGACGGCACCTGGAAACTCGTCGGCATCAATATCAAGACGCAAATCAAATAGACTGACCGGTTTATGAAGATCCACGAATATCAGGGAAAGGCATTATTGAAAGAATACGGCGTGCCGGTGCCGCGTGGTATTGTCGCCCGCACGCCGGATGAGGCGGATGCCGCCGCGAAAGAACTCGGAACTGAAGTCGTTGTCGTGAAGGCTCAAATTCACGCCGGCGGCCGCGGCAAAGGCGGCGGCGTGAAGCTTGCCAAGTCTCCTGAGGAGGCGAAGCAGATCGCATCTGAGATGCTCGGAATGATGCTCGTCACGCACCAGACCGGCCCCGAAGGCCGCGAGGTCAAGACGCTGCTCATCGAGGAAGGCTTGCCGATCGATAAGGAATTCTATCTCGGCATAACGCTCGACCGTGTCACGGGCCGAAACGTCTTTATGGCGAGTAGCGCGGGCGGCATGGACATCGAAAAGGTCGCCGAAGAAACGCCGGAATTGATCCTGAAAGAGACTATCGATCCGTCGGTGGGCCTGCGTGGATTTCAGGCACGAAAGCTCGCCTTCGGCCTCGGGATTCCCAACGATCTGATCAATCAGGCGGCGAAGTTCATGCTGTCGCTTTACGATGCTTACGAAAAGATGGATGCGTCGCTGGTTGAGATCAATCCGTTTCTCCTTACGAAAGACAACCGTCTGATCGCGCTCGACGCCAAGGTAAATTTTGACGACAACGCGATGTTTCGGCACAAGGAATACGCCGACCTTCGCGACCTCAACGAAGAAGAACCGCTCGAGATCGAGGCTTCGAAATACGACCTCAATTACATCAAGCTCGACGGCAATATCGGCTGCATGGTCAACGGCGCGGGCCTCGCGATGGCCACGATGGACATCATCAAGCTCGCCGGCGGCGAACCGGCGAACTTTCTCGACGTCGGCGGCGGCGCTTCGCAGGAGCGCGTCGAGCAGGCGTTCAAGATCCTGCTCGCCGACCAGAACGTCAAAGCCGTTCTCATCAACATCTTCGGCGGCATCGTCCGCTGCGACATGGTCGCCAACGGAGTCGTCGCCGCCGCAAAAAACCTCGGCGTCTCAATTCCCATCGTCGCCCGCCTCGAAGGCACAAACGTCGAAGAAGGCCGCCGCGTGCTCCACAACTCCGACATCGGCATCATCCCGGCGACAACAATGAATGACGCCGCCGAAAAGGTCGTCGCCGCAGCGGGATAATGTCTTGCTTTTTTTGAGCCTTTCGGGCAGATTAGGCTAATGACCTTCGAGCGTATCACCGTAGATTCAAATCGTATGAACGGACAGCCTTGCATACGCAACCTTCGGCTGACCGTGCGCCGTGTGGTCGAGGCTGTGAGCACCTACCCCGACAGAACCGACCTGCAGCGGGAGTTTCCTGAACTCGAAGAAGAAGACATCCGCGAGGCTCTCGCCTATGCAGCAGCAAATCTTGACGACCGCGTAATCGAACTCGCTCTGACCAAATGAAGTTGCTGCTCGACCAGGGAATACCTCGGTCTTCCGCCAGTATTCTTTGAGAAGCCGGCTTCGACGCCGTTCACACCGGCGAGATCGGTTTGGGCGAGGCGGAAGACCGAGAGATAATCCACGAGGCATCACTCAACGGCCAGATAGTGGTAACCTTGGATGCCGATTTTCATGCGCTGCTTGCTCTCTCTCATGCCGAGAAACCTTCGGTATTAGGCATCAGGGTCGAAGGGCTAAAGGCGGACGATATTAGCCTTTTGGTTCAGTACGTTCTGGACAAATGCGAGAAGGAACTTGACAACGGGGCAGTGGTCTCGGTAAGTGAGACGCAGGTTCGCCTTCGGCTGCTGCCCCTTTCGTAGTTAACATGCGACCAAGGATCGAACTTCGAACAAATGGGAAAGACACAAAGCCATAGCCGCGGAGAAATGCCTGGATGCGAGCCAGCGACCGATATCAAGAACTTTGAAATGGCCGTCTTCTCGATCGATCGCAATCGGCTACCAGCCCATGCGGTCGCGGAGCGATGTGATGTGTGCTGTGTGGTGCTTTGAGTGCCAGGCGTAGAGGGCGAGAGCGCCGTCGAGGGTCCATTCGCCGGTTTCGGGGTGGATGAATAGTCTCTGGAAATCGGCGTCGGTCATTGAATCAAGCAGGGCAGACCAGCGTGTGTGAATACCCTTGATCAGGCCCAGCGACACATCGACCGGCAGGTTCATGTCACCGAGCTCGGCCCAGCGGTCTTCGTAGTAGGGCTTGATCGTGGGCACCTCGTCCTCGGTCAGGGCGAGCTTGAAGCGGATCAGCGAGTTCATGTGGCTGTCGGCTAGGTGATGGACCGTCTGGCGAACCGTCCAGCCGCCGTCGCGATAGGGCGTGTCGAGCTGTTCGTCGGTCAGGCCGGCGACGGCCGAGGCGACCTTTGCGGGAAGCTCGGCGATGGTGCGTAGGTTTTCGGAACGGTTGGTGAAGTCAGCACGGTCGAATTCGCCGATCGGATATCGTGGGTCGGTTGTCATAAGTTCTCAACAAAAAAGCTCCCCTCCTTACAAAGGAGGGGAGCCTTAAAATCATGCCTCGTAGAAATTTTCAAATCTTGTAAATTCCTTTAAGAACGCGAGCCGCACGTCGCCGATCGGGCCGTTACGCTGTTTGGCAACGATCAGGTCGGCCATGCCCTGATGTTCCTCAGAATTCTTATTGTAATAGTCCTCGCGGTAGATAAAAGCAACGACGTCGGCGTCCTGCTCGATGGAGCCGGATTCGCGCAGATCTGACATTACAGGCCTTGGCGGATTTCGGGCCTCGGGGGCACGCGATAGCTGCGACAGGGCAAGGACGGGAACGTCCATCTCTTTCGCCAGTGCCTTTAGCTCGCGAGAAATCTGCGAGACCTCCTGCTGGCGGTTCTCAGTGCGGCGCGAGCCGGTGCCCATCAGTTGCAGATAGTCTATAACGATCAGGTCGAGCCCCTTCTCCTGGGCCTTCAGACGGCGCGTCTTTGCCCTCATCTCAAGGGCCGAGATCGCGGGTGAATCATCGATAAAGATACGTGCCGCCGAGAGCTTTGCTACGGCATCGTCGAGCCGTTCGCCCTCGTTGCCAAACAGGACGCCCGTGCGAAAGCGCGTTGAATTGATGTGCGCTTCGCTCGCCAGCATGCGGGTAACAAGCTGTTCCTTTGACATTTCGAGCGAGAATACCGCCACGACCGCGTTGGAATGCAGTGCGGCATTCTGGGCGATGGTCAGGCAGAGGGCGGTCTTGCCCATAGCCGGCCGGCCGGCGACGATAATCAGGTCCGTGCGTTGGAGCCCAAGGGTGAGCTCGTCAAAACGTGTAAATCCGGTCGCAAGCCCGGTCAGGCCGTGCGTTTTACCGGTCTTTCGTTCCGCTATGCGTGCTAGGACGCTCTTGGCGACCGGCTCGATCTCGGCGAAAGGCTCGCGCATGCCGCCTTCGGCGAGGTTGAATATCTGCCGTTCGGCCCGTTCGAGCACGGTGGCCGCATCTTCCTCCTCGGCCAATGCGTCGCTCGTGATCGCGTTGCAGGTGCGTATCAGTTGACGCACTGTGGACTTATCGTGGACGACCTTTATGTAATCCTCGACGTCGGAAAAATGCGGCAGGCCAAAGGTGAGGTTCGTGATCGTCGGAACACCGCCGAACGCATCGAGCGCGCCTTCCTTTTTCATCTCCTCGCCGACGAGAATGGGGTCGATGGGCGACTGCTTCTCGAACAACGCCGTCATCGCCGCAAACACGCGGCGATTGAACGGCGAATAGAAGTCCTCCGGCTTCAGATGCTCGACCGCCTGAGCGATGACGGCATTATCGAGCAGAACCGCACCCAATATCACGCGCTCGGATTCCTCGCTCGAAGGCAACGGCTTTTCGAGATACTGCTCACGTCGATTGTCTGGAAAAACGCTCGCCATTTGGGTGGTGCGAATGTAATTCTAAACGCAAAAAAGGGCCTTGTCTAAAGGCCCTGAACGAAAGGCTGTAAGCCTATATAAACTCGGAATTTACCGACGGTGTAGTCATGCCCACTTGATCACCGGCCGCTTTTTCGAGCTCGCGCAGTCCCGCAGAAACATATTGATCAGGTTCTGATAAGGGATTCCCGATTCGGCCGCCAGGCGCTTGAAATAATCGATCGTTTCCTCCTCGATGCGGATCGTGATCTGCTTCTTCAGCAGCTTCGCATAAGGATTTCTCCTTGACCTTGAAAAATCGTATTCCTTTCTCATGTTTGGTCTCCGTAAGAACTACTTTCGGTCTTGGTGGCTTTGCGAGCAGAGATCAATCTGATCTCAGAACCCTCCCTGTAAGCATGACAAACGATCAGCAACCGCAACTTGAAACTCATGCCCAGCAGAATGAAGCGCTCCTCATCCTCCGCGTGGTCAGGATCGTGGATCAGCCTTGCATTCTCGTCATAAAATACCGTCTTCGCCTCGTCAAATGAAATGCCATGCTTCTTCAAATTTGAATCTGCTTTTCGGGTATCCCATGAGAAAACGATCCTCGTCATAATTATAATATAATTATCTGATAATCGCGAAACAATCTAAAAGGCCCGTGAGCGCTTTCCGCTCCGGGCCTCTGAACACGATACAAACAGTAGAGGGCCTACGCTTCCGCGTTTTCCTCGGTCGCAGCGTCGTCAGACGCTTCTTCGGCGGCCACAACAGGTTCCTCAGCCGGTGCAGCTTCCTCAGCCGGAGCGGCCTCGACCGGTGCCTCAGTGCCTGGTTCCTCAGCCTTTTTCTTGGCCTTTTTTTCCGCTTTCGCGGGCTTCTCCGGCATCTCGCCGCCCTCGGAAGTCACGATCACAGGCACAGCGAGCGTAACTTCGCGGTGCAGCCTGACGTTGACCGAATATTCGCCGGTTTCCTTTATCGGATCACGAAGCGAGACGCGTTTGCGGTCGATCTCGTAGCCTTTCTTGGCGAGAGCCTCCGCGATGTCCATCGAGGTGACCGAGCCGAAAAGCGTGCCGTGCTCGCCGGCCTTACGTTCAAATTCGAGCATCAGGCCCTCCATCTGCTCGAGTTGAGCTTCAGCAGTGGCCTTTTCGATCGCGGCCTTTTTGAGCAGGGCGGCGCGCTCCTGCTCGATCTGTTTTACATTGCCCTTTGTCGCAAGCGTGGCCAGGCCCTGCGGCAGCAGATAGTTTCGGGCGTAGCCGGCCCTGACCTTCACGATCTCGCCACGTCCGCCGACGTGTTCGAGGTCCTCGCGTAATAGAATCGTTGTGTTTGCCATAAATCTCCCAAAAGTCCGGTTTTAGGTTTTGGGGGTTAGGTGTTGGCGCATACGCCCCCCAAGCACTTTCCTAAAACCTAAAACCAAAAACCTAATACCTAATCTGCCACAAACGGCAGCATCGCCATTGAGCGTGCGCGCTTGATCGCCTTAGCAAGGCGGCGCTGGTCTTTTGCCGAGATGCCGGATATACGACGCGGCATGATCTTGCCGCGTTCCGGAACAAATGTCCTGAGCAGGTCAACGTCCTTCCAATCCAGATAATCAGGGACGATCTGACGCGGGCGGCGGCGATGATAGCGCCGCGGACGATCGCCGATCACCTCTTCATCGAGGCTCATATCGCGATCATTCAGTACTTCAAGTTCTTTTTCTGCCATAACATTAAGTTCAAAGTTCAAGGTTCAAGGTTCAAGGTTCAAAGTTTCAAGACAGATTCGGTTCCAACTTGGAACTCGGCACCTGCGGCTTGGAACCCTTGTTTTACGCCTCGGCCTGTGCCTCCTCGGCCGCTTCCTCGGTCGGGCGGAATGATGCCCTCTTGGCGGCACGTGTCTCGCGCTTTGAGCGGATCTTTTCGGCCTTTTTCCGGTCCTCATCGACGCGGACGGTGATATAGCGCAAGATCATATCGTTGACGCGCATGCGGCGTTCGAGTTCGGCGATCTCCTGGCCCGAGCCGTTGACCTCAAAGAGCACATAGTGGCCCTCGGTCTTCTTCTGGATCGGATAGGCAAGCGTCTTGATGCCGATATCGTCCATGCGGACGACCTCGCCGCCTTCTTTGGCGATCACCTTGCCGACGGCGTCGTTCAGCTTGCCGATCTTGTCGACGGCCGTGTCCGGATCAACGATGTACATTACTTCGTAAGTTCTCATCTTTTTCACAAACTTCAGATCCATTCATTCCGGACCTGAGATATCAAAATTCCAAATTCAATTGAAGTTCGCCATTGCGGTGTCAATTCCCTCGCGTATGACCATCTCGACGGCCTCCGCGCCTCGCTCCAATACTCCTTCGACCGTTTCGAGATCGGCCTTTACGAAATTCTCGAGCACGAACCGCTTTGCGTCGCCGAGCGGGTGATCTGGCTGAATGCCGATCCGCAAACGGTTGAATTCCTGCGTACCAAGGCAATCGATGATCGACCTCAGCCCGTTGTGCCCGCCGTGTGAGCCTTTGGGCCGAATTCGGACCGAACCTAACGGCAACGCGAGGTCGTCCGAGATCACGATCATCCGATCGACATGCCTTTCATCCTTTGCGAGAAGGCATTTAAGAGCCTCACCGCTCAGGTTCATATAGGTCTGCGGCTTCACCAACTCGACCGTTTGCTTGTCAAAATAGCCGCGGCCCACCCGCGAGCGGCATTCATTTCTTTTGACCGTCGTCTGCATCCGCTCGGCGAGCACGTCGATGAGCATAAAGCCCAAATTGTGCCGCGTCCTTGCGTATTCCGGGCCCGGATTGCCGAGCCCGACGATCAGCCAATTGCCCACAGCGAACGACTATTCCTCGCCGCCATCTTCGGCAGGTGCCTCGGCAGGCGCCTCGCCGGTGACCTCGGGCTCGGCCCCTTCTTCGACCTGCGGCTCAAGCTCGACTTCCTTGACGATCACGATCGACGCGACAACCGTCTCCGGCGCTTCGACTATCTCGACGCCTTCGGCGACCGCGAGGTCCGACACATGAAGCGAGTGGCCCGCATCAAGCGACGTAACATCAAGCTCGATGAACTCCGGCGTTTTTGCCGGCTCACAGAGCACCTTGACCTCACGCATGGCCTGCGAAAGGACCGACCCCTCTTCCATCAGGCCGGCTGCATGGCCGGTGAGATGAATTGGAACGGTCATTTCGATCTTTTCGCCCTTGGCAAAGCGACGCAGGTCGGCGTGCATTAGCCGGCCCATGATCGGATCGATCTGGCGATCCTGAAAGATAACGTCGTGAGCCTCGCCATCCACGTCAAGCGAAAACACCGAGTTGACGCCGGTCTGGCTGCGCAGGATCGCCGCCAGATCGGAGAGTTCAGCGGTTGCCGCCATGGTCTCGGAGCCGCCGCCGTAAACAACGACCGGCACCTTACCGATCGCTCGCATTCGGCGGGCCTCATTCTTACCTCGCGTCTCACGCTTTTCAGCCTTAACTACAAATTTCTCAGCCATAATCTTAAATAAACAACGATGACACGCTCGTCTCGTCGTGGATCGATCTGATCGCGGCGGCCAACAGGCCCGCGACGCTCAAAACTTCGATCTTGCCGCCCTCGACGAGCGGTTGACCGTTATCACTTATCGGTATCGTGTTCGTCACGATGACCTTTTTAAGATGCGAGCCGGTGATGTTCTCAACGGCGTTGCCCGACAACACACCGTGCGTAAAGCATGCATAGACCTCGTTCGCACCGGCTTTGTGCAATGCCTCGGCGACCTTACAGATGGTGCCGCCCGTGTCGCACATGTCGTCGATTATCAAACAATTCTTGCCATTAACGTCACCGACGATATTCATCACGTCGGCCTCATTGGCACGCTCGCGACGCTTGTCACACAGAGCGAGCCCCGCATTCAACCTCTTTGCGTATGCCCGCGCCCGCTCAGCACCGCCGGTGTCCGGAGCCACCACGATCAGATTGTCGATCGGGTTGCGGTTGAAATAATCGACAACGACAGGGGCCGCAAACAGGTGATCTACCGGAATATCAAAAAACCCTTGTATCTGCGACGCGTGCAGATCTATCGTCAAAACGCGATGCGCACCGGCCTTAGTTATCAAGTTCGAGACCAGCTTTGCCGAGATCGGCACGCGCGGACGGTCTTTCTTGTCAGACCTCGCATAACCAAAATACGGGATCACCGCTGTCACACGCTCGGCCGATGCCCGGATAAACGCATCGATCATTATGAGCAGTTCCATCAGGTGGCTGTCCGTTGGCGGGCAGGTCGATTGGACGATAAACACGTCGTGGCCCCGAACATTTTCACCGATCTGGAAGTTGAATTCACCGTCGGAAAATCGTGTCGTGCTTGCCTGCCCACGCTCGATGCCGAGGCCCGCACAGATCTCATCCGCAAGCGCCGGATGCGCATTGCCCGAAAAGACCTTGATTTTTCCCGTAACGCTCATAGAGATCAGGTTTTAGGTGTTCGGTTTTGGGTTTTAGCAAAAACCTAACACCTAAAACCAAAAACCTCCTTCACAAAAAACGGACGACCCATTTCCACAGATCGTCCGTTTAACTCTTTTCTCAACTGGCTGGGGCGGAAGGATTCGAACCTACGAATGGCGGCTCCAAAGGCCGCTGCCTTACCACTTGGCGACGCCCCAATGCAAAAAGTCGAAGAAACTAACGGAAACAACCTGACGCTATATTCCAAGCGCCCCGCGATATTCACGCCGCGAGATGGTTGATACGGCAAACTTACGCCAGGTCGACTCGTGGTCGAGGGCTTTTTCAGCAGCTTGCCGTGTCTCTTGTTTGTCAAAAACCGCGAAAACGCTCGCACCGCTGCCGCTCAACGCGGCGTTCGCGGCACCGAGATCAAGCAGGGCTCGTTTGACCCTTTCGATCTCCTGATAGGCGGCGAAAACGCTTTGCTCAAAATCGTTTGTCAACTCCGACCGAAGCGGATCAATGAGATCAGCCCCGTTTCGGGAAACAGAAAGAATACGTTCTGTCGCCTGAGAAGTCAAGGACGGGGCCCGCAGTCCGGCAAAGGCCATCCGCGTCGAAACCCGCACACGCGGCGTTACGATCAGGATGTTCGGTGCGGCTACGTCATCCAGCGATTCGAGCCGCTCGCCCCGGCCAGTCCCGCGAGCCGTCCCGCCGACCAAAAAGAAAGGTGCATCTGAGCCGACATCAGCAGCGATCGAGACGAGCCTTTCGTCGCTGATGTCGAGCCGCCAGAGCCGCCGCAAACCGATCAGGGCGACCGCGGCATTTGACGAACCGCCGCCGAGCCCTCCCGAGGTTGGTATGTGCTTCTTGAGATGTATCGCAGCCCCAAAGGAGCCGCCAACCGCCTTATTCAAAGCATTTGCAGCCTTGATGATAAGGTTTCGGCCATCAACGGGTATCCACGGTCGGTCGCAGGTTAGGCTCAGGTGCTCGGCCGGCGAGAAGGTCAGCCGGTCATACAGCGAAACCGTCTGAAACACCGTAAATAACTCGTGAAAACCATCATCACGCTTGCCCAGAATGCGCAGCGTCCAGTTGATCTTGGCGAATGACGGAAGCGAGAACCGCATTCGGCAAGGATAGAATACAAAGTCCGGATCTCCTACACGGAGATCCGGACTGCTTCCGGTTATCAGTTATTCCGGACCTATCTCTTCAGGAACACTTGCGTGAAGTAATACGACCCGTCCTCACCGACCGCGACCCCGATCGCGGATTCCTTCCATGTCGGATCGAGCATATTTCGCCGGTGCGATGGCGAATCGAGCCACAATTGAACCGTGCGCGAGACAGGATCTGAATAGCCGCGATTGAAGGCAATATTCTCACCGATCGCACGCCAGCGGCCGAGCTTTGCATCATCGGCGCGGTCGCTGACGACCTTGTTGTCGAGGCCGCGATGGCTAAAGAAATTAAGCTCAGCCATGTTTTGTGAGTGCCCTCCGGCAACGCGGGCAAGGTCATTGCTCCAGTCGAGCGGTGACGCCCCGTTCTCAGCGCGTTTCTTATTGATTAGCTCAAATGCCGCTCGGCTGAGGGCGTTGGCATCGATCACGATCGACGACTTGACACCTGATGCCTTTGCGACGACGCGCGGCCGGTCGGCACGCGGCTCGTCGCCATCCTCGTCATCGAAGATGTAGCGTGCGAGCTCAGATTCGAGATTATAGAGCCGGGTCGTCGTGTTCGGGCCGGAATTTTTCGCGGTCTCGCCCTGAGCGAACGATGTTACCGCGAGAATCGAGATGAGCCCTGTGAGCAGGAAGAGTTTGCGATTCATATACCTCACTTCGGCAGCCAAACAGCCTTTGATCACGGGCTTCTGGCTTTGCGCGTGCCTTTAGGGCACTTGCCTTTTCGGTTAAGGTCGGCAAAACGGAGCAGGTTTTACCAGTTTAAACAAAGTTGTAATATTTCGATGATTCCTGAAAAATGTCCCATTGCGATAAACTTCTCATATGCAGCAGCCAATGGTCACTCTGGGGCGAAAGCGCGACGATGAACCGCCGCCCGAACCGCACGTCGATCCCGTGTGCAAAATGCTCGTTATGCCGGAAACCGCCGCCGCTCGTTACGAATACAACGGCACGACCTACTATTTCTGCATGCCCGGCTGCCGCGACAAGTTTGCCGCCGACCCGGAACGCTTTTTGTCAGAACCACCCGCAGTAGCGGGTGGTTTAGCGCACGCCGCAGCGGACATCGAATACACGTGTCCGATGCACCCCGAAATTCTCCAGATCGGACCGGGAAGCTGCCCGATCTGCGGCATGGCGTTGGAGCCAAAAGAGATCTCGCTCGACGACGCTCCGGACCCTGAATATCTCGACATGAAGCGGCGGTTTTGGGTCTCGGCAGTGCTGACGCTTCCGGTGTTTCTGTTGGCGATGGGCGAGATGTTCGTCGACCTGAACGGCCTGTTTCCGGTGTGGCCGCACGGGCGGGCGTCGTATCTGTCGCTGTGGATTCAGTTCGTTTTCGCGACGCCGGTGGTGCTGTGGGGCGGATGGCCGTTCTTTCAACGAGCGGTCGCGTCGGTAAAGAATCTCAGCCCCAATATGTTCACGCTGATCGCGATGGGAACAGGCGCGGCGTTTTTGCTGAGCCTCGCGGCGCTATTCGCTCCGCAGTGGTTCCCTGTCGCGATGCGTGATGCTCACTCAGGCATCGTTCCCGGATATTTCGAGGCGGCGGCCGTGATCACGACGCTCGTGTTGCTCGGGCAGGTTTTGGAATTGCGGGCGAGATCGCAAACGTCGTCAGCGATAAAGGAATTGCTGCGGCTCGCTCCCGAAACCGCGACGGTCATTCACGATGACGGCCGCGAAGAGGTCATCGACCTGAGGCACGTTCACGTCGGCCAGACGCTGCGTGTCAAAGCCAACGAAAAGGTCCCGACCGACGGCGAGATCATCGAGGGCGAGACTGCAATAGACGAATCGATGGTCACCGGCGAGTCGATGCCCGTCGAAAAGCATGCCGGTGCAAAGGTCATCGGCGGCACTATCAACGGAAACCGCAGCTTCACGATGCGTGCCGACAAGGTCGGCAGCGAAACGCTCCTCGCACAGATCGTCAAGATGGTCGGCGAGGCCCAACGCAGCCGTGCACCCATCCAACGCCTCGCCGATAGCGTCTCAGCCTATTTTGTCCCGGCAGTGATACTCGTCGCCGTGATCGCATTTGTGGCTTGGCTGCTCCTTGGCAGCTTTGCCTCAGCCGTGGTCGCCGCCGTCTCAGTCCTCATCATCGCCTGCCCCTGCGCCCTCGGCCTCGCCACGCCAATGTCCATCATGGTCGGCACCGGCCACGGCGCCAAGAATGGCGTTCTGATAAAAAAGGCCGAAGCTCTCGAAACGCTTGAGAAGGTCAACGCGATAGTTGTTGATAAGACCGGCACGCTGACCGAGGGCAAGCCGAGTGTCACGCAAATCAGAACCGGGAGCGGTAGCGACCGGATTCTTTCGGCTGACGATATCCTGCAGCTCGCCGCAAGCCTTGAGACGCATAGCGAGCATCCGCTGGCCAAAGCAATCCTCGAAGAAGCTAGCCGAAGGGGACTTCCGCTGTCGCCGGTTACAGACTTTGAGTCGATCACCGGCGTTGGAATTCGTGGTCGCGTCGGGCACGATCTAATTGAGGTTGGCCGCACCATTCGCGGCAAGAATCCGGTCGCTCCCGCTCCCGGTTCTGATTTGACGCAGGCATCAACGGTGGTCTTTGTGTCTATCAATGGCGAATTCGTCGGCTCGATCTATGTTGCCGACGCGATCAAACCCTCAGCGAAAGCCGCCATCGACGAGCTTCACCGGCAAGGCCTGCAGGTCGTGATGATGACCGGTGATAATCAGGCGACGGCGGACGCCGTTGCGACACAGCTCGGCATCGATCAGGTCTTTGCCGAGGTGATGCCCGAGGACAAGGCGGCGAAGGTGAAGGAACTGCAAGCTCAAGGAAAACGTGTAGCGATGGCCGGCGACGGCGTAAATGACGCTCCCGCTTTGGCACAGGCGGATGTCGGAATTGCATTTGCCAGCGGCACGGACGTCGCTATCGAGTCCGCTGACATCACGCTCCTCAAGCCCGACCTCGGCGGCATTTTGAAAGCACGCAACCTAAGCCTGGCGACGATGAAGAATATTCGCCAGAATCTGTTTTTCGCCTTTATTTACAATATCGTCGGCGTCCCCATCGCCGCGGGCGTACTGTTCCCTGTGCTGGGATTGCTGCTCTCACCAATGATCGCCAGCGCGGCGATGACGTTCAGCTCGGTGTCAGTTATCCTCAACGCCCTCCGCCTGCGTAACGCCAAGATCTAGCCCACGAAAAACACGAAACACACAAAATGGGTTATTCTTTTATTTAGTGTCTTTCGTGTATTTCGTGGGCAAATCATGGCTTTAGCGTTGGCAATTCACGGTGGGGCGGGGACGATACTTCGTTCGCAGATGACGCCTGATCTCGAACGCGAATATTGCGGCGGACTCGAAACTGCTTTGAAGATCGGGTGGGAGATACTCGAATCCGGCGGCTCGTCGCTCGATGCGGTTGAAGCGGCGGTTGTCAGTCTCGAAGACTTTCCCCTGTTTAACGCCGGCCGCGGGTCGGTGTTTACCCACGAGGGCAAACAGGAAATGGACGCGTCGATAATGGACGGCCACAAACTGAAGGCCGGCTCGGTCGCGTTTGTCCGCAACATTCGCAATCCCGTCAAGCTCGCCCGCCTCGTGATGGAACGCACCGAACACGTCCTGCTCGCCGGCGAAGGCGCTAACCAATTCGCCGACGAACTCGGCATCAAACACGAACCTGACGAGTACTTCTTCACCGAACACCGCTGGCTGCAATTGCAGGATGCGTTGGCGGCTGGGAGAGTGCAATTAGACCATTCCCAATCCAAGATTCCGGATTCCAGATTCCAAATTGAGGACAAATCTGAAATTTGGAATCTGGAATCAGACACAGCGAAGCCAATAGGAACCGTCGGCGCTGTCGCCTGCGACGCCTGCGGCCACCTCGCCGCGGCAACCTCGACCGGCGGCATGACCAACAAGAAATACGGCCGCGTCGGCGACACGCCGCTCGTCGGGCTCGGCAACTACGCCGACGAAACCTGTGCCGTCTCATGCACCGGCCACGGCGAGTACTTCATGCTCGGCGTGACCGCCTATGACGTAGCCGCGCGGATGAATTATAAAGGTTTGTCCCTGGAAGACGCCGCCCGCGAAACCATCGACCGCCTGACCTCGACAGGCGGCGAAGGCGGCCTCATCGCCGTCGATGCCGACGGCAACGTAACACTACCATTCAATTCGGAAGGGATGTATCGCGGTTGGATCGCCGGGAAAGGTTACGAGAAAGTCGCGATCTTTAGGGCAGAACCGCCTGCGTAAGCAGGTGGCGTTCGCCAACCTGCTCGAGCACCTTCGTTCTCAGCCCATCAGTTATCCAAAATCCTGCAACCACGTCGAGTTCGTCAATCACCGACTTAATGGCACCTATCAAGCCGGCTCGCTTTGCCTCAACCAGAACACCCAATAGCCCTAACGTCCTGAGGCCCTCATCAATGGCGACCTTTGTACCAAGCCTTTCATCGATCAGCAGCAAGTCGCAGTTCAGTTCGCGAGCGAGAACGATCGCCTCCGCTTCACCCGCATCAAGCCTGTGCCTAAGCTGCAAAACGTGATCCTGATCGCGAGCTGCCCTTTTCTTGATCCACGTGGCAGCTTCATATTTGCCTATATCCTTTCCAAGCGCTTTCAAGGCCCTTATTTCAGAATCGACAACAAGCGGAACAACAACTGCATCGAAAAGTGATTCCAGAATATCTATTCGGCCGATGAGAATCAGATTCGATATTGGCGACGTGTCCGAAACGACTATCATGATTTCAAGCCGAGAGTTTTCATGTCGCGTTCGAAATCGAGCTCGTCGTAATGAATGGGAATTTTTAGCGCCGCAAGTTTCGCCTGAAGTTCCATCTGGTGGATGCCCGCCAACCGGCTAGCCTGACCAAGCGTCAGCTTTTCTTCCTGAAAAAGCACGATCGCCAACTTCAGCAGCAGTTCCTCCCTCGAGAGACCACTCTGAGCCAAGACATTATCAGGAATATCAACCGTCATGACTATCAGTATATCAGAATCGGTCTGCCAACCGATGCACGCCAAATCTCAGCGGAGACTGAAAAAGGCTATTAATACAACAGCTATGAGCATCAGGAGCCAGATCCACACGACCAAGTTGATAATCCTCCCTTTAGAATCCAACTCGCCGGTTTGCTCATAGCCTGCTTGGGCCGCGAAACAGAGAAGGATGGGCCAAATGCTTAGTGGCGGCACGAGGCTCAATAATCCCACAACGACCAAATTCAACCCGACTTTTCCAACATTTACCAAGCGCGCATAAACAAGAACCAGGAAAAAAAACAAAAGCGGCGGAACCAAGTAGGGAGCAGCTATCCTCTCACCGAACTTATTTGGCTGAAGTAGAAAATAGAGCAAGACGCTGCAGGTGATATATCCAACAAAAAAGCCTAGCCTGCCGACACCACCGTACTCACCGCCGCTCCGATCGCCTTCTTCATGATTCTCGTCTTGATTCGTGTCTTTCGAGTAATCCATATCAGCTCCACATTAGTCTTTATCTGCCATGTCCCGAAACTCCTGCACATACCCGATATCATCCGGCACGCGGTCGGCTAGGGTGACGACGAGTTCGCCCTTGCGGGCGTATTTTATGGCGTGGTGGATGGCGTCGCGGCTCTCGGGAATGATGCGGACGGCCGGGTTCTTCTTGGCTTTGGCGATGCCCTTTTGGAGAAGTTTGTAAGTTTCCTTTTCGTCGCGGCCGCGTAGGTAATGTCCGCGGCGGATCACTATGCGGTCAAAGGTCGCTCCGGCAATCTGGCCGAATTCAATGATATCTTCGTCGCGGCGGTCGCCGGTGCCGTTTAGCACGACGGTGCGGTATTTGCGGCCGAGCTTGTCAATAAAACTCGCGAGGCCCCGCAATCCCGCTGGATTGTGAGCGTAATCCATCAGCACCGTCACATCGCCGATCTCGACAAAATTGAGTCGTCCCGGCGTCTGAGCGGTTCCGGCATTGAATGTCGTCAACCCGACCCGCAGATCCTCTAACGAAACGCCGTGGACAAAACACGCCAGCGTCGCCGCGAGCACGTTCTGGATCATGAACTCGGCACGGCCGCCGTAGGTTATCGGGATGTTGGTGACCTTTTCGACGCGAACCTTCCACTTGCCCTTGAGGATCGTTACGTAGCCGTTCTCGTAAACGCACGACACGCGACCGCGCTCGGCGCGACGCTTGATGTTCGGGTGGTTTTCGTTCATCGAGAAGCACACGACCTGGCCGTCAGAAAGCTCTTTCATCTCGTAAACGAGCTTGTCTTCGGCATTCAGCACGCAAAAGCCTCGTTTCGACACCGCACGCGGCACGACCGATTTGACACGCGCGAGGTCCTCTAGCGTATTCACGTCTTTTAGGCCAAGGTGATCGGCAGCTACATTCAGCACGATACCGATATCGCAGTGATCGAATCCCAAGCCGCTGCGAATGATGCCGCCGCGTGCGGTTTCGAGCACGGCGACATCGACTGTCGGATCTTTCAGGACAAGTTGCGCCGATATCGGCCCGGTGTTGTCGCCGGTCGTGATCTGCTGGTTGCCGATATAGGTGCCGTCAGTCGTTGTAAACCCGACGGTGCGGCCGCTGTTTTTCAGGATGTGAGCAATCAGCCGCGTCGTCGTCGTCTTGCCATTCGTGCCAGTAATGGCAAAGATAGGCACGCGCGCCGGCGTTCCCGGCGGGAAAAGCATATCGATCACATGCTCCGCGACATTACGGCCGATGCCCTCGCTTGGGGCAAGGTGCATCCTAAAGCCGGGGGCCGCGTTGACCTCGATAATGCCGCCTCCGCTCGCCCTCAGCGGCTCGCTGACATTCGGTGCGATCACATCGATGCCCGCTACGTCGAGGCCGATGATCCGAGCGATGCGCTCGAAGAGAAACACATTCTCGGGATGCACCTCATCCGTGCAATCGATCGCCGTGCCGCCGGTCGAGATATTCGCAGTCGTTTTCAGATGCAGTATCTCGCCCTTTTTAAGTTTTGTATCGAGCGTGTAGCCGGCCTTTGTGATGCACCTCATCGTTTGTCCGTCGATATCGATCTCCGTCAGGACATTCTCGTGCCCATAGCCGCGACGCGGGTCTTCGTTCGTCTGGTCGATAAGCTGCTGGATCGTACTCTTGCCGTCACCCTTGACGTGCGCGGGAACGCGTTCGGCGACCGCGATCAGGCGGTTATTTACCACCAAAGCGCGAAAATCGGCGCCTATCAACTGCTGTTCGACGATCACCCAACGGGAATATTCCTTGGCCTTTTCCCATGCGATATTGGCTTCGTCGAGGTTCTTTATACCGACGGTCGCACCTTTCCCATGATTCCCGTCAAGTGGTTTAATTACAGCAGGATAGCCTACACGATCTAAGGTCGATTCGAGGTCATCGATCTCACGGATTCGATACCCTTTTGGCACCGGAACGCCCATATCACCGAGCAGCTTCTTGGTCGCAGCCTTGTCTCCCGCGATATCGACCGAGATCATATTGGTATTGACCGTGGTCGTCGCCTGAATGCGCTTCTGATTGACACCATAGCCGAGCTGGACGAGCGATTGCTCATTCAGCCGAATGAACGGGATACCGCGATTCTCGGCCTCCTCGACCAACGAGCCGGTCGATGGGCCAAACCGCACGTCCTCACGGACCTCGCGCATTTCCTGGATGTCTTTCGCAAGATCGGCTTTGATCGCTTCGACCGGCCGTTTTTCGGCCAGATCAAGCCACAAACGCACCGCTGCACGCCCTGCAAAACGCCCGACCTCTTCCTCGACGTAGCTAAAAACTACGTTGTAAACACCCGCATCATCAGTCTCGCGCGTTCGGCCATAGCCCGTATCCATGCCCGCAAGCGTCTGTAATTCCAAAGCGAAATGCTCGATCACGTGCCCGGCCCACGTGCCTTCTTTGACGCGCCGCAAAAAACCGCCCTCTTCGCCATAGCTGCACCCGTGCGACACGAGAGACGGCATCACGTCGATCATGCGGTCGTAGAATCCCTTGATCTTGTTGGTCGGCTTCTTCTCATACGCCCCGATATCAAGCCGCATTATGATGAGCTTTTTCCAGTAGCCGGACCAGTAATTAGGACCGCGAAGGGTGCGAATTTCTAAGATTTCCATAGGGCATTTGCGAATTGCGATTTGCAATTTGCGATCTATTTCGACTGACGTGCTTTGATCTTGGAAGCGGCGAGGATCTTTGTAAGTTCGATACCTTCAGTTAGCAGGCTTTCGACCTTCTGTTTTGGTAGCATCCCGTCTTCGATAATCACTTCCATCCAGAAACAACTTTCATCGGCTTCTTCTTCAGCGATGCCGAGCTTGGCAATAAACTCAGCTTTCGAACGGCCGCGACACGCCGCTCGATAATTTGACGCCACAGACGTGCCCGATCGAACCAGTTGTCCGCCGACCGCTCGACCAGCGATCGTATTTGGCAAGGCAGTCACGAGCTTCAATACCCGCAGAGCGAACTTCTTCGTCCTGTCAAGCATTTCCTGTTCTGTCATCGTAATATCAACGCGATTGCAAATCGCAAATCGCAAATCGAAAATCAGCCGAGGTCTGGCAAAAGAAACTCATTCGCCGGCTGGATCGGGTGGCGTTCGAGATAGTTATAGACCAGCCCATCACGTAATACATGAAACTGAACGCCACACACGCTAAAGCTTTCGTTATCAGCAACTTCTGCTATTTCATTAAAGGTTATCTCTGAACCGTCAACGATCGTTGCCGAACCCTGACCGAACACCTCAAGTACTCCTTTACCGTCCAGAATGATCGCCGTATTCTCATCGACACCGATTCCAAGATTGTAAGGATTATAAGAGACAGCCGTGATCAGGCGGCTGATGCGGCCGCGCTCGGTAAAGTGCTGATCGATGATGATGTTCTTGAGGAATCCAAGGCCGGGCGACAGCTTGACGGCGTTCTTGTGCGGATGCGACGACGGCTCCCCGCGGACGATCATTGACGTGCTCATTGCCGCTGCCCCGGCACTGGTTCCCGCCAGGACTATGTCCGTATCGCGGACCAGCTTGCGTAGTTTTGCCGCCAGCTTCGTGCCGCCGAGCACTGAAACCAGCCGCATCTGATCGCCGCCGGTAATAAAAACGCCCTTTAGGCCGTCTGTGAGACGTTCGACGTCGGCATTTACCACGTCTTGACGCGAGGTCGCCCGCAAAACACGCGGGTTGGCCACGCCGAGGTTCCTAAATGCCTGCGTGTAAACATCAGCCGCAAATTCAGGAAAATCCGAAGCGACCGGCACTATAAGCACCTGAGCGTCGTCACCGCCGGCAAGTTCGAGGAACTTCTTTAAGATCCGCCGCTCATTATATTTGTCCTCGGCCCCTCCGATCACCAGCAGGTGTCCGCCGATGATCTCGCGGTCATGCGATTCAGTCATATGAGTTTAGTTACGCTATTGTAAACGAATGCCGGCGGAATTTGCCACAGAGGACACAGAGATCACTGAGAAATCGTGCGAGAGCGGCTCGAATGAATGTCCTGGAGGCTGCGAACGGCGACTGCAGACGCGTTATTCCTAGTCGCTATCGCTTCGACCAGCGCTTCGGCACCGGTGATCGTGGTCACGCACGGAACGTTGAATTGCAACGCAGCCTTGCGGATGGCTTGTTCATCATATACCGCGGCCTTGCCGAGCGGCGTATTGATGATAAGGGCTATTTCGCCCTGCCGAATTAGGTCCGCGATGTTCGGGCGGCCTTCGTTTACCTTAAATACGGTCTCGCATTCGAGGCCGACCTCACGGAGGCGGTTCGCAGTGCCGTAGGTCGCGACGAGCGAAAATCCGAGATTATTGAGCCTGCGCGCGAGCAGCACGGCCTGGCCCTTGTCCGCGCTATTCACGGAGATAAAGGCTTTCCCGTCCATCGGCATCTGCAACCCTGCACCTTCCATCGCCTTGCCATAAGCCTCGCCGAATGTCGCTCCTACGCCCATGACCTCGCCGGTCGAGTGCATTTCGGGGCCGAGAACCGGATCGACACCGGCGAATTTCTTGAATGGGAAAACCGGCGATTTTACAAAGACCATCGGCACCGGAAGGACATCGGGCAGGTCAAAGTCGGCGAGCTTATTCTTTCCGGCCATTACGAGCGAAGCGATCTTTGCGATCGGTACGCCGGTCGCTTTTGCGACGAACGGCACGGTCCGCGACGCACGCGGGTTGACCTCAAGCACATAAACGCGGTCGTCCTTGATCGCGAACTGGATGTTCATCAGACCCTTCACGTTGAGAGCACGGGCGAGCAGCGTTGTGTAATGCTTTATCGTCTCGAGGTGCTCGGCGGCGATCTTTTGCGCAGGGAGCACGCTCGACGAGTCACCGGAATGGATGCCGGCTTCCTCGATGTGTTCCTGAATTCCGGCGATAACGACGGTTGATTCATCCGCCAGAGCGTCAACATCGAGCTCGGCCGCACGTTCAAGGAATTTATCGATCAGGATCGGTTTCTCGGGCGAGGCATCGACCGCCGAACGCATATATTCGTCGAGCGACTGCTCATCGTAAACAATTGCCATCGCCCGCCCACCGAGGACAAAACTCGGCCGGACGACAATTGGATAACCTATTGTGTTTGCAATGGCTTTAGCCTCATCTGCTGATGTAACGCTCGAATTATCGGGACACGGAATATTTAACTCTGCAAGCAACTCTCCAAACCGCTTTCTGTCCTCAGCCAAGTCGATGGAATCGGGCGATGTGCCGATGATCGGTACGCCAGCCTCGCCGAGCCTGTCAGCAAGATTTAGCGGCGTCTGCCCGCCAAATTGGACGATCACGCCCTCAGGTTTCTCGACATCTACGATATTCATCACATCCTCGAAGGTCAGCGGCTCGAAATAGAGCCTGTCAGACGTGTCGTAATCGGTCGAGACGGTCTCAGGATTGCAATTGACCATTATGGTCTCGAAATCCGCATCGTGGAGCGCGAACGACGCATGGCAGCAGCAATAATCGAATTCAATTCCCTGCCCGATGCGATTCGGCCCCGAACCGAGGATCATTATCTTTCGGCGGTCGCTCGGAGCGGCTTCGCATTCTTCCTCGTACGTCGAGTAAAGATATGGCGTGAACGATTCGAATTCAGCCCCGCACGTGTCAACGCGTTTGTAGACAGGCTTGATATCCAGAGTCTTTCGATGTTCGCGAACCTCGGCCTCAGACGATCCCGTCAGATAGAACAATCGGCGGTCTGACAGTCCGAACTCCTTAGCCGTGCGGATCTCATCCGGCGAGTATTCGGCGAGCGGCTTTTCATCGAGGCTGGCCTGAAATTCCATTACCTGCCCGAGCTGATCAAGAAACCACGGATCGATCTTGGTGAGCCTATGGATCTCATCGACCGAATAGCCGTTTTGGAGTGCGTAGGTAATGTACGAGAACCGCTGCGAATTTGGGCGGGCGAGTTTTCTTTGCAGTTCGGCATCTGGAACATCCTGTAAACGCAATGGTTTAACGGCTTCAAGCGAACGCAGGCCCTTGAACAAAGATTCCTTGAACGTCCGCCCGATCGCCATCACCTCGCCGACCGAGCGCATCTGTGTTCCAAGCACATCTTCGGCTCCGGGGAATTTCTCAAACGCCCATTTCGGTATCTTTGTGACGACGTAATCTATTGTAGGTTCGAATGAAGCCGGCGTCTTTTGCGTGATGTCGTTAGGGATCTCGTCAAGTGTGTAGCCGACGGCGAGTTTGGCAGCGATCTTGGCTATAGGAAAACCGGTCGCTTTCGAGGCCAACGCGGACGAGCGCGACACGCGAGGATTCATCTCGATGATGCGGACGTCGCCGTTCTCGGGATTGACCGCGAATTGAATGTTCGAGCCGCCCGTTTCGACGCCGACCTTGCGAATGCACGCTTTCGACATATCGCGCAGGCGCTGATATTCGACATCAGTGAGCGTCTGTGCCGGCGCGACCGTGATCGAATCGCCCGTGTGCACGCCCATCGGGTCAAAGTTCTCGATGGAGCAGATAATGACGACGTTGTCATTGAGGTCACGCATCACCTCAAGCTCGTATTCTTTCCAGCCGAGGATCGATTCCTCAACGAGGATCTGCGAAACGGGCGACGCCGCCAGGCCGTTTCTCGCTATTTCCTCGAATTCCTCGGGATTGTAGGCTGTTCCGCCGCCGGTGCCGCCGAGTGTGAAGGCCGGACGAACGATCGCGGGATAGCCGGTCATTTCGACGATCTCGCGGGCCTCTTCCCAAGTGTGTGCAAAGCCGCCGCGGCAGCTCGGCACGCCGATCTCGTCCATCGCCTTTTTGAACAGTTCGCGATCCTCACCGATGCGGATAGCGTCGATATTGGCGCCGATCATCTTGACGCCGAATTTGTCGAGGACACCGCGCTCGTAAAGCTCGACCGACAGGTTCAGCCCCGTCTGGCCGCCGACGGTCGGCAGGACGGCGTCGGGACGTTCTTTCTCGATAATTGCGGTGACGGCCTCGACGGTAAGCGGCTCGATATAGGTCTTGTCGGCGATCTCAGGGTCGGTCATGATCGTCGCCGGGTTGGAGTTGACCAGCACGACCTCGTAACCTTCGCTTTTCAAAGCGCGGCATGCCTGCGTTCCGGAATAATCAAATTCGCAAGCCTGCCCGATGACAATTGGCCCGGAACCGATGATCAGGATCTTATGGATATCGTCGCGGCGTGGCATGTGTTCAAACGCTCGATTATACCGACAAGCGGCGGCCGTGACTAATCTTCGCTCGGCGAGAAGCCGATCAGGAGCGGCTCCGGCATCAGGTCGATGCCAAATCGTTCGCTCACGGCGGCCTGGATCCTCTCCTTCAACGCTATCAATTCCGTCGCTGTCGCTCCGCCGCGATTTATCAAGGCAAGTGAGTGATTCGCAGAAATCCCGGCGTTGCCGAGTGCAAAGCCCTTCCTGAAACCGGCGTTCTCAATGAGCCATGCGGCAGGGACCTTTACGCAATTATTGTCCGCGGGAAAGCTCGGCAGGTTAGGATATTCCCCTTTCAACTCGCGAAACAGGCCATCGGAAACGATCGGATTCTTAAAGAACGAACCGGCGCTGCGCGAATTCGGGTCATCCGCGTCGATCACCATCGATTTCGATCCGCGCAGATTCAGGACGATATAGCGGACATATGCCAATGAGCGAAAAAGCCACGACGGATCGGTAGATACGATCTGACCGTTCTTGATCGTATCGCCTGCCCAGCGCGCATAGATCGAACTATGCATGGCCTTTTCCAACTCAGGATATTCGATTTTGGGTTCGCCGTCCTCTGTAAGGCCAAATGTTACGGCCGTTACAATGTACCTGTCCCTTTCAGTCGTGTTAAAGATGCTGCGGCGGTATGAAAACCGGCAATCGGCATTGGACAGTGTTACAAATTCACGAGTTACGCGATCGAAGCATTGCACGCTAATGATCGTCTTGGAGACTTCCTGTCCGTATGCTCCGACATTCTGTACGGGAGTGCCGCCCACTGTGCCCGGAATACCGCTGAGGCATTCGACGCCGGCTAATTTCTGATCGACGCACCACGCAACGAATCCATCCCAGTCCTCGCCTGCTCCGACGGTTATCTGCGATATTCCCGCCTCTGAACTCTGAACTCTGAACTCTGAATCGGTTATCGCGATCTGGATGACCAGACCATTGAAGCCCGCATCGGCAATCAGTACATTGCTTCCGCCGCCGAGGATAAAGACCGGAAGACCCTGCTGCTCCGCGTAGTGCAAGGCCGCAACCAGCGCCTCTTCGCCCTCAGCCCGGACAAAGTAACGTGCAGGCCCGCCGATGCCGAGCGTCGTCAGCGGTGCAAGCGGAATATTGGTTTGGATATCAAGTTCCATGCAAAAAGCGATCCGCTCAATTTAACAAGCGAATCGCCCAAAAATGCAAGTTGATCTCGCAGCTCTAGATCACTTTCGCGATCTTTGCCTCTTTCTCCAACTGCAACGCCTCGGGAATGCGGTTGAGGTCTCTGAGCTTTCCGATGATGCGCTTGACCTCTTTGCCGTTCTTGCGTTTGACCTCTGAGAATCCAAGGCTCGACAGCATCGATGCGTTGTCAGGATCCTTGTCAACGCCCGCCTTAAAGACCTTCGCAGCGTTGTTGAAATCATTCAGCTTGAAATATGCCGTGCCGAGCGCATAGGCCGAGAACGTCCAGTCAGGGCGATTTTCGACGACCGGCTTCAATGCATCGACCGCACCGGCAAAGTCGCCGAGGTCGATGAGGACCGCACCGAGATTTTGCCGCACGCCATCAGCCGTAGCCTGATTTGCCGTCGCCAGCGCCGCCTGAAGGTTGGACTTTGCAAGTTCAAGCTTTGGCCTCGCGGCGTCGGGCATGCGAGCGTCGATGTCCATCCGGGCATAGTTGTAGTAGGCCCAGCCGAGATTTGCCTTGTCCAGCGGATTGTCGGCGAGCCGCACCGCCTCTTCGAGTGCCCTTACGGCCGAGCCCCAATTGCACGCGACGAAGTTCTTGATATTGATCTCACACTGGCGGCCCAGCACATAACCGATCTTGCTGTAAATGTCGGCGGCCGTCTCCTTGTTAAAGTCCTTCTGCCGCTTCAGGAATGTACCGGCATTGTCGTAGTTGGCCTTCGCGAGGTTAAATTCCCCGGTCTGCCGGTACGATTCGCCAAGGCCGAGGTATGCTTCCCAGTTGTCATTCCTCAGCTTTATCGCCATCTTGTAGGCGTTGACGGCCTCTGGAAAGTTCTTTACCTCGTAATACGCGTCGCCGAGGCCGAGCCAAGCCTCGAAATAAGCCGGCCGCATCTCCACGGCTCGCTTGTAATCGATGACGGCATCCGCAGGGCGACCGAGCCGGGAAAGGACCTCGCCTGACTGGAAGAATGCCTCTTCCATCTTTGGATCGATGGTCTTTGCCCTGTTAAAGGCCACTGCCGCCTCGTCGTTTCGCCCTTGTGACGAACGGACAAGGCCAAGGAAGAATTGCGTCTCGGCCGACTCGCCCGATGCCGCCAGTGCCTTGGTGAGCATGCTGTCGGCCTTTTCAATCTCGCCGTTCTGGTAATAGAGGATGCCGAGCGGAACAAGGATCTCCGTGAGGTCCTTGTCGCCCTCGAGCGATTTCTCATAGTTGGCTATCGCCTCGGGATACTGGTCAAGCGCAGAATAGACCTCGGCGAGGCCGAAATACGCCGCCGAATTCGTGACATCGTATTTGAGGGCCTCCAGGAAGAAACCCTTCGCGAGGGCCGCCTGGTCCTTCACGAGCAGGTCGTTGCCCTTCATCGCGTAGGTATCGCTCAGGCCGGCCTTTGCGGCCGTATTCTTGTCATCAAGATTGACGGCGTCCAGGAAGAAGCCGATCGCCTTGTCAAAGTCTCCCTGCCCGTTATAATACTCGCCGACACCGGCAAACAGCTTGGAGCCCTCAGACGCAGGCATCGTCCTGATATTCTTGGGCAGTTTGAGTGGATCGACGACCTTGGCCCGATCGCGGTTCGGCTTGACCTTGGCGATCGTCTCAAATTGCCTTCGGACCTTTTTTACGGTGTCGATCCGCTGGGCCTTGGTCCGCGTCGGTTTTACGGATGAGACGAATTTCTTAACGGCCCGAGCTGCGGCGCGGAATACAAAAACGCTCGCGCCGCCGGTGATGCTGCCGAAATTGACCAGATCTTGCGCGGCCGAAGGATCGGGGATCATCCACAGCGATACCGCCAAAACGGCCGTCCCGATAGTCTTGATACCACGCTTGCGAATGAGCATTAAAGATTCCCCACGACAGCTAAGTTTCGATCAATGAGAGAAGCAGGCATTTTGATGCCGAAAACACGAGCACGGGTTGACCGTTCTCGAAAGCAACAATAGCACAAACTCAGCTAACTCCGCGTCTTCTCTCAGCGTTCTCTGCGTGGGCCGGAATGTTACATTGGAAGTAGTAATGGTTCAGCTTGACATTGTGATCGTCTCTCCGATCTCTGCGAAACTCTCTCCGTCCTCCGCGTGGAATGTTTGCTAAGGTTTTTTTTTCCACGCAGAGAACGCAGAGAATGAAACGCAGAGTTCACGGAGAGGCGGTTTTTCAAACTGAACCACTACCTTGGAAGTTGGATTCTTGCCCTTTCAGTCGCCGTAATATAAATTTAGAGGTTAACCCTATTTTATGAGTTCTGATAAAGGAGTATTGCCGATATATGAAAGCATTCGCGACTGAGAATCTACGAAACCTTGCCGTCATTGGACACGGCGACGCGGGCAAAACCCAGCTGGTAAGTTCCCTGCTCCACGTCGCCGGCAGCGGACAACATCGCTGGGGAAAGGTCGATGAAGGGACGACCATCACCGATTATGAAGAAGATTCGATCGAGAGAAAGGTCTCGCTCAACAACAACTTCGCCCACGTCGAATACAAGGACACAAAAATAAACCTGATCGACACGCCCGGCTACGCTGCGTTCGTGTCGCACGCACGGCCGGCGTTGCGCGTGGCTGACTGCGCTCTGGTCGTGGTTGATGGCGTTCACGGCATCGAAGTGCAGACCGAGAAGACTTGGCAGTATGCAAACGAATTCCTGCTCCCGCGCTTCATGGTCATCAACAAGCTCGATAAAGAGCACTCAGATTTCGGCCACGCTCTCGATACGGCGGCTGAATCATTCGCCCGTTCGATCGTGCCGTTCACTTTGCCGATCGGCAGCGAAGCTAATTTTAAGGGCGTCGTCGATGTTGTCCATCAAAAGGCGTACGAATTTGACGCCGAAGGCAAGGCAAAAGAGATACCGATCCCGGATGAGGGCAAGGCCCTGTTCGACTCGACACGCGAGCGACTGATCGAGATCGTTGCTGAATCAGACGATGCTCTGATGGAGAAATATTTTGAGAACGGCACTCTTGAGGAGGACGACATCTATCCCAACCTCGCTAAGGCCATCGCTTCGAGCAAACTTTGCCCTGTTTATGCTGTTTCGTCACTCAATCTGGTCGGCATGCAGATCCTGCTCGATCATATAGTCGAATTTGCACCAAATCCGGCAACGCATGAGTCGGAATATGGATTTAGCGACGCTGAGATGGCGGGCGACCGCATTACACGAAAATACAGTAACGATGAACCGTTTTCGGCGTATGTATTCCGGACGATCGCTGACCCCTTCGCGGGCCGCATCACCGTGATGAAGGTGATCTCGGGCAAGGTCGCAAATGACGCCACTGTCCTTAATTCGAGCCGCGATACGGCCGAACGCCTTGGGGCTCTCCACGTGATCGCGGGCAAAACGCTAGACAAGGTGAACGAGGCCGCCACCGGTGACATCATTGCCGTTGTCAAGCTGAAAGACACGCAGACCGGCGACACGCTGTGCGACAAGGCCAAACCGATCGTATTTCCAAAGGTCGAGTATCCCGAGGCTGCTATCGCGTTTGCCATCGAGCCGAAATCGCGAGCGGACGAAGACAAGATATCGGCCGCGTTGCACAAGATCCTCGAAGAAGATCCGTCGCTGCATTTTGATCGCGACCCGCAGACCAAGGAGTTTATCCTTTCGGGCTCGGGCCAGTTGCATATCGAAACCGTCGTTAAGAAACTGGCCGACCGCTATCACGTCGAGGTCGCTCTGCATCCGCCAAAGGTGCCTTACAAGGAAACGATCACGCAACAGGTCGAGGTTCAGGGCCGTCACAAAAAACAGTCGGGCGGCCGCGGCCAGTTTGGCGATTGCAAGGTCATTTTCGAGCCCCTTGAGCGTGGTGCGGGCTTTGAGTGGGTCGATAAGATCTTTGGTGGCGCCGTGCCGCAGAACTTCCGCCCGGCTATCGAAAAAGGCATCATCGAGGCCGCTGCCGGCGGCTCAGTCGCGGGTTATCCGCTTGTCGATTTCAAGGTGACGCTCATCGACGGCAGCTATCACACGGTCGATTCGGATGAGCATTCATTCAAGGCTGCTGGCCGCAAAGCCTTTCGCGCCGCGATGGAAAAGGCCAAGCCGACGCTGCTCGAACCGATCATGGACGTCGAGGTCTTTACGCCGCAAGAGGTGTCCGGTGACATCATGGGCGACCTCAACAGCCGCCGCGGCCGCGTCGGCGGCATGGAGGTCCGAGGCAAACAGCAGGTCATTAAAGCGAAGGTGCCGCTCGCCGAGATGCTGGATTATCAATCGAAGCTCAACAGCGTCACGCAAGCCCGCGGCTCGTACCATATGCAGTTCTCACACTACGATCCGCTGCCGCACAACCTGGCAGATAAGGTCGTAGCCGAAGCCGTCGCAGCCGGCCGTGTGCGTGCGCATGACGAGGACGAATAGGCAAGGCAGCTACCCGTTGATCGATCACTTTCTTTTTAGGAGCACTATGAAAACCAGACCATTTCTTTCCTTCCTCTCAGTTCTCGTCTTCGTGGCGACGTTTGCGGTGACCGACGCCTCATCGCAGCTCAGGCTGCCCCAAGCATCGCAAAAGGCGGCCGTCTCGCAGACCGTAGGCGTTACCGACGTTACGATCTCGTATTTTCGCCCGATGGCAAAGGGCCGGAAGATCTGGGGCGAATGGCCCGTCAAGGTCGAGGGCGAGGCAACGCTTGACAATGGCATGACCCGACCCGCGGGCGCTCCGATCGTGCCGTACGGCCATATCTGGCGGACGGGAGCAAACGCTGCGACGCAATTCACCGTCACGGATGACGTGCGGATCAATGGCCAGCCGCTCCCCGCAGGCACCTACAGCCTGCACTCGATCCCCGGCCAGGATGAATGGGTATTTATCTTCAATTCCGTCGCTGAGCAGGGCGGCAGTTTTAGCTATGACAAGGCCAAGGACGTCCTCCGCGTCAAGGCAAAGCCGGAATGGAATGCAGAACATCAGGAAGCTCTGAGTTTATCGGTCGAACCCGAATCCGAAAGCACGGCAAAGGTCGTCCTGCGATGGGAAAAACTCCGTGTGCCGTTCACACTCGATATCGCCAATCCCAGCGATACCGTTGTTACCAAAGCGGCGAAGGTGGTCGCGGCGGCAAAGGCGGATGATTTTGATACGCCGTTCCGGGCTGCAAATTACGCTCGCGACAAGAAACTGAACGCCGTTGCCGCGAGATGGTACGAACAGGCGCTAGCCGCCGCCGAGGCCGAGATCAAGGCAGGCGAGACGTTCCGCGGCTATAGCCGTAAATTCAATGCCCTCGTCGCTCTGGGACGCAATACAGAAGCGGTCGCCGCCGGTGAAAAGGCAGTCTCGCTCGGCAAGGCCGCCACGCCCAAGGTCGATACGGCCGCCCTCGAAAAACGCATCGGAGATATCAAGGCCGGCAAGAATTAGCCCACAAAACACACAATATTTGAAAGGAGGCTTGTTCAACGAGCCTCCTTTCTTAGTGCCTTACCTGTGTTTTCGCTTTCCTTCCCTTACGCTTTCTTATGACACATCATGCACTGTGCAGTGACCGGGCCTTTTGACGCAGGAAACGTCTTTCTAACCTCGACGTGACAACCTGCACACGCCCGATGCATTGCCTGTTGGTTGTTCAGCGTGATCAATGCCGGACTGCTCTCGTGCTTGATCTGTGGATTTGCATCGAGCAATTTTGGCTTTTGTCCTTCACGGGCATGACAGCTGGAGCAACCGACGACGCCCGAACCGTTCGGATCCTTCGCGAATAACTCGGCGGTCAGCGTCGTTGTTCGGTCAGCCGGCCACGCGGTCTTGAGCGGCGGATGCTTTGCTACCTCGCCTTGCGGCTGTGCCGCGTGGTGGCACGAAATGCAGGCGATCGGCGAGGATTTGTCGATATTATACTCGCCGCCGTTGTGTTTGATATGCTTAAATGTCACCTGCCCGAGCTTGGCGTCCTTGCCGAGGATGACCACGTCGGGCATCTTCTTATCATCTGGACTGGTCGTCTGCGCACTTGCACTAGTCCATGCATCAAATGCTGCAAAAATTCCCATGCCAAAAAGGACCGTAACGGCTGCCATGACCGACCAAAGTTTCGTCCTCATCATTGACCTCCTTCCACGGCAAGTAGGATTGCCGCTTTTAGCATAGCCCGCACCATTGCAAAATACCGGTGACAGGCGTCACAGGATACGGCGAACCGACCGCCCGGCTATTTCTGCCCCGTTTGGTGTCTTTTTGTGCCTTTCGTGGGCTATTTCTTCGCCCAGCGGTCCCAGACGGCTTTGGCTATCCGTGCGATCACTGCTTCGCGCGTTGCCTCGTCGGCGGGTGAATCAGAAACAAAGACGGCGATGGCAAAGTGCTTTCCGTTTGGCAGCGTCACGATACCGATGTCGTTGGTCGCGCCGGTAATGCCGTTTTGCGTGCCGCCGGTGCCGGTCTTGTGGGCGACGACGGTTCCCTTTGGCAGCATGCCCTTGAGGCGGCGTGCTCCGGGATTCGATTCCGCCATCGAGGTAAAGATGAGCTTTTCGTCCAGCATCGCTGATGCTCGGCGAGCAACAGGCGGCCCCGGAATGCGGCAGGTCTTCGGATCGTCCAAGGCCGCATTGAGGCACGGGTCAATGAAACGCAGCAGTTCGACAGCCGCGGACGGCGCTGCATAATTCGCATACTGCGATTGCCAGTCGCCACCAAGTTCCTTCTCCGTGTTAACAACTTTTATATCCGCGATGCCGAGCTGGGTAAGATAGGCCTGCACCTCACCTGCTCCGCCGGCGGCACGCATGAGGACGTCGCTAGCCGTACCGTCGGATTCGACCAGGGCGAAGCGGATCAGGTCGCGCAGGCTATATTCACCACCATCGGGAGCCATGTCCCTAAGCGGGGAACGCATCCCCTCGCGCACCATGTCATCCTTTGTCACTCGCACGTTCGTATCCAGGTTGAGCTTGCCCAACATGGCTTGTTCCACCACAGCCATCGCGATCGGCAGCTTGTAAACGCTCTGCATCGGATAATGCCCGTCGGCATTCACCAACGCTGCGTCACCGCTGTCGATGGCGACGGCCGCCACGCCGACCTTGCCCTTTGCGGCCTCGGCGATCCGTGCGATCTCGGCCTCCAGCGCGGCGTCGCGTTTTAACTCCAGCTTGGCCAGCGGCGTTGCCGCCGTCACCGGAGCTAAGGTCGGGACCTCCGGCGGCACCTCTTGAGCGGGCCGCCCGCAGGCAAACGAAAACGCGGTCACGAGCATTATTAACGATATAAATAGAAAACGCATATTGGTCGTATGGCCATATTAAATTCAACCTCCCGCTGAGGGCAAGGAATCGCTTGTCGCCCCGAGCGGCGATCTCGTCGCTGGTGAAATTATTTGGCTCTTGCTCTTCGCGGCCGGACTATACGGGATAAACCGTCGAGACCGATGCCGGAGGACACAAGGCCGCGGATCAGCAGGTCGATGCTCACGGTTGGGTCGTCGCCCTCCATCTTAGCAACGCGGGATTGGCTGGAGCCGAGACGTCGGGCAAGTTCTTTTTGCGAGAGGCCGAGTTTCTTTCGTCGCTCGCGCAAGGCATTGCTGAGTTGGAGTTTAAGTTCGACGATGGCCACCTCTTCCGGCGTCAGGCCGAGGAATTCTTCAACGGTCCCGATTTTCCAGCCTGCGGCTTCGAGTCTTTTTCTTTTCTTTTCGTCCATCAGTTCTTTTAGGTCTGGTCGTATGAGGCAAGGCGTTTCTTGCATCGGTCGATGACGCTGGTCGGCGTGGTCTGGGTCTTCTTGTCAAACCACTCGACAATTACGATGGCGTCTGAATCGATACGATATATCAAGCGCCATGTCACATCCTTGTCTTGGATCCGTAGCTCGTGACACCTCCGCCCGACCGCAGGCATTGGCCGCGAACTCGGCATGCCCAGTGATTCGCCCTGTTGGAGCCGACGAAGCAGGAAACCGGCCTCGATACGGGCATCCGATGAAAGTGGAGGCGTTCGCACGGTCCCGACGAGCCAAACTAGCGCTTTGTCATTCGTCGGATCAGCCATAAAGAGAATATGTCAGATTTGACATACATGTCAAGAGAAAAATCAACCAAGCAAGGTTCCTTGTATGCCGCACGGCAGTGAATACACGCTGTCGGCGGTGGCGACGATCATTTCGCCTTGTCGAGTGAAGCAGAGGCCGACGACGTTATCGCCGGCTACGAACTGTTCGCACGCACGGCCGTCGGGCGTAATACGGGCGATGCCGTGGCGGCCCTGGTAGCAGGCAGCGACGTATAGATTGCCGGATTTGTCGAACGCCAGGCCCTGCGGACGGCCGAATCCGCGGAAGAATTCGCTCACCTTGCCGTGTTTGTCGACAGCCCAAACGGCGTCGCGGCTCGCGAGGCCGGGAGCGGTGACATACAGGCGGTCGTCAGGGCCGAACGCGAGATGATACGCAGCGACCGATGCGTCGAGCGTGGCAACGGCCTCTGATTCGCCGACGTCGTACACGCGCCAGATCGTGCCCATCCGGTCGCCGACGTGCATCACTCCGTCGGCGTCGAACGCGATTCCCGTCGCGATCCCCAAACCCGTCGCAAACACCGAACTGCCGCCGTCACGGCCAATCGCGTAAACCTCGCCCTGCGCGCGATTCGTGACATACATCTGGCCTTCGCGGTCAAACGCGATGCCCGTTGGATTGAGAATGGCCTCCGGCATCTCGTCAAGATAGCCGTCCGGCTCCAGCCGAAACAGCGTCGCCTCGAGATGCTGCCCTCGCGACCCGGAACGCGTCAACACCAAAGCGTCGTCCGACGGATCGACCGCCGGATTCGCCACAATGTGCATCCCGTCCGACAGCAGCTTTCCGACCGTGATCGGAAACAACTCGCTCCGCAGCCCGTTGAACTCAAAGTGAATTCTGGTCAGCCCTTCTTCCGCATCGCTCGGCACCCGCACCAACACCCGCGAACTCGACGCCCCGCTTATCTTGCACTCCGCTCCGCCGACAAACACCTTATGCCCCGACCCATGCTCCGCCCGAAACCCTTCGCACGCGACAGCCACTTCCCCGCCCGCAATAACGAACGAAGGCTCAACAGCCAATATCTTTCCCGCTTTTGACATGAAAAGACGATTTTACGCCGTTAGGTAGCAAGAGTGAAACCTGATGTGAATAGGAACTCGGGAAAGGACGTGTGGGCCTAGGGACTCAGAATATTCTTGACCAATGAAGGAGCAACAGATCCCAGTCGATCGTCATTCGTCCAGAATTCGTCGCACCCGTGATATTGCGCGGTCGCCAGATGCAGCGCGTCGGGGGTTTTCAAGGAACTAAGGTCGGCCCGCATTTGCGCCGCTCGTCGATAGATATCGCTGTCTATTGGCAAAACCGTGACTTGATCAAACCAATTCTCGAACTTCGTAATAAGCGCTTTGCTTTGCAACCGTAACGGTAGTACCAGGCATTCCATCTCGGTCAACGGAGAGATACAGAGACGTGCGTCGCCTTCTATTGCCAAGGAGTCCTCAAGCGAGGCCAGAAAGGTTGGATTTTCCTCGACCAGATATATCGCAAGGCAAGAATCGAAGTAGATCGATTTTGTTAATCCCACGAATTTCGGTTCTCCTGAATGGTCGCCTCGATCTCTTCGGCACTTCGGCGTGATTCAGGCGGTAACCTGTTATTACGCAGGAATTCCAGCACCGCGGCAACATTGCCCGCCTTTTGGCCATTTCCGTTGTCCAAAACCGTCACAAGCGCGCGCGCTCTCGCCTTTACCTCGATCGGCTCAAGCAAAGTAACGGTTCCATCCGGGGCGATCTCAGCTTCGACTGTCGTCAACATAGGGCTGCCTCAGGAGAATTTTAGCATAAAGGAAGTTAAGCAGGTTTGAGATAGATCGAATACTAACGTCAATCCATCGGCGGATAAACCGCAACAATACGAAGAGTTCCCTTCTCCCGGATCATGTCGATCTTCAAGAAAAAACCGTCGGTTTCTGGCCATACATCGTACATTTGGGTTGTTTCCGCGTAACCGAAAAAACCCTCCCTATTCGGTTCTTTGTATACGCGAAAGTCCTTCGGCCGAGCATCTAAGATCGTTTTCGGAAATTTTTGAAGCAATTCGGCCTGGAGGTTTCTCTCCACAACGCGCAGAGATCCGACAAGAGTTTCTAAGCGGGATTGCAGTTCATGGAATTCCGCAAGGCTCTTTACCACTGGCCGATCTTCATGTTGACCAAAGAAACCTAGCTTAAGGACCGCCGAATTTTCTTTCAGTTCACCGCGAAGCAGCTTATCCAGGATCTTCTCGCCTTGTTCATATTCGGCGGTAGGCTTCGACGCGATTCTGGCAAGATGCGCATAGCACTGCGAATACAAGAACAAGTAATTGACTGCAGTTACGTAACGCTTCAGATGATCATCGGCAGATGCCGACAACGAAGAAAGCTCTTCGTCTTCTCCCCAAAAATCACGACCAAAACCGCCGCAGCCGCCGCTTGTCCGACAATTCTTCAACCTAGTCTCAAAGTCCTTAATGAAGAACTGTTCTACAAGAGACCCAATATCTTGAGTCCTTCGATACGCGTTGAAGAACTCGGCAGCTAGCGTCTGGGCCTCCAGTTCCTCGGGCTTCGGAGGTATACGTTCATCCTTTTGTGGAAATCCGACATTTGTCAGAATAAGCACGATAAGGATTGGTAGGAGTGCTTTTTTCATTCGCTGATAATACCATATGCTACCTCGACGACGGTGAAAAAATTCATTGACCCCGCCGTTTAACAGGCGTTAAACTTGGGCTAGACAGATTTGCTGCAATCGGTGCGATTGATCATCGCATGGTTTCCTGTCGCAGCGGATAAATACCTTTAGTTTCTTGATTTATGGCAACACGGATCGATGATCTTTTGCGGATGGCGATGAGTTTTGGGGCGTCGGACCTGCATCTCAGGGCGGGGTCGAATCCGGTTATTCGCGTGACGGGCGAATTAAAGCCGCTGTCGGGCGTGAGCAAGCTGTCGCAGGACGAGACGCTTGAGATGGCGTTCTCGATGATGTCGAACCGGCAAAAGCAGCATTTCAAAGAGGCTTACGAGGTCGATATCGGCTACGGAGTTCCCGGGTTGGGGCGTTTTCGCGTAAATATCTTTCAGCAGCGAAATTCGATCGGCATCGTCGCCCGCGTGATCTCGGACACGGTCAAATCGTTTTCCGAGCTCGGCCTGCCGCCGATCCTGAACAAGATAGCCGACGAAAACCGCGGCCTCATCCTTGTGACCGGCACGACCGGCTCCGGCAAATCGACCACGCTGTCTGCCATCGTAGATCACATCAACGATGCCCGCAATTGCCACATCGTTACGATCGAAGACCCGATCGAGTTTCTTCACAAGGACAAGCAGTCGTTCATTACCCAGCGTGAGGTCGATGTCGATACACGATCATTTGCCGAAGCCCTGCGCGGCTCGCTTCGTCAGGACCCCGATGTGATACTCGTAGGCGAAATGCGCGACCTGGAGACGATCGAGACGGCGCTCGTCGCCGCCGAGACCGGCCACCTTGTCCTGTCAACCCTACACACACTGGACGCGCCAGAGACGCTGACAAGAATTATCTCGGCGTTCCCGCCGTATCAGCAAAAATCGATCAGATTACAGTTGGCAGGGCTGCTAAAGGCGGTGGTGTCGCAGCGGCTGATGAAGTCGGCAAAGGGAAATAGCCGAATTCCTGCAGTCGAGATCTTGGTCTCGACACCGCTGATACGGGATTATATCCTCCACGAAGACAAGACCGCGAACATCCGCGACGCGATCGCCGCCGGCACCTCGCAATACGGGATGCAGACCTTCGACCAATCGCTGTTTTACCTCTACCAATCGGGCCTCGTCACGCTGGACGAAGCTCTGCGCGGCTCGACCAACCCCGACGAATTCAGGCTCCGGCTGGCCGGCATTCAAAACACCACGACATCTTCGCGCGAGGAGATGGAGAAAAACTCAGGCGTGGTCGCCGTCACGGACGTTATCGAGCGAAGCTAGGTCAAACCTGTCATTCTCGCCCAATGTTTGGCTAAAGCCGGACGATAGATGAGCCTGCCCCCAAGCCGGGGGCAATTCATGATCCATTTTCTTCTACTCAATTTCGCTTCAAACGTCGATTTATAAAGGATTTTCGCCGCATCCACCTTGACAGTCTGTGCTGACTGCGCGTAAATTTGAGTTTTGCCACCGCGTGCGACTAGCCGGGAAACGAATCGATCAGCGTTGTCCGCCTTTGATGTCCGCTTTTGGGATAGCAATACGACGATGACAGATCGATTTTCGGCTGTATTTGCAGCGATGGTAAATAATTGAAAACAAGTAACTTAGATAAGGATAGTAGACGTACCGTAAATGACAAACGAGGTTAACCTGGACGCTGAGGAATCGAATTCGATCGAGAAAACAGCGAGTGAACAAATAGAAGCAATTCCCGCAACCGACACACAGCCGGCCGTCGAGGCCACCGCTGCTGCACCGGAAACGACGACAGAGGCTCCGATCGAGGCTCCTGCTGCAGAAACAGAAGAGCCGAGTGCGGAGGTAGCCGCAGCGGCGGAACCGTCTGTCGCGGAAGCAGTTGCCGCACCGGAACCGCCAGCCGCCGCACCTGCACCGCCGGCCGGCGAAGAATCGCAGGCGCCAAATGAGATCGACTTCGGAGCGATCCTCGAACAATTCGAGGCCGACCAGGTTGGGTTTGATACCGGCGAATTGGTGAACGGCACGGTCGTTGGCATCAATGAGCGCGGCGTGCTGGTCGATTTCGGCCACAAATCGGAGGGCTTTGTCCCGATCGAAGAGTTCACCTCGCCCGACGGCCAGATCATGGCGATCGTTGGCGAGCCTGTCGAGGTTGTCATTCGCAGCATGCATTCAGGTGAGGGTGCTCCGCTTCTATCGCGGACCGATGCCCTCAGCCGCAAGGTCTGGGACGATCTTGAGGCCGCATTTCGCGAGGAACGGCCCGTTACCGGGCGCATCGTTGACAAGACAAAAGGCGGCCTCCGCATTGACCTCAATGGCATCGAAGCCTTCCTGCCCGGTTCGCAGATCGACTCGCGGCCGACTCGCGGACTCGATAGCTATATCGGCGAGGACATTGAGGCCAGGATCATCAAATTCAGCAAGCGACGCAATAACATCGTCCTCTCGCGAAAGATCATCACCGACGAGGTGGTCAACGCTCAGAAAGCCGAAACGATGGCGAATATCGAAGTTGGCTTCATCGTGGACGGGACGATAAAGAACCTGACCGAGTATGGTGCTTTCGTAGATATAGGCGGCATCGACGGATTGCTCCACGTAACCGATATGTCCTGGGGCCGCATCCAGCACCCAAGCGACAAGTTCAGCCCCGGCGAACATTTGCAGGTCAAGGTCCTCAAGCTGGACCGCGAAAAGGAAAAGGTATCTCTGGGTTATAAGCAGCTCCAGCCCGACCCGTGGTCAACGGTCGTGGAGGTCTATCCGGTCAATACCAAGGTCAACGGCACTGTCTCGTCAGTCACTGATTACGGCGTGTTCGTCGAACTGGAAGCCGGCGTCGAAGGCCTTGTCCACGTATCGGAAATATCATGGTCACGGCGTGCCCAGAGCCCGAAGCGATTATTCCACAAGGGCCAGCAGGTCGAGGTCCAGGTGCTCGGCGTCGACACGGTTGAGCGGCGTATCAGCCTCGGAATGAAGCAGTTCCAGGACAATCCGTGGGAAACCGTCGACCTCCGCTTTCCGGTCGGTTCACGCGTTCAGGGACGCGTGCGGAACCTTACCGATTTTGGTGCGTTTGTCGAACTCGAAGAAGGGATCGACGGGCTCGTCCACGTATCAGATATCACGTGGGCCAAGAAGATCAAGCACCCCAAGGACATTCTCGCCAAAGATCAGGAGATCGAGGCGATCGTTACCAATATCGATAAGCGCGGCCAACGGCTCTCATTGTCGATGAAAGACCTGACGCCGAGCGCGTGGGAAACGTTTCAGGCCACGCATAGGCCCGGCGACGTCGTTAAGGGCAAGGTCTCGCGCTTCACGAATTTCGGAGTGTTTGTCGAGATCGGCGAGGGCCTCGAAGGGCTGTGTCACATCTCGGAACTCTCGGATGAGCGTGTAGAACGGCCAGAATCGGTTGCCGAGCTCGGCCAGGAGCTTGACTTCAAGATTCTCCGCATTGAACCGGGCGATCAGAAGATCGGCCTGTCGCGTCGGGCGGTCGGGAAAGACGATGAACCTATCGTTGACACCCGCATTTACTCGACCGAAGCCAAAGGCGGCATGGCCTCGCTCGGTGAGTTGGCCAATCTGAAGTTCGGCACAGACGCCGCCGCCGAAGCACCGGCCGCGGAAACTCCTAAGAAAAAGGAAAAGGCCAAAAAGGGAGCCGCCGCACCGGAGCCCGTGAGCGAAACTCCCGCCGAGGAACCGGCACCTGAGGCCGAGGCCGCGCCCGAAGCCGAATCACCGGCCGACGAAGCCACGGTAGCTGTAGAAGAAGCCGCCGCCGCAGAGACTGCTCCCGAGCCTGAAGCAGTCGCGGAACCGGCCGCAGGTGAAGCGCCGGCCGCCGAGACCGAACCAGTGGCGGAGGCCGCTACTGAACCGGCCGTTGAGGAAACTCCGGAACCTGAGGCAGCTGCCGAACCTGCTGTGGAGACAGCCGAGACTGCTGACGCACCGGCCGCTGAGGCCGAGGAACCGGCAGCCGCTGAAACAGCGAATACTCCCACTGAAGAGACCGATACCGCTGAGGACGCAGAGACAAAGGCAGCCGAAGGCGCAAATTGATCAAGGGCATTACGGGATCTAGTCTTTTTTTGGAGAACTAACGGACATGACAAAAGCTGATCTGGTTGAGAGGGTCGCCCGGGAAGCCGACATGACCAAGAAGGATGCGGAACAGCTCGTGGAGATCATCTTCGACAGCATTACGGGCACGTTGAATAAGGGCGAGAAGATCGAACTTCGAGGATTTGGCAGCTTTAGGGTGCGTGAGCGAAATTCGCGAAAGGGCCGTAATCCGAAAACCGGCGCCACGGTTGACATTCCCGCCAAACGAGTCGCCTACTTCAAGCCCGGCAAGGAACTCAAAGAGTTAATAAATAAGAGCGAATAGGTGGACGTTCTCTGGAGCCCATGGCGCTTTGATTACATTTCTCGCGGCCCCGAAACGTCGACCGGCGGCTGCGTGTTCTGCGAGATACTCAAAAGCTCGGCCAGCGATGAGGAGAAGTTCATTCTCCGGCGGGCCGAGCATAATTTTGTCATTCTCAACATCTATCCCTATACATCGGGCCACCTGATGGTCGTGCCTTACGAGCATTTCGCTTCGCTTGACGAGGCCCCAAAAAACACGACCGACGAGATGATGGATCTGACAAAGCGGGCACAGGCCGCGATCTCGGAGGTCTACAGACCTGACGGCATCAACCTGGGCATGAATCTCGGCAAGGCCGCCGGAGCGGGCGTCGAGGGCCATTTTCATATGCATGTGCTTCCCCGCTGGGTCGGCGACGCCAATTTCATGACTGCGATCGGCCAGACGCGCACCATTCCTGAGACGCTCACCGATACCTATGACAGGTTGAAAGGCAGGATCTAAAGGGCCGATTCGACCTTTGGGACGACTAGATAAGCCGCCAGCAGATTCACGAAGATGAGTCCGGTCAGGATGATCGGCGGCAGGAACGTGAATACGGCCATTACCGCAAAAATGGCCCCGAAGACGATCAGATTGATGCCGATGATGCCTTTCATGACGTTGGGCTCGGTCTGTTTCCACAGCAGATAGCCGAGCGTCAGGCCGCCGAGCAGGCACACGAACGAGAAGCACGAGCTCAACGCCGTCATCAGGTTCGCCGCCGTCGGATGAAAACCGCCGCCCATGTCGAAGCGGTGCGTCGTCATTAGCGTCATCATCTGCCGTTCGGTGTCGTTCGATGCCTCCGGCCTCACGAACAGACTTAGCGAATGCAGCAACGCGGTCAGCAATTGAAATATCACCGCCGCCGCGAGCCAGAATGTATAGCGTCTGAGCATATTACTTGCGCAGCCCGAAATAGCCGATGGTGGCATAGTAGCCGGGAAACACCTTCATATGAACCTTACCGAGGTACTCCTCCGGGCCGATCTCGACGATCTCGTCAAGGATGATGCGTATCAGGAACGGGTTCTCCGGTGAGTCGTAATCGAGCTTGAACGTCTCGATACCGGGATCTCTGAATGCGGGCCCGGTCGATGTCTTAAAGTAGTACGCATCGGTGTTTCCATCCGCATTATGCCGAAACCGTTTGTAGAACGGCGTCATTAGTCTTAGAAGTTTCGCACCGGTCGGCGTAAAGATGTTGAAGCCAAGATTGTTTTTTGATTCGAACGATTTTCCCAGCCAGGGCACCGGCCCGCCTCCGAGCAGATAGGCAGCCCCGCGATAGAAGCCGTCCGGCGCGGGGTCGGGCAATCGGCCTGTAAGAAACTCAGCGTGTCGCCGGCTCGCCCGCGACAGGCGCGTAAGGATCACCCAAAACAGCAGCCATAGCGCAACTGCGGCCAAGAGTGCGACGCCTATACTGACTATCGTGACCATGTTCGATCTGAGAGGATCAGCTTACTACTGACAGAGACCTGGTTCAACCTTAAGGTGCTTACTTTGCCGAGTTTGCATCGGCCAGGTCCGGCTGATGAGAACGGTCGATCGCCTCGTCCTCGATCTCGCCGCCGGGCGAAACCGGGATCTCGGCCGGGTCGGCATACTTAACCTTCGCTTCTTCGACACGAAATTGTCCCGACGTCGGCGGCACGTAGCCGGGATAATCGACTCGTGAATGGTAGATAGCGACGAGCGATCTTATCATCGATTCGCGGATCTGCGTGAGTTCGCGCAGCGTCAGGTCGCACTCGTCCAATTGGTCGTCTGTCAGGATCGCATCAACGATCTTTGTCACGATAAATCGAATATTCTCGGGGCTGGGCTCCGCCAGCGAGCGTGCCGCCGCCTCGCACGAATCGGCGATCATCATGATCGCGGCCTCTTTGAACTGCGGCTTTGGCCCCGGATAGCGAAAATCATTCTCGTCCACGATCTCATCGGGTCGGGCCTGGGCTTGGGCCCTTTTCAAAAAGTAATGCAGCGTGCGCGTGCCGTGATGCTGCGGGATAAAATCGACGATCCTGGCCGGCAGGCCGATCTCTTTGCCGAGCTTCATCCCGTATGTGACGTGGCTGATGATGATCTTTGCACTCTGGATCGGGTTAAGGCGGTCGTGCGGATTCTCCTTTAGCTGGTTCTCGACAAAATGCTCAGGCGCCGCGGTCTTGCCGATGTCGTGATAAAGGGCGCCGATGCGAGCCAAGAGGCCATTCGCCCCGACAACGCGACACGCCTCTTCGGCAAGCTGTCCGACGGCATGCGAATGCTGATTCGTGCCGGGTGCCCGCAGTGCGAGCTGACCGAGAACCGGCAGGTCGGCATTGGACAATTCGAGAAGTTTTACATCCGTGAGGATACCGAAAAATGATTCGCAGATCGGCAGCAGCACCGCCGTGACGGCCGCCGTGATGATCCCGCCGGCAAGTCCGCACGCTATCGCCAACAGGACCGTATTCAACGTAAACGGCACCTGAGTAAATGCGACCAGGGCGACCCCGAGCACGGCGCTTGCAGCCCCGATAAGCCCGCCCGCGAGCGTGACGGTCTGGCGGCTTCGGTAACGACTGATGCCGTAAACGGCAACCGACGAAACGATCGCGGAATACGCGGCAAACTCGATGCCGCGCGGGGCTAACAGGCCTGTGATCAAGGCATTGATCACACCGGCCACCAGTGCGGTCGGCCTGTCGGCGAGCAGTGCCATCACCAAACTGCCCGTCGCAACAGGTATCGCGAGCGACCATAGCAATGCGTCGTTCAAGGGAGCACTGACGTTTTGAGCGGCCGTGAACTCAGCGAGCCGAAAGAGCGCAGACGCGATCAGCGTCTGGATCAGGACGACAAAGCCCAATAGTGCGAATGTCCGACGTTCAGACAAAGCGAGCCTTGGGACGACGCCGCGATGCTGGACAAAGCGCCACGCGATCCAATATAGCGATGCGACGATAACGAGCAGGCCGAGGAAGCGATTGGCCTGTCTCGCCTTCGAGGTGAAGTTGTGCACCGCGCCGATCTTCGCAAGGGCGTCTGCCGTGATAACTTCGCCGTCGCCGACGATCTTCTGGCCGCGTTTCAGGTTGATCACGCGCGGCTGGACCGCGGCGGCAGCCGCTTCGCGGCCGGCCTCGGTCGCAACACTGTCAAAGGTGACGCTCGGCTCGATAAGGATCTGTCCGGCCGAGTAGAACGCCTCTATCTCCTTGGCGGAAAAGCTCCGGATCGCTGAGAGCTTGAGCCGCAGGCCCTCGCGAGATTCTGACAATGACGTCCAGTTCGTTTCCGGCAGCGCCACGGTCGACTTCGCCCCCGGACGAGACCGGTCAAATATCGTTATCTCGTCGGCAAAATATTGCCGTTCCGAATCGTCGTAAACATAACCGCTCGCCGCCTCGCGGATCGCCGTCTTAACGGCCTCGATCTCGTTGGGTGTGTAGCGCCGCGCCGTGAGCACACGGCCCACGTCGCCCGAGCCGGGCCATTGTGGATCTCCAGCCGTATTTGAATTGGCCCGCGTCTTTAACTGCTCCGGATGGCTCTGCAGGTTCTCCCATGCCGAGACGAACGCCTGGACGGCTGACTCGCCGCGATTGGCCGAATAGCGAAAGATCGGTTTGAACCTGCGACGGGCATCTTCGCGGTCTAGTCCGGTCGCCTCGTCATCAACGATATGGATATCTGCGGGCGAGATGATCTGCTGCTTCGCAATATCGCCGACTTGATATTCAGGCCCGCGAGAGTTTTGCCAAAAGGGATTTTGGATCAGCAGCGCGGTCAGCAGAGCAAGCACGCCAAAGCCGAGCCAGAACTGCTGCGCATCGGACAGCCGAGCCAGCGGCGAAGCTGCCGCAGCGACGGCACGTCTAACGAGACGCGTCACGGGCGAATTGAGATCCCTTATGCGCTTGCTCATCGAGCTGTTGCCGGCCGTGTCTTATCGTGTTCGCCGATCAGCACACCGATCTCCTCGACCAGGGGCCGCAGCGTCTCGCGCCGAACGGCCGAGATCGCAATGCTATTCGCGGTCTCGTGCCTGATCTCTCGCCCGATCATCTCGATGTCATCCTCGCTCAGGAGGTCGGCCTTGTTGAGGGCGATAAGTTTTGGCACATTCTCGTGGCCGAGGCCCTTGAGGATATTGTCCACGGCAACGATCTGCTGCGTGGCACGCGGATTCGCGGCATCGACCACATGCACGAGCAAGCTGCTGTCCGCGATCTCGTCAAGCGTGGCGCGAAATGCAGACACCAGATCCTCCGGCAGGTCGCGAATGAATCCGACGGTATCGTTAATGATCACCTCCTGATCGTATGGCAGCCTCAGCCGTCGCGACGTAGGGTCGAGCGTGGCAAACATCTTTCGCTCGGCATAGACGTCGCTCTGCGTGAGCGCATTGAGCAGCGTCGATTTTCCGGCGTTAGTATACCCTACGAGCGAGATGATCGGCAGGTGTTTCTGGACGCGATTCTTTCGCCTCTCCTGCCGCTGATGCCCGAGTTTATCGACCTGACGTTCGAGTTGCGATATTCGGTCACGCACCCGACGGCGGTCGGTCTCGAGCTTCGTTTCGCCCGGCCCGCGGCCGCCGATGCCGCCCGCGAGCCGTGAAAATGCCGAATTCTGGCCAAGGACGAGTTTTGGCAGCAGATATTTTAGTTGTGCGAGTTCGACCTGCAGCTTGCCCTCGCGCGATTGAGCACGCTGGGCAAAGATGTCTAGTATTAGCTGCGGACGATCGATCACCTTCAGATCGGTCGCCTCGCTCAGCGAGCGCACCTGAGCCGGCGTAAGAGCGGTGTCAAAGACCAGAAGGTCAGCCCCGAGCCGCATCGAACGGATGAGCAGATCATCCAGCTTGCCCTTGCCTAAGACCGTCTTCGGATCGATCTGCGGCCGGCGTTGAACGACCGTATCGAGGACCACGACATCTGCCGACTCGGCAAGCTCGCGTAGCTCGGCAAGCGATTCTTCTTCCGTATTGAGATCACCGGTCGTAACGCCGACGAGGATCGCTCGATCACGGCCGGGATGACGCTTGCGAGCCGTCATACGCACACGCGCCATCTCCTCCTCGAGCGATTCGATCAGTTCGAGAACATTGGTATCGAGCTGCGACGCAACAGCGGGTTCGAGAAAGGCGTACGGCAGCGAATGTCCGTTGCTCGCCAGATCGGCCGCATTCGACGGGACAAGATGCGCCGAATGGACAAGGCCCGGCAGGCCGGTTCGCCGATCGACCTGAATTATCGACATCAGATCAAGCCGCAGCAGAGCGAGGTCAGTAAGGTCGTCCTGCGTAAGCCCCTCTCCAAGCAAGTGGGTGTGAACGCACCGAAGCCCGCGAAACCTGTCCTCCGATACACGACCACGCCCAAAGTCAGGCATCTCGATCTGCTTCGCCGTGCCGACCATCACATGCTCGACCTGCCCCTTGCGATTGAGAAGCACCCCAACCTGCCGCCCCGTCTCATGCGAAACCTCCGCCATCTGCCGCGCCAACTCAGCCGATACGATCTCACCCGATGCCACCCGCCTGGTCGCCAGCTTTTCGATCCGGCGAAGCTGATTGTGCTTTAGTCCGCGAATCGGGCCGCGAATCAGGCTATAGGCCATATGACTCTCCGTCCAAATTATATCAAAGCCCTATTGAGTGGGCTTTGCGTTTATCCCACGCTAGCGATTACCGATGTGCAACATTTCGCCTTTCGGGCTACTCTAATTCTAGTATGCGATCTAATACATTGGTCCGAGAATGTTTCGGCTTGCTGATTTCCGTGATCGTACTGCTTGGGAGCGGGATTACGGCATCTGCTCAAACCGGGAATACCATCACCGGAATGGTCTATGGCTTGGATCGTCGTCCGTTATCCGATACCTATGTCGAGCTCCTCGACGATCTTTATCGGTCGGTCGGTCAAACCCGCACAGATGCTCTTGGGAGCTATACCTTCTCGGGCGTTGGTACAGGCAATATCACGATACGCGTCAGGCCGTTCCTTTCGCACTATCAAGAGCAGGAAAATTCTATCGAGATCAGGAATGCATTCACGATCTCAGGGACAGGCGGCTATTCTACGTACCAACTTGACTTCTATTTAAAGCTGCGAAAGGGCGTTGATCCGGCCGCCGTCGCAATATTCGTGCAGGATATTCCAAAAGAAGCCGAAAAATTGTACGAAAGGGCCATTGAAGACCTCGCGCATAAGCGAATTGATCCCGCGTTGGAGAATCTCAGGGCGGCAATCGGCTTGTTTCCGAAATACTTTGCGGCGCTCGAACTTCTGGCCACCGAGTATGTAAAGATCGGGCGCCCCGAGATGATACGTGCAGCCGAAATACTTTATCGGGCCGCTATAAATGTGAATCCCCGTGCTCATCAAAGTTTGTATGGTCTTGCATATTCGCTATATTCGATGGAGCGGCATACTGAAGCGTTGGTGGTGATCAAGCAATCGACAGACTTGAATCCATTGTCATTTGACGCGACTATGCTCTACGGAGTCCTGTTGCGATGGGCCAAGAAATATTCAGAGGCCGAACGTCAATTGCTCTCCGCTCGCGAATTGTCCAGCAGCACACCGCGCGTGCATTGGGAACTCGCCCTCTTATATGGAAATCATATGAAGCGATTTGCCGATGCGGCACGCGAACTTAAGCTATTTTTGAAAACCCAGCCAAATGCGCGTGACGCTGCCAAGATAACAAAACTCATCGCCGATTTTGAAAATAAGGCAAAATCCCGGGGCAACTAAAACGGTCCATTAATTGTGAATAGGCAAAAAAGGCCGCCCAAACCGGGCGGCCCTAACAGTCTTAAGTGTCCGAATTCTAAAAGAAAAACCTTACACCATAGCGGACGGTCCTCTTTCCCTGATACGTCATCGGAACATTGTAATAGGGGTTTCGAGGAGCTGAGCCGCCCAGTGCCACTTTCGCAAGGATGGCCGGAGCGCCGTTCGCCTGTAAGTTACGGTAGGCCGTCCCCCAACAAGGCCGGAAGTCCCCAGCCGTGTTGCAAGCGTTAAACTGAGCTTGCGTGATCAGCCCATTCGTAACGTCTAAGAGTCCGAAATTCGTAGGACTGATCATGTTGCCTCTTTGGTAGAGGGGAGCAAAATTGCTCCGTCCGGTGCTCGTTACAACGCTCTGATTAAACAGATTGATCACATCACCCTCAAATTTCAGAGCAAAGCGTCCGTCTCTGCCAAATTTTATGGAATGGCGTAGAGCAAAGTCAGCCTGCAAAAAGGTCGGTGTCCGGCCCAGGTCGCCGCGGCCATATAGAATAGTCTGTTCAACCGTGTCGATCTGTGCAAACGACGTGAGTACCGTTCCGCTCGATGCCGTATAGAAGAGCTGAAAATCCGTCGAATTGGATTTCCACAGGCCGAATCTGTCCCAATTGAGGGTGTACGCTCCATAGGCCTTAAACATGTGTGGAGCATCGGTCGGCAGCCTGCCGTTGTCCGGTCCGCCACCCGCTATCCTAAACCCTGAGCCAGGTGAATCGAAGTATCGCTCAATATTCGGCTCCAGGCGCCCTTCTTCGTCCGTACTGGCAGAACCGCTATAATTTCCGTACAAGCGGCTCCAAGTATAGTTCAGACTAAAAAAGTAGTTGTTCGCGTAACGTCGGTCGAGTCGGAATTCGAGAGCGTCGTACTGCCGTTGTGCTTTGGGAGCGATGATGCCGAAGTAATCGGCGGCCTCCTTGACGCGGCCCTCGCCCGGGTTTCCCGTAATATAGTAGTTACAGCATTGCGTCGAGCCGGGGTCATCGAGATTCGGGAATGCGACGTCCTCGACAGCTCGTAAGACCTGCTTCCTTGAGTAACGGACCGTAAACAGATAGTTCTGGTTCACTTGTCGTTGTACCGAGAATGTGACCTCACGCTGTGTGAAGGGCTTCAAGTTCGGATCGACACGAGGGTCGGAGAAGTTGTCGCCGCTCGCACTGGTATCCTGGTCGCACCGAACGCGTCCATATCCCGGGAGCGGGCCCGTATTGGCACTGCATGAACTTCCCCGGATAAAAGGTATGCCCCCGGTAATGGTCTGCCGATTGATCGTTGCCAGAGTATCGGTTGGGAAAAGATCAAAATAGAGAAAATGATATGATTCGCCTCCAAATGTCCGTCGAGCCATCGTCAACTTAAAGCGGTCATAGAAAAGGCCGTAGAAGGCGGTGACCTTCGTTTTGCCATCGCCCGTAACGTCGAATGCCGCGCCGAGTCTGGGGGCAAGTTTTGCGCTCCAGCCGAAGTCGATGCCTTGTACCCCTTCGAAGAACGCCGGCACGGTCTCATTTTCTCCTCGTAGGCCTAAGTTCAAGGTCAGACGCGAAACCGGCTGCCACTTGTCCTGAACATAGATCGCACGATTAAATCCCAACGAGTCCGCATCAACCGCGTAATAGGCGAGCTTTCCGAACCCGGTAGCCCCGGCGGCAGCCGGCATCGTAACGCCCGTCTGGCTCGTCAACCATGTAGTCGTTCCTGCCGGGGACTGCGGTACGACAAGAGTGCCCCACTTAAGGTTGATGCCGTCGTTATTCTCCTGAAGCACTTTGTTTCTCGTCTTGTTGTCCTGTAATCCACCCTTTAATTCATGCCGGCCAAGGAGACCAAAGCTATAAGTGACATCGCCATCAAGCTGATCTCTGACGTTAAAATCGTAACTTGAAGAGCCTGCAGCTCCAACATTATTTCCGCCGCCCGCAGTACATCCGAAACCCGCAGGAAACTGAGGAGCTTGCGGAAACCCCGGCGGCGTCGGAGGCCGCGGATCACAGGAGATGCGAGGTGTTGTCGCATCACCAAGGCCATACGTCCCAAATCTGTCATTGAAGTAGTAATGACTTCTCCGCACAGACAACACGAGATTGCTGCCAATTACGTACGACGCATTCACCATGGCATTGAGCGAGTTAAGGCGCCCGCCTGTTTGATCAGTATAAGCCGCACCACAGAGGTCCGGATTTCCGGCTTGGCATGTCAGTCTGTAGAAAGGCGGCTCTGCGTTTCTTGTCAATAATTCTGAGGCATAGCTCGGGATTACTCCGAGATAATGCACCGGATTCAGCTGCAGGGTGCCCGTCAGATGGAGCTTGTCCCACGGCTGGGCATCGATTCGAGCAAACATCTTCTCGTTCGTTTGCTTGTAGTGATAATGTTCCGTTTGGCCCGTCAGCTCACGGGTAGCCCGATCGCGATAGACGAGTTTACGATCTGCTTCCACTATCTGCGGCGCATATCCGATCGAGAACCAGACCTTGTTCTTCCAGATCGGCCCCAGCAGAGTAAGGGTCGGATTCGTTTCGTTCGACGGAGAGCGGCGTGCCGGATAATATTCCAGCGAGTTTGGAAAGAGGAGTGTTGCCCGTGGAGTGGGTTCAAACCTCCATGATCTCAGGTTGATCCCGGCCTCTCCGTGAAATGCGTTACCGCCACTCTTGGTTACAACATTGATCACGCCGCCCGTCGCTCCGCCGAACTCAGCTTCATAGCCGCTCGATTTGATCTGAGTCGCCTCTACCAGCGAGAAGGGAAGGGTACTATTGATAAGCAAAGCTCCATTGAGTACATCGGACACCTCTTGCCCATCAACTACGAATACATTCTCAGAAGCACTCGCACCATCAATTTGGAACTGGCCCGACCGCGACGCGTTAGTGCTGGCTGCAGGCGCAAACTTGACGATTGACGAAAAATTCAACCCTTTCGGCAGCAGCTCTACTACTTCAGATGAAAAAGTAGCCTCATTATTATTGCCCGTGATATCGATCCCGGTCGTATCGTCCGCGGTAACTGTAACATCAGCGCTGAGGGAACTGGCCACCATTTCGATGTTCACCGCAGTCACCTGACCCAGCGAGACGGTGAGTTGGTCCATCTTCTTTTCCGAAAAGCCCGCGGTCGCGGCGGCGGTGACCGTATATTGTCCGGGTGGTACCTGAACAACACGCATATAGCCGGATTCGTCAGTCGTTCCACTCCTGCGAAAACTTCCGGTAGTGCTTGTGATATTGATCGGAACGCTGGGAACGACGGCCCCGGCCGCATCCTTCACCCGAATCTCAATAGTACCGGTCGTTTCCTGGCCAATGGCCGATATTGAAAGGATCACCACGGCAAATACCGACAACCAACAAAAACGCAAATACTTCTTCATCTATTTCCTCCGAGTTCTAATCCGATCCCAAGCCTTTCTGCAGCGTAGCGTGTCTGCTGGCTAACGTGCACGAAAGCCTTGGATACAGTGATACTTCAATTAAAAACGCAATTAGTATGCCGAGAATACCATACGCGCCCGGACAAGTAAATACGGCAGTTGCGTCGCTCGCTCGGCCGGATGCGGCTCGCATTCGTCCAAATTTATGAATTAGTTCCAGAAAATCGGAATCTCACACTCGATCGGTCAACGTGCCGCGAATGCGTCGTTGCCGGTCACCGAGGTCAGGTGGCGCGTGTCATTCAGGGCCTGAACGCGGATGTTGCGGCGGCTGCGGATCTCAAAGCGATTGATGCCGCAATTTGATGTGACCAGCCACGGCGTTTGCTTGGTGTTCCTGTCGATCGCGCCCATCAGGTGCAGCGTCATAAAACAAATGGCGCCCGTGTGCGAATAGATCGCGATCCGCTCGCCCTGGTGGTCGCGGAGCACGTTGTGGAGCTTTGCGGTGATCCGCCGCAGCAGATGGCGATAGCTTTCGCCGCCGGAGATTATGTGATTGATGTTGCGGTTGACGAGTGCGTAATAGTCCTTTGGGTGGCGTTCGCGAGATTCGTCAAAGGTAAGCCCTTCGAGCACGCCCACGTGCCGCTCGCGAAAGGCATCTGATACATGGACCTGTAGCCCGACGGCCCGCCCGAGGCATTCCGCCGACTGGACCGCCCGCAGAAGGTCGCTCGAATAGATGACGTTGATACCTTCTTTCGCCAACAATGAGGCCGTCGCCTCGGCCTGCTTCTCGCCCAGTGCCGACAACGGCGTCGGCCCGTGCCCGCCGAACCGCCCCGCAGCGTTCCCCGCCGACTGGCCGTGCCGGATCAGATATAAACGGGTCGGTTGAGGCATAGCAATTGAATGCAACGGGTCAAACCGCCACGGCTTCGGCCTTTAATTTCTCGGTCTGGTAATGTGTTCTCAGCGCGTCGATGAATTCGTCCAGCTGGCCGTCGAGCACTAGATCGAGTTGGTGAACGGTCATGCCGATGCGGTGGTCGGTGACGCGGTTCTCTTTGAAATTATACGTCCTGATCTTCTCTGACCTGTCACCCGAACCGACCATCGATTTGCGCTCGCTGGCCTGTGCGTCGTGCTGTTTTTGCTCCTCGATCTCCTGCAATCTCGCACGAAGCACGCGCATTGCCTTTTCGCGGTTCTTGATCTGCGATTTCTCGTCCTGCATTGAGACAACGGTGTTTGTCGGCAAATGTGTGATGCGCACAGCCGAATATGTCGTGTTTACCGACTGACCGCCGGGCCCCGATGAGCAGAATGTATCGATCCGCAGGTCGTTCTGATCGATCTGAACATCGACTTCCTCAGCTTCAGGCAAAACCGCGACCGTGATCGCCGACGTGTGGATTCGGCCGCTCGATTCGGTCTGCGGCACGCGCTGGACGCGATGAACGCCTGACTCGAAACGCATCTTCGAGTAAACATTATCGCCCTCGATCATCGCCGTCGCTTCCTTTACGCCGCCGACGCCCGTGTCCGAGGCGTCCATAATTTCCATCTTCCAGCCCTGGCGTTCGGCGTAGCGGGCATACATTCTGAGGATGTCGCCGGCGAAAAGCGTAGCCTCGTCGCCGCCGGTTCCGGCACGAATTTCGAGGATCACGTTCTTCTCGTCGTTAGGATCTTTCGGCAGGAGCAAGACCTTTAGCTCTTCTTCGGCCACAGGCAGTTTTTCTTCGATCTCGGCGATCTCGAGGTTTGCCATCTCGCGCATGTCGTCGTCATCAGCAAGCGCAAGCAGGTCGCGGGCACCGGTCAGGTCTTCCTGCATCTTCTTGACCTCACGATACTTCTCGACGATCTCGCCAAGCGAGCGATGCTGTTTCATCGCCTTGGCATACGCCTTCATGTCCGACATGATCTCAGGCGACGAGATCTGCTCGGTCAGTTCCTCGTAGGTCTTCTCGATTTGTGCCAGCTTCTCCAGCATAATATTCAGCCCACGAAATACACGAAAAACACAAAAATAAAGAACTTTTTAGTGTCTTTCGTGTGTTCCGTGGGCAAATGTCTTAGGTCGCGGGCTCCAGGTTTAGTGATTCGTCAAGCGCTTTGATCGCGACCTCCAGTTGTTGCTCGTCAGGTTCCTGCGTCGTGATATTTTGCAGCCATAGGCCGGGGCGTGTCATAAATTTGAACACGGCGCCCGATTCTTTCTTCGCCGCATACCGAATGACCTCATACGCAAGGCCGGCGACCAGCGGCATCAGAGCGATTCGGACCACCAGATTCAGCCACATCGCCTCAAAGTTGATCACCGAGAACAGCACGATAGCGATCAGCATCACGACCATCAGGAACGAGGTCCCGCATCGCGGATGCTGGCGACGCTGTTGCGTGGCGTTTGCGGGTGTCAGTTCAAGGCCTTTCTCCCATGTGAAAACCGTCTTATGTTCGGCTCCGTGGTATTCAAACACGCGGCGGATGTCCTTGATCCACGACATCGAGTAGATCATGAAGATGAAGAACACCATCCGGATCAGGCCGTCGATCAGATTAAACGTGACCCATGTGCCGAACGAATCGAGCTTGATCTTCCAGACATACGCCTTGACCAACTCAAACCAGCCCGCGCCGGCCCCGATCTCAGGCGACGGTGCCCAGCCCATCCAGATAAAGAGCAGATTCGTCAGCACCAGCGGAGCAACGATAAACAGCAAAATATTGAATCCCAACGAAAAAATGATCGACCCGACCGCACTTGCGGACTGCGTTACCTTTTTCTTCTCGGTCGCCGGAATCCGGTCGCTACCGCTCCCGGTTCTGACGTTGACGACCTTGACCGGAGCTTTTGTGAAATCCTCGTCCGTCGTCCCGGTCGCGAGAACGGCCTGCGTCTCGGCAGCCTTCACCTTCTCAGCGGCCTCGGCGGCGGCAATGTCTTCCTCGTAGACCCGGGCGGAGAAATTCAAAGCCCTTACGCCCAACGCCATCGACTGGATCAGCGTCGCACCGCCTCGCAGAACGGGCGTGTTGAGCCACTTGTACTTATCGCTCCATTTCGGCAGCGTCGCGGCGGTCGAGACGATCGAGCCGTCCTGACGGCGACACGCTATCGCATAGGCCGACGGAGTGCGCATCATCACGCCCTCCATCACGGCCTGGCCGCCGACAATGAGGTCACGCTCCACAGCAAAGATCGTGTGAATGAATCTTAGAAATCTTGTCGAGCTGCGTATTGTCATAGTCTTAAGTACTACCGCTGAACCTAACCCTTACATGCAGACCGATTGAACACCGCATTCCGCAATCGCAATCAAAGACGCCGACCTTTTTTCACCTATCGCGGGCGGTTTGCACACCTCGATCGATCGGCCAAAGGTCGGCGTCGGATTTTAGAAAGCTAATACTGGTTTCTTGCCGTCTGCATCATTTCGCGGCGGCCGCACCGCCACGCTGATAACGCTTGTTAAAGCGATCCACACGTCCCGCCGTATCCACGAGCTTCTGCTTGCCCGTAAAGAACGGATGGCACTCGGAGCAAATTTCGATATGCAGTTCGTCGCCCATCGTCGAACGTGTCTGAAAGCTGTGTCCGCATGCACACGTCACCGTGATATCGGTGTAATTCGGATGAATTTCCTGTTTCATAACCTCACCTTTGCGCCGCTTGGCGCAAACGATGATATTACGTCCAATAGACGCCAAGGTCAAGCTAGAAGCGATTCCAACCGTTGCGCGGTTATGCCGTAAAGCCCCTTGATCGCCGCGATCTGTTCGTCAAATCGTCCCGGATCAGCCGGATGGTCGCGTTTTGTGCCGACCAGCATGTTGTTCTTCGGCGTATGTTCGACAGCAACAAACTCGAATAGCCTTGTCGAATAACCGCTTCTTTCCAGCAGGAGCGAGCGAATGCCGTCGGTAACGGTCTCGGCCACACGTTCGAGCATCACGCCGTGTTTTAGGATGTCGCGAAACATTTTCGGCGGCGTGATCTGCGGGCGAAGTTCCTGATGGCAGCACGGTGCGACCACGATCAATTCTGCCACGGCCGTGATGCCTTTGTAGATGGCATCGTCAGTCGCCGTATTGCAGGCGTGGAGGGCGATGAGGACATCGACGCCGTCAGGCGAATAGCTGTCGATACTTCCCTCGACAAACTTCAGGCCGTCAAATTCGCTCGCCGCCGCGATGTCGTTGCCCAAAGCGACGAGTTCCGACCGCGTATCGACGCCGGTCATCGAGACATCGACGCCCCGCACATTCGCGAAATAGTCGTACGCCGCAAACGTCAGATAGCCCTTGCCCGATCCCATATCGACGATCCGAAGCGACAGCCGGCCCTTCAGACGTGACTTATCGATCAAATGTGCGAGCGTCTCGACAAACTTGTTGATCTGTCGCCATTTGTCCTGCTGCTTGTCGCGGACGTCGCCGCGATCGGTCGTAACGCCGAGGGCACGTAGGTAATGAGCCTGCCTGTCAACAAACTCGGTCTTTTTCCGGTCGTGGGCAAGCACCGGAGCGGCCGTAAATGTCGGTTTCGCAACATTCAGCCGCGAACGGCCTTTCTTGCCGATCTCAAGCTGATGATCGGCGGTGGTCGTAAAGAGATGGCCGCTGAAGAACTCCCCGTCGAGACATTTCCCGATCAGCCGCTGCCCTTCGTCGAGATCATAGTTCTTGGCAGTGTCGCGGGTATCGTATTTGTAGAGAATGAACAGCCGCCGGCCCTTTTTCGTATCGATCAGGCGTATGTTGAGCCGTTGCAGGTGTTTGTCGCCGCCTCTATAATTGCCGAGAGTCGCTTTTACAAAGGTTCCGTCAGCGAGGCTCGCGGCCATAGCGGCGAGAAATTTTTCGACGGTTTCGAGCACTGAAGATAGAGGTTAGCACAAGATGATAAATCCATTTCACCTGGCATTTCCGGTCCATGACCTCGGCGCGGCCCGCGAATTTTACGGCGGCGTGCTCGGCTGTGAAGAAGGCCGCAGCTCTGAACGCTGGATCGATTTCAACCTCTACGGCCACCAGATCGTGACGCATCTGGCGCCCGACGCTGCGGGCATTCGAATGCGCAATCCCGTCGATGCCGACGACGTGCCCGTGCCGCATTTCGGCGTGATCCTGTCGCTGGGCGACTGGGATTCACTGGCGAAACGGCTGCGTTCGGCCGGCGTCGATTTCATCATCGAGCCAAAGGTGAGATTCCGGGGCGAGGTCGGTGAGCAGGCGACGATGTTCTTCCTCGATCCGAGCGGAAACGCGTTGGAGTTCAAGGCATTCGCCGATATGTCGCAGGTCTTTGCCAAATAAGTGCCCGAAGTCGTCATCATCGGCGGCGGCGTGGTCGGCGCGTCGGTCGCGTATCATCTCGCCGAACGCGGCGTGAGCGACATCGTCGTTCTGGATCGTGCCCCATCGTTAGGGGAAGGCTCGACGGGAAAAGCTACCGGCGGCGTGCGGGCGCAGTTTGAGACGGACGTCAATATCCGGATGTCCCTCTATTCAATCGACTTTTTTCGAGAATGGGACCAGCCGGTCGAATACGAGCCAAAAGGTTATCTCTTCCTCGCGTCAAATTCACTGCATCTGGAATACCTCGACCGATCGATCGTGCGTCAGCGGCAGCTTGGATATGACGACGTTCATCTCGTTACACAGAACGAGATCGGGACAATGGTCCCGGGGCTGAATGTCGATGACATCGTCGGAGGCTCGTTCGGGCCGAGAGACGGATTTATCAATCCGCTCGCGGTGCTCGAAGGCTTTATCGTGGGAGCGTCGCAACACGGCACCCGCGTGCTGACCGGCGTCGAGGCGGAAAAGATGATCATTGAGGACGGACGGCTTGTAGGAATTCAGACGAAAGACGGCCGCATCGAATGTGACAAGGCCGTGATCTGCGCAGGAGCGTGGTCGAAACGAATTGCTGCGACCGCGGGCATCGATCTGCCGGTCACGCCGCAACGGCGACAGATCGTGTGGGCGCACGCTCCGCAGCCGCTGCCGCCCGAAACACCGATGGTCATCGATATGAAGGACGGATTTCACTTTCGTCCGGCCAAAGATTTCCATCACGGAGCGGGTGAAGCTCAAGATCCCAACGCCGTGCTCTTCGCCTGGCCCGACCCGGACGAGCCGCCCAGTTTCTCCGTCGAGTTCGATCACGGATACCTCGACAAGATCGGCAAGCGGGCGGCGCATCGGGCACCGTTCCTGAACGGCGCCCGCATCGTATATGAAAAGTGCCGCGCCGGGCTTTATGAGAATACGCCCGACCACCACCCGATACTTGGGGCATGCGACGTTGACGGACTCTACCTGGCCTGCGGCTTTTCCGGTCACGGCGTCATGCACTCGCCCGCGGCGGGACGAGCGTTGAGCGAGATAATGCTTGACGGTGAGGCAAGTTTTCTCGACATGTCGAGCCTAAGTATCGGACGATTTGCAAGCGGGGAACTATTGCACGAAAGCGGCTATATTTAGAAGTTATGCGCACGGCCCTGATCCATCATCCGATCTACGAGAAGCACGACACCGGCCCCGGCCACCCCGAGACGCCGCGTCGTTATTCGGCCGTGATGGATGCATTGCGCAAGGACGAGCCGTTTTGGTCGAGCCTGAACGAGATAACGCCCGGGAAGGCGTCGAAGGGCGTCGTACAGGCCGCGCACACGCCGCAGCATTTTAAGCGCGTAGAGGGTGCATTTGAACATGGACTAGACCGGCTCGATGCCGATACAACGATCTCGATGCAGTCGTTCGAGGTATCGCTGTTTGCAGCAGGCGGGGCCATCGCCGGTGTTGATGCCGTGATGCAGGGTGAGGCTGACAACGCATTCGTCGTCGCCCGCCCGCCGGGCCATCACGCGACGGCCGAGCGGGCTATGGGCTTTTGCTTGTTCAATAACGTCGCCGTCGCCGCCCGACACGCACAGAATCAATACAAAGAGATCGACCGCGTCGCGATCATCGACTGGGACGTGCATCACGGCAATGGGACGCAGGGCATCTTCTACAACGATCCGAGCGTTTTCTTTTTCTCGATGCACCAATACCCGTGGTATCCGGGCACAGGCAGCCGTGGAGAAACCGGCCAAGGGAAAGGGCTCGGAGCGACCATGAACGTGCCGGTCAGGGCCGACACCGCAGCCGATGAACAGAGACGCATGTTCGATGCCGCCATCTGGGACATTGCGAAGGAGTTCAGACCCGACCTGGTAATGATCTCTGCCGGATTTGACGCACATTTGACCGACCCGCTCGGGCAGCTTCGACTCGAGGACGCCGACTATGCCTCCATGACCTCGACCATTAAGGAATGGGCCGCCGAGGCGTGCTCGGGCCGCATCGTTTCGTGTCTCGAGGGCGGCTATAATCTCGAGACGCTCGGCCAGACCGTGAGAAACCACGTTGTCGAATTAAGTCGATAGCCGGAGCTGTGATAAAATTCGTCATTCACCAAGGTCCAGCTTAGGAGGTAAATGCGATGCCGGACATCGATATCCCGTGCGTTCAGTGCAAAGAGGTCTTTGTTTTCAGTGAAAAGGAACAGGAACTCTACTACCAGCGAAATATGATGCAGCCCCAGCGCTGCCCGCGGTGCCGGTCAAAGAAAGCCGCGATGCGTGAAGACGCTCCGAAGCGTTACGAGATCGTCTGCGACCACTGCGGCAAGCACGATACCGTGCCGTTCCAGCCAAAGACAGGACGGTCGGTCCTGTGTAAGGATTGCTACGAATCCAGCCGCTCACGTGTGAGATCTGCCTGATATGAACCTTGAAACAGTCCTCTACGAATTTGACGGCTCCGTGGCGACCGTTACTATGGATCGCGCTGACGCGCTGAATGCCCTGTCGCAGCAGTTGACCGCTGATCTCGACCGTGCATTTCGACAAGTGATACTTGACGAGGCAAGGGCCGTGATCTTTACGGGCAAGGGCCGCGCCTTCTGTTCGGGCGGCGACTTGCGGGAAATGCAGGCCCTATGGGAAAAGGAAGGCCGCATAGAGGCATTTCTAGAGGAACCACTCGGTGCTCTCCACCGAGTCATTCAGTTGATCCGCGAAACGCCGATCCCGTTCATTGCAGCCGTCAACGGCGTCTGTGCCGGTGCCGGTGTCAACTTTGCGCTTGCCTGTGATATCGTCATTGCCGCCGATGACGCCTCGTTCCGTGAAGCATTTGTCCGAATCGGCCTCTCGCCGGATTGCGGCGGGACATTTTTTCTTCCACGTGCTGTCGGCGAGAAGGTAGCGGCCGAACTCCTGATGACGGGCGACGCGGTAACCGCGGAACGCGCTGTCGCGATCGGCATGATCAACAAGGCCGTCCCGGCCGCCTCTCTTCTCGACGAGGCCCGCTCTATTGCGTCAAGACTGGCTGCCGGCCCGACCGGCTCCATAGGACGGATCAAGCAAATGATGAACGCATCATTCTCAAACGACCTCGCCGCTCAACTCGCGTTTGAACATCAGTGCCAGATCGAGTCGGGCAAGTCGGCCGACTTCAAAGAGGGCGTCGCGGCCTTCTTCGAAAAACGCCCAGCTAATTTCAGCGGAAGATAATTCTGTAACCAAGATCGGCCAGATCGGTTGACACGGAGTTTATCTGCGAGTATATTGATATTGACACTCGTTTTCATTAGTAATTAAATATCATGCACATACGACACTTCTCCTTCTATATTGTCTTCACTATTTTTCTGCTAGCATCCGCCGTCCTGGCCGCTGACGAGGGCACCTCGGTGAGATTTGACGGGCGCGTGGTCGATCAGAAAGAGGCGGCGGTTCCCGGCGCGCGGGTGACCGCAATGCGGGCCGGTACGAGCATTCGGACGAGCACACAGACCGACGCCGAAGGTAAATTCTCTCTTGAACTTCCGCGTGGTGAATATACAATGACGATCGCGGCGGATGGATTCGCGCCCCTTTTTCGAACGATCGATCTTTCGACGTCCGCTGTTGCCGGCGGGGTCATCGTCCTTGAGGTCTCGCCCGTTTCGGCGGAGGTAACGGTGAGCGACGACGCCCTTTACGCGGCAGGAGAATCTCGCACCGCGACCAAGACGTTCACACCGCTGCGTGACGTGCCCCAAGCTGTAACCGTGATCAAACGCGACCAGATCAGCGACCAATCGATGTCGAGTGTCGCCGATATCATCAGATATGTCCCCGGTATTCAGGCTCATCAGGGAGAGAACAATCGCGACGACGTGATCATTCGGGGCAATCGTTCGAGCGCGGACTTCTTTCGCGACGGCGTTCGTGACGACGTCCAGTATTTCCGCGACCCTTACAACCTTGACCGCCTCGAGGCGATCAAGGGGCCAAACGCAATGATCTTTGGCCGAGGAGGCGGCGGCGGCGTGATCAATCGTGTGACCAAAGAGGCCGGCCTGACGCCGGTCCGCGAATTCACGGTAACCGGCGGCTCATACGCCAACCGCCGTTTTACAGGCGATATCGGCCAACCGCTGGGCCAGAAGGCTGGATTCAGGCTCAATGGCATTTACGAAAATTCCGGTAGCTTTCGTGATTTCGTCGATCTCGAACGCCTTGGCATCAACCCGACGCTGACGCTGCTGCCTGATCCAAAGACGAGCATACACCTGGGCTACGAGTTTTTCCGTGACCGTCGCACCGCCGACCGGGGCATCACCTCGTTCCAGGGGCGGCCCGCTGACGTGCCACTATCGACCTTCTACGGCGACCCTGAAAACTCTCAGGTACGTGCCAACGTCAATCTGCTCACGGGCACGGTCGAGCGTCTTTTCGGCCCGGTCATTTTTCGCAATCACGCATCATACGGCGATTTTGACCGCTTTTATCAAAACTACGTCCCCGGCTCCGTCAATGCGGCCGGAACCCTTGTAACGCTTACGGCCTACAATAACCGGACGCAGCGAAAAAACTTATTCAATCAGACCGACCTGACCTATTCGTTCAATACGCGCCGAATAAAACACACTTTGGTCGGCGGGACAGAGTTTGGGCGGCAATCGACAGACAATTTTCGCAACACCGGTTTTTTTAACAACACGACAACCTCGATTCAGGTCTCATTCGATGATCCGGTGACCAGTTCGCCGATCACCTTTCGCCAAAGCTCGACGGACGCCGATAATCACTTGAAACTCGATCTAGGCAGCGCGTTCATACAGGACCAGATCGAATTCTCGCGATATGTGCAGGCTATCGTCGGGGTCCGCTACGACCGATTTGACCTGACGTATCACAACAACCGCAACGCCGACACGATCACGCGGATCGACGATCTTGTTAGTCCTCGTTTCGGCCTTGTTATCAAGCCCGTAACGACACTGTCGCTTTACGGAAGTTATTCGGTCTCGCATCTGCCCAGTTCGGGCGACCAGTTCTCGTCGCTGACAACTGTGGCGCAGCAGGTCAAGCCGGAGAGATTTGAGAATATCGAGGCGGGCGCAAAATGGGACATTCGCCGCACGCTTTTCCTGACTGCCGCCATCTATCGGCTCGACCGGACCAACACGCGGGCAACCGATCCAAACAACCCGTCGGCGATAGTGCAAACGGGCAGTCAGCGAACGAATGGTTTTGAGCTTGGATTGACGGGCAATATTCTACCGAAATGGTCGGTGTCGGGCGGCTACGCCTACCAGAATGCCCGAATTACAAGCTCTACAACCGCCGCACCGGCGGGGCGACAGGTTGCCCAGGTGCCACACAACACCTTCTCGTTGTGGAACAGGTATCAATTTACCAATCGCCTCGGCGCCGGTCTCGGCCTCATCGCCCGTTCAGATATGTTCGCGGCGATCGATAATACAATGGTCCTGCCGTCATATCTTGAAGCCGATGCCGCCGTCTTTTATTCATTTAACGAAAATTGGCGTCTGCAGGCCAACATCGAGAATCTTTCCAATACTCGATACTTCGTCAATGCGGGCAACAATACGAACATCACGCCCGGATCCCCTCGCGGCGTCAAGGTCGGTCTGGTAGCCAGGTTCTGATCGCGATCAATTGGAGCATATCGATCACCTCAAAGGCACCGTTCTCACGAACGGTGCCTTTCGCACTTCCGTTCCGTTTATCGGTTTGCCCTTGTGACGACGTATAAGTCATACTTCACTATGCTCTATGCCGAATAAGCCCACTCCGAACGCCAGCTATAGCCTCACATTACGGGTGCGCATTGAGAATCAGCCCGGCAAGCTCGGCGAGATAACGACTGCTATAGGAAACGCAGGCGGCGATATCGAGGGCATCGATATTGTCAGTGTCGGCAAGGATTTTCTGCTTCGCGATATCACCGTGAATGCGGCCAGCGAAACGCACGACAAAGAGATCGTTTCAGCGATCGAGGATATCGACGGGGTCGAGGTCATCAACGTCTCGGACCGCACATTTCTAATGCACCTCGGCGGCAAGATCGAGATCGTCTCAAAGATGCCGCTAAAGACCCGCAGCGACCTCTCAATGGCCTATACGCCGGGCGTTGCGAGAATTTGTGAGGCGATACACAAGGACCGTGAAAAACGGTTTAATCTTACGATCAAGAAGAACACGGTCGCAGTCGTATCGGACGGCACGGCTGTGCTCGGGCTTGGGGATATCGGGCCCGCCGCGGCGATGCCCGTTATGGAGGGCAAGTGCCAGCTCTTCAAGGAATTCGGCGGCGTGGATGCATTCCCGATCTGCCTCAATACAAAGGACCCGCACGAGATCGTCCAACGATCAGGAATATCTCGGTTGCCTTTGGAGGCATAAATCTGGAGGACATATCGGCTCCAAGATGCTTTGAGATCGAGGAGCGACTCAAAGAGGAATTGAATATTCCCGTCTTTCACGATGACCAGCACGGCACGGCAGTTGTCGTCCTCGCTGCACTGATCAATGCACTCAAGATCGTCGGGAAACGTATGGAGGACGTGAAACTCGTCGTAAATGGTATCGGTGCGGCCGGTGTCGCGTGCTCGAAGATCGTAATGGCGGCGGGCGTCAAGAACATTATCGGCTGTGACACGACGGGAGCCATTTACGACGGCCGCAAAGACAATATGAACTGGGTCAAGGATTGGTATGCCCGCAACACCAATCCTGAAAAGGAACAGGGCACCGTCCACGAGGTCATTCGCGGAGCAGACGTTTTCTTCGGACTGTCCGCCCCCGGTTTGCTCACCGCCGACGACCTCGACACGATGGCAAAAGATCCGATCGTTTTCGCGATGGCCAATCCCGTGCCTGAGATAATGCCTGAGGATGCCGCAGGGCACGTTGCCGTAATGGCAACCGGGCGCAGCGATTATCCCAATCAGATCAATAACGTTCTGTGCTTCCCGGGCATCTTTCGCGGCGCCCTGAACTGCCGTGCCTCGCAGATAAACGGCCCGATGAAGCTTGCCGCCGCCAATGCTATCGCCGAAACGATCTCGGATGAGGAACTTCATCCGGATTACATTATCCCGTCGGTCTTTGACCGCCGCGTTGCCGAGGCCGTCGCTGCGCGTGTCGAAGAGGCTGCCTATCTAACAGGGGTCGCCCGACGCGAACGGGCCACGTCGGAATCGCACTTTGAGATATCAGCATCCTAGGATGATCCGGGCACGACTAAATGCGATGACGGTCGAGGAGGTGGCGAATACGCTCACTCATGGCCTGGGCTTGGCCCTAAGCCTGGTCGGCTTTTGCGTCCTTTTTGCTCTGGCCGTGTATCGCGGCGATGTATGGCACATCGCGAGCAGCGTGGTTTACGGCATCTCACTTGTGGTCCTTTATTCTGCATCAACGATCTACCACTCGACTATCACGCCGCGGCGCAAGGAAGTGCTTCAACTAGTCGATCACTGCTGCATTTATCTTCTCATCGCGGGCAGCTACACGCCGTTTCTCTTAACGGTGCTGCGCGAAGGCATCGGCCCCGGCCTACTGATATTCGTTTGGACAGTAGCTGCCGGCGGCATTGCACTAAAGCTCATGTTTCGTCGCCGCCTCCAAGGGCTTGGGATCGGCCTCTACCTTGTTCTCGGCTGGGTCGGGGTCTTTGCCGTCCAGCCGTTATTTACGGCCCTGGGGCTCGTCCCGCTGCTTCTGATTCTTGCCGGCGGCATCAGCTACACATGCGGAATGATCTTCTTTGGGTGGAAGGCTATTCGGCATCATCACGCGATCTTTCACGTCTTTGTACTCGGCGGCAGCATTCTTCATTACTTCGCGATCGTCCTATACGTCGTGCCTCATCGATAGGCCTTTCCGCGGCGGCGCCGTCGCTAACTCCGTGCCCTTTGTGCCTCAGTGGTGAGTTTCTTAGTTATGTCCGCGATCAACGGCGCCGCCGCATCTATCGCCCCTTTGATATGCCGCTGATTGGTAAAATGACCTGCAACATAGACGCCCGGAACGTTCGTTTCAAACGTCTCAGGATCATAGATCGGAACATCGCCGTACTTTCCCTGCTCGGTCTTAACGCCTAGGCCCCTGAGCATCGTCAGGTCGGCATCCGAGCCGATCAGCACAAAGACCACATCGTTATCGATGACCACGCGGTCGCCCTTTTCGTTCTCAAGCTCGACTTCGCCGTCGCGGATCTCGACGACCTTTCCCAGAAAAAAGAGGTTGAGACAATGCTCTTTCAGTTCTGCCTCGAGCGGCTCCTTGACCCAATATTTGATGCAGCCCTGCTTGGGATCGGTGTTCTCCCAATCGTCGCGAAAGATCGCCAGCGTCGTCTCTGCCCCTTCCTGAGCCAAAAACAGAGCTGCCTCACCGGCCGAATTCCCGCCGCCGACGATCAACGCCTTCTTTTTTACCCACGGATAAGTCTCTCGAAAATGATCAAAAACATGCGGCAGATCCTCGCCGGGTACATTCAGCTTGCGAGGATGATCCATCGCGCCGATGGCAAAGAGGATAGAGCGTGTTTCATATGCCGCTTTGTCCGTTTCGACGACAAAACCAGCGGAACTTTGGCCGACGCTCTCTACTCTCTCTTCAGTGCGGACATTCAGTTCGTTATCCAGCACGAACCGAACATAGTAGGAGAGTAATTCCTCCCGCGTTGGCTTCTCGCGTGCCGGTTTCAGCCCGCCGGGCTTGAATTCAAGTTCGTTCGTAGTCGAAAACACCGTCAGGCCGACTGGATAGTGGTAGATCGTGTTCCCGATCAGGCCTTTTTCGATCACGACATAGTCGAGGCCCGCCTCTTTGGCCTCAAACGCCGTCGCGATCCCTGCCGGCCCGGCTCCAATAATGATCAGATCGTACATTTATGAATGTAGCTAACAGCTATTAGCTGTCAGCTATCAGCTACTTTTTTTTCACCGTCTTCGAGTTCCATAAAGGCCCCCATCAGCTTCTCGATGTGAGCACGGGTGCCTTCCATGTTCCGCTTCGACTCAAGGTACTTTTGCCACTCGCTCGTCATCGTCAATGCCTTGAGCGTGTCCTCGTCAAGCGCGTGCGACATTACCACCAAAAGGTCGCCGAGCGCTTCGTGGCCGTCGAGAAGCGATTGAATTATCGTGTAGGCGAGCTTATTCGCGTCGATGTCCGGTTCGGCCATATTCGTTACTCAATAAAAGGAAGGGCCGTGACGACTGCCGTCACATCGCCGGCAAGCAACTCAGTCCCGGCCGCAAGATGGTCATACCGCACATACCCAAGGGCGATCACACCGCCTAACTCGGGCGAAAACGTTTTCGAAGTGATGCGTCCCGCGTTCTTTCCGTCCGGAGTTGTCAACTCGGTGCCTGTTTCGACATCGGAAGAGAGACGCAGGCCGGTCAATTGCTTTGCTACATGCCCGCGAAAATGGATGCGAGCGATGATCTCCTGCCCGATGTAGCAGCCTTTCTCATAGGAGATAAGGCCTTCGAGCCCGAGTTCCGGCACTATCGTGGTTTCGTCCATATCCACACCATATCTCGGAATACCGTTTTCGATGCGGAATGTCTCATAGAGCTCATCCGAGATGTCGACCGCCCCATCCATCTCCACCGGCTTATCGTAGGCGAGCGGATGAAAACATGTCACTGACGACTGGCCTGTAAAGATCACGCCTTCGGCGAATGCGGTCGTTTGACTACCGAAGGCCTCGACGCATCGGTAATCACTCGACAGATCCTCGACAAAGAAATCACCGGCGAACGTGAACCTAAACAGATTCTGAAACAAGGCTTGCTGAGTTGCTTCCTCGGTCTCGACCAGGAAACGATCGCCTTGATTGATAACGCGGGCCACGGCAAGCAGACGCCCCTGTGCGTTCGGAAACGCCGCTAACCTCTGCTGATCTTTCTCCAACGTTTTGACATCATTAGTTATCAGGCCGTCGAGGAACTGCACCGCCTCACCGCCCCAAACTGCGATCAGGCCTCGCTCTTGCTCGTGCACTCCTATCCCGCCGGAGCGAATGACCTGATACGCATTTTCGGCAGCAGTGCTCATATTTGTTACAATCTTTACTTTAACGTAATGATGCAATTATCAGAAGATGCAGTCCTCAAGTCCCTGTCACAGATCATCGATCCCGATCTGCGCAAGGACATAGTAAAGCTCGGCTTTGTCCGCGATCTCAAGATCGACGGCGGAGAAGTGACGTTCCGGATCGTCCTGACGACACCCGCGTGTCCCGTGAAAGAGGAGATGGAATCACAAGCCCGCGAGATCGTCAGCTCTCTCGATGGCGTGACGGGCGTCAACGTCACCATGGATGCCGAGGTGCCGCAGGGCCGCGGCGTCGCAAACAACGTTGCGATTCCCGGCGTCAAGAACATCATTGCCGTCTCAAGCGGTAAAGGCGGCGTAGGCAAATCGACGGTTGCGGTCAATCTTGCCGTCGCCCTCGCGGCCGATGGAGCAAAGGTCGGCCTGATGGATGCCGATGTTTACGGCCCGAATGTGCCGATGATGCTCGGTTCGGCCGGCGTCGAACCGCAGGTATTCAATGGCCAGCTTGTCCCCGCCGAGGCGCACGGTATCAAGATGATCTCGATGGCCCTGCTCGTGCCGCAGGACAAGCCGATGATCCTCCGCGGCCCGATGCTTCACGGCGTGGTTAGGCAATTTTTATCGGATGTGAATTGGGGCGAGCTCGATTACCTGATCGTCGATATGCCGCCTGGGACGGGCGACGTGCAGCTCTCGCTCGCGCAGCTCGTGCCCGTGCAAGGGGCGGTGCTCGTCACGACACCGCAGGAAGTCTCGCTCTCCGACGTTCGTCGCGCGGTAAAAATGTTCGAGCAGGTCAACGTGCCCGTGCTCGGTGTGATCGAGAATATGTCGTATTTCATCGCCCCCGACACCGGCAACAAATACGAGATCTTTGGCAAGGGCGGCGGCCAAAAGCTCGCCGACGAATACGGCCTAAATCTTCTCGGTGAGGTCCCGCTCGGCATGGAAGTCCGCGAAGGCGGCGACAGCGGCGTCCCGGTCGTGATCTCATTCCCCGACTCGCCCCAATCAGAAGCATTTCGCCACGTCGCCGAGGAGGTCGCCCGACAAGTCTCGATCGAGGCGATGAAGCCGGAGCTTGCGATTATCTCGCGCGCGTAGAGGAGATGTTCTTTCAAGAGAAAAAGGAACAACTAGCGATCTGGGCTGAAAGCAAACTAGCCGGCGATTATCCGAAGAAGACCTTCTGGAGAATATTCGGGGTCGCGGCGTTCGGCAACCTCGTATCCTACATTGTTCCTTTGGTCACACCAGAGTTTCTCGCGGAACCGACCGGAATCTTGATCAACATTGAGGGACGTATTGGCATGTATCTAATGCTCATCCCTCTTCTATGCGGATGTTTAATGACATATTCCCTTATCCGCATCTTTTTCCCGCCCATGACGACCCCTACAAGCAAGGCAGAGTTCTTTTACTCCTATTCGGAAAAGTTACTTGACGATCGCAATCGCGCGGTTGTGTTGATCTCGCTCGGTGGCGGCGGCGCAAACTGTATCATTCTTTTCTTCACGGTCATTTGGGGTCGAATGGCGTTATATCCTTAAGGTTGTTATTCGAACCCGTGATAGGGTAATATTTATTATTAAGTAAGGATTCGCCCCGGCGGATCCCATTTTTTGAGAGGAATCATATTATGTCAGCAGTTGCAGCACCGAGTGTTGAGTTGGGCGTTAGCGAGGCCGCGGCGGCCGAGATCATGAAGTTTATGGAGGCCGAAGACGATCTGCCGGAAACGGCGGGACTTCGGGTTCGCGTCGTTCCGGGCGGCTGTTCGGGCTTTCAGTACAGCCTCAACGTCGAGGAAGAGTCGCGTCAGGGGGATTTTCTCGTCGAGCAGCACGGGATAAAGTTCTTTGTTGATATGTTCTCGGCCCAGTATCTGAATGGCGTTCAAATAGACTACACGTCAAACGTAATGGGCTCAGGATTCACGTTTGAAAACCCCAACGCCAGCGGCGGCTGCGGCTGCGGCACGTCGTTCTCAGCCTAAGCCTTTTGAATTGCCTCCAGCTTTAGCTGGAGGTAGCGGCACAAAACGCACCGGCTTTAGCCGAATCCGCGAGGTTTGGCTAGAGCCGGTTTCTTTTTCACTGCACAACTGCCACCTTAAAGGTGGAGGCAATTCATCTTTTTCTTGGAAGCCTTCGCCGATTACACGTCTCTTGTCCTATCCAACAGGACAACTAAAGGCGGAGACGAGCGGGCGGCGGGGCTTGAAAAAGCCCCCGCCTGTGCTCCGAACCATAACCATTCCTGTTATGGTTGCATTCGGATTGCTTATAGGTCATACTAACGGACAGTTAGTTACAAGGTCCAAACAAGGGTGACAATTTGAGTTAGCTTTTGGATCAGAGATCTCTGATTTCTCAGGAATCATTTGTGTGTTGAGGATTTCTTATAAGTAGGTGGCAGTTCCCGCCGCCGGTTCTCCTCAGCAGTTCCCACAAATGATCATAGGAGTTTTTTAGTTTGATATTTTTTAAGAAGAGTTTATTTCTCTCGGTCTGCGCCCTATGCGCCTGCCTTGGTTTTTCAGTTGCGGCTTCCGCTCAGATTCGTGATCGTGTTGTTAAGACAACATCGAGCCAGCCGACAAATCAGCCGCCGACACAGCCGGTAGAACGCGTTAAGCCGACCGTTTCATCGCGGCCGGTCCTGACGAATGAGGTTCGCGTTGTGCGCGCGGCCGATCCCGCTTGGGAGCCGGTCGTCGAAAAAACAGGCTCGACAGCGGCGACAAGCGTTGCGGCGATGGTCGCCGCGGGCAAGACCATGTATGGCATGGAAACGAGCGTTCGGCTGGACAATGCCATCAAAGCCCGCTACGGCATTCCGTATCTCTACGGGTCGACCGGACCAAACCGATACGACTGTTCGGGTTTTGTATGGGCGGCGTTCAAAGATGCCGGTATCGATTTTACGCGAACTTCGGCACGCAGCATGTGGGCCCAGTCGGAGCCTGTTGACGGGGCCGAGCGATTCAAGTTCGGCACGCTTGTATTCCTTAACGGCCTCGGCCACATGGGCATAGTTGCCGACGAGAACGGCTTTTATCATGCCTCGTCGAGCAAAGGCATCACATATTCGCCCTTCAAAGGCTACTGGTCCAGCCGCATCGTCGGTTTCCGCAAGCTCAAGACCGACGCTAAATAATTGTTCCCCAAGCACAAAGAGGCCCGATGTCGGCAGACATCGGGCCTTTCTTAGTTCAGAGTGCAAGCTTTAGCTTTTCCTCGACGTAAGCCGGAACAGGCTAAAGCCTGCACTCTGAACGTCTAACCGATAAATCCCGGCCGCGACGGCTGGTCTCTGATCTCATACACGACCGCAATCTTGTCAACGGCGACATACGCAACCTTCTCGTCTTCGTCGCGCAGGTAAAGCACGCCGTTCTTCACGTCGATCACATCGCCTCTGAACGCGGCGTTCGTCCCACAAGTCACGTCGATCTTTTTGCCCATCAATTGCTTTAAGAGTTCTTCCATATGAGTTGCCTCCAGCTTTTAGCCGGAGGAAGTCGGTCAAAAAGGAATAGGGCTTTAGCCCAAACATTCCTCGCTATAACCGATTGCTGAGTGCCATCTCTCTACTTACGCTTCCCCATTTACTCGAATTCCCGCTAACCGCCATTTCAACCGTTTTTGGCTCCGAATACGCAAGGGCCGCAGCGATGATCGCAATGTCGCGCTCGATCTCGGTTGTCTCTCCCACCTTTCGCCGGTCATTAAATCTCGGAATAAATCCTGTGTCGAGCTTGCCCTCGATAAACTCCGCATCGTCCATCAATTCCCTGAAGAACGGCAGCGTCGTCTTGATGCCGCCAACCTCGTATTCGGCCAATGCACGACGCATTCGGTCAATGGCCTCGGCGCGGTCGCGGCCGTGGACGCAGAATTTCGAGATCATTGGATCGTAATAGATCGACACCTCGGCCCCCTCGTAAACGCCGCCGTCATCGCGAACGCCGGGCCCGTGCGGCAGCCTGAGACGCGTTATTCGCCCCGGCGACGGTAAAAACTTGTTCTCGGGATCCTCGGCATACACGCGGCACTCTATTGCGTGGCCCGTCAGGCTGATGTCGCTTTGCGTGAACGACAGCTTTTCGCCGGCCGCAACGCGGATCTGCTCGCGGACAAGGTCAATTCCCGTAACAAGTTCGGTCACAGGATGCTCAACCTGCAGCCGCGTGTTCATCTCAAGGAAATAGAATGACCGGTCAACATCCGAGACGAGAAACTCAACTGTGCCGGCACCGACATAGTTTACCGCCGCCGCTACCTTGACCGCGCAGGCGCCCATCTCGGCCCGTAGTTCCTCGGAATTTATCGGCGACGGCGCTTCTTCGACGACCTTTTGATGCCGCCGCTGGATCGAGCATTCTCGCTCGCCGAGGTGAACGTGGTTGCCGTGCGTGTCCGAGAAAACCTGAATCTCGATATGTCGCGGCCGCATTACGGCTTTCTCGACGTATACCGCATCGTCCCCGAATCCTGCCATCGCCTCGGACTGCGCGGTTTCGAGTGCGGACTTGAGGTCGGCTTCGCTCTCGACGAACCGCATGCCCTTGCCGCCGCCTCCGGCCGAAGCCTTTAACATCACCGGATAGCCCATCGACGCCGCGGTCTCGCGGGCCTCTTCGTAGGAATTGAGCGGCTCGGTCATTCCGGGCACAACGGGAACGCCCGCGTCGATCGCTATTTTCCGCGCCGATATCTTGCCACTCATCGCCTCCATCGCTTCGGGCGGCGGGCCAATGAACGTCAATTTCGCAGCTTTTACTTCGCGAACGAACGCCGCATTCTCGGATAAAAACCCATATCCCGGATGTATCGCCTCGGCACATGTCGCCTTTGCCGCCGCAATGATCTTCTCGCCTCGCAGATAACTCTCGCCGGATGGAGGCGGCCCAATATTCACAGCCTCATCCGCCATGCGGACATGCAAAGCATCGCGATCGGCGTCCGAATACACCGCTACGGTCGCAATGCGCGTCTCGCGGCACGCCCGTATGACGCGACATGCGATCTCCCCTCGGTTTGCGATCAATATCTTCGAGAACATATATTCAACAGGATATACAGGATTAACACGATAAAGACCGATCTATCATCCTGCCCATCCTGTTCATCCTGTTTATTTTCTGCTACTCCACGATCGAATTGTACTGATTCTTAGGGTCGAACCGGATGCCGACTTTCGCCCCGGGCACGTATTCGCCGGGCCTTTGTTTTTGCTCGAATGTCAGGGCATCCGCCGATTCGAAATCAACGCCGTTCAGTGTGTAAACGAACACAACAAGTTCCTGCCCGTTCTCGTCCGTCTTGGTGTCAATGATCGTGCCGTCCGTAATGCGACCGTTCTCGAGCAGAAAACGACGGCGCGCATTCGGGTCGGCCGGCTTTCGTCCTAATATCTTGTCGATCAGGCCCATTTAATCAAGCTGCAATGGTGGCTTGTTGTATCTCTCCCGCAAACGATTCACTGCAGCGAGCACCGTCGGACGTTTGATTATCCGCGCCTCGAGCGGCCGCTTGCCCGGAATATCGATCATTATCAGCCCGAGCAGGATCGTCAGGATTCCCTGCCCCGGAATTCCAGGCAGCGACAGCACGATACCGAGCAGGATCAAAAACACGCCGAAGATGTTCTTGATTATCACCGCTCCCCAGCGGACAGTCCAATGGCTGTCGGGCAGGAAATCCTGTCTATAGTGCGTGCTGAAATAGTTCGCCGGTATCTTGACCATCACGACCGCGATCGCGATAAAGCTAACGGTCAGCGAGACCAGAAACAGCCCGACGCCGAGGAGTACACTGCCCACCGTCAGCGATTCCCAAAATGCCGCAAGCCGCTCAGTCATCCGAGTCCATTGCCCTCAGTTTGCCCCGGATATAGACCATTCGCTGTATCAGCGTCCACAGCGAACCGATCGCGAGCACCCACAGCACCTGCGGCATTCGATTGGCAAGCCAATGCGTCGACGTCCAGTTCCACGTCGATAACGCCCCGATGATAAACAATACGACGCGTTCAGGCCGCTGCAAGAAGCCGACATTCGCTTTGACGCCCAACCCCTCGCTGCGAGCGGTCGTGTAACTGACCAGAACCGACGCTATCATGCCTACGCCGGCGAGAAATACGTTGAGTTCTGAATGCTGTGGCGTCGGCCGCGAATAAAATACGATTATCCCAAGAAACACGGCCATGTCCGAGAGGCGATCAAGCGTCGAATCGAGAAATGACCCGTATTTGGTCACGCGGCCCGTCAATCGAGCGACGTTCCCGTCGAGCATATCGAAGAGATTCGCGACGATCAGCACGATGCCCGCCCAAAAGAACTCTCCAAAACCAAACAATACGCCGCAGCCCAGATTGATCGTCACTCCAATGATCGTAAGCACGTTCGGCGGTATCCCGAGCGAGGCAAGGCCCCGCACCATCGCATCGATGATGCGCATCGCCCCGCGTCCTATACTCGCACCGACTTCAAGCATCGTGCCTAAATGAAAACTTCAAAATGAAAAATCCAAAAAAAGGAGTGCCATCCTAAATTTTGCATTTTGCATTTTGCATTTTGCATTTTGAATTTTGAATTTCCTTCACTCCTGCTCGTGGATCGTCGTCACGCGCGTTATCTCAAAGTTTCGCCAGCCTGTCGGCGTTTTTACTTTGATCTCGTCGCCCTCATCCTTGCCCATCAGGGCCTGGCCAATCGGCGACACGGTCGATATCGCACCTGCGTCCGGGTCTGATTCCTCTGATGTGACCAACCGATACGTGATCTTTTCTTCTTTGTCGAGGTCGTAGAGCACCACCTTGGAACCGTAGGCGATCCGGTCGGTCGGTATCTTTGTGAGATCTATGGACTCGACCTCAGACATGCGCTGATGGAGCAGGCTGATGCGCGCCTGCACGAATGTCTGCCGTTCCTTGGCCGCCTTGTACTCGGCATTTTCGCTCAGGTCGCCAAACTCGCGGGCGTGCTGAATCGCTTTCGGCAGTTTGAAATGGAGTTCCTGCTCAAGCTCGTCAAGTTCGGCCTGCAGCTTCTTCTTTATCTCTTCCATAAATTATGAACCGTTCGTCCTCGCCTCAAAGGCCGCTTCATCACCCAGCTTCGTGTCACGAGGTGCAGCAAATGAGATGCCGACGTCACGCGCCGTCCGCACGAGCTGCCCGTCAACCGGGACGGTCTTGATATTCGCACAAGCTTCGCTAAGCGGCACGTTGACGATGGTCCCGGCTTGCAGGGCCACCATCTTACCTGTCTCGCCGCTTGCAAGCGCACGCACGGCGCATGCGCCAAAGTTTGTCCCCAGCATCCTGTCGAAGGCATTCGGGCTGCCGCCGCGCTGCAGGTGGCCGAGCACTACGCACCTTGATTCCTTGCCCGTCAGTTCCTCCAGTCGTCGGCTGACATAGACGCCGATGCCGCCCAGCCGGATCGCCTCGGAGTCCTGATAGATCTCCGACTTTCCAAGTTCGACCGCCCCCTCAGCCACGACGATATTTGTGAACCGCGATCCGGCGGCCTCGCGGGCCTCGACTTTTCTGACGATAGCATCGAACGAATACGGTATCTCAGGTATCAGTATGACATCGGCGCTGCCGGCGAGTCCCGCATTCAGGGCGATCCAGCCTGTATTGCGGCCCATGACCTCAAGCACCATCACGCGGTCGTGCGAAGCGGCCGTTGTGTGGAGACGGTCGAGTGCCTCGGTCGCGATATCGATCGCCGTCATGAACCCGAACGTCAACTCCGTCGCCGCGAGGTCGTTGTCGATCGTTTTTGGCACACCGATGACCGGAAAGCCGCGATTATGAAATTGCTCGGCAATGGCCAGCGTCCCCTCGCCGCCGATCGCGATCAGGGCCTCGATACCGAGAATGTCGAGATTGGCGAGGGCTTCACCGAGCGGCAATTCGGCATAAGCAGGCTTGCCGTCCACCATCTTTACAAAGCTACCTCGATTTCGAGTACCGAGGATCGTCCCGCCACGCGGCAATATTCCACTTACTGATCTTGTCGTCAGCTTGACCGTGTGCGTCTCACCGAGGATGCCCTCAAAGCTGTCCTCGATACCGATGCACGTCATACCAAACTCGCCGACCGCCGTCCTGACAACAGCCCGTATCGCCGCATTCAAGCCCGGGGCATCACCACCGCCCGTCAGGATCCCGATCTGCTTATACATAGAAAAAGAGCGCGCGAAGCAAATATCATTCTACTTCACGCGCTCGCCGCTTAGCCACTTGCCCGCGCCAAGACACGATATTGCGTGGCACGAATGCAGTTGAGCCGCAGATAAAAAGGATAACGCAGATAAAGAAAGATCAATTCATATCTTCCTGATCCGCGTTATCCGTGTAATCTGCGGCCAAAATGACGTTCGCCACGAGCGGGCAACGGAGCCCGCGCTCCGATGCCCACCCGCATTCGTAATTCGTAATTCCTAATTGCCGTAGGCGCTCGGTGTCGGCTTGTCGCCGTTCTGGCCCCATGGGAATACGATGAACTGACTGTTGTCGCTGCGTTTGATGTACCAAGTCCCGTCGGATGGCCGCCAGACGCCGATGTCGGCCCGTCCGTCACCGTCGTAGTCGCCGGCGGTCGGTATGTCCGCCGGGGCTCCGAAGACTTCGTACGAATACGTCGCCGTGGCACTGTTTCGGATCACCCAAAGGCCCGTTGACGGCCGATAGATCGCGATGTCGGTTTTGCCGTCGCCGTCATAGTCAGCCGGTGCGATACGGTCGCCTGTCTGGCCAAACCTCTCGCCAAACACAGAGCCGTTCGAGCTTCTGATGTTGTACCAGTCGCCTATCGACGGCCGGAATATGCCCAAGTCATTCTTCCCGTCACCATCAAAATCCCCAACCGTCGGCACATCGCCATTGGCCCCAAACTGCATCCCAAACGTAGAGCCGTTAGACGAGTTCGTCCGATACCAAGTCCCCTGACTTGGCCTAAACACCGTCAGATCAGCCTTTCCGTCACCATCATAGTCGCCCGGCGCGGGCAGGTCCTCGGCAACGCCAAACACCGGATACGAAACCGTCCCGTTCGAGCTGTTCAGTATGTACCACAATCCCGTCGAAGGCCGATAGATAGCAATATCCGTCTTCCCGTCGCCATCATAATCCGCAGGCGTCAGCTTATCGCCATCCGCCCCGAACTGCAGCCCCTGAAATCCGGCAGTCGATCGCTGCAGATACCACGCGCCGCTCGACGGCCTGAACACAGAGAAATCCGTCTTGCCGTCGCCGTCGTAGTCGAATGGTGCCCTCACAGTTGGTGCGGCTGTTTGCAGTTTCGCAAGGCTGCTGCGCGCGATACCTCCGTAAGAGGCAAACGTACCGCCGACAAGTATCTCGCTATCTGCGGTCGCCAACAGACGCGAGACGCCGACACGAAAGTCATTGACAATGCCGGAATCCGCGGACGGATCAAGCGTCCCGTCGGCGTTAAGGCGGGCCAGGCGCGTCCGCGGCACGCCGTCAAAGGTCGTAAAGCCGCCGCCGATCACCAACTTCCCGTCCGGCTGGACGGCGATCGATCCTACACTGGCATCTGCCCCGGAAACTGGAGCAAAAGTAGTGTCCAGAGAACCATTCGAGTTAACTCGTGCAATGCGGTTACGGGCCACTCCGTTAAAGGTGGTAAAGCCGCCGCCGATCAGGATCTTGCCATCTGCAAGCAATGCGGCCGTCAGGATCGGCGCATTTGCTGCCCCGGTGGTGACGAATGTGAAATCAAGGGACCCATCAGTATTGAGCCGCATGATGTGACCCTGCGGCAGCGCACCGTAACTCGTAAAATTCCCGACCACGATCAGCTTTCCATCCGGCTGGCGGAGAACTTTCTGAATATTCCCGTTGCCGTTACCCGGAGCGAAGCTGTCGTCTCCCGTGCCGTCAGAATTCAGGCGTTTCAACGTCTGAAAGCCTATATCGAGGCCAAATCCGGCCACCATCACCTTGCCGTCAGGCAGCATTAGCAGGTCGTTCACAGTGGGAGTTCCTGCCTGAATGCCCAATGGAACATATGAGGCATCATAACTTCCGTCGGCATTCAGCCTAACGAGGCTCCGCGATTGATTCAGATCATAGGTATAGAAATTCCCTCCGAGGAGGATCTTGCCATCTGCCTGCCTCGCAAGGGCAGTTGTAGCCACGGCTCCGACACCCCAAACCCCGACACCGGATTGGAACGTATTATCGATCGTTCCATCAGCATTAAAGCGCGCGATGCTCGAGTGGCTGCTGCCACTCGCCACGTTGAAGTTTCCGGCAACTACATACTTGCCGTCCGGCTGTTGGAGCATGGCCCCAACGGTCGCGAATCTGGTCAGCGATGCCTGAAAGCCGGTATCTCTTGTGCCATCCGCATTCAAACGCAAGATCCCGCGATTCGAGAGATTGCCAAGCGTTTCGGTGAGGCGAAACCATCCGGTAAGGAGTATCTTTCCGTCCGGCTGAAGCGCAATGTGGTAGCCAATATTATCGGCCTGGGGCGGGTTGAAACTCAGATCAGGCGAGCCATCGGTGTTGAGAAGAGCGATCGGGAAATTGCCGTCCTCATCGATAAATGCCCCAGCGATCAAATACTGGCCGTTGGGCTTGACAGCGACATATTCGGCATTTGCGATATCTAGTTGCGGCGGATTGAAAGTGCCGTCAAGCGTTCCGTCTGCGTTCAGGCGGGCTCCGCCGAGACGCGGGATACCATTGTAGGTCGTATAGTTACCTCCCGCCAATATCTTGTTGCCCGAGAGGATATGAACCGCGAACACGCCGCCATTGGGCCCCGCTCCGCCGGGATTGAATGTTGTATCGAGAGCTCCGCTCGACGTCAGGCGAGCGAGATTATTGTACCCGCTGAGAGCAAACACTCCGCCGATGACCACCTTACCATCCGACTGGACGCCCGTTTGCTCGACAAACTGCTGGTTCGTAAATGGCGACGTGAATGTCGCGTCACGAGTGCCATCAGTGTTTACACGAATGACGCAGAACTGCTGTGTGCCGTTGTAAGAGCGAAGGCCGCTGCCGCTAATGATGTATCGGCCGTCCGATTGGACCGTAATATTCTGCACCGTGCCTATCGTCCCGACGCCACCGACATTAAAGGTCGTATCCAGCGTCCCGTCTGCGTTCAGACGAGCGAGACCCGAGATCGCCGTGCCGTTATAGGTTGAGAACGCACCGCCGACCAACAGCTTTCCGTCGCCCAATACCTCGATGTCGTAAAGATTGCTGTTCGGCCCAAGCCCACCGACATTGAACGTTGTATCCGTCGTGCCGTTTGAGTTTAAGCGTGCCAGGGCATATCGTTCGGTGCCATTTACAAATGCGAAGTTTCCACCAACAAGGATCTTGCCGTCAGGCAGGACCGCGGAAACAAAGTTGTTCGCGTTGCCGTCCGTTACGCCCGCAGTGAACGCTGTGTTCAGCGAAAGCTGAGCACGCGCCTCACTCGTGCAAAAAGTCACAGCACAAATTAGTACGCACACCGCCCCCAGATGTGCAGCCCTCGAGCGGAATTTACAAGTAGTAAAGTCCATAGTAATGTTTCTCCCCTCCGATAAGTTTGTAAGCTATTGCGAAGACAAGCTTACGGACCTCATTTCTCGAAAGCAACTAAAATCCTGCTAAATCTTGGCTAAAAATGGACGCCGGATGTAGAATATCGACTGGCAATGTCAGCACTGGCAAATGGATCGCGCGACAGCCGCGTTGTGTATCGTTTCGGCGATTTTGAACTCGTCGTTGCGGACGAGACCCTGTGGAGAGGCGGCACAAAGCTGAACATCAACCGCCGAATGTACCAGGTGTTGCTGCGGTTGATCGAGCGGGGCGGCGAGATCGTAACCAAACAGGAGTTCTTCGAGACTGTTTGGAACGGAAGCTTTGTCGAAGACAACAATCTGACCGTCACGATCGCTGCGATCAGAAAGGTGCTTGGTGACGATGCCAAGAAGGTCATTTTCATTGAGAACCTTCCACGTAAGGGCTATCGGTTCGTCGCCCTCGTCAGCATCGGCGAAACGAGGACTACGACGTTGCCGGCATTGGTGCATAGGGAACCGACCGCGAAGCATCCGCCACTGAAACGGCGAGGTATCAGGCTGTGGATCTCGGCAGCTGCAGCATGCATGATCGTTGTATTGGTTGTAGCTGCGGCCGGGTATCGACGCTTTTGGGCCTCTGGGTCGAACAGATCCGATCATGTTAGCTCGATCGCTGTCCTTCCATTTACCGGGAGCGGCAACGACATTGAGTATCTTGCTGACGGACTGACCGAGGATATTATCACCGATCTTGGCCGAGCACGAGAATTACGGGTCATTGACCGAAACTCATCATTCAAGTACAAGGATAAGCGCGTTGATCCGGCCGAGGCCGCCCGCCAACTCGGCGTTGCGTCAGTCCTTGTCGGCAGCATTGAACGGCATGAGGATACGCTAAAGATAACAATCGAACTGATCGATTCGGTCTCAGCCGCAACCTCTTTGCGACGGGAGTTCAGCCTCGATCACGACGATCTCATTAGCCTCTCACAGGAGGTGGTTGAAGCGGTCGAAGCCGACTTGGCGGCCCGTCCCGACAAGGCCAAGCGCCGTCCGACAACGAGCCCTGAGGCATATGACCTATACCTGAAGGGACGTTACCTTTGGAACAAACGCACAAACACGGATCTGCAGGGTTCGCTCGAACTCTTCCGAGCGGCGATCGACCGGGACCCTGTGTTTGCCCGCGCGCATGTCGGCCTTTCGGAGGCCTATTCCCTCGTTAGTCTGAGTCACTTGGGCATCAGCGACGATGAGCGGATCGCACTTGCAAAGGGAGCGATCCAGAAAGCACTCGAGATCGACGACTCGATCGGCGAGGCCTATGCCGCAGCCGGTATCAATAAAGTATTTATTGAATGGGACTTTGCCGGCGCTGAGGCAGCCTATCGCCGTGCGTTGGAGCTTAGCCCGAACGACGCGACCGCCCACCATTGGTATGCGGAACTCCTTTCGATGCAGGGGCGCTTCGATGAGTGCTTTGCTCATTATGAGACGGCATTGCTCCTCGACCCGCTATCGCTGCCGATCAGAACGGATATGGCATTCGCCCACTACTATGCACACGACAATGATGCAGCTATCGCAGAGCTGAACAAGGCCAAGGAGCTCGACCCGGCTTATATCCGCACTTACGTATTCATGGGGTTCGTATATCGCGAAAAGGGCATGCTCAAAGAATCCATCGATATGATGGAGCATCAATTTCAGGCTCAGTTCGGAAACAACCCCAAGGCTCGGGAGAATTATGAATGGGCTGTGCGATACACGAACGATCTACGCAACTCAGCAACAAGATCGGGAGCAAAAGGCTACTGGGAAGCCGAGATCAGGTCGGGGCCATCTGACTCGATTTACAAGGCAGTTGCTTACTGCAAAATCGGCGATATTGACAAGGCCTTCGAATTTCTGGAGAAAGCCGTGGAGAAAGAACGAACCAACGTGGTCTGGCTCAAGGTCATGCCTGAGTTTGACTCGATCAGGTCAGATCCGCGATACGACCAGCTACTCCGACGCGTCGGCCTCGCGTGACGGGCGATCATCTCGGCTTAACTGCTTGTTCTTCGCCGCATTATCCTGCACCCAGCCGGCGTCCTGTTCTCCAAGATCGGTTATCGTTTTCATCAGGTGATCGGCGATCTCTTTGTGGGTGCGAAGCCGGTCGGGCCGCTCGTAAAATGCATCGAGGTCGATCTGTGAGCCAAACCAAATGCGGACCTTCTCGCCGCCCGTCCAGTTGCCGAGGACCTGCTTCGGCAAGTCGTTGCCGAGGCCTGCGATAAAGACCGGCACGACCTGTGGATGCGACGCATATATTATCTTGCCGATCCCCGGTTGGGCAGGCAGCATGTCGTATGGGCCGCCCTCGAGATTGCGCCGGCCTTCAGGGTGGAAACCGATCACGTGGCCGCGGCCCGTAGTGCAAAGCTCGATGAGCCGTTTCAGCGAATACTTGTCAAATTCGCGCTTTCCGGCGTCTCTTGCCTCGCGAAAGAAAGGCGGATACATCGAGAACCAGCCCATCACCAGGTTGACGAACCAACCCACGGGATTATCGTAGAAAAACTTTCCCCGCACCGGAAAATACAGCACCATCGGCCTTTTTGTCCGGCGAAACAGGACGCTCGACACCGTGTACATATCAAAGAATGAACGGTGGTTCGCGACTAGTATCAAGGGGCGTTCAACGTCCGTCTTCTCGACATTCTCGATGCCGAACACGTTCATCAGATTGTAGGTAGCGAGATAGATCCAGAGACTGCCAACATGCCGCTGAAAGAACGTCATAAGACGCTTCATCACACCGACATTCATCCGATGCGTCAGCCAAAATCCGAACCGCTCATTGTGCGCGAGCACGCCGATCTCCGCCCGCGTCGGAAGTGTCGGCTCAAGCAGTTCGAGTTTTGCATTTTCAGCGTCGTGCATCGTCGCCACGTCAGTTTAGCATCGCGTCGAGCCGAATATAGACATCCGGCGGCGCTTTAGCTATCATTATCGACAGTCTTTTGCCTTCATTTGCCAAAATGATCTGACTTAGAGCCGTCGTCGACGACCGCTCTTTCGATCCTCTTGGATCTGGGGACAAGCATCAATATCTTTAGGAGTTCACTTCAATGAATAGTCAGTTTTTCCGCAGGGCCGTCTGCCTCGCAGTCCTCGTAGTTTGTTCGTACGCCGCCTCGCTTGCAAACGTCCGATCCGATGACCGCGTCTGGGATCACGTCGACCGCTCGGAATTGCGTCAGCCGGCCATGGAAGCGAATTCGATGCCCACGGCCTATGACACGTTCCGTCTTGATCGCTCGGCATTGACGTCGATCCTCGACCGGGCCCCTGAGGAGAACACCGGCGGCCTCGGCACCATACTGACCATCCCAATGCCCGACGGCACATTCCAGCGCTTCAGCATCGAGCACTCGCTCGTCGTCGAGAAAGGACTCTTGAAGAAATTCCCGGAACTTGGAGCTACTTACCGGGGCACCGGCATCGACGATCCGACGGCAGTGGTCAGGCTCGACCTCCTGCCGAATGGCTTTCACGCAATGGTCCTCTCGGAGCGCAACACCGTGATCGTCGATCCATATTCGGTCGAGGATACCGAGCATTACATTAGCTATTTCAAAAGCGAGAAGCCGCGCGTCGGCCATTTTGAGTGCCTCTTTGACAATTCAGAGAACGAATTCCGAGAAATGCTCCGTCCGACCGACCCGGACGATCTCGATTTCCTGCGCGGTGCGTCATTACCGGAGGTCACCTCAGGCACTCAAATGAGGACCTATCGTCTCGCCCTGGCAGCGACGAATGAGTACTGCGCAACGGTAGGCAGTAACACCGTCGCAGGGTGTCTCGCGGCGCAGGTACTGGTAATGAACCGTGTAAACGGCATCTACAATCGCGACGTTGCCATTCAGATGAACATTATCGCGAATAACAACCTGATAGTTTTCGCAGGCAATAATACGACGTGCGGCCCCGGGCAGAATGAGGCATGCACCGCAGCAAATGATCCTTACACGAATGACAATGGCTCAGCGATGCTTGACCAGAACCAATCGACGGTCGACACGAGGATCGGTTCTGGATCTTATGACATCGGACACGTTTTCAGCACCGGCGGCGGCGGCATCGCCCAGCTAAACTCGCCTTGCCAGGGCGGCAAAGCTCGCGGCGTCACAGGGCTTCCTAATCCTGTTGGTGACCCGTTTGCGGTCGATTATGTTTCTCACGAAATGGGCCACCAATGGGGATCACCGCATACATTTAACGCAGTCTCAGGCGGCTGCAGTGGCAACAGATCTGGTGCATCGGCCTACGAACCGGGCAGCGGCATCACGATCATGGGCTATTCGGGCCTTTGCGCTCCGCAAAACCTGGGGAACTTCTCGATCGATACCTTCCACGTTAAGAGCCTGGAGCTTATCGTCGGGTACAGCCAGACGGGCGGCGGCAACTGCGGCGTGATAACGGCCAGCGGCAACACGCCGCCGACCGTGACTGGGCCCGGCAATTTCAACATACCAAAACAGACGCCGTTCGCATTGACGGCATCGGCGACAGACCCGAATGGCGACACGATCACCTACGATTGGGAGGAATACGATCTCGGCCCGGCTCCGGCCGGCGCACCGAATACCGACGCCGACGGCAATCCACGGCCGATATTCAGGGTGTTTTTGCCGGTCTCGTCAGGAACCCGGACATTCCCGGCCCTGACGCATATCCTAAATTCCGACAATATCCCGCCGACCAATACCGGCGGCTTTATGACAGGTGAACTCCTGCCGGCGATCACACGGACGATGACCTTCCAGGTCGTCGCCCGCGACAACCGCGCCGGAGCCGGCGGCATTAATACCGCAACATCTGTCCTCACGGTCGATGGGGCGTCTGGCCCATTCAAGGTCACGTTTCCCGACGCACCCGGACATATTCTGGGCACCGGAACGAACCATGTCATCACATGGAACGTAGCCGGCACCAGCGGGGCTCCGGTAAATGCCGCGAATGTCAGGATCCTATACTCGAGCGACGGAGGGACTACGTTCCCGACGGTCCTGCTGGCCTCTACTGCCAATGATGGCAGCGAGGCGGTAACCATGCCAGTGACGCCGACCTCGACGGGCCGCATCAAGATCGAGGCCGTCGGGAATATCTGGTTTGACATCTCGAACAACAACTTTACGCTGACGAGCGGCCCGACGCCGACGCCGTCACCGACTCCGACGCCGGGAACGCCGACGCCGACGCCGTCACCTTCGCCGACCTGCAACGTGTTCATCGAGAACTTTGACGGTGTCACCGCCCCGGCCTTACCGGCGGGATGGGTGGCTGTGAACACGACAGGCCCGGCTCCGCTGTGGACGACATCGACCTCCGGGCCAAATTCGGCCCCAAACAGCTTGTTCATTGACGATGCTAATGTGATCTCAGATAAGCGCATCGACAGCCCCTCATTTGTGGTCAATTCGACAACTGCACAGCTCAGCTTCCGTCATAAATACGACCTGGAATACAGTGACGGCGTGTTTTGGGATGGAGGCGTTCTCGAGATGTCTGTATCCGGCATCGTCGGTGGGACGTTCCTCGATGTGACTCATGCATTGTTTGGAAATACTTTCCTGGTTGGGGGCTACAATGGTCCGCTCGACACCACCGCCAGCAATCCATTGGCAGGGCGGCAGGCGTGGTCCGGCAATTCCAACGGGTATATCAACACCATCGTCAATCTCGGCCCGAACCTGAATGGCCGAACCGTGAAGCTTCGATTCCGAGTGGGCTCCGACGTAGAGGTTCCTGCTCCGGGCTGGTGGGTTGACAATGTGGCCGTCAGCGGGCCATGCCTAACTCCGACACCGACGCCGACGCCGACACCTACACCTACGCCGACACCGACACCGACGCCGACGCCAACTCCGACACCGACTCCTAGCCCGAGTCCTTCTCCGAGTCCGAGTCCTAGTGCATCACCGACGCCGTTGTATACGCGTGGTGACTATGACGGTGACAACAAGACGGACACGACCGTTTGGCGGCCGACGGCGTTTGCACCGAATCTGAGTGCGTTCTACACGCAGTATTCGGGCAACGGCAGCTTCTTTGGGATACAGTTTGGCAACACGGGCGACGTGGCCATTGCGGGTGACTTTGACGGCGACAACAAGACCGACTTTGGCGTCTCGCGATTGAACACCAGCCCGGCACCACCGGATCCTGCCGATTTCTTCTATCTGGAGAGTTCGACGGGCACGGTGAAGTATCCCGTCTGGGGTAATGCCGGAGACATATTCGTCTCGGGCGACTATGACGGTGACAAGAAGACAGACGTCATGGTCTGGCGTCCGTCCAACGGTACGTGGTACATCGTCAACTCAAGCGGTGCGAATGGCGGCTTTACCATCGTCACTCATGGCCAGAACGGCGACAAGCCGTATGCTATGGACACGGACGGCGACGGCAAGGCAAACCTTGTATATTTCCGCCCGGCGACCGGCAACTGGGTCGTATTTGGCGGGGCTACGACAAACTTCGGCATCGGAACGGACATTCCTGTCCCGGCCGACTACGACGGCGACAACATCGATGACTTCGCGGTCTTCCGTGACGGTATGTGGATCGTGCGTCGCAGCGGCAATGGCCAGGTCGAGTTCACGCCGTTTGGTACAACGGGTGACATTCCCGTGCCGGGCGACTACGACGCCGACAACAAGTACGACCGTGCGGTCTATCGTGCCGGCATCTGGCACATGCTCAGATCAACCCAAGGCTACACAGGCGTCCAGTTCGGTGCCGCGACCGACACCGCCATGCCAAAGGCGTATATTCCGTAAGGAAATAACCGCAGATGAAGCGGATGACGCAGATAAAGAAGATTTGAAATGATCTTCCTTATCTGCGTTATCCGTTTTGTCTGCGGTTGAGATGCATGCGACACACGCGGGCCGGGATGCCCGAACTCCGACGGGAAGATCGACGCTAAACTCTCGACCGGCCGGTCGTCAAAGAAAACGCTTCGCCATCGCTGCCTCCTAGTCCAACCGAGGTGCATTTTTTGTCTTGCATCTTTGCCGGAAGCGCGATAACGTACGGCTAACCACTAAGAATGCTCACCCATCTCCTGCGGGGTGTAAGGGAGAATGTATATGAAGATCGGCATGCTTTCGTCGCGTCGTTTGTATGGACGCATCGGCCTGTTTGCACTCGTCGGAGCATTGTTTCTCACTACGGTTGCAATCGGATCGACAGCGGCGGGCTTTTCTTTTTGGTCCCCGCTTCGGGCGAACGTTGGATCGAGTGCGCAGATCGGTAAGGTGAGCGAGCCCGACGATCCTGCACCGGCGGAAACGTCGCCTCCGATCCGCTCGCTGCCGGTGGTGAGAACGGCGGGGGCGGGCGTGTCCAATTCGACGATAGCGAATCTCGCGGATGCCGATCAGGCTGCGAATACGCTGACGGTAACGGTCAATGGCGGTGCGAGTGCGACGGTGAACGGTGTGACGGTCAATAACATGGCGATCAGCCCTGCGGGCGTGGTGACGGCGGATATCGCTGCGGCTGCGGGAGCGGCTGATGCGGCGTTCACGCTTGTCGTGACTGACAGCACTTCGCTGTCGGCAGCGGCGACGCTGCCGGTGATCGTTCTCGGCCCGTGTCCGGGCACGTGGACGGAGCAGGCACACCCTGCCGCGCCTGACGGTTTGTCGGGTGACGAGTTCGGCTACTCGGTGGCGATCAGCGGCGACACGGCGATCGTCGGAGCAGATGGGGACGACACGTCCGGTGGCAGTAATGCCGGTTCGGCCTATGTCTTTACCCGAAGTGCAGGCGTGTGGACACTGCAGCAAAAGCTGACCGCGTCTGATGGTGCGGAGAATGACCAGTTCGGCATCTCGGTGACGATCAGCGGCGACACAGCGATAGTCGGGGCATGGGTGGACGACACGCTCGGCGGTAGCGATGCCGGTTCGGCCTATGTCTTTACCCGAAGTGGAGGCGCGTGGACACAGCAGCAAAAGCTGACCGCGTCTGACGGTGCGGCGAGTGACCAGTTCGGCATCTCGGTGGCGATCAGCGGCGACACGGCGATCGTCGGGGCATACCAGGACGACACGCCCGGCGGCAACAATGCCGGTTCCGCCTATGTCTTTACTCGAAGTGGCGGCGTGTGGACACTGCAGCAAAAGCTGACCGCGTCTGACGGTGCGGGGGGTGACGAGTTCGGCTTCTCGGTGGCGATCAGCGGCGACACGGCGATCGTCGGGGCATATCAGGACGACACGCCCGGCGGCAACAATGCCGGTTCCGCCTATGTCTTTTCCCGAAGCGCGGGCGTGTGGACACTGCAGCAAAAGCTGACCGCGTCTGACGGTGCGGTGCTTGACCGATTCGGCTGGTCGGTGGCGATCAGCGGCAACACGGCGATCGTCGGGGTACTGTATGGCAACACGCCCGGCGGTGAGACCGGTTCGGCCTATGTCTTTACCCGAAGCGCCGGCGTGTGGACACAGCAGCAAGAGCTGACCGCGTCTGACGGTGCGGAGGGTGACGAATTCGGCATCTCGGTGGCGATCAGCGGCGACACGGCGATCGTCGGGGCAGATGGGGACGATACGCCCGGCGGCAACAGTGCCGGTTCCGCCTATGTCTTTTCCCGAAGCGCGGGCGTGTGGACTCAGCAGCAAAAGCTGACCGCGTCTGACGGTGCGGCGGGTGACTTGTTCGGCTACTCGGTGTCGATCAGCGGTGACACGGCGATCGTCGGGGCAATCTTTGACGACAGGTCCGGCGAAAGCAATGCCGGGTCGGCTTACATCTATAACAATCCGTGTGCATCACCGACGCCGTTGTATACGCGTGGTGACTATGACGGGGACAATAAGACGGACACGACCGTTTGGCGGCCGACGGCGTTTGCACCGAATCTGAGTGCGTTCTACACGCAGTATTCGGGCAACGGCAGCTTCTTTGGGATACAGTTTGGCAACACGGGCGACGTGGCCATTGCGGGTGACTTTGACGGCGACAACAAGACCGACTTTGGCGTCTCGCGATTGAACACCAGCCCGGCACCACCGGATCCTGCCGATTTCTTCTATCTGGAGAGTTCGACGGGCACGGTGAAGTATCCCGTCTGGGGTAATGCCGGAGACATATTCGTCTCGGGCGACTATGACGGTGACAAGAAGACAGACGTCATGGTCTGGCGTCCGTCCAACGGTACGTGGTACATCGTCAACTCAAGCGGTGCGAATGGCGGCTTTACCATCGTCACTCATGGCCAGAACGGCGACAAGCCGTATGCTATGGACACGGACGGCGACGGCAAGGCAAACCTTGTATATTTCCGCCCGGCGACCGGCAACTGGGTCGTATTTGGCGGGGCTACGACAAACTTCGGCATCGGAACGGACATTCCTGTCCCGGCCGACTACGACGGCGACAACATCGATGACTTCGCGGTCTTCCGTGACGGTATGTGGATCGTGCGTCGCAGCGGCAATGGCCAGGTCGAGTTCACGCCGTTTGGTACAACGGGTGACATTCCCGTGCCGGGCGACTACGACGCCGACAACAAGTACGACCGTGCGGTCTATCGTGCCGGCATCTGGCACATGCTCAGATCAACCCAAGGCTACACAGGCGTCCAGTTCGGTGCCGCGACCGACACCGCCATGCCAAAGGCGTATATTCCGTAAGGAAATAACCGCAGATGAAGCGGATGACGCAGATAAAGAAGATTTGAAATGATCTTCCTTATCTGCGTTATCCGTTTTGTCTGCGGTTGAGATGGATTCGATAGACGCGGGCAGTGGTTAGTTCCGATGTGGGGAGACAATATACTTCTGCATGATTGCCGTTGGCTTTTAGCCAACGGTTAACGGTTCAAACCACTCTCGGGCTTTAGCCCCGGCCAACCGTTGCCTAAAGGCAACGGCGATCAGGCAGTCAGGCGACGCGAGCGGGCAGGGATCCCCGCGCTCCGAGGTGGTTTCCGTTCTCCGTTTTCGGTTATCAATTGCGTCCTTTCTTTTGGCGATACAACCAACCGCGTCCGGCGCGTATCTCTAGTACTACAACACAAGATATTGCTGACCGACACGTCTAGCAACCTGCAGGCGGGCGAGATGCATTTCGAGGAGAGGTGAGTATGCTAGGAAGCGGTGCTAGGGCGGTGGCCATTGGCGTGGCCGTGGCGACTTGGTCAACATTGTCCATTCTTGGGCAGGAGACGAAAGGCAACCCAGAGCAGGCGTCAGTCTTAAGGGCAGAACAAGCACCAGACACCCGCATTAGAGTGACATTCGATGAGAAAGCTCCGGGTGTCGTGATCGTAGAATCCAATGGTGAGAGGCTCCGCATCGACACGTCTCAAAAGACTTTCGAGACGTTGTCCGCGTCGCCTGCACCTCCTGAGGGTATGCCGCCTAGTGATGCGGCCGGAACAAAGAAAGAGGATGAAGAAAGCGCCTATGATTTCGATCGTGGGGATGAGCCGTATGGCTCCCGGATCGTGAATGTATCTACGCCTCGAAGCGTGCCGAAACGCTCATGGAATGTTGACTTCACGCATCGTTTTTCACAGCCGATCCATCCATTGAGCCAGAGCGGCCCGGCATTGCTCGGCCTTGACAGCTTCGGTACAGCCTCGTTCGGGATTACCTATGGTATTACGGATAAGCTGTTCGTCACGGGGTATCGGTCACCGCTCTGTCAGACGGGGCTGTGCCGCGCAATTGAGGTTGGCTTCGGCTATAGTTGGCTGGCGAACGACAAGGAGCATCCGCTTGCGCTGACCACATACGCGAGCGTAGAAGGTAACGATAACTTCACCGAGGAATTCACTTACAATCTACAGGCGCGCTTCGCCGCACGACTCGGAAAACGTGTGTACGCGTTCTTTTCGCCTGCGGTGCACATTAACGCGAACGGCCAGAGACGCTTTGATCCCCGAGCCTCGAATTACTCTCCACCGGCGACCGTCGCGGAAACATTTCGCCTGCCAAAGCACGGGGCCTCATTTGGGCTCGGAGCTGCCGTATTGATCACACCAAATGTAGTAGCCTTGTTTGATATAGTTCCGCGGACGGGCTTTAAACTTGGTCGCGTAAGACCCATTTTCGACAACAACTTCCATGTCATCGGCTTTACTAATGAATCGCACGTTTCGCTTGGGCTCGGGATCCAGCGAAATGTTGGGAAACACTCATTTGCTCTAACATTTTCGAATACGCAAGCAACGACTACCGCCCGGTACAATTCGAGTAACTTGGCCCTTAAGCCAAAGCGGCTCATCATCGGATTTAACCTCTCTCGTCGTTTTTGAGCGTGTTTCGATTATCCGATATGTCGTATATTTGTCCGATATTTCGAACTATGAAGAAGGCCAGACGGCCCCTGATACAGGTAAAGCCGACTGTTAACGCTTACGGCATAATCCTTGCGTGATTTTAGCCTTAACCACAATATCATGGTCAGACAGAGACATGATCGGATCCGAGGGCTGGTGTTCGTAGTAGGCTGCGCTCTGTGGATCGCAGGCTATGTGGTCGTTGGAACTACCAGCGGACGTGCCCGTTCAAATGAGTTGGGAGAGGCTAAACAGGCCGCTATCTATTCCGCGAACTGTGCCGTGTGTCACGGTCGCGATGGCCGGGCTAAGACCGCAAAGGGAAAGCGCTTGGGAGCGACGGATTTCACATCAGACTGGAACACAAACGAGGCTCGTGGGATAAGGATCATTACGAACGGCAGGTCCGAAATGCCCTCGTTCAAGAAGAAGTTGTCTGCATCTGAGATTCGGTCGGTGTTTGCTTATGTTCGCCGCTTTCGCGGCTAGTATCGTAGATTGGAGGGGCTTGTAAGATATGTTGACTGGGCTCGGGTTGGGACTTCGTCATTCAATCAAACTTCGGTTTGGTCTGTATGCCCTTGTGTGCTTGGGCTTGTATGCTATTTCGACCTCGGGCATGGGAGTTTCAGCCCTGGCTTCGATCGACTATAGCGATGTTTTCTGTGGTGCACCACTCCGTACAGAACCCAGGCGTCTCAGCCAGATCGGGCAGGACGTGGCAATGGTAGGCATTGCGTTTGTTCCTCAGAAACTGATAATCAGCGCTGGGAGCCAAGTCATATGGACAAATCAGGATCAGGCTTTCCACACGACGACGAGTGATACCGCGGTGTGGAACTCGGGCAAGATGAAGCTAGGGGATACATTTAACTTCACATTTATCAACCCTGGATCTTACCCGTATCATTGCGCTTTTCACCTGTCGATGACGGGCACGATAATCGTAACCGGAGCATCGCCAACACCGACCCCGACCCCGACCCCGACCCCGACGCCAACACCAACGCCGACACCAACACCTACGCCAACGCCGACTCCAAGTCCGAGCCCGAGTCCTTCTCCGAGTCCGAGTGCGTCGCCGACGCCGCTTTACACTCGTGGTGACTATGACGGTGACAACAAGACGGACACTACCGTTTGGCGTCCGACGGCGTTTGCACCGAATCTGAGTGCCTTCTATACGCAGTATTCGGGGAACGGGAGCTTCTTTGGGATACAGTTTGGGAATACGGGCGATATTGCGATTGCGGGCGACTTTGATGCGGACAATAAGACCGACTTTGGCGTGTCAAGGTTTACGACGGCCGATGGCGTGGACCTGATCTACCTTGAAAGCTCGACCAGCACTGCGAAGTTCCCTGTGTGGGGCAATTCAGGTGATGTGTTCATTTCGGGCGATTACGATGGCGACAAGAAGACCGACGTAATGGCATGGCGGCCATCGGACGGGACTTGGTATATCGTCAATTCAAGCGGTGCCAATGGCGGGTTTACCTTTATCACTCACGGCCAGAACGGTGACAAGCCATATGCGATGGACACGGACGGCGACGGCAAGGCCAATCTGGTCTATTTCCGTCCATCGAGCGGTGATTGGGTGATCCGCAACAACGACGGCAGTTCGACGACGATAAACTTCGGCCTATCGACTGATATTCCTGTCCCTGCGGACTACGACGGCGATAACAAGGACGACATCGCAGTGTTCCGCGACGGCTTGTGGATCGTGCGTCGCAGTTCTGACGGCCAGGCCGAATTCACGCCGTTTGGCACGACGGGCGACATCCCAATTCCGGGCGACTACGACGCGGACAACAAGTACGACCGAGCGGTCTATCGTGCCGGCATCTGGCACATGCTCCGCTCAACCCAAGGCTACACAGGCGTCCAGTTCGGTGCCCCGACCGACACCGCCATGCCAAAGGCTTACATTCCGTAAGCTCTTGGCATCGACCAAAACAAAAGCCGGGCGAGATTTGCATCGCCCGGCTTTCTTCGCCAAAGAACCATTATTCGATCGTGAAGTATTTTGCTTCCGGGTGATGGACGATGATCGCTGAGGTCGATTGCTCGGGATCAAGCATAAATTCCTCGGTCAATCCAACGTCGATCCTGTCGGGTCGCAACAGTTCAAACAGCTTGGCCTGATCGGCGATGTTCGGGCACGCAGGGTAGCCAAAACTGAACCGCGATCCCTGATAGCCTTGATGAAATAGCTTCGCCAGTTCCGGTGCATCCGCTCCGGCGATGCCCAATTCCTCCCGAATGCGTTTATGCCACATCTCGGCCAAAGCCTCGGCAGATTCCACGGAAAGGCCGTGAAACAAGAGATAGTCCTGGTAATCGTCAGCCTTAAATAACTTGGCCGAGTGCTCACTTGCCTTTCGGCCCATCGTGACGAGCTGAAATGCGACGACATCGAGCGGAGCACGGAGACTGTCGTCTACACTCCGCTCCCTAAAATAATCTGCCAGACACAAATTCTTCCCGCCACGCTGCTCGACCGGTTGTCGCGGAAATGTAAATCGCAGCCGCTCGGTTCTCTCATCATCGTGATAAATGATGAGGTCATTACCGTCAGCAGCACACGGAAAGTAGCCGTAAACGAGTCTCGCTTCGAGCAGTTTATCGCGGATCGCCGCCGCTTTGATCTCGGCAAACTTTGGATAGACAGTCTCCTCAAGGAGCTTCTTGTACTCGTCCGGCGTTTTCTTTCCCTGCTTAAATTGCCACTGGCCTTTGAAGAGCGCCGTTTCGTTGATGAACGCAAAAACTTTTGTCAGGTCTTTTATCTCGACTACCTTCGAGCCGTAGAACGGAGCTTTTGGAATTCCAACATCGTTCGCAACGTCAGAGCGGGTCGTGTGCGTTGCATCGCCGGTTGATCTTGACGAAACTCGCGCCGCAACGGCACCGCGCTTTGCGTCTTCGCCGACCAGATCCTCCAAGTCAGAACCGCCTGTGGTAGCGGGCGGCTGAACATTGGTCTCTCCGACCGCGGTGGCACCGACGGCTCGTGATAAGCCACCCGCGAGCGCAGGTGGTTCTGACTGTGTCAGCGCGTCCATAGCGTGCAGCCCGTCAAACGCATCGCGAGCGTAGAACAATTTGCCTTTATACAGTGGGATCAGATCGTTATCGACATAACGGCGATTGAGAGCGGCACCGCCGAGGATGACCGGGACATTGATCGACCGCTCGTTCATTAGTTCCAGATTGTCACGCATTATGAGCGTCGATTTGACCAACAGGCCGCTCATGCCGATCGCGTCACAATTTGTCTCGTAGGCCGCCCGCAGGATGTCGTCGATCGGCTGTTTGATGCCGAGGTTTACGACTTTGTAGCCGTTGTTCGTGAGAATGATGTCGACGAGATTCTTGCCGATGTCGTGCACGTCACCTTTGACGGTCGCGAGCACGAGCGTGCCCTTTTCGACGCCTTCGACCCGGTCCATAAACGGTTCGAGAAATTTCACAGCAGCCTTCATTGCTTCCGCCGATTGCAGCACGAACGGCAATTGCATCTGGCCGCTGCCAAACAGATCGCCGACGGTTTTCATCCCGTCGAGGAGAATATTGTTAATGATATCTAGCGGCGGATATTTGTCGAGAGCTTCTTTCAACGAGTCTTCGAGGCCGATCTTTTCGCCTTCGATGATGTGCTCTTTCAAACGCTCTTCAACCGGCAAGTTTGAAATATCCGGCTTTATCGACTGCGCCGTTTTGCCCTCGAAAAGCCTCGTGAATTCGCCCAGCGGATCATAAGTGCAAACATCACCGTCGAATTTTCGCCGGTCGTAGATCAGGTCGCGAGCCGTGTCGATCTCGTGCTCGTTAAAACGAATGAGCGGCAAAATTTTCGACGCGTTGACGATCGCCGAGTTCATTCCCGCCTCAACGCAATCGTGCAAGAACACCGAATTCAAAACGACGCGGGCCGCGGGCGACAAGCCGAACGAAATGTTAGACACGCCGAGAATGATATTCGCATCGGGCATTTCGGCGCGAATCTGTCTTATCGCCGCGATCGTTTCAGCGGCGTTTGCTCGGTCCTCTTCGATACCGGTCGAGATCGGCAACGCCAGCGGGTCGAAGAAAATATCGTGAGCGGGCATACCGCTATCGACAAATTGTTTGTATGCGCGGCGTGCTATCCTGAGCTTGTTCTCCGCGGTGCGAGCCATTCCTTCTTCATCGATCAGACCGATGACAACGCTGGCGCCGTATTCCTCTGCAAGCGACAAAACCTTGAGAAAACGCGGCTCACCGTCCTCGTAATTCGTCGAGTTGAGAATCGATTTGCCGCCGGCGTGTTCGAGACCGGCTTCCATCTTTTCCCACTCGGTCGAGTCGAACATTATCGGGATCTTGACGTTCGTTGCGAGCCGAAATGCCAATTCGTGCATATCAGCAACGCCGTCGCGGCCGACAAAATCGACGTTGACGTCGAGTATGTGAGCACCTTCTTTCTCCTGCGACTTGGCGAGATTGACGAGGCCATCCCAATCCTCGGCGTCGAGCAGATCACGCATTTTCTTCGACCCCGACGCGTTGACGCGCTCGCCGACGATGAGGAATGATGCGTCCTGCGTGTAAGGCTGCTGAAAATAGATCGACGAAGCCGACGGTACGAGTTTTGCGTCCCGCTGTTTCGGCGACAGGCCGCCAACACGTTTGACGACCTGGCGAAGATGTTCCGGCGTCGTCCCGCAGCATCCGCCGACGATATTCGCGCCAAAATCCTTTGCAAAATGCTCGACCTGGGCCGCAAAGGTCTCCGGCGTTTCGTCGTAATGCTGAGCCCCGTCACGCACCTCAGGCAGCCCGGCGTTGGGCAGGACACTTACCGGAAGCGGCGAATTTTCGCATAGATAGCGAAAGCTGTCGGTCATGTGCTTTGGCCCGGTGCCGCAGTTCATGCCGATCACATCGATCGGAAACGGTTCAAGCGCAGTCAACGCCGCACCGATCTCAGTGCCGTTTAGCATCGTGCCAAAAACCTCGATCGTCACCTGTGCGATCACCGGCAGGCGGACTTTGGCCTGTTCAAAATGTTCAAAGATCGCAGCAAGCGCAGCTTTCGTCTGCAGCAAATCCTGACAAGTCTCGACGATCAAGACATCACTGCCACCGTCGACAAGCCCGCGCACCTGCTCGGCGTAGGCCTTCTTTAGGTCCCGATATTTAATGTGCCCGAGCGTAGGCAGCTTGGTGCCCGGCCCTATCGAACCCGCAACGAAACGCGGCTTGTCCGGCGTTGAATAATCGCTCGCGATACCTTTAGCAAGCTCTGCCGCCCTGAAATTAACATCGTAGGTCTTCTCCGCTATGCCGAACTCGGCCAAAACGATCTCGCTGCCGCCAAAACTATTCGTCTCGATCACATCGCAGCCGACATCGAGAAAGGCCGTATGGACCGCACGGATCGCATCAGGCCGCGTGTAAAGCAAGTTCTCAGAACAATTCTCAAACGCCGGCCCGCCCCATTCGTCGATCGACAGATCGAGCGACTGCAGGTATGTGCCCATCGCGCCATCAAACACGATTACCTTTTCCTTTAGCAGATCAAGAAACATTTTCATTTGCGAATTTCGATTTGCGAATGCCGAATGATCACTTTTTTAGTCGCGCCGTCCGCTTGGACGCGACCATAATGGCCGTGATCTCATTTGCTTCGCGCAGAAGCTCGATCACCTTGGCTTCTTTCATCAACTCCGCTTCTATTATCAGTTCCAGCCAATGACAGCATTCGTCCGCTTCTTCCTCAACAATCCCCAGCTTCGCAATGAACTCCGCCTTGGATCTCCCACGACACGCTGCACGATAGTTTGATGATACTGATGTACCACTTCGTATCAATTGTGTGCCAAGCGTCCTTCCAGCCAACGTATCTGGTAAGGCATCGACGAGCTTGATGATTCTCAACCCAAATTTCTTCGTTCGATCGATGAGATCGTTCTCCTTAGAATTCATATTCGCAAATCGCAAATCGCCATTCGAAAATCAAAAGAAAACCCTGTGCCAAACAAGCACAGAGTTTCGTTATTCTTCGGATTGAACTCTGCTGTTTAGCCGCTTCTTTTTCGTGGCCGCAAGTCGCAATAACTCACCACGTCAACCTAGATTCTAGCGAAACACCGTCGGCCGGTCAATCCACCGGCTTGAACGCTTCAATGACATCCCAGACCTCGCGCGACAGCTCGATTCCCTCGGGAAAATGTTTGTAAAAATCATCCCGCAGCCGCATCGTGTCGTTTGCGAGATACTGATCGAGCGATTCGCGTGAATGGGCAACATACTTCATCCGATACTTGCCGTCGGTTCGGGAGAAGGTCGCCGATTCGAAATGGCCCGTCGCGAGCACATCCGCGATGTGCCGATGTCGCATATAATCCTCGAACCGTTCAATAAATTCCGGCGGCACTAGGGCCGTGACCTCGTATGTGACTTTCATTTTGAGAACTTAGGCGTAGAATATCACATAAGGCGTTCTCCGAATCTCCAATGCAAGCCCGCAGAAAAACGGATTTCAGGCTTAGCAAGACCGCATACATGCGGTATCTAAGGTGCCCACCCGAGTTTTGGCTCTACATTAACCAACCGCTGCTCGTTGTCGAGCCCTATTCGCTCGAATATGAGCATCTCAGACAGCAGGGGTATGAGGTCGAGCGTTACGTCAAGTATCTCACTCAATTTCAGCCAAGCGACAGCCAGACCGTCGATTATCAACGAACATTCCAAACATCGAGCTTTACGGCACGCAGCGACATTGTCGTCACCGATACGGCGACCGGCGATATCGAGATATACGAGATCAAGGGTGCCTCTAAGGTCAAGCCCGAGCACTATGACGACGTCGCTTTTCAGAAGATGGCCGCGGAAGCAATGGGTTCGCACGTTGCCCGTTGCTACGTCGTTACGATGAATGGCGACTATGTGCGGCAAGGCGACATCGAACCTGAGCACCTGTTTACGATCACTGAGGTGACGGCTGAGGTCGATGAGCGGCTCGAAGCCACGGCGCAGCAGGCACAAGCTGCGATCGATTATCTAAAGACCGTTCCCGTCCCGTCGCTTCTCGATTACTGTGCCGACAACAAGCTCGCGTGCAAGTTCATCACGCTGCATTTTCCCGATCTCCCGGAATACACGATATTTGATATCTCCTACCTTAAGAACGAGAAACGCCGCGAACTGCTCGAGATGGGCGTCGTCAGCATCCTCGACGTGCCGGACGATTTTCCGTTGTCGGACAAGCAGCGGAAGCAGGTATCCGCGGCTCAGTCGGGCGCGATAGTTATCGAGAGCGAGGAGATCCGAGAGCGGATGAATGCGTGGGAATATCCGCTGCATTTTCTGGACTACGAGACGTTCTCATACGCAATACCGCAGTTTGACGGTGTGCGTCCCTTCCAGCAGATGTGCTTTCAGTATTCGCTGCACACGATCGCCGGTCCCGGAGAGCCACTCAAGCACGTCGAGTTCCTTGCCCGACACGACGAGGCAAACCCACCTCTGGCCCTGGCCGGGCACCTGAAGAATGCGATGTCCGGCGGTATCGGGACAGTCTTCGTATGGTACGAATCGTTCGAGAAGACACGCAACAGCGAGATGGCCGAGATGTTTCCGGACTACGCGGCATTCTTTGAGGAGGTAAATTCAAAGACGGTCGATCTAATGAAGATCTTTGCGGATCGCCTCTATATTCACCCCGATTTTAAGGGACGTTCTTCGATCAAAAAGGTGCTGCCGGTGCTGTGTCCGCATGTGCCTAGGTATTCAGACCTCGGCATTGGCGAGGGCTTGACGGCCTCGATAAGCTGGTTTCGCGCCGTAAAATGGGAATCGATGTCCGACGCCGACCGCGAACATATCTTTCAAAACCTGCTCGAATACTGCGAACTTGATACGCGAGCAATGGTTGATATTTACGAAGTATTGCAAGCTGTCTGATCGCGAGCACAACTTGCGCATGAGTAGTTTTAGCGTTACAACTTGAGCATCGCTTCTAAGGAGGAATCTATGGGACGCAAGATCCTGGCCATTATCGTTGCCTGTATTACATCCGTGGCGATCATTATGATCTTTCAAATGATCTCGACCGCCGCAACTCCCGCACCGCCAAAGAACTTTGAATACATGACCGCTGAGGAGCGGATCGCTTACATCACATCGCTGCCGGCGATGGCGTTCGCTATTGTTCTTGCCGGCTACATTGTGGCCGCGTTCGCCGGCGGCTTCGTGGCGCAAAAGATGGGCCGCCGCTGGAGCGAGGGCCCGATGCTGTCACTCGTCATTGGCGTCTTTCTGACGACGGCCGGTATCGCCAACTTCTTCTTCCTGGTGCCCGGCCAGCCGATGTGGTTCGTCGTCGCGAGCCTTATCTCATACATTCCGATGGCTCTGATCGGCTATCGCCTCGCGAAGTAAGAGATCTACCGCGAAATACACGAAAAATACGAAAAAAAAGGTTCCCCTCTATTTCGTATGTTTCGTGTATTTCGCGGTTAATTCCTATCCAAGTTGTAATATCGCCAACTCGGTTGAAAGTCCCGCGCAAGCTTCTGCTTCGTCAATATCGCCCTGACCATCTCGACCGGTATCGGCCCCTCGTGCAGGACCGCATCGTGAAACTGCTTGTCGGTCATTTTCTTAGGGCCGACGAGATCGCGGTGCATCTGGTAAAACTGCAGGCCGCCCATCATATACGCCATCTGGTAGAGCGGCCCGTAATCGCCGCTGAATGAACGCCGCACCTCGGCAAGAGCATTGTCGCGTTCGTGGCCGACTTTGTTCACCAGCAGGTCGACGCACTGCTCGGGCGTCCAGTTGCCGAGATGGAAATTGAGGCTGAAGATGATCCGGGCCGCTCGGTGCGAACGCCAGAACAAGGCCCCGATCTTGTCTTCGGGTGTCGTTACAAATCCGCGGTCCCACAGCAGGAATTCCCAATACAATGCCCAGCCCTCGCCCCAGAACGGCGTGCGAAACATCGCGCGATACGGCCGGTAACGCTGTGTCATGAATCCTTGCAGGTGGTGCCCAGGAATGAGTTCATGATGTGTCACCGCACGGGCAAAATGCGGATTATTACCCCGCAGCGACATCATCTTTTGTTCATGCGTCATGCCGTCTGTCGGATAAGCCACGAGTATCGTCTCGCCGCCGAGAAAAAATGGCGCGACCAACTGCCGCTCGGGCGACATCATCTCCATTCGCCAGCCATCACGGGCAAGAGGCGGAACGGTGACAAGCTCATTCTTCTCAACGTAATCGATGGCCTCATACGCGAACTTCTTTATCAATTCCGGCTGCTTACCCGGCTCGACGTACTTTTGCTTAACGGCCTCGATGGCCTTCATATAGTCTTCCCCGTAGCCCATCTCGCGCGACGCCTTCTTGAACTCTGCGATGCACCATTCGAACTCCTTATTGGCGATCTGCACGAGTTCCTCAGGCGTGTACGGGATCATCTCGAACTTCAATTCTTCGACGAGAGCCTCCCGCCCGATAGGATCGCCAATGATAGTCGTCTTGTCGTCCGTCCTGATACCGACGAGTTTTTCCGTAATGAAGGTCTGATATTTGCCGAGCGCATCGTCCGCGGCCTTATACGGCGACTCGCACCACCAGGTAAAAGCCGGATCGTAAGCATTGTGGAACGTGTACCACGAGCGCAGATTCTGCCTGAGGGCTCCGACCGTGCGGGCAGCACGATTGGCAACCGTTCGTTTGGGTTTCGCCGTGGAGACATTCTCAAATGTTCGCTGAGTGTCGGCGATCTTCTTGGCCAGATCGTTGAGCAATGCGGCGGACTGCTCAGCATCGGCGTATTTGAGTTTCCGTCGATTATCCTCAAGGTCGCTGATCGTCCCGGCAAACGGTATCACCGACGCCATCTCGGCCAACTGTGCGTCAAACCGCGACTGCTCCTTGATCTCGTGGTCGAGATAATTCCGGAACAAAATGTAGTCGACTTGCTCGTCGTGGTTCAGCTTGTCAAAATCGAGCGACGAGAGCAGCCTAAGCCTGCTCGAATAAAGCTCCTTGAGCCGCGCCGACCTGTTCACCGACGTCGTCGCCGAATAATACCGGTTCAGAATGCCGTAGTCCGCGTCGAACTTCTCGATCACGCCCCGAAGCCTCGACGGCGGTTCACCAAATGCAGCCAGCTCGTCAGCCTTCACTTGGCCAAACACAAACGAATTCATCGCCGTCGTGATGATCATGACGACGACCCAACAAACCGGTATTCTTCTCATAACCTTATGAAATATAGTTCAGGAAACTAACGCCATCTTCGATCGCAAGGCTAAAATTTTCTGCAATGGTCTGCCCGATGTCCGACAAGGACTGTCGCGTATTGAGATCGACGCCCGACGCGGCCGATTTGCCGTAAGCCAAGAGCGGAACGTACTCGCGTGTGTGGTCCGAGCCAGGATATGTCGGATCGTTGCCGTGGTCGGCGGTCATTATGAGCAAGTCGTCTTCACGCATTGCATCGATTATCTCGGGCATGCGCCTATCGAAATGTTCGAGGGCGCGAGCATAACCTTCGGTATCGCGGCGGTGGCCGTAGAGCATGTCAAAATCGACGAGGTTGCTGAAGATCAGCCCGTGAGAGTCGGCCTTAAGAGCTCCGATCGTCACGTCGATTACCTGCTCGTTATTCTTTGCCGTTAAGTCTTCTGTAACGCCCATACCGTCGTAGATCGATGCGATCTTACCGATGCAGACGACGTCACGGCCCGCGTCCCTGAGCTTTGGCAGCAGATTGCCCGCGGGCGGCGGGACGGCGTAGTCGTGCCGGTTCTCGGTCCGCTTAAAATCGGCGGCGTTGCTGCCAACAAAAGGGCGAGCGATCACGCGGGCAACCTCATCATCACCACGCAGAATGCTGCGGGCGATCTCGCACATCTCGTAGAGACGATCGATCGGTACGACCTCCTCGTGGGCCGCGATCTGGAAAACGCTGTCAGCCGACGTGTAAACGATCGGTTTGCCGGTGCGCACATGCTCTTCGCCGAGTTCCTTGATGATCTCTGTTCCGCTAGCCGGAATATTGCCGAGAATACCCGGAACCGAGGCCTTCGCCACGAATTCACTGATGATCCGGTGCGGAAATCCGTCCGGAAACTTGGGAAAGCCCTGCTTAAGTATGATTCCCGCCATCTCCCAATGGCCTGTCGTCGTGTCTTTGCCGTCGGATTTTAGCGTACATTTGCCGTAATTCCCTGTCGGCGAATCAACCGCCGCGAGCCCTTTCAACGGCGTGATATTCCCTAGGCCGAGCCTTTGCAGGTTTGGAACATTGACAGTGCGCGATTCAAAGATATGCCCCAGAGTATCCGCTCCGGCGTCGCCCCACGCCGCGGCATCAGGCATCTCGCCGATTCCTGCTGAGTCCAAAACCATCAAACAAATTCGCCGGAACCTTGATTCTGTCATCTTTACATTTTCTGTCATCTTTTTGTAGAATGACACAATTGAGGTAATTGACCTTTTATTCATTATGATTCAACACTCGACAAAAACCAAAGTCAACGAGGGCGGCCGGATCGTGATACCTGCAAAGATGCGAAAGGCCCTCGGCATCGAGATCGGAAAGACCGTCACATTGACTCTGAGAGAGGACTCGTTGGAGATAACCACTCGTGAACACGCCTTCAAACGTATCGAGGACATGATGAAACCCCACATCAAGCCCGGCCGCTCAGTGGTAGATGAGTTGATCAAAGAGAGACGCAAGGAAGCCGCGAATGAATAGCCTCATTTTCGATTCATCGGCAATACTCGCGATCTATTACGATGAGCCGGGCAAACGCAAAGCTCAGGAATTACTCGAAGAAGCCGATCCGATCATCTCATCGGTAAATCTATGTGAGGTTTATACGAAGCTTCTGGAGGACGGACTCGATGTCGGCAAGATCAGCGAATCATTCGATGCCCTCGAGATCAAGGTCGTGGATTTCGATGCGAAACATGCATTGAACGCGGCTGAATTACGTTGCAGAACGAAACATCTCGGCCTGTCACTTGGTGACCGGGCATGTCTTGCGCTGGCGATGCTCAATAGAACCGGTGCGGTGACCGCAGACCGAACCTGGCAAAAGGTCAGCGGCTGCGAGATCAAGCTAATACGCTAATTGAGCGGGGCGGTATATCCCTCACGCGCGCGAACGACGGTGCCCTTTGCCAGGCCGGTCACATCGACCCGTAACTTTCGGTAGGTCCCGTCCTTTTTAGTATTTGAGGGATAATATGCAAGCGTGTATTTCGTGCCGATCTCGTCCGCGACGCCCTTAAATGCGGCGCGGGCATCGCTTAGATCGCCGATCGGAAAAACGCGGCCGCCAGACGCCTTGGCAAGATCGGCCATCTCCGCGTCGGCAAGTTCATAGAGCCTCTTGCTGACGGCCAGCCGCTCAAACTCGCCGAGTTCACAAAAGTTTACAGCGCGTTCCATTCCCGGTTTTGCTTTGATGCTGCGGTAGTATCGGCGTATTTGTGCACTCGAAAAGCGGATCGCCGTTTCGCAATCGCCCAACAGGTTTGACTCAAAAAACTCACGTGTATCGACCTTAATGAAAAATGTTATCAAACCGGATGCCTCGATCATCTCCTTCGCCGACTCAAAATCCGCCGCGCTCGACGAATCAACGCCATCCGTCAAGGCTACAAGTGCGCGTCTGCCGCGGAATTCCTCGGATGGTCGATCACCGAATACCTTCTCGACGACCTGTTCGAGCGAGTCGTAATACGGTGTGCTGTTGCTGGTGCGCACGCGCTCGACTGCGGCCTCGAGCTTAGCTCGGTCGGCCGTCAGCGGATTCAGTATCTCGCTGATCGAATAAGCCTCGCGTTCGTCCCGTTCGGTGGCAAATGATATTATCGCCACGCGGTCGCCCGGGCGGAGCGAACGGATGAACGCGAGGGCGGCCCGCTTTATCAGTTGCAGATCATTCCGCGCCGAGCCTGATGTATCGAGCAGCAACGCTACCTCAAAAGGCTCGGCACTTGATGAGAAATCTGCGATCTCCTGCCGCTTGCCGTCCTCGTAAACAACAAAATTCGACGCCTTTAGCCCGCGGATCGGCACGCCTGCGGGTGACAGCACGGCTAGCGGAACATCGACGAGCTGTGTGTCGACTTTGATCACGTCATCTGCTTTGAGGTCCTGAGCGAAGGCCGCACACGGCAGTCCGACAGAGCAAGCGAGCAACAGAAATAGAAGTCGTGATCGCATCAAAACAGCGGCCTCATCCGTTTCCTCGTATTGTAGCAGAAACCTCCACTCGCTTTTGTGCCCGGCGTGGTGACAACTTGCGGCTCCGGTGTGCTATGATTTACAGAAATTGAGTGGCTAATGGCTCGTTTTCGGTCCGCACTCTTGCCGGGGCCGTAGAAGAGATTTCGAGATCAAGATTTTCGGGAGAGGAATGATGAAGAAAGTACTTTTTTATGCAGCACTCACAGCCGTTGCTGCAGCGGCAGGTTTGAACTATCAGACGGCCGGCGTGCTCGCCGAGCGTTCGGGGTCGGACGACAGCAAGGCGGCGGCCGCAACGCGTCCGGCCAATACGACGCCGCAGACACTGCCGTTCACGCAGGACTGGACGAATACAGGCCTGATCACGACGACCGATGATTGGTCCGCTGTGCCCGGCATCCAGGGCTTCCTTGGTGATTACAATACGGCCGGAGCAGTGACCAATGTCGATCCTCGGACTGTGCTTGTGGACATGGTCACGCTCGACGTGATCGCAAATCTCACAAATGCGACTGCCACGAACGGCGGTGTCGGCGAGTTTGAGATCACCAATCCCGTCGTCGGCCTACAGGGATCGGGAACGGCCGATGCCCCGAATCTTGTTATCTATATCAACGCGACAGGCCAGAGCAATATCCGTTTCCAGTGCCTCGTGCGCGACATCGATGATACGGCAGACAATTCGGTCCAGCAGGTCGCGGTTCAATATCGAGTGGGCGGCACGGGCGATTTCTCGAATGTTCCGGGCAGCTACATCGCCGACGCCAGCGCCGGGCCGAGCCTGACCCTGGATACGCCGATCGACGTGACACTACCGCCGCAGGCTAACAATCAGGCAAACCTCCAGATCCGCATTCTGACAACCAATGCAGGCGGCAGCGACGAGTGGCTCGGCATCGACAACATCAGCGTCACGGCCAATGGCGCGGTGCAGACGCGGCGTGCACACGTGGATTTCAACGGCGACGGCCGCTCAGATTATGCGATCACCCGAAACGAAGGCGGCCTGAAGGTCTGGTATGGCCAATATGCCGGATCATCGACAACATTTGCCCGCCAATGGGGCCTCGATGGGAACGCACCAGACGAACCTGTTCCCGCCGACTATGACGGCGACGGAAAGGCTGATATCGCGGTTTGGCGACAGGATACGAGCCCGAACGATCGCTCGTATTACTACATTCTGAACAGTTCGAACGGCACATTCAGGGCCGACCAGTTTGGTAACGGCTCCGATGATGCTGATATCACCGGCGACTACGATGGTGACGGCAAGGCTGATCTGGCGGTGTTCCGTAAGAACGGCACGGCGTCAGACCCATGCGGCGTGGGCAAGTCTGTCTTCTATTATCGGCCGTCATCTGTGCCGGGGGCCGATTTCACGTCGATTTGCTGGGGCCAGGCGGGCGACAATGCGATATCGGGCGATTACGACGGCGACGGCAAATATGACGCCGTCGTCAGCCGCGCTGACGGCGGCCAGGTAGTCACCTATATCCTCAAATCATCGAACGGCAGCTTTAGTGCAGTCTATTTTGGAGTGCCGGGAGATGCATTCGTACCGGGCGACTACGACGGCGACGGACGGACAGACATTGCGGTTGCTCGTGAGGTGCCGGGCGGCGGCGAATTCTACATCCTCGAGGCGGACGGCGGTGGAACCGGAGCTCAACCGTATACAATGGGTGGCATTGACCCACAGACGGCCCGGTTGGCTCCCGGCGACTATGACGGTGATCTGCGGACGGATATCGCTGTGTGGGTACCGGGCTCGCCGGGTATGTATATCATCCGTAAGGCAACAGGCACGTTCGAGTTCTTCCCATTCGGACAGACGGGAGATGAGGTTCCCGCAGAAGGGATCGTTAACGGAGGCGACTAAACAGGATAAATTTGTCCGAATTTACAGCCGGTGGCCTCAGGCCACCGGCTTTTTTTGCTGACGACCATATTACTATTGACACCCTCGCCAGTGTCGCTGACAATCGTTTATTAGACGCAGATATCAACCATTATTTTAACCCTAACAAGGAGGAACTCAATGAAAGCACTTATCAATTTTGCCAGAATATCGGTCATGGCAGGTTCGATCATCGTCCTGGCGGCGATGGCGACGCCGGCTGTGACCTATAACGCCAATCCCGGCAGTCTCGGCCCGATTCCGGACGGCCCCGGCGCCTGTGGCTCTGCGGCGGGATCACCGCGCAACGTAACATTCACCGTGTCCGGGTTTTCCGGCCCGCTCACTCATGTAAGTGTCAACCTGACAGGCACACATTCGTGGATGGGCGATATGGAGGTGATCTTATTCAGCCCCGGCCCTGTGGGCAGTGTCATCTTCTCGCGGACGGGAGCAACGGATCCGAGTCCTTGCGGCGACAGCTCAGATTTTGGCGGGCCTTACTCCTTTACGGACGTGAGCCCGGCCGCGCCCACTTGGTGGCAGGCAGCAGCCGCTGCAGACGGAAGCACGGTGGTCGCCCCGGGTTCGTACAGAGCATCAATTGGCGGTGTGGGTGGTGGAGGCAATTATTTGCTGCTGGCGGCCCTCGCCGGAATGACTAATGGCCAGATCAATGGCACGTGGACTCTGCGAATTCGCGACTGGGGCGTGGGCGACACCGGTTCGATCACGGCGGCCAGCCTTAACCTCAACAGTGTCGCCAACGGCCAGCATGTCGTTGACATGAACGGTGACACACGGACCGACTGGACGGTCGTTCGTAATATCGGCGGCGGGCCAACCGGACAGGTTGCGTGGTTCACATCCTACAACGGCCCCGGCGGCGGACAAACCGACGTATTTGGCACAGCCCAGGATTTCTTCGTTTCCGGTGATTTCGACGGCGATCGCAAGTCGGACGTTGCTGTGTGGAGGCCTAATCCGGTCGCTGCCTTCTTCTACATCCTGCGCAGCTCGGATTCTACGTTCGTCCCGGTCCAGTGGGGCAAGACAGGCGACGATCCCGGCGTCGTCGGAGACTACGACGGTGATGGCGTGGCCGACTGCGCGGTATATCGTTCCGGAGCGTCTCCGGGGCAGCAGAGCTTCTGGCACATCCTAAAGAGCTCCGGCGGCGGTTATCTTCCGATCCAGTGGGGCCAGAATGGTGATTTTGTGGCGCCGGGCGACTACGACGGCGACGGACGCATGGATGCCGCCGTCCAGCGAAATGCAGGCGGCGGATCGGCGATCTTCTTTATCCGTTATTTTAACGGCTCGTTCTCACAGATCGTTTTTGGCACGCCTACGGACTATATCGTGCCGGGCGATTATGACGGCGACGGCAAGACCGATCTTGCGACCATCCGCGGCATCGGCGGCCAGATCAACTGGTTCTACGACCCGAGTTCGATACCCGGTACGCAGGTCGTGCAGACGGTCTTCGGAAGTTCTGCTACCGACTTCCCGACTCAGGGCGATTACGATGGAGATGGCCGCACCGACCAGGCTGTTTGGCGGCCGAGTTTGACGCCGAACCAGTCGGCATTCTATGTGAACGGCTCCGCGGCGGGATTCTTCGCCTTTGCACACGGCCAGAACGGCGATTATCCGCCGGCAAACTTTAACTCGCACTGATCCAGAACGGATAGGGACATTAAGAAAGGCTGGGTGCCATCACCCAGCCTTTATTTTTCGCTGAACGACCGATCATACGTACTTATCGATCACTCGCGCTATCGCATCGCGCGTGACGGCCCCGACAATGCGCTCCTGTTCCTGCCCGCCCTTGAAGAGGATCAGCGTCGGGATGCCGCGGATCCCGAATTGCTGCGGCACGCTCGGATTCTCGTCAACATTCATCTTATAAACCTTGGCGTTATCCTTGTATTCCTCGGCTATCGCCTCCACGGTCGGCGCGATCATGCGGCACGGGCCGCACCATTCAGCCCAAAAGTCCACCAAAACCGGCTTGTCCGCCCCCAAAACGTCCGTCCCAAAATTCGTATCCGTTACTTCATTTGCAAAGTGTGCCATCAAATCTCTCCTGATATTTTTGAAATTATTGCTTGCTACTAATACTAACCAATTCGCGTCGCGATTGTCCTCTTCGGGCTAAAACTTCACGACGATCTTGCCAAAATGCGAGCTTGCCGCCATATACATCAGTGCGTCTTTTGCCTCGTCAAACCCAAACGTGCGGTCGATGACCGGCCGCATCTCAGCAGCCGATATCCTTTCATTCATATCCTCAAACATCTGCCGCGACCCGATAAAAATGCCCTGAACACGAATTCCCTTCATAAAGATCGGTATCGGATTAAACCCGCCCGACATATCGAGTGCTCCGATCAATGCTATATGCCCACCGACACGAACGGCCTTGACCGACCTCGTCAATGTGCCGGTGCCGCCTACCTCGACCACATGATCGACACCGCGCCCATCGGTCAATTCGAGCACTGCGTCGTCCCAATTCTCCGTCTCACGGTAGTTGATCGTCTCGTCGGCGCCAAGGTCGCGAATGCGGGCGAGTTTGTCATCGCTGCTCGATGTGGCGATCACCTTGGCCCCAAACATCTTGGCAAACTGGACCGCAAATACAGAGACGCCGCCGGTCCCGAGTGTTAGCACGGTCTCGCCGGGCTGAAGATCGCCGGAAACGACAAGGGAGTTCCACGCCGTCACCGCCGCACACGGCAGAGTAGCGGCCTCCTCATATGAAAGATGCGACGGACACGCGACCAATGCCTCCTGATCGAACACCGCGTATTCCCGCAAAACACCGTCGGCTCGGCCGGCGCCGATCGCCGACCTGGCCTTCTCGGCGGACGGCTCGCCGTCGATCCACGCGGGAATGGTAACCGAACACACCCGATCACCCACATTCCATTTGGTCACACCGTCGCCAACCGCCGTCACCTCGCCCGCCCCATCCGAGAACGGGACCGCCGGGAGCCGCATTCGTGGATTATAGGTGCCCTCGACGATCATCACATCGCGATAATTCAGCGACGCCGCGTGCATCTTGACAAGCACTTCGCCCGCGGCCGGCACTGGCACCTCACGCTCTACGAGCTCCAGGTTTTCAATGCCAAATTCTCTTATCTCGTAAGCTTTCACTTCTTTCGCGGCGACGTCAGGTCGAGCCTGATCACAACATCGTCACGGATCAGGTCGTCCGCCTTGCCGGCATAAACTATGCCAAAATCCTTTCGGTTGATCGAAAACTCAGCCTTCACCTCGACCGCGTCGGGCCTGATGACGATCGTCGCCGGAAACGTCACTGATTTCTTGACCCCTCGCAGTTCGAGATCGCCGGTAACAGAATGGCCGCCCCCGGCCGCCGGCTCGATCTTGGTCGATGCGAACGTAGCTCGCGGATATTTCTCTACCTCAAAGAAGTCGGCTGTCTGCAGGTGCGACGTCAGCTTTTCGGCATCAGCAAAAACCGACGCCATCTCGATCTCGACCGCCACCTTGCTTGACTCGGCTTTCTCACCGACAAGGTCGATCATTCCCTTAAAACTCTTAAAGCCGCCGTCGTGCTTGCCCGTTACCTTTGACCCAGTGAACTCGATCTTTGAGTTCTCAGGCGTAATGCTGAGTGCCGTCCCATTGCTCTTTAGGTCGGACGGCGAGCCCGCGGTGTTCGTCGTCGTCGGCTCGGCCGTCTGAGCTTTGGGTTTATTGGCTGCCGGATCGGCGCACGCCGAAACGACCAAGGCCATAGCCACGACCATCAGGTAAAGCGATCGCATCAAATTCATATTCATATTGGTAATTCAGGTGTTGGCCTGCATGACCATCGACATCACGCTCGCGAGCGTATATTGGCTGAGCTTTTCGCCCACGCTGTGGTCTATCTCTTTCTGCAGGTTACACAATACTGTCTCGATACCGCGTCCTACCGGACAATCCTGATTTGGCGGGTTGTGATGCAGGGCAAACACCTCACCGCATGAGACCGCCTTGTAGATCTCACATAGCGTGATCTCGCTCGCCGGCTTGGCGAGACGCGTCCCGCCAAAAGCTCCGGTCTGTGACGCAACCAGGCCCGACTGCCCCAACTGCCCCAGCAGGCGTCGAATAACGACCGCATTGGTATTGACGCTGGCGGCGATACACTCGGATTTCACGTTGCCCTCGCCCGCACCGGCGAGCATGGCCAGTACGTGCAGAGCTACCGAGAATTGACTATTCGCCGCCATAATTGTAACCAGTATAGTTACAGTTCTGCCCTAAGTCAAGGCAGCAAAAAGCCGGGACATGGCCGTCCCGGCTCGGAGTTCCCTAAATGACAGGTCTGGCTAGTTCTTCCGTTTCGTCTTCGGGCTGACCGCAGGGGCACTGGTCGGCCGCGATGATCCGGTCCGCACGACACGGTTGCCCACCGGCTCAGCCTGAGTCGGAAAGCGTCTGAATGCCGCGACGGCCTCATTGGCCTTACCCTGCGGAATGTTGATGATGTAAGGCTCGGGCGGCGTCATGTTGCTGCGAAGATGTGGATTCAGGTAACGCAGATACTGAACGGTCGTATCCGATGCCTGAGCGACGACATTAAGGCTCGTCGAGGCCGGTACGCGAATACGGTCATACATCAGAGGGGCCGCCGGGCGAATGTGCCCAAAACCGTATTGGTTCGGATTATTCGCGATCAGGATCGTCGCGAGAATATTCGGAACGTAGTTACGCGTTTCCTGAGGCAGATACGGATAGGCAGTCCAAAAATCGGCCACGCCCGCACGGCGAATAGCGCGATCGACATTGCCCTCGCCCGAGTTGTAGGCCGCAAGGGCAAGCTCCCAGTTACCGTTGTATCGATTCGCAAGGAACTTCAGATACCGTGCCGATGCACGCGTCGCTTCGTCAAAACTGTTCCGCTCGTCGATGTGGGCCGTCCTGCGCAGCCCATAGCGGGCTCCGGTTCCCGGGATGAACTGCCACAGACCCGAAGCTGCCGCCCATGACAGTGCCGAAGGCTTCCAGGCCGATTCGACCTGGCCGAGCCAAGCGACATTCTCGGGAATTCCCTCTTCGCGGAATATCCTTCGGGCCATGCGCATGAACATTCCTGACCGATACAGCCCGACCTCCATCGTGGTGCGCCCGCGGCCGCGATAATAGTTGATGTACTGCTGGATCATCGGGTGCACACGGAACGAAAAGCCCAGCGACCGGTTAGCCACTGCGACCTGAGCATATTGAAATTGCTCCTGTGCCGCAGACGAACCGAGGTCCTGCTCGTCGGCGTTGAGTTCTAATCTGGTCAGATCATCAAGCGGCGACGGCGTGTGCTCCTGCGACGTAAAACCGACCGTCTCGGTAGGCGTCAGATTCGCTGCCAACGTCGTCGATGAGGGCATGGGCGTTTTTGGCGTTGCCCGAGTAATGGCGGCCACTCGTTCCGAGAGCGCTGTATCGATGCTGCTCCACCCGCACGTCAAGGCGAGATTCCTTACCTTCGGGGCATTCCTCTCTGACGGAAATTCGATCAGGTAGATCGTCTCGATCAATTGGTTATAACAACTTTCGAGCCGCTGGTCGCGCTGTATCGTCGAATACAGGAACGCCTCGACCGCCTTATTGAACTTCTCACCGGCGGCGTGCCGATCATTATCGGCATAGGCGAGCAACCCTTCGCGAAATGAAATGCCCGCGTCCTCCATGACCTTGTTGATCAAGGCCTGCGTCCGCGCAACATCCTCCGTCTGGCCATTCGCGCTCAAACCGAGAACGAGGACAAAGAACAAACTAAGTACAATAGAACTTCTAAGGATTTTTCCCATTAAATTTCGTCTGACTCCAAGACCATCAGGCGGGGCGAATAAGGTCAAGAAGAAATATCACCAATGCCAATACATAAACGCACACATAAGCCCAAAGTTCCGCCGTTTCCATAAGGCGGCGTTATCGCGCTTATAACGTAAACTAGGTTACACCCGATAAAAACCGCTGTCAACGCTTTCGAACCCCGGAAAACTGCTCCTCCGCGACCTCCGCGTCTTCTCTCTGTGCTCTCTGCGTGGAAGTTTTGTTCCTCGCAGAGTTCGCAGAGAAAATTCGCAGTGACACGCAGAGAGTTAAGCAAACCTGCGAGCTAGGCCGCTTTCAATGCCTTGACCTTCGCTTTTTCAACCTGAGGCTTGGCCTCACGCAACGCCGCGTCGAACACCTGCCGCACGTTCTCGACAAAGATAAACGTCAAATCGTCGCGAACTTCCTGCGGCAGGTCCTCGAGGTCACGCTCGTTGGGAGCGGGCAGAATTACCGTCTTGATCTTCGCACGGCGGGCCGCCAGCAGCTTTTCCTTGACGCCGCCGATCGGCAGCACGTTGCCGCGCAGCGTTATCTCGCCCGTCATCGCCACATCCTTACGCACCGGACGCTGCGAAAGTGTTGAGACCAAAGCAGTTGCCATCGAAACACCCGCGCTCGGCCCATCCTTTGGAACGGCTCCTTCTGGCAGGTGAATGTGTATGTCAAAGTTCTCAAACACGCCGTCGTCGATTCCCAGCTCGCCCGCGCGGGCCTTGGCATACGAAAACGCCGCCTGCGCCGATTCCTGCATCACCTCGCCAAGCTGGCCGGTCAGCACCAGCTTGCCCTTCCCTTTCGTCTTGATCGCCTCGATAAACAAGATGTCGCCGCCGACCGCCGTCCACGCGAGGCCCGTGACGGTGCCGATCTCGTCTTTCTTCAGGGCTCCCTCGGTAAATATTTTGGGAACACGCAGGAATTCCTTCAGATTCTCCGCCGTTACGCGTATCGGCCGAAAATTGCCGTCTTCCTCGGCCTTGGCGCGGGCAACGCGGCGGCAGGCCTTGCCGATCTCGCGTTCGAGATGCCGCAGGCCGGCCTCCTGAGTGTACTCGCTGATGATGCGCTTGATGGCCTTGACCTCGAATTTGACGTCCTTTTTCTCAAGTCCGTTCTCGTCGATCTGCTTTGGGATAAGGTGCCGTTTGGCGATCTCGAGCTTCTCTTCCTCGGTATAGCCCGACAGCGAAATGATCTCCATGCGGTCGCGCAGGGCGGGCTGAATGGTGTCGAGCATGTTCGCGGTTGTCATGAACATCACGTTCGACAGGTCGAATGTCAGGTTCAGATAATTGTCGCGAAACGCAAAATTCTGCTCCGGATCGAGCACTTCCAGCAACGCCGACGACGGGTCGCCGCGAAAATCCGCCCCGACCTTATCGATCTCATCGAGCATTATCAGCGGATTGTTCGTCCCCGCCTGTTGAATTCCCTGAATGATGCGTCCCGGCATCGCACCGACGTAAGTCCGGCGATGTCCGCGAATTTCAGCCTCGTCATGAAGGCCGCCAAGCGACAAGCGCACAAATCTCCTATTCAAAGCCCGCGCGACCGAACGCCCTAGCGAAGTCTTACCCACGCCCGGCGGCCCAACGAGACACAGGATCGAGCCCTTTGGCTTCTCACGCAATTTGCGCACGGCCAGCGCCTCGACGATGCGTTCCTTTACTCGCTCAAGGCCGTAATGGTCGGCATCCAAAATTCTCTCTGCCTTTTTGAGATCAAGATTGTCCTTTGACTGCTTTGACCACGGCAGCTCGGTCATGATATCGAGCCAATTCCGCAAGGTCGCCGTCTCGGCCGTGTCGGGATGCATCCGCTCGAGCTTTTTCAACTGCCTCAGAGCCTCTTCTTCAGCCGTCTCGGGCATTTTGGCCTTTAGGATCTTGTCGCGATACTGCTCGATCTCCTCAAACAGCTCATTGCCCTCGCCAAGCTCCGCCTGGATCGCCTTCAACTGCTGCCTGAGGAAATATTCCCGCTGCGAACGGTCGATGTCTGATCGCGCCTGCGCGTTGATCTCGTGCTGAACGGTCAGCACGTCGATCTCTTTCGACAGCAGATCGTTGACACGCTTGAGCCGAGGCACAGGGTTCTCGATGTCGAGCACCGACTGCGCGTCCTCGACCTTTAATTCGAGATTCGAAGCCGCAAGATCGGCCAGCCGCCCGGCGTCGTCGAGGTTTGCAATGATCGCCAACACCTCGGGCGAGATGTTCTTGCCCAAGCTCGCCGCCCTGTCCATTGACCCGCGAACATTGCGTATCAAGGCCTCGACCTTCAGGTCGTTATTGTCGCCGCCCATCGGCTCGGTGATCGGCGTGACCTCCGACGTGACGTACTGCCCGCCGCCATCGACCTGATCGACCCTGCAACGCGAAAGCCCCTGTATCAATATGCGAATGCGCCCGTCCGGCAGCTTGAGCATACGCATGATGATCGCCACCGTGCCCACCTCATAAAGGTCGTCCTGCTCGGGCTCTTCCTTATTAACGTCCCGCTGCGAGACCAGCAATATCATGCGGTCCTTGCTCAAAGCCTCCTCGACCGCCCGTATCGACCTGTCCCGCGACACAAACAGCGGCACGATCATAAACGGATAGATAACAATATCCCGCAAAGGCAGCACCGGCAGCACCGGCGGTATCTGCATCATCGGCTCAACGATCTCAGCCTCAGCCAACGCCACCGGAAATTCATCCAACTCGACCATAAACTTCTATGTTATTGAAACGAGAGCAAAAGGGCAAAGGAGACATTGCCGGCCACGATCACGGATAACGGCAAACGCCCGTACCAATGGAATGTTTGACAACGTATCGCTATATGTGTAGATATATAATTGACAATATAGTTTAATTATGCACAATCATAAGGTACGGAGATAACTGAGTATGGAAAATGAGAAAGCAGCGAGGTTTCGCCGTGTTGCGGCACCACGCGTCCAGAGAGTGCTGGATAGTCTTGACAACCTTGCAAAATGCTCAAATCGGAACAATTATGAGTATTCGGGCGAGGAAATAACTAAGATGCTTCGCGTGATTCGAGCGAAGGTTAAGAAGCTTGAACAGCGGTTTGACAACAAAGAGGGAGGAGCAAGGCAAGACGCTTTTACCTTCTAACGGAGAGATCATGATACAAATTTCTAAAGAAAGCTTGATGCCGCGCAAATACGCGAGCCTGCGTGAATCGCACAGGAGAGTTTCGTGCGGGCGCGTCTACGAAATCGTTTATTGCCTTTTCCTCTGTCGAGCCATTCGAAAACCGATGAGAATCGAGGAGATAACGGGTCAGGCTGTGGCAACCTATCCACAGTATTTCTACACATGGATTAACGACGATTATGTGCCCGATATGGCAATAGTAATGGTGACGCTCGATGAGGCAGTCGCCGAGAAGTTCGTGGCCGGAAACTGGCAAGGCGGATGGCACCTCACGCAACGTGGCGTAAAGATTGCGAAGGACATCGAGCGGCGGCGGAGAGCTCACTAACCTAGTGACAACATGAAGATTCAGCATGAACGGGATCTAGAGCAAGTTGCTGCGATCGATCCTTCCAAATATGAAGATATTCCGTTGCCCGCGCTCGTAGTCTACGCACTGTACTGGCTGCACGAGTGGGAATTGAGGAGAACAATCGAAGCCGTTGCGGTTTTGAGTTGGCGGCTGTTCCCTTCGAAATTCTCGATGGTCGAATGGCCTCAATACCCCGACCAATTGCGAATCAACAGGTCGTTGATGCAAGGCGCCCCCAAATACCGAAACTGGCTAACCGGCGCGGCCGTTAACGGCTTCAGTCTAAACTTACGTGGAATCGAGAAAGCCCGCGAACTGATCCACGAAATAGGCGTTCCAGTCTTGGGCGACGGATCGCCAGCTCAGTTCACGAGACCTATTGAAAGAAATGAACAGAAAGGAAGCGCAAGGACCATAGAGCCCGCCCGCGAAGTGGCGAAAGCTCGGCAAGGCCGTTTATTCCAAAAATGGTTAGGCGGTGTATTAAGCGAACGTGATCTGGTTCATGTTCACGCCCTACTCGATGTTTTTGATCATACGCCGAGGAAGATCAAGACGAAGAAAATGAAGGATCTTGAGCGTGCCGCCGCGGACATTGAGGATGAGGAAATGGTTCGCTTCCTTCAGGATGTTCGAGAGAGCTTTCCGATGTTGTTTATGCGTTAGCGGCAAGGAGGACGTTTAGTCTCAATGGGAAACAAAGTAAGGAAGACAATCCGATGGGCCGCCCGTGAAAAGCGGCGTACCGTTAATTCTGCGGTAGGAAAGAACTTTTTCAAGACGATCACGGAGCCGATCACGAACTCCGATTCGGCGATAAAGAATCTCTTGGGCGTAGATCATGCGTCCGGCTTGGTGGAAAGGTTGCTGGATTTAAGAAAAGACGAACGCATTGATAGCTCTACGCTCGTCAAATCAATTCCGACGCGAGCGAAAGGCAAAATCGCCTTGGAACTGAATTCGGCGATAAAAGGAAAGCAGGCGCGGCTTTGCCGCGTCATCGATTCCGGGCCAGGCATGTCGTCAAGTGAACTTGAGAAAAAGTTTGAAATGTACGCCGAGGCGAAGGCTAGAGGCGAAAAGACTCGAAGTCTGTTCGGGCGAGGAGCTCTCGACGTTCTTCTCTACCATAACGAGTCCATTATCTACTCGGTGAAGGACGGCATTCTTTCTGCTTGCCGAATTTTTTGGGCTGAGGATACGGAAATCGAAGTTGAGGAACTTGGAAAAGTAACACCAAAAATGTTACGAGAGAATGACCTCCCAGACTCCTTGATCAGATCCGGCACGGTCGTGCAGTTCAAGCTCAAAGAAGGGACTTCACTTCCGATGGAAGGCGAAATCATAGACAAAATCAGCCGGTTTTACATGCTCAGACTGATTGCAGCGGATCCTAACACTCAAACGATGGTGAGGCGCTATCGGGCCGATGGTGTGTATGAGTCTCCTCTCCGGTACGATTTCCCGGTCGGAACCGTTCTCGGGCGTTTTGACGATAAGCTTGATCTAGGAAAAGGTAAGTCGTATCCGATTAATATCTTTGTCGCGCGTTCCGATGAGCCACTCCAAGCTGACACCCTTAATATTGAACGCCGCGAGAACGGCCTGCTTTTCGTGGATGAGAATGACGCTGTTTTTGACATAACGCTGCTTCCCGAGTACGACAAAAGCCCGTTTTTGAACCACATCTTTGGCGTTGTTCGGATCGTCGGCATTCGAGAGCTCCTTGAGTCATTTCTTGAAGCTGAAGAAGCGGTTGCCGTGCTTAGCGAAACGCGCGATGGGTTTAACCGTAAGCACGAAATTACCAAGACCCTTTTCGCAATTGTCGAAAGACACGTCAAGCCCTTATACCAAGCTGAAGAACAGCGCCAGAAAAAAGGGGAAACGAATCGTTCAGATGAACTTAACCGCCGCATAAAGGATGCCTTAAAAGCAATCAACGACTTCAACAAGGAGGAGACAGATGACGGAGACGTTGGCCCTCGAGATACTGGGGAGGCGATCGCCTTTGCCGTAAAGTCCGTCCAGTTGTATGCGGGTGTAACCAAGAACGTGTCGGTCTTCGTCAACACAGAAAAAGTCAAAAATGGCGAGATCGTTCTTTTTGAAAGTGATCACGCAGAAATCAAGGTGGAGCCCGATTCTGAAACGATCAAACACCGAAAAAATCAGAAATACCAACGGTTCACAGTTAAGTTACTATGTGGTGAAAAAGATCATCAGGGACTTATCACAGCCCTGACACTCGACAAGGACGGGATTGAAGTCAAGGACGAATTAAAGGTCCTTGGCGTGTCCGATCCACCGATTTTTGTTCCGCCGGAGGACATTGACTTTGCTGAATCTCGATTTGCGGGCCAGCCTAACCGCCTGAACAAAGCCACTTTATTAGTTAATCTTGAGACGTTCACAGGTATGCCCGAGATAACATTCTGGTTGGAAGAAAAAGTGGGAAACGTCAGTCTAGGCGAATCGGCCGAAAAGAGAATTCAAATTAAAGTTTCGCGAGAGATGATTTCGGAAGCACCTATTGCTCGTGTGAATGTTTCGTTTAATGGCACGGCCTGGGGACAGAAGGCGGCACTTCGCGCGAAAGCTAAGCGAAAAGATGGTGAAACTGTGCACGCTAAGTGTCGGCTTGCTTTTCACCGTCCAAAGGGCGACGACAAATTTAGTGATTTTTGGTACGAGGATCTCGGCAGGAATATCTTAGGCGAAAGTGCTGAGGATAAGATTTATGTGAACGCCGGATATCGGCCGCACCAGGAAATTTTTGGCGTAACCCAGGAGGACTTTGATCTTCAACTCGAAACTAACCCGGTCGCGCAAATGCGAGCTGTCACCGTTTTAGTTGAGACTGTTGTGCATCGAACTGCCGCGGACAATTATCTAGCTGGCGGGAAGAACGGCTGGCAATTAGACCCGAATGATCCGCTGACAAACCTGCGCACCTACCTCGATGAGCGACGAATGAAACTTGAACCCTTGGTGCTTCGAGCACTCGCCCCAAACCTTGGAGTTAAGGAATCAGCATGAAGACGATTGCGGTGCAAGATACGGACCAACAACGGAAGCTCCTTGTAAGGAGTCGTTTCGCGCCTGAAAACGACGTCACGTTGGTGTGTGGTGACTCCCTAAAGCTCTTGTCCAAGATTCCCGATAAATCGGCTCAGCTGGTTGTGACATCGCCTCCCTACAATCTCGGGAAAACGTATGAGAAGAAACGGACGAAGGAGGAATACCTTCATTTTCAACGAACCGTCATTGCGGAGGCAATTCGCATCACAGCGGAAGGTGGCAGTATTTGTTGGCAGGTGGGAAACTTCGTAGGAGCCTCACAAAATATCTATCCTCTCGACATGCTATTGCATCCAATTTTTGAAGAATACTATGACAGCGACAACCTCCGCCTGAGAAATCGGGTGATTTGGCATTTCGAGCACGGCTTGCACTGCCAGCTTCGCTTCTCGGGAAGATACGAGACAATTCTCTGGTACACGAAAGGTTCGGATTACCCTTTTAACCTGGATCCCATTCGCGTCCCACAAAAATACCCGGGCAAACGGGGACACAAAGGACCTAGACAGGGAAAGCTCACTGGCAATCCACTCGGTAAGAATCCAGGTGATGTGTGGATTTTTCCGAACGTCAAGAATAATCACGTGGAGAAGACCATTCACCAATGTCAGTTCCCGGTCGAACTGCCGGAGCGACTCATACTGGCATTGACTAAACCGGGAGACTTGGTGGTCGATCCATTCATTGGCGTAGGAACGACTGCGGTGGCAGCAGTGTTGAACGGTCGCAGGGTTGCGGGTGCAGACTCAGAAGCCGAATATATCAAGATCGCACGTAACCGGGTTCGCCAGGCAGAACAAGGAACTATACGTTATCGCAAGCGTAACACGCCAGTTTACGTCATGTCTGCAAACACACCTCTTCGAACGATCCCGGAGGAATTCTTACTTGCTCGAAATGGACATGTCTCGTAAAGGTCGATCTTAGAAGAAAGAGACGTCGGGTGATCACGCATACGATGTTGCGATTCTCAGACGCTCGCAGGCGGTAGCGGCCGGTTTTTCTTGTGCCGGTCTTTTCGATCCGCGACGCGATCCTCGCCGACCTCGTAAGTCAAGTATTAGTCAGGTTATTGGTCAGGTGGGTCATTGCCGCTCTAGGCGGTTTTTGCGGGGGCGGGCGTTTTCAATTGAGAATTGAGAATGGAGAATTGAGAATGGAGAATCAGGATTCAGAAGTCAGAACTCCGAATCCAGAATTCAGAAGGTAGCGGACAGGGGCTGGGCGTGCGATGTTGAGATTTTTGAAGCTGTTTGTTGTAAGAACGGCTACTTTCCGCGTAGTTTCTTTTGTGAACCGGCCGGCGGCAGGAAGTTTTCGCCAGTGACGACGCGGCGGCCGGTTTTATCTTCGAGTTCGAGGCGGGCGCGTTTGGCGATGCGGCCGCCCTTTTTGCCGGCGGTGGAGTTTTCGGTCATGCCGGTTGCGTTTTCGCTTTCGGCGATCTCGCGGGTCGAGAGTTCGGCGAGGGCGGTGAAGATCAGCTCGGCCTCGGACATGTGATCGCGAAGGTTCTGCGTCTTGAGGCCCTTGATGTCCTTGTGCTGTTTGACCGTGACGCCGCTCCATTCCTGATGGATGATGTTGGTCAGGATCGCGTATTCTTCCTGCGTCGTGATCTCGTGGTCCTTCCAGTAGTCGGTCAGCTTGTTCCGCGTCTCCTGGCCCATCATCCGCTGCTGTATCCACTTTTCGCTGCGGCCCTGCTGCTTCCAATAATCGCGAGCACGGTCGAGTGAATTCGCCGGATCACGCATGTCCTTGATCCGTTCATAACCAACCCTCGCCAGCCATTGCTTGAACGGCTCTGCTTTCGGAGAAGGGATCGACTGGATAATTCGCAGCAGACCCTCGACATTGGCACAGTCCGTCGAGTATTTCTTGCCATCGGATGAAGTCAATTTCAGTTGTCGACAAATTGTCGACAACTCAAGCCCATCCTCGCTTTTGACTCGGACCTTCATCTTGAACCAGTAATCGCGCGGATTCGCGCTATCGGTCAGGGCTCCGACCACGTCGATCACCGAGAAATACCACGCCTCGGCCTGCTCGTCGTAAAGCCGCCGTATCTTGTAGGCCTCAAATGCTACCAGGGCGCTTTCCATCTTTTGCACAACATTATACCGCGCCGAGGCGGGTTTTGTGGGGGCGGGCTGCGGAGACGGTTTCGCGGAGGTGGAGGACGAGGATGCCGTTGTTCAGGGTTGGGACGGGATGCATTAAAATTGAGAATGGAGAGTTGAGAATGGAGAATTCGGTGAGAATGGACCGGAAGGAGCCCCTTTTGGGGAGGGTGGCGGTCAGATCCGATACCGATGCCGGTGTTCGTGCGTTGCACGTATCAGACCTTGACTTATCCTCAGCACTATACTATGGTAGCCGGCATACTCTCACGTGGCGATCTTTGACAAGATATGGGCGACGAAGGTGTGGCAAGAATGGCCACATTGTGGCACAAACGGCCATAATAACGGCGTAGGCACTTTGTTTCAAGTGGAACACTTTTTCGCCGGAAGTGATGTGATCACAACGTTTAAGCCGTTCCATTTTTGTCAAAAGTCGGACAGAAGTGGAACGGTTCGAGCCGTTTGACGCGACGAGGAGGTTACTTCTTCTTCTTTTTCTTATCGGCGGCGGTGTGGGCGCCGACTAGGGCTTTCAGTTCGGACATAAAGGCACCGACGTCTTCGAACTCTAGATAGACCGAGGCGAAGCGGACGTAGGCGACCTTGTCTAGGGCCTTGAGGCGGCGCATGATCGTCTTGCCGATGTCCTGCGTGGAGAGCTCGCGGTCGAGCGAATCCTGCACATTTCGCTCGACCTCGTCGGCGATCTTTTCGAGCTGCGGCGTCGAAATAGGCCGCTTTTCACAGGCCCGGAGCAGGCCGGACATTACTTTGTCGCGGTAGAAATGTTCGCGTTTGCCGTCCTTTTTGACGACCATGTATGGGATCTCGTCGATGCGCTCGTAGGACGTGAAACGCCGCCCGCAGCCCAGGCATTCACGCCTGCGACGGATCGAATCGCCATCCTTAGCCTCTCGCGAATCGACGACCTTATCTTCGATGGTTGAGCAAAATGGGCAACGCATGAAAAGTGAAAAAGCTAAAGCGTGAAATAGTGAAAAAGTTAGTCGGCGGCGGCGATGGCCTTCATGTGATTCGCTATGGAACCGCTCAAATGGCCCGCCTTGCCTCTCATTTCTTCCGCCTCTTTCGCCTCCAGATAACCGACTTCCTGAGCCACATAAAGCAGGCTTCGACTCTCGCCGGCCGAGGCCTTTGCAATGTTGAGAAAATTCAGATATTCCTTACGCGACCTTCGTTCGAAGCCCTCGGCGATGTTCGTGGAGATCGCTACTGCCGCGTCGCGCATCTGGCCCTTCATACCAAAGTCCGTCTTAAGTCCTTTCTTCTCAGTAAGTAAGTATACTTCCCTCGCGAATTCCACAGCCCTTTGCCAGATGTACAGGTCCTCAAAACGGTTGATCTTGGGTCGGTGAGCGTCGGCCATCCTACTTTTTCACCCTTACACCATTTTTCACTCTTTCACTACCTGAAAGTCAGGCGAATCTGTTTCGATCTCGCGCTCGGCGTTCTCGCTTGAGAGCAGGCTGCGAAAGCGTTCGACACTGATATCGCCGTGGAACAGATAGTATAGCCCAAAAAGCAGCGCCGGGACGAAATAGATCAGGTGCATCGTTATCGAACTGGCGGCGGCAACCTCGCGGTCATAGCCGAGAATGATGATGCTGCCGGCGGTCGCCGCATGAAAAGCACCGGCCGCTCCGCCCGGCGTTGGTATAAGCGACCCGAGTGAGGCGACGCCCATAACAAATGTCGAATCAAGAAACGTCACCGGCAGCCCAAACGCAAGCAGGACCAGCCACGTGGGAACAGCGATCGCCAGCCACAGCACGGCCGTCCAAAAGATCGCGAGCATAACGTCGATCGGGCTCTTGAGGATATCGAGCGACAGGGCGAGCCGTTTGAGCAGGCTGAGAAAGATCTCACGCACACGTTGCGGGATGAACCGCCTGTCGGTCATCCGTGCGAACCATCCAATGATCGGCTCAGAATATCGGTAATAGATGATCAGGCCAATGATCCCAAGCACGATAATACCGCCAAGCGTGTTGCCGACGACCTTGATCGAGGCAAACTCGGCCTCGTGGCCCGGCGGGTTGCGAAACCAGATAAGGCTGATCGAAAAGAACGCCATCAGCGATGCGAGGTCAAGAATTCGTTCGATAAATATCGTCACCAACGCGGCACTTGGCCTGACGCGTTCGTCGCGCATTGGCAGCCACATCGGCCGCACGATCTCGCCTGCCCGCCCAACCAGCAGGATGGCCGCGAAGCCAACCGTCGTGGTAGCAAACAGGTCGCGTATTCTGGTATGAGCTACCGGCCTGAGCAGTACCTGCCACCGCACGGCACGAACAAAATAGCCGATGCAGATACCTACAAATGCAAGCCCGAGGTAAAACGTGTTGGCCTTAGCCAGCCCGGCTCGCACCTGCTGCCAGTCCAGGTTTCGGCCAAAGTACCAAAACAGGGCCAGCATCAAGAGCACCAGCACGACGAATTTTAGATATTTGCGCAAATTTACCAGCCCCTCTATCCCGGCCGCCGGCCGGAAACAAACAGTCCCTGCCAACAATGCGTAAAGACAAAAGATACCGTATTACGCCAAAATTCCTCAAACCCGCCTGGTATTTCTGGCGTTCTGTCGCTATCGGATTAAGGTATAATCTAGGGCGTTGTTGCCCTGTATTTTGTGGAACTTTTGTTTTTTCGTCTCGTAACCAATCATTGACAAGGCGAGGGTTCGTGCCGTGTCGGTGACTTAACGGATCGGTTAGAGGGAGACGATTCATTGGAAGCTATTCAGGCTGTGACCGAGATAAACGGTGCGGAACTCGTGAGGCGTGCTCGCTCAGGCGACGGCGCGGCGTGGGAAGACATTGTCTCGGCGTATAGTCGCAGGATATTCAACCTGGCCTACCGCTTCACCTCAAACGCCGACGCAGCCGAGGACCTGACGCAGGACGTTTTTATACGCGTCTATAAGTCGCTCGACCAGTACGATGCAAAGCAGGGCGACCTGGCAAATTGGCTGATGCGCCTCGCCCGCAATTTGATAATCGACGATTACCGCCACCGGCAGCGTAACCCGCAGAATTCGATGGCCGATGCGGTTGACGACCACCAGTATCATCTGCGTGCCGCCGGAACGTCGGCCCACCGCGAGATGGAGCGAAAGGAGCTTGCCTCGCAGGTGCAGGAAGGCATTGACAAACTGCCAAGCGACCTTAGGACGTGCGTTATTCTTCGCGATATCGAGGAATTGACCTATCAGGAGATCGTTGACGTGCTGAAAATTCCTGAAGGCACAGTTAAATCCAGAATTAACCGTGGGCGAATAGAATTAGCGAAGATACTGAGGCGGATGAGAGTGGTGACTATTTAGGACAAGAAATGAAACCACAGATAGGCACAAATAAACAAAGAGAAGAAAGGATCTTATGTCTGTGTCTATCTGTGTGCATCGGTGGTTCCATGTCTTTTAGCAAGGGGTTTTAATAATGAAGGAGAAGAAGCACATCGTGAATTGTTCGCAGTTTGAAGAGCTGCTGACCGATTATCTCGACAAGACGCTCGAGGCGGCGGCCAATACGGCCGTAGCCGAGCACGCCTTGGCCTGCCCGCTGTGCCATTCGCTCCTCAATGACGTAAAGGAATCGCTCGAGGTCTGTCGTGAAATATCCGCTCCCGCCTCGACGCTAACTCGGCTTGAGGCTCGTGTGCTGTCGATGACGATGCCGGAAACGGCAATGGCGTGTGAGAATTTCGAGGATCATCTGACGGATTATCTCGACGGATTTTTACCGGCTGCGGTCTTCCATCGCTGGGAACGCCACGCGGCGCTGTGCACGACGTGTGAAGACCTGCCCGGCATGGTCGTCCGCTCGATCGGTGCGTGCTACACATACAAGATGGACGAATTGGCCGTTCCGGCCGGGCTGCACCAGCGGATACTCAACCTTACGCTAGGCACTGAGCAGGCCCGCGAGGTAAAGGCTTCGCTCGCCGCCCGCGCGGGCGAATGGCTCCGCGGGCTGAGGTTTCCCGTCGGCATCCCTCAATTCGCTCCGGTTGCGATGTTGCTGATGATCGCATTTCTCGTATTTAGTCAGACGGTCTCGGCTGACGGCTCGCTCGCAGGCATTTATCAAAGGAGCCTCGAACTTGCTGAATCGACCTATCAGCAAAGTGCCGATGCCTGGAATGGCAAGCCTGTGGACGCTGAGAAGGCCGGACGGCCGATCGACGGCACGACCACCATCGCGAACGAGGAAGATAAATAATGAACTGCGTTTATCACAGCCATCACGCTGCAACGGTCAGCTGCAACGGATGCGGCCGGCCGCTCTGTCCGGCCTGTGATCACCGCATAAAAGGGTTCCCTTATTGCACCGACTGCATCGTCCAGGGCATCGACCTGCTGAGACAGCAGAGCCGGAATAATTACGGGCCATATGTAAAGAAAAAGACGTCGCCATTCGTCGCGACAATGCTCTCGTTCATCTGCCCCGGCCTCGGCGCCGCGTATAACGGACAGATGGTCAAGGCCCTCGTGTATTTCGCGGTGTTTGTCGGCCTCTTTCAGATGGCGGTGCTGACCGGCGGAATGCCGATATTTGTATTCGGCTTTATCGGGATGTGGTTCTTCGGACTGCTCGATGCGTGGCGAACGGCGCAGATGATCCGCTCCGGTGTGACGCCGGACGTCGCCGACGATGTACTGGTGCGGCGGTTTTCAGGTAATCCAAAACTGTGGGGCATTGTACTCGGTGTGTTGGGCCTGGCGTTTGTCTTTCAGCGGCTATTCAATATCGGCCCGGTAATTCGATTTCTGATACCGGTAATGCTGATCGGGCTCGGCATTTACATCGTTCGAGGATATATTTTCAAACCAAAGACGGTCGATGAGCGATGGGCCGGCGCGGGGCCCTCGACGAGTTTCGCCCTCACGCAGGTAAATGCCCCGCCGCCACGGTATAACACGTCTGAATTCGCTGACCGTTCGCGCAGTGGAAGCTGGAGGGATGCCTAGATTCGCAGTTTATAAGGAGATTTGAGAAATGCTAAAAGCAGCATCCATCGGCGGCAGTGTTCTCGCCATCATCGCCCTGGTGATCGTCCTGCTCAAGGCGCTGATCGCGCTGGTCGGCTTCGTCGGATTTGCGCTCAAGGCCTTGATCGTCCTGGCGTTCATCATCGTCTTTGCGACGGTCGGCTTCATGGTCCTGCGGGCCTGGCAATCGAACCGCAACACGGCCGGATAGGCCGGATCGTTAGTATTTGTTAAACATGCCGTCGGGAAAGGCTGCCGGTCGCGGTTTGCCATTTCGGGCGGCTTATGTTCTTATAGAGGTTCCATTTACGCAGGTATCTGGAAGTACAAGCGGTTATTGTTCCCACAATAACGGGAGTTTTAGTTTTACTTTATTACTCTTGTTGTAAGGTTTCGCGTTAGTCTTTTCAAGGCTATTCTTGCGTGATTCCAAGTGCTGAAACGCTAAGTTTCAGTGCGAAAGATCATTTTAAGGAGCTTTAAAGCATAATGCAGAAAAACGACAAGTTCTATACTTTTCTTTTATCGCATTCATCAAAATCGAAGATTTCTATTAAGAGGTTAGCTGTCCGAAAGCGCTCGGTGCATCTCGGATCATTAGGTATTCTTGCAGCAGTTTGTTTGACAACGATCGGATTTGGACTGAGCAGTGTTGTGAGCAATATCGAAATGCCCACGCTCGCGCAAGGCCCGGTACTATCACAGATGACTGCTCAGAGCGCACCGGCGGATCTGGGTGATGCTCAGTCGGTGAGCGGAGAGCTTGCTTTCAACAGCGGCGGCCCGGAGCTTGACGACGAGGACGGCGAGACCGGCGAACTCGAAGATCAATTACAGGCTATCCGTGCAAAGTCAGATCCGACGAACCTGCCAACGATGTGGGCGCACCTCGGTAAGATCAACAACGAATTCGGCTTTCGCCGCAATCCGTTTGGCGGCCGTTCGTATGAATTCCATCCCGGAATGGACATCGACGGCGAGCGCGGTGATTTTGTAGTCGCACCTGCTAACGGCACGATCGTCTCGGCCGGATATAAGGGCGGCTACGGCAACATGATCGAGATCGACCACGGCAACGGCCTGACAACACGTTACGGGCATCTTTCCAAGATCGAGATCGAAAACGGCGATACGATCACTCGCGGACAGCTTATCGGCTATGTCGGCTCGACGGGCCGCTCGACGGGGCCTCACCTGCATTTCGAGGTCCGCATCGGCGACCGCTCGATCAATCCGCGCCACTTCCTGCCGCCGGAACCGGTCGACCTGGCAAAGCTGGTCAAATAGACTGAAAGGAGTTTTTTTGAAACAAAAGCGGGCCATGCGGCTCGCTTTTTTGTGCGCGGCCCGCCGCTGGCCGCATCGGAAAAACTGCCGCCGTGAGCTATACTGAATTTTTCGCCCAATATAGAGGATTACAACTATGAATTTAATGACCAATCGATTCTTGTCGTTCGCGATGATGATCGCGCTTGTTTTTTCGTCTTTCTCATTCGCCGTTGCGGCGCCCGACGAGGGAATGTTCCCGCCGGACAAACTGGCGGGCCTCAATCTTAAGAAGAAAGGCCTGAAGATCAAACCCGAGGAGATCTACAATCCGAATGGCGGCGGCCTGACCGATGCGATCATCCGCCTCAGCATCGGCTGCAGCGCAGAGTTCGTATCGCCCGATGGGCTGATACTGACGAACCATCACTGCGGTTTTGACGCACTCGTATCGGCATCGACCCCGGAGAAGGACCTTGTCGAAACGGGCTTCAACGCTGGCAGCCGGGCCGGCGAGATACCAGCCAAGGACTATTCGATAACGCTCACGCAACGCATCGAGGACGTAACTGCAAAGATCAAGGCAGGCACTGAAAACCTATCAGGAGCAGAACTCGCGGCGGCGATCAAAACGAACACTGATGCACTCACGGCTGCTGAGAAGGCCGCTCACCCTGGCTCGACGATCACGATCCAGATGCTCAATAACGGCTACTATTACTATCTGTACCAAACGACGGAGGTTAAGGATATCCGCGTCGTTTATGCTCCGCCGCGCAACATCGGCGTCTTTGGCGGTGATCCCGATAATTTTGAATGGACGCGACACACTGGCGATTTCACGTTCCTGCGTGCCTACGTCGCGCCTGACGGTTCGGCGGCAGATTATTCACCAAACAATGTGCCGTTCAAACCCAAACGATTCCTGAAGGCGAATATCGGCGGACTCAAAGACGGTGACTTTACATTTGTCCTCGGTTTCCCCGGCGGAACGACGCGATACCGTGAGAGCTGGTCGATCCTGTACCAGCGAGACGCAAATGCCCCTTTCCTCGAAAAGTGGCTTCGCGCACTCAGCGACAGCCTTAACGCCATCGGCTCGACGGACGAAGCAAAACGCATCGCATTTCAGGCCGACATTGCGAATTTTGACAATGCGCGCAAGAAATTTGGCGGTGACCACCTGCAACTCAAACGCGTCGGGGCAGTCCAGCAGAGGCAGGCCGATGAGGCAAGAATGGCCGCATGGATCGCTGCAGACCCGGCGCGGCAGCAGAAGTATGGAAGCGTTTTGCCGGATCTGAAGGCGCTTTCGGAGGAGACCAATGCGACGCAGCTCCGCGATGTGATCATGCGACGGTTTCCCGATCCTAACTCAATGGCCGTGCTAGGCCAGGTGGTCGCGGCCGCGGGCGCCGTAAAGGCCGGGCGCACGCTTAACGAGGCGCAAAAGGCGGCCAAGCTCGCCGAGATCACAAAGGCCCTCGAAGATCGCGAACCTGCCCACGAGCGCGAGATGCTCAAGTTCTTCTTCAAGGCGTTCGACAGTCTGCCGGCCGGAGTCCGATTTGAGGCGGCCGATAAGAAATTCAACGGCCTAAAAGGCAAGGCTCGTCGCGATGCTGAGGCCGCCTTTGCCAATGAGATCGCCCAGGGGCCGATGACCTCGCCCGAACACATCCTGCATCTATACTCGATGAGTTGGGACGATCTCAAGAGAGCCCATCCGTTCGTTGCGGGTGTCGTCGAGGAGCGGGCTGCCCTCGGAGCTCGCGGTGCTAACTTCGCGTCGAAGATCGACCGTCTGCGGCTCCTATATCAACAGGTGCTCGCGGGCATGCGCGGAAACACGCCGTATCCCGATGCAAACTTCTCGATGCGATTCTCTTATGGATACGTCAAGGGCTATCCATCGCGAGAGGCTGAGTATCGTTCACCTTTCACGACCATGAAGGGAATGATCGAGAAGGAAACGGGCGAGAAGCCGTTTGACCTGCCGCAGAAGCTTGTTGACCTGCAGAATTCGCATGACTTTGGCCGTTATGGTTCGGGCGACAGCGTCGTCGTTAACTTCCTGACATCGAACGATATCATCGGCGGGAATTCCGGGTCGGCAATACTGAATGCCAGAGGTGAGCAGGTCGGCATTTGCTTTGACGGCAACTTTGAGGGACTCGGCAACGACTTCTACTACGATGCGGAAAAAAACCGCACGATCTCGGTCGATATCCGTTACGTCCTGTTCGTCACCGAGAAGTTTGGCGGCGCCAAATGGGTCGTTGATGAAATGACGCTGGTCGGCGGCAGGAAGTAGAGGAGGAGAGGAGGAGAGGAGGAGAGGAGTGATCGTTCGACATCAGGATCTGGAGGTGTATAAAAAAGCCTTCGATGCTGCAATGCAGATCTTTGAAATAAGCAAGAGCTTTCCTAAAGAAGAAACCTATTCGCTTACCGATCAGATACGCCGGGCTTCGCGGTCGGTCTGTGCGAACGTCGCCGAGGCTTGGCGTAAAAGACGGTATGAAGCTGCATTCACAGCAAAACTCTCTGACTCCGAAGGTGAGGCGGCTGAAACTCAGACATGGATCGAATTCGCTGTTCGCTGCGGCTATCTCGACCGGGATCGAGCCAAAACTTTGTTTATGGAGTACGATCAGGTCCTTTCCATGCTCGTGGCAATGATAATTAAGCCAAAGGTCTGGGTGCTGCCTTCCGGACAGAAGGATCGGAATCGAGGGTGAGGTTCAGCGATTCCTCCCCTCCTCCCCTCCTTTACTCCTTTACTTGCTCGCGTAGTCGAGCTTGATCGAATTCATTCCACGCAGTATGACGCGTTGTCTTCGGACGACGCGTTTCCTGTTTTTTGACGGATTGAATACGTTTAGCGGCGACGGTATCATCGCTGCGAGATAAGCGGCGTCCTGAGCCGTCAGTTCAGAGGCGCTCTTTCGAAAGTAATTGCGAGAGGCGGCTTCGGCCCCGTAGATGCCGTCGCCCCACTCGATCACATTAAGATAAAGCTCAAGGATCCGTTTTTTTGACAATTCACGCTCAAGAAAATAAGTGTAAACGGCCTCGCGGCCTTTTCGCAGGAAGTTGCGGTCCTCCGACAGGAAAAGGTTCTTGGCCAACTGCTGCGTCACGGTCGATGCCCCTCGCTTAAAACTCGGCAGCGGTGGTATCCAGTCGTCATCGCTCGGCTTACAGTCCTTCTTCTCCTGTTTATTCGTGGCTTCGGCCTCGCATTCTTCGCGGGCTTCTTTTTCGCCCTCTTTCACGGCCTCGTCCCAGGCCTTTTGGATGGCGTCCCAGTCAAATCCGTCGTGCTGGAAGAATCTCGCGTCCTCGCCGGCCAGAACAGCACGCTGCAAATTTTGTGATATCTGCTCGATCGGCGTCCAGATCATGTATTTTCGCGGCTCGCGTCCCTCAGCGACTGCCTCTGAGATCCGATATTCGATCATCGAGGTCGTCGTGGGATTCTCGGTCCTCAGCCGTGAAATACTCGGAAATGTCACCATCTCATACAACAGCCACAGCCCCAAGGCCCCGGCTAGAATGAGGAACAGCATTTTTGTCCAGTACCACATAACGCGAATGCACAATGCAGAGTGCACAATGCACAATCTATTATGCAATATGCACCGATCTTGTTTTGAGCGGATCCCCCAATGTTCATCCGCACTGCTCATTTACATTGTGCATTGTGCATTGTGCATTCTACAATTGTTCGCATGGGACGCTACGACAACGTGGTTGCGGTCATATTGGGTGGTGGTGCCGGATCGCGGCTCTTTCCTCTAACGCGTGATCGTTCAAAACCGGCCGTGCCGCTTGGCGGAACGTATCGGTTGATCGACGTGCCTGTGTCAAACTGTATCAATTCTGAGATCACCCAGATCTTCGTCCTGACGCAGTATAATTCTGCGTCGCTAAATCGTCATATCTCAAGGACATACCGCTTTTCGACATTCTCGACGGGTTTTGTCGAGGTGCTCGCGGCCGAGCAGACCGGCGATAGCGAAGAGTGGTTTCAGGGCACGGCCGACGCCGTCCGACAGATGCTGCCGCACCTTCGCGATTGGCGCGTTGATACGCTGCTGATACTCTCGGGTGACCATCTTTACCGGATGGACTATCGCAGCTTCCTCGAACGTCATTTCTCGACCGGCGCGGACCTGACCGTGTCTGTCATCCCGTGCCGGCCGGATGAAGCGGAAGGGTTCGGCCTTTTGAAGACCGGCGACGACGGAGGGCTGGTCGAGTTCAAGGAAAAGCCTAAGGGAGAGGCGCTCGAGGCGATGCGCGTCGACACGACGCGGCTCGGACTTACGCCGGAGGAGGCGGCGAACAGGCCTTTCCTGGCATCGATGGGCATATACGTTTTCAATTACGCGAAGCTCGTCGACCTGCTTGAGGCAGATGTCTCATGGGTTGATTTTGGGCGTGAGATCATACCGGCAGCGATCGGCAAATATACGGTCCAGGCACATCTCTTTAAGGATTACTGGGAAGACATCGGGACCATTCGGGCATTTTACGAGGCCAATCTGGACCTGGCGTCGCCATTGCCCAAGTTCAACTTCTTTGACGCGACCGCCCCGATATACACCCGCAGCCGCTACTTGCCGCCGTCAAAGCTCCACGCCTGCGATATCGATAATTCCATGGTCTGTGAAGGGTGCATCCTGAATGGCGTCACGGTCCGTAATTCCATTATCGGCCTAAGAAGCCGTATCGATGAGGGTGTCGATATCGAAGATTCGATCGTTATGGGCTCGGACCTGCTCGAATCGATGTCGGAGCTCAAGTACAACCTAAGCGTCGGACGTCCGCATATCGGTATCGGGGCGAACAGTACGGTTCGCCGTGCGATCCTCGACAAGAACGTCCGCATCGGTGAGAATGTGAAGCTCATCAATCGCGACGACGTCGTGAACTATGACGCGCCGGACCGCTCGTTCTACATCCGCGACCGTATCATCATCGTGCCGAAGGACGGCATTATTCCCGACGGCACCGACATCTAGCGAGTAATTACTCTTGTCCGTTTCGGCGTAATGTAGCCGTCACGCATCCGTACGGATACGCCCGGGCGGTCGACGCGTACCTTGATCGTCGTTCTCTTGCCGGCCACGCGTTCATTCTTTGGGTAGTAGCCGATGCTGTAAAATTCGCGCAATTCGCTCGCAATACGGGAATACGCCGCGGCCAGATTGTCCATCGTCATCGCCTCGTACAAACGGCCTCCGGTCCTCGCGGCCATCTGGTCAAGGTATTCTCTCGCACGCTGATATTCTTCAGAAGTCGTTCCCTGGGTCGAGACGTTAGGTTCAACCCTGACAGGGATCTTCACAGGGAGCGTCGTTCCACCCGGCAAAGGAATATCGACCTTCGGCTGCGTTCCGCCCCTCATTGTCTGCACATCACCAAACGTGTCATATCTGATCGGGTAGATCAGAGCGTCAAGTTCCATTGCGTCGTCCAGATTATCGCGATCGTGGGCCCGGCGGCTGGTGGTATCGACGCCATCCGTGAAGAGGATGATCGCCTTGCGCCCTTCGATTCGGCGCAGGCGGTCATTCATCACGAGATCGACAGCCTCATATAGGCTGGTGCCGGTGGATATCTTCGTGCTGCGGATCGCTCGGTAAACAGCATTCCGGTCACTGGTCGTCTCGCATAGCATGTGCACATCCTGGTCAAACGACACCACCATGACCTTGTCCTGCGGCCGGAGCTGCCCAATGAATGCTATCGCGGCGGCTTGAATATCGCCGATCTTGAAGGTTGTCGAATAGCTCATATCGAGCACCAGAGCGACCGTAAACGGTTCATTCTCGTTCGAGAACATCGCGATGTCCTGCTCGACCCCATCCTCAAGGGCAATAAAATCCTCGCGGGCGAGCCCGCCGATGAAGCGCCCCTTTTTGTCCATCACGCGAACGGGAATAGAAACGAGTTGAGTGTTGACGCGAATGACGTCGTCGTCGGTCGATGTGCTCGCAGCCTCTGGTGAAGCTACCGGCACGGGCGATGGCGTCGGCGTCGCAAGCATTCGCTCATTGCTCTTTGCACCGCTGCCGACAGGTCCGCGACCGGCCTGCGCAAATGACGCGGCCGCCAAAGCAACCACGAGACCGAGAGATACGACGAAAAAGGCTGGCCTCATCCCGCACCGCATGATCCATTCTACGATGCCTGTCAAACGCTCAAAGGATGCAGCGCGGTGGCTAGCTTCCCGCAAACTTCCGGTCCTGCTGGCCGACGATGTAGCTGGTCTTTGCCCGCACGACGACGTCCGGGCGCATCACACGGATCTTGATCTGACGGCGGTCGCCCACCGTCCCGACCGATTCGGGATAGTATCCGAGTGAGTACTGCCGCCGAAGCTCCTCGGCGATCCCTGAGAATGCGGCATCGACGTTATAGATCGACTTTGCCTCGAAGGAGCGGCCGCCGCTGTTATTAGCGAGAGCTTCGAGATAGGCTTTGCCGCGTGCGTAGTCGGCTTGGCTTGAACCGCCGCGGCCACTGCCGGTATTCATCGTGCCCCCAAGGATGATCCCGGCAAGGATATCCGCAAGAGTGACGCGTCCGGTTCGCGGCGGAGGATATCCACCACGGCCGCCACTTCCGACGCCCATGTCGGCCGACGTATCATATCGGATCGTATAAAAGAGTGCATCGACCTCCTCTGTTGCCTGCAGCGTATCGTTATACCCAGCGCGTCTGGAGGTCGTATCCACACCGTCGGAAAACAGCACAACCGCCTTTCGCCCTTCGATGCGGCTTAGCTGACGACGTATGACATCATCGATTGCCTCATACAAGCTCGTACCGTTGCCAAACTGTGTCGAATATATTGCGCTGCGCATCTGGTTCCGATTGGTCGTTGGCGGACACAGCACGTGAACGTCCTGGTCGAAGGCGATCACCATCACGCGGTCTGACGGTCGCAGTTGATTTACAAACGCGCTTGCGGCGTTCTGGATCTCGTCGATCTTAAACTCGGTTGATGGACTTACATCGATCATCAACACGACCGTGAAAGGCTGTTCCACGGATTGAAAATAATCGATCTTCTGCTCGACACCATTCTCAAATATCCTAAAATCCCGCTGTTGGAGCCCTGAGATAAATCTTCCGTCACGATCGAGCACCGAGACCGGCATCGTGACAAGATTCGTCTCCACACGAATGACCTCGTCATCTTCGGGCGGAGGTGTGGGCGATGGGGCCGGATAAGTGCCGCGGCCGGCCAATACCGGCGGGCTCGAAGGCGACTTGTCCTGATATGGATCGTTCTTGATCGTCGGCGCCGAGGGCGTTACGGCGACGCGCGGCCGCGTCGTTGTGTCATTCTGGGCGACCGCAGCGGTTGTCAGAGCCATGGCGAAAATCGCCGCGAGCAGTTTCCTTTTCATCTGTCCAATCCTCTCCGAATTCAGGTGCTCTGGGGAAAGCGCTGGTTTGATTAACGCCTCAGCCCTTTCGTTCGCCGTTATTTTCCGTCGAGAAACTCGATCGCAAGATCGTGAAAACGACGCCGCACGCTGTTAAGGTTGATGAACGGTAGCGCGTGGTTGTGCGTCCGGTTTGTAAGAAGGACGAAGACGCGTTCCCTGGCCGGATCGATCCATAGGCTTGTGCCCGTAAACCCAAGGTGCCCAAAGCTTTGCGGCGACATCTGCTTCCCCGCTGCCGAATCCGGTGTCGATGCAAGCTGAAACGCAAACGACCGGTGTTCATTCATCCCTGACGTGAAGTTGGACATGAACAACGCGCAGGTCTTCGGGGCCAGCAATTGAGAATATTTCGGCAGACACTGCTGAGCGATCCTAAACACCTCGGTCGCAGTAGAGAACAGCCCCGCATGGCCTGCTACGCCACCGAGAAAGTGGGCGTTCCCATCATGCACTTCGCCCCAGATCACCTCTCCTCGCCAGACGCCCGGATCGGCGTCATCGACCGCAAAGCCCTTTTCGATACAGGTCGCTCGTTCAAAGGCATTTCCTTTCTCACTGGCGGCCACCCGGCCGCGCTCCGCAATGGGGCCAAAACTCGTATCCTTGAGCCCGAGCGGCCGAATGATCATATCGCGGGCGATCACATCAAGAGTCTCGCCAATTACACGCTCGATCAACGCCTGTAGTGTAAGGAAGTTTAGGTCGCTGTAAAGGACACGGTCACCACTTTGGTACTCAAGCGGCGTTCTCGCTATCACTCGCCGCACGTCATCCTTGCCGCTTGCTGTCATGTAAAGCGGCAGCCAAGCCGGCAGGCCGGATGTGTGCATTAGCAATTCACCGATGGTTATGTGTCTCTTATCAGTGGTATCGAAGTCTGCCAGTTGCCCCGACACGGCATCGTCAAAAGCGAGCTTTCCGCTCTCGATCAGCATCGACACCATCAGCCCGGTCACCAAGACCTTCGTCACGCTGGCCAGATCGTAGATCGTGTCCTTCGCTGCAGCGATCCGCTCTGGCTCGACGACTGCCATACCGAGAGCGTCGTGCAGAACGATCTCACCCTTTTCCGCAACGAGATACACCACCGACGGGAAATCACCCGCCTCGATCCGCTCGGAAAGGAATCTATTGATCTCAGAGCTCATTGACTAGCCGACGTCAAAAGAATAACCTGATAGTTCCGCGATAATACTACATTTCTGGAGGTTAAAATGTATGTCTTCTCAATTTGAATCCGCCGAACTCATCCTAAAACTCTACGACCTTCGTCGTGAGGCAACGATGCGCAAGGCACGCGACTGGTTCTTTAGCTTTGATCCCGCCGACGCCGACGAGGTCGAGAAAACTATGATGGACCCCGAAGTTGGCGGCTATCTTCGAATGGTTCTCTCATACTGGGACATGGCCGGAGCAATGGTCAATAGTGGAGCGATCGACGCCGAACTATTTAACAAGACCAATGGCGAGCACATCGGTGTTTTCTCAAAGATCGAGCCCTTTATCGGCGAACTTCGCGAAAAATGGCAGATGCCCGAAGCCTTCGAGAATATCGAAAAGGTCATCATGGACCGTCCCGACGGTGCCGAACGCATCAAAAAGACGCAAGAGTGGATGAAGTCGATCCGGGAGCAGATGGCGGAGCAGGCCGCGGCTTAGACCTTTAGGCTCGCGAAGTGTTCGGCGATCTTGTCCAGCACGCCAACGGCTAATTTCAATGCACGTCGTCCGTCTTCGCCGGAGACGGGCGGCGTCTTTCCTTTCTCGATACAATCAAGAAAATCGAGTATCTCGGCCCGCAGAGGCTCGACGTCACTGATATTGAGGCGATTGACCGAAATACCCGCAAGCGGATGCGAGGCATCGGGATTCAATGAGGTCAATGACGAGAATTTCGTCGCATAATCCAGCACCACGTAGGCATTTGTCTGATAGAAACGCGTCTTGCGTATCTTTTCGGTCCCGATACGTGAGGCCGTGATGTTTGCCACGCAGCCGTTCTCAAATTCGATCCGGGCATTGGCCGCATCCACCTTATCAGAGATCACGGGAATGCCGACCGCATGGATCGCCGACACTGCTACGTCCTCGCCCACCAGCCACTGCACCGCATCGAGGTCGTGGATCATCACATCGAGCACAACGTCCACGTCGAGCGACCGATTGGGATACGGCGACACGCGGTGTATCTCAAAATACAGCGGCCGCGTCACATGCGGCCGCAACGCGACCATTGCGGGATTGTATCGCTCAAGTTGGCCGATCATCAGCTTCGCACCTGACGACGCGGCCGCCGCGATCATCCTGTCCGCCTCGTCGAGCGTCAGTGCGATCGGCTTTTCGACAAGGACGTGAATGCCCTTTGTGAGAAATGCACACGCGATCTCGCAGTGCGTCTCCGTCGGCGTTGCTATCGAGACCGCATCCACCCTGTCAAGCAATTCGCCCCAATCGGCAAACGCCTCGCAGCTATGCTTTTGCGAGATCTCGCGTGCAGTCTCTGCGTCAGTATCGCAGATACCAACAAGCTCGATACGCCCTTCGCCAGCGAGCTCCGCATAATTGCGCGCGTGGTGCCGTCCGAGGCTGCCGACACCGATGACGGCGACACGTTGGGATTGCGGATTGCGGATTTCCTGCATTCTCGTTTACCTGAGTAAACTATTATTCTTGACCACACACCGTCGAATGACAAAGCTCGCATTCAGCAATCCGCAATCTACGATCGTAAGCGTCCTGTTTGTGCTGCTCGCCCTCGCGGCCTACTTCTCAGGCCTCTCGATACCATTCGTCGGCCCTGACGAACCGCGTTACGCACAGGTCGCACGCGAAATGCTCGAGCGAGGCGATTGGTTCACTCCAACCCTCGGCGGTCACACGTGGTTTGAAAAGCCGGTCTTGCTGTATTGGTTCGAGATCGTCTTTTTCAACCTATTTGGCGTAAACGAGTTTGCCGCACGCCTTGGCCCAACCCTTTGCGGTCTCGGCACGGTGATCTCGCTGTGGTTCCTGGGGCAAGCAGAGGGCCGCGGACTGCGAACTGCGAACACTTTCGCTCTGATCGGTGCATCGACGCTTAGCATTATCGGCTTCTCGCACGGAGCAAGCTTTGACATCGTCGTTACCTTTCCGATCACGGCGGCACTGGCCGCTTATTTCATTTCCGACCGCGGCGACAGCGAAAAACCGACGACGCCGCTCGCCATATTCTACTTCTTCGTCGGCCTGGCCCTGTTGGCAAAAGGGCTGATCGGCATCGTCATTCCATTTGGCGTCGTTGGTATCTATCACTTGCTGTCGCGGCGGTTGCCGAGCCGCAAATTTATGATCAGCCTGTCGTGGGGCCTCTGTCTGACGACGGCTGTCGCGGCCGCGTGGTATCTGCCGATGTTCCTGCGGCACGGCTGGCCGTTTATTGACGAATTCTTTGTCCAGCACCATTTCCAACGCTTCACATCGAATAGATACAACCACCCGCAGCCATTCTATTTCTATCTCTGGGTACTGCCTCTGATGACGCTGCCGTGGCTTCCATTCGTCTTCGCCGGACTCTGGTCATCCGTGCGAACGGCCTTTCGCCCGCGACTCGCCGACGGCTCTTCGCCGCTGCTTCTCTTTTCCCTGTCCTGGCTCGTCGTCCCGCTCGCTTTCTTCTCTTTTTCCGGCTCAAAGCTGCCCGGCTACATTCTGCCTGCCGTCCCGGCGGCCATCGCGTTGGCGGGTTGCTTTATTCGCGACAGATCATCCGCGAAGAAGGGCTGGAGGCTCGCGACAATCGTGATCGCTTGCGCTGCGTTCGTGTTTGTTATCTGCCTTGCGCAGGTGGCGGCCCCACGCTACGCCGACGGCGACACCGTAAAGGGCCTGATCGAGAGCGCCGCCGCTCGCGGGTATGCGAGCGAGCGCGTCTTTGGTCTTCACACTGTCTCGCACAGCGCCGAATTCTACGCCGCCGGCCGCCTGCTCCGCGAACCTGACGGTTCGCAAAAGAAACTTGAAACGCTTGCCGATCTCCGCTCCGCAATGCAGCAAGCGAGCGTCGCTCGCGCCCTCGTGCTCGTTCCGCTCAAGTATGTCGATGAACTTTCATCTTCCGGCGAAGTTCAGACCGACGTTATCAGAGATAACGGCGAGCTCGCAATAGTCGCCGTGACGCTGCTTGGCCAAGAGTGATCCTAAGCCTCCACAGCTCGCCGGAGCCGGTCCATCAATGCAAGCCCGATGCCGGTTTCAGGGACCGCTTCGCAGTAGATCACTTTTATGCCCCGCCGGTCGCACTCGCGAAAGAACTCGAAAACGGCGGCGGCGTATTCCTCGGCCGATCCGCAGATCTTTGTCAGGGCAAAGCCATTATCGCCGCCATGAATGCCTATCCATGCAGCGTCCGCACGGTTCGGATCCCTTACGGCGTCGGTCGCGAGCCGCACCTCGGCATTCGGCGTGTAATGCTTGTGCTTTAGTCCCGGGCTTCGGCCTGTCGCGGCTGATCCCGGCGAAACAACTCGCGTCTCGGGCACAACCGCACGAAGCTCATCGAGCGAAACTGCACCTGCTCTTAGCAGCACCGGCACATCGCCCGTGCAATCAACCACCGTCGATTCCAGCCCGATCTCGGTCGCCTCGCCTTTAATGATGCAGTCGATCCGTCCGTCAAGGTCCTCAAGCACCGCCTGCCACGTAGTCGGACTAGGCCGGCCTGAGAGGTTCGCCGACGGAGCGACAACCGGAACGCCGCAGGCCTTAAGGAACGCCGGTGCAACCTCGCCTCTCGGCATTCTTATACCTATCGTCTCTAAGCCCGCTGTGGCGATCGATGGCACACGCACGGTCTTATGCAAAACGAGTGTTAACGGCCCCGGAAAGAACGCCCTGACAAATCTCTCCGTGTTCTCCGTGATCTCTGTGGCCAATTCCCCGATCTGCTCCAGCGACGCCACATGCGCGATCAGTGGATTGTCCGCCGGCCGTCGCTTCGCCTCGAATATCTTCGCAACCGCCGACTCGTCAAAAACATTCGCCCCAAGCCCGTAAACCGTCTCGGTCGGAAACGCAACGAGGCCGCCCTCGCGTATGAACGTGGCGGCGGTTTCAACGTCGTCTGTGAGAACTGTTTCCACTCGGAAAAAGTCTGTCCTAACGCTGCACTAAAATCAAAACGCAGCAGCGGGTATAATCTGCCTGTGACGATTGCCGAGAAACTCAAAACCTTACCGACGCGGGCCGGGATTTACATTCACAAGAATGACGCCGGACGAATAATCTACGTGGGCAAGGCGAAAAACCTCCGCAACCGTGTGCGTTCGTATTTTCAATCTAGCCGCAATCACGACCCCAAGACACGCCAGTTGGTAAAGTTGATCGCTGATTTTGAGTTCATCGTCGTCGATAACGAGGTCGAGGCCCTGATACTCGAAGCGAACCTCATAAAGAAGCACAAGCCGCGATTCAATGTGTTTCTCAAAGACGACAAGTCGTATCCGCATCTAAAGCTGACCAACGAGCCGTTCCCAAAGGTCGTCATCACACGCCGCATCGTCCGCGACGGCTCGAATTATTACGGCCCGTTCCTGCCGACGACGCTGGCCCGCAACACGCTGAATCTCATTAACCGCGCGTTCCAGCTTCGCACCTGTGAGATCGAGATCGACGGCAAACTCCCGCGCCCATGCCTCGAATATCACCTCAAACGCTGTCTCGGCCCGTGCGTCAAAGGGCTTTGCACGCAGGATGAGTATCAAGAGGCCGCCGACGACGTGCGCACTCTCCTCGAGGGCCGCAACAAGGAGCTTGCAAAGTCGCTCGAGGCCCGCATGTGGCAGTTCTCGGAGGACGGCAAATACGAACTTGCCGCAAAATACCGCGACCTGCACCGCACGGTTCTCGCCCTCAGCGAAACGCAAAAAATGGCGACAACCGCCGAGCGCGATGTGGACACGATCGGCTTTTACCGTGAGAAGCAAAGGCTCGCGTTGCAGCTATTTACGACGCGCGAGGGCCGCATCGTCGGCCGCCGCGAATTCTTTTGGGAAGACCTGCCCGAGGACAATGCGTTTGACGCGGGCGAGTTTCTCGGCGACGTTCTCGCTCAGTATTACTCGACCGACTATGTGCCGCTTGAGATACATGTGCCGCAGGATTTCACCGACCGCGCTTTGCTCGAAAAGGCCCTCAGCGAACGTCGCGGCCGCCGCGTGCGTGTCCTCGACCCAAAACGCGGTAAGAACAAGCACCTCGTCCGGCTCGTCGAGGCCAATGCGAAGATCGCATTCGAGCAGCGCTTCCGCGTGTTAAAGCCCGACAGCGAAAAGGTGCTCGAGGAGCTTCAGGAACTGCTCGAACTGTCATACTTTCCCGAACGTATCGAATCGTTCGATATCTCGAATATCTCAGGCTCAGAGAACGTCGCGGGCATCGTCTGCTTCGAGAACGGCAAGCCGGCGAGAGCGAATTACCGCCGCTTTATCATCCGCACGGTCGAAGGAGCGAACGATTTCGCATCGATGCACGAGGCCGTGTATCGCCGCTACAAACGCCAGTTGGACGAGCAAAAGCCGCTGCCGCAGCTCGTCTTTATCGATGGCGGCAAAGGCCAACTGTCAGCCGCCGCATCTGCAATGCAGTCGCTCGACCTCGAACAAATAATGCTCGTCGGTCTCGTCAAGCCGCCAAAACGCCACAACGAGATCTCACACCTGTTGATCTATGGCCGCGAGGATCAGCCGATACCATTTGACCGCAACTCACAGGCCTTTCGGTTCATCTTGCAGGTCCGCGAAGAAACGCACAAGACGGCCGTCGAATTTCACCGCAAACGCCGGGAGAAGCGCGATTTCAGCAGCGAACTGTCCGATATCCCAGGCATCGGCGACAAGCGAAAAATGAAGCTGCTCCGCGAATTCGGCTCTATCGAACGCATCGCAAAGGCATCGGCCGATGACCTAAGGCCATTCGTCGGGCCAAGAGCGGCGGCTGAGATCGTCCGGCATTTCGCGGCCCAACGTGCCATTGCGGCTCCGGAGCCTATTGACAATACGGCGGTTTAAGATTATTTTGACGGTGTTTCCACACAGACAAGGGATTTTGGGTAATTCTCGTTTTTGGGGAGCATATGACCATGGTTAAACGTTTGATCGTCGCCGCGCTGGTCGGCGGCATCGCATTCTTTGTGCTGGGCTTTGTTATTTACGGGCTGGTTCTCGACCCGATGGTAATGAGACCGAACATGAATACCTTTCCGGGCCTGATGAAGGAGATGCCGGACTTTGTCCCGCTCGTCCTTGCAAACATAGTCTCCGGCCTGTTGCTCGCCTATATCTTTGACCAATGGGCGGGCATCCGGACCTTCGTCGGAGGTTTGAAAGGCGGTGCGATCGTGTTCTTTTTGATCGCACTCAGCTTCCAGTTGATGTTTGCGTCATTCTGGAATCTGACAAAGAACTACATTCCCGGCCTCGCCGACATTGTCGGCTCGACCGTGATGGGCGGCATCGCCGGAGGCGTCATCGGCCAGGTACTCGGAATGATGAACAAGAGCGAAGGCTAAGCGCCTACGGCTCATAGCAGCGAAGCGTCCGGGACTTCTTGAAGAGCTTCTTGAATTCGGCCTCCGGCGTGCCGTCGTATTGTATTCGCTCGATCAGGGCGTTGGCACAGTTTGACCAGCCGAAATTCATCACCTCAACAAGCGCGAATTTCATCTTATCGGGCGAGCGAAGCTGCTGGTCAAAAATTCGCTGCAGCCGGTCGGGATCGGCGTTGTTCTTTCGGGACTCGACGTTGACCGAGAGCCAAGCCGCGAGGAGTTGATCGCCGCCGGCGGCCAGCGGCTGTGCATATCTCGTGACGCATTCCGGTGCCGACGGATATGTGAGAAGTTTTGACGGGTCGGAATAGCCGAGCATCGACGTTCGTTCGAGCAAATATACTTGTTCAAGCTCCGCTATTTTACGCGCTTTGAAGTCCTGCCAATACTGCACCTTGACGATATCGAGAGCCTTGAGCTCGGCTAGTTTGCGCTTGTATTCGGCGTCGAATCCGGCGATGTCGAGCTTCGCGATATCACCATAGTTCCAAGCCGTTGTATTCGTCTCGAGCAGATAGCTGCCCGGAAGGCTGAGCTTGAGAGTATTGCGAAGGCGCGCCGCCGTGCGGAGTTTCGGGTCGAATGTGCCTGAGTACTCGCACATCTCGTCTTCCCAGCGGAGGACGGACTGGCGTTGAGCAAAGGCAGACACGGCCGAGGCAACAAACAACAGAACGATCACGAGTGTTCTCATACGCGTTACTTTACATCAAAATTGGCCAGTGACGCATCCGCGGTCTAGAATTGAGTTCGACGGCTTCCCTATGCCTTGGCAGGACGAATACCTCGCAAGATACTACTCGGCCGCCTCAGGCTGGTCGGACGGCAACGTCGTCTTTCACGGCCTGATCGAGTCGAACATCGCACACGACAGTGAGATACTCGAGATCGGTGCCGGGCCGACGAACGTAACCTCTGACTTTCTCGCTACGCTTGGCCGTCTGCAGGGCGTCGATATAGATCCGGACGTGCGGAGTAACACTGCCTTGACCGCCGCCCACGTGGTCGATAGCGAGACTTATCCATTTAATGACGATACGTTCGACGCCTGCGTGTCGAACTATGTGATCGAACACGTCGCCGACCCGACGGGCCATCTGGCCGAGATCCGGCGCGTGCTCAGGCCCGGCGGCGTTTACATCTTTCGCACGCCAAACTTTTGGCATTACGTCTCGCTGATCTCGCACCTGACACCGCATTCGTTTCACCGGCTCGTTGCTAACCGCCTCAGAAATCTGCCTGACGAAAGCCACGACCCGTATCCGACGCACTATCGGCTAAACACCGCATCGGCCGTCGAACGGGCAGCAGGAGAAGCCGGCCTCACCGTAGAACGCCTCGACCTCATCGAGAAAGAACCGATGTACGGCCTCGGCTCGCGACTGCTGTTCTTCCCGTTCATGGCGTATGAGCGAATCGTAAATTCCTCCGATATATTTTCAAACCTCCGAGCCAATATCCTCGGCGTGTTAAGGAAATAGAAAGTAGCTATTAGCTAATAGCTACTTTCATTCGGGCCGTCGGCGGATGAACGCGGCACAGCGACGAAGCTGCATTCATCCATTCCGACAGCCCGAAACTTGCTGGTCATCGCTGCCTCTTCCGTGTCCTCTGCGAATGTCTCTTGCGATCTCTGCGAGGAAGTCGGTTCCACGCAGAGGTCGCTGAGAATTTACGCGGAGGCCGCAGAGGAGGATATCCGGCTTAGTTCTTCTTCACATAGCTCCGATGAACGATCGTTTTGGTCCGGTCATCGACGGCGTCTATCATCACGTTGTCTTTGTCCTCGCGAGTGACGAGCTTGCCGCCGGAGCCGACGGAGCGTTCTTTCGCCTTCGCCTTTTCCGAGTCAACGATCATCTCGGTAACGGCCGCAGCTTTGACAGGTTCGGCAAGGCGGACGCCGCGAGATTCGGCGACGGCCTCGGTCGCGGTCGCCTTGAGCATCTTGGGCCAAAGCTTTTTGAATAGGGCGTTTGAGACGTAAACGTCGGCGCTGTTGAGCTTGCCGTTGATCGCGAATGCGTAGCCGATTACGTCGGACTTGCCGTTGGCGATGCCGTTTAGAGCTTTAACGTATTCGTCAACGCTTGCGGCGACCTTGCCATTTTCGAGGCTCAATTGAAGGCTCGACCCTGAGGCGGTCGACTTAACGTCGCCGCCAACATTTTTTGACAAACTATCCTGAGCCTTGGCCACGCTCGCCCAAACCTCTTGCTGCGAACGCGTCGCGTTGGCGGCTATCTTCAGATCTTTGGTAACGATGCGGTCGTTGGAGCTTGAGAACTTACCTGCCTCTTCGCTGCCACGCTTTTGCCATCGGCCTGACTCGACACAGAACGCATCGATCCTGACGCGGCCCGAACGTGCTGGTATGATGATGCTCACCGCCAGCACACGGTCCTGCTTGCCGCCTTTGACGATGTCGCCGGACTGAATGAAAACATCCTGCTCCTTCGACAGGTTCTCGACCTCAAGCTCATTGACGCTCGACGTCTCATAGACGACAAACAGCTTTCGCTCCATCGCCTCCTGCAGGGTCATGACGTTGCTCTTTTTCGATTCGTCCTTGCCGTGGATGAGAAAGATGGTCAGGTTCTTGTGCGAGTAGGGCGACGAGATCCTGTAGCTCGTCCCCTGCGCCGCCACAGCCGCCGCACACACAAACGCTAACGCCGCCGCCGCCGCGAAGATAGAGACATATCTTTTGTATTTCATTGGATCACTCCTTAGTTTAGATTCCGGGAGAGCGTCGCTGCTTTGACTGAAGAACGCGGCGGCGGAGTGTTTCTTGCAGGCGTTTTGACATCGGTTCGGGTATCATTTATTTATTAACCAGCAAAAATGACAGGGGAACGGGTCACGGCATATGTCGGGTTGGGGTCGAATCTTGGAGATCGGGCCGGGAATCTGCTGATGGCGGTCAGGTGCATGATCGAGGCCGGGTTTGTCGTGAACCGGCTCTCGAACGTGTATGAGACGGAGCCGGTGGACATCGATTCGGACGCGTTATTCCTGAATTTGGCAGCTGAGGTCTATTTGAATGGCGTCAGCCCGACACAGATGATGGCAAGGCTCTTGAGGATCGAATACCTCATGGGCCGGGGCGACAAGGGTGCTAAACGGCCGAGGACGATCGACATTGACGTCCTGCTCTATGGCGATACGGTGATGGAGACACAATTCCTTATCCTCCCGCACCCGCGGCTGCACGAGCGGAAATTCGTACTGTGTCCGTTGGCCGAGATCGCTCCGCACCTCGTGCATCCTGTGTTGAAGAAGGATGTTACGCAGTTGCTCGCCGAGTGCGGTGATACGACGTGTGTAAAGAAGTGGGAACCTAACGACAGCCGCAACGAGCACACGGTCTAAGGTTATGCTCTCAATATTGCCGTTGCCTTTAGGCAACGGTCAGGGCATTCTCTATTTGCCGGGCTTCAGCCCAATATGCACGTGGTCCGACGGGCGATGTGGCTGAAGCCCGGCAGAGTTGTTACCCGACACCGTTGCCTAAAGGCAACGGCAATACGTGTCGCCTTTATGTGTTAGACTTTCTGCGTAATTGAGCGTCCCGACGCGATGCCCTTACTTCGTGCGGGCCTCCGCAACAGCATATGGCATACCTGCAACCTGACAAGGAAGGCAAAGTTTATCTGCCCGCGATCCGAGCCGCGAAGGAAAAAGGCGAAAAGCTTGTTTGCCTAACGGCATATGATTATCCGACCGCAAGGATCGTGGATGAGGCCGGCGTCGATATCGTGCTCGTCGGCGATTCTATCGGGAACGTCATCCACGGTTACGGCAACACGATACCTGTTTCGCTCGATGAGATCTGCTCGGCCCTGATAGCCGTCAAACGCGGCACAGAACGGGCGATGGTCGTCGCTGACCTGCCCTACGGCACGTATCATATCAACGAGGACGAGAGCGTGCGTAATGCGCTCAAACTGATGAAGCACGGAGGTGCCGAGGCCGTCAAGCTCGAAGGCGGCCGCAACCGCGTCGATCTGGTCAAACGGCTCGTTGATGAGGAAATCCCCGTCGTCGCCCACATCGGCCTCACGCCACAAAGCGTCTATAAAATGGGTGGTTACCGCGTTCAGGGCCGCACCGCCGACCAAGCCAAACGCTTGATCGAGGACGCAAAGCTCCTGGAGGAAGCCGGCGCATTCGCTATCGTCCTCGAGCTCGTCCCTCGCGAGGTCGCGGCGATGATCACGAGCGAATTAAAAATATCGACTATCGGCATCGGCGCGGGCCTCGATTGCGATATTCAGGTGCTCGTCCTGCACGACCTGATGGGCATGACCTTTGGCCGGCAGCCGCGATTCGTTCGCCAATACGCTAATCTCCGACAAGTAATGACCGACGCCATCCACGCATGGTCGGCAGACGTTAAATCCGGGGCATATCCGAACGATGCGGAATCCTATGGCCTCACGCCCGAGACGATGAAGGAAATGGCAGCGAAATGACGCAGTTTTCAGAAGAAACAAGAGAAAAGATCGCCGAGTTGTGCCGAAAGAACAAGGTGCGCGAGTTGAGCATCTTTGGCTCGCGCGCGCGTGGCGACAATCGATCGGATAGTGACTATGATCTATTGGTTGAGTTCCAGCCTGATTCGGGTATTGGATTGCTTCAATATTGTCGATTGGGTTTGGACTTAGGGAAGGTCCTGAAAAGGCGTGTAGATTTGGTTAGCAAGAAAGGGCTGCGTGAGCACGTTCGTGACAATGTGCTTGGTGATGCTCAAGTGATCTATGAGGCCTGAACAGTACTTTCTCCGCGACATCATTATCGCGTGCAGGATGGCGCGCACGTTCTCGGCAGACATCGATCGGAATGGATTTGAGCGCAGTCCGTTGCACCAAGCGGCAACGCAGTATGTTTTGCTTGTTGTCGGTGAGGCAGTCGCACACATTTCACGGAGCCTGAAGAGCCGCCACCGCAACGTAGACTGGCGATCAATGAAGGAATTTCGGAACGTCCTTGCTCACGACTATTTCGCTCTTGACCTGGACGTTATTTGGGACGCCGCAACCCGCGATGCGGTTAACATTTCTGCACAAATTCGAGAGGTACTCGCTATCGAATTTCCTGATTTTCCAATCCCTGACAACGCACGATTGTGGAAATAATCAACCGCCGCCAACGAATGTTCTCGATCGCACGCAAACTGCGGCGTGAGGCAAAGACGGTTGGGTTTGTGCCGACGATGGGCGCACTGCACGCCGGGCATCTGAAGCTCGTCGAGGAGGCCCGGCACCGATGCGACGTGCTGATCGTGTCTATATTTGTCAATCCGACTCAGTTTAACGACAAAGGCGACCTCGAAAAATATCCCCGAGACCTGACCGCCGACGCGGCGATGCTCGCAGAACACAGCGTTGACTACATTTATGCGCCCGACGCCGACGAAGTTTATCCTGAAGGTTTCTCGACCTATGTCAATGTCGAGGGGCTGACCGACACCATGGAAGGCGCCGCGCGGCCGGGGCATTTTCGCGGCGTCGCGACGGTGGTAACGATACTGTTCAACACGATCAGGCCCGATACCGCATTTTTCGGGCAAAAAGACGCTCAGCAGGTCGCTGTGATCAGGCGGCTGGCTCGCGATCTCGGTTTTGAGACCGAGATAGTCGTGATCCCGACCGTTCGCGAGGAATCGGGCCTTGCGATGTCGTCGCGGAACGAGCGTTTGTCGGCCGAGGGCCGCGAGAAGGCGGCTGTGATCATTGAGGGCCTGCGTGAGGCTAAGACTGCCTTTAAGAAAGGTGAACGTGACGCGTCGGATCTCGCCGAAATCGTGCAAAACCGCATCGCAGCCGAACCGGCCGCCGCGCTCGATTATGTCGCCATCGCTGACCGCGATTCGCTGCAAGCTGTTGAAAAGATTGGAGATGACGAGACGCTGATCGCCGTTGCCGTCGAGATCGAGGGCGTTCGGCTGATCGATAATGTGATACTAAATCGAAAACAGTAGTTTGGTATCAAACTTGCATCTAATCGAGGTGAGATCACGGGATTCGTGTATCTCTACGACTATGAAGACGCTAAAAGCGACATTCTTGACATTGGCTGTCACGCTCTTGGTCTCGGCAGTTGCCGCTGCCCAAACCAGCCTGGCCTCGGTGGAAGGCTCGCGTGTTGACGTCGAAGCTCAGAACGGCAAGGTCGTGGTGCTGGCGGTCGGTGCGAGTTGGCTGCCGCTCTCGAGCAAGCAGGCGGAATTTGCCAATGCCCTGATGAAGAAGTATCAGGGCAAGCCGGTCGTGTTCTACTATGTCGTAACCGACTCGGCGAACCCGAAGTCAAAGAATTTTGCCGAAAGCGAAACGTTGAAGAAGTGGGGCTTGACCAACAAGCTCACCATGCCATTGCTCCGCGACCCCGACGGAGTTGCGACGCTGAAGAAATACGATATCGACCAGATCCCGTCATTTGTCATCCTCGACAAGAGCGGCAACCGTTCGGGCGAGCCTTTCGGCGGCATCGACCCGAAATACGACATCACCATTCCGATGTCTAAGGCGATCGACAAGGTGCTCTGATCCTTTCGGAATAAGTGAAAAGTGGTAAGTGATAAGTGACAAGTTCAGAACTTGTCCCTTTTTACTTTTCACCTATCACTTATTTCGGAGCGGTGGCCAACGTATAGACCAGCCTGATCGGCAATCCAACCACGTTCCAATAGTCGCCCTCTATCTTTTCGATAAAAAGGGCGGCTTGTTTTTGTATGGCGTAAGCGCCGGCTTTGTCCAGCGGATCGCCCATCTCGGCGAGGAAATTGACCTCGGCGTCGGTCATTGGGGCGAATTTTACACTTGTGTGTTCGATGCCTGTGGCGGTTCCGCCGTTAACGATAGCTACGCCCGTGAGCACGTCGTGCGAAACGCCCGCGAGCAGGCGGATCATTCGCCGCGCGTCGTCCATGTCGACGGGTTTTCCGAGGATTCCGTCGTTAATGACGACCGTTGTGTCGGCTCCGAGGACGATGCGTCCGGGATGATTCGCCGCGACGGCCTCGGCCTTTTCGCGAGCCAGGCGCAGGACGTAGTCCTCCGGCGATTCGCCATCGCGTTCGCTTTCGTCAATGTCGGCGACGTGTTTCTCAAATGGCCAGCCGACTGAATTCAGTATCTCGGCACGCCGCGGGCTGCCCGAGGCGAGCACCAGTTTTGGCAATTCGATCATGTCGTCTAGAATGATAGTTTATCGGCGGCAAGACAAATGGACCAGTTATTTACAGTGCTTCCTAAGGTTTTGAAACAGGTCGAGCACACGCCGAGAGCTGACGAATCGGTCGTATTCGCCGCCTGGCGTCGAGCCGCCGGCGAACCGCTCAGCCGCCGAGCTGTTCCGGCTGATTACGGCGACAAAAAGCTGGTGGTTACCGTAGAAGACAAGACGTGGCAAAAGCACATGCAGGACCTGGCCCCCGAACTCGTCGCCCGCGTGAATACTGCCGTCGGCGACGGGACAGTGGAATATATTGAGTTTCAGATCGCTGAGAACTAAATTTTGCATTTTGAATTTTGCATTTTGAATTTTTGACCTTATGGACGTCCGTCACATCGCAAAACTCGCCCATCTCGAGATCACCGACGAAGAGGTCGCCATTTACACGCCACAGATGGCGAATATCGTCAAATACGTTGAGCAGTTGAACGAACTCGATACGGGCGATATCGAGCCGATGCTCGGCGGCCTGACGGACGAGGGCTCTGCGACAGCGACCATTCGCGAAGACACGGCCGGGGGCTCGCTCGGACAGTGGGCAGCACTCTCGCAGGCACCGTCGGCCGTTGAAGGGCATTTTCAGGTGCCGAAGGTGCTGTAGGAATGCAAAATGCAAAATTGAAAATTCAAAAGTGGCTCGGGCTATTTTTCATTCTGAACGTTTCGGTTTTCATTTCTGGCTGCGGAGCACCGAGCCTTGAATCGACAAACTGTTCGTCGGCTCGCGAAGCCGGCAAGCGGTTCTATTCATTTCATTTTGCGAACGACATGGGCCCGACGCGTGAGGGCCTGCGGGCACGGCAACGATATCTGACGCCGAGATACTTTGAGATGTTGTCGGCCGGCGAGGCGAGCGATCTCGACCCGTTCACGATGACGCGTGAATACCCGCGAACATTTAAGGTCGGCGAATGCCGCGAGCTATCGCCTACTGACGTTGACCTGCAGATACAACTCTATTGGAAGGATGACGAAAAGACCGTTCAGCAGGAAGTTATCGCAAACATGGTAAGTCACGGCGACGAGTGGCTCCTCGACGGTGTCGGGTCGAAGGCCAGATAGATCTATGTCCATTGTTTCGGAGGCAGAAAAGACGCTTCAGAAGGCCGAACGGCTCAACCCTGAGTTGAACTCGTTTCTCTCGATCGAGCGCGATAGCGCGCTTGCGCGGGCAGAAATGCTCGACGCGACCGACGGCACAGGAGCGCTGAAGGGTGTTGCCATTGCCGTTAAGGACAATATCTGCACACGCGGCATGCGCACGTCGTGCGGGTCGAGGATCTTGGGGAATTACAAGGCTCATTACGACGCAACAGCGATCGAGCGGTTGAATGAGGCCGAGGCGATCGTTGTCGGAAAGGCGAACATGGACGAGTTTGCTATGGGCTCGTCGAATGAATCGTCGGCATTCGGGCCGGCTAAGAATCCGTGGGACGTGACGCGTGTGCCGGGCGGCAGTTCGGGCGGGTCGGCGGTGGCGGTGGCGAGCGGGGTTGTGCGGGCGGCGTTGGGCAGTGAAACGGGCGGCTCGGTGCGGCAGCCGGCGTCGTTGTGCGGCATCGTCGGGGTAAAGCCGACCTACGGACGGATCTCGCGTTACGGGCTGGTAGCGTTTGCGTCGTCGCTCGATAACATCGGCATTTTTGGACAAACAACTCGTGATGCGGCGGATGTGCTTGGCGTTATCGCCGGGCGCGATGAGAAAGATTCAACCTCGGCCGACGTGCCGGTGCCTGATTACTCGGCGTCGCTCGATGCGGATATCGCAACGAAAGTGATCGGCGTGCCGCGCGAACTGCTCGGCGAAGGGCTGGATGACGAGGTTCGTGAATCGGTGCTCGCCGCTATCGAAAACCTCAAAGCTCTCGGCTGCACAACGGTCGATGTCGAGCTTCCCTATGCAAAATACGGCATCGCCGTTTATTACATCATCGCGACGGCCGAGGCGTCGTCGAATCTGGCGAGATTCGACGGTGTGCGCTACGGCTTTCGTGCGGAAGAGGCGGACGAGCTTCGCAAGATGTATTTCAAGACCCGTGAAGACGGCTTTGGCCCCGAGGTCAAGCGCCGAATCATGCTCGGCACTTATGTGCTCTCGAGCGGCTATTACGATGCGTATTACGCAAAGGCTCAGAAGGTGCGCGCACTGGTAAAACGCGATTATGTCGAAGCATTTAAGACGTGTGACGCAATCGTGACGCCAACATCGCCGACCACGGCGTTCAAGTTCGGTGAAAGAAGCGACGACCCGATCGCGATGTATCTGAGCGACATTTACACCGTCTCGGCCAACCTCGCGGGCGTGCCCGCGATCAGCGTGCCCTGCGGTTTGTCAAGCGAACGCTTGCCGATCGGCTTGCAGCTTGTCGGCAATTTCTGGTCAGAGACGACGTTGCTAAATCTCGCGCACAAGTACGAAACGGCACATCCGTTGAAGGCCAGGCCCGCGATCTTTGCCGAATAGTCCAGTCTCAAAATGACAAAGGCGCGTGCGAAATGCACGGGCCTTTGTCAATTTGGAGGCTTCAGACCTGATCGCAACACAGGCTGTAATTGCTACCGTTGCTCGATTCCTCGCCTAGCGGAGTTCACAACACAGGCCTTGTGCGGGGCCTGAAGCCACATGGCGGAAAGGGTGGGATTCGAACCCACGGAACCCGTTAAGGCTCACAGCATTTCCAATGCTGCCAGTTCAACCACTCCTGCACCTTTCCGCAAAACGCAGAATAGATAGGATAGCGAATACCGGCAGAAACCGGAAATTGAGATGCCGAAACGCTTGTAGGTCTCGCCTGTGTCCTATTCGTCGGCTGCGTCGTCCTTGGCTTCTTCCTTTGCGTCAGCAACAGCCGGCGCGGCTGCATCCTTGCTTCCCAGCCAATCATACAGGAAGCCTGCCAGCAGTGCGCCCAGCAACGGAGCGACCCAGAACATCCAGAGCTGATTCAATGCCCATCCCTGAGCAAATACCGCCGGGCCGGTGCTTCGGGCCGGATTCACGGATGTGTTGGTGACAGGGATCGAGATCAGGTGGATCAATGTGAGGCAGAGGCCGATCGCAAGCGGAGCGAAGCGGGACATCTTTCGCTTGTGCGTCGCCCCGAGGATAACGATGACAAAAAAGAACGTCATCACGACCTCAGAGACAAAGGCGGCCAAAGCTTCGTATTTGCCCGGCGAATGGTCGCCAAAGCCATTCGAGGCAAAGCCGCTTCCCAACGAGAAGCCCGCCTTGCCGCTTGCGATAATGTACAGTATGCCCGCACCGGCAAGGCCGCCCAGCACCTGAGCGACAACATACGGCAGTATCTCAGTCGCAGGAAACCGCTTACCGGCCCAAAAGCCAAGCGTTACCGCGGGATTGAAATGTGCCCCTGAAATATGCCCGAGCGCGTAGGCACCGGTCAGGACGGTAAGTCCAAACGCTAGTGCGATGCCGACATTACCGGCCTGTGACCCTGCGATCACCGCCGTGCCGCATCCGCCGAGCACAAGCCACAATGTGCCGAGAAACTCGGCCGACAACCTTTTTGTTAAGGGCATGATGAACCTCCGATCAAGAATTTCGCGAATGTCGAATTACGGTAAAATAACGAAGAATGAATGAGCAGTATAACTTCTCATTCGTAAATCGACATTCGTAATTCGTAATTTGTTTTGTGGCGGAGAGGGTGGGATTCGAACCCACGGTACCCGTAAAGGTACAACAATTTTCGAGACTGCCCGATTCAACCACTCTCGCACCTCTCCGCGCGATACGAAAGTATAAATGATTAGGAATAAAGGACAAAGTGGCGAAAGCCTACTTGCGCCGGGCCTTGAAGAAATCCTGCATCAGGCGTCGGCAGTTTTCTTCAAGAACGCCGCCTGTGACATCGAGCCGGTGATTGAGCTTTTCGTTGTCACAGACCTCAAAGATGCTGCGAACGGCGCCGAACCTCTCGTCCGGTGCACCAAAGACCAGCCTGGCTACGCGAGCATTGACCAGGGCACCCGCGCACATTGCGCATGGCTCAACGGTCGTATAGACGGTCGTGCCCGTCAATCGATAGTTGCCCAGCCGCGTTGCCGCTATCCGCAAGGCCAGTATCTCGGCGTGTCCCGTCGGATCGATGTCCTTTATCGTCCGATTACCGGCCGCGGCAAGGATCTTATTATCGGCATCAATGATGACAGCGCCGACCGGCACCTCACCGATCTTCTCCGCCTCGCGGGCCATGCCGATGGCCCGCCACATCCAGCTTTCATCAATATCAGACATCGATTCGAGTGTAGCTCAAACGGCGGTTTTCTTGCATCAGAGTGTCCAAAATGTTAAACCATTACTGGTAATAGCGCTTTCTGTCCCCTCGAGAGCTCACCGCAGTCAAAATATGAACGACGAGGTTCGAGCTGAACCCAAAGCTGTCGATACAGACATCCACATCACGAGTGTGCCTCAGTCGTTCCGCGCCTTTGCCGAAGAGGTACAAAAGCGCAACCAAAAGCCGCGCACCACGGCCGTTACTATCTCGCAAAAATTGCAGCCGGCGGAATTTAATACCGCGATGGTGCATTTCTATCGCGGCGAGGTCCAGAGGTCAAACGTTTGGCGAAACCGGCTCGATGCGACCACGAACTGGGCGGTCATTACCGCCGGTGCGACGCTGTCGTTCGTCTTTAGTTCACCCGACAATCCACATTTTGCGATACCGATCAATTCGATACTTGTATCGATCTTTCTTTTTATGGAGGCCCGCCGTTATCGGTATTACGAAGTTTGGGCCAATCGCGTCAGGGTGCTTGAGACAGGCTATTTCGGCCCGATGCTCTCGCAGAGGACGCTGCCGCCCGATAAGGAGTGGGCGGAGCATCTGTCGGCGGACCTTCTGGCCCCGCATTTTACTATCAGCACGTGGGAAGCGGTCGGGCGACGGCTAAGGGCAAATTACCTTTGGATATTCGTCTTGCTGGCCTTATCGTGGACGCTAAAGATCTATATTCATCCTTCGCCGATACCGACGACGACCGAGGCTGACCGCAGGATATTTTGGGAGATCATCTTTCAACGAGCGACGGTTGGCCTGGCTCCGGGCTGGCTGGTGGTAATGGCCGGCGCCTTGTTCAATCTGGTCGTCGTTTTTGTTGCCTTCAGCACTATGAGGCTCAAGGATGCGTCGAGCGAGGTGCTTCCGCTCGAGAGCTTTGAGTGGCATCCGCTCAAGAGCGTCTCCGATTGGGCAGGGAGCAATTTGAAGCGCCGCAATACGATCCGCCGCTCGAAGAAGGCTCGGCAACGCATGCGCTCCGTTCATAAGACCGAACCATGACATCGGGGCGAGTATTTTGACCTACTTAAAACGTAAAAACTATGGCAATTGATCTCGAAGCAAGAGGCGATGCGTTGGAAAACGAGTATTTTCGCCGTAAGGAACAGGAACTGATAGCAAAAATGAAGGCTAAGCTCCAGGAGGATGAGGCTAAGAGCCTGGAGATATCCTGCCCCAAATGCGATGGCACGCTGCTGGAGACAGACTTCGATAACATCAAGATCGACGTCTGCGATAAATGCTCTGGCGTCTGGCTCGATGCGGGCGAGTTGACCCATATTGTTGGCAAGGAAGATGAGACTGGCTGGTTCGGAAAGCTCTTTAAGTAGCATGGTAGCTCGATCGGTATTTTTATTACTTGTCTGTTTCGCCCTCGCGGGCAGCATTTTGGCACAGACGAATCAGAGTGTCCGTGTGGACGAGATCCAGGCAGCCTTGCAAAAGACAGATCTCGCCGGATGGCTGTTCTATGATTTTCGCGGCAGTGATCCGCTGGCGCCGAGAATACTCAGGACGGAGCGGCTCGGTGGATCGCGCCGTTGGTTCTACTACATCCCGCGTCAGGGCGAGCCCGTCAAAGTAGTTCACGCTATTGAGCCCGGACAACTCGATTCGCTTCCCGGAAAGAAGCTCATATATCGCGAATGGCAGTTGCTGCGTGATCAGATACGAACCGCGATCGCAGGCGGCGGCCGATCCGTTAGGGGCAGGCGCATCGCGATGCAGTATTCTCCCAACAACGATATTCCGTATATCTCGCGCGTCGATGCGGGAACGATCGAGATGGTACGCTCGCTTGGCGTCTCGGTCGAATCGAGCGCGGACCTCGTGCAGCAGTTTGAGGCTGTCTGGACGCCGGAACAGCTCTCGATGCATACGGACGCGTGCGTAAAGCTTCAGAAGGTCATTATCGATGGATTTGCCGAGCTAAAGCGTCGCATCAATTCGGATATCCCGACAACCGAGATCGACCTGCAGCAATTCATGATGAAACGCCTAGGCGATGCGGGCCTGCAGCCGTCGCCAATGATCGTTGCGGTCAATGCGAACGCTGCCTCGCCGCACTATTTTCCAACGAAGGACAGAAACGCACCGATAAGGAAAGGCGATCTCGTCCTGATCGACGCCACGTCCAAGCTCACCAAGCCAAAGGCTCCGGCCGTGGACCTGACGTGGGTCGGCTACGTCGGCGAGACTGTGCCTGGGGAATACGTCAAGATCTGGAATATCGTCCGTGATGCTCGCGATGCGGCATTCAAATACGTCCGCGATGCGTTTCGGGCCGGCCGCTCGATACGGGGTGCTGAGGTCGATGATGTTGCTCGCGGCGTGATCAGAAAAGCCGGCTATGCCGAGCAGTTCCTTCACCGGACTGGCCACTCGATCGGCGAGGACGGCCACGGCAATGGGGCGAATATCGACAATCTCGAAACACGCGATACGCGCCGCCTCGTGCCGGGGACGGCATTCTCGATCGAGCCGGGCATCTACCTCGCTGGCAAATTCGGTATTCGTTCTGAGATCGACGTTTACGTCAGCGAAAATGACGCGGTCATCACCGCTCCGCACCAGACCGAGATCTTGGCGATCCTGAGATAGCTGCCAGCTGTCAGCCTTCAGCTTTCAGCATAGGCCAATGCAAGACTTCAAGAATCTGAAAGTTTGGACGAGGGCACATCAACTAACCCTAGGTGACTATGGATTGACAAAACCCTTTTCTTCTCTTATCGGAAAGCTCAGAGCTGAGAGCTGATGGCCTATGTTGAACTTCGCTATTGAGACCGCTCGCGATGCCGGACGGCTGCTGCTCGAGAAGTTTGGCCGCAATATCAGCGTCACGAAAAAGGGCGACATCAACCTCGTCACGGAGGCTGACCTTGCGAGCGAGGCCCTGATAATCGAGCGGATCAAGTCCTACTATCCCCGGCACTCGATCCTTGCTGAGGAATCGGGCGAGGCCGTGATCGACGGCACGGAAAACTGGAAATGGATCATCGACCCGCTCGACGGAACGACGAATTTCGCCCACGGCTACCCGTGCTGGTGCGTAACGCTCGCCCTCGAACATGCCGGCGAGGTCGTGATCGGTGTGACGTATGATCCGACGCGCGACGAACTCTTTTCGGCCGAACGCGGCCGAGGCGCGAGCCTCAACAATCAGCCCATCCGCGTGTCGGCGACCGAATCGCTCGGCGACGCGCTGATCGTGACCGGCTTTCCCTACGACATAAAACGCCGTGAGGACTTTGCCCGGCACTTGACGGAATTTCTCCTGAATTCACGCGGCGTCCGTCGCGACGGCTCGGCGGCGATCGATATGGCTTACGTCGCCTGCGGACGATTTGACGGCTTTTGGGAGGAGGGCCTAAATCCGTGGGACATGGCCGCCGGCGTATTGCTCATCGAAGAGGCCGGAGGCCAGGTTAGCTATTACGACGGAGCACGACACAGCATCTACCGGCCGCCGATCTGTGCCAGCAACGGGCTGATCCACCCGCAGATGCTCGCGGTGCTTAGTTGAAAGCTGACGGCACGGGCCGATCCGTTGCATTTCCAAAGAACGCACTCGAAAATCCCGCCGTTGACCCAAGCAAATACCACGCTCCGTCGCGGTAAACGGCCACGTCGCTTCGCCCGTCACCGTCATAGTCGGCGGGAACAGGCCTGTCGGTTGCGAGTCCGAAATTGTACGCAATGAATCCCTGCGTCGAACCGAGGATATACCAGTTTCCGTCCCGGTAAACGGCCAGGTCCGTCGTCCCGTCACCGTCGTAGTCGGCGGCCGTCGGACGGTCGGTCGCGAGGCCCCATTGAGTGATCGCGTATTCGCCATCCGAACTGCGAGAAACATACCAGACGCCTTCGCGAAAGATCGAGACGTCGCCGATGCCGTCGCCGTCGAAGTCGCCCATCAGCGGCACATCGCCAACCTGTCCAAACTGCTCCTGATAGATGTCATTTAGCAGGCTGCGCTTCTGATACCAAGTCCCGTTCGACGGCCTGAAGACACCGAGGTCGGCACGGCCGTCGCCGTCAAAATCATTCGGGATCGGGATGTCGCCATCGGCTCCCCATTGCGATATCGTAAATGTCTGATCCGAGCTTCGCAGGATATACCAATGGCCGTTGGACGGACGAAAGACCGCCACATCGGTCTTATTGTCGCCATCGAAGTCGGCGGGTACTATGTTGTCGGCAGCTTGACCGAATGGCGTCGTTGTTACCGAGCCGTCAGAGCTTCGCGTCGAATACCATGTGCCGGTCGGGGGCCTAAAGACCGATATATCAGTCCTTCCGTCACCATCGAAGTCGAATGGAGCCCGCGCTACTCGCTTGATGCTTACGTCGTTGCCGTCACCGCCGAGATAGGTTATCTGAAAAGCCGTGTTCAGCGGCCCTGAGAACACTGCGCCCTCGGGCACTCCGAGAAACGTGCCGCCTATCGCGTCCGTCCCGTCATTCCTGAGGATCACGAACGTATCATTGACCGCAGGCTGAAAGCCATTCAGCGGCAGCGGCCCAAGCCGGGCGTTATTGAGGATCACCGAGCCGGTAACATTTAGCTGATCGTGCCCATTGGCCCCGGGCGTCGTTCCGGAGATCTTGCAGACGTAGTTACCATCCGCTGAGAAGGTAAGGCCGTTATTGATATTCAGTATTCCGGTCGGCGATGTCAGCGTGCCGGCGCTCAGGACGCCGGAATTCACATTCGTATGTCCGACCGTGCCGGTTCCGCCAAAGCCGCTGATCGCCGTCCCGCTCGGAGCCGTGCTATTAATGTTGACGGTACTGCTCGGAATATTCGCATCGACGACGAAGATGCCGTTGTTGTGTATCAGCCCGCCCGAATAGCCGGCCGCGGCTACGATCCCTGCGGCCCCGAGGCCATTTTTCGTGATTACGCCCGAGCCTGAGAGCAGCCCGATGCCGGTAATTCCGGGGCCATCAATGGTCACGGGAAAGCTCCCTATCGACAATATCACCGTGGTCAACGTGACGCCTGTTCCCGTCAAGATCGTCTGCGGGCCGGCGAGCGTGATCGCGAGGTTGAATGTCGGCGTGCCGCCCGTCGCGCTGATACCGTTTGACAAACGGATCGGATTGCCGCCGAAGGTGTAGGCCCCGCCTTCGACCGTGATCGTATTGAATGTGGTCAGGAATCCGATGTTGCAGCTCGTCGCGAACTGAGCCGACGTTGCCGGAAAGACGAGATCGTCACCTGCAACGGGCGCAACGTCTGTCGTCCAATTCGCGGCCGTGCCCCAATTCCCATCGGTGCCCCCACCATCCCATGTCCGCACCGCGGCAGTAGCCGTAGCCGAGAGTAAGCCAAACAATATCAATAGTCTGATCGCTTTCGTCATATTCGCTAGAAAGGTAGCACATTCCCGCATCCGTAACCAATGAGAACCTTTTGAATCCCAAACCGGTATGTTAACCTTAGTCCGTCGTTAATTTAGCGCGTGTATGTCGTGGTTTCGCAGAGACAAACCAAAGATCGATGCTGACTCCGACGAGGAACAAACCGTCAGGACCGAGGGCATTTTTGTTAAGTGTCCCGACTGCGACAGCGCTCTCTACGGCCGCGAACTCACGGAATCGCACGAGGTCTGTACGCACTGCGGGTATCACTTTCGCTGGTCGGCCGAGGAACGTTTGAAGGACCTGTTTGACGACGGACGTTACGAGACACTGGACGCGAATGTGACCTCCGGCGACCCGCTGGAATTCTTTGATTCAAAGCCATACAAGGACCGCATCGAACAGGCAAAAGAGGTCTCCGGCCTGCCCGAGGCGATCATTTGCGGCAAAGGCATGGCCGGCGGGCATCTTGTCTTTGCAGGGGCGATGGATATGTCATTCATCGGCGGCTCGATGGGCTCGGCGGTTGGCGAAAAGATCACACGGCTTATCGAATACGCGTTGGACCAAAAGGGCGCGGTCGTTATCTTCTCGGCCTCAGGCGGTGCCCGGATGCAGGAGGGGACGCTGTCGCTGATGCAGATGGGCAAGATATCGGCAGCTCTCTCGCGATTGCACGAAGCTCGGCTGCCGTTCATCTCGGTCTTGACCGACCCGACGACCGGCGGCGTTACCGCGAGCTTTGCGATGCTCGGCGATGTGAATATCGGCGAGCCAAAGGCCCTGATCGGCTTCGCAGGCCCGCGCGTGATCGAGCAGACGATCCGGCAAAAGCTGCCAAAGGGCTTCCAACGCAGCGAATTTCTGCTCGAACACGGAATGCTCGATCGTGTGGTCGATCGCCGCGAGATGCGTGACGCGATCATTCGTGTACTGGATTTTATGATGAATCCCGCCGTGTCAGTAGCCGGCACGTAAGTCTATGTTACAGGACATCCTTACTTCACTTTACGAACGCGACCTGCTCAAACTGAAGGGTGAGATCTCGGCCTACGCAAATGAAGCCGACCTCTGGAGAAAGCCCGGCGATATGCCAAATTCCGCGGGCAATCTCTGTCTTCATCTCAACGGCAACCTCCAGCATTTTTTCGGCGCCGTGCTCGGCGGGACGGATTACATCCGCGACCGCGATGCGGAATTCTCGCAAACAGGTGTTTCTCGCGAGACGATGCTCGCTGATATCGACACGACGCGGGAGGTCGTTAAGAACACGCTCGCGAAACTGACCGACGATGACCTCGCCGCCAGCTTCCCCATCGAGGTCTTCGGCCACCCAATGACAACGGGCTGGTTTCTCACGCACCTCAGCACCCACCTGACCTGGCATCTGGGACAGATAAACTATCACCGTCGAATTAGCTAAATCTTTCAATTAGAGCCAAGTTGTATTATTGTGAAGTTATGAAGACGCTCACGGTCGCCTTGCCCGACAATGTCGAATTTGAAACTTCGGAGATCATGATGATGATCGCGGCAAAGCTATACGAACGAGGCGTCCTCTCACAAGGGAGAGCCGCTGAGCTATCCGGTAGATTGCGTCGCGAATTCCTTGAGTCACTTGGCGAATATGGAGTCTCGGTGTTCAATTATCCTGCCTCAGACCTTGCCCGGGACGTGAGAAATGCCTGAGACGATCATCTCGAGGCTCTGGAGCAGGCCGGCGAATCTACCCCGTGAACTTCTCGGAAGCCGAAAGCTATCTTCTTTCCCTCGGCAACGAGGTCGAGACGATGAAACTCGGTCTCGATAACGTGCGCCGGCTGCTCGCCGAACTCGGCGACCCTCAAAACAACTATCTAAAGGTCCAGGTCGCCGGAACCAACGGCAAAGGCTCGGTCTGCGCCTTCCTTCGCTCGATCTGCATCGAAGCCGGCATCCAGGCGGGCGTTTACACCTCACCGCACCTCACGTCGATCACCGAGCGGATCAACATCGGCGGTGTCGATATTAGCGAGGACGACTTTGCCCGCTTCGCTACGACCGTTCGCAAAACTTCCGAGAAACTCGCGGCCGATGGTGAGATCGACAACATCCCAACCTTTTTTGAACAGGTGACGGCCATCGCACTGCTCGCCTTCGCCGAAGCAAAAGTCCACCTCGCCATCCTAGAAACCGGCCTCGGCGGCCGCCTTGATGCCACGACAGCCGCAAATGCCGAGATCGCAGTGATAACGCGAATCGACATAGACCATCAACAATACCTCGGCGAAACAATTGAGGAGATCGCGGTAGAGAAGGCGGCGGTAATACGCGCAGATACCGAAATGGTCGTTATTGGAGATCAAACGTCCGCCGTCCTGACCGTCATCAACAAGCAGCTTAGGAAGATCACAGGCGGAAACCCGACCGGTAGGGAGGGTGCCCCCGTCGTAATAGATGCGAGTCGGGCACACTCGCTACCGCTCGTGTTTCAGCCTGAGTCACTCGGCTTACGCGGAAGACATCAAGTTGACAATGCTACGGTTGCAGCGATTATCGCACGGGCATTGCGATCCAACTTTGCGGTCTCCGATAGCCAGATCAATGCCGGGCTGAGAAATGCCCATCACCCCGGCCGCCTCGAATACATCGGAGATTTCCTCCTCGACGGCGCGCACAATGTCGCGGGCACAAAAGCCCTGGCGGCATATCTGACGGAGGTTGGACAGCGGTCGATCACGCTCATTTTCGGCGCGATGAATGATAAAAATGCTGCTGAGATGTTGTCCGTCCTCATACCATTCGCCGGGAACATCATCCTGACCGAGCCGTCAAACTCACGCGCAATGTCGGCCAATGCACTCCTCGCCGGGATATCATCAGATGTGGCCGATGAGCGCCTAGTCCGCGCCGGCTCAGTTGCCGAAGCCTTAGACATCGCCCGTACCATGACGCCCGACGACGGAATCATCCTCGTCACCGGCTCGCTCTATCTCGTCGGTGAGGCCCGAAAGATCCTAACCAAATCCTATTGAATTTGAAATTTCGAATTTCAAATCTAAGATAATCGTATGTACAAGCTAGTTCTCATCCGCCACGGCGAAAGCCAGTGGAACAAGGAAAATCGGTTCACGGGCTGGAAGGACGTTGACCTGTCGGACAAGGGCAAAGAAGAAGCGGCGGCGGCCGCGAAGCTGCTTAAGGCCGAGGGTTATACGTTCGACGAGGCTTATACATCCGTGCTCAAGCGGGCGATCCGCACTTTGTGGATCATCCTCGACGAGATGGACCTGATGTGGGTGCCGCAGACGAAATCATGGCTGCTCAATGAGCGTCATTACGGCGGCTTGCAGGGACTCGACAAGGCTGAGACGGCCGCAAAATACGGCGAGGAGCAGGTAAAGATATGGCGGCGCAGCTACGATATTCCGCCGCCGGAGCTGGACGCGAGTGATGAACGATACTTAGGCAACGATCCGCGATATTCGGCGGTCAGGCCGTTCCCCGCGACCGAGTGTTTGAAAGATACGGTCGCGCGCGTAGTTCCCTACTGGCAGAATGAGATAGCTCCAAAGATCACGTCGGGCAAACGGCTGATCGTCGCCGCACACGGTAACAGCCTGAGGGCGTTGGTCAAGCACCTCGACGGTATCCCGGACGACGAGATCGTTAACCTGAACATCCCGACAGGCGTTCCCCTCGTCTATGAAATCGACGCGCAACTAAACCCGATATCCAGCCGCTATCTCGGTGATGCCGAGGCCATAAAGGCCGCGCAGGAAGCGGTCGCGAATCAGGGAAAGGCTCGATAGACCCAGCCGCGAATGCACCTATAGGTGGCCTCTTATTAGTGCATTCGTGGCTTATTCTTCTATCTGCTAAAATACTCGTTTCGGCCATCACCGGAATTCTCGGCTGTAATGAGTATCAAGCAGATCACCGTCCGCGGGGCACGCCAGCATAACCTCAAGAACATCGACGTCGATATTCCGCGGGACAAGTTTGTCGTGGTCACGGGCCTGTCGGGCAGCGGGAAATCGTCGCTTGCCTTCGACACGATCTATGCCGAGGGACAGCGGCGTTATGTCGAATCGCTGTCTGCATACGCCCGGCAATTCCTCGATCAGCTTGAGAAGCCGGACGTCGATTCGGTCGAGGGTTTGAGCCCCGCCATTTCAATCGAGCAAAAGACAATTTCGCGTTCGCCGCGCTCGACCGTCGGTACGGTCACGGAGATCTACGACTTTCTGCGGCTGCTTTTCTCTTCGATAGGCCAGCCGCATTGCAGCGGCTGCGGGGCTCCGATCACGCGGCAATCGGTCGATCAGATCGTCGCGGGCATCAGTGAGCTAAAGGAGAGCGAACGCGTGATGATCCTTGCCCCGATCGTTCGGGGCCGTAAGGGCGAATTCAAGAAGGAACTCGAAAAACTCCACAAAGACGGGTATGTGCGTGCCCGAATAGACGGTGAGATCCGCCAGCTCGACGAAGAGATCCTGCTCGACAAGCGAAAGAACCACACCATCGAGGTCGTCGTCGACCGCCTGCTGATGAAGAACGGCGTCCGCGAACGCCTGACCGAATCGGTCAAAACGGCCTTAAAGCTCACTGGCGGAGCCGTCCTAATTTCTGTCATCGACGGCGAGGAAAAGCTCTATTCCGAGCGAATGGCGTGCGTCAGTTGCGGCATCAATATCGCCCAACTGGAGCCGCGCTCGTTCTCGTTCAACTCGGCCTACGGCGCCTGCAAACGCTGCCAGGGCATCGGCACCGTTATGGAGATCGACGCGACGAAGATCATTCCGGACGGTAACGTGACCGTGGGCAAGATCGATTTTCTAAATGGTGCCGACAAGGCCGGTGCGACATTTCTGCGTGGTGCGCTTGTCTCGATCATCGAGAAATTCAGTGGTGGTGACAAGCTGGAACCGCCGACCGGCAAGGAAAAGACGAAGAAAACGCGGCGACGAAAGAACAAGGATGAGGTCAGTGGTAGCGAATTTGATGGGTTGATGGCGACTCCGTACGCCGATCTGCCGCAGGAGATACGCGACGCGTTCATGAACGGCACGAAACGGCGGCTGACGTTCCGGCACGGTGATTACAAGTTCGAACGTGACTGGCGCGGTGCTCTTCGTGCGATGCGTGAGCGCGTCGAAAATCCGCCGTCTGAGAAGATAAAGGCCGCGCTCGAAGAACTGATCGCTCCGATGCCGTGCCCGAGTTGCGGCGGGGCACGCCTCCAGCCCGAAAGCCTCGCTGTAAGGGTCGGCGGCCTCGGCATCGCGGATTACACGGGCCTTGCGATCACTGATGCATGCCAGCGGTTCTCAAAGATAAAGCTCACGGCCCGCGAAGAAAAGATCGCGGGGCTGGTGTTAAGAGAAGTGCAGGGCCGCCTGAGATTCCTGGATGCGGTCGGCCTCGGCTATCTCACTCTGGGGCGTGCCTCGGGGACACTGTCGGGCGGCGAAGGCCAACGGATCCGGCTCGCGACGCAGATAGGGTCGCAGCTTCGCGGCGTGCTCTATGTGCTCGACGAACCATCGATCGGCCTGCATCCGCGTGACAATAAACGGCTGCTGGAAACGTTGCACGAGCTTCGCGACCTAGGCAACACGGTGCTGGTGGTCGAGCATGACCAGGAAACCATCGAACACGCCGACCACGTCATCGACCTCGGCCCGCTCGCCGGCACACACGGCGGCGAGGTGATCGCGACAGGCCGCCCTAGAGATATCACAAATCACGCCGGCTCGCTCACCGGGCGCTACCTAAGCGGCGATCTCAAGATCGATATTCCTGACGTCCGCCGCCTGCCAAACGGCCAGCGGCTGAATGTCAAGGGAGCCCGAGGCCACAATCTAAAGAATATCGACGTCGAATTCCCGCTCGGGCTTTTCACGGTCGTCACAGGCGTCTCAGGTTCGGGCAAATCGACGCTGGTCGAAGAAATTCTTTATCCGGCACTCTATCGTCACGTTTACAAGTCTTCCGTCACGCCGCTCGAGCACGACCGTATCGACGGCCTCGACCTCGTGGACAAGATCATCGAGATCGACCAATCGCCCATCGGCCGCACGCCACGATCAAATCCGGCAACATATACGGGGCTTTTCTCGCCGATCCGCGACCTCTACGCGATGCTGCCCGAGAGCCGCACGCGCGGCTACAAGGCCGGCCGATTCTCCTTCAATGTCAAAGGCGGCCGCTGCGAGGCGTGCGAGGGCGACGGGCTGAAACGCATCGAGATGAACTTCCTGCCCGACGTTTACGTCACCTGCGATGTCTGCCGCGGCAAACGTTACAATCGCGAAACGCTCGCCGTCAAATACAAAGGCCTCTCGATCGCCGACCTGCTCGCGACCACCATCGAGGACGCCCTGCCGCTGCTCGAAAACATCCCAGCGATCGCGTCAAAACTGCAAACACTCATCGACGTCGGCCTCGGCTACATCCAGATCGGCCAGTCCTCGACGACGCTCTCCGGCGGCGAGGCCCAACGTATCAAACTCGCCAAAGAGCTGAGCAAGCGTGCCACCGGCAAGACGATCTACATCCTCGACGAGCCTACGACCGGGCTGCACTTCGCCGATGTCCACAAACTGCTCGACGTGCTCCAAAAACTCGTCGACACCGGCAACACCGTCATCGTCATCGAACACAACCTCGACGTTATCAAATCCGCCGACTACATCATCGACCTCGGCCCCGAAGGCGGCTCCGGCGGCGGCAAAGTCGTCGCAACCGGCACGCCCGAAGAGGTCGCACGTGTAAGAAAAAGCCATACCGGCCGAGCACTAAAAACTGTCTTAAACTAGAGATTGGATGTAGACACACTTACATATCGGGTATGATATTGATATGAATGCGACTTTAGAAACAACCGTCATTTCACGCTCGCCTCGGGTTATGAGCGGAGCGGCGGTATTCGAAGGTACACGAGTTCCGGTGCAAAGTCTGTTGGATTATCTGGCGGGCGGACATACGCTCGATGAGTTTCTCGACGACTTTCCGACGGTCACGCGTGAACAGGCCACGGAACTATTGCACGAGTTGAGCCATTCGCTGGGAGTTATCGACTAATGAAGGTACTGCTCGACGAGTGCCTGCCAAAGAAGCTCAAGCTTGCTATCGAAGCCGATCTGGTGCAGACCGTGCCTGAAGCGGGCTGGGCCGGAAAGGAGAATGGTGAATTGCTTCGCCTGGCTGAAGCGAACTTTGATGTTCTATTGACGAACGATCAGAATATGGAGCATCAGCAGCAGATCGGGCGTTTCGACCTCGCTTTTATCGTTCTCGTCGCACCAACAAACGACATAGTCGACCTTCTCCCTCTCGTCCCCGAAACAAATCAGAAACTCAAAGCGGCCAAGGCCGGAACGATCGAATACGTCCGCTAACCGCCGTTATTCATTGACCATTACCTCAACCGGATCGATGCCTGACGCTCTCCACGCGGGGTAGAATGCGCCGAAGAGGCTGCCGCCGATGGCTATTGCGACGGCGGTGATGGCCCAGCCGAGGCTGAACTCGAATGCGAGGTCGAATTCGCGGCTGATGATCTGCGACGCAGCGACCGAGGCGATGCCGCCGAGGATGATGCCGAGAACACCGATCATAAAGGCCTCACCCTCAATGGTCGAGATGATGAATCCTTTTGACGCGCCGAGAGATTTGAGGATGCCGATCTCTTTTCGCCGCTCCGTGATCGTCGTATACATCGATAGCAGAACAAAGATGGTGCTGACGAACGCGCCGAGGGCGACTAGGATGCGTAAGAAGGTGTTCAGGCCCGGAATGCGCTCCTGCGCGTCGGTCACAAGGTCACGCGTAAGGCTTATCTTGTTGCCGGGCAGCTCGGCCGCGATCCGCTGGGCCACGGCCGCGTCATCCTCGCCGTCTCGGATCTTGACGAGGATGTACGTGCATTTGTCGGTCTGCAGTTCTTCCTGCAAGCCCGCAATTGAGAATTTGATCCTCGCACCTGACGGCGGCGAAAAAATGCCGACGATCTTGTATTGCTTGCCGCCAAACAGCTCGAATGTGCCGCCAACCTTTAGGTTGGATTCTGTGGCCTGCCGCTCGTCGATGATTATCTCGTCCGCCGCGCTTGGCGCACGGCCCTCAGCCAGCGAGATTCCGTTCATTTTGCCGAATGTCGCAAAATCGACGCCCTCGAGCATCCTGATGCCCCAGCTCCCGCGCGAATCGGGCGAAAAATAACGGATCACCGGCACCGTGGCCTCGACGCCTGTGATCTGTTTGAGCCGCTCGGCATAGGCTACCGGCACGGCTGCATTTGAGCTCATCGTGTCCATTCCGCCGGGCCGCGTAAAGACGATCTCGGCCTTCCAGTTCGCCGCTCGTTTGGCGAGGTCATTGGACATTCCGCGCGCCAATCCGGTGAACAGCACGATCAGCGCCACGCCCAGAGCAACGCCCACGACACTGATCAGTGTGCGAAACGGCCTTACCCGCAAGTTTGCTATGACAAGTTCCAGCATCTAATAAACCTTACCGTATCGCCGCCTTATCGAGCGTCCGATCAGCGCGATCAAGACGGCCGCCAGCAAAAACGCCCAAGCGCCGAGCGCGGTTCGGTAAACCCAAGTCCACCGGCCGCGAAAGGTGCCGAGGATCGTCCCGACCGTGATGCCAAATACCGCAAATGCCGCCAACGCATTCAGCAGCCGCCCTCTCTCCAGATACGCGGCGATCAATGATGGCAGAAAGGACGTGAACTGGCCGATAAGCCTCGGGATCCTCTTGAGATCGGCGCCAAACGACCGAGTTTCCTCATGGGCGCCGACGAGCAGGACGCCATGCCGCATCGCATACAGATTGAACAAGACGGCCACGACCGAGAACAGGACCGATATCGCAAAAGCCCGCTGGCGAGCAACGCCATTCTCGGAGGCGGCGAGAACATCGGCGAAATATCGCTCCTGTGCAAAATGCGTGACGAATTCGACCGCGTGGCTGAATGCGGGCAGCAGCAGCGAGACGATCAGATTCGATTGCCAAACGGGCTGGGCCTTGCGGAATGACTGGACGACAGCTCCGGCCAGGCCGGTCGTAAAAAACCGAAAGGCAAATTCTACGACGACGGCCGTGAGCGTCGCGAGCCAAGTCTGCCGGCTCGCCTGATAGACCGTGAAATAGAACGAACCTCGCACGATCGCACCTATCACGGCCGTCTTCCAGTTCCACCGCGTCAGGACCTGCGTGGGATGATGGATGAGATTGCGAAGGACGTCGCGGACCTCTATCCGCTCGTCCCACACCTCTTCCATATCATCGGCCTCGGATATGGAATGGTGAATTTGCTCGTCTGCTGACATTCGGCGGGGATCTTGCGTGTTACTCACTCAAAACTGGCGCTTTCACGAGGGAAAACGAAAAGGTCAATACTAGCACACCCTGGCCGTTCCATGAGTGCCGACCCCCTTCTCCGCCAATGCCTTTCGGTCTCGATCGGTGAAAGATCATGTCACAAACCGAGGCTAGCCGGTGTTTTGGTCATAGATACGGACTTCTAAACCCTTGAGTTGGAGATATACGTCATGAGTTGGATATATACGATCGTTTTTTCAGGACTTCTATTCGCGAGCCAGGGCGATATGCCCGCGATCTCGATCCCCGAGGTGATAAGCGAGCCGGTTGCACAAGCTCCGAGCGGAGATGAGACGGAGCGCTTTTCTCAGACCTATCCGCTGTCGGCGAACGGCCGCGTGAACGTATCAAACGTAAACGGCCCCGTCACCGTAGAAGGCTGGGATCGCAGCGAGGTCAAGCTCGAATACGTCAAGACGGCCGATACAAAGGAACGCCTCAGCGAGGTCGAGATCAAGATCGATGCCCGCGCAGATTCCTTTAGCGTAGAGACCGACTACGGCGACCGAAAGGACGGTCACCGATGGAAGAGCAACGATAAGCTGACGGTGGAATACCGCCTGATGGTGCCGCGCGGCGCGGTGTTGGACGAGGCAGAGACCGTCAACGGCTCGGTCACTGTCTCGGGAATGACGAATTCGATCGAGGCCTCGGCGGTCAATGGCCAGGTCACTTCGTCGAATGTTCGCGGCACGGCCAAGCTCTCGACCGTAAATGGCGGCGTTAATGCCGACCTCGACGAGGTAGCCTCGGGCAGCAACCTCGAACTCGAAACCGTCAATGGACAGGTAATGCTAACCATTCCGTCTGACTCGAGCGCTGTGATCAAGGCCGATTCGCTCAACGGCGATATTCGCAATGACTTTGGCCTCACGGTCAGAAAGGGCCGCTTCGTCGGGCGGGACCTCTACGGCCGCCTCGGCTCGGGCAACGCTCAGATCAGGCTCAGCAGCGTGAATGGCGGACTCACCATCAGCCGAAAGAATGACGGCAAATCGCTCAGCCCTGCGACGAATCTGCTCACGAACCAACAGCGAGATGACGAAGATGCCGACGCTAAACGGTTCGTACGTGATATGGATCGGAGAGAGCTGCAGAAAGTCGCTAAGGAATCCGCCAAGATCAGCGAACAGATCATGAATAATGAAGAGATCGTCAGGGCCGTGGACGAGGCCGCACGTCGCGGCGAGATCGCGGCGCGCACGTTCGACGCAAACTTTTTCCAGGCACCGCCGCGGATGGAGGTCAAGACCGGCTCATTTGTGCTGGCAGCCAAGCCCACCGTAACGATCGAGGCAGGCAGATCCGCAGTCGCCGTTCGCAGTTGGGACAAGAACGAGGTGCAGTATCGTGTAACGCAATTCGCCCGCCCTCGCTCGAGCCGGCCACTCGCGGTTAGCGAGACCCACACGGACTCGAGCGTTACGCTTCGGGTCAAAGACACCGACGACGACAGGGATCGACAGTTGTTTAACGATCGCAAGCAGGTACGCATCGAGATCTTTGTCCCGCGCCGCTCAGATGTAAAGATCACCTCCGGGGGCGAGATCCGGGTCGATGGTGTGTCAGGCGACCTTCAGCTTTTTGGTGATGATGAAACGATCAACGTGCGCGATGCTGAGGGCCGATTGAAGGTCGTCAGCACCGATGGCCGGATACGCGTCATCGGCTTTCGGGGCGAGATCGATTCAGAGACCGGCGACGGCGCGATCAGCCTCGAAGGCAAATTTGAACAGCTACGGGCACGCGCCGATGACGGCACTATCACGCTGACTCTCGCCGAGGATGCTGATGCTGAGATCGAGACTAACTGCCCGGACATGGTCGGCGACGGTATAGACCTCGTCCGTACCGGTTCCACTGATCAACTCAGCCGTTATCGTCTCGGGAAGGGCGGGCCGCTCTATAAGCTGGAAACCGAAGGCAGCATTACGGTGCGCGGAAACCGCAGCATTTCACAAGCAAGGTAGTCAACCAAGCCGGAGGACGGAAATGCCTCCGGCGATTTTTTGAAACTAATTGACCATTACATCGTTTTAGTCATATCTCGCCGGTTTCTTTACCGTGTTTGAATCCCCAATTGCAGTCATGAAGCAGCTAGTCATACTATTCAATCTCTTTCTTCTTTCCGGCGTCGCGTTGGGCCAGTCGGACACTGCGGCGCCTAGCGGAAATGCGAATGCCAATGGTTCGGGCAATGGGGCCGCCGTGCCGGCGAGAACCGCCAAGATCGAGCTCCCGCCGGAGAAGATGCGGCCGGTCGTGATCGCGAAAGCCGCGAAGATGCCGGTCATCGACGGTCGTCTTGACGACGAGGTCTGGCAGCAGGCAGCGGTGCTAAAGGATTTTTATCAGGTTTATCCCGGCGACAACACTGCGCCGTCAAAGCCCACCGAGGTCTATCTCCTTTACGACGAAAAGAACCTTTATGTAGCATTCAAGTGCTGGGACGACCGAGACAAGATCCGTGCGACGGTCGCGAAGAGGGACAGTGTCTTCAATGAGGATAACGTCCGCATGTGGCTCGATACGTATAACGACCAGCGTCGGGCTTATGTCATCGGGTTCAATCCGCTCGGCATCCAGCAGGACGGTATCCTTACCGAAGGGGCCGGGGCCGACTTCTCCGTCGATATCCTGATGGAATCAAAGGGCGTGATCGAGGATTGGGGCTGGTCCGTCGAGGCCATGATCCCATTCAAATCGCTTCGCTACGCTGCCGGAAAGGGCAAACTGTGGGGATTTAACGTCGCGAGAGAGATCGACAGGCTCAACGGCGAGTCTGACCAGTGGCTGCCCGATGACCGGAATGTCTCGGGCTTTCTGATCAAGCATGGCAAGATCACCGGTCTCGACGACATCAAATACGAGCGAACGCTCGAGCTCGTGCCAAGCGTTACCATTTCCGAAACGGGACGCAAAATGCGCACCATCCCAAGGCATCTGCTAACGCCGACGTCTATTGATCCGGGCAGATTTGTCAATCAGGCGATCAAGCCCGAGTTTGGCCTGAATTTGAAATACACGATCACGCCTAGTATTACGCTCGACGCGGCGATCAATCCTGACTTTGCCGAGATCGAGGCAGACGCGCCGGTGATCACCGCGAATCAGCGATTCCCGATATTCTTCGAGGAAAAGCGTCCGTTCTTTCTCGAAGGCGTAGATATCTTTCGGTCGCCGTTCCAGGTCTTCTACTCGCGAAACATCGTCGATCCCGACGTCGCCGTTAAGCTCACGGGCAAGACCGGCAAGACGTCGTTCGGCATTCTGGCGGCAACCGACAAGGCCCCGGGAAATTACTCGGATGAAGAAAAGGCCGACCCGCAGATCCGGCCGCGGATCGACGAATTCATTGGAAAGAACGCTACGTTCGCAGTCGTGCGGTTGAAACGCGATTTCGGTTCGGAGAATAATATCGGCTTCTTTGGGACCTATCGATCATTTCCGGAGCAGAAGAACATCCTCGCCAGCATTGACGGGCGTTTCAAGCTCAATCCAAAAATGGTCTCGCAGTTCCAACTGATCGGGACAAATTCGAAACGCTGCTTCTTTGACCCGACCTTCGAGCCTACGCTGAATCCGGGCCAGGCGGCGGTCAACTCTGCGACGTGCGGCGGCGGCACATATAATGGCGTCACCGTTCAGGGCAGCCCGTTCAATCAGTACCGGACAGGCAACGGCCTCGGTTACTATGCCAATCTCGACTACACCACTGAGCGCTACGGCTGGTTTGTCGAGGCGAGCGGCCGGACAAAATACTACCGAGCAGACGCCGGATTCACACGGCAGACAGATACTCACAACATCTTCTTCTTCAACCGCGTCTCGTCCAAATCGAAGCCCGACGCCAGGATCATCCGCACGCAGTGGAACCAGATGGGCGGCTATAATTACGACGGTCAAGGCCGTCTGCAGGGCTGGAATGCACAGTCAGAGATCAGCTTCAATCTTCAGCGGCAGACCTTCGTTAGGTTCGAGGCCGGAACGGGCCGTGAAAAGATCTATGAGGAAGAGTTTGGCCTAAGGCGCTCGCCGACGCGGCCATATGGAACATTCCTCGGCGAACCGTTCCGTTCCGTTTCGCAGCAGTGGGTATCGGGCGGGCTGGACCAAACGGTCAATAAACATTTCAACTACGGCGTATTTGCCGGTGCCATTCGCAACGCCCTTGACTACTTCTACTTCGAGTTCTCGCCTGCCGCGAATACCGTCTTGCAGAATCCGGGCCCTGCCCTGCAGTTTGACGCCAGGGTTTTTGCCGAGGTCAAGCCTGTCGATGCGTTCCGCGCGTCGATCAGTTACTCAAAACGACGGCTGGTGCGCAACGACAATAAGGTCATCAGCCTTGATTCTGACCTCGTTACGATCCGCTCGACGTATCAATTTTCGCGGTTCGTATTTACGCGATTCCGGCTGGACTATGACGACCAGTCAAACGGCTTTAGCGGGCAGGCCCTTTTCGGTTGGAACCCGAGCCCGGGTACGGCGTTCTATGTGGGCTATAACGACGCTTTCAAGTATAACGGCCTGAGCGACTTTACCGGCCACCACGAGCCCGGATTTAACCGGTCATCGCGGACTTTCTTCATCAGGGCGTCATACTTGTTCCGAAAGAGCTTTTAGCCCCGGTTCCTCCTTGTTCATTGCCTAGGCGACGGATATCGCGTCCGTCGTCATTTTTTTACTTAAACACTTTATTAATATTTTTAAGCAAAAAACTATTGCAATTTCTCAGATTATGCTATATAACCGTTGATGTTATTGCATTTCCGCTAATTCCGGCCAAACTAGGAGAAACAGAATGAAGTTAAGCAACCTTTTGAAGATAGGTCTATGCGGCGTCCTGCTATTCGCGGCTTCCGCCATCGACACGATGGCCCAGAAGGCAAATGAGACGAGTTCGGCACCGTTCGCGATACAGCGAGGCTATCGGACGGGATATTCGGACGGCTACATGGCCGGATACAGGGATTCGATCGACAGAATTGCCCGGAATTATGGCCGCCATGCGGAGTATGGAAAAGCAGACCGCGCATACAGCAAGGACTATGGCACGATCGCCGAATATCGAGACGGCTATCAGCAGGGCTTTGAGGCGGGCTATGACACGGGATTTGATCGCCGTTCATTTGAGGCCACCCTGCCCGCAAGCCTCGCGAAACGCGGCGTTGTGGTCGGCGATAACAAGGAATTGGTCGCCCAGACAGCACCGATCAGAACGTCCTCGACGACCGAGCCCGTCAGGATCAACAATGAGGAGGAGCAGCCGACAAGCTCTAAGGACCAGCCTGACAGCGCATACCAGAGCTATCAGGGCGCAACGATAGTGATTCCCAAAGAAACAGAATTGCTCCTCGAGTTAGACAGTGATCTCAGCACTCAGCAGTCGCGTGAGGGTGACACATTCGTGGCCCGCGTCGTTGGGCCGAGTGAGATCGCCGGCGCCACGGTCGAAGGCCGCGTGTCGAAGGTCAAGTCGCCGGGCCGCATCAAGCGCCGTAGCGAGATGGTGCTGTCGTTTGACCGTATCGTGCTTACCGACAATCGGTGGAGCAACTTCGCCGCCGTCCTGACTGAGGTCATGCCCGTCAAAGGCGACAACATCAAGCGCGTCGATAACGAAGGCACCGCCATCGGGCAGAGCTCGCTCAAGGGCGACGCGATCAAGGTCGGCGGAGCGACCGGAGCCGGCGCGATAGCCGGTGCAATAATCGGCGGCCCGGTCGGAGCGGCCGTCGGTGCTGGCGTTGGAGCTGCCTTTGGCGTCGGTGCCATCGTCATCGAACGCGGCAAGCACATTCGCCTCAACCGCAATCAGCAGCTGAGGATCAGGACCTCGTACGAGACACGAATAAGATGACCGATAGAATGCCTCCTGTTTTTTTTCGGCCGCGGCTTACCACCGCGGCCTTTTTTTTTGTGGCTTGCCGGTCTATTTGCGGAGCGGTTTGCTGCTCCGTGAACGCTCCCCAAACTTTTGCGGCTTGCCGCCGCCTAAACTGCAGCAGCGGCAAGCCGCGGATAGATCGATCGAACTTTCGGAGGAACAAGCTCCTCCGCAAATAGAGCGGCAAGCCGCCGCGACCGCTGGGATGCTTCGCTTGTCACGCCTGCCGACGTTGGATAAGATATAAGTTTGAGAAGGCCTCGGCAAACGTCACAGGCAGCCGGAACTCCTCGTCAAGACATCTCAGATACTGCGATATCGATATCTGATCTAGAAAGGTCATAGACACATAAAATGAGTACAACAGAAGCATCATCGGCGGGAGCGGCAGCGGCGGGATTGCGCGGCGTAGTGGCCGCTCAGAGCAAGATCGGCGACGTCAACGGCGAGCAGGGCATCCTGATCTATCAGGGCTACGACATTCACGATCTGGCCGAGCACGCGACATTTGAAGAGGTCGTTTACCTTTTGTGGCACGGGGAGTTGCCCACTCAGGCCGAACTTGATGAGCTAAAGGGCGAGATCAGGGCAACTTACGCCGTTCCGGCTGAGATCATCGCGGGCATGCAGTATATGCCAAAGGACGCCGATCCGATGGATGTGCTGCGAACCTGTGTTTCGGCCCTCGATTTCTACGATAAAGATGGACGCAGCACCGACCGCGAATCGGCCATGCGTGCGGCCATTAAGCTGACAGGCCAACTCGGCACGATCGTGGCGGCCTGGGAACGCATTCGCAAGGGCAAGGACGTTGTCGCTCCCGAGAGGAGTCTGTCGATAGCGGACAACTTCCTATATATGCTTCGCGGCGAGAAGCCCGACGCCGACGAATCTCGCATGATGGACGTCTGCCTGATCCTGCACGCCGATCACGAGTTGAATGCATCGACATTCACTACACGCGTCGTAGCCGGAACGCTTGCCGACATGTACGGCTGCGTTACGGCCGGAATTGCCGCACTCGCGGGCCCGCTGCACGGCGGTGCGAACACGGCCGTGATGAAGATGCTCATCGAGATCGGTGACCTCGAAGCCGTTGACGGCTGGCTTGAAAAGGCCCTCGAAGAAAAACGCAAGATCATGGGCATCGGCCACGCCGTTTACAAAACGGAAGACCCGCGTGCGACGTGGCTGCGTCGCTATTCAAAGGCGATGGCCGAGAAAACCGGAGAGTCAAAGTGGTTCGATATGTCGCAGCGTATCGAGAAGCTGATGCTCGAAAAGAAAGGCATGCACCCGAACGTCGATTTTTACTCGGCTTCGACCTATTACCTGATGGGCATTCCGCTCGATCTGTTCACGCCGATCTTCGCCGTCAGCCGCATCTCAGGCTGGACCGGCCACATCCTCGAACAATACGGCAACAACAAGCTCATCCGCCCACGTGCCGAATACATCGGCGAGCGCGATCGGAAATACGTGCCTATCGCTGAGAGGTAGGCGTGATGTGATTGGTGTTCTCATTGCCGTTGCCTTTAGGCAACGGAACAGCCATCGGATGAAGCCGGGCTTTAGCCCAAAGGGTGGGCTAAAGCCCGTTTACTTTCAAGAGGTAACATCCGTTCGCTGAAGCGAAGGCAATATTTTTTAGTGAAACTGTGACCGAACGCCAAGCGTATCAGATGTACCCAACAGCGTCATTTTTTGGAGTTCCGTATTATGAAGTCAGTGTTAGCCTCGGCCGCGTTCGTTTTTATCATCATCGTGATCGGCCGCTTCACGATCGTCGCTCAACCAGATATGAAACCACCCGTCGCAAAGAAGGTCCCGCAGGTCCTCAAGATCCACGGTTACGAGATCACCGATAATTACGGCTGGCTTCGCGACCGACAGCCGGACGGTAAAAAGAGTGGTGACCCGGCGATCATCGACTACCTCAATGCCGAGAACAAATACACTGATGCCCATATGGGCCAATATCAGCCGTTTGTGGACTCGCTCTATAAGGAAATGCTCGGCCGCATCAAGCAGACCGACCTGAGCGTGCCGACCAGGATCGGCGATCACTGGTATTTCAACAAGACCGAAGAAGGCAAGCAGTATCCGACCTTTCTCCGCAGCAAGACGCGCGACGGGGCCAATGCCGAGGTGCTGCTAGACGTGAACGAGATGGCCAAGGGGCACAAGTTCTTCTCGATCGGAGCCTTTGAGGTAAGTGACGACGGCAACATGTTGGCCTTTTCGACCGACACGAACGGCTATCGGCAGTACACGCTTCAGTTCAAGGACCTCAAAACCGGCAAGATACTGGCCGACCGTATCGAGCGCACAACCTCGACGGAATGGTCGCCCGACGGCAAGTATCTCTTTTATGTGCAGGAAGACGCCGTTTCAAAGCGTAACGACAAGCTGTTTCGCCACGAGGTCGGCACGACGGGTGCTGATCCTCTGGTGTTCGAGGAGAAGGACGTCCTCTTTAACATCAATATCTATCGCTCGCGCGACCGCAAGATGTTCTTCCTCCAATCCGGCGCGGCGACCATGAGCGAAGGTCGCTACCTATCGACCGAAGCGCCGCTTGGCGAATGGAAAATGATCAGCCCGCGACGCGAAGGCCACGAATATTTTGCGACGTTCGACCGCGGCGAGTTCTATATCGTCACGAACAAAGACGCAGAGAACTTTAAGGTCGTCCATGCCCCGGCAAACGATCCGAGCGAGAAGAACTGGACCGACTTTATCGCTCACAACCCGGCGATCAAGATCGATGACATCAGCTTTTTCAAGGGCCATGCGGTCGTCTCCGAGGTCGAGAACGGCCTCGAATACCTGCGTGTGATCGATATCGGCAAGAAGCGCGCCGAGGAGCGGATCAAGACGCCCGAGACCGTTTACGAGATGGGCCTTTCGGGCAATCCGGAATACGACACGCCCTATATCCGCTACAACTACTCGTCGATGGTCACGCCAAATTCGACTTACGAATTTGACCTCAAGACACGTAAGAGCGTGCTCGTCAAGCAGCAGGAAATACCGAGCGGCCACAACCGCGACAACTACGAAACGACACGCGTCTGGGCCACTGCCCGCGACAGCGTAAAGGTCCCCGTTTCGATCCTGATGAAGAAGGGCACGAAGCTCGACGGTTCGGCCCCGATGCTTCTATATGCGTACGGCTCATACGGTTTCTCGATGACGCCTAACTTCTCATCCAACCGCTTGAGCCTCGTCGATCGCGGGATGATCTACGCCATCGCCCACATTCGCGGCGGCTCAGAGCTCGGCGAGAAATGGCGACAAGACGGCCGGATGTTCAAGAAGATGAACACCTTTCACGACTTTATCGACTCAGCCAAATGGCTGATCGCGAACAAGTACACCGCGTCCGACCGTCTCGTCATACAGGGCGGTTCGGCCGGCGGCCTGCTGATGGGCGTTGTCACAAATCAGTCACCGGAGACATTCAAAGCCGTGATCGCGCAGGTTCCCTTCGTGGATGTTATGAACACGATGATCGACGACAGCCTGCCGCTCACGACGCAGGAATGGATCGAATGGGGCAATCCGCGCGACGACAAGAAGGCATGGGATTACATGGCAAGCTATTCGCCATACGACAACGTAACGGCTCAGGCCTATCCAAACATGCTGATCGAGGCCTCGCTCAACGACAGCCAGGTCCCCTACTGGGAAGCCGCCAAATGGGCCGCCAAGCTCCGCGGGCTAAAGACCGACGACAACACCATTCTATTAAAAATGAACATGGGCGCCGGCCACGGCGGCGCCTCCGGCCGCTACGACCGCCTGAAAGAGGTCGCCTTTGAATACGCCTATGCTTTGACGCAGGTAGGTATCACGAAGTAGGAGCAACCCAGGTAAGAGTAGTCAGGAAGGGGCCATGGCCCCGCCGGCTTGAGTGACCTCTCAAGTCAGCGGGGCCGAGGCCCCTTCCGATCGCAGCTACGGCATCATGTTTCCTATCAATTGCCACTAGCTTTAGCTAGTGGAAAGCATGCTAAACCAAATCGGCTTTAGCCAAAACTAGCCTTTAAATTTCTCAAAGCCCGCACGAACCAGGAACTCGTCGAATTCGGTCTTGAAACTGCTATTACGATGATGCTGCTCTTGATTGGCGATATATCTTCGCACACTATCGAGACCAGCCGGATTGACGGAAACCGCGAAATATTCGTCTTGCCAAGCAAATTTTGTATCGATTAAGCCGCTTTTATTGATCCAGAAGCAAAGTGTATCCAGACTCTAGTGGCAACTTATGCGAATACCGTCGCCAACCGCACATTATGTTTGACAACTTGTCGATACAGTCGATCAGTTCTGTCGATACATCCGGCCTCCTTGTCGATACATTCGGCCGACCTTGTGATTACACCTGGCCGATCTCGGTGTCACCGGCATCCGGCATCGGTCATCCAGACTTGAGAGAGCCGGTCAGAATGACCGATTCATGACCGCAAGGGCGACTGGATTCGCTGCCTATTGCAGGCGTAAAAGCCCATAAATACAGGACAAAATGCGTTCCTTGATCTTTGGCACGGGCGTTGCTAAATAGGTCGCGGGCATACGCCTATTCAAATTAGGACGCTCAGCATGAGCAACCGAAATGTTATGAAAAATACAAACTTCGCACGCATCACGACCGCGGCCCTCGTCTGGGTGATGCTGTCAACGGCACTGGCGTTTGGCCAGGCGGCTGTAAAGACGGCGCCCGGCACGACGGCTGAGACGGCAAGGAGCGAGAATCCTTTCGCGGCATTCCTCATCGAGGTCGCCGGGACGACGGCCGATAACGGCTACGCCAAAGAGGCCGACCGCGTCGCAGCATTGCTCGCAAAAAAGGGCGGCAAGAACGCCGTCCTGATCGACGACAATGGATATGCCCGCGGGATGGTCGTCGAATCGGCAGCGGCAAAGCTCGCGGCACGCAGCGACAAACGCCTGTATCGCATCAATTGGAACGCCGTCTTTGCCACGGCTAAGACCGAGACCCAAATGGACGCCGTCATAAAAGGCATCCTCGGCCACATCGCGTCGGTAAAGGAAACGACGGCGATCTATCTAGACGACATCGCGGGCTTCTCGACCGTTTCTCCGATGATGGGCCGTCAGATCGCGACGAATCTTTACGCCGCACTCACGCAGGGCAAGATACAGGTCTTCTCTGCCGCCGATATGTCAAGCTTCCGCAGCCAGATCGTCGCGGACGCGCGGCTAAAGACGAAGTTTGAGATGGTCCGCCTGATCGAGGGCGACAATGACGGCTTCGTAGGCGATAAGATCTCGCCCGACCTTAGGGAATTGATGGCTGGTGCCGACAAGAATAGGACCGTTAAGGTTATTCTCCAGTCGGATGATATAGACAATCCACAGCTCATCGACGTCCTTCGCAAGAACAATATCAATATCGGCGGGCGTGCAAACGCCCTGAACATGCTCTTTATCGACCTGCCGCTGAATGTGGCCGAGGCTGTGGCCGCGGTCCGCTCGGCAAAGCATCTCTCGCTCGATAACGAAGTAAAACTCCTCGGCCATGTCGAGGAGACCACAGGAGCATCACTTGTTCGGAATCAGACAACGACAGTGTTCAATGCCCAGGGCACACCGGTAAACACACCCTATCAGCTCGACGGCACGGGAATGACCGTGGCCGTTGTCGATTCAGGGATCTACGAAGGGCACAACTCATTTCTTGACAATGCTTTCACCGATCGGGTGATCAAGCATGTTGATTTTACGGGGACCAGCGGCAGCTCGAGCGGGAACGCAACCACGAGTCGCGATCCCTATGGCCACGGCTCACATGTTGCGGGTCTGCTTGCGGGCGGCAAGGGCCGCACAAACGAACTTTCTCGATACCAGGGCATTGCTCCGAATGCCAAACTGATCAATGTCCGCGTCCTGAATGATCGCGGAACGGGGACAACGTCCGCCCTCCTGCAGGGGCTCGATTGGCTCTATACGAACAGGTCCACCTACAACATCAAGGTCGTGAACATGAGTCTCGGAACGCCCGCGGTCGAGACATGGCGCAACGATCCGCTCTGCCGGGCCGCACGCAAGCTGGTTGACGTCGGAATGGTCGTAGTAGCGGCGGCCGGTAATACCGGAAAGAACGCCCAGGGCCAAAAATTGTACGGCGCGATCCATTCGCCGGGCAACGACCCGTCCGTGATCACCGTCGGTGCGACGAATACGCTTGGCACGGATCCGCGAAATGACGATGGCATCACGACGTTTAGCTCTCGCGGGCCGACCCGGTCGTTCTACACCGACGCGGCGGGCAATAAAGTTTATGACCATCTGATCAAGCCCGACGTGGTTGCACCCGGCAACAAACTGATCTCGGCAGTCGGCCGCGACAGCGAGATATTGGAGGCCAACCCATGGCTCGCCGTTTATCCGACGAGTTCGAACAACGACGAGTTGACATTGATGTACCTTTCCGGCACGTCGATGTCCACGCCGATCGTGTCGGGAACGGCAGCGCTGCTCCTGCAGGCAAATCCGAAGCTCACGCCTAACATGATCAAGATGCTGCTCGAATACACGGCACAGCCGATCGCGGGCTACAACATGTTTGAGCAGGGCGCAGGACAGCTCAACGTTGAGGGCGCGGTCCGCATCGCAAAGCTCGTCCGTCAGGACCTGCCAAATCCGACGCCCGTCGGAACACCGCTATTGACGACAAACGAGATTCCGGACCACACATCGACTATCGCGACAACGCGATTCCAATGGGCCGGCGGCATCCTGCCGAGCTATGGTGCAATGACCGGAACCAACCTGATAATGCAGTATCAGGGCATCTACGGACTTGGCATCATTGTCGGTGACGGCATCATCGTCGGCGACGGTATCATTGTCGGCGACGGCATCATTGTCGGCGACGGCATCATTGTCGGCGACGGCATCATTGTCAGCGACGGTGCCGTGCTGCCGGACGGAACCGCACCGAACGGATACCAGACGATCCGCCGAGGCTCTACACTCTACGGTTCGAATATCCTCTTCGGTAACTCACCATCGATGACAAACTACTTCCCGATCGCCGACGGCATCCTCGTCAGCGACGGCATCCTGGTAGGTGACGGCATCATCGTCGGGGACACAGCTCAGGCGATGAGCAACGCGATCATGGCGAATGGGGACAATACGCCGGGAATGCAATAGATGGGCTATCGCATTGCGGGCGTATTCTGAAGGAAGCGGAGAGGCCTGATCAGGCCTCTTCGCTTTTTACATTGTTAAAATATTTTTATTGCACACAGTCGAATGAATATCCTAGAATAGATGTTGTCGGGATCGATATCCGACAATTGCCCATCCCACCATCCGTGCAGGCCATGCCTCGGCCCTGCATCCGGCCCGCCAAAACCTCGTCCCATGTTGACGCCCTCCAAGGAAAAATCCGTCAGCCTTTTCCTCGCCGCCCTTTCTCCGATTGCGGCCGCGGCTCTTGTCTGGGCGCTATTCGGACTTGACCCGCAGAAGATCGATGCTGGCGTCATCACATTGACCGTGCTGACGGTATTCTGCAGTTGCTATCTCAAGGTCCAGCTTCCGCGCGTGAACATGCACCTGACGATCTCCGACGGGCTGATAATGCTCGCTTTGATCGTTTATGGAGGCCAGGTAGCGTTGCTTGTAGCGGCAATTGAGACGACCGTCGCTTCGCTCAAGATCAAGCACCAAGGGACACCATTCAGTGCAAAGGCGATCCTCGCGAACGTCCAGATAGCCATAATATCGGTTTTCTTCGCCGCCATCGTGACTCGAGGAGTATTTCCCATCGAGTTGATCATGCAGCGCAAGGACACCACGAGTTTTGTGGTCATGCTGACGGTGCTGTCAATGTCGCTGTTCGCGGTCAACTCCGGCCTTGTGGCTATCTATACTGCGATACGAAAGGACATTTCATTCTGGAAGGTCTGGACGGGCAATTGCTTCTCCGCCGTTATCATCTATCTGACCGGCGCCTTCGTCGCCGGGATCGTTATCGAAGCTCTGGAATCAGTCAACATATTCATGATCGCCGCCGTCGTGGCCTTTTTTGGAGTGATCTACCTTACATTCCGGCGGTTTGTCGAGGATCTCAAGCGGAGCATCGAAACGGCGAAGCATGCGGAGCGTGAGCGAGCCGAGCAGGCCGAGGAACACGTGCAGGAACTTAAGCATTATGTTGAGGAGCTGACACGCTCCAGCGAGGCATTGCAGGAAAGCCACGAGAACTTTAGGCACGCGGCCTACCACGACGCCCTCACCGGATTGCCCAACCGCAACTACTTCCTCGACACGCTCAAAGGGCTGCTGCAGGGCACCCGCGAGGACGCCGAGAGCAATTTCGCGGTCCTCCTTATGGACCTCAAGAGTTTTAAGACGATCAACGACAGCCTCGGCCATTCGATGGGCGACCGGCTGATCAGGAACGTTGCAAAGCGACTGTCAAGCACGATCCGCGAAGGCGACATGGCAGCCCGCTTTAGCGGTGACAAGTTTGGCGTTATCCTTGGCGACCTTCTCAGCCGCGACGAAGCGACCGCTTTTGCCGACCGCCTCGCACGGCGTCTCTCGGAGCCATATACGCTCGACGGCCGACAGGTCTTCACGAGTGCGAAGATCGGCATTGCCTACGGCAACTCGAAATACCCCGAAGCCGAAGACATCCTCCGCGACGCCGATATCGCGATGTATTACGCGAAGGAGAATCAGGAAAACTACGTCATCTTTGACCAGAAGATGCACGTCCGAGCGGTCACACGGCTGCAACTCGAGACCGATCTGCGCTTCGCGATCGAGAGAAGCGAATTCGAACTGTATTACCAGCCGATCATCGGCCTTGATTCGGCTACGCTTGATGGCTTTGAGGCATTGGTGCGCTGGAATCATCCGCAGCGTGGGCTCGTGCCGCCAAACGAATTCATACCTATAGCCGAGAATGCCGGCCTCATCATACCGATGACGGTCCAGATCCTTCATTCGGCATGCTCCCAGATCGTCGCCTGGCAACAGAAATTCGACGGTGCAAAGCCCTTGAGCATTGCGGTCAACCTCTCCGGCAAGCACTTTGGCCATCCGGCCCTTGTGGAGCAGATAACGACCGTGATCTCGGAAACCGGTATCGATCCCGCCAACCTCAAGCTCGAGTTGACCGAGAGCGCCGTCATGGAAAATGCCGAGACCGCGATCCTCATGCTCAAGCAGATCAAGGAAACCGGCGTGCGCATCTCGATCGATGATTTCGGAACGGGCTACTCGAGCCTGAGCTATCTGCATCGGTTCCCGATCGACCTGCTCAAGGTCGACCGCTCATTCGTCTCGGCAATGGAAGAGAACACCGAAAATGGCGAGATCGTCCGCACCGTCATAGCGCTTGCTAAGGCATTGAATCTAAAGGTAGTTGCCGAGGGGATTGAGTCGATACACCAGTTTCACCAGCTCCGCGTTCTCGGCTGCGAATACGGTCAGGGATATCTCTTCTCAAAGCCGCTCCCCGTCGCTGACATCGCTCGCTTGCTCAATGACAGCAACCGTTGGCAGAATATCCTTCCGTCAGCACCCGCGCAGGCGATGCCGCCGCCGCAGCTCGAGATCCCACCGCTCAGGCTTGCACAGTAGATCATTCGTCCGGCTCGGCGGGCCGCTGCAATGCGACAAGGCTCGTAACTTCGAGTTGAATATCAGCAAACTGCAGGTTGACCAGGTTAGCTCCGTCAAAGTAGCGATCGTTCGTGATCTCGTAGATGGCGAAGGGTGGCGGAACGAATTGCTCCATTTCTTCGCGGTCCTGAAAATCGACCTTTGCAATGTTCAGTCCCCACAGCGGCCCGAGATAAATATCGAAAGAGAACGATAGTCGGTCAAACTCGTGAAAGTAGCGGTTCTTCCTGATCTCCTTCGCAAGTAGCTGTTCAAGAATAGCGAACTCGGCTTCATCCAGATGTATCTCGACCAGCTTGGTCGCGGCCAGGTCGCCGTCGTGCGTCGGGAAGCGCTGCTGCAGGATCCGCGTCCACGCATTCGAGTACGGATCGCGCATCTGTCGCACACGCAGTCGGGTTCCGGGGATGTAACCATCGAATATCTGCACGTGGCTGCTCGCCGGCGTGAGCGGCTCGGGGAGCCGTTCGATCAGGAACGATCTGTGCAATTCGGTCTCGGCAGTTTTGTTCATCTCTGGCAAGTTTACTATACTTGCAAGTTTAGTTCTGTTAGGAGATTTGCACTATGAGATCCTTTTTAATACTGCTGGTTATCGGGTTGATACCGCTCGGCCTGCTTGGTTGCGGCGGCACGACGCCGAACACGAACGCTCCCAATACGGCGGCAAGCAACGCGAATAATCCGCTTGAGACCACTAAGAAGCAACCAGAAGAAACGAAGAACAATGCCCCGACCATGACACCGGTCATCAAGGCCTATTGCGACGCCTGGGCAAAGAGTGATGACGCGGCGCTCAGAAAGGTATACTCTGCGGCGAGCCTGAAAGAGTTTGAGGCCGATATGAAAGCCGAAAAGGCCAAGAGCCTCGTCGATTTTCTGAAATCGGACAAGATCACGGGCAAGATGTGCGATGCATCTAACGAGCAGATCACTGGTGATCGTGCTGTGGTGACATTCAAGGCCGACAAGTATCCGACCGGCATCAAGCTCGTTTTCGTAAAGGAAAACGGCGAATGGAAGCTCACCAACGAGATGCCTGACTTCGATGCCGTCAAAAAGGCGCAGCCGGCACCAAATACCAATACGGCAAAGTAACTATCCCGCGATGCCTTTGGCATCAGGACGATATGGCGGCAGCGTAACGCGTGCCGCCTTTTCTTTTTTCAGCCCAAGTGCCCAGTCGGCCTGCATGAGCGTGTGAATATCGCGAGTTCCCTCGTAGATGACCGCTGCTTTGCAATTCCTGAGATAACGTTCGACCGGATAATCGTTCGTGTAGCCGTTGGCACCGTGCACCTCAATGGCCATTGATGCGGCCGTTTCAGACCGCGTCGTCGCCTGCCATTTTGCCAAGCTGGCGGCCTTTGCGGACGGCAGCCCTTCGTTCTTGAGCCAGCCGCATTTGAGCCAGAGCATGTGTGCCATCTGGTAATCGGCCTCCATCTCGGCGATCTTCTGTTTGACGAGTTGGAAGTTAGCGATCGGCTGCCCCTGCACCTCACGAGTATTCGCGTATGCCACCGAGGCGTCGCGGCTTGCGCGTATAACGCCCGTCGCACCACTCGCGACCGTGTAACGGCCGTTCTCAAGCGAGAACATCGCGATCTTGAAGCCTTCGCCCTCCTTTCCGAGCATGTTCGCATGCGGCACCCGGACGTCCTGCAGCGAAAAATAGCCCGTGTTTCCCGCCTTAATGCCCAGCTTGCCGTGGATCGTTCCGCTCGAAAAGCCCGGCATCGTGCGCTCAACTATAAAGCACGAAATGCCGCTGTGGTCGCGCACCTTTTGCTTCTCCTGATCGGTCCAGCAAAAAAACAGGAAGTGATCGGCAACGTCCGCCAGCGAGATCCACATCTTTTCGCCATTCAGGATCCAATCATCTCCGTCACGCCGTGCGTAAGAACGCATGCCGACGACATCGCTCCCTGCGTTCGGTTCCGTTAATCCGAACGTCGCGAGCTTCTCGCCCTTTGCCTGCGGCACCAGGTATTTCTGCTTCTGTTCCTCGGTGCCCCATGAATACACACTCAGGCTGTTGAGCCCGACGTGCACCGACATCGCCACACGCAGGAACGTGTCGCACGCCTCTAACTCCTCGCACACGAGGCCAAGCGAAATATAGTCAAATCCGGCACCGCCGTATTGCTCCGGAATGCACACGCCCATCAAGCCAAGCTCGGCCATCTTGGTAAATACGCTCGGCTCGAAAAACGCCTTCTCGTCCCACTCTTTGATATGCGGTGCTACCTCGCCCGTGCAAAATTCGCGGACCGTATTCTGCAATGCGATGTGTTCTTCGGTTAATTGAAATTCGATCACGGTTAAGTTATCCCTCGCTGAGCTACTAAAAAGCAATCATTTTACCATTCACAAAAGGTTTAGACTAACAGGCGCGATTCAGGTAATATCGTCCTGTGATAAGCGTCGAAGAACTCAAGCGAGAAATTGACCGAGTGCCAGCCGATAAACTGGATGGGCTCTATAGGTATGTTCGCGGTCTTGCAAGCGTAAGGCCGGCAAAACAGAGCCGCCGAAAAACGATTGAAAGGTTGAATTCGATCCGAATCGACGCTCCTGCTGATCTTGCGACCAATTTGGACGAGTATCTTTATTTCGGTAAAGAGATGGAAAAATGATCTTCCTGGACACCTCGTTTGTGGTCGCTTGGGTTAACCCCAACGATTTCTTGCATGGACGAGCGATGACGGTGCTCGACCGATTTCACGACGAGCCTTGGCTAACAACGGACAGCGTCCTGCTTGGGATCGGCAACTCGCTTTCACGTCACTTTCGACATGAGGCCGCAGAGGTTATCGAAGCAATCCTTGGCGATGAAGATGCGACAATAGTCTCCATGGACGCCGACCTATTCTTGCGAGCATTCAACCTCTATCGATCCCGAACTGATAAGACGTGGGGCCTGATCGACTGCGTTTCGTCTATCGTTATGCAGGATCATCAGTGCCTCGACGCTCTGACGAACGATGTCCACTTTATACAGGCAGGGTTTAAGGCCCACCTGCGTCATCCCGAATGATCCCCATCTCAAAAGCCCTCAAACTTATTGCGGCACAGACTGCGCCGCTCGGCACCGAAAAAGTTCCGCTCGCCGACGCCGCCGGACGAATTTTGGCCGAGCCCGTTGTCGCCGACACCGATCTGCCGCCATTTGACCGGTCAATGATGGACGGCTATGCCGTGATCGCCGCCGACACGTTGCAGAAGCCCGCACGAAGTAAGGGTATCCAGCTTGAGGTCGTTGGCGAATCGTCCGCCGGCCACGGCTGGAATGGCCGCATGAAACGCGGCCAGGCCGTCAGGATCATGACAGGGGCACGCGTTCCGGCCGGTGCCGATTCGGTCCAGCGAGTCGAGGTCACCCAAGAATCGAACGGCTCAGTTGCCATCTTCGAGCCGGTCCGAAAGGGCATGTCCGTCGTCCGTCGCGGCGCTGAGATCAAGCGCGGAAAGGCTGTTTTCAAAGCCGGCGAGGTCATTACCGAAAACATGATCGCTACTCTCGCGTCGTTTGGTTATTCAAAGATCCGAGTCGGTCGCCGCCCGCATGTCGCGATCCTCGGCACCGGCAGCGAGATCGTCGCCGTCTCCAAAAAGCCCGGTCGCGACCAAATACGCAATTCAAACTCGGTGATGCTCGACGTCCTCGCCCGTAGTTTTGGGGCCGAAACGACGGTCCTGCCGATGGCCAGGGATCGGCTCTCCGATCTAAAATCGCAAATTGCAAATTGCAAATCGCAAATCCTCGCCATCACCGGCGGTGTATCGGTCGGAAAGTACGACCTGACGAAGCAGGCACTGATCGAACTCGGTGCCGAGATCTACTTTGAAAAGGTCCGGCTTAAACCGGGCAAGCCGGCTGTCTTTGCACGTCTCGGCAAAACGCTTGTCTTCGGGCTGCCGGGCAATCCGGTTTCGGCGGCTGTAACCTTTCATCTCTTTGTCCGCAAAGCACTTATGCTGATGCAGGGAGCGTCAACAACCGACCTTCGCACCGGCACGGCCATAACGGGCCTCAATGTAAGAGCTGCGAAGGACCGTGACACTCTAACTGCGGCCCGGCTCGAGACAGACGGTCTCGGCCGCCTTATCGCTATGCCATTGAAAACACAGGGATCATCCGATCTTGTTTCCTTCGCACGCGCTGATGCACTCATCTTTATCCGGGCGGGCAAAACCTATAACATGGGTGACATCGTGGAGATCAGATATCTATGAGCGACCTTTCACATTTTGACGAGGCCGGAAAGATCAGGATGGTCGATGTTTCTGACAAAGCGGCCACTGCTCGCCGCGCCGTCGCCTCAGGCCGCGTTCTTCTTAACTCCGAAACTCTGCGAACTCTGCAAACCCGACAAACTCCCAAGGGTGATCCGCTCGAGATCGCCCGCATCGCCGGTATCATGGCCGCCAAAAAGACGTCCGAACTGATCCCGCTTTGCCACCAGCTCAACCTTTCAAAGGTCAACGTCACCGCCGAGATCACCGATCACGGCGTTGCCCTCACCGCCGAGGCCGTCACAATGGCGCAAACCGGCGTCGAAATGGAAGCACTCACAGCAGTCTCCGTCGCCGCCCTCACCATCTACGACATGCTCAAAGCCGTCCAAAAAGACATCCAAATAACCGACATCCGCCTCGATTCCAAAACCGGCGGAAAGAGCTAAGATAACCGCGTCGGAACGTGGGCAAGGTGCCCGCGCGTGACATTCGTAACTTCGAACGCGAATCAAGCGGATCGAGCAGATGAGGACGAATAAGAAATAGGATTCATATCCGGCTTTTTCTGCCCGATCCGCTCAGTCTGCGTTCAAATGTGTAGCGAGTACGCGCGGGCAAGGTGCCCGCACTCCGACGCCTGCACCATTCTCAATTCTCAGTTGCCGTACGCACTCGGCGTAGGCTTGTCGCCGTTCTGGCCCCACGGGAACACGATGAATTGACTATTTGACGAACGTTTTATGTACCAGGTCCCATCCGATGGACGCCAGACGCCGATGTCTGCTCGCCCGTCGCCGTCGTAGTCGCCTGCGATGGGAATGTCCGCCGGTGCTCCAAAGACTTCATACGAATACGTCGCCGTCGCTGAGTTGCGGATCACCCAAAGGCCGGTTGACGGGCGATAGATGGCAATGTCGGTCTTGCCGTCACCGTCATAGTCAGCCGGTGCGATACGGTCACCCGTCTGGCCAAAGCGCTCGCCGAAGACAGAGCCGTTAGAGCTTCGGATGTTGTACCAGTCGCCTATCGACGGACGGAATATGCCCAGGTCATTCTTTCCGTCACCGTCAAAGTCACCGACCGTCGGCACATCGCCATTCGCCCCGAACTGCATCCCAAACGTCGTCCCATTAGACGAATTCGTCCGATACCAAGTCCCCTGCGACGGCCGAAACACCGTCAGATCGGCCTTTCCGTCGCCGTCATAATCACCCGGAGCCGGAAGATCCTCTGCCACGCCAAACACCGGATACGAAACCGTCCCGTTCGAGCTGTTCAGTATGTACCACAGCCCCGTTGACGGCCTGTAAATCGCAATATCCGTCTTACCGTCACCATCGTAGTCGGCTGGAGTCAACTTGTCGCCATCTGCCCCAAACTGCAGCCCCTGAAACCCCGCGGTCGATCGCTGCAGATACCACGCGCCACTCGACGGCCTGAATACCGAGAAATCCGTCTTGCCGTCGCCGTCGTAGTCGAATGGTGCCGTACTTGGTTCCTGATCCTGGAGCCGGGCAATTCCCAGCCGTGGTTGGCCATCGACAGATGTAAAGAATCCACCGACAAGGACCTTCCCGTCGGCCTGGCCTGTGATAACGGAAACTGTGCCGTTCGCAGGAGCATCGATGCTGGTCAGGCCTCCGGTTGAATTCAGTTCTGCCAAGTAACCCTTCGCAGTTCCGTTGTAAGAGGAGAAGGAACCACCGGCGAGCGTCTTAAGCCCGCCTTGACCGTCGGGCCTTTGATAGAGGCTCAATACCGACGCGTTGAAACCAGTGCCGACAGTAAAGGCAGAGTCATATCCACCATCGCTGTTCAGCCTCGCTATCCTTGCTGACGGAAGTCCACTCATGGTTGTAAAAGAGCCGCCGACCATGAGTTTTCCATCAGCCTGGAGAACCAATTTTGAGACCGGCCCGCCGGCGTTTGCGTTAAAGGCTAGATCAACCGTCCCGTCGGTGTTCAGCCGCGCGAGCCTGCTGCGGCCGCTTCCCGCATAATTAGAAAACGCGCCGCCAATGTAGATCTGGTTATTGCCCGCGAGCGCAATGTCGAACACATAGAACGAGGAATCAGGCTGGGCAAACCCACTATCGAGTGAGCCATCGGAGTTGAGTCGTGTAATTCCTACTGCCGCGGTCTGGAGGGATAGAAAACCGCCCACCAATATTTTTCCATCTGGCTGAATCAAGCAGCTATAGCCATTTGCAAAGACGTCAACCGGCGCAAACGCTGCATCGATTGTTCCGTTGGAATTGAGTCGTGCGAGGCCCGAACGTTGAGATCCGGCAACCGTTGAGAACGTTCCGGTAATTACGATCTTTCCGTCATTCTGGATCGCGATCGCATTAATATCACCATTGATATCAGAGGAAAACGAGGTGTCGAGCGTGCCGTCCGAATTGAACCTGGCAATATTCCGCCTGGCAGTGCCATTCGCGGTCTCAAAGCTGCCCGCCGCAATGATCTTACCGTCGCCCTGCTGTTTAACGGCGCGAACGGCCCCGTATCCTTCGACCGTGCCGGTGAAGCTTGCATCGATCGACCCATTGGCATTGAGACGAGCCATCCGCTTGCTTGGCGTCGCCATAGAGCCAAGTTTGTAGAGGTCGCCGCCGGCAAAGATCTTGCCGTCGGGGCCAAGAGAGATCGAGAATATCTCTAACCCGCCGTCAACAACAGGTGCGGAAGCAAAGCCAGGATCGAGAGCACCGTTCGATAGCAGCTTTATGACGCCCATTTGCTGGCCGCCTCCCGTCAAGTTTGCATGACCGCCCGCAATGATAGACCCGCCGGGCAATAGGATCATACTGTGGACCGTAGAATCGCTGCCCGGATCATACGGCGACGCAAATGTGCCATCGACAGCTCCGGTTGACGTAAACCGCGTGATGCCCTTCTGAGTGTACGTGCCGCCAACGAGGATCTTCCCGTCAGGCTGAATGGCCACCGAGGGCCGCGTCGCAAACGAATTCGTTCCGGCATCGAGACTAGCGTCAAATGATCCGTCGGAATTCAGGCGCGCCAAATTTCGCCTTGTATTGCCTACAACGGAGCTGAATCCCCCAACTATCACTAACTTTGCGTCCGACTGGATAGCGGCCTCGTAGATCACACTGTTTATCGTCGGTGGTGTAAAGGAGGTATCTAGAGACCCGTCAGCATTCAGCCGTGCGATCCGGCTGATCGGTGTGCCGTTATACTGCGTGAAAGAACCCGAGATGATGATCTTGCCATCCGACTGCTGCAGAACATCGTTGACAACCGCGTTTGCCCCTGTTCCCGGATTGAATGTCGCATCGAGCGATCCGTCAGCATTCAAACGGGCTATACCAGGCGTAAGGCCAGCGATCAGTATCCTGCCATCCGTCATTACGACAATATCCTGGACGCCACCGATGCCGCCCGTCGAAACGGGATTGAATGTGTTGTCGAGTGTGCCGTCTGCATTGAAGCGGGCTATCACCGGACGCGCAACGCCGTTCGCGATGGGGAATGCTCCGCCAACGAGTATCTTGCCGTCCGACTGCACCGCGACGGCCTCGACTCGCGTATACCCGTCGGTCAGGCTCGGAGTGAACTCGGGATCAACGCCCAGGTCGAGCGCCGGAGCTGATAACGCAAACAGCACAACGCATAAAAAACTACAAAGGGCCCCCGACAAACGGGGCACCGAATACAAACATTCTCGTGTACGAGGAATTGATCTCATGTAAGCCTCCATTCTGCAACTCTGATGCCGCACCAGCCGGCTAAGAAACGACCACACCGGTATCGCACCCCGCCATTCCAGTCCGTTATCATGATATGGTTAGAACGAGTTTTGAAGAAGTCTACCGAACACCCGCTTGACTGTCAAACGGACGCCCGCGGGCGATCATTGTGCCGGCTTGGGGCATTGATTCGATAGCTTTGAGGATCTGCGGGTCGTTTTCGAGGAGGACCTGGACGCCGGCTTCGCTTGAGTAGTTTGCGGTCGCGAGCTCCTGGCGCAGGCGCGTTTTTGCATAGTCAGCCATGCTGTCGATATTGGCGAAGGTCAGGCCGTTGGCTGCGTCGGAGGCGGCTTGCGAACGGAATGCCTCGAATAGCCGATCCGAGACGCTAAACTCATTTGGCTGCAGCGTTTGGCGATAGTTCTGCTTCTCGACCTTAAAGCTGTCAAAACCATTGATCCGCCCGGCCACAAGCTGACGGACAAAGAAGAAAACAGCCTCACTGATCCGGCCTCGAGCGGGCGACGCGGCCTGTGGAGCAACCGCAATATCGGGCTCGATACCTCGGCCGCCGTAGAGCGTTCTGCCGCTCGGCGTCGTGACCGGAACGCCGGGTGGCTTTGGCGGCGCGTCGAGGCCGTCGTTCTCGGGCCGGTCGTCGCCGTGCGTGTAATAATCGTAGATCGAACCGCTCGAATATTCACGCTGGAGCGAGCGGCCAAACGGCGTGTAATAGCGTGCCGTGGTCAGTGTCAAACCTGTCCCGTAAGGCAGGCGAAATACCCTTTGGACAAGGCCCTTGCCAAAGCTGTCGCTGCCCACGACCAGCCCGCGGTCATAATCCTGAATAGCTCCCGCAACGATCTCAGAGGCTGACGCCGACCCGCCATTGATCATCACGATCATAGGCTCGGTATCGACTTTGCTACCGGTCGCGCGAAGTTCGCGCTGCGGGGCATCCTTAGAACCTTTCACCGAAACGACCGTCTCGCCGCCGGGAATGAATTTGCTGACCACCGCAACGGCCTGCTCCAGAATGCCGCCCGGATTGCCGCGCAGGTCGAGAATAAGGCTCTTCATTCCCTCTTTCTTCAACTCGGCCATTGCGGTCGTGAGTTCCTCGGAGGTCGTCGTCTGAAAGCCGCCGGTCAGGCCGATATAGCCGATGCCGTCGCGGAGCATGAAGTAATTCCGTATCGACGGCAGCGGAACACCGCCGCGGGTGATCTCATAATCGACCGGCGTCGCCGAACCGGCCCGGTCGATCTGTATTCGGACAGGTGTGCCCTTTGGCCCGCGCACATTTCGCGAGACATCGGCGCTGGTCCATTCGCGCGCGTCCTTGCCCTCGACTGTCAGAAAACGGTCGCCATAGCGGAGTCCGGCCTTATCGGCCGGCGTATTTGGCACTACGGACTGCACATATACGCCGTCGCGGTGCTGAAGTATCGACACGCCGATGCCATAGAACTGCGACGATTGCTCCTCGTCGAGCTTTCGAAATTCTTCGCTAGTGAAATACGACGAATGCGGATCGAGCGTCCACAACATCGCCTGCATTGACGAATCGGTCAGTCGATCGTGATCGGCCGATGTGACATAGCTCTCATCGATCACGCGAAGAGCATCCTTATAGTCCGAAATTATGCGTTCAGCCGTGGTCCCGGCCTCAGCCGACGTCGGCTCAGGCATCCGGCCAAATGTCCCGCCCAGCACGGCACCGATGCCGATCACGAGTATCGCTATCAATAAGGACTTGTTCTTCATTCTTCGCTCACGATTATCTTACGTCAGATTCGATGCAAAATTTACTTTTCGAGGGCAAAAACTTACCATTAGCTATTTGCGATGAAGCCTGACGTATCCATTGTCATCCCCGCGTATAACGAGAGCGAACGCATCTCGCAGCCGCTCGGCGTCATTCTCAGCCATATCTCGAACAGCGGCCTTAAAGCCGAGGTCATTGTCGCCGATGACGGCTCGTCGGACGACACGTCGGCGGTCGCCGAGCGTGCGTTCGCCGCTGTGCCCGGCGTGCCGTCGCAAGTCATCAGATACGAGAAGAACCGCGGAAAAGGTTTCGCCGTAAAGACGGGCCTGCTGGCCGCCTCTGCCGATACGGCTCTGATCACTGATGCCGACCTTTCGACACCGATTGACGAGATGTCGAAGCTCGTAGATCCGATCCGTGCGGGCGATGTCGATGTCGCCTTTGGATCACGTGCCCTCGACCGCTCGCTGATCGGCACACACCAGCCGTGGCAGCGAGAACAGGGCGGCAAGGTGATGAACTTTATCATTCGCAAGATGTCGGGCCTCAATTTCGCCGACACGCAATGCGGCTTTAAGGCCTTTAATATGTTGAAGTTCCGCACCTTGCTGGACGTGATGACCATCGACCGATTCGGTTTCGACGTCGAGTTTCTCTTTGTCGCCAAATACCACGGCCTACGTCTCGCCGAGATACCTGTCCGCTGGAACGATGTTCTCGGCTCAAAGGTCAGCGTCCTGCGCGACACCCGACGAATGATCAGCGAACTCAGCCAGATCCGCCGCAACGCTAAACAAGGTTTGTATGGATTGCCGTAGAATGAGCGTATAATCAACGCTATGAACTGGGAAGACCGTATAGTTTCGGACAATGGCATTATGTTTGGAAAGCCGTGCATCAAGGGCACTCGGCTGAGGGTTGATTTCTTGCTGGAGCGTTTAGCTTCGGGCTGGACCGAAAAGGATCTTTTGGACAGCTACCCTAATCTCACGCCCGAGGACCTTAGGGCTGTTTTTGCATATGCTTCGGAGTCTCTAAAAGACGGCCTCTTCCTATCGATCCCCAACAGTCAGACATGACTGCATTCGTCGCAGATGAACACATTCCCGCTCCCAGCATTCGGTTGCTGAGAGAAGCCGGGTTCGATGTCTTGTCTATTCGAAAACAGTATCCGGGACTTCCGGATGCTGATATCATCCCCGTCGCCGAGGCAGAGGAAAGAAGAATGGTCACCTGCGATCGCGATTTCGGGGAGCTGATCTTTCTCAGAAAATTGATGTGCGCTTCGGGTGTTGTTTACCTACGTCTAGGCGATTTCTTGCCGGAAGAACCGGCGAAATTTATGTTGCGATACCTCGCAGAATCGGCTGATGTATTTGAACGCAGTTTCAGCGTGATCACTCGTGAACGATTGCGACAACGTAAATTATGACCGCAAAGCTCAACGTCAATATCGACCACGTCGCCACGATCCGTGAGGCCCGCAAGACGATCGAGCCGAGCATCGTTACGGCGGCGGTCGTCTGCGAACAATCCGGGGCCGACGGCATTACGGTTCATCTTCGCGGTGACCGGCGGCACATTCAGGACCGCGATATCGAACTGCTGCGTGACGTCGTCACGACTTACCTGAACGTCGAAATGGCAGCCACAGAAGAAATGACTTCTATCGCCGTTGCCACCCGGCCCGACGCGGTTTCGCTCGTGCCTGAGAATCCCAACGAGGTTACGACCGAAGGCGGACTCGATGTTGTCGGCAACCTTGACGCTGTTAAGGCCGCCATCGACAAACTGCGAGCGGCGGACATCTTTGTCAGCATCTTCATCGATCCCGACACGGCACAGATCGACGCGGCGAAACGTGCCGGTGCCCAGCAGGTCGAGCTTTGCACGGCCGAATACGCCGAGATGACGCTCTCATCCCGAGCCGCCCACGGCGAAGGTGCCCAGAAAGCCGCCGCCGAGGTATCGCGCCTCGCCGCCGCCGCCGTTCACGCCGTATCACTCGGCCTTATCGTCGCCGCAGGCCATGGCCTGACTTATCGCAACGTCGGGGCGCTTGCGGCCATTCCCGAGATCACCGAATTCAATATCGGCCACAACATCATCTCCCGCGCCGTCTTCGTCGGCCTGAGCAACGCCGTCAAGGAAATGATCGAGGCGATAGCATAGATCGAGCCACCGAGATCAAATCTATTCGCTCTCGGTGTCCTCTGTGATCTCTGTGGCTCTATTCCTCTCCGGCCGCATGTGCGGGAAGAGGATCACGTCGCGGATCGAGTGCTTATTGGTCAGCAGCATCACCAGCCGGTCGATGCCGATGCCGATTCCGGCGGCGGGCGGCATGCCGTATGACAGGGCTCGGACGTAATCTTCGTCAAGCACCATCGCTTCATCGTCGCCCCGTTCACGCTCGGCCATCTGGTCGATGAAGCGGTCGTACTGCTCACGCGGGTCGTTAAGCTCGCTAAAGCCGTTCGCGACTTCCATGCCATTGATGAACAGTTCGAACCGCTCGGCGACCTGCGGGTTCGTCGGGTCGGCCTTTGAGAGCGGCGAGATGGATTTCGGGTAATCGAATACGAACGTGGGTTGGATTAGTGTAGACTCCACACGCTCTTCGAAATATTCGAGAAGCTCCGCATCAGAGGCGGAAACCCGACCTGTAGGGAGGGTGCCCGACGCGGAATCTTCTCGCATTGGGGCACCCTCGCTACCGCTCGGGTTTCCGCCTGCCCGCGCCACCGCCTCATTCATCGTCACACGTTGAAAATTGCCAAAATCGATCTTGTTCCCTTCATACTCGACGACCAATCCGCCCGTCGCTCGACGGATCGCCTCCTGCAACAACCGCTCACAAAAATCCATCATGCCGTTCACGTCCATGTAGGCACAATAGAATTCCAGCATCGTGAACTCAGGGTTGTGCTTGAACGAAATGCCTTCGTTGCGGAAGTTGCGGTTTAGCTCATAGACCTTTTCAAAACCGCCGACGACGAGGCGTTTGAGATAGAGTTCGGGAGCGATGCGGGCGTAAAGGTCGATGTCGAGGGCGTTGTGGTGCGTTTTGAAGGGCTTTGCCGCCGCGCCGGTCGCCTTGGCCGTCAGCATCGGCGTCTCGACCTCGACATAGCCGTGGTCTTCGAGAAAGCGGCGCAGCGACGAGATGACCTGCGCACGCATTTCAAAGACCTGCCGCGTCGTCAGCCCGTCATGCTCGACCGCCAGCGATGAGCCTATCAGATCAACGTATCGCTGCCGCTGCTTGATCTCGGCGTCCTCGATCCCGTGCATCTTGTCGGGCATCGGGAGCATTGCCTTGGCGAGAAATTGCAGTTTCTCGACATGGGCCGAAACTTCGCCGGTATTTGTCACAAACAGGTAGCCCTCGACACCGATAAAGTCGCCGTGGTCGATCAGTTGCCACACTTTCCACGAATCATCGGCGTCGAGTGTCGGGGACGACGGCAGGCTGGCAGCCTGCGTTCCGACAGTGAACTGCCCTTTCTTGCAATAGATCTGCAGCTTGCCGATGCCGTCGGTCAGGTGGACAAAATTCCCGCGTGGCGGCGTTGTCAGCCGGCCGGCGATGCGAACGCGGCCGAGCGCCAACAGACGTTCGTTGAACGCGTCCTTGATATCCGCAGGTGGCCGCTCGCCCTCAGCCAAACTTTCTTTGACGATAGCCATCTCGTGTTCGACATCGACGACGGGCTGCCACCGCTTGATCGCCGTGATCGTATCCTCGCTGCCCGTAAGGCTGCTGCGGTCAAACTTGTTCGGGTAGGCGTTGCCGACCAGCTCGCGCAACGCCGCTAAATGCTCCGTGCGTGCCGCTGTCTGGTCGTTTTGCTCGACGATCTCGTTGAATTCCGGAATGCTCATAGCTGAACCCCTGATTATAGTTGTGTGGCCGAAACGCGGCAAACGTATCTACGATGTGGCACAATAAAACTGACCGTAAGGGAACGGTCGGACACCTGCCCCGTCCTCCGCTCTCTGCGGATATGTGTGTTTGTGGCAAGCGAATTTGAACAGCTGAAACGCTCGGTCGATAACGGTGAACGTACCATCAGCCTCAGCGGACTAACGTCCGTGTCTGCAAAGGCGTACGTCCTGTCGCGCTTATCCGCTGAAACGGGTAAACAGTTTGCCGTTGTTACGGACACAAATGTCGACGCCGACACGTGGATTGCGGACCTCGATCACTTTCTTCCAAAGACCGAAGACCAAAGGCCCAAGACCGTCTCGGTTCCGTCGTTTGAGACAGATCCATATTCAGGCTCGTCGCCACACGCCGAGACAAAGGAACGCCGCGCGCTTGCCCTTTGGCACATGTCCAAAATAGCTCCCGGCTTTGTCGTGCTTCCGGCAAGGTCGCTGGTCCAAAGAACGGTATCGCGCTCCGAGGTAAGCGCGCTCGGTGCTGAGTTAGTCCGTGACGAAGACTTCCCGCCCGAGCAGTTGATCGAGGAGCTTGCCGCCGTTGGCTACGTCCGCGAGGATCCGATATTCGGGCCGGGGCAATTCTCGCTGCGCGGCGGGATCGTCGATGTGTGGTCACCGGACGCCGAAATGCCGGTCCGGATCGAGTTCTTTGGCGATACCGTTGATTCGATCCGGACGTTTGACGCAGATACCCAACTGTCCGTTGAGCAATTAAAGCAGGTTTCGATCGCCCCGATGCGTGAGTTTGCCGTGACGCCGCAGGACCTGAAGGACTGGGCATTTTTCGCCGAAGAGCGGTTCGCGGACGAACGGTTTCGCCGAAATCTCAAAGACCGAACCGACCACGCCGCTGAGGGCGAAACGTTCTCGGGTTGGGAATTCCATCTGCCATTGGTCAGGCCGCTCGAGGCCAGTGTTTTTGACTATCTGAGAGACCACATACTTGTCATCGACGAGCCCGTCGCAGTCGAGCACAACCTGACCGGTATCTATGAGCATTTGCAGGCGAATTACGAGGCGACGGTCGACGCGGGCGATGTCGCTCTTGAGCCGGGCGAATTGTTCCTGACGCCGGAGCAGTTGCGTTCGCAGCTTGAAACTCGAAAACGTGTCGAGATGCGTGCATTAGGACGCACCGCGGCCGAAACCGACGAAGAGATGGCTATAAGGGCAGAACCGCCCGCGTTAGCGGGTGGCAGTCACGAGCGCGGGACAGACGTTGAATCAGTCGGGGGCGCCACGCCACCTGCTTACGCAGGCGGTTCTGCCCTGTCCAGCGCGCCTTTGTTCTTGTTTTCGGCGGCCGAGAAGGCTAACGAGATCACCATCCAGTCGCGCTCGACGCGGCGGTTTCATGGTGACGTTCCGGCGTTTGCGGCTGAGTTTGACCGTTCGGGACAGATCGTTGTCGGCACGCCGGGCATGGCCGAGCGGGTGGCCGAGATACTGCGTGAATACGACATTTATCTGCCGCTCGACGCGGTAAAGGTCGGCGGCCTTTCGAGCGGCTTTGAGCTGCCAAGCGAAAACCTCGTCATCTACGCCGAAAGCGATATCTTTGGCGAAACGGCCGAAGCGACGGCCAATCGCAAATCGAAATTCGCAAATCGCAAATCAAAACTCGGTGCCTTTATTTCTGATTTCCGTGATCTAAAAGCCGGCGATTACGTCGTTCACGTCGATCACGGGATCGGGCGATTTGAGGGCCTGCAGACGATCACATCGCAGGGGTCGGAGCGCGAGTTCATGCTGCTCGTGTATGCCGACGAAGCAAAATTGTTCGTGCCCGTCGAGCGAATGGACCTCGTCTCGCGGTATTCGTCGGGCGAGGCGACACAGCCCACGCTAGACCGGCTCGGCGGCATCGGCTGGCAAAAGGCAAAGGCCAAGGCAAAGCGCGCGATGCGCGACATGGCGGACGAGCTACTGAAGCTCTACGCCGAACGCAAGCTCGTTCGCGGCCACGCCTTTCCGCCCGACGCGCCGTGGCAGCATGAATTTGAGGACGCCTTTCCCTACGACCTTACCGCCGACCAGGCGACGGCTATCGAAGACGTCAAGACCGATATGGAGACGGCCATTCCGATGGACCGGCTGATAATCGGCGACGTCGGCTACGGCAAGACCGAGGTCGCGATGCGGGCCGCGTTCAAGGCGGTGATGGACGGCAAACAGGCCGCCGTGCTCACGCCGACGACCGTGCTGGCCTATCAGCATTACGAGACATTCAAAAAGCGTTTCGCGGCGTTCCCCGTGACGGTCGATCTGCTGTCGAGATTTAGGAGCACAAAGGAGCAAAAGACGGTCGCCGAGTCCGCCGGCAAAGGCGAGGTTGACGTGTTGATCGGTACGCATCGACTGCTCTCGACCGACGTCAAGCTGCCAAAGCTCGGCCTCGTCGTCGTTGACGAGGAGCAGCGTTTCGGTGTCGCTCACAAAGAAAAGCTCAAACAGTGGAAGAAGAAGGTCGATGTGCTCACACTATCGGCGACGCCGATACCGCGGACCCTCAATATGTCGCTGCTCGGCATGCGAGATATGTCGGTGATCGAGACGCCGCCGCGCGACCGGCTGGCGATCAATACGCAGGTCGTGCAGTTTGCCGAGGGCGTCATCCGCTCGGCCATCGAACTCGAAATGTCGCGAAATGGCCAGGTCTTTTTCATCCACAACCGTGTCGAATCGATCGAATCCATCGCCGCTCTCATTCAAAAGATCGTGCCGGCGGCCCGCATCGCCATCGGCCACGGGCAGATGAACGAGAAGGAAATGGAGCAGGCGATGCTCGATTTTATCGATTACAAATACGACGTGCTCGTGGCGACTACGATAATCGAGAACGGCATCGATATCCCGCGTGCCAACACGATCATCATCAACCGTGCAGACAATTACGGCCTCTCGCAGCTCTATCAGCTACGCGGCAGAGTTGGGAGATCGAATCGTCGCGCATACGCGTATCTATTGATACCAAGCGAGTTAGAGCTGACGCCGATAGCACGGCGCAGGCTCTCGGCGATCCGCGAATTCTCCGATCTCGGCGCCGGTTTTCGCCTCGCCGCGCTTGACCTGGAACTGCGCGGCGCCGGAAACATACTCGGCGGGCAGCAGTCGGGCCATCTCGACGCGCTCGGATTTGACCTCTACACAAAGATGCTCGAACGCACGATCGCCGAGCTTCGCGGTGACGAGATCGCCGACGAAGTGAGCGTCTCGATCAACCTCGGCGTGGATGTCTCGATACCAAAGGATTACATCGCCGAGGCGGCCCAGCGGCTGCGCACCTACAAGCGGATCTCGTCAGCCGGCGGCGACGAGCTCACAGCGATCCACGCAGAGATCGAGGACCGTTATGGGCGAATTCCTCGTTCGGTCGATAACCTGTTTGAATATGCGCGCCTGAGAAAATTGGCCGAATCAATGGCCATCGTCTCGATCGATAAGAGCGGCTCGCAGGTCGCGGTAAAACTCGGCGAATCCGCCCGCGTGTCGCCCGAAAAGCTGATGTCGTATCTTGCCGACAATGAGGGAATGACCTTCTCGCCGAGCGGCATCCTGCGCGTGGATATCCTCACCGCCGATCCGATCAGGACAGCGGCCGACGCCCTCGATGCGATCCGGGCCTAACTATTATTCAGTACAATCGGTGCTGCGGCGTTGAGGGCAGTTGAATAGTTCCGGGACGTGTTCGCGCGTTTGCCGGCGAATGTTATCCCATACCTGCGAATGTGCATACTTATCGCCGGTCCAGCCAAGCTGCTTGCGATTGAGCCAGACGTAGCGATATGCGGCATGCTCGTCCTCACCGCGCAGATGTCTGGACTCGTGCAGCAGTATCGCCGCTCGTTCGACATCGTCGATGGGATAAGCAAAGAAATCTGAGTAGAGAGTGATGATGGCGAACGGGAAATTCGTGGCGGCAAAGGCATTCTCCTTAGCCACGGTCGCGTTGAGCCAATTGTCATCGGATCGAAAGACAGTGACGTTCTCGAGCAAAACGATGTCGGCGGCAAAGCCTTTATCACGAAGCACCGCGATCGCCCGGCGGACGGTGTGTTTTTGATCGATCGTGAGCGAGCCTGCTGACGCGATCAGCGATACGTAAAAGGCCAGGACCATCGCCACGCAAACGGCGACACAGATCACCGCACGGACGATCACACGCCGTATGCCGTTGGCCCGACGCGAGGCGTTCGCCGCAGGCTTAGTGCTGACGATCTGGCCATCGATGGCAGATTGTTCGTATGTTTGTTGCACAGGCAGGGGCGGCATACAGCGCCTTACATATTAGAAATAATGAATTCGCCCGATATTCCCGCTGTATTTTTAGGTCTGATGCGATAAACTCTGCCGCGTCGCGAAGCATCCAACTAGGCGGTTTGCAAACATTTTCGGCTGATAATAAGATTTCCTTTTGTTTCGGGCCAGATCAATATGAGATTAATTACCAAGTTCCTCGTTCTTGCGATTGCTTTTGTTGGGCTCGCTGCGGGCGCGTTCGCCCAGGAGACCCAAACTCGCGTGGTTGACGAGGTCGTCGCGCAGATAAACGACGATGTCATCACACTCTCGCGCGTCAAACGCGAGATGAAGGAAGCCGTCGATTCCCTCGTCGAACAGGGCAAGACGCGCGAAGATGCCCAAAAGCTGGTCGATGAGAAACAAGGCGAGCTTATCGCCAGCCTGATCAATGAGGAGTTGCTGGTCCAGAAGTCAAAGGAGATCGGCCTCGACAGCGAGATCGAGGCATCGTTGAATCAGCGCGTGGCCGACCTGATGAAGCAATACGGCTTCAAGACCGTAGAGGCTCTCTACGCCGAGATGGAGAAGCAGGGAGCCAATCCGCAGGAATTGCGCGAGAATTGGCGAAAGGCCGCCGTGCGCGAACGCGTTGTCCAACGCGAGGTGCAATCCAAGATCTACTGGGGCCTGAACGGCAAAGACCTCAAGGACTATTACGAAAAGAACAAGGCAAAATTCACCAAGCCGGAGACGGTGTCGTTCTCAGAGCTGTTTCTTGGCTTTGCGGGCCGTGACATTCCGGCTGTCCGCGAAAAGGCCCGCTCGCTGCACACGGCCCTCAAGGCCGGGGCTGATTTTGCTAAGGTCGCAAAAGAAAACTCCGATCCGGGCCTGATAACACAAGGGACAGGCAAGGCCGAGGACCTCAACGTCGCTGACCTGAACGCGAAGATCGGCGGGCCGCTCAAGGGCGTAAAGGCGGGCGACGTGACCGCACCTTTCGAACTCGACCAGATGGGAATGGTGATCCTCCATGTTGATGACCGCAAGGCCGCCAGCAGCGAATCGGTCTTTGACGAGAGCGCCGTCCGCCTCGCGATCACGCAGGAACGAGCACCGCTCGAGCAAAAGAAATTCATGTCAAAACTCCGCGAAGACGCCGTCATCCGCATCAGCGATTCCTACCGTCCCGTCGTATCGCCGATCCTCTTTGCCGAAGAGCGAAAAGACAAGACCGCAAACTGACCTCACCACAAGTCGTGCCGAAAAGCTGTCCTCGTCGACCTTATAGGCCGATGGGCGGCAAGGTGTGTTAGAATTCTACAAAATCAGAAAGCATTCATGGGGGACGTTTTGATGATCAGGATCTGGAAACTGGCCGTTGGTGTCATTATTGGGGCCGCAAGCGTGGCGGCACAATCAGTTGGTGACGAGGTGCGATATCAGTGCTTCTGTTTTGGCCAGGAATGGGTCAAGGCGACCATAGAACGCGTGGACGGCAGCAAGGTGCGAGTCCGCTTTGGCAATATGGACGATCAGGTCGTGACGCTGCCGATCAATTCGCCGAAGCTTCGCCTTGGTGCGGCCGCGCGCAATCCGCTCGAGACGGTCGCCCCGGATCACATGCAGCGGGCTTTCATGGACGAGGCCAGGCCGCGATTCATAAAGGCGGTCGAGATATTCGCGCCCGGCTATGACTCGCAATATCAAGGCGGCGGCGCCGTTCCGGATTCAGCGATCTGGACAAAGTCGATGGCCGACCTCGCTGAGCTTGACGGACTGTGCCGTGGGCGTTATCGCGGGCTTAGCGATTATCGCGGGCCGGGCTACATTCGCGAGGGGTCAGTCGATTATCGTTTCGCCGTCTGGTGTGAGATCGCTGCGAATCGCGTCGCCGTCGAGAGAACCGCTCGCGTGAATGTCGTCAAAACCCTTGTAAATCTCGGCTACACGGATGAGAATCTGAACTTTGGATTCAACGAGCCGGACAATCCGGTCCGGTGGGAAACTCAGCAGTTGATCTGGGAGCGCGACAAGTGGCGAAAGGAAAAGCTCGCGTGGCTGCGGCCAAAATTTGCTGTTTACAAGGTCGATGTGCCGTCCGATGCGACCTCGGCAGCCGAGGCCCGGGCCGACCAGCTTAAGACTATCGTCATGCGCGACGCCCCGAATCGGTCATATAAGCAGCCGCCATATCACGATGCGGCGGTAGAATCCGTAGTGAAGGCTCAGTTTGCGAAAGAGTATCCGGGAGTTCAGGTGCTGCACATCGGGCTTGATTACAAGACATGGGTCCAGCGCAAAAGCCTCAGCTACGTCGCCAGCGACGATCTCTTTCGTTATTACAAGGTCAGCTACAACTCGTATAAACGCGGCACTGCGTTGCTCAAGATACCGGGCCGCCCGTTCTGCCAGATGCAGGATTTCGTCGTCGGACGCGGAGCAAAGGGCGTCGTCCCCGCCGGCGTCGGCGGCAGCGGCACCTTCATGCGCTGCGACTGAGTCGCATTCGGCTCATCGGCCGATCACTTTAGGATCTCGTTTATCGAATTCTCGAATATCTCGACGCGGCGGCGGGCGCGTTTTACGTCGGGGTGGTCCTTGTTGTAACTGCGGGTGAGACGATTAAGGGTCGTTTCAAGTTCGGCTTTTTTTAGGATAAGTTTGCCAAGGGCGAGCGTGAGTTTGCCGGTCTCGGAGGGCTTGACGCCGTAGACCTTTTCCAGCGATTTGTCGAGCGCGGCGAGTTCGAAGCGCAGGTCGATGATCCGCGGATTCTGTTCCGTATATTGCTCAGCCATGGCATCGAGGTCGGCGAGCAACTCGGTCTTCTTTAGCAAGATCTCGGCGTAGGCCGGCGAGGAGCGGATGGGCCCCGCATCGGCCTGTGCCGAAGCGGCGGCCGCCGCGAAAGCGATGAGCGCGAGTACGAATAATAGACGCAAATACTTCATTTAGACTGATACTGACCGTCGTTCGACCTGCGGAACTACGGGCGGCGCGCACGATGTAAATTCAAGGTCCGCATCGGCTTCCACCACACCGTCGCCAAACGTCTCGCGGCTCTCAAGTGTCTCAAAGTAAACGGTGATATTGTCGAGTATCTCGTCGGCCGAGTGCGAGTGATACAACGTCTGGCGAAACTGAGCTCCGCCAACAAGACCCTTGGTAAACTGTCCCGCGAGCTGCTTCATCTTGCCGAGCGCTACGATCTCAGGCATCTCTTCGCGGCACATCGAGAAGAATTCGAGCAGCACGTCCTTCTTTTCCGCAAGGTCGGGCTGATACGGCTCGCGGCCCGAGAGCGCATCCTCAAACTGCCGAAATATCCACGGATTCTGCATCGCGCCACGGCCGATCAATATGCCGTCAACGCCGGTCTCTCGCCATCGCCGCATGCCGTATTCGATGGTCGTGATGTCTCCATTGCCCGACACGGGAATGCTGACGGCATCTTTTACGGCGGCTATATGCTCCCAATCGGCCATTCCCTTGTAGCCCTGCTCGCGCGTGCGGCCATGGACCTGAATGTGCTCGACGCCGCATTGCTCGGCCATTTTTGCAACGTCAACAACATTGATCGACGCCTCGGTATAGCCGGTGCGGAGCTTTAGCGTCAACGGGATCGTGATCGACCGTTTGATCTCTTTTAGGATCGTCTCGAGAAGCTGCGGCTCGCGCAGCAGGCCCGAACCGCCGCCATTCTTGACGACCTTTGGCGCCGGGCAGCCGCAATTAACATCGAGTATGTCGGCACCGACCTCTTCGGCCATCTCGGCCCCCATCGCCATCCGCTCGGGCCGCCCGCCGAATATCTGCACCGCAAACGGCCGTTCCTCTTCATCAAAACGCATCTGGCGCCTTGATTTCGGATTACCGCGAGTCAGTCCCTCGACGGAGATAAATTCCGACACGACCAACCCAACTCCGCCGCGCCGCTTGATCAGCCGGCGAAACGTATAGTCCGTCACGCCCGCCATCGGCGACAGGATCAGCGGCGGATCGATCGTGATGTCTCGGATCTTGAACGGGAGCATTTTCAGGCAGCGATCTTCTCACGAGCTTCGTGAGAGAGGACCACAAACTGGTTCGGTGTCAAGGCGAGAAGGCCATAGGTGTGCCCGTTAACGTCCACGAATTCGACCTCAAAGGATTCGCCGTCGTTATAGATCTCAACTATCGCGCCGACATTCCCACGCTGAAGGTTCTCGTCAGGCATATCGTCGAGCAATGCGACTGAATCAAAGAGTTTTATGTCCTTCATAACGCCTCTCGAACCATTAAACTACAAAACACGTAACAAGTCTCGGAAATTCCGATTCCCGACCTATTATCCACACACTGCGAACGATAGCGGATCGATTCGCATATTCCAGCACAAACTCGACAACAAAGACCTCGCCATATGGATGCTCTACCCGTTCCGCCTCCACAGTTCTAACGGCGACAAGCAACGCATTGCGCAAAACATCGGCATTTTCGGCCTTCAAGCCCAACGCGGAAGCAAATACCCTGGCCTTATGCCCGCCGACCTCGTGTTTTGGATTTAGACAATAAGCCGTTAGTTTGTCACGATCCACCACCGCTCGATCAGCATTTGGAACTTTCATTCAGCCAAGCATCTTAGTCAAGCCTTTTTTCGACCAACCACGATCAGCACAATGCCGACCACGGTTATCACGAACGAGGCGAGGAAGACAAGGATGCCCGGGATGACCCCGAGCATCGCTTCTTCCCAGCTTGTGCGGCCGTTGGTTAGCGGCACGAGCAGCATCGACACGACCGTGACCGCTGCACCGAGCAGGACGCCCAATATGCCCACGACCAGGACGATCTTAGCGAAGATGCTCATCGGCTGCTATTGCTTGGTCAAAACAACGCCCGTCGCATCGAACGACACCTCGGTCACCGATCCGTCAGCGTTGCGCTTATCAAATTTCGCACCATCATCCTTGATCAGGTGTTCAACATGCTCCTTGTCGAGCACTTTCGTCTTGAACTGCCCTTGCGCCTTGACCTTCATGCCCGCGGAATTGAGCGGGATGAAAAACTTGTGGTCGCCAAAGGTGACACGGACCGATTTTCCGCCCGTCTTATCGGCCATCTCCATCCAGCAGCCCTCTTTCTTGCACGAGCGGACGATGACGCCCTCGACCTCGACCGTGTTGTCCACGTATTTGTCAGGAGCGGCAAGCACCTTCTCGACGGATGCCTTCATCACGCCCTTGGCAAGCGCGTCACCGCGCGTGATCGACTCACCCGCCTTAAGTTCGACCGGTGCGTTCTCCTTAGACTTCACTGCCGATTCATCTTTGCCTTTGACTTCCGCCTTGGCATGGCCGTGCGAGTCCTGAGCAAACGAGATGCCTGCTGACACCAAAATAAATGCGATAGATACGATTATATTTTTCATAATTTGATCGTGCTTCAACTCAATAAAGCCCTTTTGTCATTATACCTTAGCGGCTGTCGTAAACAATGCGGCCGCCCATTACCGTCGTGACCACCGTCACATCTAGGACCTTCGAACGATCGATCGTAAAGATGTCATCCGAGAGGATAACGATGTCAGCAAGTTTCCCGACCTCGATAGTGCCTTTTTCGCGTTCCTGAAATTCAGCATAGGCCGAGCCAAGCGTGTAGGCCGCCACGGCGTCGCTCACCGATATCGAGCGCCGCCCGCTATTGACTGCGGCGTGGATGCCAGGCAGCGGCGCGAGATCGATCATCGAAGAGTCTGAGCCGAAGGCAACTCTCGTCCCGGCGTTCAAGATTTGTCGATATTCATCACCAAGCCTCGGCCCACTGTAAAAGAGGAACGGCTGCATCGAAGCGATGATCTCGGCTCGCGCGAATCGGCCAATGTCGGCCGGCCGCATCCGTGCGGCGTGTTCAATGCGAAGGCGCCGATCGCGCTTGCCATTGGCGGCGACCACTCGTTCAAACGCGGCAAGAGTATTTGCGTTCGAGCGCGGCCCGATCGCGTGGATCATTACATGTAGGCCGGCTCGGTCGGCTTCGGCGACAGCATCGCTAAGCTCTTCGATCTCACCGGCCTCGCCGTCGGCCATGCCCTTGAGGCAGCCGCGCCGCACCATCGGTGTGCCGTCGGCGGCTCGCAGGCCCGCCTTTATTGCTTTCTTTCGGTCACTAAGCCCGATGCAGTCGTAAACACGGACATTGAGCTTTCCGGCATCCGCAATGCGGGTGAGGATCTCGAAAAGGTCATCCGAGTGAACGTCCTGCACACTCGTAACGCCGAGCGACGCCGCATAATTTCCGGCCGTCTCGATGATCTCGGCCCAGTTCGACGCGTGGTTGGAAGGGACATGGCCGCGCAGCTTTACGAGTTCGGCACCGCTGATGACGCCGTTTGGAGCCTTGATATTCGTGTCGAGCAGGGCTTGCGAGTTGATGAAACCAAAGGAGTAGTCCTTTGAGTAAAAGAGGACGGGATGTTCGCCCGCGGCCGCATCGATCTCTGCAACCGTTGGCAGGCCCTTCGCATCGGTCCAGCCGCGCCCGAGTATCCACCGGCCCTTTGGGATGAGACGAGAGTATCGGGCGACGGCGGCCAGCATTTCGGCCCGTGTCATGCCGTCAACGTCGATGTGCGAGAAAAGGTTGCCGATCGCCGTCAGATGGACATGGGCATCATTGAATCCTGGGATGACGAGCCGTCCGCCGGCATCGATGACGCGCGTTTTGGTGTCCGCGAGCCTGGCGATGGAGGCGACGGAGCCGACCGCAGTGATCCTGTCACCGGAGACAGCGATCGCCTGTGCCCGTGGGCGGCGTTGATCGAGCGTCCTGACGTTGGCGTTTGTGATTATGAGGTCAGCTCGCGGCTGTGCAGCGGCGGTCGCCGCCAGAATGAGGATGATCGCCGCGGCGCGCATTACTTTCTTTCAAAGACGGCCCTGCCACCAACCACGGTCGTCAGCACACGAGCATCACGGATCTTTGTGGGATCGATCGTAAAGATGTCGTCGGAGAGAATGACAAAATCAGCCAGCTTGCCCACCTCGAGCGTTCCCTTTACGTCGTCCTGAAACTCCGCATATGCTGATCCATAGGTGAACGCCCTAACGGCCTCGTCAACCGTGATCTTTTGTTCAGGCACCCAGCCGGTCGGGTTTTTCAGATCGCTCGTCTGGCGTGTCACGGCGGCGTAGATCCCAAAAATGGCATTTAGATTCGCAACAGGCGAATCGGACCCGAAAGCGAGAACTGCACCGGTATCGAGCAGCGTCCGGAATGCATACGTGCCCCTCAGGCGTTCGGTGCCGATGCGCTTGACGGCCCATTTTCCATCATCGTAAACGTGCATTGGCTGCATCGACGCGACAACCTTTAGTTTTCCGAATCGCGGAATGTCCTGCTGTCGAAGGTGCTGGGCGTGTTCAATACGAAAACGCCGATCACGAACGCCGTTCGCCTCATCGAGGCCCGCGTAATAGTCAAGGATCGTCGCATTCGAGCGGTCGCCGATCGCGTGGATATTCACCTGAAGCCCGGCCTTGTCAGCGTGGATGATGTCTTGCTTCATCGTCGTCAACACGTCGGCCCGAGGCAAGCCTGTTGTATTTGGAGCATCGGAATAAGGCCCAAAAAGCCACGCCGTCGTCGATCCGAGGCTGCCGTCAGCATAGCCCTTGACGCAGCCGACACGCAGCATCGGAGTGCCGAATGCACGTGCTATCCCGACGTCCTCCCAACGCTTGTAGCCGGCAAGCGTCGTGCATCCGTAGAGCCGTGTCTTGAGCCTGCCTTGGCGTAAGAGCTCCTGATAAACGCTGATATCGAGGGCCGATGAGCCCATATCCTGTGCGCTCGTAATGCCGAGGCTGGCCGCGTATTCGGTCGCGGCAATGCCCTGCTCCAATTTCTGTGCAAAGCTCGGCTCCGGGATGACGCTCTCGATATACGTCTCGGCAGCGTCCTTAAAGATCCCCGTTGGGTTTCCATTAGCGTCCCGCACTATCTCACCGCCGGCAACGTCCTTTGTGTTCCTGTCAACGCCGGCGAGCCGCATCGCGAGGCTGTTCGCGAGCGACATATGGCCGTCGAGCCGGCTGACATAGACGGGATTGTCAGGCGTTACGGCATCGATCATCGCGGCGGTCGGCAGTTCGGCCGGCGTCCAGTTCTCATGGTCCCAACGCCCGCCCTCGATCCAGCGGCCCTTTGGCAGCTTGGCGGCGAACTCCTTCAGCCGCCTTACAAATTCAGCGGCGCTGGCTACGCCCTTGCCAAGGTCGATCTGTGACCGCTGCGCGCCCGTAGCCATGAAATGCAGATGTGCATCGTTCAGGCCCGGAATGATCGTCTTGCCTTTTGCGTCAATGACCGTTGTTTTTGGCCCGATGAGCGCGCCTGTGTCGGCGGCAGACCCGACGACGACGATCTTGCCGTTGAGCACCGCCATCGACCGCACGACTGTCCGTTTCGCATCCATCGTGCGGATGTTTGCGTTCTTGACTACCAAGTCTGCGGCAAGCGGCGTCTGCCCAAAGATGCTGTGGCCCGCGACCAAGATCAGGGCGGTGAGAAAAGCGGCTCTTTTCATAAAAATGGTCATTTCTGCGAAACTGTAGCTCGATTATAACAATGCAAAAGGCCCTTATCCATTTTGTATTCTGCATGCTGGCAGCGGCGACTGCCGCGGCCCAGTCACCGGCGAAGGTCCTAAAACAAGCCGAGAAGGCCCTTGGCGGCAAGGCCATGCAAGCCGTCCGCACGCTCATCCAAAGCGGCACGATCACCCGCGTTGGCGATGGTGCGATGGGCCGGTACGTTTCTAAAACCTCTCTCCCAAACCTGCTTACCGTGCGTTATGACATCGCAGGTTTTGAGACGGAGATCGGCTACAACGGTCGTTCAGCATGGTCGCGCAATTCCCGTGAGGGCCTGCGAACGCTGACCGGCACAGCAAGTACCGCAATGCAGGCTGCCGCCGTGTATCGCAACAGCCTGTGGCTCAATTACAAACAGCAAAAGGCCAAAGTCGCGTCCGGAGGCGTCGGCACGGTCAACGACAAACCGGCAAACATTGTGGTCATCACTACTCCCAAAGGCATTGTTCTCAGGCTATGGTTCGATGCGGCGACGGGCCTGCCCGTCCGTGATGAGGTCGCAGGCGATATTACGGAGTACGCTGACTACCGCAGTATCGGCCGTGTGAAACGGCCTTTCGCGATCCGCCTAATTACCGCCGGCGAGACGTACGAGATCAAACTTGACGAGGTCAAAACTAAAGCGGCGATCGCTCGGACAGAGTTCGATTTTCCCGTGCTCAGCGACGCTCCGCTGCCCGACATTCACGCTCTGCTGAGTGATGTTCAAGCCAACGAGGACAGGGTTGAGGCGCTGCTCGACAGCTATTCATTCACGCAGAAAGTGATCAAGCGTGAACTCGGAAAAGACGGCGTGCTGCGCGAGACCGAGTCTGAAACGTTCCAGATGTCGTTCCACAAGGGCCGCCGTATCTCGCGCCTTATCGAAAAGAACGGCCGTCCGCTCAGCCCAAAGGATCAGGCCGATGCCGACCGCGACGTAGAAAAACGGATCGACGCGATCGAGAAAGATGCCGCAAAGAATGAGGCCCGTGAGACTCGCGGTGATACGGCGAGGGACGAACGACGCATCTCGATCGCTGAGGTCCTGCGTGCGTCAAAGCTCACAAATCCTCGTCGCGAGCGATTTCGCGGGCGTGATGTCGTCGTCTTTGACTTTGAGCCGAATCCGGATTTCGATATGAAAAATGCCAAGAGCCTGCTCAAGTTTTTTGGCAAGACGGCCGGTGTGATGTGGATCGATGTAGAAGACAAGCAGGTCGCGCGGCTTGAGGCGTCGCTGGCCGACAGCTTCAATGTCGGCGGCGGCGTTGTGGCGAAACTAAAGAAAGGAGCCTCGTTCGTCCTCGACCAGGAGCGCGTCGGCGGTGAGATATGGCTGCCGTCAGAGGCCGAGATAAACCTCGCCGTGCGAGTCCTTCTAGTCAAGGGGATCAACGTCAATCAGGTCGTTAAGTCCTATGGATACAGTAAGTTCCAGACCGAGGTGAAGGACGCGGCCGTGGGCCAGCCGCAAAAACCTTAAGGCCTGAGCGAGATCGTCATTGTCGAGCCATTACGCCGCACACGAACATTCGCAGCCGAAAACTGCCCGCTAAAGGTAACGTTCTCGTTGAGTGTCGTCCCGTCCACGGCTTCGATCACATCGCCCGGCCGGACACCCGAATTGCCGGCGACGCTGTTTGCCGAAACAGAACCTACGCGGCAGCCTGTGGCCGAGCAAGACGCAGCCACGCCTAGCATTCGCAGGACGGTTGCCGCTGACAGCTTCGCGTCAGAGCTAATGTTCGAATTCGTGATCACGCGGTCAGGATCGAGTCCGCGAGGCAGTCGCCGTCGCGCGGTTGGGAAGCTAAAATCGAGTGATCCGCCACCGGGCTCTTCCGGAGGAAGAATAGTATCAGGCGTTCTCACCGGCGCCGGTGACGATGCGACGTTGGATGACGGAGCGCGAGCGACGATCTCGTCCGGGCGAACGGCGACCTTATCGTTACCCGGATCCGCCGGGACTGCCGGTTGTGGATCGGCAATGACTCGCGTCTCGGCGACCGCCGGAACATCAGCCGGGCCATAAAGCGATGTATAGCCAAAGTATCCGCCGACCGCCAGCAGCAAAGCCGCCGGCACAGCCATTCTGACGAAAGGCAAAAACCTTGACCTCGCAGGCCTGCCGGCCGCGATGCGCGCCCTAACGCGCACGTCGAAATCACCCGGCGGCTCGACCCTCGCAAGCGTGCCCAGCAGCTTGCCTACCTCGTCAAAATTGTTCTCTTCGTGTCCCATCTAGAAATAATGCTCAAGTTTCTCTTTGAGCAATCCTCGCCCGCGGCTGATGCGCGATTTGGTGGTGCCGAGCCCGAGCTGTAATATCTGAGCGATCTCGTCATACGAACGCCCCTCGATATCTCGCAGAACGACCGGCACTCGGTACTTCTCAGGCAATGCCGCTATAGCCCGGCCGATCATCTCGCTTCTTTCATCATCGACGAGCGTCGCATCGGCGAGTTTGGCCTTGTCAGGCGGCTGAAACTCAGCATCGCTCGTTTCGTCGCTCTGAAAAAGCCCGGTAAGCGACAACACCCGTCGCCGCTTTCGCCGCCTGATCTCACTGATCGCAAGGTTCGTCGCAATGCGATAGATATACGTAGAGAAAGCATAGCCCGTGTGGTAACGGTCGAGTGCAAAGTACACGCGGACAAATGTTTCCTGCGCCAGATCAACGGCCTCTTCGTAATCGTTCAAAAAACGATAGAGGTAGTTCGTGATCGGCCCGCGGTAGCGCGACATCAGTTCGCCAAAGGCGTCTTCGTCGCCTGAGCGAATATTCTCGATCAGGGCGTGATCGGACAGCTTGTCTTCAGGCATGGCCGTGCGTATGCCCCCCGAAGCTGAGTTTTCGCCGCTGTCCGCTTTCCCGCATTCATTCTATTTTCAACAAGACCTTGTTCAAAGACAAAGTCCAGCACCGAACCATTTCACGCCCTACGGCTTTATTTGTTCCACTAAACGGCTTATTTGAAGACGCCTTCGCCCAAGAAATTTCGGCGAAGATACTCGATGGTGTCCTGAAGAGTTTCCTGCGGATCGCGAGGGCTAAACCCAAGCTCTTCTTCAGCCTTTGCAGATGAGAAATACCAAAAATGTTCAGCCTGCTCGACCTCGTTGGGTGCAACGGGCGAGGTTCGGCCCCAGTTCTTATAGACCGAACTAATGATAGATGAGCCCGCCATCGCGAGCCTCTTTGGCACTTTCACTGCGGGCGCGGCAACGCCTGAGAGACGTTCGAGGCGGCCAAAGAACTGTGCGAAGGTCATATTCGCCGCACCAAGCAGGTATCTCTCCTGATGTTTGCCCTTTTCTAATGCGCTGATGAATGCCGCCGCAGCGTCGCGAGCATCGACAAAATTTAGCCCGCCGCTCGGACAATACGGAATTTTTCGGCCGAGGAAATCGAGCACGGGCTTTGTCGATGACAGCCGCCCGTCATCGGGGCCAAGAAGCAGCGACGGATTTAGTATCACGAGCCGCTTCCCCTTGCCGTCAAAATTCTCGATGGCCGTGCGTTCCTGGTAATACTTCGACGCGTAATATGCCCAACGCGAGATAATATCGACCGGCTGCGGATACGTCTCGTCAACGACCTCGTCAGTTTCGCTGACCGCGATCGTCCCGCTCGACGAGGCCAGGATCATGGTCCCGACGCCCGCCTCTTTGGCCGCCTCACAAACCAGACGAGTGCCCTCAAGATGCACCCGATTCATCGCCGCGGCATCGTCGTTATCACGCGAGACCTTGCCTGCAAGATGGAAGATCGCCGAGGCATTCTTTACAGCTTTCGCCACATCATCGCGATTCGTGACCGAACCTTCGCTCGCCTCAACCGCGGCATCGGTCATCCACGCCGGCACCCGCGACGCCATCACGCGCAGGTCCTTAACACCCGCATCCAGCATCTGCCGCACGATATGCGTCCCCAAAAAACCGGTACCGCCGGTAATGAGGATCTTCTTTTCAGTTTTCTTCGCCATAAAACTTAAACGCAGAGACCGCGAAGACCGCAGAGGTTTTAGAACCGATTCACCACTCGTCGAATTCCGTCTCTGAGTAATTTGACGTTGAAATTGATGAGAAGCCCTAGCCGCACGTCACTCATTCGCAAATACGACAACAGCTGCGCTTCGTGAACTGGAATCAACCTGTCAACCGTCTTGAGTTCAACAATAATCGAGTCATCTACGAGAAGGTCAATTCTATAGCCGGTTTCCAGCTTGATCCCCTGGTAAGTAATCGGTAATTCAACCTGCGAAAAAACCTTAACGCCGTGCCGAACAAGTTCGTGCATCAAACACACTTCATATGCCTTCTCAAGCAGTCCGGGACCAAGTTCGCGATGGACATCTATCGCAAACTCGATAATCCTTCCACTCAGTTCGTTCAATTCATCACGCGACCTATCGCCCATTTCTTAAGATCTCCGCGTTCTCAGCGATCTCTGCGTTAAAGTTCTTTCTTAATCATCGATCACCGGCTCTTGTTTTCGCGAGCGGCGTCGCTCGGCTTTCCATTGTTTTCTCAGTGATTCAACATCAAACTTTCGCCGCGTCCCGTCGCGCATGTTCTCCACCTCGTGCTGCACACGGGCGGCGATGAGCCGGTATGACTCGGTATTCGGTACGCCCTCGGTCATCTTCTTCAGTTCGTCGTAATCGAGGAACCGCCCAACCTTCGCGCCGATCTTCGCACCGATGCTGCTCGTAGGCGGAATTATCATGCCCTTTGGGAATGCGTCAAACGTGCCCCATATGTAGATAGGCAGAATGCCGATCTTTTGGTTAAGGGCCAGATATCCGATAATCGGCTTGAACTCCGCGATCTGTCCGCTCTCTTGCCGGCCGCCCTCGGGAAAGATGAGTGCGTTGTAGCCGTCGTTCAAGATCTGCAGCACATGCCGGAGCGATTGCCGCAGGCTGCCCGTGCGCTCGATCGGAACAAGCGTGGTGAAATTGTTCATATACGCCCGCTTATACTTGGTATCGAACCAGTAATCGGCGGCCGCAACCGCAACGGTCTGCTCGGCTACGTCCTTGCCAAGAGCACGTTTTACAAGGCCCGTGTCGAGGTGCGACGTGTGGTTCGGAGCGACGATAAAATTGACGTGCTGCGGCACGTTCGATTCGCCCTCGATCGACGTGTCGAGCACCGTCGAATACAGCGTGTCCTGGGCCAGATCGACCACAGCGTTCCCGACGCGGCGGACGACACCCGGAACATAAAGCTCGTCGTCGTCCTTTTTCTCCTCGACGCGCGGCTCATCGGCGAGTTTCTTTGACCTGTCCACTCGCTGCACGGCCGCCAATAACTCGCGAACAGACTGCACCTCATTGAGCGTGTCCGGCGACAACACGCGGCCGCCGGCATCCTCGACCGCCGCCTGCAGCTCAACGAACATCAGCGAATCAAAGCCGAGATCAGCCAGCCTGTCCTCCATCGCCACGTCGCCTAGCGGCCGGCTCGACACGGTCGCTACGATCTTGCGTATCCACAGCGCGTTGTCGTCCGTCTTGGATTCAACGATCTTGTCGGTCTTGGACTTTGCCCGTTCATCGAGCTTCTGGAGCATCTCAACGACCTCAGGCCGTTTGACCTTTCTCGTGGCTGTTCGCGGCAGTTCGAAAGGCGACAGGTGCAGCACCTTGACGCGTTTGAAGAACGGAATGCCAGCCGACACCTCACGGAAATGCTCCTCGACCCGTTTGTTCGCCTCGGTTCGCGAAAGCGAGATCTCGTGTTCGTAATCAGGCACGACGAGGGCCGCGATCTTTTCGCCGCCGTCCGGGTCCGGAAGGCCCACGACGCTTAACTCCTTGATAATAGGCGTCTTACCATAGATGTCCTCGATCTCGTCGGGATAAATATTCTTGCCGTTCGAGTCGATGATGACGTCCTTTGACCGGCCGACGATAAACAGGTTCCCATCATCATCGATGCGACCGAGGTCTCCCGTTCGCAGCCATCTATCCTGCAGCACAGCCTCGGTCGCCTCTTCGTTATTGTAATAACCGGCCATGACGTTTTGGCCGCGGGCGAGCACCTCGCCGACGCCGTTCTCGTCCGGCGCATCGATCTTTACCTCGACGCCCGGCAGCGGCTTGCCGACCGAACCTTTGAGCAATTTGTTTCCCGGCCGCGCCACCGTGAGCACCGGCGACGATTCGGTCAGGCCGTAGCCTTCGAGCACGGTGAAGCCGAGCCCGTGCAGGTCCTTCTGAACCTTTTCGCTCAACGCCGAGCCGCCCGAGATCAGGTAACGCATCTTGCCGCCCATGCCCTGATGGATAGGGAAAAAGACGATCGGCCCAAGATTGAATGGCGTATTATCGCGTATCCACGCGTTGAAATCGATCACGTTGTCCGCCAAGTCGGCGATCCAATCACCGCGTTCGCGCAGTCGCGTCTTGATCCGCCGATGCAGCATCTCCCACAAGGCCGGAACGCCGACCATTCCCGTAACATGCCCGTTCTCAATAGTTTTCGAGAGGTCCTCGGCCGTCAGCTCGTTGAGATACGTAATTTGTGTCCCGTTGGAAAATGGCGTCAGAAACCCCGCCGAAAACTCAAACGTGTGGTGCATCGGCAGCACGCTCAGCACACCGTCCGTGATGTCCATATCGAGCACCGAGGAGAGCATCGAGATCATGTTGACGAAATTCTTGTGCGACAGCATCACCGCCTTTGGCTTGCCCGTCGTGCCGGACGTGAAGATGAGCGACGCGATGGCGTTGGAATGAACCTTCGGCGGCAGCAACGCGTTCCGCTTCGCTTCCTCAGTCTCGGCCTGCATCTCAAAAACGTCATCGAATGTCCAAACCGCGACCTTTAATTTTGCCGCCTTCAGCTTCTTCGCGAGTTCGGGATTCTCGTCCGCAAGCTTCGGGCTCAGGACGATCGCCGACGCCTCGCCTGCCTTTGCAAAGCTCACGATCTCATCGATCGACGAGGCCGGATCGATCGGGATCGCGGTCGCCCCCGATTTGAGGATGCCGAAATACGTCATTCCCCACTCGGGCATGTTGTGCGAATAGAGCATCACGCGGCTGCCCGCCGCAATGCTGTTCTTCGCAAAGAACCCGGCGGCACGCAGCGTCAATTCGTTGATGTCCTGATAGGTGTACTGCTCCTTGCGCCCGCCGCGCTCGATCCGCATCGCGACGCGTGTCGGGAAACGCTTGACCGATGTGTCAAACAGATCGAGTAGGTCTTTGTAGGTGTAACTCCTTTTTTCAACTGCCTTTAGCTCTTCCTCAAGCGTCGGCAGCACCCATTTACGCATGCCCGGAAAATGGACATTGAGCCAGTAGTCATACCAATCGAGCCGCTCGGGATACCACGGCAGCAGATGTTTCTCTTTATCCTTGATGACCGAATGCAGGGCACGAACATTGTCGGACCGATACAGATATTCGTTATCGATCATGAACGGCTTGAACATCGCAAACGCATCCATCGTCGCCTGCGTGGTGTCCTTAAAGCCCTCGGTCGTTTTCTTGAGGTCGTCAATGATGTTGCCGATGCGGCCGCCACCCCATCGCGGTGTGACGCGATCCATGAGATCGTCGGCCCGCTTTGCGACCTTATTGAGCATCGGCGCGCTGGTAAGTTCGTAAGTCCGCTGTGTCACCGACGTCGCCTCGACCATGCCCGCGAGCTTGTTAGTGAGCTTGTTGCCCGTCTCCTTCTCCTCGAAATGCTGGCGTTTGTATAAGCCGACCAGCCCGACGATACGCTTCATATCGTTCGGGTTTGAGTCGCCCGACGACGCTTGAAAAACGAGCGGAGGTTTATCATCGACCAGAGCATTCATCGCCGCCGCGAGGATCGCACCCGCGACCATATCGACCGGAATGATATCGAGAATGAGTTTCTCGTTGACAGGAATTACCGGCTGGCCACGCAATGCGATCAGTATCAGCGGTGCCGTCGTCGTAAATCCTTCGTTCCAGCCCGGGAACGGATACTGATTCGACGACTCGACGATCGACGGCCTGACGAGCGTCTTAACGATATCGTCCTGCCCGGCGATGATCTGCTCGGCGAGCGATTTGGAATACGTATAGATATTCGTCCAGCCCCAATACTCGGCCCGCTCAGCACCAAGCTCGGTGGTGCGCTCGCGTATCCACATCTTTCGCTCGCGAAATATGGCGGATTTCAGCTCTGCCTCATCATCAGGATCGCGCCCTTCCTCGATAAACCGATTCCTCGCCTGCTCGCGAAACTTCGCCGCCTGGACCGCATCGTCAGCCTCTTGCCTCGCTTGCTCAGACAATCGAGCACAATCTTCGACCTCGCGATTGACGTCAAACGTCGTCCCGACAAGTTCGTCTTTCCTCGGAAAATAACCGACGACCGGCTCATTCTCCCAGATCGGACCCGAACGCTTGCCCGCCACAAAACACGTCGAAACATGCACCAGCCGCGGCTTTTTCATCATCCGCGCAAGCTTGATGATGTTGTTCGACCCGACGACGTTCGTCCTCAGCGCGGATTCGAGCGGCGGATTAAATGTCACATTACCCGCACCATTGATAATGATGTCGGTGTCCTTCATGATCCTGGCCGCTTCCTTCTCATCCAGCCCCAAGAACTCGTTCCCGACATCACCATTAACCGGCACGACCTTGGACTTTATAAAGTCCTCAAACCCGTCGCCATACTTCTCCCGCAGCGGATCGAACGTCGGCGACGTTACGATCGACGTCCAAAACCTAGTCCGCGATTCATTCTCATCCCGCGCCCGCACGGTCGCATAGACCTTCCCGATATCCGGAAAGTTATTGAGCAGCATCGACAACGTGACCTTGCCGACAAACCCCGTCCCGCCGATAAAGAAGATATTCTTGCCCTTAAAAATTTCTGTTGGTGATAGTTTCATTTTAAAAACGGAGCGCGGACACTCCTGTCCGCATCGCCGGTTCCTCCGGCGAGAATATTTATCCCGGCGCACTCTCCGAACGCCGAAGCGGCGTCCGTGCGGACAAGAGTGTCCGCGCTCCGCCCCGTCCCGCCGATAAAGAAGATCTTCTTGCCCTTGAATATTTCTGTTGGTGAAAGTTTCATCCCTTTGTTGAGTACACGTCACCTGCTCATGAAGCCCATTCATCCCATTTCATATCCCGCGTAATCCTCTCGACCTCGGGAATCAGAATCCAGTATCGCCATACCGTGTATATTGCCGAGACGGCGAAACCGAGAATCAGGAATATAGAAATAACTGTGGTTCGATTGGTCTGCATCCATTCATGACTGGGTCGAACAACCAGTGCCAAGCCAAGGCCTGCGAAAAGGGCCAGAAGAATTCCCGTAAAGAATGTCTTCAAAATGGCAAGAGACATCTCCATGACTTTCCCAAACGGATTCATTTGCGACCAAGCAAGTTTCCCTGTGTCACACAGTTTTTCACAATTTCCGCACCGCATGTATGGCACGCCAAGTAAACTTCCAGTTCCAATGAAAGTTCTATACCCTCCTGAAAAACTGCATCCACAATATGGACAAAGAATGTTTTTAAGGTACATACCTCAACCAAGACCACGCCACAATTCTTCTCGGCTTCCCGCGTTTCGCGGCACATAGCCACGTCGTTTACGGCGTGGTCGGCGTCGGTCAAGAGATCGAAGGGCGTTTTAACGTCCTTCTCGTTCTTGGCTTAAGCCGTCGTCCGGTAAGCCCGTTGAAACGGGCTACAATCGAATCTCAATCTCGCACCCCGCCGTAAACGGACGGGCTATGCTCCCTGCGGGAAAGCCTCGTGGAACGAGGCTAGTCTTCCCAGTCGTAACAGTTCGGGTTTGCGGCTTCCTCAACTGCCATCGCTTTGTATCCTTCCTCCAGTTCTTCGTCGGTGTATTCCGGGATTAGGTCGCGGTCACGTCGAAGCTCTCGCAGTTCGTGCAATAACTGCTCCATCAGCCACTCGATCCGGTCTCGCCGATTTCTCGTCCGATAGCCCGGCTCGTCATGGGGACGAAACTCGTATTTTCCCGGTGGCAATTCCTGGTTCATAATACTCTCCTCGCTCGATGCCAAATTTCATTTCGCAAGCGGCACCATACGCGACCTGAGAATCTTGCGATCGCGGGTGAGCAACGGGATTCGTTCAACGATGCTAGTTGCTGCGATGATCTCGTCAGCAGGATCGGAGCGAAAGTCTAATGCAATGCTCTGACGAGCGATTTCAAGTGTTATGGGAAACACCGTCACTCGAGCCAGCAGCCTCCGAAATGCAGGACTTTCCAAATCCAGAACGATTCGTCTGCCCTGAATAAGCTTGGATATCTCCCATAGCACAATGTCAGATATGGCGATGCTCTCATCTTCAAGCAACTCAAATTCTCGCATCGTTAGCTCGTCATTAAGTCCTGCGATAAGTATGTTTGTATCAAGATTCAGCATCCCACTTTATTCCGGTTGACATTATGTCCCCAAGTATCTGTATCTCACCCTTCATCGAACCGATCCATTCAGTGTTATTTGTTCTGATTGGCGTGATTTTGGCGACCGGCTTTCCACGTTTTTCAACAATGATTCCCTCATTGCCCAATTGATCGAATATTGAAAGGCATTTTGCCTTAAATTCCGTTGCGCTTATTGTTCGGGCTTTAGTTTTCATAACCACAACTATATCATAATGACCAGTCAGATGACCAGTCGTTTTAATCACTGACACTACACAACCCAATGATCGGCTGATGCAGCATCGTTATCTCAGCGTTACGACCCTGTTTCGATCTGGCCATCGCGATCGCTTCGGTCAGGTTATCCGCGCGGTCCCAGCCGAGGATGTTAGGGACGTGGGCGTTTTCGGCGCCGGCGGCGATGACCTGGCCGACGTGTTGGCGGCCGTTTTCGCCCCAGTACCACATAAAGAACGGGTGCGCTCCGTGATAAGCGTTGCCGCGGCGGTACATCTCGACGTAAGCGGGATTCGACGCAAATTCGCGCTCGTATTTCTCTCGTAAAAAGAAAGCATCGCGGCTCTCCGGCAGCAGCCGATGGAAAAATTCGATATAGCTCGGATGAAAATTATGATCAAATTCGTCAAAGCACGGATGCGTCAATATCAGCGTGCCGCCCTTTCGCAGCAGCGGCTTGTTGCGGTACATGTTGAAGTGGTACCCGAGGGCCATAACCTGTACAAGCAAAGGATTTAACGCCGAATAGACGTTATACGGCGAGATGTCGGGAATGCCTGTGATCATGATGTCGCACTGGCCCTTGACCGGGATTTCGTACTGCCGATAGTTCATCTCGAGGATCTTCTCGTGAACGGGCTCGGTCGAGCCGGCGTAGCACGCGATCAGCTCGTACTGAGCGGGAATCGCGTGGAGCATCTTACGCCGAGCACCGCGCGGCATCTTTGAGAACGTCCGCTTCATCGCTTCCCATTTCAGCCGGTCGGCGAACGAGAACTCGTCCTCGTTTCGAGTCAGAATGTCATATCCCTCGCCGAACATTCGGTTATTCAGCGCGGTCTCAATGTGAAAGACCTTCATCTGCTCATCGACGAGCTTGCCGAGCCGAACGACCTTGTGATTCAGCTCCGACGCGGGCGGATCCATATACGAATGGCTGTCGCGGATCGTCTGCGGCTCATGATGCGCCCGCAGAGATTCGTAGTCGCACAAACCCACAGCGACGGATTTATGACCACCATCCATCGGGACGAGGTTGATGTTGCAATAGATCAGCAGGTCGCTCTCAAAGCACCTGCGATTGATCCGCAGGGGCTCATTGTGCCGCGTATGCCCGAGCGTGACCAGCCCGTCCTCATCCTCGGCGTCGTGGTTGTAATAGCGGTCGGGATAGTATTCGTTGTGGATCTTTGACCCGACCATCCGCTTCATTTCCCACTCGGTCATCTTCCGGTGGAGCGAATTCGCGATGATGATGTGAATGTCGTCAACGCCATTCGCCGCACACATGTCGAGCACCACCTCAAGCATCGTCTGCCTCAGGTCCGGCGTCGCCATCGGCGGCAGCGGCAGCGAAATGTCGTCCACCGCGATCGTCACCTTCATCCCCGGCTCAAGCAGCGCATACAGCGGCTCCATCTCAAGCGGATGATTCACCGCATACCGGATCGCCGCCTCGCGATTCGGCAAGCCCTTTATCGGCGGATTCGGATATATCACCCGCGTCCCGATCGGAATGTCATTGATAATAAAATCCTCTCCAAACGGCATGATCCGCGGCGCGGAGTCTTTGTCGATGTAAACAATGGATTCGTGTGTTTTTCGGCGTAGTTGAAGTGCCATATGAAAGTGATGGGTAATAGGTAATGGGTGATAGATAATCACCCTGCCCTTGATCTTAAGTGTCGCGATAGGCCAACGATCATTCGCGCAATTGCGTTAACCTCTTCGTATATCCCTCTGAATTTTTCCTCGTCGATGTATCCCAGTCGATGAGCGATCAATAGTTCCGTTTCGAGTTCGCTGGCCGACCCTTGAGCGATTCCGAGAAACTGCAAGAACTCACGGTCGTGATTGCGTCCGGCACCTTCAGCGATGTTCGCCGGTATCGACACCGCCGCCCTTTGGATTTGTGATGTGAGCCCGAATCTCTCATCCTTTGGAAAGTGACTGGTACACTCATACACCCGAACGACCATCTCGATCGCCATCTTCCATACTTCCAGCTTTTCGTGCGGGCGCATTCTCCTCCTATCACCTATTACCTATCACCCATCACTTGAGGTTCAGCACCGGCCAATCATGCTGCAGCGCCGTTTGTTTCAACCTCATATCCGGACACACGGCGACCGGATGGCCGACGATCGACAGCATCGGCAGATCCGAGATCGAATCGGAATATGCATAGCTGTCGGACAGGTTGATGTTCTCTCGCTCGGCATATTCGCGCATCCAGGTGGCTTTTGTTGCGGACGCCATTACGGGCGGGATGATACGGCCCGTTGAGTAGCCGTTGACGAACTCCATATGATTCGCCTTGTAGTCGTCGATGCCGAGGTGGTCCATCAGGCGTTCGATCGTAAAGTCGAGCGCACCCGTGATGACGACCTGTCGCTGGCCGATCTTTTTGCCCTTGGCGATCAGGTCGGGCGTGCCGGCAAAGATCGCGGGTTTGAGCACTTGCTCGAAAAGCTCGTCCGAAAAATATCTCAGCCGGTCGTATGAGAGCCCCTCATAGCTTTTGAAAAAGACCGTGTTAAAAACATTGCGCGAATACAATTCCGCGATGCCAAACAGCGGCAGCCGCGCGACGGTGCCAAACGTCTTCTTCGCTGTCTGCCACAAGCCCTGCTGCCGCTTGGCATAAAACGCCAGCGTGTGCACCAGGTTTGTGCTGACCAGCGTGCCCTCGAGATCGTAGAAAGCCGCGGCTTGTCCCTTTTTGCTCATTCGCGCTTCTGTGCTATGTTTATTTCGCTAAATTTGAATCAAAGTCTAACACGGAATTGCTGATTTTTGCACTCCATAACAAGCAGACTTACAAAATAATTACCAAATGTAATTACTTTGTGCTTACATTATATGCGACGAGCGATATTTCCGGGCTCATTTGACCCGTTGACCAATGGGCACCTCGACATTATCCGGCGATCTGCACCTCTTTTTGACGAGATGATCGTCGCGGTGCTCAATAATCCGGATAAACATCCGATGTTCACGGTCGACGAACGCTGCGATATGATCCGTGAGGTTCTGCCGTCGGTCGATACGAGCGGATGCGCGATGCAGGTCGAGAGTTTTTCCGGCCTGACGGCAGAATTCGCAAGGAAGAAGGGAGCGACGGCGATCGTCCGCGGCATTCGCGCCGTGAGCGATTACGAATATGAGTTGAGAATGGCGCTGATGAACCGCCGCCTTGAACCGACCATCGAGACAGTCTTCCTGATGGCCGGCGAAGAATACAGCTATGTCTCATCGACGCTGATGAAACAGGTCTTCAAACTCGGCGGCCGCGTCGCCGGCCTGATCCCCGCCCTCGTCGAAGCCCGAATGCGAGGGAAGACGGTATAAACGCAGAGAACGCAAAGGCCGCGGAGAAAATAAAACCTATTGTCTTGCGCCTGCGTTCTCTGCGGTCTCTGCGTTAAAATTGCTCTGATGACCACTTTCCCCGTTTCAAGCAATGTCGCCGCGATGCAGGGATCATCAACCCTGATCGCTGCGCAGATGGCTGCCGAGATGCGTGCCCGAGGCGTTGATGTGATCGACCTGTCGGTCGGTGAACCTGATTTTGATACGCCCGATTTTATCAAGGCCTATGCCGTCGAGGGGCTCGATCGCGGGCTCACAAAATACACCGCGGCGGCAGGCCTCAGGGAATTTCGCGAATCGATCGCTGCGTTTTATCAGTCGCGATTCGGCGTAGAGATGACAACGGCTGAGATCGCGGCTTCGTGCGGTGGCAAACAGGCACTGTTCAATGCCGCCTGCACACTGCTCGAACCGGGCGACGACGTGCTCATTCCAAAACCATATTGGGTAACGTTCCCGGCCTTGCCTGCATTCTGCCGTGCGAACGCTGTCTATATCGAGACCGCCGAAACGGATTTCATCCTCAAAGCCGAACAGGTCACTGCGGCTCTAACTGACAAAACGCGGCTGCTGATAATCAATTCGCCAAACAATCCGACCGGCCGAGTGATCCCGCCCGACGAAATGCGAAAGATCGTCGAGGCCTGCGCCGAACGCGGTGTTTATGTGCTGACCGACGAATGCTATCTCTTCTTTGCCTATCCGCCCGCCGAGCCTTTTACGTCGGCGTCACTGCCGGCGGAATTACGTGAGTTCGTATGCGTCGCCGGCAGCTTTTCAAAAACCTATGCGATGACCGGCTGGCGCATCGGATACACGATCGCAAACGAGACGTGGACCAAAGCGATGGTCAAGCTCCAGAGCCATTCGGCGACGCACCCGACATCGTTCGTTCAATACGCCTGTGCCAAGGCCCTGCAGAACACCGACGCTACCATCGCCGCCGTCAATGCGATGACAAGCGAATACGAACGCCGCAAGAACTACTTTGTCCCGGCGCTCAATGAGATCAACGGCTTCAAATGCGCAATGCCCGAGGGTGCTTTCTATGCCTTTGTCGATGTACGTGAAATGCTCGGCGACCGCTTCAGAACGTCAGCCGACGTCGCCGACCTGCTGCTGAAAGAAGCCCACATCGTCGTCACCGACGGCGAAGGCTTCGGCGCGGATGGGTTCATCCGGTTCTCTTACGCCACCTCGATGGAAAACCTTGAACGGGCCGTCGCGGCGATGAAGACAATATTTGGTTCTCGAATGGCGGTAGTGACATGATCGCTCGCATCTGGCATGGCTGGACGACCGTTGAGAACGCCGATGCTTATGAACGGCTGCTCAAGAATGAGATCTTTATCGCGATCGAAGCCCGCGAGATCAAGGGTTTTCTAGGAATCAGGCTTCTAAGACGATCTGTCGGTGACGAAGTCGAGTTCGTGACGATAATGGAGTTTGACTCAATTGACGCGATCCGCGAATTTGCCGGAGATGAGTACGAAAACTCGGTCGTTCCGCCCGCCGCTCAGCTCCTGCTAAACAGATACGACGATACTTCACAGCACTACGAGATCCGGGTCGCATGACTGCAAACTATCCACCGGTCATCATCAGGCCGATCTCTTCGGTCGATGTGGTCTTCGGATCGACCTCGCCGGCTATCTTGCCTTCGCGAAGAACCAGCAGGCGGTCGGCGAGGGCGGTGACCTCTTCGAGCTCGGCCGAGACGAGCAGAATTGCGGAGCCGGCGTCGCGAAGTGCGATGAGCTTGCGGTGGATAAATTCGATCGCGCCGATATCGACGCCGCGTGTGGGCTGCGATACGAGCAGCAGTTTGGGGTTGAGTTCGAACTCGCGGCCGATGATGAGTTTTTGCTGGTTGCCGCCTGAGAGCGACTTGGCAGCGAGCGTTGCGTCGGGTGGGCGGACGTCGAAATTCTCGATGATCTCGCCGACACGCTTTCCGATTGCGGCCGAATTCATTAGCCCGGTCGCAGCCGCGATCGGCGGGCGATAGTGGACACCGAGGATCGCGTTTTCAGCCAGGTCGGAATTAAGCAGCAGCCCGCGTTTGTGGCGATCCTCGGGAATGTGGGCGATACCCAACTCTTTCAGCGAGCGTGCAGAGTAGCGAGTGACATCGCGACCTTCGAATTCGAACGAACCGCCGGACGCCTTAGCCAACCCTGCCAACGCCTCGATCAGTTCGGTCTGGCCGTTGCCTTCGATCCCCGCAATGCCCACGATCTCACCGGCCTGAACGCGGAACGAGACATCGTTTACGGCCAGTCCATGCCGGCCACGAACCATTAGCCCCTTGACCTCGAGCACAATGCCGTGCGGCGACGAGTTGTCTTTCTCGACCCGCAGCAGCACGTCGCGGCCAACTATCATGCGGGCGAGTTCCTTTGCGTTGGTCTCGCTTGTCTTGACGTGCCCGACCGTTCGGCCGTCCCGCATCACAGTTACTTCGTCCGAGATCGCAAGCACCTCGTCGAGCTTGTGCGTGATGATGACTATCGTCTTGCCCTGCTCCTTCATCCGGCGAAGGATCGCAAAAAATTCCTCGACCTCCTGCGGCGACAGCACGGCCGTCGGCTCATCGAGAATGAGCAGCTCGGCGTTGCGATACAGAGCTTTGAGCAATTCGACACGCTGCTGCTGCCCGACCGACAGGTCCTCGATCACCGCCGCCGGATCGATCTCCAGTTTCAGGTCGTCCGAAAGGATTTTGATATCGCGATTGGCCTTTTCGAGGTCAAGATTCGCAGCCGAGCCCGTCTCGGCACCAAGAATGATATTCTCGGCCACCGTCATCGTGTCCACCAGCATAAAATGCTGATGCACCATACCTATACCGAGAGCGATCGCGTCGTGCGGATTGCGAATATTGACGCGACTGCCATCCAGATAGATCTCGCCGCTGTCTGCATTATAGAAACCGTAAACGATCTTCATCGCCGTCGATTTCCCCGCCCCATTCTCGCCCACGACCGCATGTATCGTCGCCTTATGCACGGTCAACGAGACGTCGTCATTGGCGACGGTTTCGCCGAAGGTCTTTCGGATATTCTTTAGCTGAAGCATAAGAGGTTTTTGGTCTTTGGTTTTAGGTTTTTGGTCGCTTATTAGCTGGCTTCTGATCGACCTGGAACGTGCCGATCGACTTGAGATAAGCATTCAGAGTAGGCGTTAACTCGTCGATCAAGGGCAGAAGATGATCCGTTTGTTCTTTAGAGAGTAACTGTCGCTTGAATGCCCGTCGAAGCCAGTGACGAGTCTCGTATAGTGACCCACGAGCTATCCGCAAGAACCGCCGATAATCTGTATTACTGCCGCGGCCGCTCCCTTCCGCGATGTTTGCTCCAATACTATCCGCGGAACGAACTATTTGGGCTCCGACAGTATTCTTCGCAAAACCGTCCCAGTTCCCTGTAATTGTCCAAATCTCGTCCGCGAGCTTTTCAGACAATTGGTAGACACGAAGATTCTCAAAATGTGTACGGTTCATATTCGCAGGCGGTCAAAAGCCAAATGCCCAAAACCCAAAGCCAAAATACTCATTTCGCCATCGCGTCGGTAACCTTGATCTCGCCGGCGACGATCTTCTTCTTCGCATCCTCGACGCGGCCGATGACGTCGGGCGGGATGAGGCCGTCGTTATTCGCGTCCATCGCATACGCGACGCCGTCCTTGTCGAGGCCAAACACGTGAAAGCCGCCATTGAATCTACCCTCTAGCACCTCTTTGACCACGTCGTAACAGGCGTTATCGACACGCTTGACCATCGAGGTAAGCACAAATCCCGGCTTGACCATATTCTGGTTCGAATCAACACCGATGACGAACTTGTTCGCCTCGCCGGTCTTTGCATCGCGGCCATACTGTTCGACAGCGTCGAACGCACCAAGCCCCGAATTGCCCGCCGCCGTAAAGATCACATCCGCGCCCTTCTCGATCTGGGCCAGCGCGAGCTCTTTGCCCTTGCCGGGATTATTCCACGCGCCGTCCGTCACGCCAACGTAATTGTCGATGACGCGAATATCCGGATTTACGCTTCGCGCGCCTTCCTCGTAACCAGTCTCAAATTTGTGGATCAGCGGAATGTCCATACCGCCGATAAACCCGAGCACGCCTGACTTGGACTTCGCCGCGGCGATCATCCCCACGAGGTATGACCCCTCGTGTTCGCGGAATATGAGCGACGCGACGTTCTGTTTTGGCGTCTTGCCGTCGGCCTCGAATATCACGCCGTCAACGATCGCAAACTTGATATCCGGATAGTCCATCGCGACCTTTTGCATGATCGGCCCCTGCGCAAAACCGACGCCAAATATCAGGTCAAAATTTTGCTCGGCAAAAGCGCGCATCGCCGGCTCGATCGAGTTTGGGTTTCCCGGTTCGACATCGTATAGGCAGATGTCCATGTCCTCGCGAGCACGCTTGACGCCCTCCCACGCCGCGGCATTGAACGACCGGTCATTCTTGCCGCCGATGTCAAAAACGATACCGACCTTGATCTTGCAGCCCTCACGCCGTGCCTCGGCATGGTTGGCGCACGACGAGATAAGCAGCGCGAGAACAACGACAGACAGCAGCGACAACAATGCTCGTGTTTTCATAACCGTTAGACCGTGCTCCTTATCAGCTTGGTTGTCTTTGGGATTTCATTCGATATTTTATATGCAATTTGCAATTTTTCACTAATTGCATGGTCCTGCGAGCGGTCGCGACAATGAAGCAGGCCAAGCGGTTCGCCCTTTCTCACACGGTCACCGATCTTCTTGAAACACTCATAGCCGACCCCATGATCGACCCCATCCTCGGCCCTCACGCGTCCGCCGCCGATATCGCAAACCGCTCGACCGACCGCGAAGGTATCGATCTCGGCGACATAACCGCCACCCGCCGCCACGACCTCGACCGTCTTCAAACCCTTTGTCAGCAGCATTTCCGGCCGGTCACAGATCCGTGGGTCGCCACCCTGCAGTTCAACATTCTGCCTAAACCGCTCAAGCGCCTCACCCGACCCGATGACCTTTTGAATTTTGAATTTTGAATTTTGAATTGAGTCCGCAATTCCGCACTGCACCAGCATCGACGCTGTTAGTTCGACGCTCAGTTCCAGCGTCGCCGCCGTCTCCGGCTCGCCTTCGCCGCGAAGGATCTTCAAACATTCATACACCTCGAACGCATTCCCGACATATTTTCCGAGCGGCTGGCTCATATCGGTAATGAGAGCTCTCGTATCGACCTTGAACGAGCGGCCCGTTTCGCAGAGGGCCTTTGCGAGCTTGACCGAGTCGGGATATTTCTGGATGAACGCGCCCGAACCCGTCTTAACGTCGAGGACCAATGCATCCAGGCCCTCGGCGAGCTTTTTGGACATTATCGAGGCCACGATCAGCGGAATATACGGTACGGTCGCGGTCGCGTCGCGCAATGCATACAGCTTCTTGTCCGCCGGTGCGATCTGCTTGGTCTGACCGACCAGGCCAAAGCCGCAGGCTTTCATGACCTCTTTAAGTCGTTTGAATGAAAGGTTTACGTCATAACCGGGAATTGATTCGAGCTTATCCAGCGTGCCGCCGGTATGGCCCAGGCCGCGGCCCGATATCATCGGCACTGCGATACCGCACGCAGCCGCAAGCGGCGCAATGATCAGCGACGTCTTATCTCCAACGCCGCCCGTCGAGTGCTTATCGGCCTTCGGGGCATCAATATCTGACAGATCCATGATCGTGCCCGAGTGCAGCATCGCCCGCGTGATGGCGTACTGCTCGCGGCGATTCAACCCGTTGATGAACATCGCCATGACCATCGCCGTGATCTGGTAATCTGCCCACTGACGGGAGCAGACGCCGTCGATGAACACACCGATCTCAGCATCAGACAACGCCTTGCCGTCACGCTTGCGGGCGATCAATTCTTGAGGTCTCATAGGATATGATCTAGAATAACAGCGAAATGGACGGCCAATGCTATGTTGGTAGAAATCGAAAACGAAAAGAAAATCATAACATTAAAAGATCGTCGGTCTCATTTGAAACTCTCTTTGGAAAAGCGCCGCCAGGAGCTCGCGCGACAGGCCAAGAACCTCATCAAACACTACCGTAAAACCGCTCGCGCACGCGAGGATTGGCAGGGAGGCGACACGATTGAGACCTAGGTTGTCTCGCGGCGACATCTGGCTCGTCAATCTCGATCCTGCGATCGGTTCTGAGATCAAAAAGACGCGGCCGGCGGTGATAATCTCTTCGGATGCGGTTGGCAAACTGCCGGTTAAATTGGTTGCTCCGATCACTGAATGGAAGCCATATTTCGGTGACAACCTGTGGCATGTCCGGATCGAGCCGAATGCCGCAAACGGCCTGTCGAAACCATCGGCCGTGGATCTATTGCAGATCCGTGGGCTGGATGACCTGCGATTTATTCGGAAACTCGGCCGGGTGAATGACGAAACACTCGCCGAGATCACGCTGTCTGTCGCGGCGATTATAGAGTTCTAGGTTCTTATCAAGAGTACGACGCTCTGCGCCGACACGGCACGGCGCTCCCCGACGGCATCGACGCCTTCACCGGTTTTGGCCTTCACGCTGACCTGATCGACCGAAACGCCGAGCGCGTCCGCGAGATTCGCTCGCATCGCATCGATATGAAGCCGCAATTTGGGACGTTCGAGATGAATGACGGCATCGAGATTGCAAACCGAGAAACCTTTCTCATTCACTAACCCAACCGCGTAGCGCAAAAACTGCCCGCTTGGCGCATTTCGCCAACGCTCTTCGTCATTCGGAAAGTGTGTCCCCAGATCGCCCAGCGCCAATGCCCCCAGCACAGCATCCGCAGCCGCATGCATCAACACGTCCGCATCCGAATGCCCGTCCGCACCGAGATCTGACTCGATCGTAACGCCTCCGATCACCAGGGCCCGCCCGGCCACGAGCCGATGAATATCTGTGCCAAATCCAACTCTCATGTTTGTTCAAAAAATAGCTGATAGCTGTCAGCTATTAGCTACTTTTCAAGATCGTCTCAGCATACGCCAGGTCATCGGGCATGGTGACCTTGACGTTCCGCGGGCTGCCCTCGACGGCAGCGATGGGAACGCCGAGCTTTTCAACGAGAAAACACTCGTCCGTAACCGCCTCACCAAGCTCGGCCCCGTCAAAGGCTCGTTTCAAAATGTCATGCCGAAATGCCTGCGGCGTCAGCGCTCGCCGCAGCCGGGCGCGGTCGACGGTGAAATTGATCACGCCGCCCTCGACCGATTTTATCGTGTCGTTGACCGGGGCGACCAGACACGCGGCGCCGGTTTCGGTGGCTTTGGTAATGACGGCCGCGATCTCTTCCGGCGTGACCAACGGCCTTGCTCCATCGTGAACCGCGACAAAAGCATCGTCCGGTGCCGCGACCGAATCCAAGCCGTTCCTCACCGACTCAGCCCGCGTCGCCCCGCCGGTCACCACATCTTTCAGCTTCGAAATTTTGAATTTTGAATTTTGAATTTTGAATTCTTCCCGCCCTTCCGCCGACAAAACCAACACGATCTCGTCCACCGCCGGACACGCCTCAAATCGCTCTAAAGTATGAATTATTAAAGGTTTGCCGAGAAGTTCGGCGAATTGTTTGGGCTTGTCAGCTGCAAATCGCGAGCCGCTGCCGGCGGCAACGATGATGGCGATATTCACTATTCGATCTCTTCGATTATCGTCGTCTGCCGCAGTTCGCGGGTGGCTTTTCTGAATCCAAGAGATCGCGAATCGTGAATACTGAATGCCGATGCATTCTCGTTGCCGTTCTGCTCGTCGCGCTCTTCCCAGAGGCGGCCAAATATCATCTTGCCGGCGGTGGTTTGAAGCACACTCGTGACGGCGATGTCCGCTGTCTTGCCGATCAGGCGGCGGGCGTGATCGACCACTACCATCGTGCCGTCGTCGAGATATGCAACGCCCTGGTTGTATTCCTTGCCCTCTTTGAGAATAAAGACGCGCATCGCCTCGCCCGGCAGCACGACAGGCCTCATCGCATTGGCAAGCTCGTTGATGTTCAGGACCTCGACCCCGCGAAGCTGCGATACCTTGTTCAGGTTAAAATCGTTGGTCACGATAATCGCATCGAGCTGCCGGCCCAGTTCGATCAGCTTCAGATCGACCTCTTTCACCGACGGAAAGTCGGTCTCGACGATCTGGACGTCGAGTTTTGTGTTGTTCCTGAGCCGCTGAAGCATGTCCAGCCCTCGTCGCCCTCGCTGTCGCTTGGACGAATCCGGCGAATCGGCCACCTGCTGCAATTCCGCGAGGATAAAATTAGGAATGATCAGCGAGCCGCCCAAGAAACCGGTCTCGGCCACGTCCGCAATGCGGCCGTCAATGATCACCGATGTGTCGAGTATCTTGTAATCGCGAATAGACGATTTGTCGCTGAATATGCCGCCGAGCGCCGAGAGATCGAGATAATCGCCCTTCGCCGCTCCGACCATCAGCCCGACATAGCCCATAAAAAAGGCAAGCGTGATCGTCAGGAACGTCTGCATCTCAGCCGACACAGCCGCCTCCTTTTGGATCGAGATAAGAACGCCGATCAAAAAGGCCCCAACAATCCCCAGTATCGAGCCCACCGCAGCCCCGATCAGCGTCTTCAGCGACGCCCGCCGCACCCGCATCTCAAAACCAATTATGAGCAAGGCGATCACGCCGCCGACCGCCGCCGATAACAAGCGACGCGAGTTTTCGTCACCCAGATTGCTCAGCCCGAACCGCTGTGTTCTCTCAAAGGGAACAAGCAAATAGCCAAGCAAAACCAGTAGCCCGACGAACGCTATCCTGATAATGAGAACGTCCAGTCTCACAGCAGGAAATGTTACCACAAAACAAAGAAGCGAGGTTAGCGGTATCTGACCTGGGATCGACCTTCCGCGAAACTAGATCAGCCGCAGATAAACAGATGACGCAGATAAGAAAGATCGATCTATGTCTTCCTTCATCTGCGTCATCCGCTTCATCTGCGGCTGATTTCCTTACGGTATGTAAGCCTTCGGCATCGGCGTGTCGGTCGGGGCACCGAACTGGACGCCTGTGTAGCCCTGCGTCGATCTGAGCATGTGCCAGATGCCGGCACGATAGACCGCACGGTCGTATTTGTTGTCAGCGTCGTAATCGCCCGGAATTGGGATGTCGCCCGTTGTGCCAAACGGCGTGAATTCGGCCTGGCCGTCAGAGGTTCTGCGCACGATCCATAGCCCGTCGCGGAACACTGCGATGTCGTCCTTGTTATCGCCGTCGTAGTCCGCAGGGACGGGAATATCGGTCGATAGGCCGAAGTTTATCGTCGTCGAGCTGCCGTCGTTGTTGCGAACGACCCAATCACCGCTTGACGGGCGGAAATACACGAGATTGGCCTTGCCGTCGCCGTCAGTGTCCATCGCATATGGCTTGTCGCCGTTCTGGCCGTGAGTGATAAAGGTGAATCCGCCATTGGCACCGCTTGAATTGACTATGTACCAGGTCCCGTCCGATGGCCGCCATGCCATTACGTCTGCCTTCTTGTCGCCATCGTAATCGCCCGAAATGAACACATCACCTGAATTGCCCCACACAGGGAACTTCGCCGTGTTTGTCGAACTTTCCAGATAAATGAGATCGACGCCATCGGCCGTCGTAAACCTTGACACACCAAAGTCGGTCTTATTGTCCGCATCAAAGTCACCTGCGATCGCAACATCACCCGTATTGCCAAACTGTATCCCGAAGAATCCGCCGTTGCCCGAATACTGCGTGTAGAATGCACTCAGATTCGGTGCAAACGCCGTCGGCCGCCAAACGGTAGTGTCCGTCTTATTGTCACCATCATAGTCACCCCGCGTGTACAAAGGCGTCGGCGACGCACTCGGACTCGGAGAAGGACTCGGAGTTGGAGTTGGAGTCGGGGTTGGAGTCGGTGTTGGTGTCGGCGTTGGTGTTGGCGTCGGTGTCGGCGTCGGATTTCCGACCTGACACGAATAATCTGCAGATTCAAATGTGATCGACCAGCCACCGGCCATCTCGCCAACATTGCCCGCCGCATCGTCCACGACAAAGAGATTCCAGGTGCCATTCAGGCTCGCGCTGTTTGTGCCGTAAACGGACGCAAAAGTTGCTGATCCACCGGGAGCCGGCAACTGGTACAAGGGTGGCGGAGCAGGGGCCGGGAATGAATCCTGGCCGGCATCCGCCGTCGGGCGATAGTCACCCGATGTGATAGCGGAAGGAATAGGCGTCAGAGCCGCATCGAATAGATTCAGGTTCACATTCGTGACGAGGTTTGGCCCGCCTTGATCCGACATGATCGTCATCTTCTTGTTACCGGGGCCGACCAACAGCACGTCCATGTCCGCCGGTGTCGTATGCGAAAGCTGGCTGAAATTGACCTTGATCGTCCGCGTCCCTGTCAGGCCCGAAACGGAAATGCCGCTCGGATAGACCGATGCAGGGCCGTTCGTGGTTGTCGGGGCTCCGCCGGGAATGGTGATCGCGGCGGTATTCGAGAATGTGACAGGTGCCTCGGGCACACCCAGTCTGAAGGTCTGCGTAAACGGTATCTGCGTCCCCGCATCACTGGTGATATTGATCGTGACCGATTCGAGGCTGCCGCATGGCGACGCTCCCGGCACCGTATATGGCACGCCCTGCTGCACGGTCGCTCCCGCGGCGATCGTCCCGTAATTGACACTGCCGCCGCCCGGCACGCTAACCGTGACATTCGTGAGTTGCTCCGCCGTGGGATTCTTTACGGAAATGTTAAGAAGCACGTTCTCGCCCGGCTCAGGATAGCCGTCATTATCGCCGGGGACGTCACTGACCGAGAACGGCAGGACATAGGTCGCATTAGGACGTATAAATGACTCAGTCATAGCAGAGCCGGTATCGGTTGCGGCAAAGCCCAGCCCGCGAATTCGAAATCCTTCACGAAAATCCGCCGCATCAGCCTCAGCCTCAGGGCCGATGGACGATGCCAGAGCGGCCGAGATGATCGCGTCACGCTCCTGGACAAATGTCGGATTGAGCGGCGCGAGTTTCATGCCGTCGGTCACAAACTGGATCTGACGCCGATTACCAGTATCGAATCCAAGCCGAGCGATAAACAGTGCCCGAGCCTCAAACAGCAGCGACGCCCAAACCTCGCCCTGATTGTGCACTTCGGTGCATGCGTTACCGGCGAATGGCGGCGACGCCGGATAGGCGCCGTCGTTTATCACGCAAGGCGTGTTGACATCGCCGGCCGTGAGCGGATTGAACGGCCGATTGTTCGGCCCACCTCTGGATGACAACAGCGCATACGGAAATCGCCGGATGCCGTAGTACGAATTCGTGGCTCCGATGCCGAAAACGCCAAATGTCGCGTATGCTCCCGCCGCATAGATGCCGCTCGCCGGATCAGTCGCCTCGGACAAGCCCGTGAGCCCGAAGAAGTCGCCCCAGCCCTCGCCCATTCCGCGAGCGCGTTCTGTGCCGAGGCCGCCGGCGTTGCCGTGCAGGCGATTCGATACGCCGTGCGCCAGTTCGTGTACGACTATCTCGGTGTCAAGCGAACCGTCGCGCGCCGGAACCTGCGTAAACACATACATTCGCATTCGTCCGCGGCCACCGTCTGACGGTGTCATAAAGTTTGCGTTGTTGGTGCCCGCAAAGTCCTGCGCCTGCGCCCTGATCCTGTCGAATCCAATCCCGCCGCGCCCAAAATTGTCGTGCTGAAAGTTTCGTGCCGCCTCGGTAAAGCCAAGCTGATACAGGTAATCGTGAAATCTGTTGGTCGTGTAGAAAAGCTGTGTTACCGCTCCTGAGCGTGAATTAGCCGTTGTGAGGTCGTCCGGTGGCGGCGGCATTCCGGGAGGCGGATTGAATGCGAAATTGAAAACTCGGTCAACGCCCGGCTGAGGTGCATCGACATCGTCCGGAGCCACAATATTCAAGCCGGCTTCGACCGCGTTTCCGTCGGTCCAGCCACACGTCGGGCAACCCGACGGGCCGGTGCTGTCGGTGATCCAGCCGAGATTATTGAATGAAAGCGCGCCTTCGTTGCCGATCAGCGTTCGGTTGACGCGGGCGATCTGAACGCCCTGGACGCCGCTCGGCGATGTCGGGCCCGGCGTTATCGGATTTGGGTTCTCCGAGATGTCCATAGGCGAATTCGGATTAGCATAGACATTGTAGGTCGCCGGCTGCGTCTGGTCGTTGACGAGATTCTTCCGCCACAGCATCGTGCCCGTCTCGGCGTCAACGATCACATAATAGGCCGCCGCACCCTTATCGATAAACACACGCCAGGCGGCACGCGCGACGCCCGGCTCGGTCGCGAAATAGAATTTTTCGGCTGCGGGAGCGAAATCACCGGTGCCGAAGTACGTTGCCTTGTCCGTGCTCCGAGCCTCATCGACGACCATCTCGGAAGTTTTGATCTGATAATCTATGTGGCCGGCAGCCGCCCTCAATGCGGCCGACGCATCGCCGAAGTCCGTTGCTACGCGTGCCTGATCAAGGCCCGGCGCGAGATTATTGATGACGCGAAACATCCGGCCGCCCTTGCCAAAACCGGCCTTGATCTCGCCGCGAAAGACGGGGATATCATTAACGAACTGTTCGAGATAAGCGAACGAAAGATCGCCGTTAGGGTTCGTGTAATCGGCCGTCACCTTGAGTTCGGCCGCCTGCCGGTCGGTCACGCCAATAAGACCCTTGTTCTGTTGAATAAAGCTGCGCAAAGCGTCTGAACGCGAACCGCCCGCCCGCTCGGCCAAGTATGCGAGACTGTCCGTCCATACGCTCGTGGCAATGACCTCAGGCGTGCGGATGTCCTGGTTGTATTCCACCACCAGCTTCGGCACACGTGCCTTGAGTTCGCCTTCGGCCCGGACAAAACCGTCACGAATGTCCGCAACGCGCGCGGCGCCAACAGCCGAATCGGCCCTCGCCTCGGCAAGAAAACCCAACGCCGTCGCGCTTGCGTCGCTGCGGATGTCGTAATACGGCAGTTCCGGCTCGTGGCTGACGGTTCGTGCGAACAGGCCCGCCCCGCCAGTTCCGGCGGCGTTAGCGAACTTGAACGGCAAAGCAATCGCGCCCGTAATGAGGGCAAGCAGCCCCAGCGTCAAACAAACACTACGGCCGGCGGTAGAACGGTTCTCTTTTCTCATTATTTGTTCCTCAGGGATCCCGACCCTCGCACACGACCATCGCTCGCGTTTAGCAAACGCGGCGACAGGACTACCGGCGAGTGTCAACTTAGAAAAGTCTCATTTTAGACGAGTCCGGGCAATTTCGCCAACCTGAGCCGAGGTGGTTTACATTAGCGCCGTTCGGTGGTTCAATTGGGACGTAGCGAGTTTTTGAAATTTTCGGCCCGCGGCTTCCACAGCATCGCGGCCCGCACCTGAAAGAGATGCCGCGAAGGAAGTTTCGACACACACGCCCCGCCGCAAGCGACCATACCTTTCAGGAATACCTGCATAACCAGCCGCTGCAATCGACGACACGCACGGAACTGCTCCGCCTGATCCGCGGCGGCGAAGACACGTATCTGGAGCTAAAGGTAAAACTCTCAAATCCCGAACGCATAACGCAGGGCATCGTCGCCTTGGCAAATACCGACGGCGGAACGATCATATTTGGCGTCAACGACCAGCTTAGGATCGAGGGCGTCAGCAATCCTGAATGGGTCGTTCAGGAACTCTCGCGAATCTGTCGCGACGAGGTCACGCCGCCGCTCGTGCCGATGATCGACACGATCGCTTTTGACAGCGGCAAGCGGATCGTTGCCCTCGATGTGGACGGCCGTCGGCGGCCATATCGGACCCGCGACGGGCGATTCTATATGCGGTTTGGCGCGGAAAAGCGCGAGGTCGCTCGCGAAGAGCTGTCGGCGTGGCTCGACGAATTGAGGCCGCTTGGCTTTGAGAATATCCCGATGCAAACTGCGACGGAAGAGGATTTTGACGACGCGCTGCTGTGGTCCTTTGCAAACGCCTTTGACGCCGAGGCGCCGAACCGAACACTTTATTCTACGAGTGATTTTCTGCGAAAGGACCTGATGCTCGCCGTCGGCCAGGGTGACGAATTCTTCCCGACCGTGGCGGCGTTGCTGCTGTTTGGCAAGAATGAACGAGTGGCCGAGTTGCTGCCGCGCTCAAATGTGACGATCGCCCGCTTTTCGGGTGAGAATGGCTCGGCGCAGCTCATCGAGGCAATCGAGGCCAAGGGCAATCTGCTGACTCAATATGAGACTGTGATCGAATTCGCAATGCGCTACGTCGATCTCGACAAGGATCCGCCAAAACGCAAGCTCGCGCTCGTCGGCGATCCGGTCGCAAAGCCGCGCGGCCGCTATCATCGTTACTCCGTCGTCGAGGCGATCATCAACGCCCTGATGCACCGCGACCTTGCATTGCGCGAGATCCGCACGCGGATCAATATTTATGACAATGCGATCGAGATCATCAACCCCCGCCGCACTACCGGCTTTTCGCCGCCGGCATCGCGGGCGATACGCTACGGCATCACTCAACGGCTCAATCCGCAGATATCGGCGATATTCACGCGGCGCGAATACGGCGTCAGTGTTCCTCACGGCGGCCTGCCTATGGTGCTGAAACAGTCGCTTCGCTTTTCCGGCCGCAAGCCCGAGATCTATATCGCGAACGACGAGTTCAAGCTCAAGATATACGCCATCTAGCTGTCTTTGTGACCGCGGTCAACGCACTGTGATGGATAGGCCGAACCGGAGGGCCTCGGTCATCGACGGGCGAATGGCAAAAAACCGAAAAACGACGGCCAACAGGAAAGTAACGGCAGCGATCTCGGCCCGCGCGGCGGCTCTGATGTCGCTCGGTGTGGCTGTCATTTACTATCTCTCGAATCCGAAACCGCAGAATCATTACGACTACACGTTTCGCGTCGCCGCGAATTTTCTCAGCGGCCGCATCGCTTTCACCGAGCCGCAGCCGTCGTGGCTGAACGAATTTGTCCCGTTCGAGGGATTCTATTATTCGGTCTTCCCTCTTGGCGGTGTCCTGTCGATGCTGCCGTTTGCTCTGCTGAAAAAGCTCGGAATGATCTCGGACATGCCCGGTATGCTCATCGCGGCCCTGCAGGCAGGCATCATTTGCTGGTTCCTGCTCAGGATCGCATCGAAATACGACGTCTCGCCCGCACGACAGTTCGTCCAGACGGCGTCGATCCTGTTCGGCACCTTCATGTGGACGAACCTTACATTCGGCAGCGCCTGGCAGCTTGCACTCGGCTTTGCTGTCGTAGGTGAACTCGGTGCGATCTACTTCACGATCTACGAGCGGCGGCCTTTGCTGGCGGGCTTTTTCTTTGCTCTGGCGTTTGGGAATCGGACAGAAATACTGCTGACCGCTCCGATTCTAATGTTCCTTCTGTTACGGCCATCCGGGCCGGAACGGGACGCGCGGGAACCTCTGGTTTCGTTTCGTTCCGCTGTGGCACCATTAGCCCGATTCTGTGCCGTGCCGGTGATCCTGGGCGTCGCGACCTTGCTCTACAATTACTTCCGTTTTCATTCATTCACAGATTTCGGTTATTCACGCATTCCCGGCGTGCTCAACGAACCCTGGTATAACGAGGGCATCTTCTCGTGGTCATACATACCGAGACAGGCATGGGAAATGCTCTTTAGATCCTGGGAGCCGTGGCCGGCCTTCCCATATCTCGGCCCGAACGGCTTTAGTGCCACGATCATCTGGAGCAGCCCGTTCCTGCTGTTCCTGTTTCGCTCAGACGTTCCCCGACGGCTGCAGCAAGCGTATCGTCGCATCCGCAGCCGCATAAGAACGAGAACAGAAATCGCTGCTTTTCCGTCACTCTATTCGATCTTCTCGTTCCGTTCACTAAGGCGCGATCGCGGCCTGAAATACGCGGCGTGGCTGGCGATATGCATACTCACGGCTCTATTGTGGACTCACGGCAATTCGGGCGGCTGGCAGTTTGGCTACCGATACGCGATGGTGATATTGCCGTGGGCATTCGTGATACTCCTCGAATGGGCCCCGCGCCGTTTCCCAATAATCGAAGCTACGGCGATCGGATTTTCGTTCGCCGCCAACGCATACGCTACATGGCTCTACAACTGGACGACCTACATGAAGCCGTAACTATTCAATATTCCCGGCGGTTGCGATAGAATGATGCCTGCCCGCGCGAATAATGGCAGCATCGCAAAAAGAACTCATCTCGGTCGTAATGCCCGTCTATGGCGAAGCTTCGCACATCGGCGAAGTGATCGCCGACGTTCGCACTCGGCTTGAAGAATTCGGCGAGAACTTTGAATTCGTCCTGATCGATGACGGCTCGCCCGACAAGACATGGTCGGTGCTGGAAGAAGAGTCGGCAAAGCATCCGATGCTCCGGGCGGCCCGCCTGAGCCGCAACTTTGGCAAAGAGCTTGCCCTGACCGCCGGCCTCGACCTGGCCCGCGGCGACGCGGTCATAGTAATGGATGCCGACGGCCAGCATCCGCCGTCGCTGCTGCCAGAAATGCTGCGCGTATGGCGCGAAAACGGCGTTGACATCGTCGAGGCCGTGAAAAGCGATCGCGGTAAAGAGACCATCTTCAGCAAGCTCGGTGCGGGCCTTTTTTACTCGATCTGGAGCCGCTTTTCCGGCTTCGACATTCGCGGAGCATCCGATTTCAAACTCCTCAACCGCCGCGCCGTTGACGCCTATCTCCAATTGGACGAGCGAAACGTCTTCTTCCGCGGCATGACCGCATGGATAGGATTTCAACGCTCCCAGATCCCCTTCGAGGTCGCCTCTCGCGCCGGTGGCAGGTCGAACTGGTCGGTCTTCAATAAGCTGCGGCTCGCAGTCAATGGAATTTCCGGCTTTTCGTCGATACCATTGCAGCTAGTCACGTTCGTCGGGATCGCGTTTCTTGCCTTTTCGCTTATATTTGGCGTTTATACGCTCGTCCTGCAGTTGACCGGCCATTCGGTCAGTGGTTTTGCCACTGTCATCCTCTTGCTGTTGATAATCGGCAGCCTGCTGATGATCAGCCTCGGCATTATCGGCATTTACCTCGCAAGGATCTATGACGAGATCAAACGCCGCCCACGATATCTAGTCTCAAGAACGATCGACCCGAAAGAATGAGCGTCCTGGAGAAGTTCCCCAAAACAAGGCCCCCGCTGCCGCCTGAATTTCAGGAGATATACGCCGCGCAATACAAGGAGAACCGCGACGGCGGATCGACCGCTTCGGGACTCGCCCAAAAGCTCGAGAGCTGGATGCATCGAAAGGTCGCGGCCGACGCCGGGCCCGATTTCGCGGGCTCGACCCTCGAGATCGGTGCGGGCACCCTTAACCAGCTCAAATACGAAAACCACCGCGGGCTCTACGACATCGTTGAGCCATTTAGCCAACTATACGACGGCTCACCTGACCTTAACCGCGTAAATGCTGTATATTCAGATATTTCCGAGATCCCTGAAGGCACGCGCTACGACCGCATCATTTCGGTGGCAACTTTCGAGCACATCTGCGACCTTCCCGCCGTGATCGCTCGCTGCGGCCTGTTGCTCAACGAAAGCGGCAGCCTCCGCTGCGGAATTCCCAGCGAGGGCACGATCCTCTGGAAACTTGGCTACACGATGACCACCGGCCTCGAATTCAAACGCAAATACGGCCTCGACTACGAGGTCCTGATGCGACATGAACACGTCAACACGGCCAAAGAGATCGAGGCGGTGCTACGGCACTTCTTCGCGGACGTCCGCGGAAGTTCGTTTGGCGTCGCCCGATCTCTGTCGCTCTATCAGTTCTACGCCTGCTCTGACCCGATCAGAGACCGGGCGGCCGAATTTCTCTCTGAGCGAAGCTGACAAACGATAGGACCAATGGCGCAAAACATCGAGATAGTTACGCCCCTACAGGAATACCAATTTGTCGAGTCATTCTTTGACTTGTCATCGAGTTCGCATTTTTGGTTTAAATGGAGGTTTGAGGCGTTCCGTCGGCAACTACGATCCCTCAAGGTGCCTTTGGATGCAGAGCTACAGGTGCTGGACATAGGGGCCGGGGCCGACGGCAGCAACTGACGGGCGCGGCCGGACCTACTATTACGACATTCTCGAGCAGCGGCCCGACTGGGCGGGGAAATATCTCGACCACACAAGAACACAGGCCTCGATTTCAAACGCAAACACGTTCGGTCACCTTCGCCTGAGCCCCAAAACACTTAAGAAAAAGCTGGAAAGGATGATTTGAAAGCCGAGGGTTAGGGCCGCTACCGATGGAATAACAATTCGAAGCGTATCTGCGTAATTGAGTGGCCCGAAGAAATTGGCTCTCCACGAACCAAGAGCAAAGATCGAACCGAACAGACCGAGGACCAGCAACACGAACCCTGCAAAGAGGCCGCTCTCGAGGGTGACATATTGAAAAAATCGATTTAGGCGTTCATCCTCGGGCAACAAACCCTCACTGATGGCGAAGACTTTTGTGAAGATGGCAAAAACGGAAGCTTGAAAGCCAATAATGACGGCGGCAAACGCGTAGAGTAAGGTGTGTGCCTCTAAAACGACGCCGCGGATGTGTATTGGCCCAAAGAACAATCGAATGGCAACCGCAACCCCTACGAGGGTGAGCAGGATACCGGGATATAAGAAGAGCCAGCGCGGGCTGTACATCAAAAAGAACCGAAGCGTTCGCCATCCGTCGCGAAATGTTTTCAGATGAGGGGTGTGAGATTTACGTCCGTCCGGATGAAGCGTTATCGGAACTTCAGCGACCTTGACGTTATACAGGCTCGACTTGATGATCATCTCCGTCGCGAATTCCATACCGGTACATCGCTGGTCGAGCCGTTCATAAAGATCCTTTGTGAAACCGCGCATTCCGCAGTAAACATCATGGATCGGGGCTCGAAACCAGTTCCTGACCATCAGCGAGAACATTGGATTGCCCCACCACCGATGAAGGAATGGCATCGCTCCCGGGAGCACCGTGCCTCCCCCCGACGGCAAACGGCATCCCTGAACCAAGTCGTAGCCTTCCCGCAGCTTGTCGACAAATTTCGGGATTTCCAGAAAATCGTAGCTGTCGTCGGCGTCCCCCATCATGACAAACTTCCCGCGGGCAGCCTCGATCCCGCCCATAAGCGCGTTGCCGTAGCCTTTTGCTTTTACATTTACAATACGAACTCCCAAATCCCGGGCGATGGCAAGCGAGGCGTCAGTACTCCCGTTGTCGGCAACGATTATCTCGCCACCAATCCCATGCTCTGCCATTGACCGCCGGGCCTTTTCAATACAAATCGCAAGAGTATCGGCCTCATTAAGACAAGGCATAACTATCGACACTTCGGGAATAGGACGGCCATGTTCGGCTACTACCGATCCCCCGTTCTCAATGGTTGACTCTTGCTGTTTCATAACTCAAGCTACTCCGCCGCCAACTCGGCTTCGAGTCGGTCAAGGGCTCAACTGTTACACACTCCGCCCCTTACATCGAAGCACTCTCGCGATGCCGTCGCTGTCCGAACAATGACTGTGAATATACGGCCCATATGCACCAAAGAACAAAGAACGGCAACAAAATGCCTAAAATAGGGTACTGCGGCAATGGGCCGGTGGTGAGCCTATGTACATATTCCTGATATCCGCAGGCCGCGTAGTTGCAATACAGGGCTCCGCCCATTAAACCTACCACATTCACCCGGAATGAAACGAAAGCAATCCAGAAGACAAGCGTCGCCATTAGCAACTTAAACACTTTGGTTGGGACCCGTCCCAAGCCTATTATCCCTAACGAACACAAAGGCATTATCGGAAGTAGATAGCGGGGTCCGTAGCCACAAACGCCCAACCCCTCGACGTTGAGCATATAGAAAAGGAGAACCGCTATTGCGCCAAGGATGAATAATTGCTCGCGTCGAACCCGCGCGGGCAAGAGAAAGAGCCCGGCAAATCCCAGCCAGAGGATGGGCGAGTACCAATTGATCTGGTTGAAGTACGCTAGCACTTTACCCACAAAATTATCCCAGTCGAGAAAGAAATAAACATCTACCGGATATCCCGAGTATCTAAAAAACATTACATAAGGCGAGGTGAATGGGTTGTGGAAGTTGATTGTGTTGTATATCAGCATCGGCACAATTCCGACAAATGCGGCTGTGAAAAATGGAATGAGAAGATTCCATCGTCGCAAGGTCAAGAAATAGACCCCGAAAAGACCCACCATAAAGAAAAAACTCATCGAGGTGGTAAGTATCATCCCAAGGAGAAACCCGCTGAGGATGGCAAGATTTCGTGCCATTTCTGGCGACAAGGAATTATCTCTTACCTTGTAGAGAAAATATAAGGCCATGATCAGCATGGCGGACGCCAAGGGGTCGTGCCAAGCTACAGCCGCAAAGGGCAACTGCGTCGTGCACAGTGCCCAAACGAGTGCGGCCGCGAGTGGCCAGACGATAGTCCGTCGACCCGAAAGATCACGAGCTAATCGGTAAAGTGCCACAGCGCCAAATGCCGTGAAGAGGCCTGTAGAGAAAAAAATGACGAGTGCTCCGGCAAAGAACTTGTCACGTTCGTAGCTTATTCCCAAAAGGCGAAGGTGTGCATAGGCAATCGAGCCAATGATCGCCTGTCCGGGGTTCTTATTGCTATATGTATGTCCCTCATAGCCAAACACATCGTCTTTCATGGGAAAAGACCGTAGGTTTTCGAGGGTGAAACGTTGCTGATCGACTATCGCCTCGATCAACGGCTGGCCGTAATCAGAGATGGTTTTCGTGTTGATGAACATTCCACAGATTAACCATAAGCCCAGAAACAGCATGAGTTCAAGACCAACAATCGGTTGCCATGCCAAATCGATCCTACTACTCATTAATTGTTCGTTTGTCCTTTTGAGTGTCATTCCGATTCTAAACTATGTCCAGCCACCCGTATTTAGGATTTTCCGCAGTATCGCAACAGTTCTGCCGCCAATTCAGCGGCCAGGTGCGGGTTCTCTCGGCATATCGCTTCAAGCTTGCTATTCATGCGTGCCTATTTCGCAGCCTGAGCGGGCAACGGCACTTTGGATACACTCGCCCCGCTATTGTTAAGAACTAGCAGATAGGCCGCCCCATTCTCCTTACCTATGCAGATCGAGGTAGGATTGCTCAATTTATTGGTCCCATCCTGGCGAAACCCCCGATCTACGGTATTGCCTTGCAGGTCATAGGCTAATATCTCATTCTTCCAACTATTCGTTACATAGAGCAACTTCGATGCCCCGTCGTACACAACATCGGGATAGTTCCACACATAACGTTCCCATGCGGGAACCTCCCATTGGCGAACAAAATTGCCGTCGAGATCGAATACCTGGATCCGGTTATTCCCGTTATCGGCAACAAAAATGAAGCGATCACTCGTATCGATACCGGTAGATTCCAGAAACTGCCCGGGGCCGTTTCCCGCGCTGCCAAATGAGGTGAATACCTTCGTCACGGGGTCGAAACGCACGATCCGCGTATTCCCCTGATCTACGATATAGATCTGCTTGTTTGGCCCGATAGCCAGATCACGCGGCCCGTAAAAGGCCTTTTCAGGCCCTTTCCATTCCTCGGCAAACGTCCCGTCGGCCGTGAATTTCATTAGCTTATGATTGACCGGGTCCGTAACGTAAATGGCCCCCGTCGCGTCAACAGCAACGCCGTTTGGTTCCTTCATTTCGCCTGCCCCGCTGCCGGGCTTTCCAAAGGCGAATAAAAACCTCCCGCCTTGGTCAAATTTCTGGACACGGTCATTTCCCGTATCCGCGACATAGATATTTCCCTTAGGATCAGTCGCGATACCTCGTGGCTTTGAAAACTGACCGCCTCCGACGCCTTGGCCGCCGGTAAATGCCGTGGACGTAGCAGCGCCGGGCGTCGGGGTTGGGACGGCCGGTGGCAGCTGCACCGTCGGGTCGGGCGGGCCGAGCGAATCAGGAACCTTGTAGATCTTCAGCCCGTCGTACCTATTTTCCGTGTCGTCAAAGACGACGGGAAAATAGGCCTTGTAGAGCATTTCATTCGGGTTCTTTACGAGATCGCTGTTGCGGAGGCCATTGTCATAGGCCACATAGCTGATGTTGTTCGCTTTCAAGAGGCTAAAGACCTCGCCGGGATCGCGCGATTCGAGCATCTTCTTGTATTTTGCCTCTTGCTCACCGGTCGGATAGCCGGCTCCCCACGCATAGTATGGATGTCCGTAAAACAGGCGCCGTCCGGCGAGTAGTATCTTGTGATTTACGTGTCGATTGGACAAGAAGATCGCATTTGGGTCGGTGTTCTCCATCACCCATTTGACGAGGGCGTCGTCACGATACTCCATGTACATCCAGGTACTGTTCTTGATCGGGAACAGATCAATGATCCCGCCTATCACGATCGTTGCGGTCAGAACGACTGCGAGGAATTTGCCGGGAATCGTCGTCTTAATGCCCTTAAAGCTCCACAGCCACCAGATGCCTGCGGCGGCGAACAGGTTAGCTACGACGAGCCACATGTTCAGGAATTTATGGTTCGTCAGGGCTTCAGGGCTGAACTGGAAGCAGAATGTGATCGCGATCAGCGTGGAGACAGCCAGCAGCACGCGATTCCGCAGCCACGTTCCGACGATCACCCCGATCAGTATCAGCAGCCATTTGACTCCAAACGTCCACCCAAGATAGTAAAAAACGTCGTAAAAGGATGCGTTCCCCAGCGTGTAACCCCAGCCGATGAGCGACGGGCCCGGCGGCAAATTGCCTGACTTAAGATAGTAGATCTGCGGGAGTGCGAAGACCGCGGTCGTGAGGCCGAGAATGACCAGTTGTCGGCGATACGGGAAGAGGACAAAAAAGCATGCCAGAATGGCGAATGCGGCAGTGAATACAGCGCCGTTCCACATCGGCATCAGGCCGAGGAGTGCTCCGGCGAAGATAAACGGCGACACGCGGCCGAGGTTCGCGGTGAGCTTTTGAACCAAAGCTGCGAAGTCAATGTCCTCACCGCTCGCGCCGGCATCGTCCTGCGGCTCAAGAGACGCTTCCGGGTGAATTTCCAGGCCTGCCGACTCAGGATCCTCGGTAATAGACGCCTCGGCATCGGGCAGATCGATGGCCGCATCCGCTTGTTCGTCCACAGCCGATGCCGGGACGGAGGATTCAGCGGCCGGCTCTCCTGCGTTCTCCTCGTCAGGTATGGCCTCGGCGGGCGGCCCCTCAACAGCGTCGCCGGCCGACGCTTGCTCCAATTCGTCATCCTCGCCTGTGTCGATCAGCGGCTCGGGCACAGCAGCCGCGGCTCGCGCAGCCTGCTTCTGCCGTTCGGCTTCGCGGTAGCGGTCGATCAGGAAGAACATCACCAACAGCAAAATGCCGATGGAGCTGGCCAGATGTCGCTGATTCGCGTAAACGACCTGCGACCAAACGCCCCACAATTCGCCCCGATAGTTAAAGCCGGACGGCAGGAAGTCGCGCATCTTCCAGACAGAGTCGATGACGCTGCGCAACGGCCAGTGGTCATAGACGTATGGAATGAATGACAGCGTGCCGTGAAAGAAGAACAGGCACGCCGCGATGCGCCCTATCAGACGTGAGGCGAACAGCACGACGCCGAGGGCCATCACAAGAAAGAGCATCGATAGCAGCGAGAGGATACTCAGTAAATTGTTGGCTGTGGACGGGCTGAGGCCGAGATATTCGAGATTGCCCGCAAGGAAATAGAACAGGAAATGATACCTGATCCGGTCGCCTGAAAAGTGTGGATACTCAGTCGGGAAATTGTGCCCGTTGGCGAACGACTGCATGATCGATACCGTCGAGCCAAAATCGCTCCATTGATGCGTCGCGATGCGGACCTTGCCGTCATCCATCGAGAACGTAGCGAACGTGAGCCAACAAGCATACGCCAGGAAAAGCCCCGTCACGACCCAATCCCACCGGCTAAACCCGACCTGATCGCTGTCGATACGGGTCTGGAATTCCTCGCTTGCCGGATTTGCCCAGAGCCAGTAGATCAGCCCGGTACACATCACGAAGAAGAGCAGGTTGCCCCACAACAGCGGCGAATTGGTCGCTGCAAAAAGATACGAGCAAAGATACGTCCACCAACTGCCGATGAGCGCGCCGGTCAGAAACGCCGCGCCGAATCTGTGCGGCCCCGAGGCAAACTTAAAGAACCGACGACAGAGAGCATCGCCAAGCAGCAGCAAGAGGATGAGATATATGACAGCGAACACGATTCTAATGGTCAGCGGCCACGGACAAGTCCACCGACGGGCCTCTCAATTGGTTGCAGTTGTTGCCAGTGTTAAAGATACCAGATTTAGCACGTTTAGAACCAACGGCAACAGTGTTAAAATGGGCACGAATCGAGATCATATGCCGGTTGTCCGTAAACGCCAGATCGAAAATCTCGAACAGATGAGCGGCGAGGAATTACGTGCATTCCTCGACAGTCTTCCCGCCGGCCAACAAACGATAAGCCTCTTGCTCGATTTTGTCGAGGACGAACTCTACGACGCCGAATGCGATCATCATTTGCGACACGCGATGAAGTTCATGATGGACAACCGCCTCGACTTTCCACGCCTTACATCCTGGCTCAATGAGAACGGCGGCTACTGCGACTGCAAGGTGATGGAGCAGATCGCGCCCGCCTGGCGGGCGAAGTTTGGCGACGACTAATTATCATGTTCACCGACCAGCCCCGCGAGATATCGTCCCGTAATTGAGCCTTCCACCTTGGCGATCGCTTCCGGCGTGCCGGCTGCAACGACCTCGCCGCCGCCAACGCCGCCTTCCGGGCCAAGGTCTATCACCCAATCGGCCGTCTTTATCACATCCAGATTGTGCTCGATCACGAGCAGGCTGCCGCCGTTATCGATCAACGCCCGAAATGCCGACAAAAGCTTATTGATATCGTCAAAATGCAGCCCCGTCGTCGGCTCGTCAAAGATGAACAGCGTCCGGTCAGCCGTTTTCTGTGCAAGATGCGAGGCGAGCTTTACGCGCTGGGCCTCGCCGCCTGAGAGCGTCGTTGCCGACTGGCCGAGGCGGAGATAGCCGAGGCCGACGGCGTCGAGGACCTTTAGCCGGGTCACGATCTTTGGCACGTCCTTAAAGAACAAGATCGCCTCTCGAACCGTCAGTTGCAGGGCCTCGTGAATGTTCTTGCCCTTGTATCTGACATCAAGTATCTCGGACTTGAACCTCATCCCGCGGCAGTCCTCACACGTCAACTCGACATCGGCTAGGAACTGCATCTCGATGGTCACAACACCGCTGCCCTGGCAGATCTCGCACCGGCCGCCGGGAACATTGAACGAAAAATGCGACGCGCTGTAACCCTTTGTCTTCGCTGCATTGGTCGCGGCAAACACGTCGCGGATCGCATCATAGGCCTTGATGTAGGTCACCGGATTTGACCTTGGCGTGCGGCCGATAGGTGACTGATCGACGAGAATTACGTCATCGATAAGCTCGCCGCCCTTGATCTCCTTTACGAAGCCGACGTGTGAATTCCACTCGCCTCGCTTCTTCTTGAGCCCCGCATAGAGCACGTCGTGTATCAGCGTTGATTTGCCTGAGCCGGAAACGCCCGTTATGCAAACCAACATCTCGAGCGGTATCTTGACCGAGACATTCTTCAGATTGTGCTCGCGTGCACCGACTATCTCCAGTTTTCGTCTTGTCACCGGCCGCCTTGATCGAGGCAGCCTGATCTCGGCCTCACCGCGAAGATACTTTGCGGTCAGCGAAGACTCATCCCGCACGAGGCCGTCAAAAGGCCCCTCAAAGACGACCTCGCCGCCAAACTCACCCGCATTCGGCCCGATGTCCAGGACGTGGTCGGCGGCACGCATCGTGTCTTCGTCGTGCTCTACGACGACGACCGTGTTGCCAATGTCGCGGAGGTTCTCGAGGATCGCTATCAGCCGTGCATTGTCCCGCGGATGCAGGCCGATGCTCGGTTCGTCCAGCACATACAATGTCCCGACGAGCAGCGAGCCGAGATTTGTTGCGAGTTGTATTCGCTGGGCTTCGCCTCCCGACAGCGTCGCCGCCAGCCGCCCGAGCGTCAGGTAATCGAGGCCGACCTCGACCAGGAATTTCAGGCGGCGGCGTATCTCAAGCAGGACCTTTTCGGCGATCTGCATTCGCTCAGCATCAAGTTCGAGTCGATCAAAGAACTCATATGCATCGCGGATCGACATCTCGACTATCTCAGGCAGCGAGCGGCCGCCGATCTTTACGTCGCGGGCCTCCTGCCTCAAACGCCGGCCATCACAGTCAGGGCAACGCGTGTAGCCTCGGAACTTCGCCAAAAATACGCGCACATGAAGCTTATATTTCTTCGTTTCGAGCCATTGGAAAAAGCCCTTGACCCCGCGCCAGCCGTCGTCGCCGTATATGATCGCGTTCTGCTGATGATCGTCGAGGTCGGCAAACGGCACCGTCATCGGAATGCGGGCGGAGGCGGCGTATTGTGCAAGCTCCTTCTGCGCCCATGCGTGCTGCGGCCTTGTAAACGGCTCGATCGCGCCGTCTGCGAGCGACAACAGCGGATTTGGTATTACCAGCCCGTAATCGATGCCGATGGTATTGCCAAAGCCCTGACACGTCGGGCATGCGCCGTAGGGCGAGTTAAAGCTGAAGAGCGTCGGCTCAGGCTCATCGTAGCGTGTGCCGTCGTATTTGCATACGAAACTGTCCGAGAACTTGAGGGATTTGCCGTCGGTCGTTTCGATGACGGCGGCGTGGCCTTCTCGAAAACAGGTCTCAAGCGAATCGACCAGCCTCTGTCGAATATCCACCGCAGCCTTCAGCCGGTCGATCAATACGTATGTATCAGCAAAGTCGTCAAACGTGTAGTCCTCCGGCTTCTGGAGCTCGAGTGTCTCGCCGTTTCGATAAAGCCGCGAAAAGCCCTGTTGGAGCAGCGAGATGAGGAAAGCCTGTGTGCTGAGGCTTCCGCTCCTCACCGAACGTCCCGATCTCGACTCTGCGCCCTTACTTACGTGCGGGCTACGGACACGTGCGGTCTTCGGCAACGATGATTCGCCGGCCTCGATCGGGAACAGCACGTAGAACCGCGTGTCGGCCACGAGTTCGCTGAGTATCTCGTCAGCCGCCGATTCGGGTGAATCCTTCTTGACCTCGCGGCCGCAGGCGTGGCATATCGTCGTTCCGGCACGCGCATATAGCAGCCGCAAATAGTCGTAGATCTCTGTTTGAGTTGCTACCGTCGAGCGCGGGTTCTTCGTCGAATTCTTCTGCCGAATGGCGATCGCCGGGGCGATGCCGACGATCTCATCGACATCGGGCTTATCCATCCTTTCGAGGAATTGCCGGGCGTATGCAGATAGCGATTCGACGTAGCGCCGCTGGCCCTCGGCGTAAAGTGTGTCAAACGCAAGCGATGATTTGCCCGAGCCGGAGACGCCGGTTATTACCGTCAGTTTGTTGACCGGTATCGAGACCGAGATGTTCTTGAGGTTGTGAACGCGGGCCCCGCGGACGTCGATGGCTTCTTCTTTCTGCTTGGCCGCCTGCATAGACACGATCCCGTTCGTAAAGGCAAAAGGCCAGTTTACCAAATCGGCGATAGGCGGACAAAAGGCTTGTCACCAGCGAACATCGTAGCGGCCAAAATTGTCTCGCCATGTGTCGGCGGCTTCGTAGGGAATGATCGCCAGCTTGCCTTCCACGATGACCTCGGTATCGAGGTCGCGGCGGAGTCGATAGGTGCGCCCCTTGGGTGAGCAGACGGTCAGGACGACGCGTTCGTCAGCGAACTTTGAAACGGCCGCAAACCGCCAATCGGTGCGCGAGCGGACCAGCAGGCGAGCTCCGATAGCAAATTGATCGAGCGTGGTCCGGATGCTCTTCGCAGACGGCATGTCAGTCGTTAAAAACGGAATCGCCCTTCGCGACGCCCTTTACATTCGCGTACATCCGCAGGCCAACCGTTATCACAACGAGCGAGATCGCGATCCACACGATGACCCACAGAAAGGCGGGAATTCCCGTTGCCGCCGCCATATTGCCGGCGTCGGTCTGGATGTCCGCACCGATCAGTGGAGCATTGATGAACAGCACTGTCTTAAGGTCTGACAAGGCGTTCATCAGACACTGGACCGCGAGAAAGGCCACCGCAAAGTCGGCCACGCGATGGCTGGCGAAGCGCGCCATCGCCAGCAGAATGCCGGTCAGCACCAGCCCCGCAGCTACCGTAAACGCGACGCTCGAGAACGGCACGTTGAGCGACAGGAAATTGAATATCGGCGCGATGATGCCGAATACCAGCGTCATCACGCCGACAAAAACGCCACAGCCAAACAGTATCTTGTGCGGCGACACGTTCTTGCGCATCAGGCCGAGCATCGCAACGCCAAAAACCGCTGCCCCAACATAGCCCGCGCTCGACGTAAGCACCTGGCCGATAAGGCCGGACGACGCCGAATAGACGACACCGCTCCCATCGGCCGCTATCGTCAGGCTTTGCACCGATCCGCCCGTCAGCACCGCGATCAGTGCATGGCCGCCCTCGTGGATGAACGTCACAAACAGCCTGATCGGATAGACCAGCAGCTCGGCGTAGGGAATGAACCAAATTATGACGGTCGCCAGCGTCGCGATCAGCAGCAGTGCGGCCTTGGGCTTGGCGTCTTCGGCAAGGGTGTATCTCATGGCTCTACCTCAAGAATTGCTAAAAGCGAATACGTCCATTCTACTCGAAAGTTCGGATCGTGTCAGTCGCCCCGTGTCCATTACCCCGAGTCCGTAGCCCGACCGTGAGGGAGGGCGCCGGTGCGATGTCGTCGCGTTCGGGTAGACATGATCGTGAATACTTGCGAAGCGGCGCCCTCCCTCACGGTCGGGCTACGGATAAAACTATATCTTGACAATGAAATAATACTATGATACAGTGTCCTACATATGCAACGACAGCCGGCGAAAAGTTTTTTTTCAAAAACGGCGAAAACGCGGCACAAAATGGCTGTAACTATGGCAACTACACAACTTAACCTGTCCCGCACCGGCCTGGGACACCTGCGGGACACTTGTTTGCGGCTTTGGGCATAGCCCGGCCAGATCCAGGAGACAAATATGCACGACACGATAAATTCACGAAACACGACACCACAACTTCCCCGGAAAGCGAACGAGCGGATGGAAATGAGCCACTATGCGCCGCCGATCGAGCCGTTATTTGATTCGTTTTGGCACACGCGCGAGCTTGCCTTGCTGTTTGGGGCGGCGGGCACGGGCAAGAGCATGCTGGCGATGATGCTGGCGGAGCGGATCGCCCGCGGCACCGGAATTTCCGGGTTTATGATGCCCGAGCGGCGACGCAAAGTGCTCTACGTTGACCTCAAGCTGTCCGACACGCAGCTTGGCCTGCGTTACAGCCATCCCGAGACTGAACGCGACTATGTATTCTCGGACGATCTATACATCGACTGCCCGCCGTCTGTGGATCAGCTCGTGCCGTGGCTTCGCGAAGGAATTGCGGCAGGCATCGGCGTGATAATTATCGACGACCTTTCGGCGGTGCAGAACACGGCGGACGGCACAAAGCACACACTGCGGCTGATGCGGAATCTGCGCGAATTGGTCTATGAACACGGCGTGTCGATACTCGTCATCGCGGGCTCGCGCGAGCACCGCTTCAACGTGTCCGTGAGCGAAGCCGACCTCAAACGCTCGCGCGTGCTGTGTGATGTCGCCGACAGCGTTTTCGGCATCGGGCATCATCCGCACTACACGGGCTCACAATACGTCCAGCAGACCCGCTCGCGCACGGCGCCGATCTATTGGGACAGCACTGCGCCGCCGCGATTTACGATACAGCACACAGAGGACGGCTTTATCGGGCCAAAATTCGACGAACGCTTTGCCGAACGGCTCGACGAAGACGAAGCAAGGCTCATCTACCGGATAAAACAACTCAACGACGACGGCCTCAGCATCCGCCAGATCGCCGACGCCCTCGACACCTCAAAATCCCGCATCGAACGCCTCCTAAAAAAATGGACCCCCGACCTGGAGCGCTACTTCGACGAACTGCCGGACGAGGACGAGGATGACGATGAATTCGGAGAAGCCGGTGAACGTAAACATGCAGACGACGCGACGCCCGAAACCCTTGAGCCGCCGCAAGACACCGTTTCTAAATCCGACACCGACGGAGTTACCGATCTGCCCGAGCCCGAACGTGACCCGCCCGCGGCCGACGGCGAGGTCGAGCCCGCGGTTGAAAACAAAACGCAGATGTTCGGCTCAATTCAGAACCGGGAGCAGTAGCGACCGGATTCCGTCAACGGCTGCATAACACGATGTGGACGGATCCGGTCGCCGTCATGTGATGCGGACCTTTGTCTCCGTGACCGTCAAAAAGTTACCGTTGAGTCGATCGGCGTAGTTCTCAAGAACCTGTTGTAGGACAGCGATCTTGTTTGCGGAGCGTTCGTCGGCAAGTCGGAGGAAGATAACGCCGCGATGTTCGCGTCTCTCGCGGAAGATCATCTCGCCGAAATCTCCGTCGTTTGTTATCAAGATCCAGTTCTCGTCGACGGCCTTTGCGAGTAGATCCTCATCGACGGCCCCGCGGGCGTGAAGGTATGCTGAAAACACCTCATAACCTTGCCTTTCGAGCCATTGTGCGACTTGTGGACCGGTACATTCATCGACCAGGAATCGCATTGCTAGGCAGTCTCAACCGTTAGGGGCATGAACTCGGCGTGGCTCAACGAGCGTCCTGCAAACAGGATGCATGCCTGAATATCGGCAGTGGTCAGTCCGTCGTATTCATCGAGGATGTCGGCAGTGGTCGCTCCGTGGGCGAGCAGGCCGAGGATGAATTCCACCGACAGCCGCGTGCCTCGGACGACGGGTTTGCCGGTCAGTACGTTTGAGTTGACCGTGATGCGTTCGAGAAGGGCTTCGTCGTTCATATGAGCATATTAACGCAAATTCAGTCGCGAGAGCTAAAAAAGAAATGCGTGCAGCCCGAAGGCCGCACGCGTTCTGACCGGTCAGGAGATCCTGACCTAGCGGTTGTATGCCGCCGGCAGCGGGATGTCTGTCGCGACGCCGAATTGGGTGATGGTGAAGCCGCCGTCGGTGGTGCGCCAGATAAACCAGGTGCCGTTTCGGTAAACGGCGAGGTCGGCCTTGCGGTCGCCGTCGTAGTCCGCGGGGACGGGCACGTCGCCGCTCTGGCCGAATTGGACGGCCCGTGGGGCCTGAAACCAGCTCTGCCAGATATACCATGTGCCGTCGCGAAAGACGGCGTGATCGACTTGGCGGTCGCCGTCGTAATCGGCGGGCACGACCTTGTCGGCAGCCGAGCCGAATTGCAGCGTCGCCATCGGGAGGCCTTCTTCGTATTCGACGTACCACGTGCCGTTGCGATAAACGGCGACGTCGCTGCGGCGGTTGTGGTCAAAATCGGCCGGTATCGGCGTGTCTTCGGCGGAGCCAAACTGCTTTGTCCTGACCTCGCCGTTCGAGCTTTGCGACGTGTACCAGTTGCCCTGACGAAAGACACTCAGGTCGGCCTTACCGTCGTTGTCGTAATCGGATGGCACGGGCTTGTCGCCCGCGAGGCCAAACTGGCTGATGAGATGTGTGCCCGTAGAGCTGCGTCGGACATACCACATACCGTCGCGATAGACGGCCGCGTCATAGCGGCCGTCGCCGTCGTAATCAGCGGGAACGACCTTGTCACGCGACTGGCCCCAATTCATGATGCCGACGGTGCCGTCGCTGCTCTTTTGGATGAACCAGTCGCCGGTTGACGGCCGAAACACGGCGATATCGGCCTTGCGGTCGCCGTCCCAGTCGAACGGCACCGCGCGGGTCTGGCCGACGGGTTCGAGCTTGAAAACGACGAGGTCGGTCGACTGCTCCGGGATGAATGCGCTCCCGGCCGCGTAAACGTGGCCCTGCGCGTCGAGCAGTATCGTCTTTTGTGCGGCCTCAGATTCCCAGCCGAGCATCGAGTCGTCGCCAAAGAATGGATTGCCGAAGCGATACGTCCAGGCCTCAGTGCCGTCGGCGGCGTATTTGACGGCCTGAATGTCGGCATTCGCAAAGCCCTCGGACGTGAATGCCGCAACAATGCTGTTGTCCGGCGCGATCACGATCTTGGGGTCGCCGTCAAAGTCGTCGTCAGCCGGGCCGTCATAGGCCCTGACCCAGGTCGTGACGATCTCAGGCGTCAGCTTTGCGACAAATGAATCGACGTCATAGCTCTGTTGGTCATAGAGCATGCCCGTCACGACAATGTCGCCGTTACCGTCTAACGCCATCGAGGTGGCGTAGATGCTCTGGGCCTGACTGATGCCCGTGATCGGTCGCGTCCAGATAGCGACGCCGGTTTGACCGTTGATCTTATGCACGAACGTGGCCCCGTTTTCGAAATCATGCGATTCACCGAGCACGAGCACGTTGCCGGCACCATCGATCTCGACCTCATAGCCCTCATCGGACATCTCAGGGGCCGTTGTCGCATATAGGTTAAGCCATTGCTGCTGGCCCGTGGCGTTGTATTTGATCGTAACGATGTCCTCCGAGCCTCCGGCACTCGAGTTATTTGAATATCCGGTGATGTAAACATTGCCGCCGGCATCGACGTCGAGGTCGTTGAGTATCTCGCCAAAGCCACCGGCATACCGTCCGGCCCACACCTCGTTGCCCTGAGCGTCGTATTTGACGGTCGCGTAGTTGGCGTAGGTCCCGACGCCCCACGAATAGCCCGCAACGTATGTGTTGCCCGCGGCGTCGACCTTCAGGATGCGCGGAAAGTCATCGTAGCCGGGATTTGGGCCGTAGGACCGCGTCCATACGACATCGCCGTCGGTGTTGTATTTGAGTGTGACGTAGTTATAGCTGCGGAGCTGCGATGTGCCCTCGGGCAGACTGTATGTGTAGCCGGTTAGGTAAACATTTCCGGCGCCGTCAACGGCCATGTCGCGCAGAGCGTCCTTGTAGAGGCCTTCGCCCGCCCAGGTGCGTGACCACACTCTGTTGCCGTTCGGGTCGGTCTTGAAGAGGACAATGTCGGTGTCCTCGGTTTGGGCATCAACGTAGGATGTCCCGCCCGTATAGATATTGCCCGCAGCGTCGCGGCCGATGATCGCATTGTAATCAGCAAGCGCGGGCGTATTGTCAAAGTAGCTCGTCCACGCCAGCGTCGGCTGGTTTGCGGGCGGCGGTGGTGGTGGCGGTGGCGGGCCGACAGCGATAAAGTTCCACACCTCGTCCTCGACGATGCCTTCCCAGATCACGGACGGCGGGAAGAACTCATAGGTTTCGAGCGACGGTGCAAGCTCGACGCGGCTGCCCCACGGGATGTTCTCGAAGAGATAACTGCCTGTCTGGTCAGTTATTACCGTGCGTGTCGTGTTGTTGTTCAGGTCGGTCAGCGTCATTGTGACGCCCGGCATCCTGACGCCGTTCTGGTGCGTGACGTGGCCTGAGATCATTACCGGTTCGCCAAAACCGCCCTCCGTCCTGCGTGGCACGGCGCGGCGGCCGCTGCATTCATCGCGGATCGATCTGTCCGTTGTCTTGACAAATACGGTGCGCTCGACGCGAGCCTTGAGACACGGCACCTCCTGGGCCTGCGTCGTCGATGCGAAACCTAGGATAAAGAGAATGGCCGCGGCGGCGGCAAGCGCACCTCGGCCAAAAATTGAAAGATAAAAGGACTCTTGCATCATGTCTGCCTCCGGTTCGGATAAGGCTAACCGGTGTCGTCAACCGATGCCCTATGGTGATTTTTCCATAAGAACAGTGCCCCTAAAGTCGTCAAAAAGACACCCGCGAACGTCCGGCGGGAACGAATACTGCCGGTCGTCTGACAGATATGGCAAATGGCGTGCCTTATCGGCCATCGCTCAGGCGGCGTTATTACTTGGGAAATGCTTGCTGACGCGCTTGTCGGTGTGGAATTCTTGGCGCCCGCGCGCGAAGAAATCCACGGCCATTGCATTCGCCCCGGTTCGCTGTAACAATAGGGCATCAAACTTGGAGGCAGACGATGAAATCGGTGCTAACTATCAGCGTACTGACGTTCGCAGTGACGTTTTGCGGATTACAGGACCGGCTCAAGAGCGTGACCGGCGGAAACACTAATGCGCCCGCGAGCTCGGATCCCAACGCTCCTCCCGGCGGCTGGGCCGATGGTGGGCGAACGCCGCCCGGCGAGACGGAGAAGGCCGTGATGACCCCGGCCCAACAGGTCATTTCTGACGCTGGAGCCGAGACGCAATGGGACGATCAGGGCATCTCGTGGAAGCTGCCCGCGGGCTGGAAAAAGATCAAGGTGGATGAGCGGCTCTTCAACTACGGCTCAGCAGACAACGCCTTTATCATCGTGTCGGTCTCTGATCTGCCTGAGTCGTTCCCGGCCGATATCAGCCTCAAGGGCACGTATGACAGCTACGTCGGCAAGGCCGCATCCGGCGAGTACGAAAAGGCGAGGATGCTCGAGATCGACGGCCTTAGAGGCGTCGAATGGATCGAAGCAATGCCATCGCAACGTGACGACCCGCGGCGGCACCAATGGATCACCTTTCGCAAGCGAAACGGAAAGACCCAACAGATTAATGTGATGCTGTCGACCAAAGGCTCCAACTTTGACAAGCACCGCGACGATTTTGCGGCGGTGATGTATTCGGTCAAAATACCGAAATAGGTCGTCAAGTCAACGTCGGAGCGTCGGCGTGGGGGACGAAGCAGCGGCGGCAGCGGGCCTCGTATTTGTCGGCGGCCCCGACCTCGACGAGGGCGTCGGACTCGACCGTTCGCTGGGTGAAATTCGCGGTCGAGCCGCATTTTACGCAGATGGCGTGGATCTTTGTGATGAATTCGGCGATCGCCAGCAGGCGGGGCATCGGCTCGAAAGGCGTGCCCGTATAATCCTGATCGAGGCCGGCGATGATGACTCGTCGGCCGCTGGCCGCGAGGTCATTGACAGCCTTTACGATCGCATCGTCAAAGAACTGTCCTTCGTCGATCCCGACGACCTCGGTATCACTCTCGATGAGGGCGAGCATTGCAGCGGTGTCAGCGACAGGTACGGAAACATGGGTCTGCCCTGAGTGCGACGCGATCTCCTTAAGCGAATAGCGGGCGTCGATCACCGGCTTGAAGACCTGAACCTTTTGCCGAGCGATGCGGGCACGATTCAGGCGACGGATAAGCTCTTCGGATTTCCCGGAGAACATCGATCCGGCGATCACCTCGATCCAGCCGGTCCCGTTGTGGCGGACCTTGCGCCGCTCGTCCGCACTATCGAAAACTAACTGTTCAACCATAGAAACCGAGTTGCTGCCCGCAATATTGGCAAAACAACGAATCTAGCACGTCGGCCGACCAATGTCATTTTTGAGGCAAGCCAATACAGCCATGTGTACGTCGTCGGTTTCAATGTCAGCGATGCGATGACTGCTGATGACAGACAGCCTCTTGCTCAGTGGGAATAACCCGGTCGGAGTATTATAGCCGTGCAGCATTACTATCGAAGCAGGCGTTGCTGCCGCCAGGTGTGCCGGCCCTGTGTCGTTGCTCACCAAAACATCAAGCCGCGTGAGCGTCGCAAAAAACGTCTGGAGATCCAACTTGTCCAGGATGATCACACTCGGCGAGAATGTTCGCCGTACCTCGTCGAGCAGATCACGCTCTTCCGGTCCAAGAAACACTAGGATGCGGGTGTTTTCCCGAGGTTCAAGCCGTGCCGCCAGTTCGGCGAACCTAGCAATGGGCCATCGACGGCTTGGATGGCCCGCGCCAAGGAAGAAGCCGATAAGGGCCTCGTCGCGGATACCTTTTTCGGACAGCAGCTGCTCTATCTCGATAACATCCTGCGGATCCGGACTTAGTTCGATAACGGGATCTTCGATGTCTATTCCGAGCGGCCGAAGAACATTAAGATATCGCCGCGACATGTGAACGGCGCGATCCTCAGGCGGCGGCGGCGGACGAAAATTGCTTAGCCGATCGAGCGATCTGTTTTCGCGGTGCGCATACAGGCGCACCGGAATGCCGCCAAGAAGGCCGAGCAGGTTCGTTTCATTCAGGCTGTGCAGGTCGATCACCAATTCGAACCGTCGGCTCCGAACGTCGCTCACGAGCCTGACCATCTGGGCTAGTGACCAGAGTTTGTTCCCGTCGCGAATGGCGACGCGGTCGACGATGATGTGATCGTCGGCGACACGAGCGAGCTTGGCGATATCGGCCGTTGCCTTGCCGACCATCAATGTAATGTTGGCGTCGGAAAACCGTTCGCGAATCGCGCGTAGGGCAGGCAACCCAAGAACAAGGTCGCCCAGCTGGCCAAAATGAATTACGAGAATGTTACGGAGATCACGTTCCACGCCGAACACCTATCCGGCCCTCAGGTCCGAGCCCGTCATCTCGGCGGGCTTTTCGAGGCCGAGGATTCCCAAGATCGTCGGAGCGATGTCGGCGAGTGTCCCTTCGTCACGAAGTGTGACGCCGTCCGAGCGGAAATCCAGGAGATGGAGCGGAACCGGATTATCCGACGCCGAATAGCTCGGCTCGCCGCTGTCCGCATGGAGCATCGCTTCACAATTTCCGTGCGTTGACGTGATTATGGCTACGCCGCCGGCCTCGGCCACCCGTTCACAGATACCGCCGAGGCAAGTGTCGATATATTGGATCGCTGCCACCGTTCGGCCAAGGTCGCCGGTCTCGGCGATCAATCCGGCGGCCGGAATGTTCGCCACAAAAACACCGTTCGGTGCCGTTTCGACGCCGCGACGGAGCTTGTCGGCGATCTTAAAACTCTCAGATTCGGGCGGCGTATCGGCCAGACGGCTTCCCGGATCGCCGAGCAATACCTGCTGCTCCCATCGCGACGGCGAATCGGTGCCGCCATTAAAGAACCACGTCAGGTGCGGGTATCGAGCGTACTCGGTGATCTTGACGTTTGGGATCTCATTCGCGGCCAGGACGTCAGTGAGCGAATTCTTCTCGGGCTCCTGCCTGAATGCCGCGGGCAGATTGAAGCCGGGATCGTACTCCACCAACCCGACCGTATCGATATCAGGCTTTGCTCCGCTCGCGCCCTCAGGAATGCACAGCGACCGAACGAGCTGCCGCATGCCATCCGCACGGTGGTTGAAGAAAACGACGAGATCACCATTCTTGATCGTCGCGACCGGAATGTCAGGCGCCTTTTCGATCACGATCGGCGAAGTAAATTCATCCGCGATGCCCCGCAGGAAAGAATTGCGTATGGCCGAGACGGCATCGCGGCTACGCTCGCCCTCAGCATGAACAAGCATCGTGAACGCGCGGGCCGTTCGCTCCCAATTTTCGCCGGTGTCCATCGCAAAGAACCGCCCGCACAGTGAAGCGATGCGGCCTATGCCGATGTCTGCCAGTTTGATCTCGAGCGCCTCAAGATACACGTCGGCAGTGCGGGGCGGCACATCCACACCGTCAAGGATGCAGTGAATAAAGGTGTTCTGGAGGCCGTTGATCTTTGCCAGCCGGAGCAGGGCGAAGAGGTTTTCGGTCGAGGAATGAACGCCGCCGTCGCTAACCAGGCCGATCAGATGCACGTCTGAGCCCTTTTCCTTCGCACGCGCAAATCCACGCGCCAGCACAGGATTCTCAAGGAATTCGCCTGACCCGACTGCCGTCCTGATCCTCGCCGCTTCAGTTCGCGCAACGCGGCCGGTGCCTATGTTGAGATGCCCGACCTCGGCATTGCCCGGCTGCCCGTCAACTCCTGTCGCCGAGAGCGTCGTCATCGGAAATCGTCGACAGATCTCGTCATAATATGGCGTATGCGCCATCGCGATCGCGTTGCCTTCGGTCCGTGGAGCATAGCCCCAGCCGTCCAGGATCACGAGTGCCAGCGGGCGGTCATTCATCGGTTTTGTAGAATCCATCGAGTGGCAGAACAGGGCCTAAACCAATTATACCGACGGTGTGTGAGCAGTGACAACTAGTTTGTCCACGGGTGCGAAACTAGCTAAAAATCTCATCGAGATCCCGCGAAGCATGGACCACGCGCATAATGACGATCTTGCCCGCCCAGATCCGGTAATAGACAACGAACCTGCCATGCGAAACGCCGCGTAGCCCTGCTCACGGGAATAGGCGTCTGAATCGGCTGCGAAAGCCCGCGGTCGCAGCTTCCGGATGCTCGGTAGCGATCAGCCGCAATTCGTCCATCAACTCAGGACTGCCTTTTGCGATATTCGCGGCTACGGTCATTGAGAATACACGGACCGCAACCGGCTGCGACGCGTCGGCAAGCAATGCGTAGCAAGCGTCAAAGATGCGGCCCTGGCAGCGTTTCGGAATATCAACGAATTGCAGCAGCCGCGCGACATTGCGGCGAACGGCGACGTGGGCGTCGTCGCGTTCGAGTTGTCCGGCAAGTTTGCCCCAATACGGCTCGATCAAATGCGGATGGCGCTGTATGCAATAGCTCACAGGCCACGCCGCCCGCTGCGAGAGACGATACACCGGGCCCATCAGGTGTTTCATTAGCTCGTCAAACCGCTCGGGATCGTCGCCTACGTAATCAGTGATCTTTGTCGCCTGCGCTTTTGAGTGGGCCTCTAAAAGGGCGTCGAGAATGTTCACCCGAGTTGATAGAACGCCGATCTTCCGGGGTAACGCGCGGCATCGCCGAGATCTTCCTCGATGCGCAGCAACTGGTTGTATTTAGCGATGCGATCGCTGCGGCAGAGGCTGCCGGTCTTGATCTGGCCGGCGTTTGTGGCGACGGCGAGATCGGCGATGAAGCTGTCCTCGGTCTCGCCCGAACGGTGCGAGATAACGGCGGTCATGTTGTTCGTGCGTGCAAGTTCAATGGCGTCGAGCGTTTCCGTGAGTGTGCCGATCTGGTTGACCTTGATGAGTATGCTGTTTGCGGCTCCCTCGTCAATTCCCTTTTGCAGGAATTTGGTGTTGGTCACGAATAGGTCGTCGCCGACAAGCTGCACCTTGGCGCCGACCTGTTTCGTGAGACTCTTCCAACCGTCCCAATCATTCTCGGCCATGCCGTCCTCGATCGAAATGATCGGGTATCTAGCGCACCAATCGGCCCAGTACGCAGCCATTTCCTCGCTCGACAACTCGCGGTTATCGCTCTTCTTAAAGACGTACGTGCCGTCCTTGTAGAATTCGCTCGATGCGGGATCGAGGGCGAGCATCACGTTGTCACCGGCCTTGTACCCGGCTTTTTCAATCGCTTCGAGGATCGTCTCGACGGCCTCTTCGTTCGACTTGAGATTCGGTGCGAATCCGCCTTCGTCGCCGACGCCGGTCGAGTAGCCGCGCGCTTTGAGCACATCTTTCAGATTGTGAAAGATCTCGGCACCGGCCCTGAGGGCCTCGGCAAACGACTCGGCGCCGACAGGCATCACCATGAATTCCTGAAAATCGACGTTATTGTCGGCATGAGCACCGCCGTTGAGGATGTTCATCATCGGCACGGGCAGGGTCTTTGCATTGGTGCCGCCGATGTAGCGGTAGAGCGGCATTTCCAGCACCGATGCGGCCGCACGCGCATTGGCCAGAGAAACGGCGAGGATAGCGTTTGCGCCGAGCTTTGACTTGTTCTCGGTCCCGTCGAGATCGATCATCACCTGATCGATCATCGTCTGGTCCAGGCAATCGAGGCCCTCTAGTTCGCGGCCGATCGTCTCATTGACATTTTTCACGGCGTTGAGAACGCCCTTGCCGAGATAGCGGTGAATGTCTCCGTCGCGAAGCTCAACGGCCTCGTTCTCGCCGGTCGAGGCCCCGCTCGGCACCATCGCCCGGCCCTGCGTGCCATCCTCGAGGATCACCTCGGCCTCGATCGTCGGATTACCACGCGAATCCAACACCTCGCGTGCATGGACCTGTTCTATGAAGCTCATAAGTTCTGGTTCGTAGAAAGCAATATCGTAACCGACGGCACGAACGATACCAAGGGCTACGCGGCCTCGTCAGTTTTCCGCATCCTGATCTGGCGAATGCGGCGTTTCTCCATTTTTTCGACCTCAAAGACGTGTCCGTTGAACGGTATCGTATCGCCGACTGCGAGCACCTGGCCGGCCTCGGACATCATAAAGCCGGCGAGCGTCGTATAGGCCTCGGAGACAGGCAGATTCAGCTTTTCACGGCGATTCAGGTCGCGCACGGCCAGGCCGCCATCGAGGATGCAGCTCCCGTCAGGCTGCTTTGCGATCTGACGGTCGACCTCAGCATCGTGCTCGTCCGAAATGTCACCTACGATCTCTTCGAGCAGGTCTTCGAGCGTGATTATGCCCTCGATGCCGCCGTGTTCGTCAACGACAAACCCAAAATGGAACTTTTCGCGCTGCATCTGCCGCAGCACATCCTCAAGCCGCGCATTGTCGACGACATAGTTTGCCTTGTGAATTATCCCGGCCAGATCGAACGCCTCGGGCCGGCCGATGTATTTGACCAGATCGCGCGTATGCACGTAGCCGGCCATCTCATCAAGCGAGCCTTGTGTTACCGGTAACCGCGAAAAGCCGCTCTTGCGAAAGACCTTTATCAGGTCGTCGAGCGAGACCGATTCCGGGACCGCGACGATCTCGGTCCGCGGTATCATGGCCTCTTTTACGGTCGTTTCCGAGAATTCAAAAACACTGTGGATGAGCTGGCGTTCTTCGCGATTCAGATGGCCGCTCGCCTCCGAGAGGTTGATCAGTTGACGTATCTCGTCCTCGGTATAGATCGAGCCATGCTCGGAACGCGCACGCAGGCCGAACAGCCGAACGGTTTTGGTCCCCGTCCAGTCGAGAATGCGGATCGGGTAGTAAAAGACCTTATAAAAGATCTGCATGGGCAGCGCGAGCATCAGAGCCATCCGTTCACTGATCTCGAGCGCCATTGTCTTCGGCGCAAGCTCGCCAAATACGATATGCAGGAATGTAATGATCGAGAACGCTATCGCAAACGAGATCGTATGGAGCACCGCAGGCGACGCCAAGAATGCCCAGCCTGTCGAATCTGCGAGGGCAAACAGCGGGCCGTCTATGAGACGGGCGACGGCAGGCTCGCCTATCCAGCCCAATCCGAGCGACGCGAGCGTAATGCCGAGTTGTGTCGCTGAGATATACGCATTCAGGTCGTTCAGAACGGCAGCTAACCGACGTGCAGAACCACTGCCGCCCGCTGCGAGCGCTTCAATGCGCGACTTGCGCACCGCGACGAACGCAAACTCTGACGCAACAAAAAACCCGTTAGCGAGGACGAGCAGAATGACCAAAAAGACGTTAAAGATGCTCATCGACGCCGACGGCGTCTCGGCAGGAACAGTATTGGCCGCAAAGAGCAAGAGCAAACTGGCAGGATCGTCCATCGCGGATCATCGATAGCGGCATTTCTTCGACCGCCTAATCCAAGAAGTATATCACAGGCCTCTCGCGAAGCGGCCCCCGACAATACGGAGGCAAGCTGTAGCAGCAATAGCCGCCAGTTTTGGCTGCATTGTGTAGAATAGCAGTGTGAAGTCCCTTGCTGTCTGTCTCTTCGGTCTTTCCCTTTTGCTTTCTTCGGCGTGTCGACCGGCTGCGGCTCCGGTTGCTGTATCGGACCAGCCTTCGTCGATCAATGGCCGCCCGGTGACGAATCTCCCCATGCCGCCCTCAAAGCCGCTCGCCGATATGAGTTGGACGGACCCTGACAGCCGAGTTCACAAGCTCAGCGATCTCAAAGGCAAGGCCGTGATACTCGATTTTTGGGCGACCTACTGTGGCCCTTGCCGTGACGAGATACCGCATCTCAACTCGCTCCTTGCAAAGCACGGCGGCGACAACCTCGCTATCGTCGGGCTTAACGTTGGCGGCAAAGAAGACATGGACAAGGTCCCTGATTTCACCAAGATCACAAAGATCGACTATCCGATCGCCCTGCCCGAGGATGAACTGAGCCGTTTTATCTTCGCCGGCCGAACTGAAATACCACAGACAGCCGTCTTTGACCGCAACGGCGATCTCGTGAAAAAGTTCATGGGCTACAACGCCGCGATCAGAAAGGAACTGGACGATGCGGTCGCGATGGCGGTCATGACCAGCCAAAAATGATAGTCACCTTTTTTTCTTCCGCGCTATACTGTCCTCATAGCTTGTTTTTCGGCATGAGGCGTCTAACCGACAACGCCCTCTCATAACGTCGCCGGATCGACGTGTTCGTTCCGTTTTTTCAGAGCCAGAAAGAGGCCTTGCTTTCGGGGAGAAATGGCATATGAGAACGTACAATACGATCGTCCTTTCAATACTTGCGACCTTCCTGATTGGCCTGATGGTGATGCGGACCGACGCCCGGTCCTTTGTGGTTCCGCATTACATCGAAAAGGACGGCTTGGTCAATACGACGCAATTCACTTTTGATACGACGTTTTTCGTCACCTACCTCGGCGGGATCGGCAACACCGACCTCACTCCTGGGGCCTCGATCGATCTGTTCATCTATGACGATCTAACCGGCCAGCCGCTCAAATCGTTGACCAGCATAGATGTCTGCAATCCGTGCAGCTTCGCCGTTAGTACCGCAAACCGTAAGGCGATCGGCAACGTCGAGGGCATTGCCAATTCGGTCGGCGGCCTGCCGCGCGCGAACGTGACCGGCTCGATGGTTTTTAACGTCGTGGGCGATTTCGATAACGTCGATACGAGTGTGTTTGTCATCAATTCGCATACCACGGCCTCTGATGTATCCATACTGTCTGTAACCGTTGAAGATCTTACAATAGATCTCAGGGAGACCACAGATGGTTCTAGGCCATTCGATTGGCGCGAGGACTCGATGTTGCCGGGCCAGCCGTTCTCATTCTCGATCGATCTTAATGTGTTTTATGCTGGCGGCCTGCCTGGCACGACGGTCGGAAGCGGAGCAACGGTCAACCTGCGACTCTATGACGACCTGACCGGCCAACCGCTGCTCTCAATGACCGGCCAACCTGTGTGTGATCCCTGCTCCGCCAATCTCACCAACGTCAACAGAAAACACCTGTTCTCCTTCGACGCGCTGATCCGCGCAGCGGGAGGTTTTCCGCGAGCGGACGTTAGGGGCTTTGCGACCGTCGAGGTCATGGGCGACACGCGGAACGTCTCGATCCAGGATATTGGCACCAACACTCATACCGGCCCAAACGATCTAGAATGGTTGCAACCTTTTGATCCGGGTCCTCTAATGACACCAGATCTGAGAGAAGCCGAGCAAGCCCTCCGAACTCATGGACTCGCTAACCTCGTTGAAAAACAAGGCACGATCAATAACACGCCATTCACTTTCGACACAAATATTTCCATGACTTACATGGGCGGTTTGCCCGGCTTTCCGACAGGGACGGGCGCGACGGTTGACCTTACTATTTTTGATGAAGCCACGGGCTTGCCGATGAAAACCGCGACAAACCAGGACGTGTGCAATCCATGCACGACAGTCCTAGACACCACGACGCGAAAACGGACGATCGTTATGGACGACATGATCGTCGCGAACGGTGGGTTTGGCGCACAGCAGGTTAAGTTAGGGTTTGGTATTGTGGTTTTGCATGGCGACGATCCGAGCGGTGTCAATATTCTGAGTTTCGTCGTCAATTCGCATACCAGTCCGTTCGACCTCTCGGTGTTCGGCTTTGAACCGCAGCCAATCCTAGGCGAGCCGGGCTCTCCCTTCCAGAAGGTTATCGACAGAACCGAAGAAAGGCCGGGAGGCAGGAGCGAGGGCAGCCGTCGAATATTGTCGACCGAATACAACTACTCACACTTCCGCGACCGGACGGGCAAGGCAAGCAACACGACATTTACATTCGACAGCGAGTTTCACGCAGTTTATAACGGCACAAACACGGCGAATCTCGAATTGTATCTCTACGACCAGATGACGAGCCAGCCGCTGATGTCGCTAACAAATCAGCCCGTCTGCAACCCGTGTAACTTGCCACTCAACACGACGACCAAAAAGCGTCGCATCATAGTGGACGACCTCATAACGGCCGCCGGTGGATTCCCGCGGCTCGACGTTGCGGGATTTGCGAGAATAAAGGTCACCGGCGACGCCGGCCGTGTCGCGATACTCGGCATGCTCATAAACGCCCATTCGGGCCCGAATGACCTTTCAACATCCGAAATTCCAACGCGCGTGAATGTGCGGCGTCAGACTGACTACGACTTTAACGGTGACGGCCGGGCCGATATCGGCCTATTCCGTCCGGGCGATCTGCTCGGCGCGATGTTCTATATCCTGCACACAGGCAGCAACCTCTTCAACGCGTTCCGCTGGGGGCTGCCTACCGACAAACCGGTGCCCGGTGACTATGACGGCGACGGAAAGGCCGATATCGCCGTCTGGCGTCCGGTCGCGACGAACGCCGACAATCTGTTCATCTTCCTGAGTCAGACCTCGACCATCCGGAGCGAACATTTTGGCGTGGCGGGCGACGACCCGTCAATTACGGCTGATTTTGACGGCGACGGCAAGGCCGATCCGGCGGTTTACCGTGAAGGCACGACGCCCGGAGCACAAAGTAATTTCTACTATCGGCCTTCGTCGATACCGGGCGTTGATTTTCGCGCGATGCCGTGGGGCATAAACGGTGACCGGCCGCTCAGGGGTGATTACGACGGTGACGGATCGGCGGACGTTGCGGTCTTTCGCCCGTCCAGCCAGATGTGGTACATCCTGCAGAGTTCGACAAGTTCACTCCGTGCTGAGCCCTGGGGCCTGGCGACGGATAGGCTTGTCCCCGGCGACTACGACGGCGACGGCCGCACGGACCTTGCGGTCTTTCGCGGCGGCGTCTGGCACATAAAGCGCAGCCGCGAAGACCTCTACGAAGCCCTGTTCTTTGGCGCCGTAAACGACCTGCCGGTCCCGGGCGACTTTGACGGCGACGGACGGATTGACCTCGCCGTGTTCCGCGAAGGGATCTGGTACATTCTGCGATCGAACGGCCAGACACGGATCGCCGCCTTTGGGGTCGGGGGCGACCTGCCGCTGCCGTTGTTTCAATGATGGGGGTGGTCCAACCTTCCTCGGACGCCGAGCCTGAGATCATTTTGCGGCAACACGATGTCCACCCAATTTGTCCGCTCAGATGACAGGCCGCCCCAGTGTATTCAGGACACAAGCTCCTTTGCGAACTGTCCGTAACGTCTGCAAATCGCGTAGAATCAAGGTATGCGCGATATTCCGGTCGGAAATGGCAGCCTTCTGGTCAATTTCGACGATAAATACCAGATCCGCGATATCTACTTTCCGCACGTCGGGCAGGAGAATCACACTGAGGGTTATCCCTCGCGTTTCGGCGTCTGGGTTGACGGCGAATTCTCATGGATAGCCTCTGACGATTGGACGCACGAACTCAGATATCTTCCCGAAACGCTCGTCACGGATGTGACTGTGGTGAATGAGGAACTTGGCTTGCGGATCGTTAGCAATGACACCGTTGCGAGCCACGATAACATCTTCCTGCGCCGGATCCGTATCGAGAATCTGAAGGATGAGGAGCGAGATGTTCGCGTCTTTCTCCATCAGGACTTTCGTATCTATGAGAACAAGTTTGGCGACACGGCCTATTACGATCCCGACGCAAAGTCGCTGATCCATTACAAGAAGCACCGCTATTTCCTCATCAATACGGAGCCGCATTTTACGACTTTTGCCACGGGAAGAAAGGCGTTTCACGAGAAAGAAGGCACATGGCGCGACGCTGAGGACGGCGAACTGCAGGGAGCGCCTGTCACGGAGGGCTCGGTAGATTCGACGATAGGCGTCGAATTCCAACTGCGAAAGAGCGGGAGCTACGAGTTCTTTTACTGGATCGCCGTCGGAACGACGCGCGATGAAGTGGCAAGCCTGAATAGCCACATCCTCGAGCGTCGTCCGCAGGTGTATCTCGACTATACGGCAAATTATTGGCGGGCATGGGTGAACAAGAACGACCGCGACATGGCCGCGCTCAAGCCCGAGATCATTGACTTTTATAAACGTTCGCTGCTCATCATCCACACTCAGATCGATTACCGCGGAGCGATCCTTGCGGCGAATGATTCCGACGTGACCGAGCGCGCGACCGACAACTACAGTTACCTCTGGACGCGCGACGGCTCGTTCGTTGCAAACGCTCTCGACAAGGCGGGGTATCCCGGCGTGACGCGCGCCTTCTTTGACCTTTGCAGCCGTATTGTCCACAAAGACGGGTACTTCTGCCAAAAATACAATCCTGACGGCTCGGTAGCTTCCGGCTGGCTCGCATCCTGGGACGCTGCAACACGCCAGAAACTCCTGCCCATCCAGGAAGATGAGACGGCACTCGTCCTATGGGCGCTCTGGCAGCATTACGACCGTTATCGCGACATCGAGTTTGCCCACAGGGTCTATCGAGTGTTGACCGTTCATTGTGCCGAGTTCATTGCTGATTTCAGGGATGAGGTGCTCAAGCTGCCAAAGCCAAGCTGGAACCTATGGGAGGACCGATCAGGGATACATACGTTTACGTGTTCGGCGGTAGTTGCAGGCCTGCGGGCCGCGGCGAAGTTTGCCCGGCTTTTTGCAGAGGTCGAGCGAGCGACGCGGTATGAAGCAGTCGCCGACGAGATCGTGGCGGCAATGCGACAGCACCTTTACAGCAACGAGTCAGGCCGATTTTGCCGCTCGCTCGAACTGCGAAACGGCAAATTTGAGATGGATATGACCATCGATGCGTCGCTGTTTGGCATATTCTACTTTGGCTGTTTCGATACCGGCAACGAGATGGTCGTCAACACGGTCAAAGCCGTCGCCGACGCGCTCTCGATAAGGTCTGACATCGGCGGCGTCGCCCGCTTTCAAGATGATGGCTATGTCCGCGCTTCGCCTAAGGCGACGGGGAATCCGTGGTTTATCTGCACGATGTGGCTGGCCGAGTATTACCTGGAGTCAGCTCAGACCGAGAACGATCTCGCCCCTGTGGTCGATGCCCTCGACTGGACGGTGCAGCGTGCCCTGCCGTCAGGCGTTTTGGCGGAGCAGATCGACCCTTTCAGCGGCGAGCCTCTCTCGGTTTCGCCGCTGACCTGGTCACACGCAACCTATGTCGCGATGGTGAACTCTTATCTTGCGAAACTTAGCTCGCTACGCCCGATGCGATAAGATCTACGAGATGCGAAAAGCCAAGATCCTTGCCACTCTCGGACCGTCGTCTGCCTCTGAGGCCATGATCGAGAGAATGCTTCACGCGGGCATGAACGCCGTGCGGATAAATATGTCGCACGGAGACCGCGAGGAACATGCCGCTACGCTCACGGCCGCTCGCTCCGTGGCAGCCAGGCTAGAAAAGCCTCTTGCCATCCTCGTCGACCTTGCCGGGCCAAAGATCCGCACGCGCTCTCTGAAAGATGGCAAACCGGTCGAACTCATCGAAGGCCAGGCCTTTACGATAACGACGCAGGATATCGCCGGTGATGAGACGCGCGTAGGCACGAACTTCAGCGACCTGCCGTCTGTCGTAAACTCGGGCACGCGAATACTTATCGACGATGGTTCGATCGAGCTCGTAGTTCGATCCAAGGACGAGACCGACGTGGTCACCGAGGTTGTCACCGGCGGCACCTTGCTCGAGCGAAAAGGCATCAATTTGCCGAACACATCCCTGCCGATCCCGTCTTTGACCGGGAAGGACCGTGCAGACCTCGAATGGGCAATCGAGCAGAATGTTGACTATATCGCTCTGTCATTTGTCCGAACACCGGCCGATTGCAAAGAAGTAAAAGGTCTTATCAAGCAGCTCAACAAACGCCCCGTCGGCAGGGCCCTGCTCGTTGCGAAGATCGAAAAGGCCGAAGCGGTCGAGAACCTCGTCGGCATCATCGCGGAGACTGACGGGCTGATGGTCGCTCGCGGCGACCTCGGTGTCGAGACCAGCGTCGAACTCGTTCCCGTTTACCAAAAGCGGATCATCGAGCTCGCCATCGCCCATGACAAGTTTGTCATTACCGCCACACAGATGCTGCAGTCGATGATCACGAATCCCTATCCGACACGGGCCGAGGCATCTGACGTGGCAAATGCCGTCTGGGACGGCACCGATGCCGTCATGCTCTCGGCCGAGACGGCGACGGGCAAGTATCCGGTCGAGACGATCAGCACCATGGTTCGGATAATCGATTCGGCTGAGACCATAAAGGGCGACCAGCTAAAACGTCCGGTCAAGCTCTCGCAGCCGCCATCGGGCCGTACGAGCCAGGCCCTCTGCAAGGCGGCCGTGTATGCGGCGGAAGAGGTCGGGACCGAGAAGGTGGCGGTCTTTACCGAATCGGGCCTGATGGCACGGCGCTTGTCATCATTTCGTTCGGGACTGCAGACCTTTGCATTGACGGCGTCTGAGAATGTTCACGATCAGCTCGCCCTGATCTGGGGCGTCAAGCCGTTCTGTCATAAGGACTTACACTCCGCGGTGGAAGCCGAGGAATTGGGCGATCGAACGTCGCTCGACCTTCTCAATGCTGAATCGGGAACGACCGAGGAAATGCTCAGGACAGGTGAGAAGATGCTGCTTGACGCCGAGGCCGCCTCGGCCGGTGAAACGATGGTCATGATGGCCGGCCGCCTGTCGGGCCATGGGCTGTCGAGTTCGGTAATAGTCTGGACCGTCGGCGAAAAGGTCCCGCACCGCTAGACGACCGTCCCAAACAGCCGTCCCACCAAGGCAGTCGCCGCCATCGCGAGTGCTCCCCAGAAAAGCACTCTCGCAAGGCCCCTGACAACAGGTGCGCCACCCACACGCGCAGCCACCGCACCAAGCAACGCCAGAAATACCAGTGATGAGCCGGCAACCGCCGGGATCAACAGCACGCCATCCGTAACCCCCGCGACCGCCAGCGGCAGGCCTGCACCGATCGAAAAACTCACGGCCGAGAATACGGCGGCCTGGATCGGGTTCGCGCTCGTTACCTCTGAAATGCCGAGTTCGTCTCGTGTATGGGCAGCCAGCGCGTCGTGGGCCATCATCTGTCGAGCGACCTCTATGGCGAGATGTGGATCGAGGCCGCGATCCTCATATATCGCCGCAAGTTCACGCAGCTCGAAATCGGGGTCTTCTTTGAGATGCCGACGCTCGAGCTCAATATCGGCCTTCTCAGTGTCCGCTTGAGAACTAACCGATACATACTCGCCTGCCGCCATCGACAAGGCACCCGCAAACAATCCCGCCACGCCCGCCAGCATTACCGACGAATGCTCGGCCTGCGCCGCGGCCACGCCGATGACCAGGCTCGCCGTCGAGACGATCCCATCATTCGCACCCAAAACGGCCGCGCGCAACCACCCGATGCGGTGGACGCGATGCATTCTGTTGTGCAGTGTGTCCGAGTGGTCGATATATCTATTATCGCGCCTTTTACCGCAGTTGAGCTATTCGTCCTTTTTCACAATCTTCCAGTCCATCCATCTCGAACCGGTTATCTCAAAGATAACGAATTCCTTGGAGTGTCTCGACAGGAACGACCGAAGACGAAAACCTTTGGCGTAGATCGTAAGCGTGAGGTAATACTCGCGGCCGGCCTCGGCTCTCATTCGAAGGCCAACCGGGCTGGGCGTATCGCCGACCAGCAGATAATCACCCGGATCGGCGTAGAACGAAGTATAGTCACCCGGGCCCACCGCTCCGACGAGGCGGCCGTTTGCGTAGATCGGGACCGCAAAGCCTCGTTTCTCTGACTTCATTCGAATCATTATCGACGAGGGGGCAGATATAAAGATCAGAGCCTTGTCCCGCCGGACTTCGGCTATTGGATGCTGCTTTTCCGTCGGAACCGCATGGATCTTTACCTTCGGCGGATCAAAGTCGTCTCCAAGGCGCTCGACGCGCTCACTAAATGTCGAAACGACCAACTTCTCACCGAGGGCTGCCTTCAGGGCCTTTAGCACCGAGGGGACAGCCTTGTTGTCTACATTGATAAGAAAGCTGCTACTCGTTGTCGGACCTTTGACCTCAAAGAGAACGAAATGATCATTGTCGAATGGCTTATCTATCGACGTCGCTATCAGATCGCCGAAGAGCAGCCCACCGGCAAGAAAACCGACGAACGAGGCTCCAAATCCGGCCCGCTTGCCGTGTGTGTTGACCTCTATTATCGCATGCGCAATATCGTCAAAAGTGACGTCAAGGGTTCTGATCTTAGAAGAAACTGCCAGTCGTCCGGCTTTTTGATCGATGGTCAGGATCGCGTCGTCCTGCTCGAACTCGAGCCTGTCGGCCCGAACATAACGAACCTCGATGTCCGTGAACCTTATTTGTGCGGCGACCGGAAATGCTGTCAGAACGAGAAGGAGGAAGATCGAAATTCTGGCGTTACAATTGCACATGTATCACCTCCTACGATCAGATGGGCGCAACTATATACCCATCCGGGGAGATCAGCAAGCACTCATCAAACATCTACGATCTGCGCGATCGTCTCTTTCTTCAAGCCGGTGCCATTCCGTTTCTTGTATTCGGTGAGCGAGACTTGCGGGTCGCGCCATGCGTCGAGGTGGCCTACCTGATGGACGCACTGGATGGTGCAATTTGGGGCACACCATTTTTCGGTGTGATATTCGCGGTGCATATCGGCGCGGGTATATTCCATCAGCGGGATGCCCGGCGTGCCCCGCTGCTGCGAGCACCACGAGACGATACCGGCCTCATCGACATAGAGATAACGCGCGCCTGCGCGGCATCGCCAGTCGTATTCGCCGCCATCAACGAGGTTGTCCTGAAACCAGTTCCAGCGGGCGTAAGACTTCGTGCCCTTGCTTTTGATCTCTTTATAGACCTCTTTTTCACGCGGCGTCAGCCCCTTGAGCAGGCCGTCGCCATCGTGGATCACGCCGACCGTGGATGAAAACCCTAACTCACGCGCTCGGCTTGCGATCTGCAACGCCTCTTCGGGATTCGCCACGCCGCCGCCGACGACCGAGTTGATGTTGACCTTGAACTTTGCATGGTCGCGCAGATTGATGAGCTTCGCATCGAGCACTTTGAGGCTCTTTTTCGACACATCGTCTGGCGTGACGTTGTCGATCGATATCTGCAGATAATCGAGGCCTGCCTCGTTGAGCTTCTTGACCTTCTCCACCTGAAAGTAGTAGCCGTTCGAGATCAGCCCGGCGATCATTCCATGATGCCGAATGCGTGCGATGATGTCGTAGATCTCAGGGTGCAGCATCGGTTCGCCACCCGAGATCGTGATGACCGACGACCCGAACTCGGCCAATTTATCGATCCGCTCGAGCATCGTTTCGATCGGCACAGGATCCGACGTTTTGTCGTATTCGTTGCAGTAGGTACACGCCAGATTGCACCGCCGCATCGGCACGATGTGCACGAGAACGGGATGCTTCGTGAACGCAAAAGCGCGCACCGTGTGCCTCACGCCCCGTGTAAACCTGCTGAAACTGCTCGCTCTTGGCATAGACCTTTCCGCCCGAATACAAACAATAGATTATAGAGAACCCGAAACTATCAATCAAAAAGACCTCGGCCGATGCGACCGAGGCCCTGGTCGAGCCGAGACCGAAACGGCGATCACGCCTTTATCTTCTTTACGCTCTTGGGATAGTTCAGCTTAAAGATATCGCCTCGCAGAGTGACGTTCTTTTGAAGGTTTGAGAGGAGGACGGTCGTGGTGTCGTTGTTTTGCTCGACGATCTTTGCCTGGCGGGGCATGCCGTCGGCATCGACCCAGAGTTCGGCGATCTTGTAGCTCGTCGCGGCCGTAGGCGTCAGTTGCAGGTGCCATGTGCGGACGCCGCCGCTGATCTGTTCTTCACCGAGATAGACGACGTCGTAATTTGCCTCAAGCTGAGCCTTGTTCATGTTCATGAACGAGAGAGCACCACCGACGGAGGCATTGTTCTTTGCCTTTCCGACCTTGCCGACGATCACCTGATTCAGCCGAGGGCGATACAGTTCGTAATCGTCGCCGATCACCGAGATCTGCTCCTCGACCGGCCGCGTCCAGTCGATCCTGACGTAGCGGCCGCGCTTTCCGCTGGCCGGCAGATAGCTCGTCGCTCCGATGCTCGTGTCGGATACGTTAAGCTGCGGATTGTGCTTAACCATCGTCACGTCCGCCTTGAGCGACGTCAGCGACTTGTTGTGCTGGTCCATCCGCTTCAATATCTCGCGAATGATCTGCGCGTCAGCGTTCGTCGCCGAGGCAAAGCCGGCGATGAACACATAAACTCCTACAAAAAAACCTATTCTTAAAGCTCTCATAAAAAGGTCAACGGCGTCGAGGCAGGACTTCACGGCCGCTATTCTCGGTTTCGACGGCAGAGACAGGCGTTTGGGTTGCCGCCAAAGCTCCGGCCTTATTAAACCAAGCCTTTGGCGTCAGGAAAATAAATCCCATGATGAGAACACACAATAGGTCCCATTGCCATGAGGCACGTTCGTAGTTCCAGTTGATGATCTTCTTCATCGTTAAGAAAATATCGCAAGCGGATCGAAATGGCTGCCCTCTTACGCAGGCGGTTCTGACACAATGTGTCCGTCACGCATCTGGATCGTGCGCGAGCAAACCGCAGCTGCCTCGGGATTGTGCGTGATCATTATGATCGTCTGACGGAATTTCTCGTTGAGTTCCTTGAACATATCCAGCACGATCTGTGAATTCTCGGTGTCAAGGTTGCCCGTCGGCTCATCCGCGAGGATGATCGCCGGGCCGTTGACTATCGCACGGGCCAAAGCGACACGCTGTTGTTCGCCGCCCGACAACTCGACCGGCTTATGGTGCATTTTATCCTCGAGCTTTAGCAGCCGCAAAACCTCGCGGCGGCGATCTGAGCCTTTTGCTCCGTTGCCGGTGTGTATCTTCTCGGCGAGCTTGAGGTTGCCCTCAGCTGAGAGCGTCGGGAAAAGGTTGAACCGCTGAAAGACAAAACCGATCTTGCGCCTGCGAATGTCCGTCCGCCGCGCGTCGGAGACCTTTGATAGGTCTTCGCCGTCGATTACGATGCTGCCTGTGGTTGGGCTTAGCAGGCCACCCAGCAGGTGGAGCAGCGTTGACTTGCCGCAGCCTGACGGGCCCATTATGGCGACGAATTCACCCTCGTTGACGTCAAGCGTAAGGCCGCGCAGGGCGGGCACGTCGAGCTTGCCGACCTTGTAGGATTTCGTGAGATCTACAGTGCGAACGATGGGTGCCATTGATCAGGGCTGAAAGTGGTTTCCGGTAGAGGTCGTGGAGGTGGTCGGCAACGCATTCACGCCCTCGGCCAGTTTCTGATCGAGGTCCAGCTCCTGAAGCTGCCATGAATTCTTCAACACGAAAGCGTCGAGCGGAAATTTCCTGCCGATCATCACTTCCTGCGGCGACTGATATGTTAGCTTCATCGAATAGCGTTCTTTTGGCCTGGTTACCTGGATCTCGAGCGGCAGGTTTGCAAAGTTGCCGGTATCCGTCAGGCTGCCTTCTTTCCCGTAAACAATGTCAGACTCGATCTCGCCCAACGCATCAAAGATCTGCTGGCGGGCCAATCGGACGCTGCCTACGCGGTCAAACCAGAAGCGGCGCGTGATGCGGAGTTCATCGCCGATCTTTGCAAACTCATCGAGCAGATAATAGCCGCGGGTAACGGTGCGGACGGGCGACTTTTTCTCGACGCTGCGGTCCTCTTCAACCTCAAAGATCGTACTTTGAGTATAGAGATGGTCCGCACCGGTCGGCCTGACGAGCATCGCGTCGGTAAAATGCTGCGGCCGCAGGTTTGCAAACGCATTGACGTTCTCTTTTGCGACCTGCGCATCACCATTTGACGAAGTCGAGAGGCCCCTTTGGAGCTTCGAATAATCGGCGTCGTTCGTTCCCTTGATGAACTTCTTATACTTTCCCGATCCGCCGTCCTGCAGGATAGCGACGCGGAATTTCTCTCCGTCCGAACTCATCTGCGCGACATCCGATTTGATGATCGGCACCTGGACCTTCAAGAAGATCATGCCCGGCCGCTGGACGACGACTTCGCCGTCAGCCTGACGATAAACCTCTTTGCTGCCAAACTCTGCAAATGAATTGTCTTCAAATTTGAGGTCCATCTTGGCCCGCATCGAATCAACACGGGCAAAGCGGTCAACCTCGCGCATAAGGTCGGCACGCGAGGCGTTTTCGGTCTTCAGCAGGCGGGCGGTGGCCTTATCCTGTTTTACCTTGATACAGCCCGACCACACCGCAACTCCGGCGACCAGGGCCGAAAATGCAACCGTGCGAATTATGGAAGGCCAAAACCTCATTCCTGAATCCGATGTACCGCTCGCACCACGCCGTTGCCATCAAAACCTGCCGGAAAAGGGTGCGAACCGAAGATAATAACACGCCAAATACGGCAATTCCAATGATGCAAAAACGCGGAGACGAGTGAAGAGGTTCCTCGCTCCGCGTTTCTCTGAGGTCGCAGAAAGGATCAACCCGAAAAGACACCCGTAGCTCGCGTGAAATAATCGCCCATCGTAAAGGCGAACATTATCGCGAGCCAAAAAAAGCTTGCGACCGCGGCCATCCAGATGAGTCTCGGGCTCCAACGAACGTGCATAAAAAAGAGCATCACGCACGTCATTTTGGTAAATGCGATGAATAACGCGACGAGCGTGTTGGCCCCTGGGAAAATGAAGTCGAGGTCAACGGTCGCAACGACATAGGTCAGCACCGTGCCGACCACGAGTACGGCAAACACGCCAAGGTAACCCGGAATTCCGATATGCTGCCCTTCTGAATGGTTATCCGACATTTAACTCTCCTAATGCATAAAGTGCCTGCCCAGCAGGTACAGCAGCGGGAATAGAAATATCCACACGATATCGACAAAGTGCCAGTAGAGGCCCGACATCTCGACCGGCATATAATAGTCCGGCGTGTAATAGCCCTTCCATGCCGTCCACAGGAGCCAAGCCATGACCGCGAGCCCGACGATCATATGCAGGGCGTGGAGCCCCGTCATCACAAAATACAGGTAGAAAAAGATGCGGACCTTGTCACGGAACTTGTTGACGTCTATCTCACCGTTAGAGAAGTAGCCGGCCTTTTCATCGGTGGTCAGAAAGTTATGCTCCTGGCCCAATTTGACGAGCGAGCAGTCAGTCCACTGAAAATCGCCGCGCGGATTGACGTACTTATGAGCGGCAGCCGATGCAGGGCTGTGATCTACCTCCCAGCACGGTTTTGCAGGCTCGGCCGCGTGGCTTGCCGTCTTATCCTCTTTGGCCCGCTTGTTCCAGCCCGTCACCGGCACAAGCGCGTGATTGTATTTGTCGGTATATTCGATCGCCTTTACGCCGAGGAACGCCGCGCCGAAGAGCATCGTCAGCAAGATCATGATGACCTGCATGTTGCGCTTGCCCTTTTGCGCAAAGTAAACGGTCAGCGCCATCGTCAGCGAACTGACGATCAGCACAAGCGTATTGAATCCGCCCCAGAACGCGTCCAGATGATTACTGGCGGCGGCAAACGCCATCGGGAATTTCCAGCGGAAGACCAAATATGCCGTGAAAAGGCCGCCGAAGAACATGATCTCCTGCGCGAGGAACATCCACATCCCGATCGCGACGCTCTCCTCCTGCTGAGCCATGTCACCGAACTGATGCTGCAGCCCCGGCTCATGGTAAACGAATTTGTCTGAGTAATGTGACGACATCGTATTCAATTACGAATCACGAATTGACAATTACGAATTCGCAACTCGTAATTTGAAATTCATAATTCACGCTTGCAGTGCCTCGCGTTGTCTCGCCCCCTCGAGGTCCATGCCGCTCCCTTCACCAAATTCGTAGGCGTCCCACGTTACGACGGGCATCTTCTCAAAATTTTCCGTCGGCGGCGGCGAGCTCGTTCGCCATTCGAGGCCCGGGTGCATCCACGGATTATCACCCGCTTTCTTACCAAAGAAGAGCGAATGGACAAGATAAACTACCGGCAGCAGCAAGCCAATGCCGAGCACCGAGGCACCGGCGGTAGAGAAAATATTCAGCACCTGAAATTCCGGCGGATATGCTGCATACCTGCGAGGCATGCCCAAATAGCCAAGAATGAATTGCGGGAAAAACGTCAGGTTAAACCCGACGAAGACCAGCATCGCCGAGATCTTGCCCCAAAACTCTGAGTACATTCGGCCGGTCATCTTTGGCCACCAGTAGTGGATGCCGCCCAGATACGCGATCACCTGGCCGCCGACCATCACATAATGGAAGTGAGCGACAACGAAGTATGTGTCCGTCAGATGAACTGTGAGCCCAATGGAACCGAGAAACAGGCCCGTCAGGCCGCCGATCAGGAACAATCCCATAAAGCCGATCGCATACAGCATCGGCGTATCGAATGAGATCGACCCTTTATACAGCGTCGCCGTCCAGTTGAACATCTTGATCGCCGACGGCACCGCCACGACCATCGTCAGGAACGAGAACACAAGGCTCGCGTAGATCGACTGGCCGCTGACGAACATGTGATGGCCCCAAACGAGGAAGCCAAACACCGCGATCGCGATCGATGAGAACGCAATGAACTCGTAGCCGAATATCTTCTTTCGGGCAAAATTCGAGATCAGTTCCGACACGACACCCATTCCCGGCAGGATCATGATATAGACCGCCGGATGCGAGTAGAACCAGAACAAATGCTGAAACAATATCGGATCACCGCCTATCGACGGGTCAAAAATGCCGACATGCGCCACGCGTTCGATGGCCAGGAGCAGGATCGTGATCGCGACCACCGGCGTCCCAAGTATCATCACCAGGCTCACAGCATAATGGGCCCAGACGAATAGCGGCAGCCGGAACCATGTCATGCCCGGAGCACGCATCGTGTGGATGGTAACGATAAAGTTGAGGCCCGTCAGGATCGATGAGAACCCGTTGATGAAAACGCCCAGGCCGACGAGCATGACATAAGAATTCGAGAACGTCGTGCTGTAGGGCGTATAGAATGTCCAGCCCGTATCAACGCCGCCCTGCATCAGTGCCCACAGCGCGAGGGCCCCGCCAATCCAGTAGATATAGAGGCTCAACAGATTGATGCGCGGCAGAGCGAGGTCCTTGGCCCCTATCATCAGGGGCAGCAGGAAGTTGCCCAACACGGCAGGTATCGCAGGCAACAGGAAGAAAAAGATCATCATCACGCCATGCTGCGTGAATACCTTGTTATAGGTCGCCGTCTGAAACAGGTCACTGTTCGGGGTGAGAAGTTCGAGGCGTATGCCGGCAGCATAGATCCCGCCCAGCATAAAGAAAAGCGAGACCGTGATCAGATACATGATCGCGATGCGCTTGTGGTCCTTTGTCAGCAGCCACGACTTCAGCGTCGTTCCGTTGGTCAGATAGTTGAGCTTCGTCCCGCCGTAGCCTGATGTGATCGTATCTTCCGCGCTCATAATCCAATAAAACCTACTTACCGCTGTTTGCCGCCGATTTGGCCGGGGCCTTGTTCGCCGGTGCTGTGTTGGCACTCGAAGCGGGTGTCGCCGGAGCAGCCGCGGCCGGTGCGTTCGGGCTCAGCGATTTGATATATGCGACCAGCGCATTCAATTGCTCCTCAGTGACCTGGCCCTTGAATGTCGGCATGATCGGCTGAAATCCGTCAACGATCTGCGAGGTCGGGTTCAGTATAGAATTGCGAATATATTGATCGTCCGCCGTGACCGTCTGGCCACCGACAAGCTTGACCTCATGATTAAAGATGCCCTCGAGCTTGGCCCCACGCTGGGCGGGCCCGCCGGTGTGGCACGAGGCACAGCCGAGCTTGTTCAAGAAGAGATCCTTGCCCTGTTCGACCGGCGTCTGGCCTGCAACGTTTCCGCTCAGCCAATTGTCAAAATCACGCTGCTCCATCACATAGACAGAACCGCCCATGCCCGAGTGATTGAGGCCGCAATACTCGGCGCAGAACAAGTGGAACTTGCCCGTCACGGTCGGCTCGAACCATAGATATGTGTATCGGCCCGGAACCGCGTCGATCTTGGTTCGAAATGCCGGAACAAAAAAGTCGTGCAGCACGTCCTCGGTCGTGATCGTGAGCTTTATCTTCTTGCCCACGGGAACGTGCAGTTCGTTGATCTCTCGCTGGCCGGTCTGGTGCTGGATCTTCCACATCCACTGCTTACCGACCACGAATATCTCCATCGCGTCGTCGGGCGGTTCATATTGATTAAAGTAAACTATCGCACCACCGAGAAAGATCGTCATTGAAACGACGAAGGGAATGATCGACCAGACCGTCTCGAGCACCATCGAGCCATGCATCTCGTCAGGCGTGGCAAATTTTTCTACCTCGCGATAGCGGATCGCAAAGAAGAAGATGGCTACCACGATCGGTATCGTGAACGCCACCGATACAGCGAGAAGGTAGAAATAAAGCAGGTCTACCTGCCAGGCAAAGCTGGACGCTGCTTCAGGAAAAAATGGTATCCACGTAGTGCTCTGCATAAGGTCAGTGGTCAGTGATCGGACTTGCCACTATTCACTCGCTTCTTGTTCCGTCTCCAAAAAATAAATCCCATCGTGCCCAGCGCAAGGAGCGTTAAAATGCCGCCTGCGCGCATCACCCTCAGGATCGCTAATCCGTATTTGCCCGTCGCCGGATCGTAATGATAGCAATAGAGCAAGAGCTTCTCGGCGGCGTTCCCGACCTTGTTCTCGGCTGATTCCATCAGGCCGAACTTCAGATCGCGCGGTGCATAATCGATACCGTAGAAGTAATGCGACAGCCTGCCATCCGGCGTCGTGACCATCACGGCGGCGGCGTGAGCAAACTGCTGGGTCTTCTCGTCCCACTGGTAGCCGAAACCGGCCGCTTTCGTCACCGCATCGATCGAGGCCTGCGTCCCGGTCAAGAAGTGCCAGCCGTTCTCAGAGCCCGGACGGCCGTAACGCTCTATGTAACCGTCCTTCTTGGCTTTAGCTATCTCCGGTGCGTCAAACTCGCGAGCGTCAAAGCTGATCGCCACGACGTCGAAATCCTTACCGACGTTGAGGTTAATGCCCTTTAGCGAGCCGGTCAGCCCGTTGAGCACCTGATTGCACAGCATCGGGCATTCGTAATAGACAAGAGCGATGATCACCGGTCGGCCATTGTTAAAAAAGCTGCCGAGCTTGACGATCTTCCCTGTCTCGTCCTTCATCTCGGTGTCGAGCGGTAATTGCTCGCCGAGTTTCTGCTCGATGCCGACTGTTTTCAATGCTTCGGGCAGTCCGCTGGTGGCTGAGGCCGCCGCCGCAGGATCGTATATCTTCGGCGAATAGAGCGGCGAATCATAGTGCTGGGCCTTCTGGGCCGCAACCGTGAGCACACAGCTCATCGCTGCTGCCACGATGGCGGCACTCAATACGGACCTCACTTTTAACGTCCTGTTATTCACCGTCTATTTTCGTATCTCTGACGCCATCCGGCCCGCGCTCGAATCGGAAACGATCGCGTGCGACGCCTTGAACTGCTTTTCGGCCTCTTCGCCGGTCTTCGCCTTTACGTTCTGGGCCACAAAGCGGTCGATTGCCTGCTCGATCGGCATTATGGTCACGGCCCCTGTCTTCGGGTCCTTAAGCCCGTGCTCCCATAGCTCGTCCCACTGCTTCTTCAATTCACGATATTCGGCCTGCGGAGCACCAAGCTCCATATTCACCCAGCCTTTTTGTGATTCAACACCGAATCCCGGCGCGAGCTGCAGGCGCGGCTCGGGCGGCAGACGCTCCTTGTCGCTCTCGAGCATCGGATTGGGCTGACGGGCGTTCTCTTCGCGGTGAGCATCCTTCATCACCTTGAGCAGTGCCCACATTAGCGCAAACGTAATGACGATCAGCAGCAGCAGGCCGCCGGCAAAGTACATGATGCCCTTGAGCTGGATCTCATTACCTTCGTGGGCCTTGTTCAGGTCGCCAACGGCATCGTTGTTTTTCTTTGATGACATACCGCTAATGCCCCCTGCCGTGCTTGATCGCACCCTCAAAATACGGGTCTCTTGCCGGAACGATCGGCCTCTTGGCCAACTGGCCAAAGAACCACCACAGCCATATGCCGCCGATCGCTATCGGGGCCACGAGATCGAGCCAGCTCACATAGAATGCCCCTGCTTCGAGGCCGCGCGGATCGACACGCGCTGACGGCCCTATCTGATAGAACATATCCACGAGCCGCATAAAAAGGACGAATATCGCGATGCCTGCGAGCCACTTTGCCCGCCGCTTAAAGTCCTGCTGAAGCAACACTACGAACGGGAACGCAAAATGGAAGACGATCAGGATCGCTCCCATCCAGCCCCATCCGCCCTTCATCCTGACGAGAAACCAGCCCGTCTCTTCAGGGATATTCCCCGACCAGATGATGAGGAACTGTGAGAAATTGAAATATGCCCAGACCATCACGAGGGCAAGCATCAGCTTGCCAAGGTCGTGAAAATGGCGTTTGCCGAGCACCGCATTCATCGGGGCCGAGTCCAGCAGATACGCCATCAGGGCCACCATAAAGCAGTAACAGCTAAGGGCCCAGCCGGCGATAAAAAGCAACCCCCAGATCGTCGAGAACCAGTGCGGATCGAGCGTCATGACCCAATCGACGACGGCGAAAGTAACAATAAGGCAGTAGATGACCATCGCCGGGCCGGAGAAACGCGATGCCTTTTCGAGCACCAGCCGCGAAGCCTCGACCGAATCGGTCTTGTCCTGGTCGCTGCCCCATTTATTGAGCAGATGAACCATGATGTAGAACAAAAAGAAATAGATAACGCTGCGTCCGACCCATGCCCACGGCGTCATAAAAATACCGCGATGTTCCATCACATGATCGGTCGGCGGCAGATGCGTCCATTCGTAGATGTTCCTCGTATAGACGCCGATCGCCAACGGCACGAACAGCAGGATGATCAGAGGCAATGTTCGGCTTCCGGCCTCAAGTGCACGGCGGATGACCACACCCCATGCCCCGCCTGTCAGATACTGAAGCATGAGCACGCCGAGACAGCCGATACCGATGCCGCCCCAGAAGATGAACCCGAGCAGCCATGAGCGCAGGGCCTGCTCCGTATTGAAATACAGTCCAACCGCCCAGATGATAAGAGCGATGCCACCGATGCCGAGTGCAATCGCACGCCAACGGCTGATCGCGGACGGAGCCTGGTAATTATCGAGATTCGTCATCTTACGGTTTGCCTCCGTGGGCGGTATCGCCTGTTTTCGGAGGTGCTGGTGCCGATATGCTCCTCAAATTCTCTTCCGGATTCTGGCTGACTTGAAGCGCCCTGATATACGCCACTATCGCCCACCGGTCCGCCGGCTGCACCTGATAGGCATACGAGCTCATCTTGCCCCAGCCATTCGTGATCACATCAAAGAAATGTCCCACCGGAGCATTTCGCAGCCGGTCATCGTGATACGTCGGCGGCTGGGGAAAGCCGCGTCGCACGACCATTCCGTCACCGTTCCCGACCGGCCCGTGACAGACGATGCAGTAGATGTTGTATCGCTCGCGGCCGCGTTCGACCAGCTCTTTTGTCACCGGAACGGGAAACTCGTCGATGGAGTTCGGGAAGGTCGTAACCAGTGTGTTGCCCGAAGCGTCGGTCGTCGATTGCACAGGCGCGCTCGCGTCCGGATTATCGATCTTGCCGGTGTAGAATGCCTTATTCTCGCGAAGCTGGCCGCGAGCGACCGTCCCCTCGACCTGATCGCGCGAAGCTCGGCCGTCAGCAAAGAAATCGCTCTTCTTATACGCCTTGTAACGCGGCTGGTCCTGCATATCGAAACGCACGCCGCAGCCGATAGTCAGTAAGCAGTAAGCGGTAAGCAGTAAGCAGCCAGCTTTGAATCTTGAACCTTGAACGTTGACCTTACTCAGGAACATCGAACACCTCCTGTGCGCCCAAGGTTCCCATAAATGCACGGGTCTGCTCGTGGTCGTATTTAGGATCGTCGGATTCGATGATCAGGAAAAACTTCTCTCGCGTAGCAAGAGCAAATCGCGGAATATTGAACACCGGATGATATGGCGACGGCAGCCCATTGAGAAACAGCATTCCAAAGACGGCCGTGAACGCCGAGAACAGGATCGTCAATTCGAACATCGGCGGAATGAACGCGGGCAGGCTGAAATGCGGCCGCCCCCCGACGATGATCGGGAAATCGTAAACGTGGACAAAATACTGCAGCCCAAGGCCTGTCAGCAGGCCGGTAAGGCCACCGGCGAATATAAGAAACGGCAGCACGCTGCGCTTGATCCCCAAGGCCTCGTCGATCTCATGCAGCGGAAACGGCGAGAATGCGTCGGTCTTTCGATAGCCCGCATCGCGCACCGCCCTTGCCGCGTCGACCAGTTCGGTCGCCGTGTCAAACTCGGCCATTACTCCATGTAGCTTTTCAGCCATAATTGCCTAGTGCCTACTCATTCGGCGGATCCGTCTTATCGTACGTGTATTCGATCTCGAGCACGCTCTCGTCAAAATCCTGTTGATGGCCGTGAACATTCGCCTCGGGCAGCAGCGTTCTCACCTCAAATATCGAGATCACCGGCACAAACCGGACGAACAGGTATATCAGGGTAAAGAAGAACCCGAGCGTGCCCACGAACATCGATATATCAAACATCGTCGGGCTGTACATCGCCCATGACGACGGCAGGAAGTCGCGGTGCAGGCTGGTTACGATGATCACGAACCGCTCGAGCCACATGCCTATGCTGACGATCACTGAGATGATAAAGAGCCAAACCTCACTCTCGCGGAACCGCTTGAACCACAGAAGCTGCGGTGACAGCCCGTTACAAACGATCAGCATCCAGTAAAAGAGCCAGTAAGGCCCCTCCCAGATGCGGTTTTTCACCATGAACCACTCATACTGTGAGCCGCTGTACCAGCCAAAGTAAAACTCCATTATGTAGGAGTAAAAGACGATCAGCCCCGTCGCCAGCATCACCTTGCCGCAGTAGACGAGGTGCTGATGGGTGATAAAGTCCTTCATCCGATACAGATGACGCAGCGGAATGGCCAGGATCAGCACCATTGCGAAACCGGCATATATCGCGCCCGCGACAAAGTATGGTGGGAAGAACGTTGCATGCCAGCCCGGTATCTGCGACACCGAGAAGTCAAGGGACACGATCGAGTGGACCGAAAGGACGAGCGGCGTCGAAAGGCCGGCGAGGATCAGATAGGCCAATTCGTAACGGTGCCAGTGTCTTGCACTGCCCCGCCAACCCCAGCACAGGATCGAATAAACGAACTTGAAGTACTTGTTCTTTGCCCTGTCACGCAGCGTAGCGAGGTCAGGGATCAGCCCGACATACCAGAACAGCAGCGAGACCGTGGCGTATGTCGAGACTGCGAAGACGTCCCAGATCAGCGGCGAGCGAAACTGCGGCCACAGGCCCATCGTATTCGGATACGGGAACAGCCAATATGCCGCGAGCCACGGGCGGCCCGTGTGAAATACCGGATATATCGCCGCGCAGGCCACGGCGAACAGCGTCATCGCCTCGGCAAAGCGGTTGATGGACGTTCGCCACTTCTGGTTGAGAAGCAGCAGGATCGCGGAGATCAGTGTTCCCGCGTGCCCGATACCGATCCACCAGACAAAGTTGATAATCGGGAACGCCCAGCCGACAGGCTGGTTAGTGCCCCAAATGCCGATGCCCTTGGCAAGAAGCCAGATCGTCGTGAACAGCAGAAGCTGCGCGACCATGAACGCGATCGCGAATCCGATAAACCAATGGAACGGCGTTCGCTTCTTGAGCGTGACGTCACTGATCTTGTCGGTAACGGAGGCGTAGGTGTGGTCGCCCTCGACCATCGCCGGGTGGAGTTTTTGCTGGAGTTCCTTATCTGCCGCCATTTAGTGCGCGTCTCCTCCCGTCGGTTTGGCTGCCGGTGCCGCATGGGCGTCCTTTTTCGGAGCTTTATAGTCCGGCATTTCCTTATTCTGATTCTTAAGCCCCGCAAGGTATGTCGTCCGCGGCTGGGTATTCAGTTCGTTCAGAAGAGTGTAATTTCGATGGTCCGCTTTCGTCTTGGCGACCTTGCTGTCCTTGTCGTGCATATCGCCAAAGGTGATGGCGTCCGTCGGGCATACTGACTGACAGGCCGTAACCACCTCGCCGTCGCGGACCGCGCGGCCGTCCTTCTCGGCTTCGATGCGGGCGGCAGCGATACGCTGCGTGCAATAGTTGCACTTCTCCATCACACCGCGGCTGCGGATCGTCACCTCAGGATTGCGCATCAGCTTATACTGCGGCGTGTCCCAATCCTGATAGAGAAGGAAGTTGAACCTCCGGACCTTATACGGACAGTTGTTCGAGCAATAGCGCGTTCCGACACAGCGGTTATACACCATGTCGTTGAGCCCCTCGGCACTGTGAACCGTCGCGTGGACAGGGCAGACGACCTCGCACGGGGCCTGTTCACACTGCTGGCATAGCACGGGCTGGAAGTTTGGCCCCTCGGCATGCTCCATATCGCCACCGTAGTAGGCATCGATACGCATCCAGTGCATTTCGCGGCTACGGTCAACCTGTTCTTTGCCGACGACCGGAATGTTGTTTTCGCTCTGACAGGCCAGCACGCACGCATTACAGCCGACGCACGAGTTGAGGTCGATCGACATTCCCCACTTGTGGTTCTTGGCGTAAGTTTCCTGATGCTGCTCCGTCGGATACATCGACATCGGATACTCATTGTGCTGGTGGCCCATGGCCGGGTTCTTCTCGAACTCTTCCAGGTCCCAGACGCGGAGCAGATCACGGCCTTCCATATTGAAATGGATCTGCGTCGATGCGATCGATGTCGTCTCGCCGCGCTTGGCAACCTCGCCAAACCCGTGATCCATCGCGTCCGAACGCCTTACGTCAAATGCGTTGTAGCCAAGGCCCGTCCCGACACGTCCGGCCCGCGTGCGGCCATAGCCCATAAATATCGTCACGACATCATCAGGCTGGCCCGGCGAGATCCACATAGGCACGCCGGCTTTGATCTCGCCGCCCTGATATTTGAGCGTCACAAGATCGGAGAACTGGTTCCCGCCGTAGGTGTTGATAAAACTTGTCCCCTGCTCGCCGCCGACCATTTCGCGGGGATCATTTCCCGGGTTGACACCGAGTTTTTTGGCTGTCCGAGGGCTAACCAAGGCGACATTCGCCCACGTGATCTTATTTAGCGGATTCGGAAGCTCCTGCAGCCAGCCGCTATTGGCAAATCGGCCGTCATAAACGCTCGGATCGGGCAGTATCGAGATCTCGATCGGCCCGCTCGACGCCGGTTTGGCCTCCGGCTGGCTGAGAAATGCCGCGTTAACGGTGACCGCCTTTGCCGCCGCAGCCGTATTAGGGATGAATCCGTCATGCAGGGCCTTTCGCCAGTTATCCTCAAAGCCTCGCGGGGCCGCTCCGGCTGCGGGTGCGGCTGGCGCAGCAGCCGGCGACGCCTTTGGCGTTTCCTTTGCAGGTTCGGTTTTGGTTTCGGTGTTGCTTGCGGGAGGAGCGGCTTTGGGCTCGGCCTTTGAGGCCGCGGCGGGCGTGATATTTGCCGCCTGCCAGTAGGCCTTTACGATATCGAGGTCCTTCTTGTCGTAATTCTCCTTAAAGAACAACTGCACGACCTCATGGATACTCTTACTGTCGTAGAGCGGGGCGATTAGCGGCTGCACGATCGAGGCCGTCCCGTCGTATGCACGGGCATCGCTCCAGCCCTCAAAATAGTGCTTCTCGGCGACGTGCCAGTGGCACTGCTCAGCCGTCTCATCGAAATAAGGCCCGAGATGAATGCGCATCGGGACCTTATCGAGCCTTGCGCGGTCAAGACGGAGGTCGGACGGCGTATTGTAAACCGGATTTCCCCCAAGCACTACGAGCATCTTGACCTTGCCGCCATCGATGTCGGCAACAAGCTCGCGAAGCTGTTCGATCTGTGTCTTTTCAGTGCCCGGCGCGAATGGATCGGCGTAAACCACTGTTTCGCCGACGTTTCCAAGCGTGGCATTCATGGCGTGTGCCAGTGCGTGGACGAGGGGCGGCGCATTATCACCGGCAACAACGAGGGACTTGCCCTTGTGCTCGACGAGGTCCTTGGCAACACCCGCAACCCACTGGGCATTCTCCGTGTAAGTCGAATTTGCACCGGCAACGCCCGCGGCCTTTGCGATCGCCTTGGCAACCTCGCTCAATTGACTCGGCTTGACCGCCAGGCGATGGTCGGCCTTTGCTCCGGTCAGGGTTATCGTCGTTTCGACGCAGTAGAGCCGGTTGATGTCCTTGTGCTCTTCTGAGAAGTGCTTGGCCTTCGCGTAATCCTTGATGTAACCGACATTAAAGCCCGAAAAAAGATCGTGATCGAGCGACAAGATCCGCTCCGCCTTGTCAAATTTGTAGATCGTCTGCACCGCCGAGCCAAACGCCATCCGTGCTCCGGCCATGGCGTTGTCCCGATTTACCGGCTCGTATTGGACCCACTTGGCATTGGGCAACTCCGCCTTAAGCTTTGTGAATTGGTCGATCAGTGTCGGCGACGTTACCGTCTCGGTCAGGAACCTGATGCCCGCACCACCATCGCCGCGATTCGGTTCGATCGCCGAACGAAGCTCGCCCATGAAGGCTTCCCACGTCTTTGAACTACCACGAAAGCTGATCTCCTGCGACCGGTCGGGATCATACATTCCCAATACCGACGCCTGAGCATAGATATCCGTCGCGCCCCGGCTGCCGGGATGGTCGGGGTTGCCCTCGACCTTGATCGGGCGACCCTCAAAGGATTTTGCGAGCAGGCCGGTGGCGACGCCGCCGAGCGACATTGCGGTCGCAAAATAGTTGGGCACGCCCGGCAGCATGCCATCCGGCGACTGGACATAAGGAACGATCTTCTCAGCCGGCTGGATGACACAGCCCGTGAGGCCGGCAAAGGCAAGCGACGCGCCCATCACCTTTACAAAGTTACGGCGACTTAGCGAGTTGTCCCACTCCTCGACCTCGTGGGGATATTCGCGTGCGACGAATTCCTCAAACTCCGGCGCGTCGACAAATTCCTCGACGCTGCGCCAGTATTCCTTGCCGTTCTGTGACAATATCTTGTCACGCAGCAAGGCAAAATTCTGTTTGCTTTCCGGGCTGGGCATAAAATAATCAGTGCATAACGCACAATGCACAATGCAAAATCAAAATTCCATATCGAACACGAACCAGTTCTTCATTGTGCATTGTGAACTGTGCATTCTGCATTTTTCTACCGGTGGCAGGTCGAGCAACTTGTCATCATTTCCCTGCTCCTGATCTTATAGTCTGCCTTGAGCTGCTTTCGTTCGCTCTCGTCGGCATCGCCGTCCTGCCATTGCATGTTGTAGATCTCGCCCTTTGGCCGAATGAACTTTTCAGGCTCGCGGTGACAGGCCAGGCACCACTCCATCAGCAGCGTATTCTCCTGGAATACCGCCGGCATATTGTCGATCTGCCCGTGACAGGTCGAGCAGCCAACGCCCTTCGCGACGTGGATGCTGTGATTGAAATACGTATATTCCGGCAGGTCGTGAACGCGCTCCCACTCGATCGGCTTATTGTCGCGGAAGCTTGCCTTGACCGGTTCCAGATACGGGCTGTCCGCCCACAACTGGCTATGGCAATTCATACAGGTCTGCGTCGAAGGCATTCCCGCCGATGCAGTTGTCTCCACCGTCTGGTGGCAATAACGGCAATCAATGCCGTCATCGCCCACGTGATGCTTGTGGCTAAACTGGACCGGCTGCTGCTTCTCGACGTAGGCACCGGTCAGGTAGGACGAACGTGCGATCTGCGTGTAGGCAAAAAAGGCCGTGCCGGCCGCCACGACCGCAGCAACGATACTGATCCGGGCAATGTTATTCGCGCTCTTTCTGAAAAACTGTGCCATACCGGTTCAGGATGCGCACGGACAAACTCTTACCACCGGGCTCCTCCGCATCCCGCGTTATTTAGGACCTTGGTTGACGGCCCACGCCAATTGTTAAGAATTCGTAGCCGTAAAACAGTTCGATTCTACTAAAAGTCCCAAGATCCGCAAATCGCTCCAATCCAAAATTAGGAAACCCTGCCCGCCGATGCAAGGCCGCACAGATTAGCCACAGTTATAAGCCGGATTAATCCAGCTAAATCCGGCTAAGATAGGCGGCCCCGATGGCCGCGGCCGATGGGCCTAGTTCGCCTTCAACTATACTTGTCGAGTTAAAGGCCGGCGTAAACGAGAATTCCTGCGCTCGCTCGATGATCGCGTTCAGCACGATATGCTTGGCCTCCATTATCGCGCCGCCGATGACTATCTTTTCGATATTGAGCAGATTGATAACACTCGCTATCGCCGAACCGACATATACACCGGTCCGGCCCAGCATCATCTGTGCAAAATCGTCCTCCTTCGCGGCGGCAGCGATGATGTCATTCAGCCTGATGCCCTCTTCGCCGAGCTTATTCAGCGATGATGTGCTGTCCTGATGAAATCGGCTCCGTGTCCGCCTGAGAATGCTCGCGGCCGATGCGACCTCCTCAAGGCGCATCCCTTCGGAATTGATCGTCACGTAACCAAATTCGCCCGCGTAGCCCGAAGCTCCTCGCCAGATCTCGCCGTTGAAGATGAATGCGCCGCCCACGCCTTCGCCGAGCGTGGCATAGAAGAGGTTGCGGCTCCCGCGCCCGGCACCTAACCTGTATTCGCCATACGCTGCGGCGTTGGCGTCGTTCTCTACAAGAACATCGACACCAAGGGCCGAACTCACCTCGCGGCCGAGGTCGATATCCGTGTGCTCGGGAATATTTGCCGAATATGCCACTCGCCCGCTCGCACGATCGACGAGGCCGGGCAAGGCGATACCAACACCCGCAAATGCCCCGTGCCGCGTCGCCATGCCGGCTGCAAGTTCGGCGATCTGCGCGACGACGCCGGCGGAATCTGTGATAGCGGCGGAATGCGTCTCTATCACCGAGTCGTTTTCGCCAAGCACCGCCGCATTCAGCGTTGCTGACGTTATCTCGATGCCCAATCGGCCATTAGCGGCACCTGAAGCCTCAGACATAGTTCTTCAATTTTGCGAACGAAACTTACGGCGATTTTAGTCAGTGGCAACGACACTGTCAAACACGCCATCCGACCTCTGAAGCCGTGAAAGTGCTTTGACGCAACCCGTGCTTAAGGGCTAATCTCAATATGCACTGACCGCGAAAGGCTGTCCGGCACACATGCGGGCCGAGCTTTATGGAACAGCAGTTTTACGAACTCGTTGCCGAATGGGGCCTCTTCGCCGTCTTTGCCTTGTGTACGGTCGAGGGCGATATGACGCTCCTGCTCTCGGGCATTCTGGCCCACAGCGGCTTCTTTGGGCGCTACAGTTATATTAAGGTCATCTTCTTCGGAACGCTTGGCGGAATCGTCGGCGACTGTATCGGTTACGGCGTCGGCCGCGTCTTTCACGAACAGGCCAAGGATTATCGTTTTTATCAGGTCGCCCAGCCGCGAATCGAGAAGCTCATCGAAAAGTTTGGCAGTTCTGCCATCATCATCTCTAAATACATATATGGCATCCGCGTTGCCATGTGCGTCTTCTACGGCGTCGGCCGAATGACTTTTGGACGGTTTCTCGGCCTGAGTGCGTTGAGTTGTTTCCTGTGGGTGATGCTGCTGACGAGCGTTGGCTATTTCTTCAGCGGCGCCATAACGTCGCTGATCGGTGATTACCAGCGTATCGGGATCGCTCTTTTCATCATCGTGATGATCGGGATAATCGTCTTTTACGTGCTCGAACGCTACTGGCTCTCCGAACGCGTCGAGGCCGCAATGCCTGAAACGATCCAGAGAATCGAGGAAAAACTGCTGGCCGTGGAAGAGGTCGCCCAGGAAAAACTACACGACCTCGGCGAGCGCCTTCACCTCACTCGCGAGCCGAACCGCGACGAGGTTGACACTCAAATCAGAACCGGGAGCGGTAGCGACCGGATTCTTACAACGGAGCCTAAGGAAACGCCGCCAAAATAACTGATGATAATTGAGACCTCAGCCCCAACACGTGTTGACCTCGCCGGCGGCACGATCGATATTCCGCCGCTTTTTCTGTTTCACGAGGGTGCGGCGACGGTGAATTTCGCCCTCTCGATCCGAGCTCATTGCCGTATCGAGACACGCGACGATCGGTCCATCATCCTCGAATCCATCGACCAAGACGCAACGGTCGAGACAACGCTCGACGACGTCGCATCGCTCAAAGACGAACCAAAACTCGAATTGCTCTCAAAACTCGTCTATTTCTTTCGCCCCGAGACCGGGTTTCACATGACGACCCGCTCCGAAGCTCCCGCCGGCGCAGGCCTCGCGGGCTCCTCGACGCTCAACATCGCCTGCATCGCCGCGCTCAATAAGCTCGTCGGAGACCGCTACCAACCGGAGCGATTCATCCCGATCGCCGCAGCCGTCGAATGCCAGGTCATCCGCGTGCCGACGGGATATCAGGACTACTATTCCGCCCAATACGGCGGCACGGCCTGCATCCATTTTGGCCCCGCCGGAATGGATCGCGAGGCACTGAATATCGACACAAAAACTCTCGAATCCCGCCTGGTCGTCTGCTACACCGGCGAGCCCCGCAACTCCGGCATCAATAACTGGGACGTCACCAAACGCCACATCGACGGCGACCGCGAGATATTCGACATCTTCGACGGGATTCGCGACGCCGCCGTCGCAATGCGTTCCGCCCTGCTCGACAGCGATTGGAATCGCGTTGGCGAGATCCTCGCCGCAGGCCACCCTGCGCGCAAACGCCTGTCGCCCAAGATCACGACGCCTCAGATGGACCACCTGATCGACACCGCTTTAGCGAACGGCGCTATCGCTCCAAAAGTCTGCGGCGCCGGCGGTGGCGGATGCATCGCCTTCTACTGCCACGAAGGCCGCCGCCCCGACGTCGAAAACGCTCTATCACAACAACCCGGCGCCCGCGTCCTCGACTACCACATCGACCCCAACGGCCTCACCGTGAACCTATCGTAGGGGAAAACGCCGCCGTTTCTTTTGCGGTTTTGCCGCCTCGCACGGCGGCGAAGCAATGCTTCGCCGTCGCCCCCGACACTCAACCCGGAGCCCGGCTCCGCTTTCTCAATTCTCAAATCTCAATTTTCCTGCGCCGACCGTTGGCAGTCCACGACCGTTCCGATCTTGCACAGTTACAATGTCGCTGTCCGGTAGCTCGCGTTTGACAATGCTGGGGACGCATTCGTCGAGGATGATCTTCATGCCGCGAGACTGAGATCGTTATCGGGGTTTCCTCGGTGACGGTTCGGCAATTTATGCCGCCAAGCGATCGATTGTGTTGGTCAGCGAGCGAAAAATGTCGCGGCCGTCGTTGGAGCCGAGGGCTTCTTCGCAGGCGCGTTCGGGGTGGGGCATCATGCCGAGGACGTTGCGGTCCTCGCTGCAGATGCCGGCGATATTGCCGCGTGAGCCGTTGGGATTTGCGGCGTCGGTAACCTCGCCTTGCGGGTCGCAATAGCGAAAGACGATCTGGCCGTTTTCCTCTAGCTGGCTGTAGGTCGCGTCGTCGCAGGTGAAGTTGCCCTCGGCGTGGGCGATGGGAATTGAGAGCACCTTGTCGGGGCTGACGTTCTCGGTAAAAGGCGTGTTTGCGTTTTCGAGTTTGAGATCGACGTGGCGGCAGATAAAGAGCGAACCGGCATTGCGTCTCAGTGCGCCCGGCAGCAGGCCGGCTTCGCAGAGTATCTGAAATCCATTGCAGATGCCGAACACGAACTTGCCGTCGGCGGCGAATTTCTTTACCGAATCCATCACCGGCGAGAACCTCGCCAAAGCCCCGGCCCTTAAGTAATCACCGTATGAGAAGCCGCCCGGAATGATCACCGCATCATAGCCGCTGAGGTCGGTCTGCTTGTGCCAGATGAAATCTACCGGCTGGCCGACGTGCTTTGACACAACGTGATACGCATCGTGGTCACAGTTAGAGCCCGGGAAAACTACTACGCCAAATTTCATATCGCCCAAACTCGCCAAAACATGACCGAGATCACACCGCGCTCTCGGCCGAAACCGTTATTTTAAGCGAAGCAAAATAATTATGCCAAAGACGATAATCGAACCTTTCCGTATCAAATCCGTCGAACCGATCTTCATGTCCACTGAGACGGAACGTAGCCGCCATATCGAGCAAGCTCATTACAATCCGTTCCTGCTCCACTCGCGCCACGTGATCATCGATCTGCTGACCGACAGCGGAACGTCGGCGATGAGTAGCGAACAGTGGGCCGGCATCATGCTCGGCGACGAATCGTACGCGGGCGCGTCGAGTTGGGAACGCCTCGACACCGAGATACACGATCTGACGGGCTTTCGTTACGTCCTGCCCACGCATCAGGGCCGCGCGGCCGAACGCATCCTGTACTCGCAGATCGGCGGAAAAGGCCGCGTTTTCCTGAGCAATACACATTTTGATACAACGCGGGCAAACATCGAATACAGCGGCGCCGCCGCGATCGACATACCGACCCGACTTGCGGCCGATCACGAGTCTGACTATCACTTTAAGGGCGACATCGACATCGAATTGCTCGAGCAGAAGATCTCGGAACACGGCGCCAAGACTATCGCCGCGGTGGTGCTCACGGTCACCAACAACAGCGGCGGCGGCCAGCCCGTGAGCATGGAAAATGCAAGTAAAACGTCAGAGATATGTCGGCGACACAACATTCTCTTTATCATCGACTGCTGCCGCATCGCCGAGAACGCCTGGTTCATTAACCAATACGAAGAAGGTTACGCAGAGAAAACCTATCGTGAGATCGCGCAGGAGATGTTCGCGCTCGCCGACGGCTGCGTCATGAGCGCTAAGAAGGACGCCCTCGTCAACATGGGCGGCTTTCTCGCGTTGCGCGATGAGAAGCTCGCCGCCGCCTGTACAAATCTGCTCATCATTACCGAGGGCTTCGTCACATATGGCGGGCTTTCGGGCCGAGATATGGAGGCAATGGCACAGGGGCTGCGCGAGGTTTTCGAGCCCGACTATCTGAATTATCGCATCGTCAGCACGCGCTACCTCGGCGAACATCTACGCTCAATGGGCATTCCCGTGCTCTATCCTATAGGCGGGCATGCTGTTTACGTCGATGCCGCTCTGTTGTATCCACATATCCCTGTGGACGAGTATCCGGGCCAGGTGCTGGTATGCGAGCTCTACAAGAAAGGTGGCATCCGCGCTGTCGAGATCGGTTCTGTAATGTTTGGGAAATACGGCGAGGACGGCACACTCATTCCGGCCGCCTCCGAACTCGTCCGGCTGGCCATTCCGCGAAGGGTCTATACGCAGAGCCACATCGACTATGTGATCGAGGTTTTCGAGGAGATAAAGGCGGAGGCCGGCGGCACAAAGGGCCTGAGGATCGTAAAGGAAACGCCATTCCTACGGCATTTTACCGCGCATTTCGAGATCGCTGAGACATCGGCGACGAACGCGGCCTAGCCGGTCAATCAGCCAGTTCGACGCGAAAATCCTCGATCACCGGATTGGCCAGCACATCCGCCGCGATCGTCTCAGCCGTCTCACGCGCGGCGTCCATACAGACGCCGTCAGCGAAGCCGACCTCGAAGTATTTCCCCTGCCTGATGTCGTCGATATTCTTATGGCCGAGGAGCTCAACCGAGTGGTGGATCGCCTTGCCCTGCGGGTCGAGCACCCCGGGCTTTAGCGTTACATAGATCCGTGCTTTCATTTACCGCTCCAAAATAAATTGTAGATTCTGCCCAAGTTTCTTGAATTTGGCAAAGCGTTATGCTAGATTTCACGTAAATTTCAGGTCTGACAATTGGTTCTAAATCAAAAACTTCACTTAGGAGAACTGTAAAAAGATTATGGAAAACTCTGGAAAGTCGGCCCTCGGGCTCGATCCTAACGTGGCTGCCGGGCTCGCATATTTGCCGGTCTGTGCGATCAATTTGATCATGAGCATCATAATTATCGCTACCGATAAGACGAATAAATTGGCAAGGTTCTCGGCCTTTCAATCCTTGCTTATCATAGGAGTTTCGTTCGTCGGTATCGTGGTGGGCATGCTCGTAGGAGCCATCGACGCCGTTGCTCAGATCGGTGTTTTTGCCCTATTGGGCACCCTTATCTACCTGATCGCCCTGGGAATTCTGGTGATCGGTTCGATCATCTGTTGCATACAAGCGTTTATGGGCAAAGTCTTCAAGCTTCCGGTCATCGGCAACATGGCCGATAACTGGTCGAACTGAGCGAGATGATCACTTGTCCGCTATGCGGCCAACAGGAGTATCCGATCATTGAAAAGCGGGTAAATGGGTCCGGATGGGTGCTATTTGTCGTAATGCTCCTGTTCTGCATCCCGCTCTGCTGGTTGCCGTTCGTCGTCGACGGATGTAAGGACGAATTTCGCAAATGTTCGAGGTGCGGAAGCAGGATCGGTTGAAAACCATTGCACCTTAATGTGATCGAGAGGCAAGCGAGTTCGCTTGCCTCTCGTCGTATTTGACAGCCGGGATCATGACAGCCACGGCATCGCCGATTCGTCAAACTCAATCACATCGCCGTTCGGTAGAATGTGAACAATGCGCTCGACGCCTTTGGCACGCAGCAGCGGCGAGAGCATCCCGACACGATGGCAATTAGCACGCGGCACTTTGTGATCCGACAGCGGCTTTGACTCGGAACACATGATCGCGGCCGGCAACTCGCTGGCGATCTCGACGATCCGATTGAGGCCCCATTCGAGGTCTTCCGGCTTTGGCCTATTCTTGCCGCCGGTTTCGGGCAGATGCTCGTAACCAATGCCGTTCTCCCTGAGCAATTCCGCCAGCACCAGCCCGTTGAACTGCGGCCATCGGCTCCTCGCATATGCCCTAACATCGCACACGAATCGAATGCCGTGCTGCCTCAGCAACGCGAGAAGATCCCCAAACGAATGCCGCCCGTGGCCGATGGTGTGTATCGTTACCAAGTCCTTTAATCCTAGTTCTCGATGGCGCGAATATGCAGCGGGATGGTCCGATCTCCCGGCCGCCGTCTTTGTTCCGCCCAAACCCCCTGTTAGCGCGGTTCTCTCTGTGAAGTCAGGTCGATCAGTTCTGATGTCCAGATTTCCTGTGTTTTGAATCTGTAGAACGGAGTCCCTTGTTGCCTGAACATCGTAAAGGTCTCAAACGAAGCCGCCTCGCCCTTCTGTCCGTGTCCGCGCGCGGCAACATCATATTCGACGACTACCTCATTCAGATCCCAGTTATCGCCGGTCAGAAGTCCGGTCGGGCGGCCCTCGAAGGACAGACCAAAATACCGCACGTCCGAAGGGGAGATCTTGCCTGAAGAGAGAGAACCGGCTTGAGAGGCTCGGCCTCCGGACTTTGCAACGCTAACCAGTTCCCAGGTAAAAGATCGGCGGCTGTTATTTGGAAAGCCCATACACACGCGCCGATTGTACGGATCTTCGCAATTTAATGCTCCCGACTCGATCCGACCCGAGTCCGTTTCAAGGAATGCCGACACCGTACTGTGGGGGCGCAGATCGTCGCTGCCTGTCTGAAGCGTGATCCTGAGTCGAATAATTGTTCCATCAGGTTTCGTCGGTTTTGGTTTTGACGCCCCTCGCACGCCCGAGATGCAACATGCGTCATTTACCGGCTGCGGTGCTGATGATTTTAGCCAACACCTTGCGTTCTGGCCCTGAATACCAGCCTTGACGAAGGTGAATGCTTTGCAGAGCGGCTCGGCCGCGCAGGCCTCGCTACAGAGCGTCGGCTCCGCCCGAGGCAGATCGAAATTCCTGAAATCCTGCCCCGGACGGTTTGTCCCATCTTCAAATTCGGTAGGGGCCGGCCGGCCGATGGACGGAAGAGCGACCGTTGAGGTTTTGCCGCCCGGCGTCGGCGTCGGTGTCGGTGTGGGTGTGCCGCTTTCCGTAAAACCTTTTTTGGGAGCCAGTTGAGAAAACGTAACAGCCAAACTCAGGCAGAGCAGAAGCAGAACGGGGCGAGAAAGCCGGGACGGCCCTCCCTTACTGGTTTGAAGGTTCTTCTCAGACATAAACACCTCCTCGCACTTGCAGGACCATTCATACAGTTCTTTACGAGAGAGTTTACATCCGGTTGACCCATATGTCTACGATCTTCTGCTGCTGAGGGCGGCGATCTGCCTAACCGCAGTGGGATCTTCCAACGCCGACAGATCGCCCGCGTCTTCACCAAGATATGCCGCCCTGATGACACGGCGCATCACTTTTGCATTGCGCGTCTTTGGCAAGGCCGCGACGAAATGGATCGTTGACGGAGCCAGCGGTTTGCCCATGTCGCGCGCAACAAGAGTTTTCAACTCTTGCTGCAATGGTGAGTGCTGAATGGAGAATGGTAAATTTTCGAGCGCGGCGGTTTTTTCATTCACCATTCTACATTCATCATTCACCACTACAAATGCCACCATCGCCGTGCCTTTTGTTTCGTCGGGGACGCCGATGACGGCGGCTTCGGTGACGAGCGGGTGGGCGACGAGGAGCGATTCGACCTCGGCGGGGCCAACGCGCTTGCCGGCAACCTTTAGCGTGTCATCCGAGCGGCCGAGAATGAACCAATGACCATCCGCGTCACGCATCGCCCAGTCGCCGTGAACCCATATGTTCTTGAAACGCCGCCAATAGGTTTCGAGATAGCGTTCCTTCTCCTGCCAAAACCCGCGAGCCATGCCGATCCATGGTTGGTTGATGACAAGCTCACCGACCTTGCCGCTCTCCACCGGGTTGCCTTCTTCGTCGAGGATATCGACATCCATTCCAGGGCACGGAGCGGGGAACGAACACGGCTTGATCGCGAGCAGCGGATTGCCCATCAAAATTCCGCCTGCGATCTCGGTGCCGCCACTGTAGTTGATGATCGGCAGTTTGCCGTTGCCGACCTTTTCAAACAACCACCACCACGGCGCCGGATTCCACGGCTCGCCGGTCGAGGCGAAAGCCCGTAGAGACGATAGATCGTGTTTCTCCGGTAGATCGTCGCCGCAATTTGAAAGGGCTCTTATCAACGTCGGTGAGATGCCGAGCACCTCGACCTTGTGCTTTGCGCAGAATTCCCACATGCGGTCGGGCGTCGGATGATCGGGCGCACCGTCATAGATGCAGATCGTCGCGCCGTTGATGAGCGCCCCGTAGATCAGCCATGGCCCCATCATCCAGCCGATGTCCGTGTACCAACAGATCCGCGTGCCGCGTCCCACATCTGTCCCAAAGGCCATGTCCTGCGCCGCCTTGACCGGGAAGCTCGCATGCGTGTGAGCAATGCCCTTCGGCTTGCCCGTCGTGCCGGAGGTGTAAAGAATGATGAGCGGATCTTCGGCAGAGGTTGGTTCGACCGCGAATTCTTCTTCGGTGTCCCAATTTGTCCACACATCATTAACCAATATGTGCCACGGGTAAAAATTCTCAGGTTGCCTGCGTTTGATGTCGTTGATCCGCTCGACATACACGGACCGTTCCACTGTCGGGCAAAGCTTGACCGCTTGTTCTGCCACCGTCAGCGAGTCGAATATTTTTCCGCGTCGGGGAAACCCGTCGCAGGTGAGCAGCATCTTCGCTCCGACCGCGTTAAGCCGTGAAGTTATCGCCTCGACACCATATCCCGAAAAGACCGGGACCGCGATCGCCCCGACGCGGCCAATTGCCAATAATGCCACGACGGTTTCGACCATCATCGGCATATGAATACCGATCGCGTCGCCCTTTCGAATTCCCGCCCCGCGAAGCCCGGCCGCGCAGTCCAACACACGTCGATAAAGCGACGCGAATGTGATCGACTCCGGTGCCCCTTCTTCTCCTTCCCAGATCACTGCCGGCTGGTCTTTCATCTCGTCCGTCTGCCAGCGGTCAAGGCACATCGTTGTAATGTTGAGACCGGCTCCGTTTAGCCATTTTGGGTACTCGATCCCATCCGTCGTGTCGAGCAGCTTTCCGTACGGCGGGTCGAATTTGATGTCGAGGAATCTCAGCACCTCATCGGTGAATTTCTCGACATCGCGGATCGAGAATTCGTAAAGCTCGTCCCACGTCTCGACACCGATCTGGCGCATGAACTGCATCAGGCGCGAGCGCTCGATGACCTCGGGCGTCGGCGTCCAGGCAATGGGCTGGTCTTCGAGCAGATTCGCGTTGTGCATAACAGGCAGAAACACGACCGGTAGGGAGTGTGCCGGTTCGTTTAGCGCTAATGCTGCAATATTAGCTTACGTTTCGATAACACGCTAAACTACACTCACCTACACGGGCACACTCGCTACCGCTCGTGTTTCCGCCTATATGTCGAGCGTTGAGCTTCCCAACAACCTTTTCGCCAAAAAAACTGCCGTCGTCACCGGTGCTTCGCGGGGCGTCGGCCGGGCGACGGCTCTTAGGCTTGCCGAGGGCGGGGCGAATATTGTTGTTAATTATTTGAGCAACGACGCCGAAGCAACCGAGACGGTCGAGCGATGCACGGCTAAGGGCGTCGGTGCGGTCGCGGTGAAAGCCGACGTTTCGGAATTCTCCGGGGCGAGCGAAGTTGCTAAGGCAGCTATCGACAGTTTCGGCGGCATCGACTATCTCGTCTGCAATGCCGGAGTTTGGGACGGCGCTCCGATCGAGGAAATGTCTGAGGAGCTTTGGAACAAGGTGATCAACACAAACCTCAAATCCGCATGGGCCTCGGTCAAGGCGTGTACGCCGGCGATGAAGAAACGCGAATCGGCCGCGATCGTTATGGTCTCGTCAACCTCAGGCCAACGCGGCGAAGCAAATTACTCAAATTACTCGGCCAGTAAAGGCGGCATGATCTCGTTTACCAAAGCCCTTGCGACAGAGCTATCGCCAAGGATACGTGTCAACGCCGTCGCACCGGGCTGGATCGAGACCGCGATGGTAAGGCCTGTGTTCGATGACAGTGATTACGAGCAAAGCGTGATAGATTCCATACCGCTCAAACGCATCGCAACCACGGACGACGTGGCGCTGTCGATCTGCTTCCTGCTCTCCGATTGGTCGCGTCACATTACCGGCGAGATCCTCAACATCAACGGCGGCGCCGTTCTCTGCGGATAGCAGAATATGATCCGCCGCATATTTAACGCCGCACAAAATAGGTTATGAAAGCTAACGAGGCCGATCCGGCCCAAGAGATGAACACGAACAGCCTCTGCGATTTTCAACAGAGTTTTAGTTCGCTGCCGGTCAGCTCGACGTATGTCGAGAGCCTGATCGGCAATACGCCGCTGCTTGCCGTTCACTGTCATTTTAAGGGCCAACGGCGAACGGTCTTTGCCAAGGCAGAGCACCTCAACCTCTCGGGCAGCATCAAGGATCGCATGGCCTTTCATATCCTTCGCTCGGCCTATCGAGACGGACAGATCCGCAAAGGCGACGTCATTGCGGAAGCTACGAGCGGCAATACGGGGATCGCATTCGCCGCGCTCGGCCATGCGTTTGGCAACCCGGTCCACATCTTTATGCCCGAATGGATGAGCCAGGAGCGCATATCACTCATCAAGAGCTACGGAGCCGACGTGACGCTCGTCAGCCGTGACGAAGGCGGCTTTCTCGGCAGCATCGAGATGGCCGATGCCCACCGATGCGACCATGGCAGGACGTTTCTGCCGCATCAGTTCTCGAACTTCGCCAACGCTGAGGCCCACTATACGACCACGGCAGCGGAAATATGGTCGCAGTTAGGCACGCTTGGTTTCGAGCCTGATGCGTTCATCGCCGGGGTCGGTACGGGCGGCACGATTATGGGTTGTGCGGCCTATTTTCGCGAAAAGAACCCGGACATTAAGCTCCATCCTCTCGAACCGGCCGAATCGCCAACGCTCTCGACGGGCCACAAGGTCGGCAGCCATCGGATCCAGGGCATTTCGGACGAATTCATCCCGGCTATCTGCGATCTCGGCAAGCTCGATGACATCATCTCGGTCTCGGACGGCGATTCGATACTGATGGCTCAAAAGCTGGCCAGAAGGCTTGGCTTGGCCGTCGGCATCTCGTCGGGAGCAAACTTTCTCGGTGCCCTGAAAGCAATGGAACGCCTCGGCGGCGACGCCGTCGTCGCAACCGTCTTTGCCGACGACAACAAGAAATACCTCAGCACCGACCTCGTCCGCGACGAGGCTGTAAAGCCAGACTATCTCTCGCCGCACGTCGAACTCTTCGGCTATCAGACGATTGGCCGCGTCGAAGCGGCTGCGGAAGCATGACGACGCGCCGAGAGCGGTAGTGGTTCAGTTTGAAAAGCCGCCTCACCGCGAACTCTGCGTTTCATTCTCTGCGTTCTCTGCGTGGAAAAAACCTTAGCAAACATTCCACGCCGAGAACGGAGAGAGTTTCGCAGAGATCGGAGAGACGATCACAATTTCAAACTGAACCATTACTCCGAGAGCGGTTTTCTTTGAACTTGACCTTCAAACGGTTATGATTTGAACATCACTCTAACCGTGGCTGACAGCCTGAACCCCATAGTCATGAAATTTGGCGGCACGTCGGTGGGCGACGTGGCCGCTTTTGAGCGCGTATGCGGCATCGTCGCGTCGTTGATCGACAGACGCCCTGTCGTAGTCGTCTCGGCAATGACAAAGGTCACTGACGCTCTCTTGGGAGCATTTGATCTTGCAAAAAAAGGCGATTTTGCTGAGGCATTTTCGTCGCTCGAGGCCCATTTTGACAGGCATCTTGAAGTATCGAGGCACTTTATTCCCGACGGTGGGCCTAATCTGTTCAATGGCGAGCTTGACCTCGCTCGCGGCGAGTTGTCCGACTTGCTGATGCGCGTTTCGCGCCGCAGTCTGCCACTCGCGATGCTTCGGGACGCGATCCAGGCCTATGGCGAACAGTTGTCGTCGAGGCTGCTCGGCGAGGTCCTCAAGGCGAAGGGCGTAACTGCTCGTCAGGTCGATTCCCGCCGACTGATCGTTACTGACGACGAATACGGCGCGGCGCAGCCGATAGTAGATGAGACGACCGAGCTCGTCCGCGTCGAACTCGAACCTATGATCGCCGCGGGCGAGGTTCCGATCATGGGCGGCTTTATCGCCGCGAACCGCGCCGGCGAAACTACGACGCTCGGCCGCGGCGGCTCGGACTTTTCGGCCGCGATCGTGGCGGCCGCGCTCGAAGCGGAGGAATTGCAGATATGGACCGACGTGACGGGCGTAATGACGTGCGATCCGCGTATTTGCGAGAATGCCCGCACGATTCCCGTGCTCTCGTATGAGGAAGCGGCCGAGCTTGCCTACTTTGGTGCTAAGGTATTGCATCCAAAGACCATAAAGCCTGCCGTTGACAGTGCGATAGCGGTCAGGGTGTGCAACACGTTCGAGCCCGCCGAAACCGGCACCATGGTATTGGCCGATCCGGCCGAGACGCCAAACAGGATCAAGTCCATCGCTCACAAAAAGGGCATCACGATCTTGCGGATAACGTCGGCACGAAAGCTCGGCAGCTACGGATTCATGAGTGCGGTGTTCCAGGTCTTTGAACGATTTCGCACCGTGATCGACGTGATCTCGACCAGCGAGGTGTCGATCGCCCTGACGCTCGACAACACTAGCGAACTCGACAAGATCGTCCCTGAACTCGAGCGCCTGGGTGACGTCGAGATCGACCCGGGCTACGCTGTCATCTGTGTCGTCGGCGAGGGCCTGCGTGCCTCGACAGGTCTCGGATCTAAGATATTTTCGACGATCCAAGACGTACACATCGCGCTGGTTTCGCACGGTGCATCAGCAGTCAATCTGACATTTGTTGTCGAGGAAGCATCGGTTACCGACGTTATAAGGCGCCTTCACGCCGAGTTCTTCTAACCGCAAAAGGAGTAAGCGTATCGACCTTTTTGACCTTACAAAACAACTGATGTCGATCTCGTCGGTCTCCGGTGACGAGGGAGCGGTCGCAACTTGGCTGCGTGACCATCTTGAATCGCTCGGCTGGACCGTCGAGCTGCAGCCCGTCTCGAAAAACCAGCACAATGTCATCGCGTGGCTTAACGAGACGCCGCGAGTGTGGTTTTCGACACATCTCGACACCGTGCCGCCGTTCATTCCGCCGACAGAGGACGGCGAAAAGATCTACGGTCGCGGTGCCTGCGACGCAAAAGGGATCATCGCGGCCCAGATCACCGCCGCAGAGCGGTTGCGAAAGGAAGGCATCAAGGACATCGGCTTGCTCTACACGGTCGAGGAAGAGGCGTCATCGACCGGTGCTCGGGCGGCCAATGAACATCCGCTTGCTGCAAAGTGCGAATACATGATCAACGGTGAGCCGACAGACAATGACCTCGCGATCGGCTCAAAAGGCTCGTTCCGTCTCAAGATCAAGACGACAGGCAAGGCCGCTCATTCGGCATATCCCGAACAGGGCGATTCGGCTATCGAGAAGCTGCTCGACATTCTCGATGATATCCGACATACAAAATTCCCAAGTGATGTGTTCTATGGCGAAACGACAGTCAATATCGGCACGATCGCGGGCGGAGCCGCGCTCAATGTCATTCCTCCAACCGCCGAAGCCGGCCTGCTCATCCGCCTGACCACGCCGCGCTCTATGATCGAGGACGCCTTGACAAACGTCATCCGCGGACGCGGCGAGATCGAGGTGTTGTCCTGCAGCGAACCCGTCAAAATGTTCGCGGTTGACGGTTTCAAGCAGAAGACCGTTCGGTTCACCACCGACATTCCATATCTGACCAACTGGGGCCAGCCGCTTCTTTTAGGTCCCGGCTCGATCCTCGTCGCGCACACCAAGGATGAGTTCGTTCTCAAGAAAGACCTCGAAACTGCGGTTGGACTGTACGCCGACCTTGTCCGCCAATTGCTTAAACAGGATGTACAGGATATTTGATCATCCGTTGCCCGGGCGTTATCTTGTCTATCCTGTCCATCCTGTTAGAATTCGCCTATGAGAATCGCACTTATCGGTCACGGGGCAATGGGACGACTGATTGAGCGGCTTGCTGTCGAGGCCGGCCATGAGATCGCGGCCGTTATTGATGATACAGACGCCGAGCTCTCTGCAGTCGATTTGGCCGAAAAGCTAAGAGGTTCGGATGTCGCTATCGATTTCACGATTGCTGAGGCCGTTCGTCGGAATGTCGAGGCTTGCGTCGCTGCGGGAGTTCCGCTCGTCGAAGGCACGACCGGCTGGCACGGCGAGCGTGACGAGATCGAACGCATCGTCCGTGATGGCCATGGAGCGATTGTCTTTGGTGCCAACTTCTCTATAGGCGTCAACCTTTTTTATCGCATCGTCGAACATGCGGCTGAGCTGCTCGCAAAATTCTCGCAGTACGAGGCGTTTATCGAGGAACAGCATCATTCACGCAAGCTAGATGCACCGAGCGGCACGGCCCTAAAACTCCACGAGATCGTCTCGCGGCATATCACATCAGAATTTACCGTCTCGGCAACCCGCGCGGGCAACATCCCCGGCACGCATCGCGTTGGCTTTGATGGCCCGGCCGATCAGATCCTTCTCGAACACACCGCCCGCTCACGCGAAGGCTTTGCCCTCGGTTCGATCATGGCCGCCGAATGGATCATCGGAAAGCAAGGGTTTTACGAATTTACCGATGTGATGGATGAAATAATTCAAACAAGATAGACAGGATGGACAAAATATTTTTTATCCTGCTTATCCTGCAGATCCTGTTTCGATCATGCCTTTACCAAGAGTCAAACTCTGCTGTATCGCCAACGAACAAGAAGCCGTCGATGCGATCTCGTTCGGGGCCTCGGCCATCGGGCTTGTTGGCAAGATGCCTTCAGGCCCGGGCCCGATCTCGGATGAGGAGATACGCCGAATCGCCAAGACCGTCCCGCCGCCGGTCGCGACATTCCTGCTGACGTGCGAGCAAACAGCTGCAGGCATCATCGACCATCATCATCGAACTAAGACCAATACCATCCAGATCGTCGACGAACTGATGGGCCGCGAATACGCCGCCATTCGCAACGCTTTGCCGCACCTTAAGTTCGTCCAGGTCATTCACGTGCTCGATGAATCCTCAGTAGACGAAGCCTGTGAACTCGCCGCCCATGTCGATGCCATTCTGCTCGACAGTGGCAATCCACGGCTTGCGGTCAAAGAACTCGGCGGCACCGGCCGTCGCCACGATTGGCGGCTGTCTCGAAAGATCGTCGAGACCTGCGGCAAACCCGTTTTCCTCGCTGGCGGCCTGAATGCCGGCAACGTCCGAGAGGCCACCGACACCGTCCAACCATTCGGCCTCGACCTCTGCTCTGGCGTGCGGACGGATGGTAAGCTCGACCTGCGGAAACTGGAAGCCTTCTTCACCGCCGTTCTGTGTTAATCTGTGTCCATCGGTGGTCCCATTTCTTAAGCTATGACTACAAAACTCGATTGGATGCGCGGCTGTGCGACCGCGCTTGCAACGCCGTTCAGACGGGACGGCTCGGTCGATGACGAGTGCTTTCGTTCGCTTGTCGAGCGGCAGATCAGATCTGGCGTAAAGATCCTCGTGCCGTGCGGGACGACGGGTGAGAGCGTGACGATGAGTGCCGATGAGCGGCTGCACGTTATCCGGATGACTGTCGACGTGGCAAAAAAGCTAAAAGCCCATGTCATCGCCGGAACCGGAAGCAACAATACGGCGGCAACAATCGATTTCACACGAAAAGCGCGCGAAGCCGGGGCCGACGCCGCTCTTGTCGTCGCACCGTATTACAACAAACCGACGCAGGACGGTATGTTCGCCCACTTTAGCGAGATAGCAAAAAGCGTCAAGGGCTTTCCGATAATGCTCTACAACGTGCCGTCGCGAACCTCGTCAAACATCTCGGCCGAAACAACACTAAAACTCGCCGAGAAACACGAGAACATCGTCGCGACCAAAGAGGCGTCGGGCAACTTCTCGCAGGTGATGGCGATCCTGCGCGACAGGCCAAAGAACTTTAAGGTCTTCTCCGGCGACGACGCATCGACGCTGCCGCTCATTTCCCTCGGCGCCGACGGCCTCGTGTCGGTCTGTGCCAACGAGATCCCCAAGGAAACCGCGAAGATGGTCGAGTACGCGCTCAACGGCTCGTTCCATTTCGCCCGCAAGGTCAATTACAAGATACTTCCGCTGATGGAGGCGAACTTTATCGAATCGTCGCCTGCTCCGTGCAAGTTCGTAATGAAGGAACTCGGCCTGTGCGAGGAAAATCTTCGCCTGCCGCTCGTGCCGGTCTCGGCTGCGGCCCGGGCCAAGTTAAAGGCCGTGATCAAAGAGGTCATCGGATGAAAAAGCTACCTGCCTTTCGCGGCTTTGCCGCTCTATTTGCGGAAAAGCTCTGCTTTTCCGTATCCGTTAAAAAAATGCTCGCGGCTATGCCGCCGCTCTTAATTGCGGTCACGCTCCTGTCAGTGGGAACAACAGGTCAAACCCGCGAGCGGACAACGACGACCAAACCGAAAACCGCCGAACAAGAGGTTCGCTCCGTTATCACTCGCTGGGCAACGGCCGTTAAAAACCGCGACACCGGCGCTCTCGACAGCATTTTTGGTGACGATCTGTTCATCACGGATTTCAACGGCGGCACACGAACAAAGGAGCAGGAGCTCGACATCCTCAAACCTTCACCGAGCACCAAAACCATGTCGGTCGCCAACGAGGGCCTCAAGATAAAGACCTGGCCACGTTCCGCCGTCGCCGTCGCCACGGCAAAGGTCCGCATGGTCCACCGCACCGCCGGCCGCGACTCAACAATGCAAATGCGCTACACCAGCGTTTGGGAAAAGCGAGGCGGCCGATGGCAATTGACCGTCCTGCAAACCTCGCGCATACCGAACAAATGAAAAATAGCTACTTTCGAACGCATTCATGGAATTGAAACCACTCATCGAGGAACTTTCGCTTCGTAGCGAGTTTAACGCCGACGATCGTGAGATCTACGAGGAATTCAAATCCGCTCTGCGGCGCGGTGAGATACGGTCGGCTGAGAAAGACGCTGATGGGAATTGGCACGCAAATTCGTGGGTCAAACAGGGGATTTTGCTCGGCTTTCGAATGGGCAAGATGGTCGAGATGTCTATGCCGACCGAGACCTTGCAGTTCTTTGATAAGGACACCTTTCCCTTAAGGCCGATGACGTTGGATGACGGTGTGCGGATCGTGATGGGCGGCTCCGCGATACGTGACGGCAGCTATGTCGCACCGAGCGTTGTGGTCGTGCCGCCGGCATATATCAATGTCGGCTCGTATGTTGACGAGGGCACGATGGTCGATAGCCACGCTCTTGTCGGCTCGTGCGCACAGATCGGGAAACGCGTTCACCTCTCCGCCGCCGCTCAGATCGGCGGCGTGCTCGAGCCGGTGAATGCCACGCCCGTGATCATTGAGGACGACGTTCTTGTCGGCGGCAATACGGGCGTTTACGAGGGGACGATCGTTCGAGAAAAGGTCGTGCTCGCGAGCGGTGTGATCCTGACGCGCTCGACGCCCGTATTTGATCTGCCGAACCAGAGCATCATCAAGTCTGTCGATGGCGGCTCACTCGAAATCCCCGCCGGTGCCGTCGTCGTCCAGGGCTCGCGTGCCGTAACAAACGATTTCGGCCGCGAGAATGGCCTGTCGATCTATTGCCCGATCATCGTCAAATACCGCGACGAGAGGACCGATGCCGCGACGAAATTGGAAGATTATCTCCGCTGAGCTCGGAGATTCCGCTTGACAAAACCATGTCAGCGTGATACGGTATTGCAATGATGCAACGCCTGGCGGCCGCTTCTAATTTTTTTTTTTAAAAAACCGGCGGGACAGGGGGCAAATTGCTCGTAAGTTATTGAAAAGATACCATGTTATTTGTCCCACTAACGAGCGGGACACTAGCGGGACACGTAGTGTTGGCTTCGCGGTCTAAAGATGGTGAACACAGTATTTAGGGCCAATTTGCTAAGAATCGTGCCTCACGCGGCATTGAGTTATGATGGTCAATATGACAATACCCATCGATGAGGAAAACAAGGGCCTTAAGGACAAGATCACGGGTCTCGGCCAGAAGTTGATCGGCGAGATCGAGGAGATAGGCGGTGCCCTGACCGGCGACCCGACAACCATCGCCGAGGGTGAGCTCAATGTCGAGATCGGCGAGATGCGCGAAGATATGGAGCAGTCAGAACTACCCGACGGCCGATAGGAGAATGACCGACGCGAAGACACAACGAGAGTTCACTCCCGCCCGGCGAATGCGCGGCCTCCAGCCGACGCTGATCCGCCAGTTCTTTGAGCGTGCCCTGCCCGACAGCATCAATTTCGGCTTAGGCGAGCCTGACCTACCGACGCCGCAGTTCATGCGCGACGAGGCGGCCCACGTTGCCGCCGGTGAGCAGAACGGCTACACCTCGCATCCGGGCCTTCCGGCATTGCGGGACAAGATCGCGGAGCAGTATCCGCATCTCGGCCTGCCACGGACGGGCGTCGTCGTCACCTGCGGGTCGCAGGAGGCGATGACAGACGCCTTTATGTGCGTCGTTGACGAAGGCGACGAGGTGCTGCTGCCAGACCCGAGCTTCCCCGCGTATGACGCATGCACGCGAATAGCTCAGGGCACGCCTGTTTATTACAGGATGCCGGCCGACGATGAGTTTGGCTTTGATATCTCAAATTTCAAGTCCCAGATCTCCGATAAGACCAAAGCCGCGGTCGTGATCTCGCCTTCAAACCCAACCGGCAAGATACTGACTGAGCAAAACCTCCGCGACATCGCCGAGGCGCTCGATGCCACCGGAATTTGGCTCATATCGGACGAGATCTACAGCGATCTGTATTTTGGTGAGCGGCCGCGCTCCGCGAGCGAATTCTACGACCGGACGATCATTGTCAGCGGCCTATCGAAATCATTGTCAATGACCGGCTGGCGCCTCGGCTGGGCCGCGAGCAAGGATGCGGACGTGATGGAGGCGATACAGGTGCTGCACGGCTTTACGACTGTCTGCGCCGCAACGATCGTCCAAAAGGCATCGCTCCTGGCCTGGACAGACGAAGCCGAGACGGCCAAGCAGTATGCTCGCGACGTTTACCGTCAGCGTGGGCAGTTTCTCGTCGATCTGTTTCAAAGTGAAATGGGCCTCCACGCCACCTCGCCCGAAGGTGCATTCTACACGATGCTCGACGTTCGTGGGCTTGGCGACGACCTTGAGATCGCAGAGAAATGCCTCCAGAATCGAGTCGTTACCGTTCCGGGCGTTGCATTTGGCCCGGAAGCAAAAGGCTTTTTGCGGATCTCGTTTTGCAATACGGAAGAGAGAATGATCGAGGGCGTGCGACGGATGCAAGAAGCGGTTGGAGTTTAGAAGGTAAAAAGTGAAAAAGTATCGAGTAGGAATTTTGGGTGCGACGGGCACGGTTGGGCAACGGTTTTGTCAGTTGCTGGAAGGTCATCCGCAGTTTGAGATCACGGCTCTGGCGGCGTCGGATCGGTCGGCGGGCAAGCCGTTCGCAGAGGCGTGTGCGTGGAAGCTGCCGGGAACGATCCCGGAATCAGTTCGCGACGTCGTCGTTCAGCCGATCGAGCCGCCGCTGGATTGCGACATTGTTTTTTCGAGTCTGCCTTCGAACGTCGCGCGCGAGACCGAAGAAGCATTTGCCCGCGCGGGTTATCCGGTGATATCGAATTCGTCGAGCTATCGCATGGACGAGGACGTTCCGCTGCTGATCCCTGAGATAAATGCAGAGCACGTTGGGCTGATCGAAAAGCAAAGGGAAAACCGCGGCTGGACAGAAGGCTTTATAGTCACAAACCCGAATTGCGCTGTCATCTCGTTCGCCCCGCCGCTTGCCGCCCTGCATCGGACATTTGGTGTCAAGGAGGTCATTCTGACGACCTTCCAGGCGATCTCAGGAGCGGGCTATCCGGGCGTCGCCTCACTCGACATTGTCGATAACGTCGTGCCATATATTGCCGGCGAAGAGCCAAAGGTCGAGACCGAGGCACAAAAGATATTGGGTGAATTTACCGATGGCGTGATCGTCAAGGCCGATTTTCCGGTGTCGGCTCAGTGTTTTCGGGTAAATGTGGTGGATGGACACATGGTTTCGGTGCGCGTGAATCTGAATAATAAAGGCACGCTCGAGGAGGTTGTCGCCGCCATGCGTGAATTTCCGGCACTCGATCTGCATTCGGCACCTGAGACGTTCATTGAGGTCACAGATGAACCGTCACGCCCGCAGACACGGCTCGATCGCGACAACGGGAATGGCATGACGATCACCGTCGGGCGTGTGTTTCCCGACAATGTCTTTGATTACCGCTTTGTGTCGCTGAGCCATAATACGGTTCGCGGGGCGGCAGGCTGTGCGGTCTTGAATGCGGAGTTGCTGATCGATAAGGGAATCATTTAACACGAGCTATGATCGAACGCTACACACTGCCCGAGATGGGCGCGGTCTGGTCGCTTCATAACAAGTTCCAAAAATGGCTCGATGTTGAGATCGCGGTGTGCGAGATCCATGTCGAGGATGGCACGATCCCGTCGGATGCGTTGGCAGAGATCAGGTCAAAGGCCGCGTTCACCGTCGAGCGGATCAACGAGATCGAAAAGACGACCGATCACGATGTGATCGCCTTTACGACGAATCTTGCCGAAAATATTGGCCCCGCGTCGCGTTTTGTCCACTATGGCCTCACGTCGAGCGATGTCGTCGATACCGCGAATGCCCTGTTATTGAAAGAGTCATGTGATCTGCTGCTTGCCAAGATCGATAGTTTGATGACCGTGCTCAAGCGGCGAGCGTTCGAGTTTAAGGACACGCCGCAGATCGGCCGCACCCACGGCATTCACGCCGAGCCGACCTCTTTCGGTCTGACGTGGGCCTTGTGGTATGAGGACATGCGTTCGAACCGCGAACGGCTCGAGCGGGCTAAAGAAGCGGTGTCAAAGGGCAAGATCAGCGGTGCGGTCGGTGCGTTTGCCCACCTGTCGCCTGACGTTGAGCAGCGTGTCTGCGAACGGCTCGGACTGACGGCGGCTAAGGTCTCAACGCAGGTAATTCAACGCGAATCCTACGCCGAATACCTTACGACACTTGCGATCATTGCGTCTTCACTTGAGAAGATGGCGATGCAGGTCCGTCATTGGCAGCGCACCGAGGTCCGCGAGGCGCAGGAGGCATTCAAGGCTGGCCAGAAAGGCTCCTCTGCGATGCCCCATAAGCGAAATCCGATCCTCTCGGAACGGATCTGCGGCATGGCTCGCACCGTAAGAGCAAACGCCATCGTGGGCCTTGAGAATGTTGCCCTGTGGCACGAGCGCGACATATCACATTCATCCGCAGAACGGATCGTATTACCCGACTCCAGCGCGACGACCGATTACATTCTCGCAAAGACAGCATCGCTACTCGACACGCTTGTCGTCTATCCGGAGAACATGCTCCAGAATCTTCAACTCACGCACGGGCTTGTTTTCAGCGGCCAACTGCTGCTTGCATTGACGCAAAAGGGCGTGTCGCGTGAGGACGCCTACGCGATGACACAAGAGAACGCGATGAAGGTATGGGACGAGGGTGGCGAATACAGCGAACTTGTCAAGAACGACGCGGGTATCTCGGCACAACTATCAGCCGAAGAGATCGAACGTGTTTTTGATCTCAAACATTACCTTCGAAATGTCGATACGGTCTTTGCGCGTGTGTTTGGCCAAGAGCAATGACGCAAACACTGACATCGGAGACACTTGTCGCCGCAACTCGAAAACTCGCAACAGGACACCGCGAACTCGCTCACGTTTACGAAACCTACGGCACGCCACCCCTGTGGGACCGGAGGCCCGGATTTGCGACGCTGCTGCACATCATCTTAGAGCAACAGGTTTCGCTCGCATCCGCAAGGGCCTGCTTCGACAAGCTCACAGCACGCATTGGCGATGTATCGCCCGAGAATGTCCTTTCGCTCGATGACAGTGAGATGAAACGGGTCGGGTTTAGCCGGCAGAAAGCCGCCTATGCACGGCATCTCGCCGACGCCGTGCTGCAAGAGCAGCTAGATCTCAACGGATTGAGTTTGCTGCCCGACGTCGAGGCAAAGGCCCGGCTCACAAGCCTGAAAGGCGTTGGCGAATGGACTAGCGACATTTACCTGCTCATGGCCCTTCTTCGTCCTGACGTGATGCCGCGGGGCGATATAGCTTTGCACGCCGCATGGCAACGGCTGTCAGGGCAGCCTCGGCCATCGTCAGATGAATTCCTAAAGCTTGCGGAACGCTGGCGCCCGTTGCGGTCCGTGGCGGCAAGGCTGCTATGGCATTACTACCTGAGCGAGCGGGCCGCGGGACGTAGGCCACAAACGTCGGCGATGCAGGCGTCGTGCCAGTGAACTACTTCCCGGTTCTCGTCTGCCTATTGAGGCAAACATTTCAGAACTGTTCGGCATCTGTTATCGTAACGACTTGAGATGCGGAGTGATCGAATGAGATATCGGATCTTTACTGCTGCGGCGACCGCCGCCTTGATATTTAATGCCGTCGCAATAGCCGGCGGTGACAACCGCAGCGCAAAGGCAAAGGCCCGTGCGGCCCGGCTCGTTGCCATGCTGCCCGCCTCCGACGGCGTTGCAATGATCGACACTAAGCGGCTATTGGATATCGCGGTGCCCACGGCTCTCGTGTCAAACCAGCCTTTGCTCGCCAAGATCACCGAGAACATCTCTGGCATTCACGCACGCACGAGCATCGATCTCCGCTCATTTGATCAGGTCGCGGTCGGCCTGACAGTGAAGCAGGGCCTGACCAATGACCTCGATATCGACGCGATCGCGGTCGCGAGCGGAACGGCCGATCTGAATGCGGTGGTCGCAGCCGCAAAGTCCGCCGCAGGCGGTTCTGTCCGTGAGGAAGCAATGAACGGGAGAACGATCATGATCTTCCGGCCACACGCTGCCAGCGATAAAAGCCCGGGAAACGGCGGGGCGATCCACGATACGATCGCAAAAGCACTCAGACAGGAGATCGCAATGGCGGTGATCGATCCGCAGACGCTCGCTGTTGGTTCGCTCGCCCGTGTTAGGGAAACGCTTTCAGGCCACACGCACGTCGCACGTGACATCAATCGCCTCTTACCGACAAAAGGCGCGGCGATCAATTTCGCCGTCCGGAACGGCGGGCTCCTCTCCGCCATGCTGCCGGTCGATAACGACGACCTTGGCAAGAAGGTCGCGGCAGTTCAGGTCGTGTCGGGCTCGATCGACCTCGCCGCAGCCGGCCTGACGATAGCGGCAGTCGCCAAGACACCATCGGCCGCTGAGGCTCTTTCACTAAAGGATCTGCTCGAAGTGCTCCGCGATATGGGCGGTCTGGTATGGGGCCAATCGAAGAATGCGGACAAGCAACTCTACAGCCGTTCGCTGAGGGCCGTAAAGCTCGGCACACGAGCTGCGGACGTCACACTCGATATCACCATACCGCAAAGCGATATCGACATTCTGGTGAGCAAACTAAAGTAGCTAACGCCGTCGCCGCCGGCCAAAATGCTGCCGCTGCCTCTCGAACCGTTCGAGGTCGCGGTTGAACGTGCCGTCCGGCCCAACCAGTGGGAACAGTTGTAGATTGCTCGACAGATATGCCGAGCGAAGCTCCACGGGACGCGGCCCGGCTTTGACAACGCGAACCGTCGTGCCGCGAATCTCGCCGATCCATGCCGCAAAGTCCTCAGCACCGCCGACCGTCGCCGACAAGAGTAATAAACGGATACGAGGCGGCGAGAGGATTATTGCCTCTTCCCACACGTGGCCGCGTTCCTCGTCGGCGAGGTAATGGGCCTCGTCGAGAATGACAAAGTCGGCATCGACGTCAAAGCCTTCGCGCAGGGCGTCGAATAGCTGGTTACGGTATATCTCGGTCGTCCCTACAATGATGGGAGCGTTGGAATTCTCTTTTCGGTCGCCGGTGAGAATGCCGACATTCTTGGCACCGAATTCCGCCTGAAACTCGGCGTATTTCGAGTTTGTCAGGGCCTTCAGGGGTGTCGTGTACCATGCGCGTTTGCCGGCGGCAAGCAATCGGCGGATCTCCTCTCGAGCGATCCACGTCTTGCCGCTGCCCGTCGGAGCGGTCACGAGAACGTCCTCATGCTCTATCGCTGCAAGGGCCTCGACCTGGAACGGATCGGCCTCGAACGGCCGATCTTCGGGTACGCCGATGCCGCTCAAGAGGCGTTCGACAGCCTGTAATTGCTGCGGTGTTTGCGGTTGGACGACGCTCTTTGCGGAACTTTCACCTGCAAACGGACGTTTACTTCTTCGTTCTTCCCTTGGCCGCCCGCTCGTGCGGTTACGGCGCTTGTCGTCACTTCGGCGGCGCATTTATCGCCGATGGTATAGCTTTGAAGGGCGAAAGTCTATCTTTCAAAACGGCCACCATTGGTGTTAGCATATCTATTTGCCTCGCAACGATTTTGCGTGGCGTGACGTCTAAATCAGACGGACGAATTCATATTCTTATATGTTTGAGCAGTCTTTATACGAACCTCAGGAGCCGGTGCAGCCCGAACGCGTGGCGACGCCACCGTCTGAGGGTGACTTCCTTTACGGCTACGAGCTTAGGACGTGGGACCTCGGCCCGCGGATCTATAAGATCCTCGGCATCTCGGCCGCTGCAAACCTGCTTGCCCTGCTTGTGTTTGCCCAGACATCGCTGCTGACGATGAAGGGCTGTGACAGCCCGCTCGTTGGCGGTGTCTGCCAGGTTCTCGACACCGTCTATGTCGGGGCGATGCTCTTTGGGACGGACCGCGAATATGTTGATGCGGCTTACGAAAAGACCGCTCTCGGCGAGGATTACGATGTAACGTTCGTTGATATGACGGGCTCGACGCCGCCTTTGTCGTATCCGGACGGTTATTTTCAGGTCGCAAACCGTGACGAACTCGCAATGATGGCCAGCCTCGCCAATGATCCGACGATGACGAGCGGGATTCCCGGAATACCGGATGGTATCCCGATGGCATCGCCATCGATCAATGGCGGCAGCATGCTCGATACAAAGCCAAACCTTCCGCCGTCAAATCCGAATTCGGTCGAGGGTGACCTGCCGTCGGGCTTCGGAAGTAATGACCCGACCGCCGGCCACAATATCCCGCGGCCTCGCCTCAATAAGCCAAAGCGCCCCGCAAAAACACCGCCCGCAACGAACCCCGACGGCTCGACTCCGGGCATTCCTGATCCTAATCAGGTCGCCGAGGTAAAACCGTCCCCGTCGCCATCACCGGCCGTCGAACCGACAGGCCCCGTGGCCGAGGTCGAGATCAACAAGCGGCCCTTTGTGGATCTCGCAAATACGATAAACGGCCTCATCGACCAAAATCAGGTCAAACTCGATTCGCAGTTCATCATCGCCGCGACGGGCAAACTCGATAAGGATGGCAAGCTGGATGCAAAGACGTTCCGCTACGTTCGCGCCGAGGGTTCCGATCCTAAAATGGTCGAGGTCGTCAAAGAAGCCATAGAGGCGATGAACGACAGCAATCTGCTGCAATATCTCAGTCTGCTTCGCGGCAAACAGCTCACGATCCAGATACAGCAAAACGATCAAACGGTCGTCGCCATGATACAGACGGATTTTGAGAATGATATGCGTGCCCAATCGGTCGCGACCGCGCTTGGCCTGCTGCTCGGCGACAAGAAAAAGGCGAAGGAAACCGCTCAGGCCGATCAGAACGACAAGGACGACCTCGTCCTGCTGCAGAACGCAAGCGTCAAGCCCACGGGCAAGAAGCTTGAGGTCCTGTTCAATATCCCTAAGGCCGACCTGCAAATGATGATCCAGCGCAAGCTCGCCGAGCAGCGCAACGCGCCGAAGCAGCCGAATAGCACTTCATCGGTGCGGCTGGTCGAAAATACGGCGTCGCGCAATTAATGATGATCCGCTCGTCGCATCCATGGCTATTGGCCATAACGTTTCTGGCTGCGGCTGTCTTCGCCGCGGGACAGCCGACGTCAGACTCATCTGTGTCCAGGCCTCTGCCGGAAACGTCGGGTGCCGCTGCGCAACGTGCCCATTCAGACGGGAAGCTTGATCTCGGAGCTCCGTTTGACGTTGAGATGAAAGCAACCGTCGGAAAGGACGGCCGATTCGATCCGGCGTCGATCGTGTTCACGCGCAGCGACGGCGACGCACGGATGACGGAACTCGTAAAAAACTATCTAGCGACCATTGACCAAAGCGGCTATACGCGATATCTCACCGACATCGGATCGAGCGAAATAGCGGTTCGCGCGCGACAGGACAATTCGCTCTTTAACGCAACGGTCACCTCTGAAACGTCCGGTGCATTGCGGGCGATTGCGGTAAAGACGATGGCATCGACTATGATCTCGCTTCTTCGGATGCAAAAAGATCACGCGAATGCGTCAGAGGCCGACCGACGTGATCTGACGCTTCTAAATGGCACTACAGCGAGCAGCAGTGGCCGCTCGGTTATCATCGCCCTCGAATTACCAAAAGCGACCTTTCGTGAAATGGTTGAAAAGGAATTGAAGAAATAGTTTGGATCGCAAAAACCACAATTCGATCATCTTCCTGACGACCATCGGCGTCTATCTTGGCCTTGTCCTCGTCGGCGCCACGCCGCAGGCGCTGGCGCAAGCCGCGACGGCGAAGCAGTTTGCAATACGCGAAGAGGCAGGGACGCGAGACGATCTGGATAAGAATCCGGATGACAGTTCGCCCGTAACGTCCGTTCCTTTTGAGCTTGAATATATTGAACGTTTTCTCGTAGCTCTCGATGATCTAAACCGTCGCGGCCGCTTCGATCTGCTGCCAGATCGCTTTGATTTAACGCAGAGTGTTCTGCCGCCCTATACAGCGCAGGAGGCTAGCCCCGTTTTTTCCACGCGGACGACACCGATTCGCACTGCGACACTTCGGCACGAACTCGTTCGCCAGGTCGCGCAACACACCGTCGTCGTCACACGTCTTCCCCGCGGCTCGCTAGATTCGCTGCTTGCATCAAACGCACAGTAGCGGCGAGCATCACCAATTTTAACTCGCCATTCCCTTGTTCTGAGTTCAAACTTTAGTTCGTCCTCCGAACGTCATCTACAAGCTAAAGCTTGAACTCTAAACGGGAGAAAACCATGGCAACAAACAAGTTTGCAGATAAATTGGTCAAGAAGATATTCGGCTCATCGAGCGATGTCTTTCTCAAGAATGTAAAGACAACGGTCGCTGAGATCAATGAGATCGAGCCTCGGATGCAAGCGATGTCCGATGACGAGCTAAAGGCGCAGACGCCGAAGTTCAAGGAGGTTATCAGGCAGCATCTCGACGGGATCGATGACAAGGACGAGCGGCGAAAGGCCGAGCAGGAGATCCTTCACCAACTGCTGCCCGAGGCATTCGCGACGATCCGCGAGGCGTCGAAGCGCGTCACGGGAATGCGCCATTTTGACGTTCAGTTGATCGGCGGCATCGCCCTGCACCAGGGCCGCATCGCTGAGATGAGAACGGGCGAAGGTAAGACGCTCGTCGCGACATTGCCTTCTTACCTCAACGGCCTTACCGGCCGCGGCGTTCACGTCGTGACGGTCAACGATTACCTCGCCTCCCGCGATGCCGAGTGGATGGGCCGCATCCACAAATTCCTCGGCCTCAATGTCGGCTGCATCCAGAACGACATGGACGACGTTGCCCGCAAAGACGCCTACGCCTGCGACATCACGTACGGCACGAACAATGAGTTCGGCTTCGATTACCTGCGTGACAATATGAAGTTCGACGTCGAGTCGCTCGTCCAGCCGGACCATTACTTCGCGATCATCGACGAGGTCGATTCCATCCTGATCGACGAGGCGAGAACGCCGCTTATCATCTCTGGCGCGTCCGACGAGGCGACGGACAAGTATTACACTGCCAATCAGATCATCCCGCAGCTCGAAAAGGGCACTAAGGATGAGGAGACAAAGGTTACGACCGGTGATTATCTGGTCGATGAAAAGAACCACTCGGCTGTTCTTACCGAACAGGGCGTGACGCGTGCTGAAAAGCTCCTCGGCGTGTCAAACCTATATGACCCATCGAACATGGACATGCTCCATTGCGTCGAGTCGGCCCTGAAAGCCCACACGCTCTACAAGCTCGACCACCATTACGTCGTCCAGGACGGCGAAGTCATCATCGTCGACGATTTTACGGGCAGACTTATGCACGGCCGCCGATGGTCCGACGGGCTGCACCAGGCTGTCGAGGCTAAGGAAGGCGTCCAGATCGAGCGTGAGAACCAGACGCTGGCGACGATCACGCTGCAGAACTACTTCCGCATGTACGAGAAACTCGGCGGCATGACCGGCACGGCCGAGACCGAGGCTGAGGAGTTCAATACCGTTTACGGCCTTGACGTGGTCCAGATCCCGACTAATATGCCAATGGTCCGCGTGGATTCACCAGACATGATCTACCGCACGCTGCCTGAGAAATGGGAGGCCGTCTGCGAAGAGATCAAAGAGCTGCACGAAAAGGGCCAGCCGGTACTCGTCGGCACCGTGTCGGTCGAGAACTCCGAGCTCGTCGCCGCCAAGCTCAAGGCCATGGGCGTGCCGCACAACGTGCTCAACGCAAAATACCACGAACGCGAGGCGGAGATCATCGCACAGGCCGGGCGCAAAGGCGCGGTCACGATAGCAACCAACATGGCCGGTCGCGGAACGGACATTTTGCTTGGCGGCAATCCCGAATCTCTCGCCCGCGATTATCTGAAGCGGCAGGAAATTGATCCTGACGAGGCGACCGAGGCCCAATTTGAAGAAGAGCTTCGCAAAGCAAAGGCGGTCGTCAAGGAAGAGGCAAAAGAGGTGATCGCCGCGGGCGGCCTTCACATCCTCGGAACGGAACGACACGAATCGCGGCGCATCGACAATCAGCTTCGCGGGCGTGCCGGCCGCCAGGGCGATCCGGGAAGCTCGCGGTTCGTGCTTTCGCTGGAGGACGACCTGATGCGTATCTTCGCGGGCGACAAGGTCCGTTCGATGATGGAATGGCTCGGCATGGAGAATGGCGTCGCCATCGAATCAAAAACGGTTTCGAGGCAGATCGAACGAGCCCAGCGTGCGGTCGAGGCCCGCAACTTTGAGACACGCAAGCACGTTCTGAAATACGACGATGTGATGAACCGCCAGCGCGAGACCATCTACGGCCTCAGGCGACAGTTGATGTTCGAGCCCGAGCATCGCGAATACCTGCTCGGCGAAAGCGGCGTTGCAAAAGACCTGCTCCACGACCTGACAGCAAGCTTTCTCAGGCTCGATACGGGCATTGACAACTGGGAGATCGATACATACGCGGCCGAGATCGAGAGTATTTATTCGGTCGATCCGGCAAAGGATGCGGGCGTCGATTTTAACACCGACAATCCTGAAACTGTCGAAGATAAGATCTGGCAAAAGGCGATCAGGAGCTACGAAGACAAAGAGAAACTCGCCGGGACAGAATCGCTTCGTGCATACGAGCGATACATCATGCTTAACATCATCGATAGCCAGTGGAAGGACCACCTGCTCTCGATCGACCACGTAAAACAGGGCATCGGGCTTGTCGGCTACGGTCAAAAAGACCCGCTAGTCGAGTACAAGAAACAGTCTTTCGATATGTTCCAGGACATGCTCGATAGGATCGACACGAACACGACAAAAGCGCTCTTTAACCTCGAGGTCGTCTCACAGGACGATCGTGCGGAACGCGAACGGCTCGAGCGACTGGAGATGCAGCGCGCCCGCCGCCAGGCCGCCGGCATGGCCTTCACCGGCGCAATGGCCACCGCCGACGCCGCCGGCGCCGAGGCTGCTCGCCACACGCCCTTCGTCCGCGACACGCCAAAAATGAAGCCGAACGAGCCGTGCTATTGCGGCTCAGGCAAGAAATTCAAGAAATGCCACGGCGCCGGAGGTTAGACTCCGACCATCTCCCACCGTGCGGCCTCAAGCCATATCGTCGCAACATTTTCTTGCCAATCGTTAAGAGTCGCGGGGTCGAAATCCGCCCCGTTCGGCCACACGAGAAAGGCGGCCCTGCGGTCGCCTTGCCCTAACATTGGTCCAGCCAACAGAAAGCTACTTCATCGGTGTGCCCTGTGACGACCATGCAACCCAGCGACCTTCGCGTTTGACCCAGATGTCGGTGTAGCGCATCCTGGTGTCAAAGGCCTTTCCCTTGTCGTCCTTGCCTTTGAGGTGAAAGATGCCGGTTATCCGAGCGGTCCTGCCCTCGATGTTGATATTCATGTCGGTCGTCTCAACGAGATCGTAGGTACTCTTGTCGCCGCCAACACTTGCGAGCTCAGCCGCCTTGTCGGTAATGGCGCCGGTTTCGCTGCTGATATTGCTGAAATCCTCGGCAAAATTCTTCTTGAACCAGTCTGTGTCCTTCTTCCAAAAGGCCGTGTTCCAGTCCTGTTCGAGGTACCAGAGTACTGCATATTCGTCGAGGTCGTTACCGGCGTTGCTTACGACCTGCCATTTGCCGCCGCGTTTCTCGAACACGTGCACGCTGCGTGAATAGTAGGTCTCGGGCTTGCCGCCCTCGCCCATCGGTGTCCATACGGTGTTGCGGTGCGTGACCGTAGCGCTGTTTGGCGTGCAACTGATGATGTAGTTGTCGTATGTCGTCTTGTCGGCGCCCGCGGGATTGGCCTTGTTTCGCTCGAACGCCCGCATCGCATTATCAATAGCGGTGGTCTTGCCGGCCATTCCGGGGAGCCCAACGTAATCGTCAGCGTAGATGGCCATTAGGGCAGCCTTGTCACCCTTCAGCCCGGCTTCGCTCCAGGCGTGGTCAAAGGCCTCGAGCGCCTTCTTGTCAGCGTCGCTGCATTGAGCAAACGCCGCTAAAGCGCTCACAAGTATCAGGATCGAGATCGAAATTATCTTCTTCATTGTTCCCCCTAGCGATGCGAGACGAGAAACACAACCCCCAAGCGGCATCGTCGCCCGCGGGCTCCCCAAAATAAGGTTACGGAATGTTCAGACTACCTTATACGCCCGTGCCGGGTCGGCGTCAAGTGGCCTACTTGGGTGGCGGCATCTTCACCAGGCTTCCCTGGCCGCTGATCTGGCGGTTGCCGGCAATGCGTTCGGCTTGGGCAAATGCTCGTAGGAAATTCTCGCCGAGGACCTTGCGTATCTCAGCCTCGCTGTAGCCGCGGCGGAGCATCTCGTAGGTGACAAGCGGTGTATCTTCCGCGCCGTGCATGCCCGCCGGCAGCGACGGAATGCCGTCATAATCGCTGCCGAGGCCGATGTTATCGACCGAGCCAAGTAGATCCTTGATGTGATCGATGTGGTCCACGATCCGCGTGTAGGAAGGTGTATAGATCGGATTTGCCGCCAGCAAACGGCGTTCGGCCTCGGCAAAGCCCACGGCGTCGTCCTTATATTGCCGTCGGAGCTCTTCGATCTGAGGACGCAATCGCGAGGCGCGTTCCGTCGACTCCTTTGCGGAACGGGCGTCGAGAAACATGGGCAGAAAGTTTATCATCACGACGCCGCCATTCTTGGCGATCCGCTTAAGCACATCGTCAGGGACGTTGCGAGTATGATCGTGAACGCCGCGGGCGGACGAATGCGATGCGATGATCGGGGCCGTAGAGACGTCGAGGACGTCGTTCATGGTATCGACCGAAACGTGCGAAATATCGACCAGCATACCGAGCCGATTCATCTCCTTTACGACCTCGCGGCCAAATTCATTGAGCCCACCATGTTTCGGCTCAGTAACATGCGAATCTGCCCAATCGTGGGTGACATTGTGGGTCAACGTCATGTAGCGAACGCCCAAGCGATAGAAATTGCGGAGCGCATTGAGCGAGTTCTCAATGGCATAGCCGCCCTCGATACCCATAAGGGCACATATCTTCCTGGTCTTCTTTGCACGACGGATCTCGGCCGCTGTCGTGCACATCGACAGATCGTTCGGATGTCGCTCCGCCTCGCGATATGTCGCGTCGATCAATTCCATCGCGCGGCGCATCGAATCGTGGGTCTTCATGCGGTTACCGCCGACGTAGATCGAGAAGAACTCGCCCGTGATACCGCCGGCCTTCAGGCGGGCGATATCAGTGTGGAACGGATCGCCGTCCTTGTGGTATTTGCCGATGGTATCCGTCGACAGGTCAAAGTCCTCATCGACCATTGGTGACGTAATGTCGTTGTGGCCATCAACGACGATCGCCTTGCGATGGATCTTCAGGGCCTTCGCCCAAACGGCCGGATCACCTCCGACAGGCATCGTCTGGCCGAAGACCACCGCACCGCAGGCAAAAAGCAGAAGGAACAAAAGTGGTGTTTTCATACGTCAATTATAAGGTATTGGACACTAAAAAAAAGGTAGCCGCGAAGCCTCCGGAAATGCTAATATGATCAGTGGCAACATCTGGCCGCCCTCCGGCCGACGCGTTCGAAGTTGCCGTCTCCCGCAACTTGCAGATTCGTTAAGTATCCTGATCACAGTAGTTTGCACGATCGCACAGGTTTACGCCGCGCCTAAGCTTCGTCTTGTTTCGTCGATACTTCTAGCTGAATAATGGCCCGAAAAACGTCCAAAAGTAAACGCGAAGCTCCGACCGTGACACCCTCGGAGGCGACTTTTCAGGCGTTCATCGAGAACCTTCCGGTCATGTTCTATGCGGTTACGCCCTCCGCGCCGCACCGGCCGATCTATATCAGCCCGACCTTTGAGAGCTTCGGATATCCGCTCGATCAATGGATGAGCGATTCGGACATATGGGACAGGGTGATCCATCCCAAAGATCGTGAGCGCGTCCTCGTCGCGACCCGCAATGCGATGGAACGCGGCGAGAGCATTGATTTCGAGTACCGTGTCGTGTGCGCCGACGGCCGCATAGTTTGGGTGCGTGACCGTAGCTGCTTCATCCATGACCGTGAAGGAAATCCCTTATGTTGGCAGGGCATCATCCTTGACATAACCGAACGGCGGACCGCCGAGAGCGAGTTGCAGAAGCGCGAGAAGCTCTATCGCACGCTCGCACAGACCATTCCACGCACGGCAGTGCTGCTCTTCGATCACGACTTCCGCTACACGCTTGCCGACGGCGAACAACTCAAGAAACATCAGTGGTCGAAAGCGATGTTTGAGGACAAGACGCTCTTTGAGGTCTTTCCGCCCGATCTCTCCGACGAATGGTCGGGTTACTATGAACGGGCATTGGCCGGCGAGCGCGTCACCGTGGATATCGATAACGATGAAGGCGCCTTTCGGGTGGATGTCCTGCCGGTGCATGACGAGAACGACCAGATATTCGCCGGAATGGTCATGTGGCAGGATGTGACCGAGGAGAAACGAGCCGATGACATCCTTCGCGAAAGCGAGGAAAGATATCGTCAGTTGTTCGAGAATGCCAACGATATCATCTACGCCCACGATCTAAGCGGTAATTACATTTCAATGAACCAGGCCGCCGAACGCGTGCTTGGCTACAGCCGCGAGGAAACGCTCGCGATGAACATGGCCGCGATCGTCGCGCCCGAGCAACTCGAGATGGTCCGAGAGAAATTATCGCAGAAGCTTGGCGGCGACGTCGGACAAACCGTCTATGAGGTTGACTGCCTGCGCAAGGATGGTTCGTGGGCCACCTTAGAGGTCAACAGTAGCCTTATTATGGCGAACGGCGAGCCTATTGCCGTCCAGGGGATCGCGAGAGATATTACCGAGCGAAAAGAGGCTCGTGAAGCGCTGACCAAGAGCGAGGAGCGCTATCGCGACCTGTTTGAGAATGCCAACGACCTTATCTATACGCATGACCTCGCGGGCAACTTTACATCGCTTAATCGTGCCGGCGAACTAATCACCGGTTACTCTAGAGACGAAGCCCTTAAAAAGAATATCTCTGAGGTGGTCGCCCCCGAGTTCCTTGAGGGTGCCCGCACGATGACCGCAAGGAAGCTTGATGGTGATAGGCCAACGACATATGAGTTGGAGGTCATTTCCAAGGACGGCCGGCGCGTCACACTTGAATTAAGCACACGCCTGATCGTATCGCCCGACGGGCTTCCGCTCGGCGTCCAGGGCTTGGGCCGCGACATTACGCAGCGGCGGGAAACAGAGGCCTCGCTCCGCAAGGCGTTATCACTGTTCTCCTCCACTTTTGAATCGACTGCTGACGGGATCGTAGTAATGGGGCTCGATCAGCAGATAGTGACCTGCAATCGTAAGTTCATCGAAATGTGGGGTGTTGACGAGGAGATCATAGATTCACAGGACGGCTCTCGGCTTATTGCCTATGTCGCAAGCCAACTGAAGGATCCCGACGAACTGCTCAAGAACCTGGTCAAGGTCTACGACGATCCGATGGCTACGGCGTCGCAGCTACTTGAACTCAAGGACGGCCGCATCTTCGAGCGATATTCGCAGCCGCAGATGCTTGAAGACAAGCCGGTCGGCCGCGTAGCTTGTTTTCGCGACATAACGGAACGAACGCGGGCCGAGGAACGACTGCGGTACTACGCGCTGCATGACGCGCTGACGGACCTGCCAAATAGGGTGCAGTTCATGAACCATCTGACACAGGCAGTTGACCGGGCGACGGGCAACGACTACGCCCGCTTCGCGGTGCTGTTTCTCGACCTCGACCGATTTAAGGTCATCAACGATAGCCTCGGCCACGCCGTGGGCGACAAGTTGCTTGTCGCGATCGCCGAGAAACTCACTTCCTGCGTGCGTCCCGGCGACGTCGTTGCCCGGCTCGGCGGCGACGAGTTCACGATCCTGCTCAACCGCAGCGGCGAATTGGCCGAGGTCGTGAGTGTCGCCGAACGCTTGCAGACAAAGATCTCCGAACCGGTCCAGATCGATAACTACGAGGTCTTTACGACCGCCAGCATCGGCATAGTAGTCTCATCCAGCGTGGAGCGGAACGCGGAAGATTTCCTGCGAGACGCCGACGCCGCCATGTATCGAGCCAAGGAGGCGGGCAAGGCTAGGCATGAGGTGTTTGACCGCGATATGCACGTTCGCAACATGAACCTGCTCCAGATCGAGACCGACCTGAGGCACGCGGTCGAGCGGCAGGAATTTGAGGTTCTCTACCAGCCGATCGTCGACCTCAGGACCGGTGCAGGCCATGAATTCGAAGCGCTCATCCGCTGGCGGCATCCTAAGCACGGATTGGTAACGCCGGATGAATTTGTCCACGTCGCTGAAGAAACGGGACTCATCATACCCATCGGCAAATGGATCCTTGAGGAAGCCTGCCGCCAGACCGCCGAATGGCAGAAGCGGTTCGGAATGGACCTCGGCATCAGTGTAAACCTCTCGGCCAAGCAGCTCATGCACCCGACATTGACGGCACAGGTACGTGACGTTCTCTTCGAGAGCGGTCTTGCCCCGAACCAGCTAAAGCTTGAGGTAACGGAGAGCACCGTGATGGAGCACAGCGAAAGATCGATGAAGGTTCTCTCCGAGCTCGACGAACTCGGCATCACGCTCTCGACCGACGATTTCGGTACGGGCTTCTCAAGCCTCAGCTACCTGCAGAAGTTCCCCTTCGAACGGCTCAAGATCGACCGTTCATTCGTCCGCGTTATGGGCGACGACGAAAAGAGCGGCGCCATCGTGAAGACGATCCTAATGCTCGGCGAGAACCTTGGCATCGAAGTGGTGGCCGAAGGCGTCGAGACCATTGATCAGTTAGAACGGCTGCGTCAACTCGGATGCGGAACCGGTCAAGGCTACTTGTTCTCACGGCCGATAGACTGCGAAGCGACTGCCGCCTTCCTCGAAGCCGGTGCCAATGTCTTCGGCGATGACATCGCCCTAACCCTTAGCTCGATCGGCCCTGTGGTCGAGGTCGGTGAGGTTCACTGATCCGACGCTTTACGCAATCCGTCGATGATCTTTCCGGCTAATGTCGGGATAATGCTTCGGTCGGCAGCGTGGTTTTCGGTGAAGATAACGATCACCGCCTTTAGTCCGTCGGGAGCTTCGATGTATGCGGCATCGTGGCGCGATTTGCTTGTCCATCCGGCCTTGGACCAGAGGCGGGCATCTGTCATTTTGCGATCGATGAGCGCGAGGCCGGTGAAGCCGCTCGCCTGACTGTCGGGGTCCGAGACGCTCGCGAACGGATCGCGTGTGAGCAGCGCCATCATTCGCGCGGTTCGGTCGGGCGCGGCGATGTTGCCGGTGACGATCTCGGCCAGCATGCGGGCGGTGGCGTTTGTGGTGAGCATGTTGCGGTTCTGACCCTTGTATGCCCGTGACTGCTGTTCGATGCCGTAAGCATCCTCACAAAACGTCTTCTGGTTGGCATTGATATTCGTATAGCCCAAAGCCGCGAGCCAGCGGTTGACACGGTTGCGTTTGTGCTGCCATTTCTCGAATTGCTTTTGCGGCATTTCGGCGCCGCTCGACGTTTCGGTCAGCACGTCGAGGATATATTGCGTCGCCTCGTTGCTCGAATCGACGATCATATCCTTTAGCCCGCGTCCGAGTTCGGTGGTCATCACGACTTTCTTGTCTTCAAGCTGCCGTTCAAGGGCCGCCATATAGAACATCTTGACGACGCTCGCCGGATAGATCTGCTCTCCGCCCCGATAATCGGCCCAACGTAGCTTTGCAGGGTCCGACAGATCGATGACGGTCACCGCCAAGTCAGAGCTCTTGACGGGCGTCTGCCTGTCGCCGTTGACAACGCCCCCAACTGCGTTATCGATTACCGTCTTGAGTTCTGCGGATGTGGCAAATGTCGGCGGGCGGTAATCGCGCGGCCTCACGATCTCACGCCCCTGGGCGGCTACCGCTGTAACTACCAAAGTGACCGAGCAAGTGGCTATCAGGATTCTGAAGAATGACATCATGATCGTCTTTATCTGTGTTATGGTTTATCGAACGCTCTCCGAGAAGTATATCTAAAGATGAGGGATGACAGACCTGTAAGCGGCCTCGGCAGGAACACTCGGACCGATGATCTTCGCAGGATTTTGGCTCTACCAACGTTCATATCGTAAGGAGGGATCGTGATGAATAGGATCTCAATTTTACTGATACTCGTACTCGGCATTGCTGGCGCTGCAGCCGCGCAGCGGATAGAGGACGGCAGCCGGCGGACGATCGGCTATATCGATTCGAGTGGACGTGTCGAGAACGGCAGCCGCTCAACGGTCGGCTATATCAACTCGAACGGCCGCGTCGAGGACGGCTCGCGCTCGACCATCGGCTATATTAACGACAACGGACGTGTAGAGAACGGCTCACGCTCAACCATCGGCTATATCAACGACAATGGCCGCGTTGAGAACGGCAGCCGATCGACCATCGGCTATGTCAATTCTAATGGCCGTATCGAGAATGGCAGCCGCTCGACCATAGGCTACGCCGAGGGCGTAAAGATGGAAAACGCAGCTTTGTTCTTTTTCTTTTTCTTTAAGCCGGAAAAGTAGGTGTGTTACGACGCGCTGAATAGCGCGTCATCGACCTTTTGGCCAAACGTGATCGTACCGATCTCGGTCTCCTCGACCTGCTTGTCATTGGCCCATAGAACTGTACGAAACGGGACAAGTGTCCCCTGCGCGGCGTTGTAATCGTAAAATCGACGCCTGTATTTCACGCCGCCGTCCTCGTACGTCAGCATCATTACACGCAAGGTCTTGACCGAAACAAAGAATCGCGTCTTTCTGCCCTCGGGATCGGTAACGTCAAGGAGGTGATACTCGACGCCGAGCACCTTTTCACGGCCGGCAAGAGCGATCTGCGATCCGTTCTCTTTGTAGCGAAGCAGTGCCTCCAGTCCGTGATAGATCTGGTTGCGAAAGGTCCGCAGGGCTTCCTCGGCCGGCGTAAAGACCGAGTTGTTGTAGATGCCAAAAGTATTCTCGGCCGTCTGAACAAGTGAGAAACGCGCTGAAGGGTATTCTTGTTCGAGCCGGATCCGCTCCTTGCCGAGCGTTTCGGCCCGAATGATATAACGTGTGTAGGGCACGCGGTCAGCCTTGCCGTCAGCAGCTGCGATGGTTGACACACCTCGTTCCCAGGTTGTCTTGCGTATCTGATTGAGCGCCGTTCGCCCGCCATAGAAAACGATCGAAAACTCGGCGACCTGGTCGGCAGTCAAATTGCTGGGGTCAATCTTTAGGTTGGCCGTAGGCGTCGGGGTCGGTGCCGGCGTCGCAACCGGTGTCGAACCTGCCTGTGGCGTCTGGCCAAGCCCGACGACTGAAAACGCAAAGACAAAGGCGATCGTCAGCGATGGGAGCCTGAAAAATGAAGATATTCCGGGACTAGTTCGTCGGTTTGGTCTCATTACGCGTAAAGGCGGATTGTAGCATATCCGCCGGTGCCGGGCATTATGGGGCAGACCGTCAGATCACGAAAAATTGATGATATCTGTCGATGAAAAGATGCACTGATCCGACGAATAGTGAATAGTTAACAGTGGTACCCAATGATACATGTAGCACTTTTTGAGCCTGAGATACCTCCAAATACCGGCAATATCGCCCGGTTGTGTGCCGCGACCGATTCGCCGCTGCACATTGTCGGGGTAACCGGCTTCAGAATGGACGACCGCACGCTGCGCCGGTCGGGGCTGGATTATTGGGACGAGGTAAACCTGCACCGTCATCTTGACCTCGATGCCCTTTACAACTGCCTGCAAGGTTCGCGCTTTCTTTATCTCACGACAAGATCCAAGCGAAGTTATGCGGGGTGCACGTTCCGCGACAGCGATTGTCTTATCTTCGGGCCTGAAACCCGCGGCCTGCCTGATCATATTCTAAGTCGCAACGCGGACTCCTGCCTGACTATCCCGATGGCAAATCCTGCCGTCCGAAGCCTCAACCTGGCGACCAGCGTCGGAATCGTCCTGTATGAGGCGCTGCGGCAGATTGACATATCTTTGCATTCCGCTAAATAGTCGGACACCGTGACCCACGCCAAATGCGTCTAAATCAGTGACGAATGTTGATAACTCACCCCAAGGAGGAACATTCACACTATGAGAGCATTTAGAGGAACAATTGGTATTTCGACAATAATGGTGGCCCTGTCGCTGGCCGCGTTCAGCGGCATAGCCGCTCAGGACAACGGTAGTCGTTCGATCGAACAGAAGGTGCGGAAAACGATACTTTCGCTACCGAATTACGGCGTCTTTGACATCATCAAATACGATGTTGACGGCGGACGTGTCACGCTTACCGGGAAGGTCTATTCACTCGGCACCCACAGCTTGGCTGTGCGCTCCGTCCGCAAGATCTCGGGCGTAAGCGAGGTCATTGACAACATCGAGAACCTGCCGTCATCGCCCTATGACGACCGGATCCGGCGGCAGGCATTGAGGACATTCGAGGCTCGCGGGCTGGGCCGCTACTTCTGGGAGATAAATCCGGACGTACGGATCATTGTCGACGGCGGCCGCATCACGCTCGAGGGATATGTCTATAACAAGGGCGATCGCGATGCGCTCGGCATCTACGCAAACGGGCTTTCGGATGTTTTTGAGGTGATGAACAACTTACTTGTCGGTAAGCCGGTAGTTTAGCCGGCCATGATACGCGCGACAAAGGGTCGGGCCGTAGGGTCCGGCCCTTTTGCTATTCCGTGGATGATGCGGCATTATAACCGTTTGCCTTCGGGCCGGAACTTTCGACCTTATGCTGACTGCTGACAAGATACGAAACATCGCGATCATCGCGCACGTCGACCACGGCAAGACGACGCTTGTCGATGCCATGCTCCAACAGTCGGGGACATTCCGCGAGAATGAGGCCGTTCAGGAGCGCGTGATGGATTCGATGGACCTTGAGCGCGAGCGTGGCATCACGATCATGGCGAAGAACACATCGGTTCGTTATGGCGACTACAAGATCAATATCGTCGACACGCCGGGCCACGCTGATTTTGGCGGAGAAGTCGAACGCGTGCTCAAGATGGTCGATGGTATCGTCCTTCTCGTTGACGCGGCCGAAGGCTGCCTGCCGCAGACGCGCTTTGTGCTGCGCAAGGCTCTTGAATTGAAGCTGCCCGCCATCGCACTTGTCAATAAGATCGACCGCCAGGACGCCCGGCCCGATGAGGTAGTCAATGAGATATACGATTTGTTTATCGACCTTGGGGCCAACGACGATCAGATAGAATTCCCGATCCTGTATTCGATCTCACGCGACGGCGTGGCGAAAAAGGAGTTGTCGGATGACTCGAAAACGCTCAAACCATTGTTCGAACAGGTGATCGAAACGATCCCCGCGCCACACGCACTCCGCGATGATTCGCTGCAATTGCTTGTCGCGAATATCGACTACAACCCGTTCGTGGGCCGCCTCGCGATCGGCCGCATTTTCTCAGGTGAGATCGCAAAGAACCAGGAAGTCGCGGTTTCAAAACGTGACGGCTCGCTGGTGAAGACACGAGTCAAAGAGCTGTTTGTATTCGAGGGCCTCGAACGCACCGTTACTGACGCCGCCGGCGTCGGCGAGATCGTAGCACTTGCCGGATTTGACGATGTCGAGATCGGAGAAACCATCACACTCTTCGACGATCCGCGGCCGTTGCCCGTGATCGCCGTTGACGAACCGACGATCTCAATGATCTTTGGCGTCAACACATCGCCGTTTGCGGGCCTCGAAGGCAAATACGTCACATCGCGACAGATCAAGGAGCGGCTCGACCGCGAGATACTTGGCAACGTTGCCCTGCGCGTGAGCGAGACCGAGGCGGCGGAACAATTCAAGGTCTCGGGCCGCGGCGAACTCCAACTTGCGATACTGATCGAGATGATGCGTCGCGAGGGCTACGAATTGCAGGTCTCAAAGCCCGAGGTCATCACCAAAAAGGACGAAACTACCGGCGAGACCCTCGAACCGATCGAGTTGGTCGTCGTGGATGTGCCCGACGAATTCATCGGAGTCGTCACCGAGGCGATGGGCCGCCGTAAGGGCCAGATGACCAAGATGATCAATAACGGATCGGGCCGCGTCAGGCTGGAATTCGAGACGCCGTCGCGTGGACTGATCGGGTTCCGAGGCGAGTTCCTGACCGAGACCAAAGGCACGGGCCTGCTCAATACGCTGTTCCTGAAATTCGACAAATGGCAGGGCGAGATGCGTTCACGACAGACCGGCTCGCTTGTCGCCGACCGAATGGGCGAGACAAATACGTATGCTCTCTATAACTTACAGGAACGCGGCACGCTTTTTGTGCGGCCACAGATCAAGGTTTACGAGGGTATGATCATCGGCGAGAACGCCCGATCGGTCGATCTCGACGTGAACGCGATAAAGGAAAAGAAGCTCACCAACATGCGCACAACATCGGCCGACGAAGCCATGCGCCTCGTCCCGGTGCGCGAAATGTCGCTCGAACGAGCCCTTGAATTCATAGCCGACGACGAACTGATCGAAGTCACGCCAAAATCGATCCGCTTACGCAAACGCGTTCTAAAGTCGAACGAGCGGCCCAAGAAATAACTCCGCTACGCTCAACTTTTTTTCAGGTAGTTTAGAAGGACAACGGCGTCGTTATGTTCCTCATCCTTGGCCGCATAGATAAGCGTAACCTGTCCGGCCATCGCCATGGTCCGGATCGTGTCGACCAACTCCGGATTCGAATCTAGTTCATCATTATATCGAGACTGGAACGCTTCCCATTTGGCCGGGTCGTGCCCGAACCACTTTCGGAGTTCCGTGCTCGGAGCGATCTCCCGCATCCAAAGATCGATCTGTGCCGTTTCTCTTGAGACGCCTCGCGGCCACAAACGGTCGATCAGAACGCGCTTGCCGTCCGAGTCATCTGCCTCCTCGTACGCCCTCTTGATCTTCAGCTTCATAATTTCTGGCTGTTTGGCTCCGGTTCGCCGGTTTCATCGTCCGGCTCATAGGTTTCATAGCCGTGAGCGTCGTCGTAATAGTATGAGCCTTTTTGTTCGTCATCAGCCCGCCCGGCCCGATTGGGTCGGTCGTCTGCAGGTTTCTCTTTCGGCGGCGATGGCATCTAATCGTTTATAATCTCTCGCGGATACAAAATTCAAATATGAAGCAATTAGCTAAACTCAAAATTATCGTTACGCTCACGGTAATAGGGCTAGTAGCCGCCATCACGCCGGCGCAGCAGGGGACGGCGAACAACGATTATCAGGCCGGAGCAACGCTCTGGATGCAAAAGGCCGCTGAGTATCGTGCCCTTGCATATCAAGCCTACAATCTTGCCCGTTGGCAGCTCGATGCCGATCTCGATAAAAAGAACGTAAAGAAATTGCCAAAGGCAGAACGCAAACGGCCCCGGGCGATCATCGTCGATATCGACGAGACTGTGCTCGACAATTCTCCGGCACAGGCTGAAGGGATAAAGACGCAGACGCCCTTCAACTCGAACGACTGGCTCGCATGGGTCGAGATGCGAAAAGCGAAGGCGATCCCCGGCTCGGTCGAGTTCCTAAACTATGCCGTAAGCCGCGGTGTCAAGATATTCTATCTATCGAATCGCGACGAGATCCACAAGACCGCTACCATTGAAAACCTCAAGAACGTGGGGTTTACCGACATCTCTTCGGAAAACGTCCTGATGAGGCAAAAGGACGCCAAAGGCGCAAATATCTCGACCAAAACACCTCGACGCGAGTTTGTGGCACAAAATTATCGTGTCGTCCTGCTTATGGGCGATAACCTCGACGATTTCTCTGACATATTCGAGCAAAAGAGCGTCGCCGACCGGTTCGGCGAGACCAACAAGATCAAGGGCGACTGGGGACGACGCTGGATAGTGCTCCCAAACCCGATGTACGGGACGTGGGAAAGCGCGATCTACGAATACCAACGGCTGACCGAGAAGCAAAAAGCCGAGAAACGAGCGGCGGCACTCGAGATGCCGTAAAACATAAGTCTAAAGCAGATCCGCGAGAAGGTTTGCCCTGCAAATCAGTTCGAGTTCCCTGCGCGCTAGGCGTCCTGTATGGTTAAATCTAGGTGATGCGAATACTCGTAACCGGTGGCGCCGGATTCATTGGTTCACACCTCTGTGAACGCCTGCTGGCAGAGGACAACGAAGTTCTCTGCCTCGATAATTTTTTCACGGGCCGCAAGGTTAACATTGCACACCTCACGGGCAACCCGCAATTTGAGGTGATCCGCCACGATGTGACCGAGCCGATCTTTCTCGAGGTCGATCAGATCTACAACCTTGCCTGCCCCGCGTCGCCTGTGCATTACCAATACAATCCCGTCAAGACGGTCAAGACCAACGTGATGGGAATGGTCAACATGCTTGGCCTCGCCAAACGTGTGGGCGCTCGCATTTTACAGGCTTCGACGAGCGAGGTATATGGCGATCCGGTCGTTCATCCTCAGACGGAGGATTACTGGGGAAACGTAAACCCGATCGGCATCCGATCGTGTTACGACGAAGGCAAACGCGTCGCCGAGACGCTGATGATGGACTATCATCGCCAAAGCGGCGTCAATACGCGTATCGTGCGTATTTTCAATACTTACGGCGAGCGCATGCTCGAGAACGATGGCCGTGTCGTCTCGAATTTCATCGTCCAGGCATTGCGGGGTGAGGAGCTTACGATCTACGGCGACGGCAATCAGACACGCTCGTTCTGCTACGTCAGCGACCTCGTAGACGGCATCATCCGATTGATGAACGCCGAAGGCGACGACGTTCATATGCCCGTCAATCTCGGCAATCCCGGCGAATTCACGATGAACGAACTTGCAGTACAGGTCGGCATAGCCTCAGGACGCGACGTAAAGATCAAATACATGCCGCTGCCGCAGGACGATCCCAAACAACGCCAGCCGAACATCGAACGCGCCAATAAGCTCCTTGGCTGGTCACCGACGGTCTCGTTGGCCGAGGGCCTAAAAAAGACCGTCAGCTACTTTGCGGCGGTCGTCGGGGGAAAGGCCTAACCACAGAGAAACATAGACCACATCGGTGAATAAGCTCCAACGTGTATGTGTGCTGTGTGTTCTATGTGGTTAAATCTTACGTGATGAGAATATTGATCACAGGCGGGGCCGGATTTGTCGGGAGCCATCTGGCGGACAGGCTGATCGGGGACGGGCACGAGATCACGGTGATCGACGACCTATCGACGGGGCGATATTCGAATATCGGCCATCTCGAGGACAATCCCAAATTTCGCCTCATCATCGACACGGTCTTAAATGGCGATCTGATGGAGGAGCTTATCCGCGACGCCGACCGCGTCTATCACATGGCGTCGGCGGTCGGCGTCAGGCTGATAATGGAACAGCCGGTCAAGACCATCGAGACGATCTTTCACGGCACTGACGTCGTGCTCGGCCGGTGTGCAAAGTATCGGAAACGCGTGTTGATACCGTCAACGAGCGAGGTTTACGGCAAAGGTATCTCCGTGCCGTTTCGCGAAGACGATGACCTGCTGACCGGTGCGACCGACAAGCACCGATGGGCCTATGCCTGCGCAAAAACGCTCGACGAATTCCTCGCCCTCGCACATTTTAAGGAAACGCGGCTGCCGGTCGTGGTCGCGCGATTATTCAATACCGTCGGCCCTCGACAAACGGGACAATACGGCATGGTCGTACCGCGATTCGTGCAGTCCGCGATAAAGAATGAGCCGATCGAAGTGCATGGTGACGGCACGCAATCGCGATGTTTCGGCCACGTCAAGGACGTCGTTGGTGGTCTTATTGCTGCGCTCGAAACGGCAGCCTGCTTTGGCCAGGTGATCAATTTCGGGAGCGATGCTGAGGTCACGATCAAAGACCTCGCAAAACGCGCCATCGAGCTCACGAATAGCTCCAGCGAGATCAGATACATCCCTTACGATCAGGTCTATGGCGAAGGCTTTGAGGACATGCAGCGGCGCTTCCCGTCGCTCGAAAAGGCCGCCCGGCTTGTAGGTTACCAGCCAACCAAAACGCTTGACGACATCATCAATGATGTAGCGCTCGAGTTTCGCTCGACTCTTCCAGAATCGACGCTTCATGCCAATACTTAAGAGCATTCTTTTTGCTTCGGTGCTGCTTGTCCTCGTAGCCGTCTCGCCGGCTTTCGCCCAGACAGGCGGCGTCAAAGGCAAGGTCCGCGATCTGAAAGGCACATTCATCGCCGGTGCGACGATTGAGGCACGTCAGGGCGGACAGGTCGTAAGATCGACGAGATCGAATGGCAAAGGTGATTTTGTGCTCGACGGCCTTGCCGAGGGCCTCTACAACTTCGCCGTCGATGCCGACGGTTACTCCACCGGCGTTATGTATAACGTCGAGGTAAAGAAGAAGAAGGTCCGCGATCTCGGCAGCCGCCTGATGCTATCGCCCGACCGTGGAACGCAGACGTTCATCCGCGGAGTCGTCTTTTTCAAGGAGTTGCTGAGCCTTCATGGGGCGACGGTCGAACTCTTTGCGATCAATCCCGACGGCAGCTATCGCAAGGCGGCGACCGGGACGAGCAATCAAATGGGCGAATTCGGATTCGTCCAGCCCGGATCGATCAAGAAATTCCGTGTAAAAGCTACCTACAAAGGCGTGTTCGCCGAAAAGGTCGTCGAGGTGGATTCGCCCGCCGTCTATCGGCTGACTCTCACGCTCGATCTCTCGCGAGCCGAGCAGTGATGACCTTTGCCGCCGTCGAGCCCATGCCGACGGCCGTAGCGATGGTAGGCGAGGCAGGGCAGGCAACGTCGCCGACCGCGAAAACGCCTTCTGCGCTAGTCGAGCAGTCCGCTCCTACCAGTATGTAACCGCGCTCATCGAGGTCGATCTGGCCTCTAAATAACGAGCTATTTGGCTCGACACCGATACGGATCAGAACATGTTCTGCATCGATGCGTGCCGTCGTTCCGGTTGCAAGGTCGGCGACGCCAACTGCCGTAACTCTTTCATTACCCACAATTGCGGTTACTTCAGAGCTAAACCTGAAAGCCACATTGTCACGCTCGGCTGCTTGTCGAACGAAATCTGCCCGCGCCGAAAATCGATCACGGCGATGCACAACGGTTACCAGTTTGGCCGTCTCGCTCAGGATCACTGCGTTCTCAAGCGCTGCATCGCCACCGCCAACCACGACGACATGACCGCCTGCGACCTCCTCCCTCGCCGCCTGACCCGATTCGAGAATGCCATTTCCCTGCAACTCACGTTCACCGGGAACGCCAAGCGTGCGCCGGCTGACGCCCGTCGCGAGCACGACAGCATCAGCAGAAAAGGTGCGGTCGTCAGCCAGCCCGATCATCGCTGTTCTCAAGTCGACCGTCTCGACCGGAGTGTCAAGGAATCGTGTAACCTTCCTGTTTTCAAGCTGTTGGAGGAATAGGTCGCGAAGCACTTTGCCATTCCTGGCCGTGATACCGAGGTAATTCTCGATCGTTCCAAATGTCCGCAGGAGTTGGCCGCCAAACTCGTCATCGCGCTCAAAGATCGCAACACTCAGCCCAAGGTCGGCGCACCAAAAGGCGGCTGACATACCCGCCGGCCCGCCGCCCATGACGATCACTTCAAAATGGCCTGTTTCGCCCCTCAAATATCACCCACAACACCTGAAATTACTACTTTTTGTTAACGCCAAACTGCCGTTTTTTGTCACAAATACCGCGTCAGCGCGTAACCGTGCATCCGTCGCCCACTCCTATCCCCTCGCACCCTGTATTTTAGGCACTTTCGCCCCTCGAAACAATGACGCCGCCGGCCCCACTTTTGGCATTGGTATTGCTTTTGACCTTACATTGAAACTTGGCGTGTGCCTGCGACGCCTTCCAACTGATCCCACTTCGCACTTTCACACATTTATGAGATTAGAATTCGAACCAAATGTTGCGGCCATTCCGTTGGTCGAAAACGAGGCATTTGAGCATCTCGGACATCGCGAACAGCATGACCTCGATTCCCTGCTAAAAAAAGGCATCTCTGCCGCGCAATGCGGCGACCGAAGCCTTGCCCGCAGGCTGCTGACCGAGGCGGCCGAAGTCGATCCTGCGTCTGAGACCGCGTGGATGTGGCTCGCGTCGATCAGCGAATATCCTGAGGAACTGCTCGCGTTCCTCGACCACGTGCTCGATATCAATCCCGCAAATGAGAAGGCCGCCGAATGGCACCGCGCGACCAAGGCCCTGCTTGCAAAAACCTTCGTCCAGCGCGCCATTGCCGCCCGCGAGGACGGCGAGTTCGACCTGGCTGAACAGTCGTTGGCGCAGGCGCTTGCCCATGACGAAAACTGTGTCGCCGTTTGGCTCAGGCGTGCTGAATGGGCTGATAATGACGATGAGCGAACAGCCTCCTACCGTGAGGTGCTCAAGGTCGATCCCGATCACGCCGAGGCCAGCAGCGCTGTCGATGAGATCGAGCGACAGCGTTCGCAAGCGGCCTTCTCCGATGCCAAGGCGGCGGCCCTGGCAGGGAAACGGAAAAAGGCCCTTGAACTCGTCGATGAGTTTCTCAGAACGGTTCCGGACAATGCCGAGGCGTGGGTGCTGCGGTCGAATCTTGCCATCGAATTCAACGACAAGATCCAATCGCTGGAAGAAGCGCTCAAGATCGATGAATATCATCTGACGGCCCGTGCAATGTACGATTTTCTCACGACCACGCTGCGGCCCGAGCCGGTGGTTGAGCAGGTAGAGATCGCAGAACAGCCCGCCGAGAAGCACGACGATCCCGCGCTCCAACCGGCACAGGCCGAAGATGATCCGGTTGCGCAACTCGCCGCAGAACTCGCTCCCCCGGAAGAGCCGCATAGAAGTGTAGAAGAGATATTTGGTGTTGCTCATGATGAGGTCGATCCTGAAGGCCTTACCGCTGAGAGCGTTTCCGTGCCCGAAGAGATCATTGCGACAGATGTCGGCGGCAACCATGACGATCCCTTTGCCGAGACCGTCGCGGCCCTCGCGGTTGACGGCTTAGTTTCTGAACACACACCGGCTTCTCCTCTTACTGAACGGGGCGTTCCATGCCCATTCTGTCGAGGTGAAAATACATCGCAAGCATTTGAATGCGCGTCTTGCAACGCTATCCTAAGCCATTCCGATATCGACGTTCTCCTCGCAAATCCGAAGGCTGACCACGGCGTCGTCCAACAGGCTGTGACAGAAATGGAGGCGGAATGGAACCTTCGCGACTTCAGCGTCACCGAACTCAAGGTCCTCGGACTCGGCCATTTCAACCTTGGCAACCATCGCGACGGCCTAAAGTATCTCCACGAAGCCTCTCGACTTGATCCAAACGACGTCATCCTCGCCGGCGAAGTGAATGCGATAGCGATCCGCCTCGATGAGATGCAGCGGCAGGAAGAGCTGCATGGCGACATGCCGAGAGGGCGGACAATACTCGTCGTTGACGACAGCCCCACGGTGCGCAAGCTGATCTCCGGGAAGCTCGAAAAATCGGGCCACACAGTGGTCTGTGCCGCCGACGGCGTCGAAGCACTTGAACAACTCGAAGGCGGCCTTCCCGATCTTGTCCTTCTCGACATCACGATGCCTCGGATGGACGGCTACGAGGTGTGCAAGCAGATACGTGCAAACCCGGAAGCGCGTGATCTGCCGGTAGTGATGATCTCCGGCAAAGACGGCTTCTTTGACAAGGTCCGCGGCCGGATGGCCGGTACGACCGGTTATGTGACCAAGCCCTTTGGCCCGGAGACACTGATGAAAGCCCTCGAGACCTATCTGGCCCCAACCAACGAACAAACGCCGGCGTCCTAATTCTCCTGCGGCACCTGATGGACCGCGAAAAACTACAGAAATTCGTCTCGTCTGCTGCGGCTGACCTTGCGTCGGTCCGCAGTTCGCTGCTTATTGCCGGCCAGGGAGGCGAAGCTGACCTGGCCGCGTCGGCCCGGTACCTGGAACACCTCAAGACAGAGGCTTTCACAAACATGCAGCCGGCGCTGGCGGTAATGGCCGCCGATTGTGCGACTGCGTCGGCTGTCGTCGCGAGTGGCGATACGTCTGGGCTTGCCATCGGCAGAACACTAGACCTCATCGCCGCGATGGAGGCCGCGCTGCTGAGCATTCCGCTCGGATCGGATGACTTCATCGCGGACATCGGCCAATTTGTCGAGTCATCCTTTGACAGCCTGCTGCCCGAGACATCTGAAACGCAGCCGTCACCGGCGCCGCCTGAGGTCTTTGACATCGACGACGAAACCCTTGATGTCTTTCGTGATGAGGCCGGCGATCTGCTCGCGAGCATCGACGCCAATCTACGCACGTTGGCCAACGCTCCCGGCAACCAGGCCGCACTCTGGGAGGTCCGCCGGAGTTCGCATACATTCAAGGGTGCCGCAGGCATCGTCGGGCTAACCAACGCCGCGGCCGTCGCCCACCAGATGGAAGATCTACTCGACAAGATGGTCGAGTTCCAGAGAGATGCGACGCCGGAGGTAATGGAATTCCTCAACGGAGCAGCCATCCGTCTCAATTCGATCGTCAGGTTTGGCGAGGCATCGGACGAAGCAGCGGATGAATCGTTCGCACGCGCGCTCGCCTGCTTTGACCTTCCGGGTGATCGAGCAGGCGAACCTGCAAACGCTGATGGCACGCCGTCAAAGGCCCCGACAGGATCTGTAAGCACTCCGGCGGGCCCGGTTGTCCGCGTATCGCTTGAACGTCTCGATGATTTGCTAAGGATCTGCCACGGCCTCTTAGTGAACCGTTCGGCCCTCGTCGAGCGCTTCGCCGAACTCAACCTCAACGGCCGTGCAGAAAAGGTCGATGAACTCTTCGAGGTCGGCCGCCGCCTGACCGGCGAACTGCAGGACAAACTGACGCAGATCCGAATGGTCAAATTCTCGACGCTCGAAACCCGGCTCGCGCGTGCGGTGAATGTCACCTGTATCGATGAGGGCAAAAAAGCTGCCATCGAGATCGAGAACGGCGAGACAGAGCTCGATACACGCCACATCGACGCGCTGATCGAACCGTTACTGCACCTGCTAAAGAACGCAGTCGTCCACGGGATCGAGAGGCCCGAGACCCGTCGCCTGATCGGCAAGCCTGAAAAGGGCACGGTGCGAGTACGTATCGATGCCAACGAGGCGGCGATCATCCTGACGGTCGCAGACGATGGGGCCGGCATTCCGCTTGCCCGCCTTAGAGAAAAGGCGCCCCTGAGCGATATCGACGATTCCGAAGTTCTCAAGCTCATCTTTGAGCGCGGCCTGACGACTGCAGAAAAGCTCGACCTCAACGCCGGCCGAGGCGTCGGCCTCAGTATTGTCAAAGAATCGATCGAATCGCGCGGCGGTTCTGTGATGGTCGATTCCAGGGCGCAGGTGGGAACGACGTTCACGATACTGCTGCCGCTGCAATCATCCCGGCCGGAGCCGACGCCTGACCTTGATACATACGTCGCTGACGAACCCGTATCCGATGTCATCGACACAACGCCACTTGTTCTCGTCGTAGATGACAGCTCAACCATCCGGAGCCAGTTGGCTAGACTCATCGAACAGGCCGGTTTCCGCGTGATCACGGCCAACAACGGAGCCGACGCGCTCGAACTGCTGCTGAACAATATGGGGCCCGATCTGATCCTCTCCGATATCGAGATGCCGCAGATCGACGGCTGGCAGTTTCTCGAATATGTCAAAACAGACGAAAACTTTGGCCGCACGCCGGTCGTGATCATCACATCGCTCGATGCCGACGAATACCGCGAACGTGCGTTCTCGCTTGGCGCGTCGGATTACATCGTAAAGCCGTTTGGCACGCGCGATGTCGAGCGGGCACTCAGCATAATAAAAGCGCCGGTCGCGGCCTAGTCATTTGGCGGCCGGCTCGGCCGGATCTCGATCCTGCTCGGCAACGCCCGCGCATCCATAGCCAAAAGGCCCATAACCACCTGAGCAATGTCCTCGGGCTGAAGCTGCCACGCCTTTTCGTCGGCGATCGTGTCACCGCCAAACTCAGTATTCACGCTGCCCGGACAGATATAGCTCACCTTGATATTGTCCTGACGCACCTCCTGCATAAGCGCTTCGCTAAAGCCGTTCAGGCCAAATTTCGAAGCATTGTATGCCGCCATGCGCGCATGCGGATACTGTCCGGCCAGCGATGAGATGTTGATGATATATCCGCCGCCACGCCGTTTGAGCATCGGTATCGCGTGGTGGCAAGCGTAGAATACGCCAAACAGGTTTGTCTCGAGCGTCTCCCTGAATTCATCGGGCGAGATCTCCTCGATCGCCTTGCCATTGATGCCGATGCCCGCGTTGTTAATGAGAATATCGACGCCGCCGAAGCGTTTTTCACAACTGTCCACCAGGGCTTTCACCTCTTGCTCATTGCGGACGTCACACAGCTTGCCTGCGGCGGTCCCGACGGACGAAAGCCGCGCGACGGCCGCCTCGATCTCTTCGCGAGAACGGGCGCAAATAAAGACGCTGGCACCTGCGCCGGCGAGTCGTTCGGCGATGGCGTAGCCGATGCCTTTGGTTCCACCCGTGATGACCGCTACTTTAGATGTGAGTTCCATTTCTCTCCGTACTCAGAGCTTCGCCCTCAAGATGTCATTAACGACCTTTGGATTCGCCTTGCCTTGCGATGCCTTCATCACCTGGCCGACAAAAAAGCCGAACAGGGCATCTTTGCCTCCGCGAAAGGCCGCAACCTGGCCCGGATTTGCCGAGATCACGTCGTCAACGATCTTCTCGATCGCGGCTGTGTCCGATACCTGCTCAAAGCCTTTCGCACTGATGACCTCGTCTGCGTTTTGCCCGCTCGCAAACATCTCGGCAAATACTTCCTTCGCCTGATTGTTGCTGATCTTGCCGCTGTCGACGATAGCGATCAGTTCGGCCAGATCCTCGGCGGTCACGCGAGAATCTGCAAGCTCTGCGCCCGCGTTGTTCAATTCGCGAGTAAGCTCGCCGAGGATCCAATTTGCCGAAACCTTCGGCTTCGCCGTTATCCGTGCCGTCGTCTCAAAGAACTCGGCCATAGCCCGGTCCGACGTCAACTGTGTCGCCTCATTAAAGCCGAGGCCGTAGGTGGCAGTAAACCGCTCGCGCATCGCATCGGGCATTTCCGGCATTTGTCGCTTCGCGTCCTCGATAAATTCGCTCGAGACGCACAGCGGCTGGAGGTCGGGCTCCGGAAAATATCGATAGTCGTGGGCGTCCTCTTTTGAACGCATTACGCGTGTTTGGTTTTTCTTTTCGTCCCAGAGCCGCGTCTCCTGACTGACGCCCTCGCCCGATTCGTGAGCCTCGACCTGACGTTCGATCTCGTATTCGATCGCTTTCTGCATAAAGCGAACCGAGTTGAGATTCTTTAATTCGACCTTGTTGTTAAAACCACTCTCGCCGACCTTTCGCACCGAAACATTCGCCTCGCAGCGGAGATTTCCCTTCTCCATATCGGCATCGCTCGCGCCGACCCAACGCAACGCCTGACGAACGTGATTAACGTAATCAAACGCCTCCCACGAGGTGCGAAAATCCGGCTCGGTCACGATCTCGCCGAGCGGCGTGCCGGCACGGTTGAGATCGACGTATGAATAGCGGTCGGTGTCTGGAAGGCCCTCGTGGACATTCTTGCCCGCATCTTCCTCAAGGTGCATCCGCTGGATGTTGATAGTCATCGGACGCCAATCGCGTGCATGGCCGCTCTCGTCTCGGTCGGCCGTCATTATCGTCAGCCTGCCGTTGGCAGAGAATGGCTTGTCGTATTGCGAGATCTGATAGCCCTTTGGCAGGTCAGGGTAGAAGTAGTTCTTGCGGGCAAAAACGGATGTTTCCTGTATCTCAAGCCCCAACGCCAACGCCGCCCGCGCCCCAAGCTCGATCACGCGCTTGTTCAATACCGGCAACGCACCGGGCAATCCCAGGCACACCGGACACGTATTCGCATTCGGCTCGCCACCCGTCTCCACCGCGCACGAGCAGAATATCTTGCTCTCGGTAGCAAGCTGCGTATGTATTTCCATTCCGATAACGGCTTCCCAACCTTGTTTCATATCAAACCGAGGCCAGTTTCTCTTCGATCAGAGAATTAAGGCTCTTGCCGCTCTTCTTCGCGGTGGAATAAAGTCGCTGGTGAAGTGAAGGAGAGATGCGGACGACAAAATTGCCCGAAAACGGCCGATCCGGGTCTTCGCCGCGTTGCTTGCAGAACTCCAGATAATCCTCGACCGAAGCCTTAAATTCCTTCTTCAATTCCGCAACCGATCGCCCATAGAACGTTATAACGTCCCGCGTGTTAATGACGACACCGTGGAACATCTCCATATCGTCATCAAAATCAACTGCCGCCTCATAACCCTTATACTTCATATCGATCGACACCAGCCTCTTTAAGAAATCTTCGCATATCTTTGACAGCCCCTTTGTCCGTTTCCTTCTGCGGGTGAGGTCGATGAAAGACCGACCGAACACCGTTCAGCGCGATCCGAACCCGCGAGCCCCTGCCTTCCTCGATCTCTGCACCCAGAGCAATTAGCATGGTTTCAATATCGGCCCATTCAATATTCGATCGAACCGGATCGTCGAAAACTGATCGCAGAGACCTCTGGTGTTTTCGATTCACGGGTCTATAGTATCATTTGATGATATCATTCTCAAATCATCGCGTTCTTGGGTGGGTGAACAACGGCTGCGGCCGCGTGCGATTGCCCGTCGGCCAGAACGCACCGCCCGCAAAATAGCCGGGCTGCGTCCACACGCGCCGTCCGTAACGCGGCACGCGCCAGTGGCCGCCCACCCAATAGAATCCCTGATCGACGCCGGGCACCTGAAAAACCTGGATCGGAACGGTCTGCATCGACTGCGCCCGGCGTGCCATTTCGATCGTCTCGCGTTCGAGCCGAGCGGTTCTCAGCCTTGCCGACAGTTCAGCCGTGGCTCTTGTCGATTCGGCATCTAGTCGTGCCCGTTCCTCAGGCGACGCAAAACCGAGGCGCTCGTAATTCTCACGCAGGTCCGCCTCGGCCTTGAGACGCTCGGTACGGTATTTCTCGAGATCGCGATTTGTCACCGTGTCCGTCTGCGCGTTGATGGCGATCGCCGTCAGAGCGACCGCGCAAAAGGCAAAGATCAGCTTTTTCATCATCGTATTGCTCCCTTTTGCTCCATCATAGCACGCTCTCGGTCTGTTTCATGTTTCAGCGTGTTTCACTCTTGTTTCAGGGCCGCTGAAACACCGTAAACTACTGTATACGTTAAGGTTACAGCCCCATTCGTGGCTTTGTTTCACTGTTTCGCGCAAAAAAAACTCCGCGCCACACGTGTGGCATAAATCGCGGGACACACCGATTTCAAAGAGCCAAAATGACTGTTGCAACCATAGCACAGCGATGCACAAAAGTCAAGGAATATCCCTCTTGGATCAGAACCCGAACGCCAGCCCGACGCGCCCGTTGGCCTTCGCCGTGCGATATCCGTTCTCGTAGTACTCATTGTCGAAAACATTCTCCACCGTGCCATAGAGCCGCAGCGTCATCTTATCGTCCTTTAGGCCGAACGTATATCCGGCCGTCAGATCTCCGCGTCGGTTGCCGCGAAACCGATAGATATACGTGTTGAACGTCGAGTTGCTAAACATCCTCGCGAGGTAGTTCGACGTCGCAAGCAGGTCAAAGTTCACCCAAAACCTCTTTATTCGCTGTGTCGCAACCAGCGTAAATTGGTGCTCGGGAATGCCGAACGATGGCTGATCGCGGCTCGACACCGGCCCGACGGGAAAGGTCGGCCGCGCGTGGGCACGCAGGTCGCTGTTAGTGAACGTGTATGATGCAAAGAGCGTCGGCCCCTTGGCCGGCCTGATGTCGATGCTCGTCTCGACGCCACGCGAGTAGTGCCTGTCAAAGTTGTAATACGCCGATGCCCCGAAATCGTCGGTAGGCAGGTATGTGATCTCGTCCTTGATCCGCGTGTAGAAATAGGTCGCCGATGCTTTTACGCGCTCATTAGCAAAATACTGCTCGATACCGCCGTCGAGGCCGATCGATCGCTCGGGCTTCAGGGTCGGGTTGCCGAGCGGAAAGAATGCGCCGAAAAAGTAGTAGCTGCCAAACCGCTCATACAGCGACGGCACGCGATAGCCGTTGCCGACGTGGGCACGCAGCTTTGTTCCGGTCTTGTCAATAAAGTAAGAGACCGCGCCATCAAACGTCCGGGCCGACGGCGGCGAACCTGCCGTCTGCGTCAAGACCGACGGCACAGCAGCGCTGAACTGAGGCTGTTTGAGGTCGAACGCTTGGTAGCGCAATCCGGCTGCAAACTGCAGATCACCGTCGAGCAGACTCACGAGGTCCTGCACGTAGAATGTGTTGCTGTCCTGTCGCGTTTTCGTGGACCAATCGTCGGTGCCGACCGGCGTCGTATTATCGCTGCCGAAACGCTCCTGTTCAAATTCGTAGCCTGCGGTCAGCGTATTGCGTCCGCCGGCCGTCCACGTCAAGTGAGCATTCGCGGTATGTATCTGCCCGTCAAAAATGCTCGCATACGCGCTCTGAAAGCCCGGGCCAAGCGGCCCGTCAATGTTCCGGCGGCTTGTATCGAGGCCCTGATAATGACCGCCGATCGTGAGGCTTCTGTTGAGGATCTGGTTAACGGCGAGTTGGCCGCTAAAGAACCGCGAGTCCTGCCGTGCGTCGGGATCGTCAACGTCGGGACGGAAATTGACGCCCGGCAATGCATTGATGACCGTCGAGGTGTTGGCGGGCAAAGTGCCGAGAGTGTCGGGGCCGACGTTTAGGTTCACATCGGCGTCCGAGAAAAAGATGCGGCCGGAGATGCTCGTTTTCGCGTTCGGCGCGGCATCAAAACGAGCCTGCACATTTGTATTGTCAGCATCGTCGTTGCCATCGATGCCCTTTCTGTAGGTCGTGTGCGATATGCCACCGCCAATACCGAATCCTTCGCCACCGTGCGAGAGCAGCCCACGAAAACGCCCAAGGCCAAGCCCGCCAAACGCACCGCCGATCTGCCCGTGCGTGCCACTTCTCGCCCTCGGCGTTTGAAAATCGAGTACGCCGCCGATGGCGTTTGTCCCATAAAGCGACGAACCCGAACCGCGGAGAACCTCCACTCGATCAACGCTCGTCAACGTGATATCGCTCAGAAACGGCGACGCGTCGCCCGTGATCGCCGCCGGATCGCGAAACCGAATGCCGTCGATCAGCACGGCCGTATCCTGATTCCTAAGCCCACGCGTCTTGATCGAGGCAGTCTTGCCAAACCCGCCAAGCTGCTGCACGCGAAAGCCGGGAATGGTGCGCACGCTCTCGATCAACGCAAGATCCGCCCGGTCACGCATCTGCCGGCCGTCGATAACATCGACGGTTTTTGAGACCTGTTCAATAGCTTGTTCACTCCCGGCTGCAATGTTGACCGTAACTTCTTCTCTGATCACAGGCGTCGGCGTTGGGGTAGGCTCTTGAGCGGCAAGACCGATCTTCAAAAAAACGATGACAACAAATACCTTTACTATTCTCATATGTATCCTCTTCTGCCCACACGCAGAATGGTTCTAACCTGGGCAAATGGGCGTGAGTTCCAGACTGTGGATATTTGCGATTTGCGAATTTCGATTTGCGATCTCTTCAAATCGCAATTCGCAAATTGCAAATCGCAAATCCCCTCACTGTTGCGTGGGCAGTGCCGGCCTCTCACCGGACTTCCTCCGCACATTTGCCAAAATTGCCCACGAAATACACGAAAAACACGAATAAAGACTCTCCCTTTTTGTGTCTTTCGTGTATTTCGTGGGCACCTCCTAAAAAACACTCGTTACGCGAACGTTTCCGCTTGCCGGATTTGTGTCCAGCATTACTTCGACGGCAAAAACGTCTCTCACATTCTCCGCCGTCAAAACCTCGCCCGGCCGGC